>JAESFT010000021.1_pt1 | contig 560322 bp, 566 predicted proteins | sample 9269451 | NCBI WGS metagenome assembly JAESFT01 (sample SAMN14502557, study PRJNA617106) | algae metagenome | isolation source: Scytonema hyalinum WJT4-NPBG1 and co-occurring heterotrophs from well... | place: USA: Mojave Desert, Joshua Tree National Park, California | collected 2006-05-25
AAAGGGGCGATAGCCCACTTGTGCGCCGCTGTTGCGCTTTATCTCGCGCGCGATGGTCGACGGCTGGCGACCCAAAGCTGCAGCGATTTGCCGGAGCGACTGCCCGGCGGCACGAAGCTGGGCAATTCTATACCGCTCCTCGAGCGATAACTGATGGTAACTAGACATGGCATCACCTGTATGAGGTGTTGCACTTGGTTTGTGAACTCAGGCGGCCATTGCAGCCACGGTGAGGGGCAAAGTCCCAGTGTCGAGCGCCCACCGATGTTTAAAAAGGAAGGCTAGCATCGGGTAGCAACGAGATCAGTGGGAAGCCAAGACTCAGCGGCACTGAACAGCTGTACCGTTTATCCAAAACTCTAATTCCTCTGCCGACCTGCTAGGCAGATCAGCAGGGAGACAAAAAAATAATCAGCAGATTGTAATTCATAAGCGTGAAGAAGCTTGGGCCGAGTCTCGCCCGCCTTCTTGTGTGATAGAACGACTGAATGCAATGAACGGCATCTGTTCGCCTCGGCGGACCAGAATCGAACGTTCTATCTTTCCCCATCTCGCGGCCCCGATGGCTGCTTCTTCAGTGACTTCGAAATAAGCGGGAACCCAGGCGCGTCCGTTGAAATCTTCTGGCTCGCCACGAACCGAGACTTCCCAGCCAAACCTACGCCACAACGCCAGCCAGTAAACTTCTTGGATGCCGCCGATCGTGGTGACGCCTTCCTCGATAAAATACTGCATTACGGCGTGGCAGAACTGCGCCTTGAGGCGCACTCCGAGACCTTCACGGAATCGGGGGATGACAAACCCGCGCGTCCACTCTGCAACCGCCGGGCTGCGTATGATGCCCCCATTTCTTGTACACAAATGTGGGAACACTTCGCTGAGCATATGCGGCAGATGTGTGGGCGTAAAGCGGGAGCCGGTGACGACTGTGCCGTCAACGATGCCTAAGAGATAAACGGCCTCATCGATGTCGAACTGGTCGCGCTCGAGCCCATCAGGAGATTGAGGCACCCACTGCAGGTCTACAGCGTAGATCTGATGCCGGATCCGGAAAAACTGCTCCAGTTCCAAGGGATACAAGTAGGCATTGCTTTTAGTGATGACATGGACCTGCATCGAAACCTCCCGAACTTTGGTTCGGGCGAAACATGCAGGGCTGCTTTCCGTCTCAACATAGACCCATCAGTGGATTGACAATCAATCCTTATTGTGAGTCACAGTTGAATTTGGCGACTGCGCAATCCTCTTGCGACGGCATGCGTGGTGTTTGTTGCGCCCAGTTTGGTCCTAATCGCGGCAAGGTGGATCTTCACCGTTGCTTCGGAAATTCCCAGTATCGTCGCAGTCTCCCATAGAGACTTACCGTGGGCCATCCAGGTCAGAACGTCCTTTTCGCGGACTGTGAGTTCCTGCTGGGCGTTACGATTGGCGTCAGACAACTTGCTAACCTGAGACTGGGCCATGACTGAAGCCAGGTAGATTACTCCCGTCTCCTTCTTGGTTAGCGTTACCGGAGCATCGGATGCGAGGGACACGACAGCTTGCCAATTGTGGGGATCGAACATGGGAAAGGCTATACCATCGACCATTCCCAGGTCCTTGGCATGTTCCTTGATCTGCCGGGTCCGGGCTGTATCGGCTGTCCCGGCCCGGGCATCAGCCCAGGTGAATGGGACGGACTTCGCGAAGGACCATTGGGAAACCGGATCATCCAGGAAGTAGCGGTTTGCCCGATAATGATGCGTCCATTCGTCAGGCCAGCGGTTAGCGACGATCAGTGCTTCGACGTCTTCTCCGTAGGAAGGCAGGCCTGTCATCATGAAGTGCTTGAAGCCAAGCGACGTAACTACCTGACTGAAGTCGTCCAGGAGTGACTGCGCACTATCATGATCTGCGCATCGCTCAACGAAGTCGAGTGACTTGTCTAACGTGGAAAGCAAGCCTGCCTCCTTAACAGTCAAAAAGTGAGTAAATGCTCCTAAAGAACCCCATCCTAATCTCCCGGCTTGGGGGTGGGCTTTAGGGCAGGACAAGACTGTATATCTCCGATCAGCTCTGGTGACCGTTCGTGCAAGTTTCTCGGATGTTTGCGATTGTTACCGGATTGTATGGGATATATGATTACCTGTGTCAACTTGAGCGGTGCAGGAAAATGGCGGATAGTACTGGCCGGTTGATCTTCGATCGCATACGGAGGGACCTTGTGGACACAAGGTTTGCTCACGGATCTACTCTAGTGATCGGCAACTTAGCTGACCTTTACGGCGTCAGCTCGATACCGGTACGTGAGGCTCTCTCCGCGCTTTCCGCTGAAGGATTGGTCGAATATGTACCGCGCCGCGGTTATTACGTAACCAGCCCCGATTATGTACTTCTACTGAACCATTTGGATCTTCTTCAGACGCTTCTCGTCGAAGCGGCATTCTACATCGCTGCCAGTGAAGTTCGTCGCAAAGGTCTGCTGAAGGTGATGAACCGGCATTTCCCGGTGCAAGCGGATGGGTTTGCGGTTCTCTCACCTTTTGAGGCATCCAGCGCTATAGCCCAAATTTTCCACGAGAGTGGTCGATTTCCTCACTCGCAGATCATGGAGCGTATCATGTTTTCATTGGCCGGAACGGTTCATGCCAGGCTTGGCATGGCAAAGGACCATGCGAGGTTTCACGGACTGGTGCGCAACTATTTTAAAGCGATTGCCTGGGACCTGCCTGATCTATCCGAATTTGGTGTGAAACGCCTCGTAGCGGAGTTGCGGATGACACTGCTAGAGACGTTGAGGATTCACCACTAAAGGTGTCTATCACCAGCCCATTTCCGGTGAAGCATCAATCACGGCGCGATGATAAAGTGACAGCATCCCGTCCTCATCAAGCGAGCCGCTGCTCTCAAATCCAAGCGCACTTAGCACAGCCAGGCTCGCATGATTATCCGGTTCAACGGAGGCAAGAAGGGAAGCATAGGTCGATCCCGGACCCTCGATGAACAGCTTGAGCATCTGCTTGCCCAAGCCCTGCCCGCGTAAGGAAGGGCATACAAAGAATGCGAATTGGCCCACGTTTTCGGGACCGCGATCCACCTGGATCTCGCCCAGGACGTTGTCTTGAGCATCCGCCGCTATGTGCACGGAGGCGCGAGACTCAGTTTGAACGTAATGCCACCATTCGTCGGTAGGGTAAGACAGCCGTCGATCTAATTCGGGATCGGAAAACCAGCTCCTTAGCGTCGCGAGGTCGTCTTTCTTCAGGTCACGGAGTAGCAAGTCTCTTCTTCCCGACTACGATGGCTTTCAAAGCTCGCTTCAACAAACGCCGCCTGATCTTCACCAATCATGCGCATCCAACGCTGCAGCTCGAAAATCTGCAGAAAGTATATGTAATCTTCACCCAGGCTGGTCGAGTCAAACTGACTTAGCAGGGAAAGTCCGTCCATGAAGTGTGTCAGGGCTTCTCGATCCAGTATGCCAAGGCCAATCAGGCTAGTGCTGGAGTGATCAAGCATAACAGCCCTCATACTTTCCATGTTCTCTCGAAGCAGCATCAGCGCCAGATCATTATAGGTTGTCTTTGTTGGCTTGTTCCTGATCGCGTCAGGTGTCTCTTCCGCGAATGCCGATCGGAGAAGTTTCTTAGCAGACGCATATGTGTTGGCAGGGTCGATCAGCTCGGGGTCGATAAATTCATCGGGCGCAATCCGAAACGCGAGATCGATCATAGACCTGTCAAGAAATGGCGCGACCATCTGCACCGGCATATGTGCGAACAGGTCAGTGTAGGCTGCCCGGGGGAAAAGCATGTCGAAACTTTTAAGATGTGAAAAATTCGATGCCTGCTGCCTTAACCGGGCGATCTCCGGATTTGCAGGCCGTGTATATTGCCGCAGTATGCGGCGTCCATTCTCGCCAACGAGGCGGTGCAGTCTCAATTTCTTTTTGGGTCTGTCCACCAGGAAACTCTCCAGCCTGACTGGACTTCGGATCAAGGAAGCAAGCGCCGCAAGGCGATACTGGCGAAGTGACCTTCTTCCGCCGGCATTTCGGATCATGTTGGCAAGCGCGGGTTTGAAGCGCCCATTCTGGGCATAGAAGTCGAACAGGATGGACGATCCTTCAAAATGGAAGTCTGCGCCTTCACCGGTGAAGTGGTATGGAGCAGATAGCCGCGTGGCATGTGCTTGCGTAGCTAGAAGAGTGCTGAAGCTTGCCACTGTTCCAGGACCGAGAAATGGCACGTGGTTGTATTCGTTTTTGATCTGGTCGGCGGCGTCGAAGTATTTTCCTGGAAGTTTGTGCTTCGTCTTGAAAAGCTCAATTAGGCCGCGGTCATTGGCATAGTGGCCTTCGCTCTCAAAGACGAGGGATGCAGTGGATACTCGATCCACATGGCCTGATCTTATTGCCGCAGAAACAACTGCTGCAGAGTCTATTCCCCCGCTAAGGTCGAACACAGACGCGTTTGGATGATCCTTGAGCAGTGCGCCAACCAAGCAAGAAAGCTTATCTTCGACAGCATTGATGGCCCGGGGTCCGACCAGGTGCGAATCGATCTCTGGCAGCCTGAACCCAATAGGCTCGATGCTGACATCGCCGGATTTACCAAAACTCAGGCGGTGCAACACGGGGAGTTTCTGGATGCCCTCGTAAGCAGTGTCCCGAAAGGGCAGCTCATTATCCTCCGCTGCATTTTCTGGCTCGAGCATTGTTGCGATGATCGCTTCGGATGGTCGAAGTTTCTGGCCAGGGAGCAGGAACATCGCCCGGAGGTCTGATGAAAGGAATATACTTCCCGCCCTCTGGACGAAGTAGACGGGCTTCAAACCATAAAGATCGGTTTGCGCGGAGATGCCCTCGCTATTTTGTACTATGCAACTGTACTGACCTGACCGTGGACCCTTGCGGAGCAGATCGGAGAGAATATCAGGCGGCAAGCTGTCGACCGGGTGAGCCTTCGCTCCATCAACGATAAAACCGCTGCCGCAGCTGAGTGACGCCGTTCCGCGAATCTTGGAGTTGAAAACTGCCGCTTGGAAGCCTTCAAACATGCGTTCCACGGATGCGACACGCCAACCCTGATCGCTGACCTGATTGTGGACTTCAGACTGCCACCTTCGAAACACCAAAGGGGCAGCATTCATGGCGGCGGTCCAGAACATCACGCGACCTCCTGCAAACGAAAGGAACAGATGGCCTTGTAGCGATGCGACTGGAACCCGGTATCAATTAGCTTTCCGTCGGGGAGAGTAACCCAGGCATGTGAATGTACCTTTGAGCCGTCGTGCGACACACCTATCGTGATGGGACAGGGTATCAAGGAGGCCTCTGCTATTAGCGCAATGGTCAGGGAAATCGACAGACAGGCTCGGTACTGGGACAACTCGGTTGTGGCATGAGGATCAAGCAGTTCACCCATCCGTTGCAGATCGCTCAATTGTACCTGGTGGCCGGAATAGCCAAGATCCTGAAAGCGGCGCTGTTTGAGACTGTAACTGGCGGACCTGAGCACATCACCTAGTGTTGAGGTGTGCAGCTGCTGATGCAACTGGAACACCAGAAGGTCGACCAGACTATTTTCCAATGGGCTCATCGGCTTCCAATAGTCCCATCTCTCGGAACGCTTGCAGGATAACTTGATCGTCCTCGGAATGGGTCTGTAAGGATCCCTCTTGAAGGTTTTGCCAGAGCTCTGCGGCTCGTCCGCTGAGTTCGGAGAATTGGCCAGTCTTCAAAGAAAGAACTACAGTTATCTGCTCCAGCACGATCCAATGAACATGCTTTCCGATCATTGTTGAGGTATGTGCCCGGGGGGCCGTAGCTCCCCGGTCCTGTATCGAAGTGTTTTCGACCATCAGCTGATTAGCTGCAAAGGATCGGGCCGCCGCATCCCTTGACACCCCTGCCAAAGCTGCCATCGCCAGGGCTGCTTTTCTTGCTGAGAGTCACGGTAGCCGCAGCACCAGCAGACTTCAGTCCAAGCTGTTCCAATTTGGTCATTTCGATCTCCTCTTCAGCGGGCCAGGATGGCCCGGCCAACACAAGTTGGACTGAAAAAGGCCGGAGTGGTGAGCAATCGGGCTGCAAAGAAATTGCCGGCATTTTGCAAAATGAATGCGCAGGCATCAGATGATGATCGGCCTAGAAAGGTGCGAGGAGGATCACATGCGCTCATTCTTCAGGTTCCTGCGATCATTCCCTTCGTGGAAGCAAACATTCACTTTCAAGTGGATCACCGTCGCGATCTCGGGTCTCGTGGCGCTTGGCCTGGGTCAAATTTCACTCGTCCAGGCGCCTTTAGCCCTCGCTGCCCTGGTGAACGGGATCGGTGAAGGTGCTTCGCAAAGCGCAGGGCTTATGTGGATCGGAACTTATGCTGGCTTGATGGTGATGGGGCACGTCCTCTTTGAAGTGAGCGATGTCGCGTGGTTCTCGGTCACCGAAAGGGTAAAATCCTCGCTAGTCGTGCCGACCTTGACCAAGCTGCTTCAAGACCAGCCTCCTGTTATGCGGCAGGGCCCTTTGCAGGGAAGCCATGATAGCACTGGTGCAATCTACGAGATCGTTGATCGCGGGGTGCAGGCTATAGCGATGACCATCGACGCGGTGGCGTTTCGCATAATCCCGAAAGCTCTGATGCTCATCATTATCGTGGTGACAATTGCCAGTCGGTTCTCGCCGCTTGTGGCTCTTGCTGCATTCATCGGTTGCCTGGTGTATGTCGCTTGGATCAGCGGCCTACATCGCTTCGTGGTAAGACTGGTGCACCAGCTCAGCGCGCGTTCCGATGCAAAAACGTCATCTGTAATGGATGCGCTGCAGAACCGCCGGGTATTTGGAGTTTATGAGGGGGCTTTCAATCTTCTCCAAAAGGTACAGGCTGCAGTGGAAGCCAATCGCAAGGCGAGTGTTCGTCTGGTGGCGTTCCAATCGATGTGGTTTGCCGGCAATTCCATCATAATCGCCCTTGTTACCGCTTCAGCATTGGCGGTCTTCGTTTATCAGCCGCAAGCTGTTGAGGACGTTGGGGGTCTGGTGGCGTTGACCTATCTGGTGGGAATGATCTTCGCGCCGGTTGGAGACTTGTCCAGCGGAGTACAAACCGCACTTACCGAGCGCGCAAAATCAAAAGAGCTCGAGCAGCTTGTCGGCCGAACACGATCGCGGAAACCAGTACAAGCGGCGCCTTGTGACTGGTCTGAAATACGACTGCAGCATTTTCAAGCGTGCGACGTAAACGAAACCCCGCTTCATCGACCAGTCTCTCTTGCAATTACCCGCGGAGACAAAGTTGTCATCTCAGGCCCCAGTGGCGTTGGTAAGACCACGCTTCTCGAAGCACTCGTAAATCCAGCCGTCGAGCACCAGGGTTCGCTCCAGATAGGGAGAGCGGGGGGCGGCTGGTTTGACATTGACTCCCTCTCGGGCGTAGCGGCCTACGTGCCGCAGCAGGACCTGCTTTTCAACGTTCCCATTCAGGAGAACATAACGTTCGGGCTGCCGGGAGCCATGGACCTGCGAAGCGTTGTGCAGGCGTCAGCGATCAGCGGAACGTTGGCCGAGCGCATTCTGTCAGATCATACATCCGGAGAAGCGGGTGCAAGTTTATCTGGCGGGGAGCGGCGCCGGGTGATTATTGCGCGCGGCCTCTATATGGGCGCATCCTTGTTGGTAATGGATGAGCCGTTGTCTGGGTTGGACGTAAAGACCCAGCGGCAATTGATGAACTTTCTTCTCGACCGAGAACGTGACCTGACCGTGTTGATGGTCTGTCATCACGCCGAATGGTGGCCGCACTTCGATGTCCATGTTAGAATGGATGCGGTAGAGCTGGAGGTAAGTTAAAAGCCTGGCTCAACAGCTTCTTTTTCTTGCGCCAGAACGAACCTGCCAACACTTCCGCAAGATCCGGGAGGCCCTTCGATATCAGCACAAAGTATGACCGCGCGGCGGTGAAGTACGCCCGTGCTCCCTCTTCTGTGTGGCTGTCCCAGGTGAGAAATGGCCCCAAGGTAACTAAGCTTCGCAACAGATACTCCGCATCAGGGCTCCTATAACTGAGGGCCAAAACCATGCTGAATGCTTCCACCCTCCGCAGGATCGACATCCTTTGGTATTCTGCAAAGCTGGTAGGGAAATGCCGATTTACCGACCTCATCAGCTGAGCTCCGGAAAAGGTTTCAGTCATAGGCTGGGGAGCTTCGCTCAAGATGAGCATCACGAAGTCCATGTGGTTCGACGCGCCAGTTAGATCTAGCGGTCTGCGGCAAAAGCCGCGATTGGGCACTTGTTCAACAAGGCCCTCGGCGGCGAGGGCAATCAGCGCCTCCCTTACCGGGGTGGAGCTTACAAGTATTTCTTCTTGGAGCTTCTTCGGATCAAGAAAGGTCACCGCTGAAACCTTCTCGCTGACCAATTGCTCCTTGATGTATCGGTAAACTGTTTTAGAATTTTGTGGCATTCACCTGCCCTCTAATCAGCATACATGCTGTCAATCTGCACTGGTATTGCTGAAAACCACTACATTAGCACCCTGTATTACAGCGGTTTGGGGATCTTATTCCCTAAATAAGTCGAATATATTCTGCATATCGTAGTGCATTGATCGGTTCAGTGAGGCATGATCCCAAAGCTAAACAGCTGTTGGTGACCGATCATGATGTTGCTCATGTCGCACTTTTCACTACTTCCTATCGGGAAAGACTTTCAACCACTGAAGCAGCCACCGCTACTGCGGGATCCGGCGGGAGAAGGACCCAATCCGCCGGTAGGCTCACGCGCCGCGCCCGTGCGAAGCCCGCACTCTATTGGAAGGTCAGGCGGAGCGACCCGAACATTGTCGCTAGAGCAGAAAGAGTAAATTGCGGGACGCGCTCTTGAACGCACCCTCGATCCTCGCGGTTCTGAATACCAATAGCCGAAAGCCTGCTGAGCTCCCTTGCTAAACAAATGTCTGCTATCCCGACTAACCCAGCCTTGAGCAGACGTTCCGCATCCCACCCCAATCTGGTCGATGCAGGAAGGCAAGCAGAAGGGCAGGGTTGGGCCGGTAGCGGTCAGGCAGCTATTGGCCAACGAATTAAGGAAAGCAGCCATTGCGTAGAAAGCTCCGCCAGTGGCTCATCTGGGCCGACTGGCGGCTCGGAACGAAATACCGTTGACATTGGTCTAACCACCTTTCAGCGTATGAGATTTTTTCCCTATACCTTATGGGCGAGCATTTGTTCTGAAGCCATACCGGCCAACACACCGGCAGGCTCTCGTCGGACCCGGGGTATCCGCGAACCGGCAGTGGGAGAACAGAGGATCGCTTCGGCGACCCTTTTGCTTGTTTAGAGCTCGAAGCCCTTAAACATCGCGTTGATGTCCTCCGGTTCTGGCAACGCGTGCTTTGTACCGCCTCAAGCCTTGTAGTCTGCACTGATCGAGATGATGCCGTCCGGCATCAACGTCAGCGCTTTACTGCACAGCGCCACAAAATCGACCGCGGGCATCTCTTGGATGCTCGAGTTATCCACCGTGACCTTGGCACTACGAAACGGGTGCTCGGTGTTGTTCCAATGATCAATTTCCCACCAGGTGAAGTACTCGCACAGAAGCCGACCAACAGAACGCTCCCGACCACCAGCCCCGAAGAGAAGCCGTCTCGGCCAGGTCGGCGCCGCAGCGGGTTCCGCCGCATTAATCGGGGTACAAGTCGCGGTGAGCGTGGGAGAAGTCTGCGGCGGGCCATGGCCCCCATATGAACTTAGTGACCCTTTAATTCCGTTTCGATGTACGATTGTTTTGCCGTTGTCAGCGGCCATGTCCTTGTAACGCGCAACCCCGATGGCTATTCAATAAAGCTCTCCGCCAGCCAGGAGGATGCGATGGCACCGACCATGTCAGTAAGGATTACCGAGCTGCGCGACTACCTCGCGGGCATCATGCCTGTGAGTAAGGCCGCTAACAAAGCGCAACTTGGTAGCCTGTATATCACCGACGTCATGATCCAGTACCTGACCTGGCAGGCCCGCTTAATCCGGCAGCGGCCGCGGATGGTGGTGATCTGGCCCGAAGTCATGATCTCCCAGCACTATGCCGCGCACGCAGCTGACATCGCCAGGCTGAAGGCCGAGTTCGAAGCCGGGGCCGACATGAATCCCGCTCTGTCTAACCAGGTGCGCAGCAACGTTTATGCCGGAAACCTTCCGACCAAGACGAAAGAAATGACGCAGGACGAATGGGTCAAGAAGGCCTGGGCAGGCAAGGACCGTATGCGCGTGCTGGTCGATGTCCACCACCTCCACCTCGGTGCTCGCAAGCCTGATGGCAGCGTTGAGCGCAGCGGCCCATTACTGTTTGTCGGCGTTACCAAGAACGAAGTGTTTTTCCTAGCACTCGGTGACCACGACAGCTTCACTGACGGCAGCATCTCTGGGCTCATGCACCAGAAGTTAGAAGCAAGGCTTGCCGGCGCTGGTCCATCATTGCCCGGCGGTCTCGGCGTCACCCTGGGTGGAACCCAAGTTAAGGACACCCTTTCCTCAATCACGCTGGTTAGGCAGATCGAGGGTGCCGATAAGGCTCTTGACCAGCAGGGTGCCGGACCGGGCTACAAGATCCGTATGGACTATGACGACGTAGTCATCCTTGACCCTGCCGGTGCAGAAATCCGGCGGTATCCTGGCAGGCTCTGAGCTGCCTTACTTGAAATATTGGTACACGTTACCTGAAATGCCGTACGGCCGCGGAAAGTTCACCAGCTCGCTGCCGGAAATCATCGACGGTGCCGAGGCCTGCTGGGGTGGAGCTGGGAGGTCGGCGATAGCACATCCGCGAGTGGGCTTTGCGACCATCAGGAGAGAGCTTTGTGAAATTCACTGAGAACGGCCCCGATATTCCCGATGACCTCCTGGTGGCTCGGGACGAAGGAAGAGTGCTGTTCTTCTGCGGTGCGGGGGTGTCCCTCGCTTTTGCCGGTCTTTCGGATTTTCTGAAATTGGCTGGGGACGTGATAGATGACCTTGGCTCATTGACGGGAAGCCCAGCTCGACGCCTGCACGCCGCGGCCAACACAAAGCTCCCTTCCGGAGCGAAGCCATTCGTCCCGGTCGACCGCATGTTCACCTTGCTCGATCTGGAGTTCGATCAGCAGGACGTGCGAGACTCGGTGGCACGGGTATTGAAGCCGCAGGGCAATGTGGAGCTGCAGGGGCACAAAGCGCTCATCGACCTTTCCCGCGGATCGGATGGACGCCCCAGACTGGTCACCACGAACTTCGACCGACTGTTCGAGGCGTGCGATCCCGCGTTGAGGAGCTGGGGGCCCGACAATCTTCCGGTTCCTGAGCGACCGGCCGATTTCGAAGGCATCATCCACATCCATGGACGGGTGGATGAGGACTATACCGCGATGTCCGAACCGGTCGTCCTCTCCAGCAGCGAGTTCGGCAAGGCATACCTCTCCGAGGGCTGGGCCACGCACTATATCCGCCGCCTGATGGACCGCTTCAAGATCGTCTTCGTCGGCTATTCCGCGGACGACCCCCCGGTCCAGTACCTCCTCGAGGCCCTTCGCGAGGAGCAATCCCCCGTCGAGAACATCTATGCCTTCCAGCATGGCGACGAGCAGCACGCCAACGAGCAGTGGCTGCAGAAGGGCGTCGTTCCGGTGGCGTTCGGCAACGACTACGCCAATCTGTGGGGCACGCTCATGGCGTGGGCGGAGCGGGCCGCGGATCCAGATGCGTGGCTCCAGCGCACGATCGTAGAAGCGAACGTCGGCCCGTCGACATGTTCGCCGATCTTCAGGGGGCGCATCGCGCATCTGGCGTCGACCCTGATCGGCATGAACAAGGTGATCGCGAGCGATCCCCCCATGCCGTCCACTTGGCTGTACGTCCTCGACCCGCAGGTTCGCTATCTCGATCCTGCGCCGATCAAGCGACGCGACCCCAACAGCGATGAGTTGGACCCGTTCCAGCTTTTCGGTCTCGATCGCGACGAACCGCCGCCACCCATCGATCCCGATGATCATTACGAACGACGAAAGGTGCCTCCCGGCGCGTGGACGGCGTTCGAGCCGACCCCGCGCGACGTAAGATCGGCAACCGTCAGGGATGTCGGGAGCATCTACGGCGAATCGTCCCCGCTCCCCCGCACCTGGCGGCTCATGCTGTTCATCGTGCGGCGGATGGAGGAGGCGCCGGCGCTCTGGTGGGCGGCCGGTCAAGCATCGGTGCATCCGCATTTGATCCAGCAGTTGGAGCACGAGTTGAGGTATCGTCTAAGGGATAGCGGCAGTGCGCTGCTTCCCTATTGGCGCTATCTGGTCGCTCAGTGGCGAAGGCCACGAGTGGAGGCGACCCAAGCGGCGATTGAGATCGCCCACAGGGCGGCTGGTGGCTGGACCGCGCCATTGGTCCGCGAGGCGATCGACCTGGCCAAGCCTCGGATCAAGGTCGGACGGTTGTTCCGCGTCGCCCCACCCATGACGGCCGATGCGGACCCTGCCGAGTTCATGGAATTGGATGTCGAGTACCCGGACCTCCATCAGGACTTCACGTTCGACGAGGCCCATCTGCCGCTGGCGGTGTCGCTGTGGCGTGGCCTTCTGGTCGAAGCCGAGCAGCTGGAAACCGACATCGGCGCATGGTTGAGCATCGACACCACGCGTCCTGATGATGGCGACCGATTGGACGGCGGATACGGTCTGACGGGTCCGCTCGTCAAGTTCACCCATCTGATGGAAACTTTGGAGGCCGCGCATCCCGCTGCTGCTGCCCAAGAGGTCCGAGCCTGGACTGGGCAGGGTGGCCTCGTCTTCGAACGCCTTCGGATATGGGCGGCCGGTCGCCCATCGCTCACGTCGATCGATCAAGCCAGAGCCCTGTTCGACAGCTTGGACGACGAGACCTTCTGGTCCTACCGCCATGAGCGCGACCTCCTGTTCGCGATCCGGGATCGCTGGGTCGACCTGCCCGATGCCGGGCGGCGGGCGATCGAAGCGAGGATATTAAGATCGCCGATCCCATATCTAGCCGACCACGAGCCCAACGAGGCTTCGGAGCGAGACGCGGTTCACAGGTTGAACGCGATGTATTGGTTCACTCGAAAGGGCGTGGTGTTCGGCTTCAACGTCGCGGAGGAGCGTGCCCGGCTGCTCGAAGCCGCTCCGTCGTGGAAAGAAAGTTGGGCCGATCACACGGCTGAGCCGCGAGTTGGGAAGGTACGGTCGATAACGACCGACACCAATCCAGCGGGCATTCTCGACATCCCGTTGAATCGGCTGCTTCCCATCGAACAGCCGGAGACGGGCTTTCGGGACTTCAATGAGCGCGACCCGTTCGCCGGCTACGCCCTCGAAAGGCCCGCTCATGCGGTCCTGGCGCTGCATAGTGCCATGCGGCGCGGCGTCGAGACGGCCTGGCACTACTGGTCGACGTTCTTGAGGACGACGGCCAAGCAGAAGACGTCGGCGCGGCTCGATACGGTGGTGGTGAGATTGGTCGGCAGTCTTCCATCAGACGAGGTCGCTAAGCTGTGGTACCCGCTCGTGGAATGGGTGAGCGAGCGCGGCCCGCGGTTCGAGAACGGCGGGGGCGGCGAGTTCGACGCGATATGGGATATCGTCGTCGGCGCGGCCGCGTTGCATCCCTCCGGCTACAAGCAGAAGCCGGGGCGCGATTGGTCCTTCGAGTCCCTGAATTCCGTAATCGGCAGACTGGTGCTGGCGCTGCTCGAGATGCCGCTTCCCGATGGCAGCCACGCTGTACCCGCGACGTGGATCGATCGCCTGGACAAGGTCCTGGCGCTGCCCGGCGACCACGCCCGACATGCCCTTCACCTGGTCGCTCAGCGAACACCATGGTTTGAATACCATGAGCCAAAGTGGACCGAGGAACACGTCATTGCCAGGGCGACTGCCGGTGGTCCCGATGCCGACGCATTCTGGTCCGGCTTCGCCCGGATGGGCAGGGTGCCTCCTCCGGACCTGGTTGCCCAACTCAAGGCTCCGATGCTCGCCCGAGTGGGGCTTGGCGGCAGGGAGGAGAGCAATCTGATCGGCTATCTGTTGAGCGGGTGGGCATTCGAAGGACCTCAGCCGATCGTGATGGACGCCGAACTGCGCGATGCTCTGGTGCTCGGTGGGGACGATGTGCGTCGCACGATGCTTCGTTTCGTAAGCGATTGGGCTGGGGACGACGATCGATGGCGCGCGCTCGTCGTGCCCTTCATCACCAAGGTGTGGCCCAAGCAGCGGACCATGAGGAAGCCTCAGATGTCGTCGGCGCTCGTTCGCTTCGCATCGTCCGTCCCTCAGCACTTCGAGGCAGTCATGCAAGCGGTGATGCCGAGCTTGGTGCCTTTGTCGATCGGGCACAACCTGCACCTCGACTGCGAGGTCGTCGATCTCGATGCTTCGGGCATCGCGGCTTTGGTGACCGCGCTTCAAAGACTGCTGCCCTCGGAGCGCGGGGACTGGCCGTACGAGGGCAAGAGGTTGGTGGACGCCATCGTTGCCACCGGCCTCGCCAAGGGTCCCGAATTGGACGAGTTGTCCCGACGCGCGGCCGAGCGCGACTTCTGATCGCTTCCGATGACGCTGCCCGCCAGGTCACCATGGCGACAGCCGGCGAGCCCGGCGGCAGGGAGCCCATAGATGGCGTGTTGCTTAGGGGACGGCGAGCGTAAGCTGATGTTCAACTTCGAGCAGGAGCAGTGAATGGCGGCAAAGCCTTGCCCCTTGAAGAGACGCGAATGGGCTCAGACCTCAACGCGATGTATTCAGGCCTGCGGTTGACGACAGCTTTCAGGAAAGAGCGACAGTGCTCCGAACGGCAGGAATGGGGCGCTTTCTGCCCAACCGATACGCCCTGTTCAGCAGTCGGCAGCCTGGGTGAGACTGCCGACAGATCTCAACCTAGCGCAAAGCCATGTTTCGATGCCCTAGAAACGAGCTTCATTCCGGACGCCGCGCCAGGATGGAGATCCATGGCCTTCGACTGCCTTGGTACCCGCCGTCCGCATATCCTTCGACGTTTAGGATCTTCCAAGGGGCAGATTGCTCGTACAGAGCCTGCATATCCTAGGCCAGATCTTCGGCAAGGAAGAGCGTCTCAGGAAGTGCTTGTCCGCGTCTTTATCGCTTAATCTCGTCCGGAGAGACGGGTCCCGGCGTCAGCCCGCCTCATCGCTGGAATGCGGGGCACGACGGACGGTGACACCCACGACGGCTTCGTCGGCCAGGAAGGTAACTCCGGCCCGTTCCATTGCATCGACTATAGAGCGGACGCTGTTGGCATGCACGGCCCCGCCGGCTTCGACGGTCGTGACGGTCCGCCGCGCCACTGCGGCCTGCTCGGCAAGCTCGGCTTGCGACCAACCCAGTATTCCCCTGGCGGCGCGTAGCTGCGCGGCTGTCGGCATGTCACCCATCTGACCCTGCACCATACATTAACCATGACGAGCCAAACTTGCTCAATATGCGCATATTTGCTTGACTTGCGTACCTTTTTTCGATAGGACTTGTAGCACGGAAGACGAACCGTCCTGCAAGGCCGAAACGGACGCTAAACCCTTCCCTCGCATCCCTCGCGGATGACGGCAACCCATTCCCTGACAACCGGCAATCCACACGAGGGAGTCCGTACATGTATCCACCACAGAAGGCCGGCGGGCACGGAACCGCCGACGGTTCGTTCCGGGCAGGGCGCATACGTCGGCAGTGCCGCACCTTCGAGAAGTCGCTCGAGGCGCATCTCCAAGGCATTCCAGGTATTCATATCCTGGGGGACGATCCCCTGGCGCGCGACGTGTTCGGGCAAGCCGGATTGCCGGTCCCCGGCTTCGTTATCCGGCAGCTGCTGGTCGACGACGTCCCGTTTACCGTCGTCGGGCTCCAGGAGGCGGTCCGTTCGCGGCCTTCAGCGTTGCAGCGGTTCCGCGAGGCGCAGATCGGACTCGGGCGGCTGGCGAGGTTGTGCATCCCGATCGCCCACGCGATCTTCGCCCCGGACGAGCCGGACGCCCCCGGAGTCCTCTCCCGTGTCCTTCGTGGCGGGACACGGCTGGCCGGCGGACCAGAGCCCTCCCATACGGTCACTGGCCTACCAGACGTCTGACGTCCCGCCTCCCGCGCCCCGCACCACGACCCGGCCGGGGCACCCCCACCCCCCATTTCCCCGTCACCGTTGCGCCATCGCCGCGCGAGGAGAACCCATGCTCGAAGCCAGCTACAGCAGCCCCCAAGCTTTCCGGTCCCGCGAGTCGGCCCGCCGGACCAGGAACGCGGAAGACCACCGGCGCCTGGCGCGCGGCGTGGACGCCCTCGTCCTCGCCTCCGGCAGCGTTCGGTCCCTCGGGACCAACACCGCGGTCGAGGGGTTGGCGGAGGAACTCGGGCTGGGCGCCCACGACTATGTGTGCGTCGAGCTCGCGCTCAAGCAGCGGCGCGCCACCATCGTCTGCGTCCCGACCCGGCTCTGGCACCAACCCTATGCGATGGCCACCTTCTTCCGGCTCAAGGAAGGCGCTACCGCAGGCGGGCACCGGACCGTCCTGGTCCCCGAATCCTTCATCCGGAGGCAACCGCGCCTGGACAACGCCTTGATGGTGTCGGCGGCGGCGGACATCGACATCAATGCCAGCGACCGCATGTCGATACTCGCCTTCCTCCTCGAGAACGGCGGCGGCACGCTGTCCGAGGTCGCGTCTCTCGTCGGCCACCCCGATCCGGTCGGGGCCGTGCTCCACCTGGTGACCGTGGGAGCGCTCGACATCGACCTGGACGCGCCGATCCTGCCCACCAGCCAGGTCCACCTGGCGTCGGGCACTTGGTGAGCGCCGTGGAGAAGCCGATCTCGTTCCTGGGTGCCGACCCGGTCGCCACGGCCGAAACCCTCGAGGCGCTCGCTGCCGACCTGCGGAAGTTGGCGAAGGGCAGGCACCCCTCGCCGCAGATGCTGGCGGAGGCGCCCCTACTGCGGGGGTGGGGTTTCTCCCGTAGGCCGGCGGCGTGCCTGCAGGGCAGGATATACGGCCATCCAGTCATCGGCGACACGGAGTTCGCCACTACTTCGGAACTCTTCGCGATCGACGGCGAACGGCGGTGGGTGCGCACGATGAGCCGGTACTACGCGCTGGGACCGGCGGGAATGTTCGGGGGCGAGGATGGCTAGCGGCGGGTGGGACGCCGACGATGTGGACTTGCACACCTTGGGCGACAATCATGGAAAGGACGTGTCGATGCCTGTGAGAGAGTGGAAGGCGGTGGACGAGGAGAAATCCGTGTCCGTGTTGCTCGTCGAGGGTGCGCTGCGCCGGGCCATGCCGGCCCGCCTGCGGCGGAAGCTGGCCGCGGGCAAGGCAGGCTGCGTCCTGGTGACGGTTCCGTCCGCCCAGTGGGTCCGGCCGATGGAGGAGGCACTCGCAGACATCAATCCCGAGATCTGGGTACTCGCGAGGACGGCCGAGAAGAAGAAGGACGATGACGCGAATTATCTCGTCAGCCGCAAGCTCGGGGAGGGGGTCGACGTTGTCGGGCTCTCCACCTCGGAGCGTCACCTTCCACCCATCCTCAGCACGTTAGGGGAGCACCGGATCGCGGTAGCCCCCCTGGACCGTGCACTGGTTGCAGCGGTGGTCAGAAAGGTCGCGCGGAAGGGGCGGCTCCCGGCCTCGTTCTCCAAGGTCGACGTCGGCGTGCTGGACCTGGAGGAACTGGCCGGACTGGTAGTGGCCGGAAGCGATGCCGGTCTCGTCGCCTCGCGCATCGCCGCGGCTGTCCAGGCCAAGACACGCATGTCGCGGCCCGGCGAGGTCCTGCCGGACATGGCCGAGGCGGTCGAGTTCGGCGACGCACGGCTGTTCGCGATGGAACTGAAGCAGGATCTCGTCGACCTCCGGTCCGGCCTGATCGGGGAGGAGGCCGTGGACAAGGGCATCTGCCTGTACGGTCCTCCGGGCACGGGCAAGACGGTTTGGGCCAGGTCTTTGGGCGAGTACCTCGGCGTACCCGTCGTGGTCGCCAGCATGGGCGACTTCTTCGCGAACGGTTCGGGCTATCTGGATTCGGTGATCAAGGCGCAACGCGCGGCCTTCGAGCGTGCCCGTGCCTGCGCGCCCAGCGTGCTTTTCATCGACGAGATCGATGCCCTGCCCAACGTCGAGGAACTCGGCTCCCGCGGCAGGGACTGGTGGACGCCCGTGATAAACGACTTCCTGGGTCTGCTCGACGGTGCCGCCAGCGACCGCAACGGCGTGATCGTTGTCGGTGCCACGAACCGAGTTGCCGGCGTCAGTCCCAGCGTCCTGCGGCCTGGCAGGCTCGAGCGCGCGGTCTACATGGGACCTCCTTCCCCGGAGGGGGTGGTGCGCATCATCAGGCATCACCTCGGGCCGGACCTGGCGGACGCCGACCTGACCGAGATCGGCGCCATCTGCCACGGATTGCAAATGACCGGTGCCGTCTTGATGGAGCATGTGAGGGCCGCCAAGCGCCATGCACGCAGGGCGAAGCGGCCGATGGAAGTACGCGACCTTCTGGATTGCATCCTGCCGCCGTCGCCGCTCTCCGGACCGGACAAGCGGCGCGTCGCGGTCCACGAGGCGGGCCACGCGTTGATAGGCTACCTGAACATGCCCCGCGAGTTCGTCTCGGTTACGATGGGAGGGGGCATCGCTTCAGCGGGCGGATCGACGGTCTTCGACATGACCGCATCGCAGATCAGGACGAGGCGGGATCTCGAGGCACGAGTGGAGATGCTGCTCGCGGGACGCGCGGCCGAACAGGTCCTGCTCGGAGATGCCAGCACGGGGGCGGGAGGTACGGGAGAGAGCGACATCGCCCGCGCGACCGAGGAGTTGGCCGCCGCGAGCCTGAGCTACGGACTCGGCAAGCGTCTGCTCTGGCGTTGCGATCCTTCCGAAGCGGTACGCCGCCTCGACATCGACCGTGAATTGCGGTCGGAGGTCGAAGCGGACCTGGCGGCGCTGGCGGAAGCCGCGCTCGCGACGGTCCGTTCACGCCGGGAAGCCGTCCAAGCCATCGCCGACGCCTTGCAGGAACGGCGCACGCTCTCCGCCGCGGAGGTGGCGGGGATCGTCGCCCGGACCTTGGATGCCCCGACCGCCATGGGACGGGTGGCTTGACGACAAGCGAGCTTGACATCCGGGCAGGCGACCGGAGCGGGCATCCGGAACTCCAAACCGAAGGAAAACGAGAATGAACCAGACCAACGGAACCGCCGTGACGCTCCACCTCGTGAGCGGTACCAGCTACGGCCCCAGGATCGCGGAGTCCCGGACCTCGCCGCTGCGGGTACATGCCGGCCGGTGGGCCGAACACCCGGCCTTGTTCGCGGCGGGTCTGCCGGCCTTCCCGGCAGCATACCTCTTCACCGGTCCTTGTGCCGGGGGGACGGCGCAGCTCGCCGTGCGGCCCGGGGAGGCCCTCGATATCCGGCGCAGGCTGCTCGAGCATGCGCAGGACGGGACCAAGTCCCGCTTCCACGAGATCTTCGTCGTGACCGCTGTCGACGGTAGGCTCGGCAAGGCCGACATCCGGTACCTGGAGGCACGCTTCCACGAGATCGCCGCCTCCGTTCCGGGGATCGTCCTCGAGGTCGACAAGATCCCGGTCATCGCTACGTGCAACCCGGCGGAGCGCGACACCCTGGAGTCCTTGATAGCGCAGTCGCGGACGCTCCTGCATGCCGCCGGTTGCCGGGCGTTGGACTGCGAAGGACTGCCGCTCGCCGCGTCCGTCCAGGACACCGAGACCGACAGCGCGGTCCGGCTCGACTTCGACACGGAGGGAACGACAGCCGACGAGCACGAGCTCACCTACGACGGACTGTGGGCCCGCGGCTTCCCGCACCGGGACGGCTGGGTGGTAAGGGCGGGCTCGGACGTGCGGCGCAGGGAGAACTCGGCGTTGCTGGGGCCGATGTCGGAGAGGCGGAGGTTCCTCCAGCGGGAGGGGGCGTTGGGCGAGATCCCGGGTGTGGTCGACCGCTGGCGCCTCATGCGCGACCTCATGTGCAACAGCGAACTGACGGCCGCGAAGGTCCTGACGGGCGCGCACCAGTCGAACCGCGGAATCTGGCGGCGCCTGTCGCCGACGGCACGCATCATAGTGGCCCGGTAAGGGGAGACGGCAATGGACGGACGGTCGAACAAAGGTATGCAGGTGATCTACGGCGCCGGGCGCATCGCGGAATTTCTGGGGATCGGCAGGCGGCAGGTCTACCACGCCGCCGAGCGCCACGGGCTCCCGGTCTTCAAGATCGGGACGACGGTCTGTGCCAGGCCGGAGGCCATCGCCGCCTGGCTATCAGCCCGGGAAGCCTCCGCGGACGAGGCGAGGAAGGCGAGGTCGACCGACTGGACGCCCGGGAGGGCAGGGGCGGGGCCGAGCGCGGCCGACTTACCGTTTGCGATCCGGTAACGACGTTCACGCCGGAGTCGTCCGGGATATGGCCAACGCGGTCCGTGGCTGGCAATCTGACCTCGAGGGGAAAATCTGATGATGTTGATCGGCGACGACTTGCGCCTGAGTTCGCGCGACCTTACCGGCCACGTGAACTGCCGACACCTCACGCAACTCGAGCTGCAGGTCGCCCGCGGCGTCGCGAAGCGCCCAAAGCCATGGGATCCGGGATTGGAGGCGCTCTGGGAGCGCGGTTTCAGGCATGAACGGGATTTCGTGCAGTCCTTGGCCGACAGGGGTATGCGAGTCAGGGTCATCGAGGGCGTGGACGTGGACGATGCCGCGGTGGCGGCCACCCTCCGGGCCATTGGGGACGGCGTTGACGTGATCGTGCAGGCGGCTCTGCGTTCGGGCGAGTGGGTAGGAAGGGCCGACGTGTTGCTCCGGACCGAGGTCGAGGGTATGCCGGGTGCCTGGTCCTACGAGGTCTACGACACCAAGCTGTCACGCCGGACCCACTCGGACACGATCCTGCAGCTTTGCCTCTATTCGGAGATGCTCGCCGCCATGCAGGGCAAGGCGCCCCAGCACATGCATGTCGTGACGCCATGGTCGGGCTTCGTGCCAGTCTCCTACCGCGTCCCGGAGTATTCCTCCTATTACCGAAGGGTCCGGAACCGCCTGGCAGCCACGGTCGCCGAGGCACCCGCAACCCAGACATATCCGCACCCGAACCCGAACTGCGACATCTGTTCGTGGCGCGTCGCCTGCGAGAAGCGCCGGCGGGAAGACGACCACTTGTCACTCGTCGCCGGTATCTCCTCGCTCCAGATCGCGGAGCTGAACGCACATGGCATCTTCACGGTGGCGGCTCTGGCTGAAACGCCCCTGCCCATGGAGTGGCAACCTGCACGGGGATCGCGCCTCGGTCTGGAACGGGTCCGGGAACAAGCCAGGATGCAGGTCGAGTCCAGGGTAGCGGGCGAACTCCGTTTCGAGAGCTTGCCGGTGGAACCGGGGTTCGGGCTGGCGGCCCTTCCCGCGCCATCGGCAGGCGACATATACCTCGACTTCGAAGGCGACAGCTTCGTCGGGGAGCACGGCCAGGAATACCTGTTGGGCTACGCGGTCGAAGGCCCTGGAGGAACGCTCGAGTACACGGCACTCTGGGGGCTGACGCGCGAGGAGGAGAAACTCGCCTTCGAGCGCTTCATCGATTTCCTCATGGAACGCCGGGAGCGCTACCCGGACCTTCACGTCTACCACTACGGCGGTTACGAGTCGGGCGCGCTCAAGCGCCTCACGGGACGGTTCGCGACCCGGGAGGAGGAGCTCGACCGGATCCTGCGCGGCCTGCTCCTGGTCGACCTGCTGGGCGTCGTGCGGCACGCGATCCGGGCCGGAGTGGAAAGCTATTCGATCAAGAGACTCGAACCGCTCTACGGTTTCGAGCGCAGGACCGATCTCCCCGACGCCAACCTTGCCCTGACACGCCTGGACACGGCGTTGGAGCTCGGTGACCTCGACGACATCACCCGAGAAGAGAGGGAGACCGTTGCAAGCTACAACCGCGACGACTGCCTCTCCACGCGGAGCCTTCACCTTTGGCTGGAGCAGCTGAGGGGCGAAGCGATCGCATCCGGCACGGCGATCAACCGGCCCGTGGCCGGCGACGGTAGCCCCGGCGAGCGGGTCGGTGCTTGGCTCGCCCGAATCGAACCGCTGGTACAAGCTTTGACCGAAGGGGTGCCCGCGGATGCGGCGGAGCGGACCCCGGGGCAGCACGGACGATGGCTGCTGGCGCAGATGCTCGACTTCCACAGGCGCGAGGACAAGGCCACATGGTGGGAATACTTCCGCCTGCGTGACCTGGATGCCGAGGAACTCGTCGAGGAACGGGCGGGGTTGGGCGGGCTGTCGCTGCTGGACACCGTCGGCGGGACCGCCAAGTGCCCGGTGCACAGGTATGCATTCCCGCCACAGGAGACCGACCTCAGGCCGGGCAAGAAGATCAAGGCGGTGGGCGGGGAGAACCTGGGATCCGTCGAGGCGATCGACGTCGAAGCGCGGACCGTAGACATCAAGAAGGCGTCTGCAAGTGCCGATCTGCATCCTGTGGCCGTCTTCATGCACGAACATGTCAAATCCGAGCCCATGATGGAAGCGTTGGTGAGGCTGGCCGAACATGTGGTCGGCCATGGCATAGAAGGGGTCGGCCCCCACCAGGCCGCACGTGACCTGCTGCTGCGCGTACCGCCGCGTTGGGCGGCAGGGGCCGCCCTGCGAGGAGAGGGAGAGGATTCCCTGGCAGCGGCGCTCCGCATCACGGGGCTACTCGATACCGGCATATTGCCGGTCCAGGGGCCGCCCGGAGCTGGAAAGACCTACACCGGTTCGCGCATGGTCGTGGAGTTGGTTCGCCGCGGCAAGCGGGTCGGTATCGTCGCGAACAGCCATGCCGTCGTCCGCCACCTGCTGGACGCCGTCGTCGAGCGGGCGGAAGAGCTAGGGGTCGACCTGCGGTGCGTGCAGAAGCCGGCAGAGAAGGAACCCGACCTTCCCCGCCTCCGGTTCGCGGCGAAGAACGCCGACTTCATCGCGGCGCTGGACACCGACTGCCGGGTCGGAGGAGCGACCGCCTGGCTCTGGTCGTCGCCCGACGCGTCCGGTAAGGTCGACGTGTTGTTCGTCGACGAGGCGGCGCAGATGTCCCTGGCCAACGTGCTCGCCGTATCGCAGGCGGCGGAGGCGGTCGTGCTCCTGGGGGATCCGCGCCAGCTCGACCAGCCGATGCAGGGTAGCCACCCCGAGGGCACCGATACCTCGGCGCTCGATCACCTGCTCGGCGGAGCCAAGACCATCGGACCCGACCAGGGATTGTTCCTCGAGGAGACCTGGCGCCTCCACCCCTCTATCTGCCGGTTCACGTCGGAGCTGTTCTACGAGGGGAAGCTGAGGTCCCGGCCAGGCCTGGAGTTGCAGGCCGTGGCAGGGGAGAAAGCCTACGGAAGCGGCTTGCGGTACATCCCCGTGCACCATGTCGGGAACACCAATTGCTCGCCCGAGGAGATCGAGGCGGTGGCGGACCTGGTCCGGGAGTTGGTCGGCACCGGCACGACCTGGACGGACGGCGCCGGCCGGGTACGCCCGGTGGGCCTCGAAGACATACTGGTCATCGCTCCCTACAACGCACAGGTGTACGAGCTGCAGCAACGGCTGCCAGGTGCGCGGGTCGGTACGGTCGACAAGTTCCAGGGCCAGGAGGCGGCGATCGCGATCTATTCCCTCGCGACCTCCACCCATGCCGATGCACCCCGGGGCATGGAGTTCCTCTACAGCCTCAACCGCCTGAACGTGGCCACCTCCCGGGGCAGGTGCCTCTCGTACCTGGTCTGCAGCCCGGTCGTCCTCGAGGTGGAGTGCCGCAGTCCGAGGCAGATACAGCTCGCTAACGCCTTCTGCAGGTTTCTCGAGATGGCGGGATGAGCCGGGCGCTCGCCGAAGCCCCACGACCCGGTCGCGTGGCCTCCTTGTTCCGCTCCCCGGTGGTCTTTCGGCAGACGCGAAGCCGGCGCGTCGTTGACTTTACGACGCGGCTGACAACGGGAGCCTGGATCGGGAGCCGCCATCCCTGGAACATGCAAGCCGGAAGGTCGCTGTTTGCCATGTTTAGGGCCTCGGCTTCCCGCTACGGCGCGAGCAGTTCCTCGAACTCCGTTGTTTGCGTTCCATAGCGCTTGTTGGAGGATGCAAGGATGGCTGCCTGCAGACTTTGGACGTCGACGTCTTTGGAATGCCAGGGCGTCTCCAGACCCGCCGTGTTCTCGTAGTTCCATACGATCACATCCAGGTATACCGGGAATCGAAGCGCCAACCGCTCTCCAGGATTACCGCGGCGCTAGCCGGATAGGCGGTCGAGGGCGGGTTTTCGAAAGCCATGACAGCAGGTCCCCGGTCGGAACGCTGCGGTTTATCCCGATGCCGGGAAGAGCACGTCGCACGTCCCGGATTCTACCGGGACGGCCCGGTATGGGTTCCGTCGGGTGGGGCTTCTTCCAATGCGGCGCGGATCGATAGGTACACGTTCCCGCCCGAACCGGCAGGGCAGGACCGGCTAAAATCCGTGAGAACCGAAACCACGAGGGTAGGGGCGTGTCGGGCCATGCGCCGCCCATCGGGGAACTCCTTAAGGCTTGCTATAGTCCAACGCATGCTCATGGCGTTAGAAGACGGTATTTCCCAAACGAAGGGTCTACCTGCTTATCGGCCGGGTGAGCCAGTCCCACTGCGATCCATTGCATTAGCCGTTGGGCCGGGATCGATCTGGGTCACGTCTACGATCCCCGACACACCCAACGACTTCAACAAGGCGTGCAAGTTTTCCAACGTCGACCGGATGCGTTCGAGCGCTTCGATGTGCTCTCGCTCAGCGCCGATCGGGGTTGGCAGGGTGGCGACCGACATCTCCTGGACCAACCCGATTAACTGCATATCCCTGCGAACGCCTGCCAAGGCGCTTTCGACATGCTCGACGGTCTTCGCGATCTCGCGTCTCCTGATGCCGTCCGCCAGATCCTTGAAGTCAAGGACAATGCATGGTTGTGCGGTTGCCATGTAGGCACCTCCGGAAAGTGGCGGAACTGGTCGAACTTCTTGCCGGCTAGAACTCGTTCCAGTCCGGCTGCACCGCGGCGTTGCCATGGGTCACGAGGAGCGACGATCCGGCGGAGAGGCGCTGCTGGAGGCGGCGGGCTCCTGTTGCAGCGACAGGGCGATGGGAAGACTGCCTCTCATCCCGATGAGCGATATGGAAGACGTCGACGATGCGGTCGAGCTCGGTGGCCTGCGCCTCGGTCTGCTCGATCGCGGCATTGGTCTCCTCCACAAGAGCCGCGTTGTGTTGGGTCATCTCGTCCATCGTGCGGACGGCGACGGTGACTTCCTCGATAGCGGACGCCTGTTCGCGGCTGTCATTGGCGATGGACTCGAGCAGCCCGTTGTTGTCCCGTACCTCTTCCAGCATCGCCTTGAGCTTGCCTGCCGCGTCGCCAACCAGCTTGGAGCCGGTCCTGACCTCGTCGGCCGACTGCTCGATCAGCACCTTGACCTCGCTCGAGGCCTGGGCCGCCGATTGCGCCAGGCGCCGGACCTCGACCGCGACGACCGCGAAGCCCTTACCCGCGTCGCCGGCCCGGGCCGCCTCCACCGAGGCGTTCAGCGCCAGGAGGTTGGTCTGGAAGGCGATGTCGTCGATCATGCCGATGATGTTGGAGATCTTGGCCGAGGACTGCGTGATACGCTCCATGGCCGACGTCGCTGCGTCCATCACGTGCCCGCCTTCCTCGGCGGTGCGGGTCACCTGCATGGCGCCGGCGCTGGCCTCCTGGGCGCGTTGGGCGTTTCTGAGGACCGTTGCGGCCAATTGTTCCATCGTCGCCGACGTTTCCTCGATCGTGGCGGCCTGCCTGGTCGTACGTTCGGACAGGTCGTTGGCGCCCGACAGGATCTCGCCCGCGGCGGTCTTCAGGGAACCGGAGGTTTGGCGGAGCCTGCCCACCACTTCCGTGAGCTTGTCGGCAACGGCGTTGGTGTCGGCCTTGAGCGTCGCGAAGGCGCCCTCGTAGTCACCTTCCATGCGGTGCGTCAGATCGGTATCGGCCATGGCGCCGAGGACACGCCCGACCTCGCCCACCACGCGGTCGAACGTGCCGACGAGACGATTTATGCTCGAGGCGAGGCCCTTGAGCTCGGGGTCGGGGAACTCGACCATGACGTTGTGGCTGAAGTCGCCGGCGACAGCTGCGTCGACCACGACGCCAAAGGCATCCTGCAGTTCGCTCATCATCTGCTGCCGCTTCTCCCGGTCGGCGATGATGCGCGCGGCTTCCGCCTCCGTCATTTGGCTCACGCGCAGCCCGTTCTCACGGAATACCTCGACGGCCCGCGCCATGGCGCCCACCTCGTTGTGGCGGTCGGTAAAGGGAACCTCGGCTTCGAACTCTCCCGCAGCGATCTTCTCCATCGAAGCCGCAAGGCGGGGGACGGGGCGTGTGATGATGCGCGATAGGACGAAACCGATCAGCGCCAGTACAGCTGTCACCGCGGCACCCACGATCATGATCAGTTTCAGAACGCCGTTGGCCGAGGCCTCGAGCTCCGCGGTAGGCGTCCCGACGAGCAGAGCGCCAAGGACCTTGCCGGGTCCCGCATCCGTGCCCATGGCCCGGATCGGCATGACGGCCGTAAAGAACTCGGTGCCGTTGAGCAGCTTGGTTCCCACGTATCGATCACCGGCCGCGACTGCCTCGTACGCAGGGTCACTCCTGTCGGCGATCGTCTCGAGTACCCTGTCGCCGTTCTCGGCGGTGATGCTTGTGGAATTCGCCACCAATTCTCCCGAGGCGGGGTCGAGGACATAGATCACCGCGTCCTCCTTGGTGAGCCGGGTTACCGTGTCGATCTCGTCGATCGCCATCGGGGGGATCGCCCAGGTTTCGAACGCTTCGAGTGCCCCGTCGTCGGACCAGGTCAGAACCGAGCCAGGTATCCTCTGCTCCAGGATAGTCGCCGCTACGGCGATATCGGACTCCTGCCGCATCCTGCCTTCGACCTGTGCTTGCTGGTGGAGAGTGATGTAGATCGAAATGGACACAGCCAAAATCGATCCGAAGATGCTGCCGATGACCAACAACAGTATCGCGGTGGTCATCTTGATGCTCTTGATGAAGCTACCCATCGGCGCTGCCAAACCTTGCTTGTACTTATGTCCGCCGATCAAGCCATCGCAGGTTTTAATAAAATGCGAGTTGAGTGGTGCATATTAAGCACCGTAGTGGTGAGTTTTTGAGAATCTTTCTGCTTCAGAAGAGACAATAAGAAGGTCACTTCGCGGCAAAGCAGATTTTTGCGGCAGCTATACTGCCAGCATTTTGGCCGACAACAATTGGGCTGGCCGCACTGCTCGGTAGTGAGATAATACTTCCTGCCTAATACTGATTTCTCGATATCACTTGGCTTGGTCCCACTGTAACGCGGCTCCGACGACGGGAGACGGAGAAAGTAGATGGGCAACAACGAACACGCCGCAATTCACCGACTGGTGGAAGGCGGCGCTTCTGAAGTGTCGCGGAACGAGGTCGAACCGGTCCTGATCGCCAGGGCGCTCTGCAACGGAGATGCTGAGCTCACGATAGAAGGCGCGCTTAGCGTCCGAACCGGCGCTTTCACCGGTCGGTCGCCGAGGGACAAGTTCATAGTTCGCGACCATGTAACGGAAGATCGGGTTTGGTGGGAGAACGTGTCTGCCATGTCTCCGGAGCACTTCGAGCTCTTGCTGAGTGATGCAGTCGCTTCGTTGCGCGAAACGACCGTCTTCCGCCAGGATCTGATCGCCGGCGCCGATCCCCTACACCAGTATGGTGTGACTGTCCTCACTCCGAGTGCATGGCACGCCTTGTTCATCCGAAACCTCTTGATCCGGCCCGGTGGAGGTACGGAGCTGTCGGCGGGATCGATACCGGTGACGATAGTGCACGCTCCACTGTTCCGGCCTTCACCTTCGCGACACGGCTGCCGTACAGATACGGTCGTGAGCTTGGACATGCGCCGGAACATCGTCGTGATAGCGGGAACCCTCTACGCCGGGGAGATCAAGAAAAGCGTCTTCTCGTTGTTCAACTTCCATGCGCCGGCTTCGGGTGTCTTGCCCATGCACTGTTCGGCAAACATCGGGCCCGCCGGCGACAGCGCGCTATTCTTCGGCCTCTCCGGCACCGGTAAGACGACCCTGAGCAGCGATCCGGTGCGCGCCCTGATCGGGGACGACGAGCACGGCTGGGGACCAAACGGCATCTTCAACCTCGAGGGTGGATGTTATGCCAAGACCATCAAGCTGGATGCGGAAGAGGAGCCCGAGATACATGCGGCGACGGGCCGCTTCGGGACGGTCCTGGAAAACGTGGTTCTGGACGAGGCCAAGCGACCTGATTTCGACGACGGAAGCATCACCGAGAACACGCGTGCAGCCTATCCGCTTTCGGTACTGCCGAGGATCGCTCACGGCGTGTGCGGCCATCCCGGGACGGTCGTACTGCTGACCGCCGACGCGTTCGGGGTCTTGCCGCCTATAGCGAAGTTGACACCTGAGCAGGCCGTCTACCACTTCCTCTCGGGCTACACTGCGAAGGTCGCCGGTACCGAGCGCGGCATAACGGAACCGCAAGCGACCTTCTCGGCATGCTTCGGCGCTCCGTTCATGCCGCTTCACCCCACGGTTTATGGCGAAATGCTCGCGGCCAAGCTCCGCGACAGCGGGGCACGAGCCTGGCTTCTCAATACAGGTTGGAGCGGAGGCGCTTACGGTACGGGCAAGCGCATCGACATCGGCACAACCAGGAAAATCCTGTCCGCCGTTCTGGACGGTTCGTTGTACGCCGCCGCCACGCGCCTGGACGGCATTTTCGGCTTTTCCGTTCCGCTCTCCGTGGAAGGCGTAGATCCGAAGGTATTGAATCCCCGCCTCACCTGGAAGGACCCCGATGCATACGACCGCAAGGCAATCGAGTTGGCGGGACTGTTCAAGTCGAATTTCGAGAAGTTCGGCGCCGGGGTCAGCACTGCCGGCGGGCCAAGCTGACAACACAACGAGGCGGTGACCAAACTTGCAGAGTGGTGCCCTGACGCTTCCATGGTGTGAGCGTTTGCTCACTTGCGTGCTGTCGCGATGCGCTTAGGCTAGGCCCAAACAACGGCCTGCGCAGGGCACATCGTTCTCATACCGCGAGGACCATGATGGGCATGGATCTTATGCTACCCACGGACACCGGACTGGATCCCGACGATCCCGCCTCCATGTTCGAGCTGCTGGAAACCGGTTCCGCAGGCGGCGTACGCGGTGCCTTGCTGACGATCTTGACGGTCGTGAACGGCGGGCCCCGGGCTGTTGGCTCCCACATGGCCGTGTTGTCCGACGGGCGGTACTGCGGCTATGTATCGGGAGGCTGCATCGAGTCCGTGGTCGCGACCGAAGCTGTTTCGGCGATCTCCCAAGGCACCGACAAGGTCCTGCGTTTCGGGCTCGGGTCGCCTTTCTTGGATATCAGGTTACCTTGTGGCGGAGGGCTGGACATACACATCCACATCGATCCCGATCCGCGGCTCGTCAGGCAGGCCCGGGAACGACTGGCCCGGCGCCAGACGTTCGCCATAAGCTACGGCCCCGACATCGGGGCGCAGCTGGTTGATGTCGGAGCCGCCGGGACACTGCACGCGGCGCCTGCCTTCACGAGGACTTATTATCCGGCAACCTACCTGAACTTGATCGGCGAAGGGAACGAGATACTCGCCCTCGCTCGCGTCGCGAAGGCTGCCGGACTGTCCATGACAATCGGACTGACGTCGCCGGAGCTGGCGCCGCGTCTCGAGTCTCTGGGTGACGTCATGGACCTGTCAATACCCGGTTCACTCGAAGCTCTTCCCGCCGATCCATTCACCGCCACTGTCTTGACCTTGCACGACAGGATCAAGGAGGGACCTTTGCTGGAACGCCTCTTGCCGCGGGAGGGTTTCTACATCGGCGCCTTGGGCAGCCGCCGCACCCATGCAGCGCGTTTGGAGCGCCTCCGGAGCTCGGGTGTGCCTGACGATCAGATCGCGAGATTGCGCGGCCCAATCGGCCTATTCGGGCCGACTCATGATGCTTCGTCACTTGCGTTGTCGGTGCTTTCGGAGATCACCCGGACGAGGCAGGAGACAATCGGCTGACAACACGCAACGAGGATCGGCCGTCGGATAGCGACGTATTCTCCGCGATTGTATTGGCAGCCGGGGCAGGTACCCGTATCGGCGGAGGCAAGATGCTTCTGGACCTGCGTGGGAAGGCGCTGGTGTGCCACGCGGTTGATACAGCCCTGGCATCATCGTTGCGCCCGATCATAGTCGTCTGCGACGAGCCCGTTCGGCAGGTGCTCGGCGGGCGCGACGTGTCGGTTGTGCTCAACATCGATGCAAGCTTGGGAATGTCCCGATCACTGGCCATGGGCATCCACGCGTTGCCGCAGCACTGTCCGGGTGTCATGGTGATGCTGGGCGACATGCCGGCGGTCCTTCCCGAGACACTCGAATCATTGGCCGACGCGGCACGCCGCCACCCCCGGGAGGAGGCGCTGGTACCCGTCTATCACGGACGCCGGGGCAACCCGGTACTACTCAGACGCGCACTGTTCCCCCAGCTGCTGAAACTGGAGGGCGACATCGGAGCCCGAAGGATGCTGGGCGAAGCCATGGAGGTGGAGGTGACGGATGGCGCGGTGTTGGTCGACATAGACACTGCCCAGGACTTCGCCACCGCGTCGCTGAATACAGGCTCGTAGCTGCTATTCGCGTGCCCGTGACCTACGGCGGGGACAGTTTCCTTCCATCTTCGCGTATGCGGCGGACCATCGCGGCCAAGCCGTTGGAACGCTGGGCGGTCAGATGCTCGCGCAGGCCTAGGTCGTCCAGCAAGGCGATCGCGTCCGTGTCCGCGATATCCGCAGCCGGACGGCCGGAATAAAGTGCCAGCAGTATCGCCAGCAACCCTTGGACTATCGCCGCGTCGCTTTCGCCTCGGTAGGTGACGGTTGCATGGCCGTCCCTCTCTTCTTCGTTTGCCACAAGCCAAACCCGTGAGACGCAGCCGCTGACCTTGTTGGCGTCGTTTTTCTCGTCCTGGGCAAGCCTCGGCAGGGCAAGGCCGAGTTCGATGACATGGCGGTAACGGTCCTCCCAATCGGTCAAGAGTCGGAAGTCGCTGGCGATCGCCTGGAATGCCTCTGGCAAGTTGGAGTTAGCCATCCGTGGTAACCTAGCTGAACAGTAGCTGCATGGGAGCGGAACCTGGTGGAGCCTGCATGTTGCCTGTACTCGGTGCGCTACAATGCAGTGCGGCAGGTAGGTCCGCAACGCTCCAGAAGCCAGTCACCGAACCACCGGTATATGGAAGGCTTGCCTGAAATAATTGCGGATGGCGTTCATCGCCGGCGTGAACTGCGCGTTGCGTCGCCAAGCCATGCCTACGTCCATGGCGGGAACATTGTCACTCAGCACGATCGTCTCGATGCGCTTGCCTTCTAGGGACCACGGTCGCAAGACCATGTCCGACAGGATAGCGACGCCCTGGCCGTTGGCGACCATCGATCGGACCGCCTCGACCGAAGAGGTGCGCAGCGTCACGGACGGTTGGTACGAGCTGAGACTCCAATACTTGAGCGAGCTGTGAGCGGCCTCGTCCACGGTCAACATGATGTATGGTTCCTGTGCGACGTCCTTGAGGCTGACGGTGTCGCGGGCGAGCAAGTGGTGTTTGGAGGCTACCCAGAGGCGGCGCCTCGACCCAAGCAAGGTCTCGCTGACCAAGTCAGGATTATTCACGTTTGAGGTCAATAGGACGGACATGTCGTAGCGGTTCGAGAGTAGGCCCTCCTCGATCGCCTCCCGGTTGAGTTCGAAAAGCTTGATCTCGAGCTTAGGATAGCTTCGCTTCAACCGCTCCATGTGATTGGGGAGGAAATAACCGATCACTGTGTAGGTGGCAGCCACGGTAACCGACCCTTCCAGGTCATTGCCCGGCAAAGTCAACGCGGTCGCTTCTTGCACCTTGTTCAGGATGTCATAGGCGTGGAACAGGAATTGCCGCCCGGCTGCGGTCAGCTCCATGCCCGAGGGTGACCTGTTGAAGAGGGGCACGCCCAACAGGACCTCTAGCTCCTTGATCGCGGTTGTGACCGCAGACTGCGAGATCGATAGGTCAACCGCAGCCTGGGAGATTTGGCCCTGCTCGGCGGTAGCTACGAAATAGCGGATCTGTCTCAGGCTCAAGGACATGCATCACCCTATCTGAAATTTAGATAATGGACTGGCTTAAATTCTGATTTATCAATCCACGAGCCAAAATTTTATGCGATGCACAAGAAACTAGCAGCTTGCGAATACTAACCGTTTGATTCTTTGTGACATTCTTGAGACTAGTAAAAGTGTGGCATCTGAAAAACAGAAGATAAACATGCAACAATAGAATTTTCAATAATCCACAGGACCCCATAACGTTCTTCCCAGCACACACTTGCGGCGTCAAATATCGGGGAGCGAACGTGCCAATTGGGGTTGTCGATATCAACTGCGACATGGGTGAAGCTTACGGCCACTGGCGCCTCAGCGATACCGATGACGCCAAACTCATGGACGTCATCAGCTCCGCCAACATAGCGGCTGGCTTCCATGCGGGTGATCCGAACCTTATGGACGCGACCGTGCGCCTTGCGGCCGAGGCCGGCGTCGCGGTCGGGGTGCATCCGGGGTACCGTGACCTGCAAGGTTTTGGCCGCCGCAAGATCAATGGCAGCGGCGACGAGATCATCAACGACATGGTCTACCAGATCGGCGCGCTGAGGGAGTTCGCCCGCCGTCACGGCGCGTCGCTCCAGCACGTAAAGCCACATGGTGCCCTCTACATGGAACTGGCCTCGAACGAGGCGCTTTCCAGGTCCTTGGTGAAAGTCCTGCGCACCGTCGCCCCGAACGCCTACTTGTTCTGCATGGGCATCTCGGAAACCTACAAGGTGGCCGTGGAAGCAGGGCAGCCGGTAGCGCGCGAGTTGTACGCGGATCGGGACTACGACAAGTCGGGCTCCATAGTCTTCACCCGCCATGCGGGGCGCCTGGATCCCGCCCAGGTCGCCCACAAGGTGCTGCGTGCTTGCCTCGAAGGCAAGGTCGAGACGGTCGACGGCGGTGAAACCGAGATCGAATTCGAGTCGATCTGCTTCCACTCCGACACACCGGGGTGCCTGGACATCGCGAGGGCTGTCCGGGCCGCGCTCACCGAAAATGGAATCCGCATAGCGCCGGTTTCAGAGATCTCCAACGATGCACTTCGAACTGCACAGGCCGCAAAATGACCACACGTGAAATCAAGTCGCCCATCCCCGGCGTGTTTTACCGCAAACCTGCTCCGGACAGTCCTCCATTCAAGCAGGACGGCGACGACGTCTCGCCGAACGATGTGATCGGGATGGTTGAGGTGATGAAGTCCTTTCACGAGATCACCGCCGAGACCGGTGGAAAGTCCATCCGCTTCCTGGTGGATGATGCGGACGAGGTGATGGCCGGACAGACTCTCGCGGAGATCCAGGAATGACCATCCGTTCTGTCTTGATCGCGAACCGGGGCGAGATCGCCGTCCGCATCGTGAGGGCCGCGAAGGCGCTGGGAATGCGCACCGTTCAGGTCTACAGCGCGGCAGACGCCGACTCCCTAGCCGTCCGTCTGGCTGACGAATCGGTGGAGATCGGACCCGCTTCGGCCAAGAAGTCGTACTTGAACATCAATGCGGTCATAGAGGCTGCCCGCAAGGCCGGTGTGGATGCCGTCCATCCGGGCTACGGCTTTCTTTCGGAGAACGCTGATTTCGCGGACGCAGTTGTCGCGGCGGGCATGAAGTTCGTCGGCCCGGATGGCAACTCTATACGGCTGCTCGGCGACAAGGTGGCTGCAAGACAGGCGGCTGCGGCTGCCGGAGTGCCGACGGTGCCCGGCAGTGACGGGCGCGTGGACAACATCTCGGACGCACGCGGTATCGTGGAACGGATAGGATATCCGATCATGATCAAGGCAGCTGCCGGAGGCGGCGGTCGTGGAATCCGCATCGCGAGGGATCTCGAGGATTTCGAGCGGCAGTTCCCCCAGGCCGCCGCGGAAGCCGAGGCTGCGTTCGGCGACGGAGGCCTCTACCTGGAGAAGGTTATCGAGAAGGCCCGGCATGTCGAGGTTCAGATCCTGGGCGACGGCGAGAACTTCGTGCATTGCTACGAGCGCGAGTGTTCCATGCAGCGCAGGCGTCAGAAGGTCTGGGAAGAAGGTCCGGCCGTTGGACTACCGGAGGATGTACGCAATCGCCTGTGCGACAGTGCGGTCGCCCTGGCCAGGTCGGTGAAGTACACGGGCGCCGGGACCGTGGAGTACCTCTACGACGAAGCCGCCAAAGAATTCTACTTTATCGAGGTGAACACCCGCATTCAGGTCGAGCATCCGGTGACCGAGATGATCACTGGACTGGATCTCGTCCAAGAGATGCTGAAAATCGCCGGCGGTGAGAGACTGTCGGTCAGCCAGGAGCGGATCGCCGTCAGCGGACATGCGATAGAGTGCCGGGTCTGCGCGGAAGATCCGTTCAAGAACTTCGCGCCGTCACCGGGTTCCATTTCCGAACTGCACGTTCCCGAGGGCGCGGGCGTCCGCTTCGATACGATGCTCTTCAAAGGATACACGGTACCTCCGTTCTACGATTCCCTCCTGGGGAAGCTGATCGTTCATGCCGAAAGCCGTGAGGCATGTCTCGATAAGTTGGCCAAGGCCCTCGGCGAACTCCATATCAGCGGCGTTCCAACCACGCTGCCGTTGCATGCGGCGCTCGTGCAGGATCCAGATGTCAGGGCGGGCCGTTTCCACACGCGCTTCCTGGAAGGTTGGTTGGAGTCCGGCCTGGAGGGCCGGGGCGCCCCTACGAAGGACGTCGCATGATGGAAAACCGATACTCATTCGGTGGTGACGAACATCTATTCGTCGAATGCAACGAGAGCATGTCACTCGAAGCCTTCTTCAAAAGCTTGTCGATGACGAACGCTCTCCGCGAGAGCCGCATACGCGGCGTTACGGAGATCTGCCCGTCCAACGCATCCTTTCAGGTGAAGTTCGACCCGGATGTGCTCGCCGCACAAGACCTTCTGAAGGAAGTGCAGAACCTGGAACAGGCGTCGGGCAAGGCGGATCCGGTGATCAAGACCAGGATCATAGAGATACCCGTCTTCTACCAGGACCCTTGGACGCACGAGACCCTGATGCGGTTCCGCGACAGGCATCAGGACCCCTCGGCCACGGACCTGGAATACGCTGCGCGTATTAACGGGCATGCTTCGGTACAACAGTTTATCGAGGCACACGCGGGGTCTCCCTGGTTCGTCTCCATGGTCGGTTTCGTTGCCGGACTGCCGTTCATGTACCAGATGGTCGATCGTCCTCGACAGATCCAAGTGCCCAAGTACTTGCGTCCGCGAACCGACACCCCTCGGCTGACGGTCGGACACGGCGGTTGTTTCACCGCGATCTACTCGGTCCGCGGAGCCGGCGGGTATCAGATGTTCGGTATCACGCCCATGCCGATCTTCGATGCCGAGCAGAAGATCAGCTACCTGCGCGACTTCATGGTCCTCTTCCGTCCCGGCGACATCGTCAAGTTCAAGCCGGTGGGTCAGCAGGAGTACGACCAGATCGTCGCGGAAGTGGACGGCGGCCGGTACATGCCGACGGTCCGAGATGTCACCTTCGACCTCCGCGACTTCCAACGCGATGCGGACGGTTACAACCAAATGCTGAAGGGGCTCGTGAATGTCGGCTAGAGTTTTGACACCCGGGCTTTCGACGACGGTCCAGGATCTCGGCCGTCCGGGCTACTTCCACCTGGGTATTCCCATGGGTGGCGCCATGGACGAATTCGCCCTGCGGGCCGCGAACCTCTTGGTAGGTAATCCCGAGAACGCAGCCGGGCTCGAGGCTGTCTTCGTCGCGCCCAAGCTCGAATTCCTGTCGAATGCGGTAGTGGCCGTGACGGGCGGCGAAATGCCGATACTGCTGGATGGCGTCGAGCAGGAATCCTGGGCCGCTTTCCCTGTCAAGGTCGGCCAGGTTCTCTCGTTCGGGTACCTCAAGTCGGGAGCCCGCGTCTATATCGCGATCTCAGGCGGCATCGATGTGCCGGAGGCTCTCGGCAGCCGTTCGACATACAGGATCGGCGCATTGGGCGGCTACAAGGGCCGAGCGCTGGCCAAGGATGACGAACTCCCCATCGGTGCAGCGGCAGGTTCCGCGAAGCAGCTGAGTATTCCGGAGCACCTGCGGCGCAGGCCGGGCTCCCCCGCAGAGCTGCGAGTATTGCCCGGGCTGTATTGGCACCGCATCGACGAGCTCTCACAGCAGGGTTTCTTTGCGGACGAGTGGAAGGTGGCGCCGGAGGCCGACCGGATGGGCTATCGTTTCCGCGGTGGCAAGCCTCTCGGCTTCGTCGAACGAGAGCAGCCGTTCGGTGCGGGGTCGGACCCGTCCAATATCGTCGACAGCTGCTATGCCTATGGCTCGATCCAAGTCCCGGGCGGCACCGAACCTATCATCCTCCATCGGGATGCGGTGTCAGGGGGCGGCTATTTCACCATCGGCGCGGTGATATCGGCGGACATGGACCTCATCGGCCAGCTGCAACCCGGCACTCCAACGAAATTCGTCAAGGTGGACATGGGCGAAGCCCTGAGGGCCCGGGCCGACAGGAAGTCCCTGCTCGACCGGGTGAGGGCCCACCTCGACTGAAGACTCAACAAAAACGGCTCAACCGCTCTCGCCGCGGAGGCTGATCAAGGGGAACGAAATGAACTACTTACCTAGGTTACTAGCCGCGGCTACGTTCGCCGCATTGATGTCCGGGAGCGCCTTCGCGCAGGAATGGTTCCCGTACCCGGCGCAAGCCATCGAGCCTCCGTTCGCCGAAGACGGCAAACCCGTCGATCTGCAGTACGAGGCACTTCCCAAGGCCGAGCAGCCATGGAAGATCTGCGTGTCATTCCCGCACATGAAGGACGCCTATTGGTTGGGCGTGAACTACGGCGTAGTCGAGGAGGCGAAACGCCTCGGTGTCGTCATGAACGTGCTGGATGCGGGCGGGTACACCGAGCTCACCAACCAGATCTCCCAGATCGAGGACTGCGTGGCCAACGGTGCCCAGGCCGTGGTGATCGGCGCCATATCGAGCGACGGCTTGAACAATCTGGTTGCCGAACTCTTCCAGAAAGGCATTCCTGTCATCGACGTCATCAACGGGATCTCGTCGCCGGGCGTAGGTGCCAAGTCGCTCGTGTCGTTCTACACCATGGGGCAGACCGCGGGTCAGTATCTGGCTGCGAAACATCCAGCCGGAAGCGAAGAAGTTACCGTCGGGTGGTTCCCGGGGCCGGCCGGTGCCGGTTGGGTCGAGGCGGCCAACGAGGGCTTCCTGGCAGCTGTCGAGGGATCCGCCGTCAAGGTCCTCTACCCAAAATTTGGCGACACGGGCAAAGAGGTTCAGCAGAAGCTGGTCGAGGACGAGCTCCAGGCAAACCCGAACATGCGCTATATCGTAGGTACTGCGGTCACCGCCGAGGCCGCGCAGGGTCTTGTCCGCGAGCGCGGATTGCAAGGACAGGTGGACATCCTGTCGTTCTACATCACTCCCGGCGTTTACGAGGGGATCAAGCGTGGGTTCATCCTCGCCTCTCCTGCCGACTCGATGGTTATCCAGGGACGCATCGCCATCGATCAGGCGGTGCGCATCCTGGAAGGGAAGGATGTCGTCAAGCACGTGGGGCCGAAGATCTTCAACGTGGACGCATCCAACATAGAAACCGTCGAAGCAACCAACATCCTACCGCCTGAAGGCTACAAGCCGGTCTTTACCGTACAGTGAGCAGAAGCGGCTGGCCTCCGGGCCAGCCGCATCCTCGGAGAACCCAATGACTGCCTTTTCCACTCCACTCGTGCAGATGGCCGGTGTCACCAAGACCTTCGGTAACGTCATTGCGTTGAACAACGTCGACTTCACCTTGGAGCAAGGGCAGGTGCATGTCCTTTTCGGCGAGAACGGCGCTGGTAAGTCGACGCTGATCTCCATCCTGTCGGGTGTCTACCATCCCACGATGGGCACGCTGAGCCTCATGGGTACGCCCGTTGCGTTCAACTCCGTTCATGATGCCGCCAAGGCCGGCATCGGCACCGTCTTTCAGGAGTTCTCACTCGTCCCGACCTTGTGCGTCTACGAGAACGTCTACCTGGGGCGGGAAATCCGAAAAGGGCCATTCCTCGACCGCAAGGCAATGCTGCGTGGCGCTCGGCAGCTCTTCGAAGAACTTGGTTTCGAGATCGACGTACGCCGCAAGGTGACCGCGCTTTCACGGGCGGAGCAGCAAATGGTCGAGATCGCCAAGGCCTTCCTCTCCAAGGCACGTGTGCTGATCCTCGACGAGCCTACCGCTTCCCTTACGGAGAAGGAGACCCGCAAGCTCTTCGGCTTTATCTCGAAGGCAAAATCGGAAGGCGTCGGGATCATCTACATATCCCACCGAATACAGGAGTTCGTCGAGATCGCCGACGTCATCACGGTACTGCGGGACGGCAAGCTCGTGGGCACTGTACCGGCCAAGACCACGTCGGAACATGACCTGGTCGAACTGATGACCGGGCGTGCCATCGACCAGATCTACCCCGAGATAGACCGCAAACCGGAGGCGACGCCGATCCTCACTCTACGCGGGATCGAAACGGCCGGGGTCAGGGGGGCCTCCATCGACGTTCATCGAGGAGAGGTTCTGGGTGTCGCTGGCCTGGTGGGTAGCGGCAAGTCGCGCGTCTGGCGCGCGATGCTTGGGCTTCAGTCCATGAAGTCGGGAACGGTGTCGTACAAGGGCTTGGACATCACTGGCCAGAAAACCCGGGAGCTGCTTCGGCAAGGCATCTTCTACCTGCCGCCCGACCGCAAGACAGAGGGCCTCCAGCTCGCCGCCACCGGGCGGGAGAACATACGACTATCACTGCTCGGGAGAGACGACGTCGCGGGTCCGTTGGGGCTCCTCTCCACCAGGCGCATGAACAGGCTGGCGGATGAGATCGCACGACGGGTCGACGTGTCCGACGCGTACATGGGCCGAGCCGTCTCGAAACTGTCCGGCGGCAACCAACAGAAAGTGCTTTTCGGTAAAGGGTTCGCCCAAGATCGCGACGTCTACATCTTCGACGAACCCACAGTCGGGGTGGACATGGGCACGCGATCCGCCCTGTACCGTCTCATCAAGGAGTTGGCAGAGGCCGGTAAGGCTGTCGTCGTCGTCTCCTCCGATCTGAACGAGGTGATGAACCTCGCCCACCGCCTGGTCGTGTTCTCCAAGGGGGAAGTGGCCGCGGAACTTACCGGCACGGGCATAACCGAGGAAAACGTCCTCAAACATTTCTTTGCTGACACCAGGATTTTGGCATGACTGTCTCTGAGAACCCAACCTTTCCGGCGACGCCGCCGCGCCAGGAACGCAACCTAGCTCTCTCGCTCGTTCGAGGTACCTTCCTCAAGGTCGGAGTGCTGCCGTTTTTCCTGGCTGCGACGCTGATCATTTTCGCATTGATCTCGCCACAGTTCCTATCGTTGCAGAACCTGACGAACGTGGCACGTCAATCGGTGTACCTTGTTCTTGTCTCGCTCGGTCAGATGCTGGTGCTGATAACAGGCGGCTTCGATCTTTCCGTCGGCACCTCCATCGCAATTACCTCGGTGGTTTCCGCCATGGCGATGGTGGCGCTGTTGACCGTTATGCCAGACATGGTCTGGGTTGCGATCCTGCTCGGGTCGGCCACCGGCCTCGCTGCCGCGTTCCTCATCGGCAGCATGAACGGGGTCGGTATCGCCCAGTTCGGTGTGTCTCCTTTCATCATGACGTTGGGTCTGCAGTCGATAGGGGCGGGCGCAGCGCTCTTCCTCACGGGTGGGGTTCCTGTCTCGGGCCTGCCCTACGAATTCGGCGATACGTTCGGCTTCGGGCAGGTGATGGGAATTCCGGTGCCGGTGCTCTTCGCGATTGTGGCCATCGCTGTCATGTGGGTGTTGATGAACCGGACGGTGTTCGGCGCGCAGGTATATGCCGTCGGCGGGAACAGCAAGGCTGCCAATCTGTCCGGCGTCAATACGAAGAAGGTGCTGTTCTTCTCGTACATCATATGCGCGATCCTAGCCTCGCTGGCCGGCTTGTTGCTGACAGCCCGTGTCGAATCCGGTGAAACAAACCTTGGCGGCTCCATCGCCCTTGAATCGATTGCCGCGTGCGTGATCGCCGGCGTTTCGCTGAGAGGGGGTATCGGCCGTGTTGAAAACGTCGTCCTCGGCGCCTTTTTCATCATCCTTCTCCAGAACGGCATGAACCTGGCACAGATCGGCTCCTACCTTCAGATGGTCTTGCTCGGATCGCTACTTGTCCTCGCCGTTATCATCGACCAGTTCCGGTACCGGATGCTAATCGGTCGCGCCTAAGTCACGCATTGAAAGGATACTACGATGTCTGCCGCACACTCTCATCCTACACTCGTTGATCGCTACGTCGCGTTTGGCTCACCCGCGGTGAGGAACATCGCACTCGCGGTTCTTGGTTCGGCGGCCCTCGCCGTATCCGCTAGGATCCAAGTTCCGTTTTATCCGGTTCCGATCACCCTGCAGACCTTCGTGGTCCTTTTTATCGGCGCTGCGTTCGGGTGGCGACTCGGGGGTACTACCGTCCTGCTCTACCTACTCGAGGGCGCAGCTGGATTGCCGGTTTTCGCAGGGACGCCCGAGAAGGGTATCGGCATGGCTTACATGCTGGGCACCACTGGCGGGTATCTTGTTGGTTATGTCGCTGCCGCGGCGCTGGTCGGCTTTTTGGCGGAGAGGGGATGGAACCGGAGGATCCTGGGCACGGCTGCGGCTATGGTGCTTGGCAACACGGTGATTTATGCGTTCGGCCTGGTGTGGCTCGGAACCGTGGTAGGTTGGGACAAGCCAGTCCTTCAATGGGGTATGACCCCCTTCCTCGTTGGCGACCTGATCAAGATCGGTCTGGCAAGTGCTTTGCTGCCATTGATCTGGAAGAACGCGGACGCCTCCCCGAAACACAAGGACTGAATGAATGTTTGCCACAAGTAGCGCCCTGTTGCACATCGCCACCTCGGAGGCCGATGCCGTGGCTCGGCTCGCGGAAGCAGCCGAAGAAGGCGCTCTTCTGGCAGGTGGCACCTGGCTTATGAGGGCCCCGATCCGAGGGGAGCGCGCGGCTGGATTGTATGTGGACATCTCCCGTATCGCCTCCCTACGCCGGATCGAGGTTCTGCCGGACGAGATCAAGATCGGTGCGACGTCGACCCATTCCGACATAGCGGCCGAACTGTCGGCTTTACCCGAATGCAGCGGGTTGGTTACCGCCGCTTCCAAGGCCGCGAACCCTTCCATCCGGAACATGGCGACGTTGGGCGGCAACCTCAACTGCGCAGCATTCGCCGCGTCCGACCTTATCCCGGCGCTGCTTTGCCTCGAGGCGGAGGTTGAATTGCTCAGTCCTAGCGGACCGGAACGGATGTCGCTGACCTCGTTCCTCGCGGCCCGGGAGAGACTTGCCCCCGGAACCCTGCTCACCCGTGTCAGGTTCGCGCGTGCAACGGCCAAGTATGCCCATGTGCGGCTGCCGCTGCGCAAAAGCGGGGACTATCCGGTCGCAATCGTGAGCGCAGCGCTCTCGCTGGCAGACAGTGGGGCGGTTGACAATCTGAAGCTCGCAGTGGGTTCGGTCGAGCCCGTGGCGCGACGATGGACGCGCTTGGAGGACTTCGCCCGTGGGCGGAGCCTTTCGGAGGAGGACTTGGCCCTGGCCGCCCGGGACATGGTCGAGGAATTCCACGCCCGAGACGGGATCGAGGCGGAGGGCTGGTACCGGATCCAGGTACTACCCGCCCTTGTGCGTCGAGCCTTCCGCAATTTGCTTTCTACCGCTTGAAGGAGTGAAGAAGGTGGACACGAATTTGACCCTGAACGGCGAGATGCGTAGATCCCGTTCGGAACCCCTGACATCGCTGCTTGATGTGCTCCGCGACGAGTTCTTCCTCACTGGCGCCAAATCGGTATGCCGTGAGGGATTCTGCGGAGCTTGCACCGTCTGGGTCGATGGTAAGCCCAAGATGTCCTGCCTCGTTCCGATCGGTACCGTTGCAGGTTGCGCGGTCGAAACTGTCGAATCCCTGGCCGGTGGGGGGCAGTCGTCCCGCCTGCAAGCAGCGATGGAGAAGTTCGACGCTGTCCAATGTGGCATGTGCTTCCCCGGCATGATGATGACGTTGACCAATTTCCTGCGATCGTCCCGGAATCCCTCAAGGGACGAGATAAAGGAGGCCATGTCGGGCAATATCTGCCGTTGCACGGGATACGAAAGGATAGTGGATGCCGTCCAAAGCTTGGCGAATGCTGAGGGAGCGAGTGAATCATGAGCAATCCCGTTGACGCAGTGAAAGATCTCGCACGTCGCGACGCACGCGATAAACTGCGAGGGCGCACCAAGTACACCGTCGATAGCAAACGCCCCGGGATGCTTCACGCTGTGCAGGTGCGTGCAAATATCGCCTCGGGCCGGATAGTCACCCTCGATGTATCGAGGGCGAGGCAAATGCCTGGGGTGCGGGCGATCGCCACCGCCGCCGATGCCCCTGGACGACATGGCATCGGCGTTGCCGACCATACGTTGTTTGCTGAAGGCGTGATCAGATACCACGGAGAACCAGTCGCAGCGATTGCCGCCGACACGCTCGAACAGGCAGAAGCCGCTGCAGAGGCCGTCGTTCTCGAGATCGAGCCGTTGCCGATCGTTCTTACGATGGAGGAGGCGCTTGCGCCGGGCGCACCGCAGATACATCCCGACTGGAAGAGCTACGAGGTGCTGCTCGAGGGCGCCAGCAGGGGAGGGAATGTCGCCTGGGAGGCGACGGTTGTGCGGGGCGACACGGAAGCCGCGTTCGCACGTGAAGACGTGACGGTGGTCGAGAGTACCTTCCGGATCGGTCGGCAGAACCACGTGTCGTTCGAGCCGCGAGCGGCGGTGGCGTCGTTCGAGGACGGTAGATACCACATCGAGGCATCCACTCAGGTGCCTTGGACGGTTCGGAACGTGACCGCCCGTGCATTGGGTGTGCCTGCTTCCAAGGTTCGCGTCACCGTACCTCCTGTCGGAGGTGCCTTCGGACTCAAGTTTGACTGTTCCATGGAACCGATAGCTGCGATCCTGTCGCAACAGTCCGGGCTTCCGGTGAGACTGGTGAATTCGCGCCAGGAGGAGATGCTCACCTGCCTCGCCCGCGAGAACGCGGAAATCTCGATCAGGTCCGCGATCAGCCCCGGCGGGGAGATAGTCGGCCGAGAGGCCGTGGTCCTGATGGACTGTGGGGCATATGGCGGCGAGCAGATATTCCTGAGCACGATGACGGCCCACACGCTGGGGGGGAACTACAAGCTCGGGTCGGTGAAGATGGTCTCTCGGGCGATCTACACGAACACCCCTCCGAACGGTGCCTTCCGTGCGTGCAACGGCGCGTACACCACGTTCGCTCTCGAACGCCACACCGACGAGATCTGTGCCGCCATAGGGATGGATCCTCTGGAGTTCAGGCGAAGGAACGTCCTTGGGGACGGGGACCTTGGTTCCACCGGTCAGGTCTTCGAGGGGAATGTCCTTGGACCCATGCTCGAGCGCATGGATACGCTTCGCAAGCCTGGTCCCCTGCACATGCAACTACCGGATGGCAGATTGTATGGTCGCTCCACCGTGGTAGGGACGTGGTTCGTCTTTGTTGGCCCGTCCTCCGCTAGCATCAACTTGAACGCCGATGGCAGCGCGACGGTCGTGACCAGCGGCGTGGAGCTTGGCCAAGGCACCATGGTCCAGGCGATACCTCAGATCGTTGCCAACGAACTTGGCCTGGAACCGGACGACATCGTCGTGAAGAGCGCCGACACCGATGCTGCCGGGCTCGACATGGGAGTGGGCGGAAGCAGGACGACGGTGTCTCTGGGAGCTGCCAGCCGTGCAGCGGCCATCGACGTGCGCGACAAGCTGCTGGCCATTGCCGGGGAGATGCTGCAAACGCCTCCGGATCGCCTCGTCTTGGCCAAGGGACGGATCGAGATCGTAGGTGTTCCCGGGTCCGGAACGACTTTGGTCGATGTCGTGAAACGGGCGCATGAGGTGGTTGGACCGCTCATCGGAAGCGGATCGTTTACCAGGCCTGGTGTTCCCGCTATGGCTGGATGCGCAGCTGGCCACTTCATCGATGCTATCGACATACCCGTTTTTGCCGTGCATGACTGCGAAGTTGCCGTGGACCCGGAGACCGGGCACGTTGAGGTTCTGGCCTACCGGGTGGTTCAAGACGTGGGCAGAGCCATCAACCCCAGGGCCGTGCAGGGTCAGATCCAAGGAGGCGTGGTTCAGGGTCTTGGGTATGCTTTGCATGAGGAAATGACCATCGGCTCTGATGGTGCTGCGGAACAGCGCGGACTGGAAACGTACCGGCTTCCTATGGCTCAGGACGTACTTCCAGTTGTCATGAGCCTTTACGAAGGAGCTCCTTCCATCGGGCCTCTCGGGGCTAAGGGGGCAGGTGAGGCTCCGATACTGAATGTCGCCGCTGCCATAGGTTGCGCCGTCGCCAACGCCACGGGCAAACGCGTGCAGCAGATTCCACTGACACCGCCACGGGTACTCGAGCTGGTACTGGATCGGACATCACCGTTGAACCTCCCGCACATCGCCCCCGATTGGTGGGACAACGTGCTCATGAAACGTCACGCGATCCGGCCGGAGATGTGAAACGCCGATCGTGCGTGTTCATCCAGAGCTTGTGGGATAACGATCCTGGGCGACATGCCGATTCCAATGATCAGTCGCGTGCGCTCTGTCCTGTGGTCCCCACAGGGCGTACCATGGTGTTGAATATGGAAGATTTGGTGCGTGCGACGAGCCTGGTTCAGGTGGACGATGCAAGGGTCAAGGTGACGCTCTGGCATTTCCCTCCCGGCTCCCACACCGGATGGCACAAGCACGTTCTCGACTATGTCGTGGTGCCGACCATCGGTGGAAGACTGACGATCGCCGAGATGGACGGAAGTCGCCGCGAGGTTGAATACAAAGTCGCCAATACCTACGCCCGTGCCTCGGGAGCGGAGCACGACGTGCTGAACCTTTCAGGCAGTCACGTTGAATTCGTCGAGATAGAGCTGAAGTGAATGCGACCGCTTTCATGGACGTCGTTGAATAAGCCGTCGCCACTATTTGCGACGTGCCTGTGTCGCCGCGTTGAGAGACTCTGAGATCGACGCCGAAATCCAAGCCTTGAAGCCCTGGATGACGGCGTCGCCGGCCCGTCCCGGCGCGTGCAGCAGGTAATAGGTCCCCAACTCGACCTGACTGTCGTAGAGTTCGACAAGCTGGCCGCTTCGGAGTTCGTCGGAGGCCATAAGCTCGTTGACCAGCGCTATGCCCTGTCCGGCAAGTGCCGCATCGAAGCTGATGCTTGCATCGGAAAGCCGCGGACCCGTCAAGGGGCCGTCGAGCTTCTGACCCTGTGCCTCGAACCAGTTGTTCCATTGCACATGGTTGACCTCGTGGATGAGCGGCGAATGGGCCAGCCCCGAGATCGTCTCCGGGACCCGGTGCCTGGCGATCCACTTGGGACTGGCCACCGGAAACATGCGGGGCCGCACCAGGTGCAGCGCGCCTTCTGGCAAACGTTCGAGCACGTTGAAGCCGATTAGGACATCGGCCTCGCGACGCTGGAGATCAGGCTTTGCATCGGTCGCGCGGAGTTCGATGTCTATGCCCCCCAGGGCTTCCTCCAGCTCGGAGAGCCGGGGTGTGAGCCAACGCGTGGCCAGTCCTGCAATGCACCAGATGCGGAGCTGCCCTTGGCGGCGCTGCGGACGTAGCTCGCTCGTCGTGAGAGAGATGATGTCGAAGGCGCGGGACACCGCGGCCAGGAGGGCCTCGCCCTCCGCCGTGAGCTCGACCCCGCGAGGACCCGTCCGAACCAGCTTCCGCCCGATCCAATGCTCGAGGTTTCCGACATGCCGGCTGATAACCGTGTGGCTTACCCCGATATCCTCGGCAGCCCTGCGCATGCTGCCGGTCCTGCCTGCCGCCTCGAAGGCGCGCAGCATGACCAACGGGGGCAACTTGTGCCCTGAACCACGAACCACGTCACCACTCCACGCTTGAGGCAATCGACAGCAGCATACCGCGAAATGCACCATATTCGTGGTGCATTTAAAGCACCACAGTGAAGTCATCCATCTGCTTTCCGGACGTCGATGCCGCAATGTAGCGTCCGGCCAAACAGGGGATTCAGATGACCGCCAATTCCGAACTTCATGCCCGCCGTACAGCTGCCATCCCCCGCGGGATAGGCAACGCCTTTCCGGTATACGTGTCCAGAGCCGAAGGTTCCGAGATCTGGGACGAGGAGGGAAAACGCTTCGTCGACTTCGCAGGGGGCATAGCCGTGCTCAACACGGGCCATCGCCACCCCAAGGTCATGGCTGCCGTGGCTGCGCAGCTGGAGGCATATACGCATACCGCATTTCAGGTGATGCCGTACGAGCCATACGTGGCGGTTTGCGAGCGCCTCAACGCACTGGCGCCTTTCTCCGGCGCCGCCAAGTCGGTGCTGTTCTCGACAGGTGCGGAGGCCGTGGAGAACGCGATCAAGATCGCCAAGGCTTCTACGGGCCGCGCCGGCGTCATCGCATTCTCCGGCGGCTTTCATGGGCGCACCACCATGACGATGGCTCTCACCGGCAAGGTCGCTCCATATAAGAAGAAGTTCGGACTGGCGCCTGCCGGCATCTACCATCTGCCTTTCCCCAGCGAAGCGGCAGAGATCTCGGTTGCCGACACCATGAAGGCGATCGATCACCTCTTCCGCGCCGACATAGATCCGACCGATGTAGCCGCCATCATCATTGAGCCTGTCCAGGGCGAGGGCGGCTTCTTGCCCGCGCCTGCCGAACTGCTCCGGGCACTCCGGGACGTCTGCGACAAGCATGGCATCCTCCTCATCGCGGACGAGATCCAGACCGGCTTCGCGAGAACGGGAAGGATGTTCGGCATCGAGCACTCCGGCGTGGAACCTGACCTCGTCACGGTAGCGAAGTCACTGGCAGGTGGCTTCCCACTTTCGGGGGTTATCGGTCGAGCCACAGTGATGGACGCGGCGGAGCCGGGCGGACTGGGTGGCACCTATGCGGGCAGCCCCGTTGCCTGTGCGGCCGCTCTCGCAGTCCTGGACGTGATCGAAAGCGAGAAGCTTGTTGAGCGCGCCAACGTGATCGGAGCCAAGATCAAGGCGCGCATCGAAGAATGCTCCACCAGGAACGACGTAGTTCCACTTTCCGGTCTGCGGGGCCCGGGAGCCATGGTCGCGTTTGACATCGTCAAGCGTCGCGGCACCGTAGAGCCTGATGCCGACGCGACTAGACGGGTCGTGCAATCCGCTCTCTTGGACGGACTCGTGCTGCTCAGCTGCGGCGTGCACGGGAACACCATCCGCGTCCTCAATCCACTGACCATCTCCGACGAAGTGTTGGATGAAGGTCTCGAGAAACTCGGCCGCGCTTTGGCATCGGCAAACAAGTGATCGGAAAAAAATGCGTAATCTGAGCGACACGAGTCTTCTGAAGTCCCGTTGCTACCTGAACGGCGAGTTCGAGGGGACACCGTCCATCGACGTAACCAACCCTTCGGACGGCTCGATCCTCGGTCAGGTTCCCGACGAGGGGGCCGATACGGCTACACGGGCGGTCGAGGCGGCAGCTTCCGCGTTTCCCGGGTGGTCGCGTCGGACCGCCAAGGAAAGGGCGTCGGTCCTACGTCGCTGGTTCGATTTGATCATCGCCAACAAGCATGACCTCGCCACCATCTTGACTAGCGAGCAGGGCAAGCCCCTCGCCGAGGCTATCGGCGAGATCGAGTATGCGGCTGCCTACGTCGAGTTTTACGCGGAGGAAGCCAAGCGCGTCGCCGGCGAATTGCTTCCCGCCCATAGGGCGGATTCCCGCATCATGGTCCTTCGTCAGCCCATCGGGGTAGTCGCTGCGATCACGCCTTGGAATTTCCCGGCGGCTATGATCACGCGTAAGATCGCTCCCGCACTCGCCGCGGGATGTACGGTCGTCGTCAAGCCCGCCCTGGAGACACCGCTAACGGCGTTAGCCCTGGCCGAGCTCGCACACCGCGCCGGGTTTCCTCCCGGCGCAGTGAATGTCATTACCGGCGACGCGAAAGCTATTGGCGGGGTGCTGACGAGCCATCCGAAGGTTCGTCTTGTCGGCTTTACCGGATCGACGGAAGTCGGCAAGATCCTGATGCGACAGGCTTCCACGACAGTCAAGAAGGTTGCGCTGGAGCTGGGCGGCAACGCGCCTTTCATCGTCTTCGACGACGCCGACCTCGACGCGGCGGTCGAAGGGGCGATGCTGTCCAAGTTCCGCAACATGGGGCAGACCTGCGTTTGTACAAACCGGATCTATGCACAGGCGGGTGTGTACGACCGTTTTGTAGTGATGCTGGCCGACCGCGTGTCAAAGCTCAAGGTGGGGGATGGTTTCACCGACGGCGTGAACCAGGGACCTCTCATCAACGAGGAAGCTGTCGCGAAGGTAGAGGCGCACGTCGCCGATGCATTGGCCAAGGGCGGAAAGCTAGTCACCGGCGGCAAGCGGCATGAACTCGGCAGCACCTTCTACCAGCCTACCGTCATCTCGGGTGCGGTCCGGGAAATGTTCTTGGCAGGGGAAGAGACCTTCGGCCCGCTGGCGCCCGTCTTCCGGTTCGACACGGAGGACGAGGTGATCGAAGCGGCCAACGACACCGAGACAGGCCTCGCCGCGTATTTCTTCTCCAAGGACGTAAGCCGGATCTTCAAGGTGATGGAACGACTGGAATACGGGATGGTGGGCATCAACACCGGTCTGATGTCGACGGAACTGGCGCCTTTCGGCGGGGTCAAGGAAAGCGGTAATTCCCGCGAAGGCTCCTCTCACGGGATTCTGGAGTTCACCGAGCTGAAATATGCCTGTGTCGGGGGCATCTCGTGACCGTCGCGGAAACATCCCCAATCGCTGACCAGGATGTCGTGTTCGCCGCCGCCGAACCGGATTTCCTTTCCGACGTGGAAGCCATGCTGGAGCGTGCCGCGAGGCACGTCCCCATGCAGGAGGGGCTTCTCGAGAAGATAAAGGTGTGCAACGAGACATACGTGACCCGGTTCGGCGTGAGGCTGCGGGGCCGGATGTACACCTTCGAGGGCTGGAGATCCGTCCACAGCAACCATCCATCACCTGCAAAGGGCGGGATCCGGTACGCGCCGGACGTGCACCAGGAGGAGGTGGAGGCGCTTGCCGCCCTGATGACCTACAAGTGCGCCCTGATGGGCCTGCCTTTCGGCGGATCGAAGGGCGCGCTCAAGATCGACCCGGGGGCATGGAGCGAGAACGAGCTGGAGCGCATCACGCGGCGGTTCGCACAGGAACTTACCAGACAGAATTTTCTGAGTTCGTCACTCAACGTGCCCGCGCCTGACGTAGGCACCTCCGAGAAGACCATGGTTTGGATCGCCGACGAATACAAGCGGATGAGGCCGGACGACATCAACGCCGAGGCCTGCGTGACCGGTAAACCGCTCGCCGCCGGGGGGATCGAAGGACGATCGGAAGCGACCGGGCGGGGTGTTCAGTTTGCCCTACGTGAATTCTTCAGCAACACGACCGACGTCGCGCGGACGGGACTTCCTCCGTCGCTGTCGGGCCGCAGGGTGATCGTACAGGGTTTCGGCAACGTCGGTTATCACGCGGCCAAATTCCTGGCGGAGGACGGATGCATCATCGAGGCCGTGATCGAAAGGAACGGCGCAGTCCGGAATACCAATGGCCTGAATGTGGAGGAGCTCGCCGCTTACTTCCGTGCACACCGCACCTTCAAAGGATATCCTAACGGCGAATTCATCTCCGACGGGAACGGCTTGCTGCTCGAGGAATGCGACATCCTCGTGCCGGCGGCACGAGAGAGCGTGATCACGGGCGGAAATGCCGAGTTGATCCGGGCGGCGGTTGTAGTCGAGGCTGCCAACGGGCCCGTGACGTTCGAGGCCGACGCTATCCTGCGCCGCCGGGGCGTCGTTGTCATCCCCGACCTTTTCGCAAACGCCGGTGGCGTCACCGTCTCCTACTTCGAATGGGTAAAGAACATCGCCCATATGCCGTTCGGCCTCATGGAGAGACGGCGGCGGCAGTACGAGAATTCGCTGCTTACCTCCACCCTGGAACGCATGCTGGATACCAAGTTCCCGGTCGACATCTCCGCCTTGGGCGGTGCGAGGGAAATAGATCTGGTGCGGTCTGGTTTGGAAGAGAAGATGCGGACCACATACGCGCAGATGTCCCACCTGTGGAACAAGGCCGAAGGCATCGACGACCTTCGTTCCGCCGCATACGTGATCGCGCTCACCCGCATAAAGGGAATCTACGAGGCGATCGGAATCTAGAGGGCGATACCTCCCGTCCTCTGGAATGGCGGACAGCGGCCCTTCCTCCCTTTTGGGGCCGGTGTCCGCCTCGGCCATCCGGCATCCGGTTCGGCATGAGTTCCGGTTTTCCGCCAGCAGGGCCGCAGCGTTCGGCTCGGTTCGGGTTAATCGATCCAGCGTCCCTTCCACAATGGAGATGGTGCTTTTGACACTTCTGAAAGGAATGATGGCCTTCCCGCTTTCTCCCGTGGACGAGCACGGGAACATCCTCGAATATACCCTCGCGTCGCACCTCAATCGGATCGTTCGGGCGGGTGCGCAGTCGGTCTGTATCATGGGCAGCACGGGAGCCTTTGCTTACCTTTCCATGGACCAGAGGCGACGTGCACTGGATCTAACGATCGGAATGGTCGGGGACAGGATACCTGTGCTGGTGAATGTCAGCGCCTTGGATACGGTTTCCGCCGTGGCACTCGCCAGACACGCCACCGGACGCGGTGCGAAGGGACTTTTGCTGGCTCCTATGTCGTACACACCGCTGACTGAGGAGGAAGTGTTCGGCTACTACTCCACGGTCGCTCAAACGACAGACGTTCCGGTCTGTATCTACAACAATCCGTCTACCACAAGATTTTCGTTCAGCTTCAAGCTGATCGCGGAGTTGGCCGAGATTCCGAACGTCTCGGGGATCAAGATGCCGCTACCTCCAGGCGAGGACTTCGGAGGTGAACTGGAGCGGCTGAGGTCCACCACGCCGTCCGGTTTCACCGTCGGCTACAGCGGGGACTGGGCTGTGGCGGATGCCCTCCTGGCAGGTGCCGACACCTGGTACAGCGTCGTAGCGGGGTTGCTGCCTGTCCATGCCTTGGCACTTTTCCAGGCGAGCCGGACTGGCGATCGGGCGGCTGTCCGAAGGTTGGACGAGGCTTTCCAACCTCTGTGGGAGCTTTTCCGCAGGTTTGGCAGCCTGAGGGTGATGTATGCGATGTCGGGGTTGCTCGGGCTGGGAGACCTCGCACTCCCACGACCTCTGCTGCCGCTTCCTGCAGAAGCTTACCCTCGCCTCGTAACAGCGCTGGACGGCTTGCTGTCCAGCGATTGAGCAGTCTCGTGCCATGGCTATCGAAGGAGTGTCTCCAATGGCGGTTTTGCCAAAGCGGTTGCTGGACGGCCATGCGGCCTTCATATCTGGCACCTTCGAGCGCGAAAAGGACCGCATAAGAGAGCTGGCTACGCACGGGCAAACTCCGTCCACTATGATCATAGCTTGCTGTGACAGCCGGGCGGCACCCGAGATGATCTTCGATGCCGGTCCCGGCGAGCTGTTCGTGATCCGCAACGTGGCCAACCTAGTGCCGGAATACGCACCCGACGGGAACCACCATGGTACCTCCGCCGCCATTGAATTCGCCGTCAAGGCGTTGGGCGTAAGTGACATCCTTGTGCTGGGGCACGGAAGATGCGGCGGCATCAATGCCGCGCTCGGGAGAGGTCATCGACCTCTCGATGCCGGCGATTTCATCGGCAAGTGGATGAGCATGCTTGGGGACATTCCATCCCAGGTCGAGTCCAACAACCTCCTTACTCCCGGCGAGCGGCAGACCATGCTAGAACGAGTATCGATCAGGAACTCGCTACGGAACCTGCGTACCTTTCCATACGTCCGATCGCTGGAACAGGAGGGAAAACTCGCGCTCCACGGTGCATGGTTCGATATCGCGACTGGTGAGCTGTGGGTGATGGAAGATACGGAAGGCAACTTCGGCAGGCAGTTCTAATAAGACGGTGCGTCCGGAGTGCGTCGGTCAAACTGTGTGGCGATGCATTACCTGCCGGCGGGTGGCGGCACGACAAACCACGGGTTGACTTTGGCGTTGGAAGGCTGCCACCCCGCTACTCACACCGAAGCGCCCCCTAAGAGTAGGCCTAGTGGACGAAGCCGCTCTTCGTGCGCAGACTACCTAAAGCAACGGCAAGGTTTCTGCCGCTATCGTTAAGCGCCAGAGGCCGGCGATGAAGGTGAACCTCAACGAGCTGGTCAATGCATCTTCAAGGGGGTTGTCACAATTGTTGCGAGTTCCTTGCTGACGCCGGGTTTGGCAATCATCAAGCCTTGATGGGGTCTCGAGATTGTGCGGCAAACGTGATCCCGACCTGGTATGTGGCATCTTCTCCGGGTCGTAGAACGCGGGAGTAGCTATCCAGCGCGGCGTCGAAGATCGAAGGATTGGCAGGCTCCAAAGCCAGCGCGTAGACTCCCGATTGAAACGCGCGCCAGATTCCCAGGTTCGGCAGCGTAGCCCTTGGGTAGGTGACTCGCGCGCACACCCCGCCTAACAGCGTATGGTTCTGCAACTCGATCGTCGCAGCCGGCCCATCAGACCGGAGAGCCACAGGCTCATAGAAGTCGACGAAGTCCGGGTGGGGACTCTTGTCGCTGGAGTTGAAAGCCTGCTCGACATTCGCACTGACATCACCGGAGATGTGGATGTTCTCGTCGAGAAACGGATAACCGAAGTTGATGTGATAGAGCATCGCGTGTGGCGTCGGCCGAAATCCGGCGTTCTCCACAGTGTCGGAGATGTTGATGCAGTCGCCGAATACCCCGATCTCAACACGCCTGCGAAGGATCAGGTTCTCTCCAAAGATCGCACTTTGCTTGACCGTACCTTCCGCCCAGATCGTCGGAACCTTGTCGTCCCAGGTGATCCCATAGCCCGAAAGGGTCGCACGCTGGCTCGAGATACGTCCGTGGAGAGGGTGGAACACCTCGCGTCGATGTTTGTGGATGAAGTGCTTGGAGCCCGTCCGTACGGCGCCGCCCACATGATCCAAGCCGCAGGTTACAAGGAAGCCGTCCAGGTTCCTGTAAAATCCGATACCTTCCTCTGCATCGATCGGATTAGGTGGCCAGGGTAAGTTGTTGGCACTGTTCCAGCCGATGTTTATGCCGCGCCAAGTGGCGCTGGATAGATCGAAACCGCGGTCCACCGCGATCTCGATCCCTATGCCCGATGCGTTGCGGATGACCAGCAAGCGTTGTCCACGTCCTGGACCATCGTCCACGACAAGGAGACGTATGTCCGCCAAACCCCGGCCGTCGACAGTCCGCTCCCGGAGTGCAGAGCGTGGCATGCTCCGAGGATCCGGTGGCGTGTGGCCGCTGGAGTCGGTGGGCTCCGGCATCAGCCTGGCACCGCGATCCTGTCGAGCAGCGGACGAACCTTAGCCAGGAAGGTCTCGCTCCCGCATGCAAAACGGAGTTTTGCTTCAAGACCGGTATTATCCCAGTCAATCGTGTGAGACACGCCCAGACTCGCCAAGATGGGCAATCCTGCCATCACGTCCCATGTGGAGTCCCCCAGGGCGACGTATCCGTCGGTCTCACCCGTCGCGATGTCGACGAGCGACAGGGTCGAAGAGCCAGAAAACCGGATGTTTATCCCGAGTTCGTCGGATACGAAACGGATCAGCTCGACGCGGTCCGAGGTGCTTACGCTCGGGTGCCAACCGATCCCTGTTGCACCCTGCGAGAGATCCAGCGTCGGCAGCGGTCCCATGGCTTCCCCGTTCAGCCGGGCCGGAGCATTCAACCCGCCCGTCAACAGCAGGTCCCGGACGGGTGCGAATATTGTCCCGTAGGTTGGCCTGCCGTTCTCGAACAGGCCGATGGAGATTGCCCAGTTCTGACCACCGCGTACGAAATTGAAAGTCCCGTCGATGGGATCAACGACCCACGTCCTACCTGATGGGCCCGCCGTTCCGCCGCCTTCTTCTCCGAAAATCCCGTCGCCCGGGAACTTCTTGCGAAGGCTTGCGACCAGGAATGCCTCCACGTCCCGATCCGCTGCTGTAACAAGGTCGAGGTGGCCTTTCCGCTCCACTGGCAGGGTAGCGAGTGACCGGAAGTGCGCCAATGCGATCGCGCCGGCGCCGCGTGCGATTTCTTCGACCAACATCTGGGTCTTGAGCGTATTTTCCCCCGTCATCGGACCGCATCGATCCTTGTGACTGTCAGCCCACAGGATCGTACGAAGTCCATGGTCCAAGCGACATCGTCACAAACCAGCATGTCGACCAGCCCTGATCGCATGTAGCCTTCGAGCCTCTCCAGATAGTTCTCTCCGTAGCTTGCCCGCAATTGGAAGTGCTTCGGAGGCGGCACATAGTGACTCACCCCGACGCCGGCTTCGTGCAGGCCCTTCGCAAGGTCCGCGCCGAACTGGGGATAATCCGTGTTCATGACGTCCATCGATGCCGATAGAGCCGCCGCTGCAGGCTCGGTGAGGTGATGGTAGTTGATCCCCATCGTCCGGATGCGGGGCTCGAGCCGCTTGATGTCTCGCAACACCACGTAGTCGAAAGAGCTCACCAGCACCTGGTCCAACATTCGGGTATCCCGAAGCGCGGAAATCACTTGTGGAAGATAGTCGTTGTCCTCGAACTTGTCCTTTATCTCGACGATCAGGCCGATGCCCAGATCCCTGCTGAATACTAGAATGTCCTCGAACAGCTCTATGGGCTGCCCTTCGATGACAAGCCCGTTACGGGACCTGGTCCGGAATTTGGCAATCTCAGCATAGTCCAGTTGTGAGATGAGGCCCTTGCCGGTGGAGGCATTGTCGAGGATGTCGTCGTGGAACACCACGAACCCGCCGTCCCGGGTTCGGCGCAGGTCGATCTCACAAAGGGAGGCGCCGAGGTCGGCGGCTTGCTGCAAGGATGGTCGACCATTCTCGTGGCCATCGATGACGTGACCTCTATGGCCGCACACAAGAATGCTCCCTGAGCGCGATGGTAGTATATCAAACATTGGTTTCAATCTGGGTAGGTGGGAGCTAAGGGGCTGCCGGGGGCTACTTAAGGCCGCTTCGTGCAAAGCTGGTGATGAACTGCTTCTGAAGGACCAGGAAGATCGCGACCATGGGCAAAGCCGCCATCGCGCCTGCTGCCATCACGACGTTCCAGTCAGTGGTATAGACGCCGCGAAGTAGCGCGAGGCCGGGACCCAGGGTCAGCTTGTCGATGGAGCGGTTGACGACGAGTGGCCACAGCAGGTCTTTCCATTCGGAAAGAACCGACAGGATGGCCAGGGAGACGATACCGCTTCGCGCCACCGGAACGACGATGGTGGCCAGAATTCGCAGGTGCGAGGCCCCGTCGAGTCGTGCGGCTTCGATGAGTTCGCGCGGCACGCCGCGGAAGAACTGATAAAGCAGGAACACACCGAACACGTCGAATATCGAAGGGAGGAACAGAGCCACAAGCGTGTCGGTCATGCGGAAGCTGGCGATGATGGCGAAGTTTGGAACGATGAAGATGTCCCCTGGCACCATGATGAGTGCAAGGATGCCGACCAGGATCGCAGATGTACCTGGCACCTTGATGATGGCCAACGCGTAGGCCGCAGTGGCACATACGATCAAGGTCCCCGCCGCCCGTCCGACCGAGACCACGACGGTGTTGAGCAAGAGCGTTGCGAAGGGGATTCGGTTGAAGACTTCGAACACGCCATCGAGCGTCGGCGGCGAGGGGATCAGGTTCGGCGGGACCAGGAGAGTCTGGCTGGTGGTCATCAAGGCAGTCGAGACCATCCAGGCGAACGGCGCCAGAATGGCCAGCCCGATAACGGAAGCAAGACAATAGATGCGCCAGCTGGCGTTCTGCTGATCGTGCATCAGCCGTTCTCCCCATAGTGTACGAAGCGGCGCTGCAAGCGCATCAGGACCAGCGACACCGCGAGGATGATCGCGAGCAGCACGAGCGAGACAGCTGCGGCGTAGCCGCGTTGTCCCGTTTCCAGGAAGGCTAGATAGAAATAGTAATAGACCAGGGTGAAGCCGTAGTTGAGCGAGACCGAGTGATCCACCGGTGGCAGCAGGACATAGACGACGTCGAATAGCTTCAATGCGCCGATTGTCGTCGTGATGATGACGAAGAAAAGCGACGGGGTCAGGAGAGGCAGGGTAATGGAGAAGAACTGCCTAGCGGGTCCGGCGCCATCCAGTTTCGCCGCCTCGTACAGGTCCGGGGAAATTTCCTGCATGCCGGCGTAGAGTATGATGGTTGGAACGCTGAACGAGAGGTAGATCACGAGCAGTGATACCACGACGGTGACGCCCGAGGCGCTTCCGAACCAACTGACGGGCGAGGCACCCATGCCCTGTATTGCCGAGTTGACCAATCCATATTGGGTCTGGAACATCCAGCCGAATACCAGGATGGCTGCGGTCGGCAGGCATACTGCCGGCAAGAACACTATGGCGCGGAAGATGGATTGCCCGCGAAAACGATATTGCATCAGTGCGGCCAGGGCCAAGGATACCACGATCACGCCGGGGACGGCGATTATCGCGAACTTGAACGTGTTGATGATGGCTACCCGGAGCTGGCCGTCGGTGAGCAGCTCTCGATAATTCTCGAGCCCGGCGAACTTCGGGGCGCCGAACGCTCCGGCGTCCATGAACGACAGCCAGATGTTGTAGCCGAAGCCGTACACCCGGAACACCAGCAATCCCGCGAGCAATGGCACCAGAAGAAGGTACCCCGTCAGGGCGTCGCCGCGGGCAACGCTGCGTCGCGCTTTCGCGCGACGCAGTTCCTTTCCAGCACCCTTCACGTCCTGAAGGATCGAACCTGTCAACGGAGAGCTCCGTTCAGGAGATCGTCAATCCGCTGGGCCGCCTCGGCCGACGTCAATTGGCCGGAATAGAAGTCGCCCATGACGGCGCTGCTGATTTCCGGCATCGCGGCCAGTACCTTCGGATTCGCGGTGGTCGTGCGCAGGTAGCTTTGCGCGCTTGCCGCGTCGAGGGCTGCCTCCAGGCCGCTCAGCTTCTCGTTAGCCGCAACGAACGCTGCGAGAGCCTCGGGGTTGGTGTTGGCCGGCAGGGCCGCGCCGCCTTTCGCATGAAGCGCCGCACCTTCATCGGAGGTCAGGAACTTTATGAGCTCCCAGCTTTCGTCCTTATGGGGCGAATTCACGTTCATGACATAGGACAACCCGTTGGTGTCGTTCGCCCATGAACCGTTGACAGCCGGAAGATGAACGACGCCGAACGTACCCGCAGGTGTATCCGATTTAGAAAGCAGGCTCAGGTTCCAAGACGGGATCTCAGCCATGGCAAGCTGGCCGGAGATGAGTGCATTCACTGGGTTGAAGTCGGTGGAGTCGGCAACTTTTAGGATTAGTTCGCTGTCCTGCAGGCCCTTGACCATGTCCAGCGCCTTGATGCCTTCGGGCGAGGACATTTTGCTTTGGCCGTCGACGATGACAGTCTGCCCCAGTGAGTGGACCAGGCTCGCGACGCCGTTGTTGAAGGAATAGTTGTAGTAGAGTGGCACGAGCGACGACGAAGTGCGCTTGGCCTTTACCTCCTCGGCGATCCGGACCATATCCTCCCACGTCCATCCGGCCGCGGGTTCTTCGATCCCTAGTTCCTTCAACAAGGAGGCGTTGTAGACGAAGGTCCAGGCATCGAAATCCTTCGGGATGCCGTACTGGTGACCGTCGAAATTATAGAGATCCGCTATCACCTTCTTATAGCCGTCGAGCGAAAGGCCATCACGGGCGATATAATCGTCCAGCGGTTCGAGTGCACCACCTTCGACATAGTAGGACGCCTTGGAACTCTGCCACATGACGTCCGGGCCCTGAGCCGCGCCCAGCGCTGCATCGAGCTTGACGTAGTACTGGTCCTGCGGAACCTGTTCGAGCGACACCGCGATGTTGGGGTTCGCCTCCTCGAAGGCATCCACCGCCAACTGCACCCCGTCCTTCTGTGCAGGGTCCCAGATCATCAGGGTCAAGTTGACATCGGCAGCCAGGACCATGCTGGTGGCTGAAGTTGAAAGCAGTGCAGCGGCAATCGATCCGGCAAGGACGTATCTACGGTTTATCGCGAGCATTGTTGTCTCCCTAGGTTGCTTGTTGTGATGACGGTGTGGTCTCGGGCCAAGCGGGCCCTATCTCGCCGCTATGGCGAACTTCTTGCGCATGCTCTCGGGCGCCGTTTCGATGATGCCGCGTGCGCCCGCGTCGGTGACAATGACACCCACGTCTTCGATCTTCGCCGTGACCGAAAAACTTGCCTTGGCCAGTTTCGAATGGTCGGCCACCACGATGACCCGGCGCGACACCTCCATCATGGCTCGCTGCACCCCTGCGTTCGCGGGAGAGCCGGTGAAGATTAGGCCGCGTTCGAAGTCGATTGACGCAGCGTTCAGAATGAGCTTGTCGACATGGAATTGCCGGATGAAGCTCTCGGCGAGGGCACCCCGGAAGGAGCGGTTGATAGCGGCATATTCCCCGCCGACTGCATAGACGTGCTCGGCGTCGGCCCGGACGAGTTCCGCGATGATGTCCGCCCCATTCGAGATGAAGGTCAATCCTTTCCGGACCGCGAGCAGCTTGGCGACCTGGAGAGAGGTGGTGCCCGCGTCAAGCAGCACTGTGTCCCCGTCTGCGATCATGGCAGCGGCCGCCGTGGCGATGGCTGCCTTTTCTGCTTGGTGAGAGACCGCCCGTACGGCGTTGGCGGGATCCTGCCCGACCTGGGTGATGCTTACAGCTCCCCCGTGAGTTCGGCGCAGGCGACCTGCCTCGTCCAACTCGCCAAGATCGCGTCGCATGGTGGCTCCCGAGACGCCGAGTTGCTCAGACAGCGTCTGCACGTCGAGAAAGCCTTTCTCGCTTAGCAGGTCCAAGATCCTGGCGTGACGTTCCTCGGCGGTGTTCAGCATCTTATCCTCGTGCTGTGAGCGTTTATGATCATGGCGAGCAAAATCGAAAACGTCAAATGGATATCTGATGGCGTTTGAATCGATGATCTACCCGGTCAAAATTGCAATTGACGCCCCGCATGCCGTCGCTACATAGTGATTAGGTTGACCCCTGCCGACGAGAAGTGTGAGCGTTTCTGCTCATGAACTGCAGTCGAGAAAAACGCGGTCATCACCGCCGGAACAAACCAAGGAGGATGGTGGTATGGGTGCGATCAGCATTAGGGGCGTTCGCAAACGCTACGGCGAGGTGAATGTCCTGCACGGTATCTCGCTCGACATAAAGGATGGCGAGTTCGTCGTTTTGGTCGGGCCTTCGGGGTGTGGCAAATCCACCTTGCTCCGGATGATCGCCGGTCTCGAGGAGATTTCCGATGGGGAGATCGCCATCGCGGGTCGCATCGTGAACGACGTCGCCCCCAAGGATCGTGACATCGCCATGGTGTTCCAATCCTACGCTCTCTACCCCCATTGGACGGTGGCACAGAACATGGGCTTCTCGCTTAAGCTACAGCGTATTCCCAAGGAGGAGGTCGACAAGCGTGTCTCCGCGGCCGCCGAGATGCTGGATCTTCAGCCGTATCTCACGCGCTATCCCCGGCAGTTGTCCGGAGGGCAACGCCAACGTGTCGCAATGGGGCGCGCCATCGTCCGGAATCCTGCAGCCTACCTATTCGACGAACCACTTTCCAATCTGGACGCCAAGTTGCGCGTCCAGATGAGGTCCGAGATCAAGCTCAACCATCAACGCCTGAAGACGACGACAGTTTACGTCACCCATGACCAGATCGAAGCCATGACGATGGCCGATCGTATCGTTGTGATGCATGATGGCGTGATCGAACAGATTGGCACACCCCTTGAGCTGTACGACTCTCCGGCAAACCTTTTCGTTGCCGGCTTTATTGGTTCCCCGGGCATGAATATGCTGGATGGCAGCATAGAGGGCGATGCGTTCATTGCCGGGGATGGCGTTAGAGTTCGTCTAAGAAGCCGTCTTGGTGCCTACAATGGCAAACGGGTGACTGTAGGGATACGCCCCGAGAATTTCCGCCTGGATGATCAGGGGGCTGACGCCATGATCATCACTGTAGAACCAACAGGATCGGAAACCCACGTGGTAGCGCACTTTGCCGGTCAGGACGTCGTTGCGACGTTCCGGGAAAGGATCACGGTCCCCCCGGGTGGAATCATCAAGATCAGCCCCGATCCACATTCGGTGCACGTCTTCGATGTCCTGACGGGCATGCGGGTGGAGACTTGATTGACCGTCGCTTCAGATCGCAAGGGCGACATGACCACCGTTTCTGATCTGTAGAAGATCGATACGTCAGTGCCCAAGAGCTCCAGCTGGGCTTTGTTTGCCTTCGCGTGGAAGTGCCGGTCGGATCTAGGCCAGTTAGTTGGTGACAGGCGACCTCCCGGTTCTGTCATCGACTTCGCCGCCTCTAAAAGGGCAGGGGCGGCACCGGTGGGCGGGTTCCTTCCCGCTCACCGGCTTCTTCTGCCTCCCAACGAGGCGCTCCGATGTCTTCGACACTACTACTGATCGATTTTCTCGGCGCTGCGGCCCTGCTCCTCTATGGCCTTGGACTTCTCAAGTCAGGGATCCGCTCGGCTTTCGGCGTCGGTCTGAGGCAGTTCCTGGCTTCGAGCACACGCAATCGCATGGCGGCACTTGGGGCTGGATTCACCGCAACACTGGCATTGCAGAGCAGCACGGCGACCGCAGTAATGATCAGCTCGTTCGTTGCTCAGGGGCTTGTCGCACCTGCCATGGCACAAGCCATAATGTTGGGTGCCAATGTCGGTACTGCCGTTGTCACTCTATTTCTTTCCATGGACATCCACTGGCTTGCCCCGTTCGGGATTGTTGTGGGTGTCACCCTGCGTGCGAGGAAGACACATCGAAGACAAGCACTCGCAGACGTTGCAATCGGCATGGGCCTGATGTTCCTTTCGCTCAAGCTGATGTCGGAGGCCACCGAACCCATGCGGGCGTCGGCAGCTCTTGCCGCGTTTTTCGGTTTGCTCGATGACGTTCCGATCATCGCTATCGTTTTCTCGGCGGCACTTGCAGCCGCATCCGCGTCCAGTCTCGCCGTTATTCTCTTCGTCATGTCGCTCGCGGCTGCCGGCAGCATCGGTCCCGAACTGTGTTTGCTCCTTGTCGCCGGCGCCAATCTCGGGGGTACCCTTCCCCCGCTTTTGGCCGTTGCTTCCGACGGAGCTGCGGCCCGACGGGTTGCGATCAGCAACCTTCTGGTCAGGGGGGTCGGCGCGGCGGTCATGTTGCTGATAGCAACATCCTTGGTCGAATGGGTACCGGTAACGAAAGACCTGGCTCAGTTCACGATCCAAGCCCACATCGCGCTGAACGTCGGTTTGGCGCTCGTCTTTTTGCCTCTCATCGCCTTGATCACAGTTCTAGTCGCCAAGGTGGTTCCCGACGATCGCAGGGAGAAGGCCTTCGGTCCGCTGCATCTGGACGCCACGCTCTTGATTGATCCACCCTCTGCACTCGCCGCCGCGATGCGCGAGACATTGCGTGTCGGCGACCTCATCGAGCTGATGCTGGAAACCAGTCTGACCGCGCTGAAGACTAATGACGAACTACTGTGCCGGAGTGTCAATCAACTCGATGACCAGGTGGATTCTCTCCAGGAAGCGATAAAGCTCTACCTTGCCCGGATTACGCCAGGGAGCATGGATGAGGCGGCTCGACAAAAGTCCGGCAACATACTCGACTATGCCATCAACCTCGAGCACGTCGGTGACATCATCGAGCGGAGCCTCTCGCAATTGACGATCGAGAAGATTGAGAAGCAGCTTCGGTATTCGGCAGAGGGGATGGGCGAGATCGAAGAGCTCTTCCAGGACACCATCGAGAATCTGCAACTCGCCCAACGCGTCTTCATCAACCGCGACGCGCAAATCGCGCGTCGGCTGATGGAGGGGAAGGTCACCATCCGGCGCAAGGAAAAAGCCTCGGTCGAGAGGCACATGGTCAGGCTGCAAGACCGGCGCCCGGAAACACTGCAAACGACCTCGTTGCACATGGACGTGTTGCGGGACCTCAAGCGTATCAACGGACATCTGATGTCGGTGGCCACCCCCATCCTGGAGGAGGCCGGCCTGCTCCGCGAAAGTCGTCTCAAGAAGGGTTGATGACCTTGAACCCGCTCAGATCAGTTGCGGAGGATCAGTGATGCGAGACATGATCAAGGGTCTGGGGACTGGTTGGGTCATGATTACGCCGCGGCGACGTTCCGTTAAAAAGTTCGATCTTGGTGACGCACAAGCAAATGGTCAAACTCGGGTTGCCCCAGCATCCAACGCCCGAGCTGATGACGTTTTCGCCGAAGGTCCTGCGCCATTGCTACGTAAAAGGCGCTCTACGAAAGCCAAGAAGATGCGTGAAGAGCTCGGGGTTCATTCGGGTAGTTGCCCCCTGGATAGCCTGACGGTCTCAGAGGAGCTGAACGGAAGCACTATGGCTTGTGTCGAGCAGTGCCCTGATGCCGCAGAACGACGCGATGGGATGAGGTCAGCATGATTGGATCGCGAATGAGCTCGCGGAGTTCAGCCACTTGAGGTCCTTGCTCATCATCGATCATGGCGGACCAGGTCTTGCCCGTAGTGAGCTTGGCATGGGCGAACTCCACTGCTCGTTCGTAGCCGAGGAACGGAACAAACGCGGCTGCCATGGCTGTGCTCTCATTCAGATGGGCGGAGCAACGTGCGGGATCAGCCTTTATCCCTTGGACACAACGTTTGTCGAGAACCGTCACAACGTTCGTCAGGAGGCTGACGGAGTTCAATAGGCTCCCGATAATCACCGGCTCGAATGCATTCAGCTGTAGCTGACCTGCTTCGGCAGCCAATGTCACGGTGACATCCGCGCCTATGACATGGAAGGCCACCTGATTGACAGCCTCGGGGATGACCGGGTTAATCTTGCCAGGCATGATAGAAGATCCGGGCTGAACACCAGGTAGTATTATTTCACCGATACCCCCTCGCGGACCACTGGACAACAAACGGAGGTCGCTCGCGATTTTGCTCAGTTTTATGGCGAGGCGCTTCAACTGACTGGAGAAGGCGACGAACGCACTCACGTCCCAGCTGGCGGCCATGAGGTCATCGGGTGCTCTCAGATCCAATCCGCTGATCGAATTCAGTTCCTCCAGGACAAGAGCCTGATAGTCGGCATCTGTATTGATCCCGGTGCCTATTGCAGTGCCGCCCAGGTTCACCGCCCGTAGTTCGACGGCTGTTGCGAGCAGCCGATCTACTTCGTCCCGAATGGCTGAGGCATAAGCTTGGAATTCCTGTCCCAAGGTCATCGGAACCGCGTCCTGCAGTTGTGTTCGACCTAGTTTGACGATCGACTCGAATACCTGCCCCTTTGTTGCCAGTTCGGCGACGAGTTCCTCTATGGCCCTTTGCAGACCGGCTGTTCCGTAGAGCAGCGACATGCGCGCTGCAGTGGGGTAGACGTCGTTCGTTGATTGGGAGCAGTTGACATCGTCGTTCGGGTGAAGAGCGACATAGTCTCCCCGGGGACGACCGAGATGTTCCAGCCCCGCGTTCGCGATCACCTCGTTGACATTCATGTTCGTGGACGTGCCGGCTCCTCCTTGGAACATGTCCACCGGGAACTGGTCATAGAGATCGCCTTCCAGCAGCCGTGCGCAGGCATGTTCGATTGCGTGCAACTTGCTGATATCCAACTTTCCTAGCCGGTGGTTCGCTCTGGCCGCAGCGAGCTTGACCTGAACCAAGGACTTAACCAGTGCCGGATAGTTGCTCAGCCGAGACTGGGAAATAGGGAAGTTTTGGATTGCCCGGGCAGTTTGCGCGCCGAAGTATGCATCGGCAGGTACTGCTACAATGCCGATAGAATCTCGCTCCTGCCGCGGCTGGATGTAAGCTGCCATTTGGCACTTCCTATCGTGTTTGGACCGGGGCGGCGGCAGTCACGACGATCTCTATCAGAATATCCTGCGAAGCCATCCGGCACTCCGCGGTCGCTCGTGTGGGGGCGGCATCAGGCGCTGTCCAAGCATTCCAGATCTCGTTCATCCTGGCGAAATGCTCCCCGATGTCCCTGAGCCATATCTGGGCGGACAGCAGGCGGCTTTTGTTGGTGCCCGCCTCGGCCAAGCATCTGTCGATCTTGGCGAGAACCTGACTGGTCTGCCCCTCGATGTCGTCATCGCGGTCGTCAGCGGTCATGCCTGACACGTAAACAAGTCCGCCATGTACTACGACGCGACTGCTCCGCTTGGTCGAGCCTATCCTTACGATATCGTTCATCCCTCTATTCCCTGGGGTTCGTGGTCGGCTGTGTCATGTTGGCCCCATTCGTCGAAGTTCCAACGCGCGAAACGGGTGATGTCGAAAGCTTGCAACGGCAGGCGAGAAGGCTTCCCACTTACCAAGTCGCTTATGAGCAGTCCCACTACGGGGCCGAGCTGGAAACCATGCGCGGAAAAACCAAACGCGTGGAACAAACCCTCCGTCGTGGAACTGGGGCCGATGACCGGGATCGCGTCGGGCATTTCCGCCTCTATGCCGGCCCATTGCCGAACAACTCTCGCCTTCGCCATGACGGGGAACAGCTTCACCGCAGTCTGCAGGTTCTCCCGCAGAAGATCGTATCGCAGCCTCGAAAGTCCTGTACCCAGGTCAGGGTAGCCGGAATATCCGCCACCGATCATCACGGTCCCGTTGGACATCTGCTTGAAGGATAATGGCTTACCGACATAGCTCACGACGGGTTTGATGAAATGTGGCATCGGTGCCGTGATTGTCATCATTGGAGCCACCGGCCTGAGTGGCACCGGCTCCTTCGCCCATTCGCATATCTGCCTGGACCAAGCTCCGGCACAGTTGACCACGGATCCTGCCTCAAGGCGGCCTTCGGTCGTATCTATCTCGAAACCGTTCCCGGCGCGCCTCAGTCCTGTCGCGGAACAACCTTCCTTGAAGGTCACCCCCAGTGACTCGGCTTTGCGCCTGAACGCTGCAGTCGTCCTGTAGGGGTTGGCGAACCCGTCCCGCCTGGAAATCAGGGCGCCGGGAATGCCGTCAACCAACGCCGGCAACAAATACTTGAGCTCATCAGCTCCTATGACCTCCTCGTGCTCGAAGCCCATGGCTTGTATTTGGGCTACTCGGTCTCGCAAGGCCTGTAATTGCTTCTCGGTGGAGGCAACGCGGATTTGCGCCGAGGGCTGGAAACCGCAATCATCATCGACCAGTTGCTCGATCTGCTCCCACATTCTCATTGCGAGTGAGGAGAGCGGGACTTCGGCGAAGTGACGGCCGAGTTGCCGAACCCCGCCCGCATTGACACCGGACGCGTGGCGACCGACTGCCTCCCGTTCGAGTACGACCACCTTGAACCCTGCTTTGGCGCAGTGCAGGGCAACCGAGCAACCGTGGAGTCCGCCTCCGATGACGAGAATGTCCGGCCGGGTCATGATAGAGCCTCCCCGACGTCGGAGTTGGCCAAGGCTTGAAGGGGAAGTGGCTTCAACGGAGGGCGGATGCGGAAATACCCCACATCCTCGGGTTCGACGGCTTGTTCTGCGGCTATCAGTGCGTTTACGGTCGGCCCACACATCCGACCTTGGCAGGGCCCCATTCCGCACCGAAGGTAAGATTTGACCTGATTGATGTCGTGCCCACCCCGCGAGACAACCGCGCGTATTTCGCCGGCAGTCACCTCTTCACAACGGCAAACGATGGTATCATCCGAGCGCGGAACGATCTCTGATGGCGCATAAAGCACCTCGAGAAAACGCCTGCCGCGTGTGAGCATGTCGTGCCGCGCCCGGGCAGGGCGAGCCAACCTGTCACGTTGTTCATCGGTCAACCTGCCCAGCGCGTGGGCAGCTTCCAGTGCTGCGAGCCTGCCCGACTCCTCCGCTGCCAAGGCGCCGGCAATACCTGCACCATCCCCGGCGATCATCAGCCCCTCGGCACTTGTGTTCCCCCATTTGTCACTGCTGGCCACGAAACATCGTTGGGCGTGATCCCAACGATGCTCACAGTTTGCCAAGCGGGTCATCTGCTGGTTGGGTATGACACCCTCGTGCAGGATCACGGTGCTGCTCGATAGCGACAGGGAACGCTCGCCGATCTGGAATCGAACACCCTCGGCCCGGGAGTCCCCCAAGATCTCCAGCGAGGATGCCCCCCGGTAGACCTTCACGCCTTGTCGCTGAAGGGACAGCAGCATCTTCAGGCCCTTGCTGAGATAGCCCGCACCGATAGAGGCAGCGAGATGGGGTGCAGCTTCGATATATCTGCTCGCAGGCACTGTCTCTACGATCGCCTGGATGGTTCCGGCAGCCTTCACGATCTGCGCTGCCAGTAGGTACAACAATGGCCCGTTGCCAAGCAGCACGGCGTCACTTGAAGGCACTAGCCCGGAGGTCTTGAGAAGTACTTGGGCTCCGCCCGCGCCCATCACTCCCGGGAGCGTCCAACCGGGACGCGCCATCGGGCGTTCGATCGCGCCGGTGGCGAGCAAGACTCGTCCTGTACTGACCGAGCCCGCCGTGTCATCCTTGACGTGCCATACCTTGCCCGGTTCGATGTTCCAGACGAGCGTGCCAGGCATATAGCTTGCGCCGCTACCGCGGAAGTCCTGCACGAGCTTAGCTCCATGCAAGTAGTCGGCACCGAGCAGGCCTGCCCAAGCTGGTTGCTTTTGGTTGATCCGCTCCACGCTACGGTAGATTTGCCCTCCGGGCTGGGACTGCTCATCGATTACAAGCACCGAGAGGCCGAGTTTGCGAGCTTGTACTGCTGCGGCGAGCCCCGCCGGACCAGCTCCGACGACCGTCAAGTCCACGCTCATGACGAGACCTCCGGCGCGATGTCGTTTCGCTTTACCTCCATGCCGTCACATAGCTCGACCATGCAGCTTTGCTGATCCGGCTCCCCGTCGATCTGAACCAGGCAGTCGAAACAGACACCCATCATGCAGTATGGTAGGCGCTCCTTGTTGTTCCTGAATGTGGACCGCATACCTTCTATGCCGGCGGCAATCAGGGCGCTGGCCACCGTGTCTCCTTCCTGTGCCTCGATTCGCCTTCCTTCGAAGCTGAAGGTTATGGTCGGGCCGCCAGCCCTTTTCCTGATGAAAGTCATGATAGTCCTCGAGGTGCCCGCTGCGGGGCAGGAGCGGGCCCAAGCTGACCACGCCGGATAAGGGTTCATTTGATGGCCAGACCGCCGAAGGTCTGATGTGAAGATCCCGCCATGAGCGTCATCGCTTGCCACCGACCAGAAGTCGGTCCAGGCCGTAGAGACGGTCCAGGATCAATATCGCTGCCAGCGACAAGAAGATGATAACTGCCGAGACCGACGCGACGATCGGGGTCGTGGTGTGCGCGATGTGGTTGAACAACCGGACAGGCAAGGTGGTCAGGGAAGGCGAGGAAATGAAGACCGACACGGTCAACTCGTCGAAGCTCGTGATGAATGCCAGAACCCACCCGCCTGTCAGCCCCGGCAATATCATCGGCAGCGTCACGCGGCGGAAGGTGGTCATGGATGATGCGCCGAGCGAGACCGCAGCCCGTTCGGCTTGGCGATCCATGCCCGTTATGGAGGCCAAGGCTAGCCGCAGCACGAATGGCATGACGAACACTGCGTGGCAAAGTACCATCCCCAAGAACGTTCCGGTCATCGACAAAGATGTCAGGAAGCGGAGGAATGCTATGCCCAAGACCACACTGGGGATCATCAGAGGTGAGAGAAAGCCCGCTATCAGCGCGCCGCGGCCGGGGAAGTCGTAACGTGCGATGGCCAAAGCCGCAGGAGTGCCGATCGCCAGCGACAGGGTCGATGCAGCAAAGGCGAGTTGTAGACTTAGCCAGAAGCTGGCGATGAAGTCGCCTTCCTCCCAGATCGCGGCATACCAGCGCAACGACCACTCGGTGGTAGGGCCATGTATGATGCCCATCGGTGTGAAGGAGACCCAGACCACGACCGCGAGTGGGGCCACCATGAAGAGCATGAACAGGCCATGGAAGACCCGTGCGAAGAGTCCGTTTCCGCTCATTGGAACACCTGTGCGTAGCGACGCTCGATCAGTTTGTTGTAGCTGATTACGACTGCGGTTATTCCGACCAGGAGCACGATCGCGATCGCGGCGCCCAAGGGCCATTCGAGTGTGCTCAGAAATTCGTCGTAGATGGTCGTCGAGGCAACCTTCAGCCGCCTGCCGCCGATGATGACCGGTGTGGCGAAGGCGCTTGTGCTCATCGAGAACACGATCAAGGAGCCCGATAGAACGCCAGGGATGGCCTGCGGGAAAATGACCCGGAAGAAGATGGTCAGCCGAGAAGCGCCCAGGGATGCGGCCGCATTTTCGGTAGCCGGGTCGATTTTCTGCAGTGTTGCCCAGACCGAGACGATCATGAACGGCATCATCACGTGGAGCAGAACGATAACCACGCCCGTCTCGGTATAGACGAAGGGGATGTTCGGGAGGTTCCACGCCTCCAACGTCCGGTTCAGCAGCCCGTTGTTGCCCATGAGGATGACCCACCCCAAGGTACGAACAACCACTGAGATCAAAAGCGGTCCGATGATCGCCAGCAGGCTGATCGTGCGCCAGGCAGCGCGCATTCGGCTCAGGAAGTACGCCTCGGGCACACCGATCAACACGGCCAAGGCCGTCACTAGCAGCCCGTACCGGAACGTGCGCCAGAATATCTCATAGAAATAGCTGTCGGTGAACACGTCCTGATAGTTGTGCAGGGAGAACCCGGGTTGGATGCCGACATCGTACTTGAAGGAATAGAAGCTCAGCATGAATGTCATGGCGAGTGGCACCATGAGCATGGCTGTGAAAAGGACGACACCGGGAAGGCTCAGCCAATAGGGGAGCGAGCGATTGCTTGAGGTGGCGCTCATGCGGCACCCGCAAGTAGATGCCGGACACTTTCGTCGTCCCAATCCAGTCCGATGGCCTGCCCCTTCGAGGCCTTTGCCGCCCCCAGGTTCTGCTCGTGTACCAAGACTGGACCATGCTGAGTCTGTATCTGATAGAGCCAGTAGGCCCCGAAGAATACGCAGGCCGTGACTGTCCCTTGGAGCTTGCCGGAACCCGGAGGCACCAGCCGCACCTTTTCGGGCCTGAGTGATTGTATCTTGCCGCTGGATGGGTCGGGCAAGAGGTTGCTCTTGCCGAGGAAAGTGGACACGAAACCGTCCACGGGGTTTTCATAGATCTCGTATGGCGCACCGATCTGAACGATACGACCACCGTTCATCACGGCTATGCGGTCGGAAAGCGCCATGGCCTCGTTTTGATCGTGGGTCACGAGGAGGGTGGTGATGCCGAGTTCCTGCTGGATCTGCCGCAGCTCGAGCTGCATGTCCTCCCTCAACTTGGCGTCGAGGTTGGACATGGGTTCGTCCAAGAGCAATATCCGGGGCTCGATAACAATGGCTCGGGCCAGTGCGACACGCTGCTGCTGCCCGCCCGAAAGCTGCTTGGGGTACCGCTGCTCGAAACCCTTCAGGTGCACTATGTCGATCGCGCGTTTGATGCGACGATTCGAGTCCGCACCGGAAACCCCTCGCATTTGCAGGCCGAAGGCGACATTTTGCTCGACGGTCATGTGCGGGAACAAAGCATACGATTGAAAGACGATGCCGATGTTGCGCTTTGCGGCGGGAATGGCCAGTAGATCATCTCCGTCGACATCGACCTTTCCGGAAGAAGGATCTACGAACCCGGCAATCATTTGCAGTGTCGTAGTTTTCCCGCAGCCGGATGGTCCTAGAAGAGATACGAACTCGCCCTTGGCGATCGAAAGATTGAAGTCTTCGACAGCCACGAACGTGCCGAATGTCTTGGAGATGTTTTGGAGGTTCAGATATCCCATTTGGGCCGTCCATTTAATCGTGCGGAGGATTGGTGACCGACTGCCGGCCGCCCGGGAGTTTGCGAGTATCAGGCTCCCGAACTTGCCGACGAGGCCCTCGCGGGTCTCGTCGGCGTTGCTCCTCAGCGCTCGATCTCGCGCACCCAGCGTTGCGTCCATTCCTGCCGCTGGCGGTTGATCGTGTCCCAGTCCACGGTGAGGAGCTTGGCGATCTCCTCCGGGCCGTATGGAACACGGGCCGCCAATTCGTCGCTCAGTACGACCTCCTGGTTCACTGGTCCCCAGCCCTGGGTCTCGGCGAGTTGCGTTTGCACTTCCGTGTCCAGCAGGTAGTTGAGGAATTCCTGGGCAAGATCGAATTGTTCGCTGCCGGCGATCGGGCAACCGGTGATCATGAGGGCAACGGCGCCTTCCTCAGGAAATACGACTTCAAGCGGAACACCGGTCTTCTGCACGTCTGCGATGCGATGAGTGCCCCATACGGTGAGCGCCACTTCCTCGTTCTGAAGCAATTCCGAAAGAGGGCCCGCGTTGGATTCGAAGGTGAGAACGTTGGGCGCTACCTTTTCCTGCATGAACTTGAATCCGGGATCGATATCGCTCTCGCCGCCCCCGTTGATCCGCGCCAGCATGACCAAGGTATGCAGCCCATAGGTGCCCGAGATTGCGGAAAGGGCAATGCGACCGGCGTAATCCGGATTTGCCAGGTCCCCCCAGGACGCTGGTGCCGCCCAGCCGTTTTCCTTGAATACCTTGGTGTTGTATCCCATCACGGTGCCGACAATGCCAAGTCCCAGCAGGTTCTCTCCAAGGCGAGCAAGCTTGTGGGACTTCTCGATGTTCGGCACGTTGGTGATCTCGCCGCAGAAGCCTAGTTGCATGGCTTGGTACATCGGACCATCGTCCAGGAGCACGACGTCAAGCTCCTGGTTGCCGCTCTGCGCCTGCAGCCGAGCCAGGTTCTCCGTCGAGTTGCCGGCGACATATTCGATACGCACGTCATGCGTGGCTTCGAACTGCGGTATGATTGACTCCTTCATCAGTGTCTCCGTGGAACCCCCATAGGCCCCGACCGTCAGCACTTGCTCCTGAGCGATCACTGCGCTCGACGAAACCAGCCCACCTACAAGCATGGTTGTCGCCATCAACGTGTTCTTCATTTTCACTTCCCTCGTTCCCTTGTGAGCCAGGTTGACCCCGGCACGAACACAAACTAGGAAATAAAAAGCATTCTCACAAATTCATAAATGGCTACTTTTCATAACCGGGTGGAATGACATCTATGCCTAGCGTGAGACAGTTGAAAGCCTTCTCAGCGGTGATGGAGACCAGGAGCATTTCCAGGGCAGCCGACATTCTCCTGCTCAGTCAGCCGGCCGTGAGTAAACTCGTGCAATCCTTGGAGGCGGAGAGCGGACTGAGACTCTTCACCCGCAACAAGAAACGGCTGACGCCGACGGCCGAGGCCTATCTCTACCTAAACGAGGCCGAAATCCTGCTGCAAAACCTCACGCGTTTGGATCGTCTTGCGCGTGATCTGATGTCGATGGTTCATACGAACATCACCGTGGCTTGCTACCACGCGCTGTCCGCTACCCTGATGCCCAGGATCCTGCATGACTTCCAGAAGGCGCAGGACGGCACCATCGTAACGCTGCTTGCCCATTCGTCGCCCAGGATCAGCGAACTGGCGATTGCCCAGCAATTCGACGTGGGGATCAGTATGTTGCCGGTCGTCCACAAAGACGTCATCTCCATACCATGTGTCCGACGCGAGATGGTTTTGATCATGCGTTCCGACCATAGGCTGGCTGGACGTACCGACGTGGATGTCGAGGAATTGGCAGGCGAACCGTTCATCTCACTGGGTCACGGCGATCGCATGAGCTATGTCGTCGACAACCATTTCGATAGGGCCGGAGTGAACCGGAAAGTCGTGGCGCGCGTGGCCCTTTCCTCTGCCACTTGCGGTTTCGTACGCGAGGGTGCCGGAATTGCTTTGGTGGATCCAACGATAATCGATCATCCGATTTCCTCCGGCCTCGCCTCCGCTCGTTTGGTCCCGCCGATCAGGGTCGACACCTATTTGCTCGTGCCCAGAAACCGCCCCCCTTCGACAATCCGGGAGAAATTCCTCACTCATCTAAAAACTGCCCTGGGATCGAAATCCCCTCTATGGGAGCAGCTTCCTTGGGAGATCTAGCCGGCGCAGAGGTATCGTAGGGTCCTTGCGAGGTCGGATTCGAAGCTGTGCTCACGGAGTTGAGCCAGTAAATCTCCGAAAGCTCCGGGGGATCTCTGCTGCACTAACGCCAGAGCCGAGGAGGGTGGCCAGTAGGACCCGCGCCTTGCTGGCATGGAGGAAACCTGCAGGAATGACGCCAATGGCGAGCAAGTCCTTTTCCGAGCCTGGATACGCATACGTCTCGGTGTGAACCATCCCTTCAGCGGTCCGCGAACACAGTACTATCGGCATCACGTTCGCAAGTGGTGCGAGCTCAGGCAGCATGATTTGCGGCACGTGACCGGCTCCCATCGCTTGCAGCACCAGCCCATCGTAGCCAAGGTCTTTCAGCCCACGTAGACTGCGCCCGTCGTCCCATATTGCAACGCTGTGCATTGCCACATCCGCAATCCTTGTCGGTCGGAGCAAGATCCGCGACGTCTCCCGCATTCGAGAAAAATAGCGTACCTTGCCCTCGACGAGGTTGCCCAGAGATCCGAAGTTGGGCGAGACAAATGCTCCTAGGGCGGATGTATGTCTTTTCCGCACATCCGCGGCTCCGTGGATCTCGTCGTTCATGACGACCAAGCAGCCTTGACCCTCGCTGCGAACGTCTATGGCGACCGAGACCGCGGCTATGAGATTGGCGGGGCCATCAGCACTAGGTGCATCGGCACCACGCATCGCTCCGGTGACCACGACAGGCTTGGGGCTGTCCACGACGAGATCCAAGTAGAACGAGGTCTCCTCGATGGTATCGGTTCCCTGAACGACTACGACCGAACAAATCTCACTCGAGAGAAGGGAGCGGATCTCATCTGCAAGGCGCATCACATCGTCTTTTGCCAATGACGGACTCGCCACCTGCTGCAACTGCCGGATAGTGAAGGCCACGTCCGGGAAAGCTCCGGCGAGCAGAAGGTCGATGGATGCCGTTGCATCGATCGGGCGCAAACCTCCTTGTTGTCGGACCATCGTGATAGTACCGCCAAGGACCAAGACACCAACCGATCTCACTGGGGCTCTCCTGCGTTTGGCCAGCCAAGGGTGTACGATAGTGAGGAGCGCTAACGTGCCCTGGTGTCGTTCCGCAAATCCTCTTGTGAACGCATGATAATGTGCTCCCACACCCATGTCTCATACTGAAAATTAGTGACATCATGCCGAAAAGGAATGACCGGGTTCCATCTAAGGACGCACCTTCCAATGCCGGGCATCCTTCTGATGATCCTTGGCAAAGCCGACCCGCCACCCGCCACTGTAGCCGCAATGCGAGAGGCCCTCCACGTAGGCGATTTAGTCGACACCATGCTCGAGTCCAGCTTGATCGCCTCGCCGGCAATTGTAACGCTGAAGTGAGATTGTATGCGGGCCTGAACTCGCCCAATGTCCGTTTAGTATGGTTCAACGGCCACACCGATTTTTACACGCCGGACATCATAGACGGCGGATATTTCGATAGCATGGGCGCTGCCATATTGACTGGATTTTGTTGCTGCGCCTGGCCGCAACCGTGCCAGGACTCTGTCCTCTCAGTCCGCAGCGCCTCATCTACCGCGGATCTCACAATCTGGAAGCCGAACTAGAGAACAGTATCATTGCGGCAAGTGCTCGCATGGTCAAAGGCGGCGCGGAGAGGTGTGCGCGTAGCAGCCGAACTCAGCCGGATCTTGGGCGTTCATCAGAGGCGGCGACTGATCTACGTTGACTTCGACTGCTTGGACCCAAGCGAAGGTTAGGCTAACCAATACGCTGAACCAGACGGATTGATGTGTGAGACCTAATGGACTGCCTGCAAGCGGTGCTAGATAGGTCCGAGGTCTTGGGGCTCACAGTTGCATCCTACGACCCGCAACAGAGAGGCTGTGACCGCACCGGCGAGATCGCGATTAGAGGGTAGAACGGGTTACTACGTGGACGTTGAGGCGTATGTCCGAAACGAGTCCGAAGAAGCCAATCCGAAACTTACGTCCGCTTCTCAGTAGCCCAGGCTGTGATCGGACCGGCAACTGCGCCACCTCGTTTCTGCCGTTTGGTACAGCGACATCGAAAGCAGGGTAGGGGGCCGGCAGCAGACTGTCAGCATTTGGACGGCGCGCTGCAAAAGTGGACATGGCTTTCAACGGTCGCTGTTGGCCGATTGGGGGCCGAAGCGGACTGTCAGCTACCGAGCGGGCCTGACGGGAGGCCGCCACCATAACCATCGTAGTGGCTCTGCTCGCCGTCTTCGTGAGAGATTAGACGGGATTCGCGCCAAGCTATGCCTTAATCGCGGGCCAGCAACACTAGGTGCCGGGGGCGGCTTCGGACCGGCTTAAGGCAACACCGGGCTGCGCGAGAACACGTGGATCGACCGCGCGCCCCTAGTCAGCGCCACGTATAGATGTTTGGCGGACATGGCGCCGTTGGGCCTATCGGCGTCAAGGATGACCGCGTGCTCTGCCTCCAGACCCTTCAGGAGCAGCGTCGAACCCACGGCCTTGGCGGGGACATTGCGGCCCGCGTGCCGCTGCCTCTCCCTCAGGGCGGCGACGGCTTCGATTATGGTGGTGCGGCCTGTCGTGGCGGATGACAATGCTTCGATCATCATATTGAACGCACTGTAGCGGTAGATGCGTCGATCCTTGTCCGCAGCCATGCTTTTGAGAAACTCGATCGCTTGGCCATAGCCTCCGCCGGAGGACAGCGCCATTGCCGCGGTCTCTTGTGGTGTTGCCGGTGTTCGATGCCGTCCCGCGGCGATGGTCTCCACACGAGCCTTCAATTTGTCGCCGTGCACATTGGTCATGACCAGGATCAGGAAACGGATGCACGCTTCGAGCAGCAGCGCACCGCTCAGGCCATGCATCTGCGTAGCAGCGGCGACCACGTCGGGAAAATCGACACGTTCGACGACGCCGACGCCATGGGCACGGCTTGCGTAAGTGTGTCTGGCCTCGGCGCGGATCGAGTCGCCGATGATCAGGATGTTCTCGCCGGGAAACCGTCGCGCGATCTCGTACTGGATACGGACTTGTTGCGTGACGGCCAAATTCGCGTCGCCGGGCATCGGGCTCCACACCACGAAGCCCGGACAGGTCCTCAAGTCGATTTTGCCGCCAGCCTCTAGTGTCTGCCGCACCGTCATCAGCCATGTACCCAGTGCCTGGGCCCCCACTCTGTTCCAGCGCCATGGCGTGGAGAGCTGGCCCAACTCCGGAAACGCCGTCCCCACGTCATTTCCCCAATGTGGGAGCGGGTCCGCGAAATCGAAGATCGCCTGCATCGGATCGCCGAACACCACTGTTGGGATGGCGTCGGCGATGCCAGAGATCATCGCGTGCTGACTGACCGAACAGTCTTGGTATTCGTCGACCAGCAATCGTCCGTAAGTGGCGCGGAGCTCGGCTCCGATATCACCGGACCCGCACAATTCGGCAACGGCGGCCTGTACCCGTCGATAGTCCGGCGGCAGGAGCGGGTCTTGGGCGTAGCCGGCGCGCTCCGGAAACATCGAGATGACAGTCAAAGCCCAACCGGCAATGGTGTTCAAACGGTACTTGGACGCCGGAATTCCCATCCTGCCGAGTCTTTGCCGCAAAGCGGCGACACCCGCAGTGGTGTGGGTCAGGACCAAGGTCGGCTTGAGCGTTGGTGCGGTCAGGACCTGGCCGATGAGCTCGGTCTTTCCGCAACCCGCAGGGGCCGACACGTGACCTCGCCTTGCCGCCAGGACAGACGCGACATCCACCATACTAAGCGGACCCGATCGGCAGTGCGGAAGGTGCGGCTGCGATCCACTGCCAGAGTGCATTGACGGGAGTTCGGAGAATGTCGCCGGTCTGGTCCCAGACCGGCGACACAGCGTGACGCAGGACACGTTCCGCCGGATCGATGTCCTTGAACCACTTGCCGTCTCCTGCAGCCTGTCCGAGCATGCGCCGCATGTGGTCTCCGAAATTGGTCCGGCAAAGTGCGAGGCTCCACTGCCCTCCGCTCAAGTGTCTGATCTTGGCGTCGACAGCGTCCTCTGATCGCCAATCGCAGGCAATGTCCAACAATTGGCTGATTATTCCCGCAGGGACCGAAGCGAAAAGCGCGGCTTCGGTCGACAGACCTTCCGGCCAACGGAATACCGACACCCCTTTTTCATGGAGAGCCCGGTACTTCTCGGGCGGATAAGGAACGTCGCTGTCCATGAACAAGGCCGTTCTATATCCCATTTTGGCAAAGATTTCGGCGCGCTCAAACATGCTCGAACCGCCGCCGTCCGCCCAATGGCATCCCTGCGCAACGACGCTGCGCAGGTTGGTATCCTGACGCCATAGATCGATGCCGCGTACGAGACCTATCTCGGTCTTCCCCTCGCAGACGATGACACTCGGTGCAAGGAATGCCTCGGCACATGTGCGCAGGGTCTTTTGTGCGGCTTCGGTGCGTCCCAATGGAACGATCCAATGCTGCGTGGTTTTCGTGGCCGGCCGCAGTTCCAGGCCCTCGCCCGGTGTCGGCATCTGTGCCGTTGTGGACCGTCTCGATCCCAAAGCGAATAACTGCACAGACGACAACTCCCTGAGAACGACCGGTGAATGGGTCGTCAGGAAAACTTGCTGCGATTGGTCATCTCGCTTGGCACCGAGTGAATCCAGTAATCTGACGATCCTGAACGGCTCGAGTCCGAACTCCACTTCATCGACGATGAAGATACCAGATCGGCCGACTGACTTCTGCAGGCCGGCGACCAGCAGGCGGCTAGACCCGGTGCCCAAACCCTTCAGGGGGACTTGGTCCTCGTCATGCAAGGAGATGGCGCCACCCGAAAGGGTAGCCCCTCGTACGTCCAGCAACGCTTGGACCTTTTCCACCGGAATGCCCATATCGTTGGCGATCGTCCTTGAAGTCTGCAGGATCGCATCGATCCCCTCGAAGCCGCGCTCGGCGAATGCCCTACGAGCTTGCCGGGAAGCATCGGCCAGAGCGGCTGAAGCTTGGGTCACGTCTTCGGACAGCTTGCCCAGCACCGACCTGGGTCCAAGAGCCAGGTGATGTGACGCACTGGTACCCAAACGGACGGGAGCGAGCTTCTGGCGATGCTTCCACTGCAGGTTCCGCTCCCGTCCTTCGGCGCCGGGGCCAGGTGAAAACAGCGACCACTCGGGCTCAAGGTCGTCCCTCACGACCAGCCTGAGAGTAAGGACGGTCTCCAACGCCGACGACGGCTCGTTCTCGATCGCGCCGGTTGCGACATTCCTGCCGCGCAGGAAATGACCGTAAAGCTCTAGGTTCCGCAAGTCATCATCGAGATTGCCGATGGTGACGTCGATGACGATGGGTTTGGAAACGCGGTTGAGGTGAAAGTCGGCATCCGTAAAGCCGATGCTCTGGCGCGCGCTCAGCGTCAGCTCGATGGCATCCAGGACCGTCGACTTGCCCGCATCGCCGGGGCCGATCAGACAGTTGATGCCCGGATTAGGCCACCATTTCAAGTGGCAAATCCCGCGGAAATTGCGAATTTCGACTTCACGGATTGCAGGCATCGATCCCCAGACTTCGTATCGGACCGGTTGCCACCTGCATCCGGTCGTTGAGCAGATCGGCCGAGGACAAGAGTCATGCCCAACGCTTCGGCACAAGGTGAGCCCTGTGCTGCGGACTATGCAATGATTCTGGAAAATCGCGATAGCACCGGCCGGTGGCGAGGGTCACCACCAAGTTGGGCGCTACGCGAACAAATGTCCGCTTTTTGGGATCCACCCGCCGATGCCTGAATGGCCGCAATGGGGCGCGTTTCAGCCCATCTGGTAACGACTCGCTGGGAAGGCGTCTGCGTGGGCAAGCTTGCGTGTGATCAGTAGCATCAGTATTCTAATCCAGCACACATCAGGGTTCGGGTATACGCCCGGTCCGTTGCCCGCTTGCAGCGGCCGAGTGCAGGGGCGCCTATGAAGGTCGCGGCAACTTTCTGGATCGTAATTGATCTTGGAAGTCCAATGCCAAAGCTCAGCAAGCTGCGTGATCAAGCTTACACCCGCCAAGACGGGAAATGCTGGTACTGTGGCCGCGCCATGTTGCAGGCCGCTGCCCCAGGTCCTCGTCGGTGTACGGCAGAACACCTCCATGCGCGATGCGACGGCGGCAGAGATGATCCTCAAAACGTCGTGGCCGCTTGTTGGTTCTGTAACAACCGCCGGCACCGGAGAAAGGCGCCTCAAACACCGGAAGATTATAAGAACTTCGTGCGCAAACGACTTGCGAAGGGGCGTTGGATCGTTTTCGACGCCGAGCCAGGGCGCTGACGTCCGTATATTTGATGTCTGCTTCTGGACGTCGGCACTCATGGCCCAAACGACCGGCATGGGGCGCCATGCAGACGGCCTCCGGGTTGTGGCGAAAACGAGCTGATCCGTCCCAAGCTTCACTCACCGCGCCGCTACATCCGTAAACCTCATGCCGACCCCCTTGCGATCCTCCGTTAATCGGCTATGCTCTCCTTATCCACAGGGGTGCTCCGTACGGTCGGGGCTGAGATGGGGGCGGCAAGCCTTCGGACCCTAAAGCTGATCTGGGTAATACCAGCGGAGCGAGGCGGTTCATGTTTTCTGGCGCGCAGATTTCCCTTTATCCGATGACCGGCGATTTCGTCGGCGTCATCATGGGCGCCCTTGACGCGCTTGATCCCTATCGCGATCGGTTGCGCATCGAGACCGACGACATATCCACGTTGCTGGTCGGGCCACCCGAAGTGCTGTTTCCGGCACTGCGCGATCTTTTCACGTCCGCGGCCCGAACGGGCGTTCACTGCGTTCTTTCCGCCGCGATCTCGCGCGGCTGCCCTGGCGAACCCGATGACGCCATCTGCCAGTCCTCGCACTTCGCCGGAACGATGCCGCCGCTAGTCGACCGGCAGGCGCTTGCCTTGGCCGCCGTCAAGGAAGCTGCAAAAACGGACGTGTTCTTGGTCGCTCAGTTCTCGCTCTATGTCATGGGCGAGGACCGGCACATGGATGAGATCTACGGCTGCATCGACTTCCTGAAGTCCTCTGGCACCTTCGAAAAGTCGAAGCACTTCGCGACCAAGCTCAGCGGCGACACCGGAGCCCTCTTCGCCACACTCGAGCAGGCATTCTGCCGCTTTGGTCCACCCGAAGGGCACGTCACCATCGATCTGACCGTATCGGCCAACAGCCCCAGCTCGCGCTGAAGGCTGCGGAAGAGTTATGTCGATGCGCTGTAGCTCCTCGAGCGCCGCCCGCCTTCTTGCCCATGCCTGGCCGGCAATCTTCTCGGTCACGGCACTTGTTTTCGCCTGGGAAGCGTATGCGCAACTCTCGGGCATTTCCCCCACTGCTCTGCCGCCGCCGTCGCGCGTACTGGGCCAAGGTTTCACGCAGCGCGACGCCCTAGCCAGGCATACGCTGGCAACCCTTCAGGCAACGCTGTTCGGCTTTGGCTGCTCCCTGTGCGCCGCCTTCCTGTTTTCCGTTCTGTTGGACTTCTTTCGCCCGCTCCGGCGGGCGCTGTTCCCCGTCTTGATCATCACCCAAACCCTGCCACTGGTGGCGATCGCGCCACTGGTCGTGCTCTGGTTCGGTTTTGGCCTCGCACCCAAGATCGTCCTGGTGGCGTTGGTGACGTTTTTCCCCATGCTGGTCGCCCTGGTACAGGGCTATGACGCTACCGATCGCGATATCGAGGCGCTTCTGGCTTCCATGGGCGCGCCTCGCTGGCGCATCTTCTTCGCGGCGCGGATGCCCTCGGCCCTGCCTTACTTCTTTGCCGGGCTCAGGATCTCCATCACCTATGCCGTGGTTGGAGCGATCTTTGCCGAGTATGCCGGCGCCGCGCGAGGCCTTGGCATTTACATCCTCAACGCCAAGAACAATTTTCGGCCTGATCTGGTCTTGGCGGCAGTTCTCGTTAGCGCCGCGCTGACCCTATGCCTGTTCGGCGCGACAGTCCTGCTGCAGCGCCTTGCCATGCCTTGGGCCCGCATGGCCGAGCGCAAGCCATGAACGCCGCGCGGCTCGAACTACGTTCGGTGTCCAAGCGCTTCGAAGCTCTCGAGGTGCTGGCCGATATCAGCCTTTCCGTCCGCCTCGGCGAGTTCGTTTCCATCCTGGGCCCGTCCGGCGCCGGCAAATCCACCATCGTGCAGCTGCTGACCGGCGCGCTCCGGCACGATGCCGGAGACATCCTCTGCAATGGCGCCCCGCTCGATCTGGGCAGCCACCGCTTTGCCTTTATGCCGCAGCGTGATGCGCTGATGCCTTGGCGCCGCGTCATCGACAACGCCACCCTTGGCCTTGAAGTGCAGGGAATGAGCCGCGCGGAGGCTCGCGAGAAGGTGCAGCCTCTATTGTTAGAATTCGGACTGGCGGGCTTCGAGCGGCATTATCCTTCCCATCTCTCGGGCGGTATGCGCCAACGCGTGGCGCTGTTGCGCACCGTGGTCCAGCAAAGGTCCCTGTTGCTGCTCGACGAACCCCTCGGCGCGCTCGATGCGCTGACCCGAGCAAGGATGCAGCGCTGGCTCTCCGGCATGTGGACGCGTCATGGCTGGACGGTGCTGCTGATCACCCATGACGTGCGCGAGGCGGTGCTCCTGTCCGACCGCATCTTTGTGCTGTCGCCCCGCCCGGCCCGCATCCTGCGTCACTACGATATACCGCTGCCCCATCCACGGGCGCCGGCCGGAGATGCTGCGCTTTCCGCCATTGAAGCCGACATCCTGCAATCCCTGCTCACTCTCGAGGAATGACCATGCCGCACCTTCGTGCCGCCCTGACCCTGTGCGCCGCCCTGATCGCCAGCTCCGCCATGGCGCAATCCACGCCCGTTAGCGTGGCGCTCGACTGGACGCCCAATACCAACCATATCGGCCTCTTTGTTGCCGAAGCTAAGGGCTTTTACGAGCAGGCCGGCATCGATGTGGAGATACTGCCCTATACTGATACCTCAGCTGCGACTCTAGTGGCCAACAACGTCGCCGATTTCGGCATCCTGGGCTCCATAGGTCTATTCACACAGCGCACTGCTGGCGCCGATCTGGTCGCCACCTATGCGCTTGTGCAGACCGAAACCGGGCGCCTGGTGTTCAAGGCCGATCGCGAGGACATCCAGAGCCCGCGCGACCTGGACGGCAAGATCTATGCCGGGTTCGGCAGCGACTGGGAAACCGCGCTGATCGGCACCATCATCCAACATGATGGCGGCACAGGCGAGTTCGAAACCGTGACTCTGGGCACCTCAGCCTATGAAGCGCTTGCCAATGGCGCTGTCGATTTCACGCTGGAAGTCTATACCTGGGAAGGCGTCAAGGCCGAGCGCGACGGTCCGGCGCAGCGCGCATTTCGTTATGCCGATTACGGCGTGCCCGACCAGCATACCAACTTTCTTGGAACCACCGGAGCCTTTCTTGCCGAGCACCCCGACACCGCGAGGTCCTTCATCTCCGCTAGCCGGCGGGGCTATGCCTATGCCGTGGAGCACCCGGACGAAGCCGCTGACATTCTGGTTGCTTCCAATGCCGACACCTTGCTGGACCGTGATTTCGTTCGCGCCTCGCTCAAGGCGCTGATCGATGGACACTACCTCCAGGCCGAGGACGGCACGATCGGCACCATCGACCCGGAAAAGATGGAAGCGATGGGCGGCTTCCTGTTCGAGGCTGGCTTGCTCAAGGATGGCAACGGCGCTGCAGTGAGCGAGAAGCCGGACTTCGCCACCTACTACACCAATGACTTTCTTGGCGTGGAACCATGACCACCCGCCGCATGGGGCTGAATGCAGTCATCTTCGGGCTAGGTAGCCATGAGGCGGGCTGGCGCATGCCCGAAAGCGATCCGTTGGCTTCAACCGACCTCGACTATTGGATCGACATCGCGCACCGGGCAGAAGCTGGCGGGTTCGACGCTCTGTTTCTTGGTGACGTCCTGGCCTTGCAGCAAAGTGCCGACCGGCACCTGTCCGATGCCATGGATCCGATCGTCATTCTGTCTGCCCTGGCTGCCGTGACGAAGCGGATCGGTCTGATCGGTACCGCGTCCACCAGCTTCGATCACCCCTATCATCTGGCACGGCGCTTCGCCTCGCTCGATCATATCAGCAGAGGCAGAGCGGGATGGAACATCGTCACCTCGTCCAATGCTCTCGAGGCACAGAACTTCGGGCTGGATGCCATGCCCGAACATGGCCAGCGCTATGCCAGAGCCGCAGACGTGGTCGAAGCGGCTCTGGCGCTTTGGGGTTCATGGGATAGTGACGCCCGGCTCGCGGACAAGGAAACGGGGCGCTATCTTGATCCAGCCAAGGTCAGAGCAGTTGACCATCATGGAACCTTCGTGCGTACCCGCGGCCCGCTCAACGTGCCGCGCCCTCCAAAGGCCGGCCGCTTCTGGCGCAGGCCGGAGCCTCGGAAGGAGGCAGGGAATTTGCTGCGCGCTATGCCGATCTGGTGTTCACAGTACAGTCGAGCCTGCCTGAAGCGCAGGATTTCTACGCCGACATGAAGGAACGAGTCGTGCGCCTGGGCAGGTCTCCGGAGAGCCTGCGCATCTTTCCCGGTATCGTGCCGATAGCCGCCGCGACACAAAAGGAGGCCGAAGCACGTCTGGCGCAGATGAACAGTTTGATGCTCATTGAACACGTGCTGGCCAAGCTCTCCGAGTTCCTCGGGACCGACCTCTCCGGCGCTGATCTGGACGCCCCCTTGCCCGCGCATGTGGGAACGGGCACTCCCAATCAGTCAAGTCAAAGCCGGGTCGCTGTGCTTGTCGGCATCGCCCGGCGTAATCGGCTTACCTTGCGCCAACTCCTTTCGCGCCTCGCCAGCGGCCGTGGCCATCTGCTCGCCGTGGGCACCGGCTCAGCGATCGCCGCCACAATGCAGCAATGGTTCGAAAGCCAAGCCGCTGACGGATTCAACGTCATGGCACCTGTGATGCCGCAGGACTTGCAGAGCTTCATCGATCTCGTGATGCCGCATCTGGAGACTTCTATCGGCGACAAACCATAGAGCCAGGTCTCAGATGACCGCTATTGAGAAAAGGCTGAATTGACATGAGCGTCCGATTAGGGGCGGTGGCTGGCGGTGCCTCCCGGCTCTGCGCTGTCTTTCACCCCAGACCTGCCGCAGAGAAGGACTATCACCATCTCACCCTTGGCGCTCCGCATAGTTGGTGCGCAGGAACTCAGCCGCCGTGGTCGGCTTGCGGCCGAGGAGTTTCTCCAAGTCGCCCGCCTTACCGTCCCATGCTCCGGCATTCACACGCTGCATCCACCCCAGCGCGAAGCGGGCAGCGGGTTCGGGCAAACCGGACGCCATGAGGTGGACGATGTAGTCCTCATCAGTGCCGGCAATGTAGGGCACCTTCTTGCCGCTGACATCTGAGAGGATCTCGGCGACATTGGAGAACGACACGGCTGGATCACCATAGAGCGCGTAAGTCTTGTACTCGTGACCACCTTCGCTCAGCACGACTGCATGCGCTTCCGCCAGGTCGTCACGGCTGGCAAACCCTGCCTTGCCACTACCAACCGGTCCGCGAACTCCTGTCTTCACGGGGTCGCTGCCGATGAAGAACGGGATGCTCTCGATAAAGGGTGGATGACCGACAAGCGTGTAGGCCAAGCCGGAGGCCTTCAGTTGTTCCTCAACGAATACGTCCTGGTCCTTGATGTCAGGCAAGGCGAAAGCAGATCCTGCTTCGTGGATGATCGGCATATAGACGATGTGTTTGATACCCGTCTGCCGAGCCGCGCTGATGGCGTTCTTGTGTTGAGTATTGCGATCAGTGAATGCTGTCGCGGACACCAGCATCAGCTTCTCGATACCCTCGAACGCCCGCATTAGGCTGTCGGGGGTGAAATAGTCACCGTGGCGAATCTCGACTCCCGCGGCTGCAAGTTCAGCGGCCTTGGCAGGATCGCGGGCCAAGCCTACCAGGTCGGGTGCGGGCAACCGTTTCAACAAATGCTCCAACGTCTTCCGCCCGATTTTACCGGTTGCTCCAGTTACAAGTATTTTGGTCAAGGTGATCTCCTGGGGACGATTGCGCGTCGACAACGCCGCTGGATCCAAGTAGGACAGCGCGCACGGGCGAACCAGTACCGACTATTTAGTAAGTGTCAGAATTGGAGATCGACTTGACCGGGAGGGAATTTCCGTGCGGCCTGGAAGCGGTTCTTGCAATCCTTGGTGGCAAGTGGAAGCCACTGATCGTTTATCATCTTACTGGAGGCCCCAAACGCACGGGTCAGCTCCGTAGGCTGGTCACCGGGGTAACCGAGAAAATGCTGATCCAGCATCTCAAAGAACTCACCGACGACGGGATTGTCCGTCGCATCGATTTCCAGACGGTGCCGCCGCACGTCGAGTACGAGCTTACCGAGTTTGGTCAGAGCCTAGCCGAAGTTCTCGCTCCAATGTGCGAATGGGGCACCCGTCATACGGCTGACGTGGCCATGATTGTGCAGAACCGCAAACGCGCGTCAGTGGCCGCATAGCGCACGCTGGTGCGAGCATGGCTCACGACCAACTCGCCTCTGATCACACCCGTTGATGCACGTACGGACGTCTCACGGTTTGGCAGCTAATGGCCCACGGCTACGTCGGCGGCAATGTCTTTGATGGGGCGCCATGCAGACGATCGGCAACAGCGCCGGTGTTTTCGCTGTTAGGCCTTACTAGAGCCGAACAACAAGAAAACGTCGTCAACCCGAACACCCAATACCCACCGGTTCCGATGTTCCGACGCAGATTCTGGCAGCGACCAGATAACGCGCCTGGTCGGCAAGCTTACCACCGTGGTTCATGCGGGAATGGCGCCCACCGCACCTGACTACCACCCAACAACTGCTGCTCTGCTAGAAAGGCAATGCAAGAAAGTATCATTTCTTCGCATGCACACCTCTAGTGACAGTAGACCCTATCCGACAATATCCCTGCACCAAGGACGCGCAAATGCCGTCCCGGTGGCCCGGCGGCAAAGACGCGACTGACGTCGCTGCCAGGTTGTCCTAATGGGAGGAAATCATGACCAAGACTTTCGGGCTCGCCACGAGCCTTGCTTTGACATGCCTGCTGTCCACCAGCCCGCTGACCGTGGCACTTGCTCAGGGAATGACCTGCACGCAGCCGATTAAGGTGCTGGCTCAGCCGCGCGATGGTTTGACGTTGCTGGAGAACTACCAGGACGAGTTCGAGCAGTTGAGCGGCACCACGTTCCAGATAGACTACCTCAACGAGAATGATCGCCGCGCCAAGTCGCGCGCTGACGCATCCACCGTCGGCAACTACAATGTGTACTATGTGGACGAGGCTAACGTGGCTTTGTTCGCCTCTTCGGACTGGATCGTGCCGCTGACTGACTACTATCCGGCCGACTACGACTATGCAGATTTCGACCCCGGCCGCCAGAAGGTGGCCACCTACGACGACAAGGTCTGGTTCGCGCCGCTGACCGGCGGCGGTGACCTGATGGTCTATCGCAAGGACCTGCTCGAGGCGGCTGGTGTTGCCCCGCCCACCACGCTGGATGAACTGCTTGCCGCGGTGCCGGCGCTGACCGATCCCGATGCCGGCATCTATGGCATTGCCCTGCGCGGTGCGCGCGGCTCTGGCGCCAATGTCTGGCGCTGGATGCCCTATTTCAAGGCCAATGGCGGCGAGTGGTTCGTCGATGGTAAGCCCGCCTTCAACTCCGACGCCGCCGTCAAGGCGACCGAGACGTACCTGGAGTTGTTCAAATATTCTCCGCCCGGCACCCAGACCGGCAGTTGGGACGAATCGGTGGGTTCGTTCCTTTCCGGTCAGGTGGCCCTCCTGGTGGAATCCACCCCGCTCTCGGGCATGGCGGTCGATCCCAACAACTCGCTGGTCGTCGAAAGTGTCGGTTTCCTGCCGCCGCCCGCGCCGCTTCCGGGTGGTGGCTATGGCCACGGCCTTGCAATCGCCACCAAGGCCAACGCCGACGAGGCCGCCAAGCAATGCGCAGGCCTCTTCATCGCCTGGGCGACGTCCAAGGAGCAGGAACAGCGCCGCCTAGAGGCCTACCAGTTCGGCGAACTCAACCGCACCAGCGTCATCACCAGCCAGATGTTCAGCGACATCTATGGTCCGGCCCTCGGCCAGGCGCTGGCCGATACCGGCAAGGTGACGGCGGTCAACTTCTGGCAGGATGCCCGCTGGCCCGATCTGGGCGATCGTTGGGGCATTATCCTGGAAGAACTGATCAACGGCACCCGCACCGACGTCAGGGCAAGCCTGGATGAACTTGAAGCCTACGCGAACGAGCTGCTGACCCAGTAACGTTCGCAATCGAGCGCCCGCCCGTTCCGATCTCCCGACGGAAGCGGACGGGCGCCATCGCATTGGAGGACCCCGCCATGTTGAGCAAGACCAGCCTGCCCAAGGTATTCACCATCCCGACCATGGGCATATTGCTCGTGCTGTCGATGGTGCCCACGATCTTCGCGGTGATCATCGCGCTGCAGAACCGGGTCCTCGGCCAGCCGGAGATGGACTTTGTCTGGCTGAGCAACTTCATCGACCTGTTCTCCGACCGACGCTTCCTCAATGCTGTCTGGGTCTCGGTGAAGTGGGAGTTCGTCACCGTTGTCGCGACCATGACCGTGGCCATCGTGCTCGGCGTACTGATGTTCCAATACGCCTCGCCGCGCATGCGCGATTTCTACTGCCTACTGTTCATCGTGCCGGTGCTGCTACCACGTGTGTCGGCGGCCTTCGTCTGGAAATTCGCCTTCCATCCGCTCTATGGCATCGTGACCTATCCGATCCGTGCCATCACCGGCAAACCGGTGGACCTCCTGGGCAACGCCAATGCCGCGCTCTATGTCGTGGCGACGGTCGACGTCTGGCAGTGGGGGCTGCTGTTCTCGGTTATCGTGCTCAAGCTTCTCGAAACGCTGCCGCCGCAGCCGCTCGAGGCGGCGCAGCTCGACCATGCCAAAGGCTGGCAGATCCACTATTTCATCACCCTGCCCATGCTGCGGGCGCCGCTGATCAGCCTCACCTTCGTCAAGATGATCGAGTCGCTGCGCTCGTTCGACCTGATCTACGTGATGACCCGCGGCGGCCCCGGCGTCGCCACCGAGACACTCGACATGTACGCCTTCTCGCAGGGATTCATCGAGGCGGGCAAGGTTTCCTATGCCAGTTCCATGGCAGTGCTGATGATGGTCGCCACCGTGGTTATTTTCACCATTCTGTGGAAGCGGGTGCAGTCATGAAACTCGATCGCGTCGTGGGCAATCTCGTGCTTGCCTTATTCGGCTTCATCGCCCTGTTTCCGCTGGTCTGGACGGCGCTCAACGCCTTCAAGAAGAACGTCGACATCATCTCCAAGGTGCCCAAGTTCCTCTTCACCCCGACGTTGGAGAACATCACCTATGTGCTAGGACGCCACAGCGTCGTCGCGGGCCTCACCAACTCCATCATCGCCTGCGGCTCATCAGTGCTTGTTGGTGTCGTCCTAGGCTTGCCGCTGGCCTATGCTATCGCCCGCTACCCTAACAAGTGGTCGGCCGACATCCAGTTCTTCGTGCTGTCGATCCGCTTCCTGCCGCCGGTGGCAGTGGCCATCCCGCTCATGGTGATCTGGCTGCAGATCGGGCTCTATGACAGCCTCGTTGCGCTGATTGTCACCTATTCGCTGATCACCATCTCGGTCACGGTCTGGCTGTCCATCCCAGCCTTCCAGCGCGTGCCCAAGGAGGTCGAGGAAGCCGGGTTCGTGGATGGCTACAGCGCCTATGCGGTGTTCTGGAAGGTTGCGTTGCCCGTTGCCCTGCGCTCGCTCGTCGGCGCCATCGCCTTCAGCTTCGTGCTGATCTGGAACGAGTTCCTGATGGCGCTGATGCTGTCGAGCACCAATGCGAAGACCCTTCCCATCGTGGCTTCCGAGCTGTCGCAGCAGGGCATGAACGTGCCCTGGGGCATTCTCAACGCCTCGGTGGTCCTGCTGTCGCTGCCCCCCTTGCTGTTCCTGGGTGTGCTCAGCGGCTTTCTGAGTTCAGCTTTTACCCGACGGACCTGACATGACCAAGCCGATGCAAGCACTGGTGCTAGAACGCAAGGGCGAACTAGCCCTGCGTGATGTGACCATCACTGAAACACTCGGACCCGAGGATGTCCGCATCGCCATCCATACCGTGGGCGTGTGCGGCAGCGATGTGCACTACTACACCCATGGTTCGATCGGGCCCTTCGTGGTCAACGCACCCATGGTGCTGGGCCATGAGGCATCCGGCACCGTCATCGAGGTAGGCGAGGCGGTGCGCCACCTCGCGATCGGAGACAGGGTCTGCATGGAACCCGGCATCCCCGACCTCGCGTCCCGCGCGGTGCGTGAGGGCATGTACAATGTCGACCCCGCCGTCCGTTTCTGGGCCACGCCGCCAATCGACGGCGTGCTTCGGCCCGAGGTGGTCCATCCGGCGTCATTCACCTATCGCATTCCAGACAACGTGTCGTTCGCAGAGGCGGCCATGGTCGAGCCCTTCGCCGTAGGCATGCAGGCGGCGGTGAAGGCCCGCATCAAGCCGGGCGACGTGGCGGCCGTGGTCGGCTCGGGCACGATAGGCATCATGATCGCGCTGGCAGCCCTCGCCGGTGGCTGCAGCCGCGTCTATGTCTCGGATTTCTCTGCCGGCAAGTTGGCGATCGCCGGCGGCTATGACGGCATCGTTCCGGTGGACCTCAATGCCACGACCCTGGCCGCTGTGATCGACCGCGATACGCGCGGCTGGGGCGCCGACATCGTTTTCGAAGCCAGCGGCAGCGCCAAGGCCTTCCCCCAATTGACCGACGTGGTGCGCCCGGGCGGCGCCATCGTGCTGGTCGGGCTGCCGCTTCATGCTGTGCAGATCAATGTCAATGCGGCGATCGGCAAGGAAATCCGCGTTGAGACGGTGTTCCGCTACGCCAACGTGTTCGACCGCTCCCTGGCGCTCATCGCTTCCGGCAAGGTCGATCTCAAGCCACTAATATCGGAGACCTTCCCGTTTGCGCGGAGCATCGAGGCCTTCGAGCGCGCCGCCCAGGGACTGCCGGGCGACGTCAAACTCCAGATCACCCTTTAGGGAGGGCCGTCATGTCCACCATCGTCTGCACCAATGTCAGCAAGTCCTATGGAGACGTCCCCGTTATCCGGGATTTCAACCTGGCCATATCGGATCATGAATTCGTGGTGTTCCTAGGCCCGTCGGGCTGTGGCAAGTCCACGCTGCTGCGGATGCTCGCTGGGCTGGAGGATATCAGCGGCGGCACAGTCGCAATCGGCGATGCGGTGGTCAACGAACTGCCGCCGCGTGACCGCGGGGTCGCCATGGTGTTCCAGAACTACGCCCTCTACCCGCATATGAGCATCTTCGAGAACATCGCCTTCGGCCTGCGTCGGCAGCGCGTGCCGCCCCATGAAATCAAGCAGCGGGTCGACGCTGTCGCGGCCGTGCTGGGGCTCGAGCCTTTCCTCGAGCGCAAGCCCGCGGCTCTCTCAGGTGGCCAGCAGCAGCGCGTGGCCATCGCCCGCGCCATGATAAAGACGCCCAAGGTGTTCCTGTTCGACGAGCCACTGTCCAATCTCGATGCCAAGCTGCGCCAACACATGCGGGTGGAGATCGCCCGGCTGCACCAGACGCTCAAGACGACCACCGTCTATGTGACGCATGATCAGCTCGAAGCCATGACCCTGGCCGATCGCATCGTGCTAATGCGAGCGGGCAATATAGAGCAGGTCGGTACGCCCCAGGAGATCTACGAAAATCCACGCAGCCTCTTCGTCGCCGGCTTCATCGGCACGCCCAACATGAATTTCCTCAAGGGAACCGCGCATGTGAACGGGCTGGGGACCGTGATCGCGGTCGGTAGTGACATCATCCCGCTTGAGCCGGGCCGCTTTGCCGTGACAGACAAGCAGGAAGTCGTACTTGGTTTCCGGCCAGGCGATGTGTCGATCACGACGAGCGACAAGGACACTCGCGGGTCTTTCGGCGCCACTGCGGGCCTCATCGAGTATCATGGTGACGATACGCTGGTGTCGATGAACTTCCAGGGACAGGGAATAGCCGCTTTGGTTCCATCCCAGCAGCGGGTTGCCCAAGGTGCGATGGTGCGTTTCGCGCTGGCGGGTGATCGCCTGCACCTGTTTGACGTCACCAGCGAGCGTTCGCTACGCATCGACGCCGAGGCTCGGGCCCAGGCCTCAGGCGTCGAGCCCGCCCAGGTGCACCAGATCTACCGGTAAGCGGTGATGTGTGCGGCGCCTTAGTGCCGCACGGCCAGTGCCGTCTGGCGCGCGCCCTCCAGCCGCCGCCGAACTTCCGACCGGTTGCGATAGTCGCGCGGTGTCATGCCGTAGCGTTCCCTGAACCGGCGGTTGAAGTTGGAAATGTTGGTGTAGCCGGCCAGAAAACAGATGTCGGTGATCGAGTGCTGGTCCTCTGCGAGGAGGCTGCACGCCTTATGCAGGCGCATCGCCGTCAGGTAGTCGGTGAAGGTGTTGCCGGTGTTCTTCTTGAAGAAGCGGGAGAAACCGCTTTCGGTCATGCCCGTGAAATCCGCCAGTTCGCCCAGCGGCAGTTCATTGGTGTAGTTCTCCGAGATGTAGATCAGCGCCCGCTGCAGGAGGGCCAGTGTCTCGCCATCCTGATCCGGCATGAAATGGGCCGATGACAGCAGCACATAGTCCTGCGCGCTGGCCATCATCTGCAACAGCTCGAGAAACGCCACCAGTCGCTGCAGGCCGGTCAGCTCGCCAATGCGCGCCAAGAGTACAGCGCCGTTGCGCCCAGTGGGCCCGGTAAAGGCGACGCCGCGCTGGATCCGCTGCATGAAGCCATCCAGCTCGGCGAGTTCCGGGATCTGCTCGCGGAAGCGAAGGATGCGACCGGCATCGAATTGCAGAATTGTGTCGCGTCCCTCGATGCGCTGACCGGGGTTCAGGGTTGTGACCCAGTCATGCGGCAGGCCACCACCGACTACGGTGAGATAACCAGGCCCGAACTCGCCGATATAATCGCCGACGAAGGCGATGCCACTCGCATCATTGATGAGGTGGATTTCCACCTCCGGGTGGTAATTCCATACGTTGCGTTCCCACGGATAGTCGTCGCGCCGCCATAGAAAGCTCTCATCCTCGCGCGTAACGATGCGCTCGAAACGAGGCACGTCCGATGGTTTTGGTACTATCGTGCTCATGCAAACCCCACCCGCATCCAACTTAGCACGGCGGTACTAGCAATTGCCAAGGGGGAACGGCAGCTATCGGCAAATCCCTGCAGCACGGTGAAACGGCCCGACCGGCGCGCGAAGTGGTCGTTAGATCCTCGATACCGGACAGTCCGCTTCGCACGAATGTCGGGTGGTCCCGGATCTCGATGCACACCGCCACGGGTACACCGGCGGGTATCGCGCCCTGGTGTTCCTTGGCGTCTTGGAGTGTTGGTATGCCTGTGCGGCGGACGGCCCGGTGGGATGTCGACCGCGAGCCGGGATTGCTCATCGAAGCCGAGCAGCCAGTTAATGCCGAAAGCCGCAGATCATCACCCGCCACAATTACGCGGTGCCCGCTCGGTCGCTTTCTCCAAGGTAGTGCTTCCTGATCTCTTTTTCGTCGTAGAGATCATCCTTCACCATCGCCACTATGATGGCGAAGACGGCGAAGCACAGATCAACCTCAGCCTTGGCAACCGGCTCCGTTTTCGTGTTGTGAGCGATGGCGTTCCTGAGCTTTTCACACTTGTCGAACCCGCTCTTGACCTCTCCCCACATGCTCACATTGTTGAAGCCGCCGACAGACGGCGGCATGTTCGCCTTCATGACCGCCTGGAGTTTCTGCATCAGTCGGATTTCGGCCTTGATCCGCTTATCTTCTGGTTGCCCCTTGTTGAGTCTCTCGCGCTCCGACTCGATGAAGCTGTCGAGGGCCGAAAAATACGAGAAAAACGCCTGCTTGAGCTTCCCCTCTTCCTCGAACGCGAAACCTTCGGCGATCGCTTCGGCAGCATATCCGATACGACCGCTCTCTCCGGAATAGGAGGCCACGATGAAATCGAAGCGCACATCCATGTTCATTTCCATGGAAGTGCCAGACAAGCTTCCCCTGACCAGTGCTCGGCACCCGAAGCGGTCGACCATCTGGAGTTCCAAGGCGAGCCTCCCTGTACTTTCAGACGTTGCTTTCGGTAGCTCGTATTCCCGATCATCGTGAGGGTGTTCTTCGACGTAGTACCCATAGTCGTCCAGCTTCAACCTATGTACGAAGATGGCTTCGTCCGAGAGATCAAACTCGTGCCAGATGGGGTAGTCCTTCTCGATCCCCCCATCGTACGAGATGAAATCGAAGTCTGGAAGGAGCTCTGTGGTCCTACAAACGCGCTTGACCTCGGAGGCTTCCAATTTGAGGCAGACATCGAGCTTGTCCTCACCCAGCGCCTTCATCAGCTTGCCCATCGCATCGACCTCGAATCTCACAGCGCAACGATATCCACCCTTTGGAGAGCACGTCGCCTGCGCGACTGCAACGACCGATGACCGATGTCGCGGTTCGGTCGACTGGGCTCCTCGCTTATCACCAAGGTCGCGGTCGAGAACAGCAAATCCGGCACAAGGGTCACACACATGCTCGCGGGAAGCCATCCACATGTGCCTTGTCGGGTCGCGGCGATGTAGGGTGTTGGCGCCCGGCTGCCTCCGATGACTGTCCGTCATACCGACCGCTTCCCACGGCGACCATGCGATCGTGAGGGCTGGCCGCGGACGGCAGCTTCCAGGAAACGCCAGATAAGCCTCGCGTGGCGGGAAAGGGGGGCCGCAGAAGGCGGTGCAATAGAAGCTGGTCCGGTGGTCGCGCATGAGGGCGAGTTCAAGGGCAGCCATGTCGCGGAAGGGGGGGTGATCTGACCTTCCGCCGTGAACCCGGAGCTCGGGCCCCGAAGGGAGAGGCCTATCGTCGGATGGGTTTGCAGAAAACCCGGCGTTCGGGCGTTTCGGCCTCGAGGACAAAACCTTCCCGCTTGTAGAAGCGATCCGCGGGGTTGGTGGTCAGGACGCTGAGCCTGGTCGGCAGGTTCAGCCGGGCTCCCGCTTCTGTCTTGCTCCCGAGTACGGAAGCGCCGATACCGAGACGCTGGAAAGACGGCCAGAGGTATAGCTTCTCTATGAAAAGGTGGTCCGGGTGCCACGTCACGGCGATGCAGCCGGCGGCCAGGCCGTCCGCCTCGATGATCTCGTGTCCCGCCAGGTCGAGCGTCCCCGGGGTCGCCGAGGGCCGCCAGGTACCCCAGAGCGCCTCCGCGTAGCCGCGCATGCAGATCTCCTCCAGGTCCGTCAGGCATTTCGCGTCCGACCTGTCCGCTTGCCGCAGCGCGATATCCATGGACGGCCTCCTTCCGGTGCGGGGGACATATAGCGCCGTCCGGGGCGGCTGGCGACTGCCTTGCCGAACCGCGCCGAACGCCGGCAGGGCGCGTGGATGCACGGGACCGCGTCCGTTTCCCCGCCGGCGGGAAGGCCTAGACGCTGGCGGGTGCGACGGGAGGCAGCGCCGCCGGACATGGTCCGCGGCTCCGTTCCAACAGGCGCGTGGACGCCGCACGGGCCGGCGCCGCGGGGCCGGCGAGCCGCCGGGCGGGGCCATTTCCGGGGGTGGACTCTGATACGGTCCGCTGATACAGAACGAACCCCGGAAGAGGCGCCAGGAAGCCATGTTTTCCGGGCTTTTCGTGTAGGTGGGGGAGAGTCCCTTTCTCTCCGCCATACTTCTGCAATGATTTCTGTGCTCTCCTGCGCTTTGCCTTGCGTCCTCACCGGTAGGTGGACCCAAGAGGCAGGGACAATAATCCGGACAGTAGTCGGCTGCTTAGACGGACAGATCACAGCGCCGAACCTACCGTATCCATTTGGCCGTTACCCACAGGGCAAGATCGTGTTTTCGACCATAATAAAGCGCTGGTACCTAGCCGTCCTGAAGACGGCGACACTCACGTTGCTTGCACCTCGACGGTCACGTGCGACAGCTCGCTGATACCCGCAAGCTTGCCCTTGTAGACGCTAGGCGCTTGCGGACGCGCGGAACGCAGGGCCACAATGGCGCCGTGATGGCCTGGCCCGAGCTGCCAAACATGCAGGTCAGTGATGGTGTCGGCGTCCGTTTCTATGGCCTGCCGGATCTCGTCGGGGAGTCGCTCGGCGGCTGGTACGTAGTCGACGAGCACGGCTCCAGCATCCCGGATCAGCCCCCAAGACCACCGCGCAATGACGAGCGCTCCCACAACGCCCATGGCCGGATCCATCCAGCTCCAGCCGTAGACGCTACCAAGCACCAGTGCCACGATCGCCAGGACCGAGGTCAAGGCATCAGCGAGAACATGCAAATACGCCGCGCGTAGGTTGTTGTCGATACCGTGAGCATGGTGACGCTCATGGTCATGATCGTGATGATGCTCGCGATGGGAATGTTCGTGGCCGAAGGCGTGATGATGCGCCGCATGGTGGGAGTGACTGTGACTGTGATCGTTTCGCAGCAGCCAGGCGCAGAGGAGGTTTACTGCAAGGCCGATGCAGGCAACAATGATAGCCTGGGTGAAGTTGATAGCGACCGGACTGTAGAAGCGTAGCAGGCTTTCCCAGCCGATCAGCAGCGCTATCATGGCCAGTATGATGGCACTGGCGAAACCGGCGAGGTCACCCAGCTTGCCAGTGCCGAATGTGAATCGTGGATTGCGAGCATTCTTGCGGGCATACAAATAGGCTAATGCGGCGATGAGCATAGCGGCAGCATGAGTGGACATATGCCAGCCGTCCGCGATCAGAGCCATGGACCCGAAAATGGAGCCGGCGGTAATCTCGGCAACCATCATGCTCGCGGTCAGTCCAATGACCAACCAAGTGCGACGCTCATTACGCTCGTGGTTTTCGCCCAAAAAAACGTGTTCATGAGGGCTGGCAAGCCGGGCGTCTTCGCTCATTTCAAGTAGCTTCCGAGGATATCGATCAGCTCTTCGCCGCCGTGTTGTCGGTCCACATCGGCAGAAGGCTCGAGTACATGATGACGGATGTGGTCCTCCATCAACTCGATTGTCAGCCCATTGGTAGCGCCGCGGACCGAGGCAATGAGCTGGAGAACCTCTGCACAGCCAAGCTCGGCCTCCAGCGCACGTTCGATAGCCTCCATTTGGCCCTTCAGGCGGCGGACGCGAGCCAGGAGCTTGGTTTTGTTGCTGATCGTGTGTGTCATGGTATAGGGGGGTACCCTATGTGAGATCACTTGTCGACCTGATGATTGTTACTCCAAAGCGGCCGGAACCGATCCAGCGGACCCTAATGGTCATGGGAATGACGGCTATCTCAGTGCATCTTGCCATCAAAACCATTTCCGACGCCTCGGCCGCGGTTGCACGGCCGAGGAAAACTCTCCCCCATCAAGCTGCAAGCCGCAAGGATGAGGGGCGATCCAGAGCGTGTTCGAGGGCCCAATTGAGCGCCAGGTCCGCCACTGCCTCCCAACCTTCGTCCATCAAAGTCCAGTGCGAGCGGTTCTCGAATATCTTGAGCTCGGTCGTCGCCGGAGCCTTCTTCTGCTGGCGATAGATTGCGTCGGTCATCGACGCGTCCGCGATCAGATCCTTGCCGCCGCCGATCAGCAGGAGCGGAGCACGTTTCTGTCTGGTCCAGTCGATCTTCATGGGCGAGACAACGCCGGTCCAATAAACTTTGCCTGGCGTCGGCACGATGTACCGGTTGTATGCGGCTTCTGGATCGGCCTCCGTCTGCGCAAACCGTGAGCGGAAGAAGTCAAGCGACATATGCTTGACCTTGCGCCAGCTCAGGAGATCACGAAACACGGGAAGCGCCGAGATGATCGCTTGTGGTCCGAGCGGCACGCCAGGGGTGGGGGCCGGATTGATCGCCACACCGGCCACGCCTAGACCACGGGCCAAGAGCTGCTGAACGAATACCCCGCCAAGCGAGTGCCCGATCAGGATCGGCTGCTCAGGCAATCGACCGATAAGGCGATCATAATGGTCTACGACTTCGCGCTGGCCAATCATGGCAAGGGCAGGCGCCGGATGAGCGCGGAGGTCTGCGGGGTCTCGATTGTCAAAGGGCCAGTCCGGGGCAATCACCGTGTAGCCTTTGGCTTCGTAGCGCGCTTTGACATGTTCCCACGACAGGCTGTTGAGCCATGCACCGTGGATGAGGACGATTGTCTTGGTCATTTGGTCTCTCCTTGCTGGCGCGGACCACTTGTCCGTCGCGATGAGATGACCCTAAGCTCCTGGCTACGCAGCGACGATTGCAGCAAGTGACATTGTGGGGGCCAGAAGTGACAAACGGTCGAGATGCACTCAAGTACACCGAAATCGGCCTATTGCTCTATCCAGGGTGCGCCATGGCATCAGTTCATGGCCTCACCGACGCTTTTCAGGTGGCCAATGATTATGCGTCACAGCATGGGGCCGGTGACCGGATCAGAACCAGCCATTGGGCCTTGGTCGACAATGGTTTCGTTCGCAGCTACGACAGCGCTCCGGCGCTCCACGGCAATCCTGAGGTCATTATCATCCCCGGACGGCTAGCCGATCCATTGCGCTCCGATGAGGCGGTGGATTTTGTGGACTGGCTCCGTGACCGCCACGGCAGAGGCGCGACAATTGCCTCGATATGTGGCGGCGCCTTCATGCTCGGGCACACAGGACTTCTGACAGGCCGGCGCTGCACCACGCACTGGCTCTATGCCGATGTGCTGAAGGAGACCTTTCCTGATGTCGAGGTAAGCGCTGGCGATATAATCGTTGAGGGTGGAGACATCATCACTGCTGGCGGAATGCTCGCCTGGACCGATCTTGGCCTGCGGCTCATCCATCGGGTGCTTGGACCAACGATCATGACGGAGGCAGCCAAGTTCCTGCTCGTCGATCCGTCGGGCCGTGAGCAACGGAACTATAGCACATTCGCCCCTCGTCTCACGCACGGTGACGACGCAGTGCTCAAGGTCCAGCACTGGCTTCAGGCGCATCGAAGCGAGGAAATCGACATAGCATCGCTCGCCAGTCGTGCAGGGCTTGAGACGCGCACGTTTCTGCGGCGCTTCCATAAGGCGACAGGGCTGAAGCCAACGGAGTATATTCAAGCACTTCGAATAGCGCTCGCCCGCGAGCGCCTGGAGTTCAGCCGGGACAGTGTCGAGCGAATTGCCTGGAATGTGGGCTACAAGGATCCATCAGCATTCCGGCGTGTGTTCCAGAAGGTAACCGGGCTCTCAGCCAGTGCTTATCGGGAGCGATTTGGCAGCACCTCTTTCGCGTGAAAGCTCAGGCTAACGGAGCGATCATGCTCCGGATGCGCGTGAGGCCGAATTCGACCTTTTCTGTTTAACTGCAAAGCACACGGTGCAGCCTAAATCTCCGAACGGCATTGTGCAGCGGAGTAGGAGCCGCTTTTGAACGCCGAAATCGACTATCTAAGAGCTCTGTTCTCCAACCTTGAAGAGGGCGTTTGTTTTTTCGAACGGCTCCCACTGCGGCCTGACGGGTTAAGAGACTTTCGCTATCTCGCCACAAATCCCGCCTTTCAACGGATGTTTGGCGTCGCGGACCTAACCGGGACCACCATCCGTGACGATTTCCCCGACGAGACCGAGAACTGGTACGACGATTTCGACAGTGTGCTCGAGACTGGCCAGCCTGTCAGTCTTTCGCAACGGTCGGACCCGCAGGGCATGGTTCTTGAATTGCATGTCTCGAAGGTTGCTGAAGCCGATGGCGTGCTGCTTGCCGTTACGCGCAACATTACAACCCGCCATGAGGATGAGGAGCAGCGTGAACAAGCTTGGACAGCAACGCTCGCAAGCGAAAATCGCCAAGCTTTTGCTCTTCGCCTGAGTGATGCCTTACGGGCAGAATCCGATCCCGATGTCGTAGCGGAGCGGGCGCTTGCAATGCTCTTGCAGCACCTCGAAGTCGACCTGTGCTATCTTGCTTCCTACCGGCTGCCCGATGATCGCGCCGACATTACCCATCAATTGGGGAAAGGCGCTGTTCCCAAAATGCCGCCGACCATCCGTCTGTCAGACTTTCCGGAAGCCTTCCGGCAGGTCTTCGATAGAACGCTTGTCATCGATGACGTAGCTCAGACACCTGGTCTGTCCGATACCGACCGCCAGAACATGGCGTCTCTAGGTTTTGGCGCAATTATGTCGGCAACCCTTCGGAGCGGAGACAACAATCCACTTTGGGTACTCGCATCGGTGACGGCGCGTGCTCGACATTGGACTAAAGAAGAGATTGCGCTGCTTGAGGAAACGGCCGAGCGCACCTGGGCCGCGATCGAACGGGCGCGGAACGAAGCCACCATTCGAGAGCGGGAAGCCCGGTTAAGCCTGGTGCAGCAAGCAGCCCGGATCGGATCGTTCGACTTCGATCTTGCCAGTGGTGTTGTCCGAGCCTCACCCGAGTATCTTGAGCTTTATGGCTATCGCGCTGATGAAGGATCGCGCTTCACCTTTGAAGCTTGGCTTTCGCTCGTCCATCCACAAGACCGGGAGCGGATAGAAAGCGAACTCGGCGTTGTGCTACCGATCCGTCCTGCTCAAACATTGAGTATACGTTCCGCATCTTGCGCGCCGACACGGGGGAACTCCGCTGGATAACAGCGCGCACGCATCTGCATCGCAACGCGGAGGGCCAGTTCACAGGTTCGCTTGGAGCGCAGTGGGATGTGACAGCAGAGCAGGAACTGGTTCAGCAGCAAGCGGTGCTTGTTGCCGAACTCCAGCATCGCACCCGCAACCTCTTGGGTGTCGTGCGATCCATAGCGAGCCGCATGCTGCGTAAGAGCACTGGCTTGTCCGAGTTCAGAGAACGGTTTGAGGATCGTCTGCTGGCTCTTGCCCGTGTTCAGGGCTTGCTGTCCCGCTTGGAGGGAGCAGAAAGGATTAGCTTCGACCACTTACTTCAAACTGGGTTCTCGGCACTTGACGCCGACATGAGCCGGATATCGCTCGATGGTCCCAAGGGAATCCTGCTGCGTTCGTCAACCGTTCAAACGCTTGCGTTCGCCATCCATGAACTAATGACCAATGCACTCAAATACGGAGCCCTCAACCAGCCGCAAGGGAAGCTCAATGTCTCCTGGAAGTATCAGCCGCATGGCGAAGATGGCCTGCCGTGGCTATATGTGGGTTGGCGAGAGAGCGATGTTGTGCTGCAGAGAACCTCTTCGGGACTAGGCACTGGCTTTGGCCGGGAGCTGATCGAGCGCGCGCTGCCTCATCAATTGAGCGCAAAAACCACCTATGTGATCGCAGAAGACGGTGTGCGCTGCACCATTTTGCTTCCGGTCTCAGAACGAACGACCAGGATTGCCCATGGCTAGCTCAAGACTTTCAGACCGCAAAATCCTTGTTGTCGAAGACGAGTACTTCTTGGCAGATGACATTTGCCAGACGCTGGAAGCGCAAGGAGCAGTGATTGTCGGACCTGTTCCCAGCGTTACCAAGGCCTTGGACCTTATCGCCACAGCCAATCAAATTGATGGGTCGGTACTCGATGTTAATCTGGGTGGCGATCTGGTATTTCCGGTCGTTGATGCCCTGTTGGAGCGCGAAGTGCCGGTGCTCATGATCACCGGCTATTCTGAGGCTGACATACCAGAGCGGTATGCCACACTTCCGCGCCGGCAGAAGCCAATTACGCCCGAGGACATCGCCCGTGCCGTTGAACAGTCCATCGCCGTCAGCCGGTCATCCTAAGCTCTGACTATTTGTAAACGCGTCAAATGGCGCGATACATTCTACAAAACAACTGGACGGCTGCTGAAGGGCGCTCATCATCGTGAAGCGGTTGATCTTCTGCTTTGATGGAAGTTGGAATCGGCTCGATACACCCGATCCAACCAATGTGCTGCTTACTGCGCAGAGTGTCCTGACCGAGGCCAGCAATGGCATTGCGCAAGTCACCTTTTATGATGAAGGCGTGGGCAGCGAAGAAGGGGAGGCCCTGGCGGGCGGCCTGTTCGGCGCCGGACTTGTGAAGAACCTCAGCGATGCTTATCGCTTTTTGATTTTCAACTATTCACCCGGCGACGAGATCTACGCTTTCGGGTTTTCACGTGGCGCCTACACTGCCCGCTCCTTTGTCGGGCTCCTGACCACCAGCGGCATTCTGTCCTGTCAACATGCGCACAGGGCCAATGAGGCGGTGAGATTATACAAGCGACGCAGCACGACGGAGGAGTTCCAGGCCGAGGCCCTGCAGTTCAGGAGTATCGCATCTCCGCACATTTGCGTCTCTCCGTCCGAAGATAGCTGGCGCTCACACAACATCACCGGCTATCGCTCTGGCAGCAGTCCAATCCTCAGCGTTAGCTATTTGGGTGTTTGGGACACCGTTGGAGCGCTGGGCATACCCAAATACATCCTCATGGCGAACACGGTTAATCGCGTTCACCAATTCCACGATGTCAGCCTTTCTCCTACGGTCAGGCAGGCTCGACATGCGCTCGCCATTGATGAGCACCGTATCGACTTTGAGCCAACGCTCTGGGAGAACCTGGAGGAACTAAACCAGCTGCGCGGAGCCGAGCCGCATCAGGCCAATGCGCCTTATCAACAGCAGTGGTTTCCTGGAACGCACGGGTCGGTCGGCGGAGGAGGCGAGCGACGCGGCCTGTCTGACTTGAGCTTAAGTTGGATCTTGGAAGGTGCGCAATATGCCGGGCTTGAATTCGATTGCTCCCCGGGCTCGCCCTTGGCAAGGCTCGCCGGATCTCACACGGAGCACGTGACGAACAGGGAAGACCGGGATGGGTTCAGCGCGCTGGGCTTCATGATGAACCGCTTGCCCACTGCGGATCGGACACCCGGTCCACAGCACTTGCACGAAGTCAGCCTTGCCGCACGACTTCGCTGGAAAGAGCCGCCGGAAAACCTTCCAGAAAAGGCTCTTTACCGTCCTAAAACCTTGTCCTGCCTTGCCGAGCAATTGGACAAGCAAGAAGCAGCGGCCGACCAGTGCTGATGGTATTGGCGCCACATCTAACATCGCGGCAACGGCTTATGCGGCTCTGCCGCTTTCGTTCCGGTCAGGGGCGGAGACAAAGCCGGGCTCAGTGATCTCGTCCTTCCGCTTGAACGCGCGGAGCAAAGCTTCGAACGGAACGGGCTTGCCGAAAAAGTAGCCTTGCGCCCGCGTGCACCCCATGGCCTGCAAAAGGTCTGCCTGTTCCCGTGTCTCGACACCTTCAGGAACGACCACAAGGCCAAGCCTTTGCCCGAGCTCAATCATGGTCTGGATAAGTGCAAGACTTTTCCGGTCATCATGCATGCCGGCCACGAAGCTGCGATCGATCTTGAGTTCATTGAAGCCGAAATCCCGTAAGTAGGAGAGCGATGCAAAGCCTGTGCCGAAATCATCCAGCGAAATGGTGATCCCCATCGCCTGCAACTGGTCGATCGTGCCCCGCGCCTTGCAGGCATCGCTGAGCAGCGCTGTTTCGGTGATCTCGAGCCTTAACCTTTGGGGAGGAAGCCCGGACGATCGAAGCGCTTCACCAACAAGGCGCGGAAAGTCGTCCTGAAAAAGCTGGGCGGCTGAGACATTGACCGACAAGTCGATTGGAGTGGGCAAGAGCGCTATGTCGCGACATGCCTGCTCAAGGATTGCTTGTCCAAGATCAACGATCTGCCCCGACATTTCGGCAATAGGGATAAACTCCGCTGGGGAGATGACGCCGCGTACCGGATGGTACCAGCGCGCCAAAGCCTCCACCCCGATGATCTGACCGGAAACCAGATCAACCTGCGGCTGATAGTGTGGAACGATCTGCCGCTCGCTTAAGGCGGTTGTCAGGTCCTGTTCAATCAAGGCACGCTCCGCCAATCCGGTGAGCATGGCCGGGTCGAATTGAGTTATGGAGCCTCTGCCCACTTGCTTGGCTTCGTTGAGCGCAATATCGGCGTATCGCAGCACCTCGACACCTTTTCGCTCGTTCAAGCCTGCGATTGCCACCCCGATGCTCGCATCAACAAATATGGAATGACTCATCACCTCGTAGGGCTGGCGCAACTCGCTCAATATGCTTTGCGCACAAGCATGCACCTGCTCTTCCGAGACAACACGGCGCAAAAGGACCACGAACTCGTCGCCGCCAAAGCGTGACACCATGCTGTGAGGCCAATCCTTGATGGCAGCCCGGATGCGCTGTGCAGCACAAATCAGCAATTCGTCCCCGACGAGGTGCCCCAGTGTGTCGTTGATCGGCTTGAAACCATCAAGGTCAACCACAAGCATGCCGATCCGTTCTTCTTCGGCCTGCTCAGCAGACAAAAGGTCAAGTGCCTCCTTCATTGCGGCCCGGTTGGGAAGGCTGGTGAGCGGATCGTGCTTGGCTAGGTACGCAAATTGCTCGCTGCTTTTTTCGAACGCCTGGCTTGTACGCCGAAGGAGCTGGTTTTGCCGGGCGAGAATGATCATGAGCGACAGGCAGCTTGCCAGCAGACCGCCGAGAAGAAGATTGAGAAGGAATTGCTTGCGCGCAATTTCAGCGGAGAGATTGGCTGCCTCATCGGCGATGGCGATCTGCGCCTCGTTCTTGATCCGGTCGAGAACACGAAGCGCGTCATCGATAGCCTTGAGTGCACGGGGAATGCTGCCATCCTGATCGAGCGCGGACAACTCCCGCCCGATAACCTCTACCATGTCCCCGAACTGCAGGACGCGTGCGTGACGTTCAGGCGAAGCCGCCATGAACACACCGATCTTGCCGCTCTCGAGATACTGTACGCGGCCTTTGACGATCTCACTAAAGAGCTGGACTTTCTCAAGATCCTGAGGATTTTTAGATGCTGCATAAAGAGCAAGATAACGTCCAAGGCTCGCAAGCTCCTGCCGGGCGTTCGCGCCGGACCAGGCTATGTCATAGCGGTTGGAGCCTGATAGCGCAGACTCTGTCTGCTTGATCACGCCCCACATCAAAAGTGCAGAAAAAGCGCAAAGCAGGGCTGCCGCGATCAAGAGGTACTTGGCCCTAAGCAGACGTCCCATAGCCAGCGCCTATGCAGCTATTCGATGGTGATGGAGGAAACGCTCCAGACTGAGCGCAGGTAAAACTTTTCTGCCTGCAACTGCGGGTCTTCGTCATAAGGATAGACGATAAACAAGGGGCCTTTGTCCGCCACCGCCATCACTTCGCCGTCCTGCCTCGTGGCCAGGATAGGTCCGAAAGCCTGGAAGTCGGAAACGGGAACCTCGGCCGAGTACTCGTTGAGCGCCAGAACAAAGGCAGTCTCTCCCTCGGCACCCGCAAGATCCATCAGACTGGACAACTCCACGCCCTGGAATTCCACCACATGGTCATGCCACGGCGTTGCAGTCCGGATGGTCGTCTGCGGCATTTGATCGAGATCTCTCAAGGTCAGCTCAACAGGGCTGCCGTCCCGGACCTTGCCATCTATCGTGAGCACAACGGCATCCTGTGCCAGAAGCGCCGGTACCAAGGCGAGGCTCAAGGCGATAGCCATGCAGAAGCTGCCGGTGTGTTTGAACGCAGGGACAAAGATGGCGGTCATGTGGCCTCGATCGTGTTTGAAGCAGATGAGCGTAAGGGAACGCTCCTGCTCTGATCATGGCCGCAAAACCGCAACAGCCGGTTTAGGCGTGTGCAGAACAAAAACTTAACAGGGTGAGGCAATTGCGTCGCAATTTTCGGCGCGCCGCTTGTCGCCGGCTATTGTTAGCCGTCCACCTTGTTGATCCTGCCTTCTACTGTTCCCGGAACGCGCGGGACATGCTGTCTTCGATTGGCTTGACCAGGTATTCAAGAAATGTGCGCTCATGCGTTTGGATCAGGATTTCGGCAGGCATGCCGGGTGTCGGAGTGAAACCCCGGACCCTCCGGATCTGCTCGGGTGGCACGGACACCCGCGCGACATAGATTTCGTCTGTAGCCGCGCCGGCCGCGTTGACCACGGAGTCGGCTGAAACATAGTCCACGGCTCCGGTGAGGATGGGCGTTGTGCGCTGGTTCAGCGAGGTCAGCCGGATAGAGGCCGTTTCACCCTCGCGAACCTCATCGATCTGCATGCGCGAGACTTGCGCTTCAATGATCAGTGGCACATCCGAGGGCAGGATTTCCATGATGGCCTTGCCCGTCTCGATCACGCCTCCGGGAGTATGATAGTAAAGGCGCACCACCGTGCCGGCGACCGGCGCCTTAATGACGGTACGGCCCAAGATGTCCTGTGCCTGCCGGGTTTGCTCCCGGATGGCATCGAGTTCGGCTTCCACCGATTGCATCTCGTCGAAAGCGGACTGCCGCGCCGCATCGCGCAACTGGATGATCTGCCGCTCGAAACGCGCAATCTGCGCATCATCGGCTTCCATTTCGGACCGCAGTTCCGCTATGGCGCCATCCGCTTCCGCCAGGGCGCGTTCAACGGCACTGACAGCCGAGCGCGTTGCCAGTTGCTGGCTGAGCAGCGACGACAGGGATTCCAACTGTTCGTTGAGCAGCGTCCGCTGCCGTTCGAACGAACGGATCTGGTCGGCATTGCCGTCCCGTTCAAACTCCAGCGCCGAAATGTTTTGTTGCAGCACATCGATATCATTGGCGAGCTTTGCGGCTGAGGACTCGAAGTTCTTGCGCTGGCTTTCATCAATTGCCTGCACTTCCGGATCGGCAATGGCCTCAAGCACCGAGTCGGGCGAGGTATAGCTGTCTAGACCCGTTGCGCGTGCCCGCAAGCGGGCGAGGGTGGCTTCGAGCCGCAGGCCGCGCAAGGTCAGCTGCCGGGCATTGGCGCGGGCCGCCGTCTCGTCCAGCTTGACCAGGTCCTGCCCCTCCTCAACCCGTGCGCCTTCCCGCACCAGAATGGCGCCGATGATGCCGCCCTCCAGGTGCTGGATGATCTTGTTTTCGCCTGAAGCCACAAAACTGCCGGCCGCGATCACGGCCGCTGCGAGCGGAGCCGTGGCGGCCCAGAGCGAAAATCCGCCAAACACCGTGGTCACCAGGACGACCCCGATAATCGTCTGTGCCTTGATCGATCGCGGCACGGCCGAATACCATTCAATGGTTTTGCCTTCAGTGGTCGCGGTCATTGCGCTGTGCCCCTCGAGATTTCTCCACCTGCATTCCCTTGCGGACGCGGTTTGGACAGTGCAGCCATGACCTCGTCGCGCTCGCCGAACATGGTCACGGTGCCGTTGTCGAGAACCAGGATCTTGTCCACGGCGCGCAGCAGGGCCGGCCGTTGCGTGATAGTGACCACGGTGATCTTCTGCTCGCGGGCATGCATGATCGCCTTGGCCAATGCGTTCTCGCCATTGGTGTCGAGGTTGGAATTGGGCTCATCGAGCACCACGAGCTTCGGAGACCCGAAGAAAGCCCGTGCCAAGGCAATGCGCTGCTTCTGGCCACCCGAGAGCGGCGCTCCATCCCCAGCGACAAACGTTTCATACCCTTGCGGGAAAGTGGCGATGAGTTGATGTACATCCGCCAGGACGGCGGCATCGAAAATGGCCTTGTCGTCGGCATCGTCACGCATGCGCGCGATATTGGCCTTGATGGTGCCGGGAAAGAGCTGCACGTCCTGGGGGAGATAGCCGATGTTCTCGCCCAGTTGCCGCTGGTCCCAATTGCGCAGATCCATAAGATCGAGCCGCACGCTTCCCGAGGTGGGCAGCACCGATCCCACCAGCATTTTGCCCAGCGTGGTCTTCCCTGCGCCGGAATTGCCGATAATGGCGAGAGAGTCCCCTGGTTTGAGCGAAAAGGAGATGCCATTGAGGATCACCTTCTTGCTGGGCGGCGGCACGAAAAGGAGGCGCTCCACGTCCAACTGCCCCCTCGGTTCGGGCAAGAGGAGGCGTTCAAACGCGAACGGGGAGGTTTGGAGCAGCATGCGGATACGTTTGAAGGCGTTCCTGAACTGGGTAAAGCTGTTCCACCCTTCGATGGCACCCTCGATCGGGGTCAGGGCACGGGCTGCGATGATCGAGGCAGCGATAACCATGCCGCCCGTCAGTTCTCCATGGATGGCCAGATAAGATCCCCAGCCGAGCATGCCCACTTGCGTCAGCATGCGGCAGGCCTTGGAGCATGAAGCCATGATGATGTTGCGGTCCTGCGCCATCACCTGGGAGCGCAGCGAAAGGGCTGTATCACGGCCCCAGATCCGTACCGCCTCGGGGATCATCGCAAGCGCATTGATGATCTGCGCATTGCGCGACATGGAATCGAGGTGCGCCGTAGCGCGGCCCAGAAAGCCGCTCGAATCGGCAAAGTGCCCGGCCGTCATTTTCTGGTTGATAAAGGCGATGACCATCAGGATCACCGAAGCAGCGATAACGATGTATCCCAGGTGTGGATGGACCAGGAACACGGCAAGCACGAACAGGGGCGCGATCGGGGCATCGAGGAACGACAGAAGTGTTCCGGAGGTGATAAAGGAGCGCACTTGTTGCAGGTCCCCCAAGACCTGGTATTCGCGTCCCGTGCCATGCAGCGACGCCCGGGCCGCAGCCGACAGAATTGGCGCCCCCAGTTGCGCCTCGACCTCCACCGCTGTCCGCATCAGGATGAAGCGCCGGATGGCGTCGATCATCGCTTGCAGTATGACCGCGCCGACCACGACCACGGTGAGCATGACCAGCGTATCGATCGAACGGCTGGTCAGGACGCGGTCGGAGATCTGGAACAGATAGACGGGGATGGCGAGAACGAGGACGTTGATGACTATGGTGAAGGCCATCACGATCGCCAGGTTGCGCCGGACTGCCGCAATGCCGTTGCGGAAGCTCTCGGCAAAGTCTGGTGTCGGCGTTCGCCGATGAAAGCCCCCGCCACTGGGCGGCCTGGGCGGCACCTTCGGGCCTTCATGCGCAACCTTGCGCTCGCCCTTGTGCAACGGTCCCCGTTCAGCATCGATGACGGGCGGGATCGGCTTGGATTTGGTGCTGGGAAACGGTTTGTTGAGCGGCGCCTCGGCAACGGGTTCCTGCGGCACTGACTTGGAACTCAATGGCTCCTTCGTCTCCTGGGGAGCTGTCTCTTCGGCCGCCGTCTGCGGAGCTGGCGTGGACGTTGATTGCTGTTCGGTCGCAAGCAGGTCGAGCTTGGCTACGGCCGCGTCGATATCGTGCAGCACATCCTGGATGGTGCTGCCACCCTGTGGATTATCGGCATCCACAGCAGGCACTTTGGGCAAAGTCTGGTGAAGCATGGGGCCTGGCGCTCCGGGTTCAGGCGAGAACAGACTGCATGACGTCAGCTGGTGCGGCATCGGCATGCGACATGGGGGCTTGGTAGAAATCGGGAGTGATCTGGAGGGGTGGTTCCTGGTCGAGGAACGCGACTAGTTCATTAGGCAGGCCGGTGTGGTCCGGCGCTGCGGTATCAACCAGTTCGGCCTGGATCAGGACGGCGTCCGAATAGCTTCCACCATTGACGTAGAGTGTGTCACCGGCGGATGCGTAATCCACGATGGTCGCGACATTGGTAAGGGCATTCTGCCCCGTGCTGACCGTCCACTCACTGCCAGCCAGCGACCCTGCCGCCTCGGCGTAAACGGCAAGGTGGTCCGCGTCGGTCAGAACATTGGTTTGCTCGATATAGCGCAGGTCGTACACATTCCCGGTGACATAAAGCACCCGCAAATGCCCAAGGCCTGCCAAAGCCGAATCGCTGCCAAAGCCATCGGGCATGGCCATTTCGCCCCGGTCGAGCGCTGATGCCGCATCGGTATAGTGGCCGGGCAATGGGCCGGTAGCCGCTTGCGGACCGAAGGTCGAGATGGTTGCCTGGTTCCAGAGGAGATTGCCTGAGGTTGTCGCCGTGCCGGCCAGATCCCCATCGGCCAGCATCTGCAATGTGTCGTTGTCGTAGAGCACATTGGTCTGGCAGATCAGGTTGGCGTCGTAGAGGTTCCCGCCAATGATGACGATGTCGTAGTAAAGGCCAAGATGGGCGAACGACAGATCGTTCAGTATCTCGTTGTCGCCTGTCTGCACATTGGTCGTGGACCCTGTGGCGGTCATCACGACAAGGTCGTTGTCCGCAGCAAACGTGTATTGCGACACCCATTCAAGAAAAACCAGATCGCCCTGGACCACGCTTACCGTCCAGTTGTTCGGCATGGCTTCGGGATTGGCCGCAGCGGCCGCGCCTTGTGCATCGAGCGTGCTGGATAGAAATGTCGCGACGTTGAAAGTGGCCGTTTCGCCTCCAGTGTCAACGCCGCCGAAACCGGCGTCCACCTGGTCGTTGTCGAGATAGGCGTTGATCTGGGAGATCAGATCGAGCTGGAAGTGATCGCCCATGACCGCAACGATGGCAGGGGCGAGCCCGGCGTCAACGATCGAAGCCGCGTTGGCAACCACATTTTGCCCGGTCGCGACAGTGATGCTGTTGTCTCCGGTCTGGAGCGATACCGATCCGGTCGTTACCGGCTCCACCGCGGGTGCTGCAGGAGGAAGCCAGTCCTCGAGGTCCGGTGATTGCTCAACCTGTTCGCCATTGACGTGTTGCCCCTCCGTTGCCGCTCCACTGGCGGAGAACACCGAGAGCCCCGGTGCGCTGTGGCCTGTCATGATCTCAGCCGCATCAGCCGCATCCGCCATGAACTGCGGAACGGTGTGGAAGATGTCATCGCTAGAGAGATCGGTTAGGGGGCTTGCGAAGCCGCCGAGTTCACCCAGCATGACATCCAGCGCTTGTATCGGGCTGGTAGGGCTGGAGAGTTCCGCCATAGTTGCCGACCACCACCACGTCATTGTCGGTAAGCGCAGCATGTTGTGCCACGATCATCCCGACCGACCCTGGAATAGGTCCGAGAAGAGGGACCGGCTGGGCTTCGACGTCTGCGCCAGAAGCCTCGAGCAGCAAGGACTGGTGTGGGCTCCACTGCGTCCCGGGCATGGGAACAGACATCAGCTTAATATCGGCGGGCGGCGTGGCCGCGATTACATGGGCTTCGGAGGGCAGGGGGGTATATTCGATAAGGGGATTGTTGGGCGCTAGTTCAAGAACATGATGCGGCGCCTTGACGTGGAGTTCGGGCAGCGAGTCGTTGGCTGGAGCTTTCTGTGCGGCAGAGAACTCGTCATATTCAAAGCGAAGGCGCGCGGCTTCCGCATGGGTCTCGAACAACCCGATGAAGTGGGCAATCGCTTCGGATACGCTATCTTGATACATCGACCATTCTCCCCTCCTCCTCGCGGAGAAAGGCACGCGGTTTGCCGCGTGCCTCTAGCTTATGGGTCGAAATCAGCCGTGGTCGACGCTGTCGGTGATCGAGCTGTCGGAGTCGCCGCCAACAACCGTGATATCAACGGCGTTCTGCTGCAGGTTGGCACCCATTGCGATGTCGAGGTTGAACGCGCTGGCCGTAATCGAGGCATCGCTGTCCGATGCAGCCGTTACGTCGCCGCTCGAGCTCGAGAACGGATCGCCGCCCACCCCGTCCCAGTCCGACCCCAGGGAGCTTTCCGCTGCCGTGGCATAGACCTGGAAGTTGCCCTGGTTGTTCTGGCTGACATTGGAGAGGTAGTCGTTGTCCACGATGTCTGCGACTTGGTTCATCGCAAAACCCATGCCGCCATCGCCGCCAAAGGCGCCGTTGAAGACATTCTCGAAGTTGACGCTGATCTCGCCGAAGCTCGAGCTCGAGTCGTTGTAGGAGTCAGCAATCGAGGTCGTGTTGAACGCGTCATCAATATCGACATCGACATCCAGATCGAAGTCGGTCGAGCTGTCATTATAGGAGTCGTTGACGGAATTATCCGAATTGTCGGAGTTGTCGTTGTTCGAATCCGTCTGTGAATTGTCCGAATTGTTGTTGAACGAGTCGGTGAAGTTAGTGGAATTGTCCGAGTTGTCGGAATTATCCGAGTTGTCATTGTAGGAGTCGTTCACCGAGTTGTCCGACGAGTCATTGCCAACATTGTCGAGCGCAACATCGATCGAGTGATCCGAATTGTCGGAGTTGTCGGAGTTGTTCGAGTTGTCGTTACCCGAATCGGCAATGTCGACTGACTGGTCCTTGAACGAGTCGACGATGTTGCCGCTGTCGCTGATGTCGTCGTCCGAGTTGTTGCTGTCGTTGACAGATGCATCCAACTGGAAGGTTTCTTGGTTCGACCAGTTGCGGCTGTTGTTGTTGCCGCTGTCGTTGGTTGAGTTGTCGGAGTAGTCATTGGCGACGTTGTCGAGGTTGGTCGAGTTGTCGCTGTTGTCTGAATTGTCCGAATAGTCATTGGCGACGTTGTCGAGGGCGACGTCGATCGAGTTGTCCGAGTTGTCTGAGTTGTCCGAGTTATCGGAATTGTCAGAGTTGTCGTTGAACGAGTCGCTGACCGAGTTATCCGAAGAGTCGTTGGCGACATTATCCAGAGCGACGTCGATTGAACTGTCCGAGTTATCGGAATTGTCTGAGTTGTCGTTGAAGGAGTCGTTGACCGAATTGTCTGAGTTGTCCGAATTGTCCGAGTTATCGGAGATGTCGGAATAATCAGTTGGCGACGTTGTCGACGGCTACATCAAGCGAGTTGTCGCTGCTGTCATTGAAGCTGTCGGCAACAGAATTGTCGGAGTTGTCGTTGTTGGAATCGGTGGCCGAGTTATCGGAGTTGTTGTTGAGACTGTCGGCAATTCCAATTCCGATCGAGCTGTCATTGGTAACGTCGTTCTGCTGATTAACGAAACCGTCGTCCTGGATGACGCCCTGGTTTTCGGTTGACATCATGATTGCTCCCATTTTGGGGGAACGCAGGCACGACCCTCTATTTCCTTTGAAAGGGCCTCGGCCTTAAGTCCCCCGGTTATGCTTCCGATGCCGCGAACCGGTTCGGTAAGCACATCGAACTTGGGACAAGCATTGCCGTGTTGGTAAGACGGTCATTTTAACTAGTCATTAAGATATATTCAGAGCTCGAATCCCCAAGAATACATTGTGGCGCGCCGGTTTAGCCGAGGAAGGCCAAACATGCGCGCAAGAATTTCTGGGTTCAAGAAGCGAGTTTGTTTGTCCTGCCAGTCACCTGCGGACCAAATAACTTCGCGCAGCGAAAGGGCGTACCGTTGTAGGGCATAAAGCCGAGTGCTGCAGCTGGCGTGAAGAGAGGGGGCGCCCAGCGGAGGAGGAGCGAAGCCGGAAGAGCTTCAAGACCCCTTTCAACAATGGAATGTACGGGTTGGAGGATCCGGCTATGTTGCGAGCTGGAGAGGGAAAGCCCAAGATTGTTTTCCTGACGACTGACGAGACGACGGAAGAACTTGCCCGCCTCTTGCGCCAGAGGATGCCGGCATGGATCATCGAACACCTTAGAACGCCTGCCCGCATAGCAACGCCTGAACTAACGGCGCGACTGGTGCTGGCGCACGCCGATCTCGATGAGGATCTTGCAGCCTATCTGTCGCGATGCCGCCAACGGTTCCCCAACGCGCATCTGGGCCTTCTCGTCGGCGCAAGGCTTCCCGGCGAGTGCATGGCTTTTCTGCAGTCTGGCGTCATCCAGGGCCTTGTTCCGCTGAACCACAATGCCGAGGTGCAGTTTGCTGTTCTAAATGTCCTGCTCGCAGGCGGGGAATATTGTCCGCCAGCCCTCGTCATGCGCGTTCTCCAGGCCCCTCTTATCCAGATTGGCGAACCTGAAGATGTGCCCGACTACATCAGCCAGGGCCTGACCCCCCGGGAAGCCCAGATCATGGCCCTTGTCGCCAAGGGGCTCCAGAACAAGCTCATCGCTGCCCAGATGGACTTGTCCGAGCACACCGTGAAAGCCCATGTCCGGAACCTCTTCACCAAGCTCAAGGTCAGCAACAGGACCCAAGCGGTGGCCAAGTGCCGCAACAGGATGAAGGAAACAAGGCGCAGCGGTCCAAACGGGCAGGGCGGGGGAGCCAGTGCCGAGATGCACCTGTCCCTTCGATGACCAAGACTGAACGCCTGCTCGCCCTCGTGGGCAAGCTCAACTACACCTGGTCCAACACCGAGAGCCTTCTGATCTACGTGATTTCCGACCTGATCGGTACCGACAAGGAAACCGCTATCGTCGTATTCCTGACGCTCAACACGACACGCTCGCGTCTCGATCTCATCGAGCGATTGGCCAAGCGAAGCAACACTGATCCGCGTTCGCGCGCCGATGCCTTGAGCATCGTTGCCGCCATGAAGCGGGAGTCCAAGGTCCGCAACAAATACACCCACTGCGTTTATTCGTTCGACGACAATGGCGAGATCGAAAGCACCCAGCTCATGCGTATCGCCGACTTTGGCGATGACCTCCGCTACGGCAAGATGGAGGAACTCGACGAAGCCGAACTTGCGAGCCTCGAGGACACGATTGGGAGCGTTCTCGAGATCAACCGCGCTCTGATGAGCTATGTCGGAACCAGAGGCATCGTCATGTGAAAACACGAGGCCACCTTTGGGGTGGCCTCTTGCTTGTTGTGGAGTGCGTAGGCTTCTGCGCCAGGGCTATCTGCTCCCCAACCCGTTGGCTGGCCGAATATTGTGGTTGAAGTGGAATAGATTGCCCGGATCGAACTGCTGCTTGATAGCGGCAAGGCGCGGGTAATTGTCGCCAAAGGTCGCCCTTACCCGCTCGTCGCCCTCGTCATCCATCATGAAATTGGGATAAGCGCCCGCCAGATCATAGGGGTGAACAGCGCTCCAGTAATTACGCGTCCACTGCTTAAGCTCGTCGGCCTTTTCTGCTTCCGCCTCAACTCCGGCGATCACCATCGACCAGGTGGCATCGCGCATGCGCCAGGCGGTTTCATCCTTCTGCCGGCGATGCACGGCTCCGTCGATGGGATAAAGATGCATGCAGGAATAGTCGTTGCCCTTGGCGGCATGCTCGATATGGGCGTCGATGGCTTCGTCGGGCAAGTCCTGAACGAAGTCCCCACGCCAATACCATTGCAGCCCCGGCGGGTAGAACGGATCGAACATTGATTGCAGCGCCGTATAGGGCATGGGTCCCGCCCAGTCGATGATCGGCTTTGGCAATTGAGCGCGAATGGCTTGCACCGCCGCCTCGGCACCCTCGCCATTATGGGCCACCAGGAGCACGCACATGCGCTTGCCCCGATGCTCCTTGGGAAAGGGATCGGCTCTCGGCACCGTCTGCAGACCGAGGAAGATATAGAAGTCGTCCGGCGCCGTTTTCTGGAACTCGCGATACCAGCGCATGACCTCCCGCGCGTCGGACAGCTCGAAGACGATGGGGCCGCCATAAAGATTCTTGGCGGGATTGGTGCGGAACAGGAAGCTGGTGACCACACCGAAATTGCCGCCGCCACCGCGCAGCGCCCAGAGAAGATCGACGTTCTCTGATTCGCTTGCCGTCACGAAGCTGCCGTCCGCCAGAACCACATCGGCTTCCAGAAGGTTGTCGATGGCCAGCCCATACTGCCGGCTTAGATAGCCGTGCCCGCCCGAAAGCGTAAGGCCTGCGACACCCGTGGTCGAGATAATACCAAAAGGAACTGCCTGGCCGAAGGCATGGGTCGCATGGTCCACCTCACCCGTGGTGCAGCCTCCGGCGACGCGTACGGTGCGCGCTTTTGGATCAACCCGCACCCCCTTCATCATCGACAGATCGATCACTAGACCATCATCAACGCTGCCGAGCCCAGGTCCGTTATGCCCTCCGCCGCGTATCGCCAGAGCCAGTCCGGCCTCGCGGGCATAGTTGACGGCAGCGATCACATCGGCAACGTCGACGCACCGGGCAATATATCTCGGATGCTTGTTGATCATGCCATTATAGAGCATGCGGGCATCCTCGTATCCAGGATCGCCCTGGACAAAAACCTGTCCTCGCAAGCTGGCGGCCAGCTGGCCGGCATCTCCGTTCTGCATTTTGAGCCTCCCTGTTACGCCGCTTCGCGGCAATGAGAGGCTAGGTTCGTTCCCCGATCTTGTTCGATACCAGCGCGTCCGGAACTTTTGCCTGATCGTCTGCAACGCTCCGGTCGCAAGCTAGACCCTATGCCGGATTGCCCGCTCTGAGTCGCAGGCAGATGGTCGAAGCAGCCAAACTAGACAATGGTGAAACGCGGAGAAACATTTGGAGGTGATATCGTGGATATCCTCTCAGACGTTCTCGCTTCGGTCAGGCTGACCGGCGCAGTGTTTTTCGACAGCACGTTCTACTCCGAGTTTGTAGCTGAGTCCCCCAAGGCATCCGCCATCGCGGCCAAGGTCATGCCTTCCTCCCAATACGTGTTCTTTTTCCATACCCTCCTCGAGGGTTCCTGTTTTGCCGAGCTTACTGACGACTCCATGGAGCCGCTTCGTCTGGAAGCCGGCGACATCGTGGCCTTTCCGCTCGATGATGGCCATGCCCTTTGTTCCACGATCGGCTTACGAGCTGCTCCGGACATGGCGGTCTATATTCATCCGGTCGATCGGCAACTTCCTTATGTCCTCAATTCCGGCTCGGGCGAGGCCACCTGCCGGTTCATCTGCGGCTATCTCGGTTGTGATGTTGAGCCTTACAATCCCCTCATGCAGTCGCTCCCGCGTCGCTTGCTCGGCCGTGGAATAGCCAGCAAAGGTGGGCTCTCGCACCTGATCCAGTAGCCGCGATCGAAACCGAGCAGCGGCAGTCCGGCGGCGAAGCCGTGCTCGCCCGTATTGCCGAACTCTTGTTTATCGAAGTGATCCGCCAGCATGTGCAGGGCCTGGCCGACGAGGCGCCCGATTGGCTGTCGGGCCTGCGGGATCCTCATATCGGACAGGCTCTCTGCCTGATCCAGGGCAGCCGGCTGCGAATTGGACGTTGCAACGACTGGCGCGCGAAGTGGGGCTGTCGCGCTCGGTATTTGCCGAACGCTTCCACTATTTTGTTGGCATCTCGCCGATGCAATATCTGGTGCGCTGGCGCATGCAACTGGCCCAGCGCCAGCTGGAATTGCCTGGAGCTAGCATATCGCGGGTGAGTGCCCACATCGGCTACGGATCGGAAGCGGCCTTCAATCGTGCATTTAAAAAGCTGATGGGCGTTCCGCCCGGGCAATGGCGCAAGCGACATTCCGTGCGCTCAATGCCGGCCCCTGGTGGCACGCACCACTTATCATGAGCAAAGCTTGCCTGCAGGGCGCATAACTGCCCTGAGCCTCGTGGGCAGGCCTATGCGGCATCTGAGAAAACCTTTGCGGAACATGTTGTTAGCTCCGCGGGAGCTAGGAGGATCCCTCTGGCGGGTTGTGCCTCCGCCCCATTGCGAGCACCATCTGCGTCAACCATCCTGAGCTGCAAAGCAGCAAGGATGGACCATGCAACAGAAATCCGTGCCGGTGCGGCACGCACGTTTCCGCCTCGCTTGGGCGGTGTTGTTCCTGGCCTCGGCACACCATGCACTCGCCAGCGAACCCTACGTGCTGTCGGTCTCCGACAAGATCTCGGTCAAGGTGGTGGAATGGAAGGCGAGCGCCTCGACCTTCAGTGAACTCACAGCGCTCGGAGGGGAATACACCATCGGTGCTGATGGGCTCGCCTCCTTTCCCTTCATTGGCACCGAGCAGGGTGCGGGCAAAACCACGGCCGAGCTTGCCGCCACTTTGAGCACCGAGCTGCAGCAGTCGCTCGGCCTGACCGTGGCGCCGGATGTCACCGTCGAGATCGCGGCCTATGGGCCGATCTATGTGACGGGCGACATCAACACCCCAGGCGAATACCCGTTTGCGCCGGGCTTGACCGTGGTCAAAGCGCTGAGCCTGGCGGGCGGCGAGCGGCGCACTGCCGACGCCGCGCAGCGGGCCGAGCGCGAGGTCCTCACCACTTCGGGCACGCTTGACGTGCTCCGGGACGAGCACATGCGCCTCCTGGTCCGGCGTGCGCGGCTGGATGCGGAACTGGCAGGCGACGAGGCTGTGACCCTCCCTCCTGAGTTGCAAGACCAGGCCAGCGCTACGGGCCTGGTCAGTGCCGAGAATGCCATTCTCCATGCCCGGCAGCGTCAGCTGTCGGCGCAAACGACCTCGCTCAATGAAGAGATAGCCCTCCTTTTGCGCGAGATCGAAACGTTCGAACAAAAGCGCATTGCCATGCAACGCCAGCTCGAGCGTGCCCAGGAGCAGCTGGACAAGATCAACGCCCTGTCCGAGGACGGCCTCGCCCTGGCCTCGCGCGTCACCTCGCTTGAAACCAATGTGTCGGACCTTGAGGGGCGTCTGCTCGATATCGATACCGCCAGCCTTCAGGCGCGCCAGGATATTGCCACGGCCGAGCGCGAATTGGCAGAACTCGCCGATGTCAGGACCTCCGAGCTTTCGTTGGAACGCCAGACGGCTGACGGGGAAATCGCAGCGCTTGCGCTCAGGATTGCCAACCAGGAAGCCCTCTTGGGAGAAGCGGCTCTCTATGCCGGCGTTGAGCTCAGCGCCAGGGAGCAACAGCCCAGCTACAGCTACCAGATCATCCGCGGCAGCGAAGAAATCCCGGCCGAGCTCGGAACTCCGGTACAAACCGGTGACGTCGTCGTAGCCCGGCTCGAGCTTGCGCCGCGACCATGACCCCTTCAGTTCGAAATATCAAAGGATCCTTCATGAGCAGCTTCCTGCCTCAGGCCGTGTGCGCCCTGCCGGTGCTCCTCGGCGCCCTGGCGCCCGCCAGCGCCATGGCACAATCGGCAAGCTTCCGCGACGATTTCGACCGGCTCGACACCAAGCGCTGGTATGTTTCGGACGGCTGGTCCAACGGCACGCATCAGAACTGCACCTGGTCAGCGAGCCAGGTCACGAGCCAGAATGGCATTCTTAAGCTGAATTTTGCCCCTGTGCCCAAGGGAGACCGCCAGTATAGCTGCAGTGAGATCCAGACCCGGCAGGCCCTGAGCTACGGCACTTTCGAAGCGCGCCTCAAGACGCCCGCGGCATCGGGCCTCAATGCGGCATTCTTCACCTATATCGGTCCGCAACAGGGCCAGCCGCATGACGAGATCGATTTCGAGATCTTGCTCAAGAACACCGCGGTCGTCGAAACCACCACCTTCGTCAATGGCGTGAGCGGGGACGGGGAGATCGGCAGCGGGCAAAAGCATGAGCTGCCCTATCCGTCCAACACCGATTTCGTCCATTTCGCCATGACCTGGGAGCCCGACGAGATCCGCTATTACATCAACGGATCCCTGGTGCGCACCATGACCGAACCGGCCACCATCCCGACCCATCCCCAGCGCCTGTTCTTCAGCCTTTGGGGCACCGACACGCTGACCGATTGGATGGGCACCATGGTTCCGGTCAGGCAGGCCCTCCCCATGGAGGTCGACTGGGTCGCCTATACGGCGCTCGGCGAGGCCTGCGCATTCCCCGAATCTGTCGTCTGCACCGCGAACTGATCGCAACAACGAGGTCTGATACATGAAACTGGTGTTCTTCCGTGGCAAGGTGCCCAATTTCGGCGACGAGCTGAATCTCCATGTCTGGCCAGCCATCCTGCCCAAGAATTTTCTGGACGAGGACCCAAGCGAGCTCTTCGTCGGCATAGGCTCGATCATCGGCACTCATCTTGATTCCAAGGCGCGCAAGTTCGTTATGGGGTCCGGCTATGCCGGCTATATGGGCCTGCCCGATGTTCACGACGGCAGCTGGGACATCCGCTTCGTGCGTGGCCCCAAAACCGCCAGCAAGCTCGGCATCTCCCCCGAGCTGGCCATTTGCGACAGCGCCATTCTGCTGCGGACGATGAAACTGCCCGAGCCAGCCAGGGATATCGGCATCGCCTTCATGCCGCACTACGAAAGCCTCGAGCGCGGCCACTGGGCCGAGGCCTGCCGCCTCGCCGGCATGACCCTGATCGATGCGACAGATCCCGTCGAAAAGGTCCTGGCCCAGCTGCGCGGGGCAAAACTGCTGATCACTGAAGCCATGCATGGTGCCATCGTCGCCGATGCCCTGCGCACTCCCTGGATCGCGGCCAAGCCCATCTATGGTGGTCACCACATGAAGTGGCTCGACTGGGCCGGCGCCCTGTCCCTCGATGTTCGCATGAACCTGCTCAAGCCCACCAGCGTGCTCGAGGCTTACATCGGCCGGACGGGCCGCGGCGCCAGCTTCGGCCGGGTGGGCCGGTTCAACGATTCACCTCTGGCCCGCCTGCCCAATGCCGTCCTCACCCACATGGCCGCTCGCCACCTGCAGGACATGAGCAAAATCGAGCCCCAGCTGAGCCTCGACAGCAAGATCAAGGAAGTCACCGAGCGGGCACAGCAGGCCACCCACCAGTTCGTTCAGAGCCGTGCCCTGGTGAGCTAGACGGAGCGGCGCCGCCGAAGGGTGGCGCCAATCTCCACAAGCCGGCGACGCCCAAGCGCCAGGACGATGACGGCATAAGTCACTGCGCAAATGCCGATCGTGCCACCGAGCCGCAGCCAGGGCTCAACTGCCACAAGCTGGCTTTGCACCACCATCCCGACCCCCACCATAGAGGCCGTCGCAAAGACCGGCAGCGCAAAGCTCGCCAGATAGCTCCATGCCGAAATCCCAAGCAGGCGCACCACCATGTAAACCGTGGGCAGCCACATAAGGAAATTCTGCAGCACTAAGGCATTGGTAAGGGCACTCACGCCCCATGAGCTGAAGAGGTAAACATAAAGAATGGTGACCAGCTGCTTGCCGGCTATGTAGTAAAACCAAAGGTCAGCCTGCCCCTGGCTCTTGACCAGGGATGACTGCAGCACGCCAATGGCCGTGAGCAGCCCCAAAGCACAAAGCGCCTGCACCACCGGCACCGCCTCCACCCAATGGGAGCCGAAGGCCAGGGGGATCAGGTCGGGCGCAACCAGCGCTAAGCCCCCAAACACCGGAAAGGCGATGATGGAGGAGGCGAACGTGCCAAAGAGGTACGCTTCCCTGAGCTTGTCCGGTTCCCCTTGCATGGAGGACAGCAAGGAATAGGACACTAGGTTGAGCGCACCGGCGATGAGGTCAGTGAGGATCTGGAAGATGCGGCGGCCAAACCCATAAATACCCAGTCCTGCCGGCCCGAGCAGCACGCCGATCATGATCTGGTCGATGCTGATCGTGGTGATGAAGTGATTGCCCGTCGCGAACAGGCCAAAACTGCGCAGGTCCTTGAGCGCGCCCCAATGGAACTGGAAGGCCGGCCTCCACCGCGCCGCGATCAGGGCGCCTGCGCAAGTCACCACCGATGTGGCCAGCTGCGAAAAAGCCAGTGCCCAGAGCCCAAAGCCGAGCCACAGCAACGCAAGGCAGGTGAGCGCCGCAACCAGGGAAGCAATCGTCGTGCGGGTCGCGATCTTGCGGAACGACATGGCGCGCACCAGCAAGCCATTGGGCACGGCGGCCGCCATGTCGAACACGACGCGAAGCCCGATAAAGGGGATCAGCAATCGCAGTTCCGGCTCGCCCATCTGTTCTGCGATTGTGCCCGATGCAAGCACGATCACCCCGAAGATCACCGTGGCGGCCACCACGCACAGCCAGAACACCGCGTTGAGGTGCTGCTCGGTAATGCTGTCCCGCTGGATCAGGGCGTCGCGAAAGCCAGCCGGCGCCACGGCCATGCCGAATGTCGCAATGCTCGCGGCAAAGGACACAATGCCGAACTCTGCCGGGCTCAGCACGCGCGAGCTCGCCATGAAAACGATCATGCCGAAAGCGGCTGGAGCAAAGCTCGACACCATCGACCAGAATGCTCCGCGCATGGCAGCGCCTGCCCGGCCGGTCTTGCGGTGCTCGAGGTTCGGTCCGGCTGCGGCCTGGGCTGTGGCGACAATGGTCAAGCAGGAATCCTCCGCTATGCCGGAGACATCGGGCCGGTGCTGCGCTCGCGCACAAAGCGGTTGAATTCCGGCGTGACGCGGCCCAGCGTCCGTATGGCAAGGCCGCGCGCCCGCAGGTGCCAGGCGTCCACAAGCGAAAGGTGCTGGCCGATGCCGTGCAGGAGCAAGGCCTTGGCAACGCCCGAAGCACGCACCCGGGGCTCTGCCGCAAACTGCGGATTGGTCATGTAGCTTCGCTTGTGGGCTGCCGCCGTTTGTTGCCACACCTGCCGCTGCAGCGCTTGCACAGAGCGCTTGAGATCGAGTTCCCGCCGCAGGTAGGAGGATTTGAGCTCCGCATTGCGCGTTGTTTGTTCGGCATTCTCCGCCCAGACGGCAAGGGGCGTCATGGCCACATAGATCGGCTCCATGATGGAGAAGGTCCTCAAGTATTCCTGCAGCGTCGCCGTGCAGCCATAGCCGATTTCAAGTTCGCTCCGGCAATCACGGGACCAGAAAAGGCCGCCATTGGAGACCCCGATGCCCATCAAGAGCGACATGCGGAACGCTTCGGCCTCGTAAAACCCTTCGCGGAACAGGTGGTCGAGCACGCCCTGCTTCCCCAGCTCAGCGCGTGCCGTGCCGCTCGCATGTTCCACCAGCTGGTTGCGCAGCACGATCTCCACGCCCTCCGATTGGCACAGGCCGACATTCTCGGAGAAAAAGCCGGGCAGGAGGAAGTTGTCGTCCTCCACCACGCAGAAGAAGCGCGCATTGTGCGGGTTCTTGGCGGTGAAGCAGGAATCGATGTTCCGAGAGGCAAACAGCTGCGGTGAGTTGTGGTGATAGTGGATGCGCGGATCTTCAAGATCGGCGCACACCTGCCGGCCGGCACCATCCGGATCATCGTCGTAAACATCGCAGACCCAGTTCTGCCAGGACTGGTCGATCATCGACTGCAAGGCCCGCTTGAGCGCTGCGGGACGTTTATAGGTCGGAGTGCGTACATGAATGAGCGGTTCGTCGGTGAGATCACGCATCGATCAATCCCTTCGATTGGTGAAAACGGAGGAGGGTGCGACGCGGGCGAGCACTGGCCTGCTGCCGCAGCGCCAGAAGTCCTTGAGCCGCATAGATGAAGGTGCACACCGCCAGAATGGAGCGCACGGAAAACTCGAAGAACACCTCGACTTCGATGAAGCTGCGCAGGATCATCAGTGCCTGCAATCCAAGGAGCAGGGCGTTGGGCGCGTTGGGGCGCAGCATGGCATAGCTCGCCATCATCCCGGCGCCGCCATAGATGATGAACACCTGCAGCAAGAGGCCCAGAAGGCCGATCTCCACCGCGTTCGAGATATAGGTGTTGTGGAAGTTGAACCCTGCACCCGAAGGCACGAGGAACATGGCCCACAGCTCTTCGGCTGGAGCAAACCCAACTACCCAGAAGCTCCGATAGCCCAGGCCCTGGAGGGGGCGCTCGGCGATAAAGCTTAGCCCGGTTGCCCAAAGATCGGTCCGCCCGGTCAGTGACGGATCTTTCCCTGAGCCTTCGAGAACGCCTGCGAGCAAGGTATCGCCTTGTGTCACGACCAGCAAGGCAATCGCCGCCAGACTCAGGACCACAAGTGCCGCAACAAACATCTTCTGGTAGGCGCTAAGCCGGTTGGTCAACAGAACGAGGATGATGATCGCCACGCATGGCAAGACCATCAGGATCGCGCCGGCCGATTGCGCTAGAACCAGCAAAGGCGCTGACAGTAACGCACCGCCCAGGGCACCAAGCCGCAGGAGAGGATGCGCGCGCCCGTCCGCTGCCGTGGCGACGGCGATCAGGCAAAACACCGCGACATGGGCGGCGAAAGCGTTCTTGCTGCCAAAAATTCCAAGCCAGGCTGCCCCGCCATTGCGCCCGATCAGCACGCTTGCGACAACGCCAATGGCATAAACCACGAACAGTCCACGCATCAGCGTCGTGGTCGACGTCCGTCCCGTAATGACCACGCCGACAATCAGCGTGAACATCAGCTGCAAACCATAGCGCAGGCTGTTCTCAGGATAGAGCGACCAGAGCGCTGAGAGCATGCAATAAGCCGGCAGCAGCAGGATGATCCACCACCGCCCGACACTCTCAAAGCTCTGCCGGGGATTGCTGATGGTCAGCAAGCCACCACAAGCCATGAAGACAAGAGCGGACAACGATCCCACCAGGGCATTGAGAACCAGCGCGCCGAGCGCCAGGAAGGTGAGGATGCTGGCAAGGTTAAGCGTCAACTGGTGGCCGAGGGCAGGCGAACGGACGGTCATCTTGCCACCGCCGCCATGCTTTGCGCCGGGGCAGGGGCGGAATGAACCCGCGCCATGGGGATGAATCCTGCCGCATAACGGCTGGACTGGTCCGGACAGATGATGTCGATGGGCTTGCCGCTGCCCAATTGGGATAAGCCGAGCCAGACCTGGCGATGGGTGGGCTTGGTCCAGTCCATCTCACGGACTGGCACATAGGCCGGCACCGGACGCCCGCCTATGCCCAGTTGCATGCGCGAAGGCGCTATGGGCGCTCTCAACGGCTCAATTCTCCGGCGCCGGCCTTCAACAAAGGAGTGCCAGAGTCGCGGCGCCAGCGTGGGGTAACGCGCCAGAAGGCTCATGGCCTCCGGCAAACGCCGGGCCTTGATAGCGTCGACCAATTGCCCGAACCGGAGCCCTGCCTCCAGCTGCGCGCGGCGTGCCGCAAAGGCCGTCGCTACTGGACGAGAGACCGCGTCGAGCGTGCCGACCATGGCATCCTGGCTATCGAGCATGGCGGCAAGGTTGGCTGTGGACAGCCGATGCGAGATTGAGCCGCTATGGCGACGATAGAGATAGAATGGTTCGGGGTAGACCATCATGGTGGCGCCCCGCAAAAGAAGGCGCAAGACGAGGTCGTAATCCTCCCCGATGCGCAGCTGTTCGTCATAGCGCAGGTCCCCCATAACCGACCGGCGCAGCATGGGCTTGAGGTAACCCAGCGGCTTGGAGCCATCGACGCCGGCAGCAATCCACTGCTCGGCGGTCACTGCGAACAGGGTATTGTCATCGGCATGAAGAAAGAGCCTGGACGGTGAGCCGTCTTCGAAAAACTGAAGCAGATCGTCCGCAACGATGTCGGCCTGGCTGTGTCTCGCTACGGCCAGCAGCCGCTCCAGCCGCTCGGGATGAACAAGATCGTCTGAATCGATAATCGCGATCCATTCCCCTCGCGCTGCCTCAAGCCCGCGATTGCGGCTCCGCGCCGGCCCGCCATTGCTCGGCGCGCGGATCAGCCGGATGCGCGGATCATTGCGCATGGCGGTTTGGGCAATGAGGAGGCTGTCGTCTTTGGAGGCATCATCGCAGATGATGAGTTCGAGATCGGCCATGCTCTGCCCCAGCACCGAGCCGATGGCCTGCTCGAGCTTGTCGCCGGCTTCCCAATTGGCCATCACCACCGAAACACGGGGCGTGGCGAAGACGCCCGTGTTCGGGTCTGTCGATCGCATGATCTCTTACCTGGTGCCTGAGCGTGCCGCTAAGCCGCTGATCCGTTTACCGCAGCGTCGATCTGCTGGAGCATGCCGTTGAGCCTGCCGATCTGATCGTCGATCTGCTTGATGCGCTTGCTGGCCGTCGCCGCATGGTCCTCCGCATCGCGGATGACCTTTTCGTCTTCGGCATGGCGAGCGCCATATTCGCTGGAGTTGTCGAGCATGCTCGAGGCCTGCGCATGGTACACGTCCACGCGCTTTTGCAGTCCACGCCGCTCGCGGCTGGCATCCTCGATTGCCGCCTCCAGGGACCGTTTCACCGTCATGAGCCGGTCAAGGTCCGTATTGGCATCGCGCGCGGCATTTCGCGTCCGAAACAGCCTGGGGCGCAAAGACAGAATGGATGCCATGATCGATCCTCATCGACTGCCCGTGCGAGCCAGCACGACTTTCACGGTCTTGAGCAGAATGAGGATATCCCCGGCAAATGTCCACTCCTGAACATATTGGCTGTCGAGGCGCACGCGCTGCTCGTAGCCGACATCGGACCGCCCGCTCACCTGCCACAGCCCGGTAATGCCCGGGCGGGTCGCGGCATAGGCCTCAATCTCGGATGCATAGCGGACCACCTCGGCCTGCACGATAGGGCGTGGGCCCACAAGGCTCATGTCTCCGCGGATGACGTTGATCAGCTGCGGCAGCTCGTCGAGGCTGGTCACCCGCAGGAACTTGCCGATCGGGGTGATGCGCGGATCATTACGCAGCTTCTGCGTTGCTTCCCATTCCGCCCGTGCCTGCGGGAAGAGTTCGAGATGACGCTCGAGGGCTCGTTGGGAGTCGACCACCATGGAGCGGAACTTGAGGCACCGGAAGCGCTTGCCGCCATGGCCCAGCCGCTCATGTCCAAAAAAGATCGGGCCCCGATCAGTGGAGAACATCACAACGACAATAAAGAACATCGCGGGCAGGGCGAAGAACAGCATGATGGATGCCACCACGACATCGAAGACCCGCTTAGATACACCACCTCTTGGCACTTTCGCCTGCAGCGGCGCGTTTGATACTTCAAGTTGGGAGTTGACGATGGACATGACGCTCTCTCGGATCAGAGTTGCTTTGGCGGCCCTGGCGTATTTGTTGAGAATCCTCGTTCGTCCAGAAAAAGACACAGCAGTATAGGCAAGCAGTAAATCTGCCTGTGGGATAATCAAAGAGATTTCGCCAGATATTCTGCTCGAACTACGATGTAGATCGAACGGGAACTGCTTCCAAAAGGCCGCAATGTAAAGCAGAACACTTGAACATCAGCGATACTGATGATGTGACCACGATCGCCAGGATGCGACAACCCTTGGGTTGCATAGCTGCTCTGCACATGACCTGCCGCAAATTGGCCCGATCACGCCGCCGACGACCGGCCTGCTCACCCTTTGGCACGGTGATTTGCCCCGCTCCGCAAGTAGAAATAGCAGCAGTTGCAAGCAAAGGATCAATGCCGCTCAGGCAACGGGAGAAAAGCGCCAAAGATTTGGAGGTAACGCTTACCAGCCGAACAGAAAAGCGACGCCGTTCCACAGCAAGTACAATCCGACCCAGCCCAAGGCCAGAACAGCAAGAGCAACCACGCCCCACGGCCAGGGAAAGGTGGGGCGATCGGCCGTCACCGGCTCGCCGGCCTTGCGTACAACAGGCTCTTCTGGCCGGTTCTTTGGCATATCGTGCCCCCAGAGGCTCCTGCCTCGCTCCTAGTTCGCCCGCACTATCGGTCCTAAGCCTTAACGTCAGGTCACGCCGCAAGGATGCCAAAACGTTACCTTGTTGGCCAAGCCTACTGCAAGACGCTCCTGATGTAACGGCACCGCACCTAAGCGCAAAGCATGTTCTGCCCCAGGTTGCTTGCACATCAAGTGCAATCGGCAGATTTTCAGTACAGAGCGTCACACGAAAACTTGATAGAAAGAGCTATGCAAGCAAGCTGCTACACCAACAATGCACCAGCAAGAAAGAACAACTTGCTCCTTAGCAGTCAGCTTCACAGCTCTACTTCTCTCCGCTCCACACCAACAGCCCTCAAAAATGGTCAGAAAATGGGCAAATACGGGCATTCCAGGCCGGAACCTCACTGCTCGGTGAGCGCATCCAAGCCATGCAGCAACTTCGGCCGTTTTAGATAGACTTACCCGCTCTGCTTATGGTGCCCTCCTTCTGTTTCAAATCCCAAGCAGGAGTTTGCGGTGGTAAAACGCGTCAGAACAGCCGTCTTCCCGGTCGCCGGACTAGGGACCCGGTTCTTGCCGGCGACCAAGGCAATGCCAAAGGAAATGCTTACAGTCGTCGATCGTCCCCTTATTCAATATGCGGTGGACGAAGCCCGCGATGCGGGGATTGATCACTTCGTCTTTGTTACAGGGCGCAACAAGGGCGTCATCGAAGATCACTTCGATCGGCAGTTTGAGCTGGAGGCCACGCTTGAGGCTCGCGGCAAGCTGGCCGCTCTTGCCGAGCTGCGCCGCGATCTCCCATCCGCCGGCCGCACCAGCTTTACCCGCCAGCAGGAGCCGCTTGGCCTGGGCCATGCGGTCTGGTGCGCCCGCGAGATCGTGGGCTGCGAGCCATTCGCCTTGCTGCTCCCCGACATGCTCTTCAAGGGCAAGCGGGGCGTCCTTAAGCAGATGATGGAAACCTACGAAGTCACCGGCGGCAACGTCATCGCCGTGGAGGAAGTGCCAATGGCCGAGGTTTCCTCCTATGGTGTCGTGGGCCGCGGCCCCGGCCCGGATTCAGGCTTCCGCGTTACTGGCATGGTCGAAAAACCCAAGCCCGACCAGGCACCATCCAATCTCATCATTTCCGGCCGCTACATCCTGCAGCCCGAGATCTTCGACCTCCTGGCCGACCAGCCGCGTGGCGCTGGCGGCGAGATCCAGCTGACCGATGCCATGCAGACCATGATGCAGCAGCAGCCCTTCGTGGGCGTCCAATATGAAGGCCAGTCCTTCGATTGCGGCTCCAAGATCGGCTTCCTCACCGCCAACGTGGCCTACGCCTTGGACCGCGACGACATCGCCGATGATTTCCTCCTGGCCCTTACCAAGCTCGAACTCGACTCGGCCCTGTCGGACGGCTTCCGCAACGCTGCCGAATAAACAAAAACACCAGCGGCGCGCCCAGGTCCATCCCGGGCGCGCCGCTTTTTTGTGCCTGGTTGAACCCTTACTGCCGGGCAGCCGGAGCGGCATTCTCCACGCGATAATAGTTCTGGTAGACGCCCACGAAGCGTTCCACCCCGCCAATGTCGCTGTAGCGCGGCAAAGTCTTGAAATCGACCTTGTTGAGCACGACGCCCAGCACTTCGCCAGCCAGTTCCGGCTCGCGCTCGATCAGCGTGCGAACCAGGCGCCGCGGTGTCTTGCCCCATTGCGTCACGAGGATCACCCCGTCCGTCCACGGCAGCACGGACATGGCATCGACCACCGGCCCGAGCGGGGGCAGGTCGACCACCACATAGTCGAACTCCTTGCGACTTTCGGCCAAGAAAGCCTTCATTGCCGGCGATGACAGGAAATCATTGGTGCGCCCCGCCGCGCCCGAGGCATGCGCCGGAATGGTTACAAGCCCGGTCTGCTCGTCGACCTGGGCAATGTCGCGCCAGCTCTTGTTGTCGGCGATATCGGTCAGGCCCCATTCACCCGTGCTTCCCAGGAGGCGGCTGGCACCGGGCTGGCGCAGATCGGCGTCAACGAGCAAAACCTTGCTGCCGCTGCCCGCCAGCATTTCGGCAAACGCCACGGCAAAGGTCGATTTGCCTTCGCCCGGCAGCACCGAAACAATCCCGACTACCCCGCCATCGCTCTTGAAGGCCGAGCGCAGGGCCAGCTTGGCCGATTTGAGTGTCTCGAACAGTGGCGTGCTGGACGCATTGGCGCTCCGCCCGACGACCTGATTGCGCAGGTAACGCAGCATGGTGCGGCCCCGGTCGGCATCGTTGCGCTTGCCTTTGCCAAACTCCAGCTGCGGCAGATAGCCGAGGAACCGCAGGCCCAATTCGCTGCTGACCTGCGACCCCGTGCGGAAGGCGCGTTCGCGCATTTCATTGAAGGTGCCGAAGCCCAAGCCCATGAACAGTCCGCCGATCAGGGCCGCCGCAAGGACGACCAACGTGCGCGGGCTGGAATGGCTATCGGGCAGCAAGGGGTCGGTGATGACGCGAACCGCCGGAATGGGGAAGGACTGCTGCTGGATGGATTCCTCATAGCGGCTGAGGAAGGTGTTGTAGAGGATGCCCAGGGCATTCGAGCGCTGCTGCAGCTCGTTGAGCTCGATCTGTGCCTGGCTGATTTCTGCCACGGCCTGGCCTTCCCGGTCGATATCGCGGCGCAAGCCGAGTTCCTGCTGCTCGGCCACGCGAAGCTGGCTCTGATACTGTTCATTGAGCGCTTCTAGCTGGGCAAAGATCTGCCCGTTCAGGGCAGCTTTCTCGGCGTTCAGGGCGCTCAGTTGCGGATGGTCCGGACCAAACGATGCCGAAACCTCCGCAATGCGGCTTACGAGATTGGCATATTGCGTGCGCACATTGGTGATTTCGGCACTGGCCGTTTCGGCGCGCTCGAGAAGGGCAACGTTGCGCGCCGCCTGCTCGGGGCCGGCTGCCACAACCTCCTGCATCTGCTCGGCAAAGGCGCGGATCCGTGCGGTCTCGGCCTGTGCTGTCGCCAGCTGTTCGGATAGGGCTTCCACCCGCTTGTTGCTCAGCGTGCGGTCCTGGTCCACCGAAAGGCCGCTGCTTTGGCGGAATTGCTGGATGGCAAGGTTTGCCTCGCGCTGGCTTTCCCCGATTTCGGTGAGGCGCTGCTGCAGCCAGTCGCCTGCTTCCCGCGTGGCCTCAAGATCGGCATTGAGCTGGTCCTGCACCACCGCATTGGCATAGGCCCGCGCGAGGCGCTGCGCCAGTTCCGGAGATGACGCTTCATAGCCGACCCGCAGAATGGACGAGCGGCCCATCCGGTCGACCTGGACATTGCCGCGCAGCATGCTGGCGACATCTTGCAGGCTCGCCTCCAATGGCTCTGCTGCAGCGTCTTCCCCATTGCTTCCCATGCCGACGAGGCCCGCGAGCAGGCCCTTGATGCGGCCGGTGAAGGACGGGGGCGGCCGGAGGAACTCGGCATCGGTGGTCAGGTTCTCGGCCTCGGCCACGGCCGTCGCGATCCGGCTTGAGCGAAGCACTTCTACTTGGTTCAGCACCTGGGCTTCCAGTTCCACGGCGCTGGCGGACACGGCGGTTTCGCTCGCCACCTGTTCGAGGTTCTTGTCGATCAGGATCTGCCCCGAAGACACATAGCTCTTGGGGGCAAGCAGCAGGTAGAGCGTCGCCAGCGCCAGCGTGATTGCAACGCAAAGGCCAATGACCCGCAACTGCCGTCGCAATAGACCCAGCACGCGATCGAGGTCGATGAATTTGAGATCGCTTGCCTGGGCCGGCATTGTTTCAGGAAACTGGCCTCGTTCCAGCATGGTGCCTCCGTGGCTGTTAGTGGGTGGGGGCAGGGGACACCGCCGGACGGGCATCGCCATAGTGGATGGCCTGCCGGACGCCGGCCAAGCCACCGACAACCCCGATATGGAGCATGGCGCGCAGCAAATTCTGGCGCCGCTTGATAGGGGAAAGGGCGGTGAGACCCGCCATGCCAAGGCAAAAACCGGCCTTGCTCATGGCCAGGGCCATGGCAGGCAGGCGGGCGCCCCGGATCAGCATGCCGTGGGTTTGTCCCATGCGCACCTTGCGCCGCACCAGCCATTTCATGGCGGCTCGATCCCGTGGCACGGGCTCGAACACGAGGGCATCCGGCGCTTCAACGATCCGGCCGCCGAGCTCGGTCAGCCGATAGAAGAAGTCGGAATCCTCGCCGCCCGATTGTCCCAGAGCCAGATCGAAACGCAGGCTGCTAAAGGGTCCGCTCCAGCGCAGCAGCACATTGCAGGTATAGCCGGTGCGGATGGCCCCATCGACGTGGACGGGGCGGGTGGAGTGAAAATCCCCCCTGGCCATCCACTGCGGCGCCTCCAGGTCATAAATTGCCTTGACCGGTCCGAGCACCGCATCGGCTCCCGTCTGCCCGGCCGTGTCGAGCAAGGCGGTGAGCCACTCAGGCGAAACGGTTTCGTCGTCGTCGATAAACGCGACGAAGTCGGCACGCGCAGCCTCAAGGCAGGCATTGCGCGCGATCGAAATGTTGGACGCCGGCGCATGAACATAGTGGATCGGCCAGGGAAGATCTCCTTGCGCCGCGCGCACCCGCTCCTGCGCCGAAGGCGATACGTCATTATCTGCGATGATGATGCGGAGATCGACCGGTCCGATATCGAGTTTCCCGAGCGAACGGAGAGTTTGTTCCAGGAAAGGCCGGCGGAATGTGCAGATGCAGATATCGACCGAAATCATGGTGTCGCCCTTGCAGAATGACTTGGGCCGGCAAAGCTGTGCACGAGGTGCAGCCAGAAGCCGGCCGACCAGGCCAGATGCATGATCATGGCGGCGACGCCCACCAGCGGCGTGTGGGCCAGCGGGACATGGTAGTGCTCGAAATGCTGCCGGGCGGCATAGGCGCCAAGCCCAAGGCAGAGCGCGCCCCAGGCAAAGGCTGGAAGAAGGAAACCCCAATGCAGCACCGACAAAACCGCCAAGAGCACGGTCGGAAGGATCAGGAGCGGCACGAGCTGGCGCAGCCGCGGCCGCATGCGATGCTTGAGAATGTTGCGCGCACGCCCGCCGCCATAGCCGAAATACTGCTTGAACAGCCCCGAAGCTGTCGAACGCGGATAATAGGTCATCGCCGTCGCATCGGTCAGCCACACGCGATAGCCTGCCTGGGTCAGCCGGTAGTCGAGTTCGGCATCCTCGTTGAAGCGGAAGCTTTCGTCATAGCCGCCGACGGCACGATAGCCCGCGATGCGCATCAGGGCATGATGCCCATGGTCCACCTGCTGTGCCGTCTTGCCCGTCCGGTGCGCTGATCCGCCGGTGCCGACCAGCGAGTTCTGCGCCGTGGCAACCGCACGCTGGAACGGGTTCATGCCCACCGTGGTCATGGGAACAACCACGCTGTCAACACGGAGGCGCTCGGCTTCGGTCACCAGCACCCGGCAGTAATCCTGAGGATATTTCCCATGCGCATCGATGCGGATGACATAGGTGCAATCCCCCCCATGCTCCGCTACGGCCAGGTTCATGGCTGCACTCTGGATGCGCTTGGGATTGTGCATGAGAACGACGCGGCTCTCCCTGGCCGCGACTTCCGCAGCAATGGCCTGCGTGCCGTCGGTGCTGCCGCCATCGGCAACCACGATGCTGGCGTCCAGCGCCTCGGCTTCCACGAGCAGGCTTGCAAGCAAGCCCCCAATATGGCGCGCCTCGTTGAGAGTGGGCACCACGATCAGGCAAGACGCGCTCATGCAGCCACCTCTGCGATAGTGTTCCTGGTCACGAGGGCACCGAGCTTTTCGACAAGGAGCCGGCATTCATCCGCCAGTACGGCGAAGTGCTTGGGGTTGAGCGCCGCAACCGCTTGCGCCAGCTCGACGAGCTGCTGCGGCCGAAGCTGGCCCAGCCTGGCCTGCAAGGTTTCGGGCGTGATGTCGGGCAGAACGATGCCGATGCCATGCCGTTTGGCGAAAGCTGCGGTCTCGGTTCCGGCCAGGACCACCGGCACGGCGCCGTTCAGCGTGCCCTCATAGATCCGGTTGGGCAGCAGCCATTGGGAATTCCCGCCGGCTTCGAAAAAGTCGATGGCCCAGGCGAGGTGCACTTCCGAATAGATCTTCGAAAGGTCTTGCGGATTGCGATATGGCCCTTCGAAGCGCAGATGCGCCTGGTTGGCGACCGCCGCATGGAAATCGTTGAATTCGGTCAGCGCTGGCCTGCCGCGCAGCACGACCTTCGCCGCGCCTTTCATCCCGTCGGCGAATTGCGTCAGCGCCCGGAGGGACTGATTGCAGCGCAGGGCACCAAACCAGCCAATGCGCAACGGATCGTTTTCTGAGGTTGAACGCAGCGCGGGATTGCTGCCCCGGCTCCCGCCATCCCAGATCACCTTGTTTTCGACGATCACGGCCGGAGGGCTGCCATGAACGCTGAAGTAGTTATGAAGAAAGGCAGGGGAACTGGTCAGCAGCAGCGAAGCCTTGCGACCCAGATGCCGCTCGGCCGAGCGCATGGCACGTCCCACGCCATCGCCGCGCAGCATCAGCCGGTGGATGTCGAGGCACTCGTAGACGATGGCCGGCTTGTTGGGCCAGGCACCCTGGAGGCGGCTCGCGAGCGACAGCATTTCAAGGTTACGGGCGATGATCACATCTGGCTGCTGCAACCGCCCGGCCCATTGCCGCGTCGACGCACCCGCCCGAATGGCGGCGACAATCCGCTGGATGAACCGCGCATCGAAGGTCTCGCCCAGCTCGATGGCCGTGCCAACATCCAGCTGTGGCGCCGTTGTGCCCGCGCGGCGGAAACCCGCCACATCGACGCTCGCACCACCCAGGCGCAACATGTCGATGCGCCGGGCCACGGCGCTGTCGGAAAGATTGGGCACGAGATAAAGAATTCTAGGCAACAACGCGTCTCCTGTCCCAAGCAGTGGCGGGCTTGTGGCGGTGTGTAGCGGTTGCTCGCGATCGCTCGCGAACAGGAAACAGCCGGTGGCTGTCGTGGGGCAGGCGCCACCATGGATGTGACGCTCGCGCTATGTGCGAACCAGTAGGGCCTCGCCGGCTTAGGTGGTCAACGACACCCAACGAGCAGCTGAGATGCGATGGGCGCATGCCCCAAAATTGACGCGATCTCGGCAGCGCTGCCCCCAAAATTGAAGGAGGCAGGAGCGCCTGTGTTCAGCCGAGGGCTCTAGCGGCCGCGTGAAAACGGCTCGGCTCCGTGCCGTTCGGCATAGCGTCTCGGCCCGGTTTTGAGGGCGTTGAACTTCTTCTTGATGGCCGGCGACAAGGCGGGCCAGACCAGAAGTTTTTCCTTTTCGGTCATCGCGGCGAACTCGCTTTTATGCGCCGCGCTCCGGATCTGGACCTCGAAGATCCGGGCGTCCACTTCGATCCCCGCCTGGGCCAGAGCGGCCAGCAATTTGGCCGCTCGCGCCGGCGATAATTGCCCGTTCCGGTCGAAGTAAACCGCGATTTCCTGCAGGTCCATGTCGCTCGACACCACCAGCAGGCGCCGCATCAGGTCACGACATGTCTCATGCATCAAACGCACAGCTAGCTTGCCCAAATGGTCGCGCCGGGCGCCGTTCAGCACGTCCACTCCCTCGATTTGGACCTCCACATCCTCCCGGCAAACACAGTCGAGGCACACCTCCCAACTGATTCCCGCACCCACCTGCAGCACCTTGTAGCCCACCCGCAGATCGGGCTTCTGGCACCAGGGGCAAGGATCGTTAAAATGCGCTTTGTCCCTGATTTCACCTGCAAATCTCCATACTTGAGGACATTCGCTGGGCTTGCCTGGAGTGTTGTGGCCGTAAAGATCAGACCAAGAAACCATGATGTATTCCCGCCGCTATTGGTAGTCGCCGTATGCGGGACACTACGTGCGCAAATGTGGCACGGTGGTGAAACCATTCGTCAGCTTTTTTATCAGCTCCCCAGCAAATTTGCATGGCTCGGATCGCCAAACTGACGAAAACCTGACCTCGGTGGTCACTCCAAGCTCAACAAGCCGCGTCTAGCGTGCGCCCCGGCAGTACTGCCAATCGCTTCGAACCAAACCTGGAGTTCACGATGACTATGTCTTGGAAAAACACCTCGGCGCTTTGCCTCGGATTGCTGCTGGCAGGCACCATGGGGGTGCTCGCCAACGAAGGGGCAAACGAAGGCAATGGTCCGAAAAAGACCTACCAAACCAATGATGGCTATACCTTCTCCAATCCGGGCGAAATGTTCCAGCACCTGCGCGATCGCGACATCGAAGGCTTCGCCTCGGGCAATCCCAAGGAGATCGTCGACCACTATCCCGAAGAGTTCGAGAATGTCGGCGACCTGATCGAGCAGAAGCGCCTCGACTAGCCCACCGACACCAAACTAGGGTTGGCGGTATCCGCCAACCATCAGCGTGATGGTTTCGGCCGTCACCCGCTCCTTGAACCCTAGCGACAGGTTCTTGGTCGACTGCGCCGGCGCATAGTCGAGGATGGCCGCGCTCGTTGGCCCGCCTTCTCCCGTTTCAGCCACCACCTCCAGTTCCGCCGCCGCCGCATCGCCCTCATTGGTGACGGCCACATCGGCAAAGAACTGCCCGCCCGATTCCCGCAGATCAACGAGCCGGAGCCGGATTTCGGGATAGCCCCCCGTATCGGTCACGGCTTCAAACACAAGAAAGCCGAACAGCGCCAGCGTCACCACGCCGGAGAGGAGGGCCAGCACCCACTCGATCGCTTGGCTGAACGGGGAGCTTGGCGCAGGCGGTGCGGGTTGATCAACCATGAACCTTGTTCCTCAAAGGATAAGCCGCGCCGCAGCGGCGCCAACCGATGCCGGGAAACCCAGCACCAAAGTGGCATGCAGGGTCTGGTGCCAGATCAGGCCATCGAACTGCCCGAAGGACCACAGGAGATACCAGGCGATGGCCAGCGAAAGGACATAGCCCACAAGGGTAAACCGCCCAAAGGCGCTCCACCAGGGCGTGCGGGGGGAGAGTTCAGTGCCGCCCGCAAATTCGGTCGCAAACACAAATCCGTGCATGATGAGGAGCGACAGCCCCATCAGGAGCATGCTGTGCAGCGGATGCATCTGGTAGGATATCAGCACCATCTCCTCGGTCGGTGCCACATTGAGCGACAGGAACAGGGCCCCCACAGCCATGATGCCCAGCTCGCCGGCGAACGTGTCCTCCCTTCCCGCATCCTTGGCCGCCTGCCCGAACTGGCTGCGGCCAAGGAGGGCGCCGAGCGCCGCGGGAATGGTCTGGAGGCCCACCTTGCCGGCAATTTCCGACAGGCTCATGTCAGAACGCAACACGCCGAACAGCGCCAGGATCACCGACGCGGTCAGCACGCCGATGCCGCAGGCGATGGCGACGTCGCGAACATCTTCCTTCCAGTCCCAGGTGTCCTCGAACCCGGAATAGTGTGACAGGAACATGAGCATGGGCAGGCTCGCCGCAAGCAGCGCCACGAGCCGCCAACGGTCCATGGAAAAGCCCAGCTCCCACATTTCCATGGTCATCAGCATGGGCAGCGAAAAAACAATCGCCCCGCCCACCGCACGCCCAAGCCCCGGCGCCAGTCGCGGCGTTTCTCCGCTCATGAGCAAGCGCCCAGGGCTGCCGCACTGCGGCGTGTTGGCTGGAGCCATGGAAAACCGTGCCACATCGCTTGCACCGCCTATTGGCGCATCGGCTTTTTGCGGGGAGCCTGCATCACCTGATGCGCAGCCAGCAGGTCCTGCAGCTTGTCGCCCGGTATCGGCCGCGACAGGAGATACCCCTGCAGCGACGCACAGCCGAGCTTCACCAGCGTATGGCGCTGGAGGTCATCCTCCACGCCCTCGGCCGTCACGCTCATGCCGAGCGCCTCTGCCATTTCCACCACGGACTGAACAATGGTTTCTGTGGCCTTGTCGCGTCCGATCAGCTTGGTAAAGGACTGGTCGATCTTGAGCTTGTCGATGGAGTGATTGCGCAAATAGCCGATCGACGAATAGCCGGTGCCGAAATCATCCAGCGCAATGGCTATGCCCTTGTCGCGCAGCATCTGCAAGCTGGTGCGCACCGCCGGTGAGTTTTGCAACAGGAGCCCTTCGGTGATTTCGATTTGCAGCCGGTGCGACGACAGCTTGTGGGCTTGCAGTAGATCGAGCACACGCTGCGCGAAGTAAGCGTTGTTGAACTGCAGCGGTGAAACGTTGACGGCAACCCAGGGCAGGCTGGACTGCGCCACAAAGCGGCAGGCCTCGTTCAATACCCAGAGCCCCAGCTCCTCGATGACGCCCTGCTCTTCGGCCACCGCGATGAACACATCGGGTGTCAGATAGCCGCGCGTCGGATGCTCCCAGCGCACCAGCGCTTCAGCGCCGATGATCTCGTTGGTCGCAGCGTCGAAAATGGGTTGGTAAAGCAGGTAAAGCCCATTGTTGGTCACAAGGGCGTTGCGCAGGTCGATTTCCAGCGTGCGCTTTTCCCGCCGGGTTTGGTCCATGGAACTGTCGTAGGCCCTGAAGCAATTCCGCCCTGCAGCTTTGGCGGCATACAAGGCCACATCGGCCCGCCGCATGATTTCCGCGGCCGAAATATCTTCTCCCGCTTCGAGCACCATGCCCATGCTGGCCGTTACGCGCACCTGTTCCCCAGCGAGGAGAAACGGGTCGTGGAAGCTGTCCAGCAGGGTCTGGCACAAAAACCGTGCATGACCATCGCTGACCACGCCTGGCTGGATCACTGCAAATTCATCGCCACCAAACCGGGTCAGGGTCGCGCCTTCCGGCAAGCCGTTCGACAAGCGCTTGGCAACTTGCTTGATCAGGTCATCGCCTGCGCCATGGCCCAGCGTATCGTTGATCTCCTTGAAGTTATCAAGATCGATCGAAATCAGCGCTACCCTGGCTTTTGCCAGATATTCGAACTGCAACGCCGTGCGCAGTTGCACATCGAACAAGGCCCGGTTGGCCACCCCGGTCAGCGGATCGTGGAAAGCGAGGTATTCGATCTTTGCCTGGCTTTTTTCGAGCTTTGTCATGGTGCGGCGCAGCCAAAGCAGCAGCCCGAAAAGGCTGAACCCGCCGAGGAGCGACAGCCCCAGCGTCGCGGGCGCTGTTTCCTGCATCAGTAACAGGGCCGGCTTCTTGGGTGTCCAGACGGCATAGCCCACCGTCCGGCCAGCATTGTTGATCAATGGCAGCCCACCCTTGCCTCTCCGGGGGCCTCCAATGTGCAGGTCCGTGAGGCCGAACTGGCTTCCCAGTTCACTGAGCAACTCGGCATCAAGCGCCACGACGGATACGATCAGGAACTCGTCGCCCGGCGCCTGGGCAATGGCATTGCTGGAGGGCACGACCGGCCGGACACTGGCGAATGCCACCGTATTGCTGCTCAGCCTCACCGTATCGGCCACACCTATGCCGGTGATTGCCGCGGTAGAGTCCTTGGCGCTGCCCGAAGCGTCTGCCATCTCCTGGCGCAACTGGGCGATGAGCGGACCGAGCGCTTCGCGGTCATGAAGGTGAAGCTCCGATGGCACCTGCACGCCGTCTTCGGCCGCACGAACAACGCCGCCATCGGGCGCGATGATGTACACACGGTCATGCGCGAAATAATCGCTCATCCAATCGACGAGGTTTTCGGCGATCCAGGCCTGGTTGTTGGCGCGCAGATTGCTGACAGCATCATCCCAAACCACCGAGCTGTCCTGCTCCTGGATGATGCGCTCCTTGCGCGCGACAAGGCCAGCGGCAATGGCCTGCTGCTCGTCCATGAGTTCGCGCGTATCGATCTTGTCCACAGCCCACCACGCCGCCATGGCAAAGGCGACAACAAGCAGCAAGGACAGCGCGAGCGAAACAAACGCTATCGGCTTGGTGCTGGTTGGGGCGGCCGGGTGATAACGAGACATGGGATCAAGCCTGGGTACTCTTCCCTCTTAATGCTTGATCCTAAACAGAATGCCTCCCATGCAGCCAAAGCTACCGGAATGGTTACTACTTCCCTTCCAGCGGTCTTGCCGCAACCTGCCTCAGGGTTGGGCAACCGCAATGACCATTCGGCAAGGAGTGAACGGCTTGTCCGAAGCTTGGCCGGCACTGAATCGCTGAACCATGCTCGCCCAATCACGAAAGGCATGCTAGCCAAACACTGTCACCTGGGAGTCGTCGTTTTGCCTGCCCCCATTTCGGCCACCGAGGAACGGCTGCAGTTTCTTCTCCACTTGGAAGAAGCCTTGCGAAGTGCTGCTTCCGCCCAGGCAATGACTGAAATGGCTGCTGAGTTGCTCGGAAAGCATCTCCGTGCCGGCAGGGCTGGATTTGGCGACATCGTGGATGATGGGCAGGTCGTACGCGTCGAGCGGGACTGGGCTGGCAGCATGGGCTCGCTGGCGGGCGAGGCGCGCGTGCTTGATGCCTTCGGGCTCGCGGTCATCGATCACCTGCGTAAGGGAAGGATACTGGTTGTCGAGCAATGCGATACCGACCCGCGCATTCCTCCTGAGAACCTCCAGACGTGGCGCAGCATCGGCACCAAGGCGCTGATCGTTGCGCCTTTGCTGCGAGACGGCCGACTGGCCGGTATCCTTTATGTCCACGCGGCCGAGCCTCGTTCATGGACAGCAGCCGAGATAGCGCTGGTGGGGGACGTGGCGGCACGCACCTGGTCCGCCTACGCCCAATCGCAAGCGGAAGCCGCCCTGCGGCGCAGCGAAGCTCAGAAGCGCGCCATTCTCGAAGCTTCGCTCGATGCGATCGTCACCACGGACGATCAAGGAATGGTCCTAGAATGGAATCGCGCGGCGACTGCCATGTTCGGCCTTGCTCCAGGCGCCATGGCAGGCCTTGATTTGTTTCAGCACATCGTGCCGGCGCAAGAAGAAAAAGCTCAGAAGTTTACGCCGGCCGCCTTGGGTGAGTTTTTGGGGCAGCGCTTTGAAGTGCTGTTGACCCGACCGGGCGGCGATCAACTCCCAGCGGAACTCGCCATTTCGGCTATTGCAGCCGATGACCGGCTAGAACTGGCATGGCACCTGCGAGATCTATCCGATCAGAAGCGCTCTGATCAGGCTTTGCGCGCCAGCGAAGAACGCCTGCGCGATATCACGGACGCCGTGCCCATCCTGATCAGCTATATCGATCAGGAGCAGCGCTTCCGCTTCGTCAACAAGCCTTATGAAAGCTGGTTTGATCGCCCCACCGCTGAGATCCTGGGACGGCGGCTGAACGAGATCATGTCGCCTGCCGTTTATGCGGCGCGCCGGCCCTTTGTGGAACGCGCTCTTGCTGGCGAGCAACTCGAATATGACATGGACATGCCGCGGCCCGAGGGCCCGGCCACCACCCACATTGTCCACGTGCCCCACAAGGATGCCGCCGGCCGGGTCGTCGGTATCTATGCCCTGGTCCAGAACATCACGGCACGCCGGCAGAACGAGCTGGCGCTGATGGAAAGCGAAAACCGTTTCCGGCAATTGGCTGAGCTGAGCCCCGCCTTCATATGGTCGGCCGACAAGGCAGGCACGATCACCTATATGAGCCGGCGCTGGCAGGACCTTGTCGGTGGGGAACATTCAGCACCCCTGACCCTCAACGATAGCGTTGTACACCCTGACGATCGCGAAGCCGTGCATCAGGCATGGACACAAAGCCTGAGCACTGGGGAACCCCTTTGGGTGCAGGCCCGGTTCAGGCGGCATGACGGAGAATACATCTGGCATTCCGTTCGCGCCGAACCGACGCGGAATGCCGCTGGCGCGGTGACCGGCTGGCTCGGGGCCACCACCGATGTTCACGCCTCCATGCTCGATGCCCAGGAGCGGCAGAAGGACCACGATCGCCTCTGGCGCATCTCGCAGGAACTGATGCTGGTGCGCAATAGAGCCGGCACGATCCTCTCGGTTAATCCCAGCGCCAAGCGGCTCCTTGGCTGGGATCCCGAGGAGATGGTGGGCAAGACCGTCTTCGATTTCATGCATCCCGACGATCGCGAACGGACGGCAGCCTATGTCGCCCGGCAAGCCGCGAGCGAAGAAGTGATTTCCATTCAGAACCGCTACCGCACTGTGGACGGCTCCTATCGCCTGTTCGATTGGCGCGGCGTAACCGAAAATGGGCTGGTGCACGCCGTCGGCCGCGACATCACGGCGGAACACCAAGCCGCCGAGGAGTTGCGCAATACGGAAGAAGCGCTCCGCCAGGCCCAGAAAATGGAAGCCATCGGCCAACTGACCGGCGGCATTGCCCACGACTTCAACAACATGCTGGCGGGCATTATCGGCAGCCTCGATGTCATCCAGCGCCGGCTGGCCGCTGGCCGCTATGACGATATCAGCCGGTTCATCGACGGTGCCGTGACATCTTCCCGGCGCGCCGCTTCCCTGACGCAGCGCCTGCTGGCCTTCGGCCGGCGCCAGGCCCTTGATATCCGCCCGGTCGAGATCGGCCAGCTGGTGCATTCCCTCCACGACCTGTTGCGCCGCACCCTGGGCGAAGCCATCGAGATCCGGATTGATCTGCCACCGGGACAATTATGGGCCCGGGCCGATGCTGCCCAGCTCGAAAGCGCCATACTGAACCTGGCCATCAATGCCCGCGACGCCATGCCCAGTGGCGGCACCATCACCATCGCCGTGGCCAGCCGAACCGTCGCCGTCACCACGCCACGGCTTTCACGCGGTGACTACCTGGCGGTCAGCGTCGCCGACACCGGTACCGGGATGACGCCCGAGGTCATGCGCAAGGCCTTCGATCCATTTTTCACCACCAAGCCGATCGGGCAGGGGACTGGCCTCGGCCTTTCCATGATCCACGGCTTCATGGGGCAGATCGGTGGTGACGTAACCATCGACAGTCACCCCGGCATGGGCACCACTGTCACCATGCTCCTGCCACGCGCAGAGCCGGTCACCGAAAACGAGGTCGTTGCAAGCCCGGTTCGGCGTTCAGAAACCGTTCATATTGGCACCGTTCTGGTGGTGGAAGACGACCCCGCGGTCCGGATGCTGGTGGTTTCCGTGCTCGACGATCTGGGCATCAAATCCACTGTCGCGGTTGATGGAAACGCCGGTTTGGCAATCCTCCAATCCGATCTCCGAATCGATTTATTGATCACTGACATAGGTTTACCTGGCCTCAACGGCCAGCAATTGGCCAGGCTCGCCCGTGAGCTCCGGCCCTCCCTGCTGGTCCTTTTCCTCACCGGCTATGCCGAAGGCGCGGCCCTCGCCCCAACCGACCTCAAGCCCGGCATGCGCCTCATGACCAAGCCTTTTGAGCTCACAAATTTAGCAAGTACAATCAACGACATGCTGGCCAGCAAGCTGTCGCCGGTCCACCTCGACCCAACCACGACTGCGTGAACATCTCAAATCCTGGAACGATCCCAGCCCCTCTACATTGCCGGCAAGCCACCCAGCACGCTCGAGGAGCACCGGCCTTGCATCTCCACCAATCCGTTGTCGTAATCACCGGCGCCTCCAGCGGCAATGGCCGCGCCATCGCCCATGCTTTCGCCCGCCATGGCGCCCGCCTGGTGCTTGTCGCTCGCGGCGAGGAAGCGCTGGAGGAAACGGCCTCCGAATGCCGAGAATTGGGCGGAACAGCCCTGCCCATGGCAGCCGATGTCGGCGATAGCACAGCGATAGAGCGGGTCGGTGAAGCGGCGCTGAGCGAGTTTGGCCGCATCGACATCTGGATCAACAATGCGGCCATTATCCACTTCGGCCGCATTGAGGACACCCCGCCCGAAGTCATCGATCAGGTGCTGCATACCAACATCAATGGCTACTTCAACGGCACGCGCGTCGCCGTCCGGCAGTTCCGCCGCACTGGCAGTGGCATGCTGATCAACGTTTCCTCGGTCTTGGCGATAACCGCCCAGCCCTACGGATCCGCCTATGTGGCCAGCAAGGCCGCCGTTCGCGCCTTAAGCGAAAGCGTGCGCCAGGAAGTCGCGGATGTGCCCGCCATTAAGGTGTGTACCGTTCTACCCTATGCCATTGATACGCCGATATATCAGCGTGCAGCCAATTACTCCGGGCACGAGGCTCAACCCGTGCTCCCACGCTATTCGGCCGATACGGTTGCCGATACCGTGCTGGCCCTTATTAAACGGCCAAGGCGCGAAGTTTATGCGGGCAAGATCGGTGCCGTGGCCGCCCTTGCCAAAGCCGTTTTCCCGCCCCTGAGCGATCTTGTGGTCAGCACGGCTGTCAACGCGATCGAGTTGCGCAAAGAGCCTGCGCCGCCTTCAACCGGCAATGCCTTTTCCCCAATTCACAACGATCCCTGGACGGTGAGCGGCGGTTGGAAAAAGCCAGCGGGCCGGCAAGGAGGCACGGCCATTCCCCTGTTGGTGACCGCCGGAGCTATTCTCCTTTTCGCCGGGGCTATTCGCTCGCGCCACCGGATCTGATTGGGCCTACGCCACCTCAGGCCAGCGCTGGCGCAAGACGGGCTGCCGCGTCTGCATCACTTGTTCCACAATAACTGCCGCTCCCGCACTCCCGGGAGAGCGGGCAAGTTCCTGCGCCAAGGCGCCCGCTTTCTGGCGGAACGAAGCCTGGTTCAGTAGGCGCTCCAGCGCAACTGCGATTTTCGGGGCCGGAGACCTCGCTCCCAGTACAATACCTGCTCCAGAGCGCTCAATGCGAGCGCCAATCCCGGGCTGCTCGAAAGCAAGCGGCAAACAAAGGAGCGGCAAGCCTTCAGCCAGGGCATCGAGCACGGTGTTGAGCCCGCCATGGGTAATCACAATGTTGGCCCGCTTGAGAACGGCCTCTTGCGGCACCCACGGCAGCACCCAGTCAGCATCGATTGTTTGTGCCTCCTCCGGCGTTAGGGAACCGGAGTGAGAGATCAGCAACTGCAGCCCCAGCTGGCGGCAAGCCTTCGCGATGCGTCGGAACAAACCCAGCCGATGGCCCTGCAAAGTACCGAGCGACGCATAAACCAGCGGTGCCGGTCCAAACGAGGGCAACTGTCCAGAGGCGGTGCTTTCACTTGGGCGCAGTCTTCCGACATGGTGGAAGCTCGCGGGCAGATGGCTGCGGGGAAAATCAAGGCCCCTGATCATCTGGGACATGTCAGCCAGAGGTGATAGGCACTCCACGAGCTTGGTTCGGCGTGCAATGGCAAACCGCTCCGACCATTGCTGGATCGTCTGGTCGTGCCGCCGCGTCAGCCAGTCGGCAATCTGCTCGCCCGCCCTGTTGCGCTTTAGTCCCCACTCGCTCTCTTCATAGTCCCAAGGGAGAACGGGAAGAGGCACCAGTGGCTCGCGATTGATTGGTGCCGCTGCGGCAAGGCTGACATAGGGCAGGTGAAGAAAACCGGCTACCAGAGCGCCGGCCGGCTCCATCTGGTCCGTGACGATCCCGTCTATGCCATGCGTTCGGAGCAGGTCTGGAGCCTGCTCGCACAAGGAGTTCGTGATCGCCGACATGTCGGAAACCAGGCGCTGGATGCCGAAAGGCAAGCCAGGAGAGCGGGAATGCGCCACGAATCCGTCCGGCGACCATTTCGCCGAGCCGGGGTCCAGAAAAATGGGCGTGAAGCCACGCTGGGGCAATGGGGTATCGGGATGTGCGACTATAAAGCATTGATGGCCTCGCCGGCCCAGCTGCTCCGCCAATGATGCCGCAGGTTGCAGGTGACCCTGCAGGGGTGGACTAAAGAAAGCCAGACGCATCGGTCATCAATCAGCAAAGGACATTCTGATTGGAACGCACCGGCGATCCGATGAGATCAAATACAATCTATGTATCTTGCCTCAACGCTTGCTCAGAGCGAGAACCCGCCATCGGCCATGAACACCGATCCAGTGGTGTAACTTGCCTCGTCGCTTGCAAGATACAATGCCAAGAAGGCGATCTCCTCCGCTGTGCCTAGTCGGCCTAGTGGTTGCCGGTTGACGAAATCCGCGCGAACCGAATCCTCCGTCCTGCCGGTTTTCTCGGCGAGCGCGGCGATGCGCCCATCGAGCGATGGCGACTGGATCGTGCCTGGGCAAATCGCATTGCAGCGTATGCCTTGCTTGATGAAGTCGGCTGCCACCGCCTTGGTCAATCCGATCACCGCTGCCTTGCTTGCGCCATAGGCGTGCCGGTTGGGAATGCCTCGTACCGAGGATGCACCCGAGGAAATATTGACGATCGAGCCTTGCCCGCGCTCCAGCATGCCGGGCAGAAAGGCGCGCACTGTTCGGTGCATGGATTTGACATTCACATCGAACGAGAAATCCCATTCCTCGTCACTGCACTCCAGCACCGAGCCGTGATGCACAAAGCCCGCTGCATTGACGAGGATGTCGATAGGACCCGTTCGGCCAGCCAATTGGTTGATCGCCTCGGTCGAGCGCACATCCAGCTGCTGTGTTCGAGCGCCGTCAAGTCCTTGGAGCTTGCCGGGGTCCAGATCCGTTGCCCACACAGTGGCGCCCTCGCGAACGAAATTCTCGGCAATGGCGCGGCCAATCCCTTGCCCCGCTGCCGTGACAACGCAGATTTTTCCCTCGAGCCTGCCCATTTCAATCCTCCCGTTTTGAGGGGGAGGTTATCCCTGCCATGGCATTCCGCAAGGTAGCAGTTACTTGGGTAGTAACCAGTCCAGCGAGCGCCTGAGATGGGCAACGCCATCGTTCTCGTGCCAATGGCCATGGGCAAACAGCACCCGCTCCGGTTCAAGGGCGACGAGGCGCTGGGCCGCTGAGGTGACCGCTTCGCCGCCCGCCTTGACCAGTGCGCGGGCATAAACCGGCGCCTTGCCTTCGGGCGCCAGCACGCCTGCCAGTTTCCCACCAAGCCGCATGGCGAGCGGCAATCTATCGGGTTCCAGATTGACGATAAGGTCGGTCAGAACGAGCGTGCGACTGGGCCGGTGAAACAGTTCCGCCTCCACCAAGCCCTTGCCGCGCACGAGCACGATCTCGACCTCCTCGCTCCAATCCGCCGGCGCGCCATCTGCAAACACCTGGTCGATCCGCAGGCCTGATTTCTGCACAGCGGGGCGCTCGCCGAGCCCCGGCACCGCCCAGCACTGTGCCTTAGGGAAATGCTCCTGCCACTCTCGCATAAAGGACCAATGCGCTGTGTTGGGCGCGACCAGATGGGCAATTGCTCCCAAATCCTCCAGCTTTTCCTTGAGCGCGAAACTGAACTGCGTGGGCGAGTGGAGGATCAACTCGCCGCCCTTGAGCCGGATCACCGTCATCCGCACGGGCAGGGGCATGCCCGCTACCCGCAGGGGCCCGCTGTCGACGATCCATATATCGCTGGCAACCGGTTTCGGCGTATCGAGCGGCTCGTAAACAGTTCGGGTCATGCTGTCCTCCTGGCAACAAGACCGTCAACGTCGCAAGGGCGGCAAAATTTCCCTTTCCGCCGCCCTTGGTCCCACTGCGGCTAACCGAGTGCGGCCTGCGCCTGGCAGATGCGGTCTACCATGGCGTCGAACTCGCCCCGAGGCGGACGATTGGCCGCGAGGCGCTTCTTGAGATGGCGTATGGGCTCCTCGAGAATGGTCGGCAGGTCTTCCGCACAGGAGAAATCTCCCGCCACGCTCTTGACCTTGGAATTGTCAAAAATTGCCGTCCAGGACTTATCACCAAGGAGCGGCCCGACCCATTCGGGATTGAACTTGATCAGTGTGTCGGTCGGCACATGCACGATCTTGGCTTCGACGCCCAGCTGCGCGGCGATCTCGCTCTGAATGTGGTCCCAGATATGGGCCCGGTCCGAAGTGATGTGGAAAATGTCCTGTAATGCCTTGTCCTTGCCGAACAGGCCCACGAACGGCACGGCAAAATCCACCGAGCGGGTGAGTGTCCAGGGCGTATGCCCGTCACCCGCCACAATGGTCGGCTCTCCATCCAGCATGCGCCGCGCCATGATGTCGGCATCCCCGATCATCACAGGCAGCCCGGTGCGTACGGTATGGCTTGGGCGTACAATGGTCCATTGCAGTTTGTCAGCGTTAGGCAGCAATTGCTCGCAAGCGATCTTGTTTTGCGAATAGGGCCAATAAGGATTGATCGCCGGGGTCCGCTCGGTAATTACATAATGGCTCGCCGGCTTCTCGTAGACCGATGCAGAGGAGATAAAGATGTACTGGCCGCAATGGCCGGAAAACACGTCTATGTCCTGCTGCACCTGGTCAGGCGTAAAGGCAATGAACTGGCACACGACATCGAAATTGCGCTCCGCGAGCCCTGCGCTGCCGATGTCCTTGAGCTCCCCCACAATGGACTCGACGCCATCAGGCAAATCGCTTTCGCGCTTGCCACGATTATAGACGCTGACCCGGTGCCCCTGCGCCACGGCGCGCTCCACACAAGGGTAGGAGATTTGCCCCGTGCCGCCAATGAAAAGAACGTTCAAAGCCATTCCGAAAACCTTTTGTTGGACGCGAACGCATCGCATCAGGAGGTGAGCCTACACCCTGAAATAGCTCTGGCTAGCCCTGTTCTGCCCAGATGCTGTTAACGCTGAAGTGCAAGAAAGCTGCAGACCCGCTGTCTGTCGAGGGTCCTGGGACGTATAGGTAGGATCAGTCCCATAGGTGCGAGATGAGCCACCGAACGCTTGAGGATGTCCTCTCCGATCGCAACAACAGCTTCAATGCCGTGCGCCTTTTGGCAGCAGCGGCTGTTTTCGTGTCGCACGCTTTCCTGATTGTTCCCATGGGCAATCACCACCAGCCTTTGGACAACACGGCCTTTGACCTCGGCCAATTGGCGGTCAACGTCTTTTTCTTTCTGTCCGGGCTGATGTTAAGCCGCTCCTATGCGCTCAAGCCACATCTGGGCGGGTTCATCGCCGCGCGCCTGCTGCGCATTTTCCCGGGCCTTCTGGTGTGCGGCGCGCTCATCGCCTGGCTCATTGCGCCATTCTCGACGAGCCTCAGCCTCGCCGGGTATTTCACCAGTCCTGCGACCTGGCTCTATCCGCTGTTGATGCCAATCCTGTTCAGCCAGACTGATCTTCCCGGCGCGTTCCTCTTTGGCATGGAGCCCGGGCAGGTCAACATCCCCTTATGGACCATCAAATACGAGCTGCTGGCCTATCTCGCTTTTTTAGGCATTCCCCTGCTCAAGGTTTTCGGGTCGCGGTCCGCCATGGCCGCGCTGACCGTGCTCTTCGGCCTTCTTCTTGTTATCGCCTATCAAACGCATGCGTTTGATCATGCAGTTCTGGGCAGCCTAATCCGCTTCGGCTTCTGCTTTGCTCTAGGCATGCTGGCCTTTACCTGTCGCAACAAAATTGTCTTGAGCTGGCCCGTCACGCTGTGCGGCATTGTGCTGGCGCTGTGGCTGTCGCCCACCGTGTTGGGGCAGGTGGCGTCCATTGTGGGCTTTGCTTACGCCGCAGCCACTCTGGGCGGCACCAATATTCCAGGTCTCACCCGTGCCACGCGGCACACCGATTTATCCTATGGTATTTACCTCTATTCCTTTCCCATTCAGCAGGCGCTGCTGGCCCGTTATGGCACCAGCCTTCCCATGACCGTGCTGATGAGTGCCGCTGCAGCTGTTATTTCCATGGGCTTTGCTTACCTGTCCTGGCGCTGGGTGGAACGGCCGGCCCTTTCGCTCAAGTCACTGTTTGAGCGTCGGAAAACGTACCCAACTGATGCTGGATTGACGAATGTATAGCTGATCAGCTATGTATTGGCGGCACCTGCAAGAGGCTCGCCGGCCATGTCCCAAGCTCAGGATCTGATTTTCAGAACGCTTGCCGACCCGACGCGCCGTGCCATTTTCGAGCGGCTCTGCCGCAAAGGTGAACAGACTGTGAATGCGCTGACGGCCGAATCCGGTGTCTCGCAACCCGTAGTTTCCCGTCATCTCGCCATGCTCAAGCAAGCCGGTCTTGTCCAACCGCGCGCCTCGGGGCGCCAAACGCACTATCGCGCAGAGATCAGCGCCTTGTCTCCCCTGGTCGACTGGACCGGCGAGATGACCAGCTTCTGGGAAAGCCGGATCGATCAACTCGAAGATTTGCTCAAACGAATGGACCAGTAAGGAAACGAAGATGACGACATCCGCCCAGACTCGCTCCGTTGTTGTTGAACGCGAGATCGCCCATCCACCTGAAAAGATCTGGCGCGCGCTGACCCAGCCGCATCTGATCAGCGAATGGCTGATGCAGAACGATTTCCAGCCCACCATGGGTCATCAGTTCACGCTCAGCGGCGACTGGGGATCGGTCGAGTGCCGGGTCCAGACCCTCGAGCCGAACCGCACCCTTGCCTATAGCTGGGACGCCTTCGGCCTTGAAAGCGTTGTCACCTGGACGCTGACGCCAACGGCCAAGGGAACGCATTTGCGCATGGAGCAGGCCGGCTTCCGCGCCGACCAGGACCAGTTCTTCGAGGGGGCCCAGGGCAGCTGGCCGCAATTCGTATCCGCGCTCGAAGAGGTCGTCGCCAAACTCGATTGAGTTTTGTGTCGGGATAGGCCCTGCTGGCACGTCCTGTCAGCAGGGTCGGGCAATCTCATGCCTGTGGTACAATTCGGGGGGGAACAGTGGATCAACCGGTTTACGGCTCGATCATCATTCGCGGCGCGCGCGAAAACAATCTCAAGAACGTTTCCCTCGATATCCCCAAGCGCAAGATCACCGTCTTCACCGGCGTGTCAGGCTCGGGCAAGTCGTCGCTCGTGTTCGGCACGATCGCAGCCGAATCCCAGCGCCTGATCAACGAGACCTATCCTGCCTTTGTGCAGCAATTCATGCCGCGCTATGGCCAGCCCGACGCGGACCTGCTGGAAAACATCTCGGCCGCCATCATTGTTGATCAACAACGCCTGGGCGGCAATTCCCGCTCCACAGTGGCAACGGTGACCGACGCGGCGCAGATGTTGCGCGTGCTGTTTTCGCGGCTGGCTGAACCGCGCCTCGCTTCGCCCTCGCTCTATTCCTACAACGATCCGCGCGGCATGTGCCCAGAGTGCGAAGGCATCGGACAGGTGGCAGCCATGAACATGGCGGCCGTAATCGATGAGGACCGGTCGCTCAACGACGGCGCCCTGCTGCCCAAGGACTATTCGGTCGATAGCTGGTATTGGGAAATCTACAAGAATTCTGGCCTGTTCGACATGGACAAGCCGATCAAAAACTATTCGGCGGAGGAGCGCGAAAACCTCCTCCACCTCGATGATGGCCGAAAGATCAAGGTCGGCAAGATCAACCTCACCTATGAGGGCGTGGTCGCCAAGCTCAAGAAGGGCCTGGGCAGCAAGGATCCGGATTCGCTTCAGCCCCATGTCCGGCTTGAATATGACCGCATCTTCACCCGCGCCGTCTGCCCCGCCTGCCATGGCGCCCGCCTCAACCAGGAGGCCTTGGATAGCCGCATCGAAGGTCACAACATAGCCGAGCTATCGGCCATGCAGGTCAGCGAACTGGCCCGATTTGTGCGCACCATCAAGGCCCCGCAGGTCGGCCCCATGCTGGAAGCTCTGGCACTGCGGCTTGAAAATCTCGTCACCATTGGCCTTGGTTATCTGAGCCTCGACCGGGAAAGCTCGACCCTGTCGGGCGGCGAGTCCCAGCGCGTCAAGATGGTGCGCCATCTCGGCTCTTCGCTCACCGACATCACCTACGTGTTCGACGAACCCTCGGTCGGTCTTCACCCCCACGATGTTGGCCGGCTTGCCGAGCTCATGACGCAGCTGCGCGACAAGGGCAATACGGTCCTAATCGTCGAGCACAAGCCCGACATGATCGCCATTGCCGACCATGTGGTTGACATGGGTCCCCTTGCCGGCAGCAAAGGCGGGGAGGTCGTTTACGAGGGTGATTACGCGGGCCTGCTTCAGTCTGGCACACTCACCGGCCGGCACATTGGCAAGAATCAGCCCATCAAGACGCAGGTGCGCAAAGCTAATGGCGAGTTGCACCTGCGCCATGCCCGGCTCAACAATCTCAAGGATGTTTCCGTCACTATCCCGATGGGAGTGCTGACAGCCGTCTCGGGCGTTGCCGGATCGGGCAAATCCTCCCTCATCCAGGGCTGCCTGCCGCAAGCTTACCCCGACACCATCATCATCGACCAGAACCTGGCACGTGGCTCGCGCCGCTCCAACACAGCCACCTATACCGGCATTCTTGACAATGTGCGCAAGGCTTTTGCCAAGGCCAACAGCGTCGATGCCGCGCTGTTTTCAGCCAACAGCAAAGGCGCGTGCCCCGACTGTAACGGGCTCGGCGTGATCTACACCGATCTTGCCCATCTTGATCCCATGGTCACTACTTGCGAGACCTGCGAAGGCAAGCGCTTCCTGCCTGAAGTGCTCGAACATCATCTGCGGGGCCGGTCCATCAGCGATGTTTACGAGATGAGCATCACCGAGGCCGTGGGTTTTTTCACCGAAGCGCCGATCCTCAAGATCCTCCAGGGGCTCGACGATGTGGGCTTGGGCTATCTCACCCTTGGCCAGCCGCTATCGACCCTGTCAGGCGGCGAACGCCAGCGTCTCAAGCTCGCGGCTGAACTGGGCAAGAAGGGCAATATCTATGTGCTCGACGAGCCCACGACCGGTCTTCACATGAACGACGTCGATACCCTCATCGGCCTGTTCGATCGCCTTGTCGATGCCGGCTCCACCGTCATCGTCATAGAACACAATCTGGATGTCATCGCCCGTGCCGACTGGGTCATCGATCTCGGCCCCGGCGCGGGCCAGGATGGTGGTGCTGTCGTGTTCGAGGGGCTACCCGCAGATCTGGCGAGGAGCGACACACTGACAGGCCAGCATCTCAAGGCACGCAATCTGGCTGCGGCCTAAAAAAGAGAGGGCTCGAAAGCCCTCTCTGAAGAAGCTTACGCCGCCTTGGCTTCGGTCTCTTCTGAATTGGCGTTGTCCATCGCCTTCATATAGAGGTCGAGCAGGGTTTCATGCTCGTCGCGCTCATTCTCGTCCTGTTTGCGCAGCTTGATGATTTCCTTGATGATCTTGATGTCGAAGCCTTCGCCCTTGGCTTCGGCGAACACTTCCTTCTTGCCCTCGTTGAGCTCGGCAATTTCGGCTTCGATATGCTCGATGCGCTCAACAAAAGAGCGGATCCGCCCGCCGGCAATACCCACGTCGCTCATGGTTTCTCCTTGGTCCAAATCGCCAGCGCACTATCGGAGCCGATGGTTGCCAGCCGGTAAACATGGAACGAAGGCGAGCGCTTACCCACGGCAAAACGAGCAAGGCTCGTGACGGAACAGGCTTTGTCCTTGCACGTTTGCCCTGCCCGTATGGAGTTCGCCCGATGTCGGAGAAGGATCGGCAACAGCTCGAGCGCCAGCTCGACAAGATCGAGGATCAACTGCCCGATGTGGCCACCGGCTGGCTGTCCTGGCTACGCCAACCGCGCCATCGCTTTGTACGGATACCCGTCGGCATTCTCCTTGTGATCGGATCGGTGTTCAGCATCCTGCCTGCCCTGGGTCTTTGGATGCTGCCGGTTGGGCTCATGCTCCTGGCCATTGATGTGCCCTTCCTCCAGCGTCCCACCACCCGAATGCTCCAATGGCTGGAACGGACCTGGCGCAAGTTGCGAACCAGATTCGGTTCTCGACGTTGATAGGAGCAAGGACAGCCCTGCTGCCCTTATCCACTATCTCTCCATAAACAAGGGTTTGACACAATGAGTGAAGAGCTCGCCTCGTTCAAAGGGCGTCGCCTGCTTGTGGTTGAAGACGATTACTTTATCGTCGAGGAGCTCCTGCGCGGGCTGGAACAAGCCGGTATGGAGGTGGTCGGGCCAGTTCCCAATTTGGGCCAGGCCATGGTGCTGTTGGGCAGCACGCAATATCTCGATGGCGCGATCCTCGATATTTCGCTGCAAGGGGAGATGGTGTTCCCTCTCGCTGATGCCCTCCAGAGCCGCAACATTCCTTTTGTATTCCTGACGGGCTACGAGCCGGCCATGGTCCCGGCGCGCTTCAAACATATCAAGCACCTGGACAAATCCGTGGACCTGGTGACGCTGATTACCTCCCTATTCCACGAAAACGTATAAGGCCCGGGGGTGAGGCACGAGGCCTCGCCCCCCGCTCTTCTGCGGTCGCTGCCTTCTTTAGACCGTGCTGCGGTCCTGTACGAAGCAGTCAATCTGATCCCGCCTCGTGCCCAGATCGGCCAGAAGGCGATCATCCAGCGTGTGGAGCTTGCGAATGGCTATGCGGCGCAGGCGCCAATCGTTGAACTTGCGAGCTAGGGGTGCAAACATCGTGTGTTCTCCATTCTTGCAAAACAAGACGCCTTCTGACGCGTGAACGTCAGCTAAACTCGCCGGATCTATGGTCGGAGTTGGCAGCCAGCGGGGCGCCTTGGGAACATAGTTGCGCAACAGGCGCCTCGTTCGCTACGGTTGAGAACGCAACATGTTTTTCGAAAATGCAAAATGAACTTTGATTGGGATGACCTGCGGCTGTTCCTGAGCGTTGCTCGGCTGGGTGGCCTTTCCGCTGCGACTGAGACAACCGGGCTTAGCGCCGCCACGTTGGGCCGTCGCATCACGGCCCTGGAGAAGAAGATCGGCAAGCCGCTGTTCCAGCGTAGCCAGACCGGCTACCGGCTGACCGATGCGGGCGAGAGCCTCCTTCTCCGCGCCGAGGATGTGGATGCAGCCATGCTCTCGCTCAAACGCTGGCAGGAAGGCACTATGGGCGACCGGGTAGTGCGCCTTTCCGCCGGCTCCTGGACGTCGGCGTTCGTGGCGCGCAACATTGGTCTCCTCTGGAGTGTCGATGACCGGTTTGGCCTTGAACTGGTTACGGCCAACCAGAAGGTCGATATCGGCCGCCGACATGCCGACCTCGGCATTCGCAACCAGCGCCCCACCGAGCAATGGCTGGCTGGCCGGCTGATCGGTGCGGTCGCCTATGCCATTTATTCCGGATTGAACCTCGTCAACGGCATCAAGGCTGGCTACTTCGTGGGCTTTGCTGGTGAAGGAGGGCAGACCCATTCGGCGCGCTGGCTCGAAGCCCGTCATGGCGATCGCATTGCGGTGCGCGCGCATGATGCCACCAGTGTGCGCGAACTGGTGGCTAATGGGGCAGGGCTCTCTATTTTCCCGTGTTTCATTGGCGACAGTGATCCGCGCCTCGTGCGGGTCGCGCCGCCTATTCCCGAGCTTAGCACCGACCAATGGCTAGTCAGCCATCATGAGGAGCGGCACGATCCAGCCGTTCGCACCGTGGCCGATCGTATTGCGGTGCTGATGCGCGACAATGGTGCGCTGTTTCGGGGCGAAACGCCGCGGCAGGGGTGATTCACGGCCTTGTGGCTTGGGCTGGCAAAGCGGCGGCCATACTCTACCTGTCCACCCGCAAACCAGCAGCGACCGCCTTGTCCCAGATCACCCCGCCGCATATCGAACCGCATCGCCAGCCGCTCTCCATCCTTCAGTCGGTGCGGGCGGCGCGGCGCAATGTACTCGAGATCATTCCCGCCATCGCCTACACCCAGCCCATCGTTTCGGGCCGCATGGGCGCACGCTGGCACATGGTGCAGGACCCATCAGCCCTGCGCCGCATCTTCCTCGACAATGCGGACAATTACCCCAAGTCCGAAGTCATGTTGCGCATGCTTCGTCCGGCCGTGGGGGATAGCCTCTTTACCTCTGAGGGAACGGATTGGCGCTGGCAGCGCCGTGCGGTGGCGCCGGTTTTCGCCCAGCGCAATGTTGTGGCGCTGGCCCCCGTCATGACGGCAACTGCCGAGCGCGCCGCCCAGCGCCTCTTGGAGGCGGGTTCGCATGCCGAGATGGTCAGCGAGATGCTGACCGCGACATTCGATGTCATTTGCGAAGTCGCGCTTTCAGGCCGAGAACACTTCGACTCCGCTGTTTATGCCGCTGCCATCCTCCGTTACTTTGAAACGGCCGGTAAGGCATCGCTGCTCGATTTCCTTCGCGTGCCACACTGGATCCCGCGGCCGGGCGAACTCTTGGGCCTGGCTGCCGTACGCACCATGCACGATATGGTGGCGCGTGCCATTGATGCCCGGCGCAAGGAGGCGAGCGGGGAAGCCGACGACCTGCTTGATTTCATGCTCAAGGCCAAGGATCCCGAGACCGGCCGCACCATGTCGGCGCAGGACCTGCTCCACAATATGCAGTTCTTTATCGTAGCCGGCCACGAAACCACGGCTTTGGCGCTGAGCTGGGCGCTCCAGCTGCTGGCGCTGAGCCCCGATTGGCAGGAAGAGGCTCATAGGGAAGCCCGGGCCGTGCTGGGGGAGGCGGCGGCGCAGGCTGATCAGCTCGAAAGCATGCCCTTGTCGCGGCAGATCCTCGAAGAATCCATGCGCCTCTACCCGCCGGTGGGCCTGCTGGCGCGTGAGGTGAGAGCCGCCGATACTTTAGGTGCTCGACGCATCGAGCCTAATGATGTGATCTTCCTGCCCCTTTACGCCCTACATCGTCACCAGCTGCTCTGGGATGAGCCCAACAGCTTCCGGCCAGACCGCTTTGCGCCTGAACCGAGCAAGGGGCGGGACCGCTACAGCTATCTGCCGTTCGGTGCGGGTCCACGGGTCTGCGTGGGTGCAAACTTTGCCATGATGCAGGCCCAGATCATCCTTTCGACCTTGCTAGCCCGCTTCCACTTCGCGCCAGGGCCGCATCCCCTGCCGACCCCAACCATGTCCATGACAGTGCGCCCCAACACAGGCGTTCGCCTGCGGGTTACGCGTCGGACACAAAAAGCGGCGCGGGACTGATCCCGCGCCGTAACTTTTAGGCTTCCTGAATAGCCGACAGCTTCCAGTCGCCGCCGCGTTCGCGCACGAAGGTCCAAAGTTCAGTGGTTTCACTAGGCTGCTCGGCATCCCCGCTCACCACATTGCCGCTGGCCCGCTCCCGCGTCACGTCGATGGACGAATAGCGCATGGCCGCCGTGGCATAATCCTTAGAGCCCTCGCGCCAGCTTTCGCTGATATCGCCCTGGAGGAGCCGCACATCGGAGACCTCGTTACGGAGGCCATCGGAGGCATTCTGCCCCAGCTCCTCGGACAGGTAGGACATCATCTCGGGCGTCGTGATCTGCCGCAGCTTGCTGTAGTCCTCACGACCATAGGCGGACTGCACTTCGCGCAGCAGTGCTTCGAACCGGTCGAGATCCCGCTGCGTCGTGCCGATCTCGTCAGGGTTGCGGGGCTTCGCGCGCGATCCATAGCCGCTGCCCTGTGCGTGCCGCGGCGCTGCTGTTTCACGCGCATAATTATAGCCATTGCCGTTGAGCGGAGGCCCTCCGGCCGTGGCATGTGCGGAGCGGCGCGCCATGAAGCCCATGATGAGGCGAATAGCGAGAAAGATCAGCAGCAGCTGAACAATCAGGCCCAGGAAACCGGCAAAGCCGCCAAGTCCGCCGCCGAACAGGAGACCCAGAAGGCCGCCCAGGAACAGGCCGCGCATCAGCGAGCCGCCAAAACCATTGAAAAATCCGTTCTGCCGGTTGGTCACCGTGTTGGCGCGCGGTGTTGCGCTGGTGGGCTGCGCAGGTGTGGTGCTGCGTTGCACGGGAGCCGTCACCGTTGGCGAGATTGGCGTGGCCGGTGCGGTCTGGAAAGTACGCGTGCCGCGGCTGCCGAAGCTGCCGCCCCGGCGCGCTTCTGCTTGGTCCACGGTGACCATGGACATGGCCATGAAGACACATGCAAACAAACTGGCTAGGCGAAAGCCCCTAGAGGCAAACATGGGCGTTGTTCCTTCAGAAACTTTGGACAGGGCATATATAGGAATGCCCGTCCTAATGTTTAGTGGTCAGATGGGATCAATGAGGCCGCGCTTGAGGCGTTCCTCCTCCTCGCGCCGCCGCATGCATTTGGCCAGCGCCTGATACCAGTAGTGCTGCTCGCGGCCATCGGGTCGACCATCCCGCTCCCACAGTCCATAGGCCGTTTCGCGCACGAACTGCTCAAAACTTGGGTCGCCGAATCTTTCTTCGTTCCCCTCCATGGCGCTTGGTTGCCCTTCTAATGGGCGACCCGCGGGTGCCTCTGGGTCATGGCCGCGATAATGATCTCAGCCAGCCCGAACACCAGATGAGGCAGCCAAACCCGATCGGCAAATCCGAAAAGCCAGGGCGAGGCTGCGAGCAAAAGGCCACTGGCCATGTCGAGCCCGAGATGCACCGGCATGGGAATGGCCTTGGCGACCCCGAGCTCGTAATTGGTCAAGAGGCTATAGAGCACCGCACCGGCACCCAGGATGATCGGCACCCACTGCGCTGCCGTGCCGTCCGCAAACCCTAGGATGAACGGGGCAAGGATCAAGATAACACCAACAAGGTAGTCCAGAATGCCGTGTACGCGGGTGGGGATCATCATCTGCTCCGGGAGCCATGAATTCGGTTATTTCTCCAAGGCCAATCGTGCCGCCCGGCTGAATGTTCCACTGCTTGCCTTATGAGAAGATTCACCTATTTGGCACCTTCCACTCGCGCACGCGCGCTCACGTCTGCCTATTAGTTTCCTGTTAGGGTCGTTTTCCTAAATCTGCTCCAGACCAGGAGAAACGGAATGGCCAGTCAGTTGCGCACGGTTGACGACATCAGCAGCGATAGTTCTCGCCTGGACGCTCTCGACAGCCTGGATGTTCTCGACACGCCGTCCGAACTGCCCTTCGAGCGCATCACAGATCTGATCAAGCTCGTCTTCGGCGTCCAGATCGGCATTGTTTCAATGATCGATGGCCACCGCCAATGGTACAAATCCGTTGCCGGCCTGCCGCTGAGTGAAGTGCCGCTCGATGATACCTTCTGCAAGTACACCTTACAGCTCGGCCGGCCGGTGATCGTTCCTGACGCCACCAAGGATCCGCGCTTCTACGACAATCCTAAGGTCATCGACGGTCCGCGCATCCGCTTCTATGCCGGTGCGCCGATCATGACCAGCGCCGGTCAGGTGATCGGCACCATTTGTGCCATCGACAACACCGTGCGTGAGTTTGGCGAGCGCGAAACCCTGATCCTGACCCACTTGGCAGGCCTCGTGATCCGCGAACTGGAACTGCGCCAACAGAGCGCCACCGATCCGCTGACGGGTGCCACGACCCGCCGCGCCTTCAAGGAAGAGGCGACCAAGCACCTTCTCCTGGCTGCGCGTCATGCCATGCCCCTGAGTTGCATCACGCTCGACGTCGACCATTTCAAGCAGGTCAATGACAATTACGGTCATGCCGCCGGCGACAAGGTACTCACCGGCATCGTCAATGCCTGCAAGGCGCACCTGCGCCAGAGCGACTTGGTGGCGCGGCTCGGAGGAGAGGAGTTCGCCATTCTCCTGCCCCAGACTGATCAGGCCACCGCTGTAATGCTTGCGGAAAAGCTGCGCCAGCTGATTAAAGCCATGCGCTTTGCCGGCAGCGTTCCACCCATTGCCGTTACGGCATCTTTTGGCGTCGCGGCCATGGTGGGCGGCGATGACATCGACAGCCTGCTGCACCGGGCAGACTTGGCCCTTTATGATGCCAAGCGCACCGGGCGTAATCGCACTTGCCTGGCTCCCGAGCCCGAAGCGCGAGCAAAAAACAATCGCCGGCGCGTGCTCAAGGCTGCCCAGATCGTCTTCAACGACGGCCGCTCTACCTATGATTGTACTGTCCGCAGCCTGTGGGACGATGGCGCTGAAATCTCTATTGCCCTGCCAACGACCGTTCCGGAAGAGTTCGAGCTGGTCCTCAAGGGCAGTGCCGCACGCCGTAAATGCGAGTTGATTGGACGCGACGCAGGCTCGCTGGAAGCCGCGTTCATCTAAGCATTGTCACCGAACAGCATGTCGCGCGTTGAGGAGAGTCACTCCCTTCGCAAAGCGCTTCGGTATGCATCTCGATCCCGATCCTTATATTCTGGTGATGACCGGGGCAGGGCTGCTGATCGCCCTTGTGGCCTGGCTTCCCCTTGCCCTCAAGCGGCTCCCGCTTTCACTTCCCGTCGTTTGCCTCGTGATCGGGGCGATTGTTTTCCATCTTCCCCGCATTGGCGGTGAGGTGTCCCCAGCCGAACACCCCGTCATCACCGAGCGGCTGACCGAAATGGTGGTGATCGTGGCACTCATGGGCGCCGGGCTCAAGATCGACCGCCTGTTCGGCTTCAAGGAATGGAACATTACCTGGCGCCTCCTCCTGATCACCATGCCGCTCGGCATTGCCGCCATAACCCTGCTGGGCGTAGGCCTTTTGGGTCTTGGCTGGACGGCAGCGCTCCTTCTGGCGGCAAGCCTTGCCCCCACTGACCCGGTCCTTGCTGCCGATGTGCAGGTGGGCCCGCCGAAATCGGGCGACGAGGACGACGTCCGTTTCGCCCTCACCTCCGAGGCCGGCCTCAATGACGGTTTTGCTTTCCCCTTTGTTCACCTTGCCATTGTGCTCAGCCTGGCCGCTGGCACGGGCCAGCCATGGTTCTGGCAGTGGCTGGGTTACAACGTTGTCTGGGAGATCGTCGGTGGCCTGGGCTGCGGCTGGCTGATCGGCCGCCTCTTCGGCTGGCTCACCTTCAAGGTGCCAGGCGACTCCCTTGCCAAGACAGGCGACGGCCTCATCGCCATCGCCGCAACCTTTGTTTCCTATGGCGTGTCCGAGATCGTCCAGTGCTACGGGTTTTTCGCCGTCTTCGTCACTGCACTGACGCTGCGCCAGGCCCATCGTGACCATGACTTTCAACGCGATATGCACGACATCACCGAACAGGTCGAGCGCATCCTCATGATGATATTGCTCTTGATGTTCGGTGGGGCGATTGCAACCGGATTACTAAAGGACATCGGCTGGGTCGATGTTTTGGCTGCGATCCTGATCCTCGCGCTCGTGCGCCCGGTTACCGGTCTTCTCGGCATGATCGGCTTCAAGGCAAGCCTAAGCGAAAAGCTCACCATCGCTTTTTTCGGCATACGCGGCGTCGGCTCGTTCTATTATCTGGCCTATGGGCTCAATCATGGGGCATTCGCCGAAGGCGATCGCCTCTGGACCATCCTGTCGCTTGTCGTGGTTCTGTCCATTGTCATTCACGGATTGACCGTGACGCCAGTGATGCGCTGGCTCGATCGCATCCAGGGGCGGGATCCCGATGCGGAGGACGCTGCGCCCCCGCCAGGTTTACAGGGGCCCGCCAGCGAGCAGGGTTGACGCCACTCAACCCTGCAACACTAATCTTAGTCGTTGTCTTCGATATGGGTCCGTTCGTCCCCATCGAGTCCGGGCTCGTTGTTGCCGCGCTGTGTGTGAGGCACGGTTTTCTTGGGCCTCTCACTGTTGGTGGCCTCGCCGGGCGTGGTGCCCCAGTTTGTTCCCGGCGTTTGTCCGCCGCCGCTGACATGCTTCAGCTGTTCCTGCTGGCGATCGGTCTTGCTCATGGTGCTTCTCCTCTGTTGGACCGTGTTAATCCACGCTCCCGCCGAGGAGTTCCGCTGACCGGCACCGCGGCCGGCCCTTTGGAAGACCGGCAACTGTTGTGCCGCGCCGGGCATTTTACCTTTTATCAAGCAATCATCTTGAAATGAACGCACCCCATGACACTGGCCTATCGAGTAGTAGATCTGCGTGAAAGCGCAAACGATGCAGGCGACATAATCATTGAAGGAGCCCGTACCCCCGAGGATGCAGCACGCGAAGCCTTGGGATTGCGACTGATCCGCAGCGGCAGCAAACGGGATCTGGCAGCGCGCGTTTATTGGCAGCACACCGGCCAGCCCCTCAATATGGTACGCCTTTATACCAAGGTCACCGATCGCTAGCTGAAACAACATAGGCTAAGCCCGAGGAGGTTTAGCCAAATCAATCTTTGCGCAAAAGGCAACTTCACGCCCATGAGGCGATTAGCGTCTTGCCTTTGCCATTCCTGTTTTGCGTGGACTTCTCATGACCGTGACCGCTTCGACTGCCCCCATTGCTCGTGATGGGGAGGAGGCGGACAGTGCAGCCAACACCGGCCCAGCCACGCCGCAAGTGCCACCATCTGCCTTGGCATTCCGCCTGGCCCAGGCGCTTGGAAGGAGCAAGACGGACCTTCTCTTTATTGCCACCAGTGACCGTCGCGCCGAGCAAACGGCAGCGGCGCTTGCTTCGTTTATGCCCCATGGTCAAGTGCTATACTTTCCCCCTTGGGATTGCCTGCCCTTTGACCGTGCAGCGCCCTCCCGGGAAGCGATGGGCCAGCGTGTTGCCGTGCTGCAGTGCTTGCTCGAACCAACCAAGACGGCGCGCGTGTTGGTCACCTCGCCTGAAGCCGCCATTCAGCGCCTGCCACCGCCGGATGCCATCCGGACGGAGACCCTCCGCGTGGAGGTTGGCGCGCCGCTTGATCGAGACGCGCTCGCGGCTTGGGCAGCACGCACTGGCTACATCCGGGATGAACGCGTTGACGAGCCTGGCGAGCTGGCGCTCCTGGGCAATGTCGTGGACATATTTCCGCCTGACGGGGAAAGCCCGGTCCGGATCGCCGACGAGGATGGCGTTGTACAATCCATGGCGTGGTTCGATCCGGTCAGCCAGCGCTCGGCCGAGGAGCTTGAAAGCATTGTCCTGCGTCCCGCATCCGAGCTGATCAGGGACTCCGATGAACGCGAGCCCGGCGATGAACATAGGCTTGCAGCACATTATGATGCGCTCGAGACGATCTTCGGCTATTTGCCCAAGGCGAAACTGCTCCTTGGGGACGGCGTTGCCGAGCGCGTCGAAGCTCTCGATGAACAGGTCGTCGAAGCCCATGCGACAGCCAAAAGCCTCAGCGACGAAGCGGTCTTGAGCTCGGCCCGGCTCCATTATCTCGATCAGGACGAATGGAACACCGTCACGGAGGGCTACAAAAAGCTCTCATTAGATCGGACAGACCTCCGGCCTCTGCCCCGGTTTGCCGACCAGGGCAATCCCGGCCGCGCCTTGGCCGACTTTTTTCTATCCCAACGAGCGTCTGGCCACCGGATAGTGTTGTGCGGCCCGCCCGCCGCCCAGAAGCGTTTTAGCTCCATTCTCCAGCGCAGCAAGCTGACCGCAGGGGAGCTGGACGGTTCTATCCTCAGCCTTCCCAGTGATCCCGGCATCTGGTCGGCTCCCTTCGAGCTGAGGCAGGGGTTTTCCGACGATCGGGAGAAACTCACTCTTATCGCGTCCACCGATGTGTTCGAGGGGGAGAGCGTCACAGCCAGCGCCGCCAGCCCAGCGCTGGCCGTAACGCTCGACCTGCGTGTCGGTGATGTGGTTGTTCATGAGGATCATGGCGTTGGCGTCCTGGAAGACCTGACCCAGATCGAGACCGATGGAGCCGAGCAGGACACGATCAGGCTCCGCTACCACGGCGACACCACCCTGATGGTGCCGGTGAGCGATTTTGGCAAGCTGTGGCGCTATGGCGCCGAAGTCGACGCGGTCAAGCTCGATCGGCTTAACACCGATGCCTGGAGCAAGAAGCGGGCCGAGGTCAGCGCCGAAATCGATGAGGCCGCCAAGGCCTTGGCCGCCCTCGCCGCCGCGCGTCTCAATGCGAGGGCCAAGACGTTCAAGCCGCCGCGGGCCGAGTATAACCGCCTCGCCAAGCGCTTCCCTTTCTCCCCGACGCCCGACCAGACCACAGCCATCGATGCCGTGCTCGATGACCTCGCCTCCGGTCGTCCCATGAACCGCCTGGTGTGTGGCGATGTCGGCTTCGGCAAGACGGAGGTCGCTTTGCGCGCCGCTGCCGCCGTGGCGCTGAGCGGCGGGCAGGTGGCGCTGGTTGCGCCCACGACGGTTCTGGCACGTCAGCACGGGCAAAGCTTCGAACGCCGCTTTGCCGGCACCGACATCACCATCGGGCACCTGTCGCGCCTCAACACGCCAGCGGAAGCCAGGGCGGTCAAGGAAGGCCTGCGCAGTGGCGATATCCGCATCATCATCGCAACCCATGCGATAGCGGCTGAAGATGTCGAGATGCCCGAACTTGGTCTTGTCATCATCGATGAGGAGCAACGCTTTGGGGCCAAGCTCAAGCGGCAGCTCGAAGAGCTCGCCGCGGGCGTGCACCTCCTCTCCATGAGCGCGACGCCTATTCCCCGTACCCTCCAAGCCGCCATGGTTGGCCTTCAGGATGTCAGCGTCCTCGCCACGCCTCCAGCGCGCCGCCGTCCGGTGCGCACCACTTTGTCCCCTTATGATGCCGCTTCTGCTCGCACGGCGCTCCTGCGCGAAAAGCGGCGTGGCGGGCAAAGCTTTGTTGTCGTGCCGCGTATCGAGGATATCTCGACCCTAGCGGACGAGCTCGGCCGCATCGTGCCCGAACTTTTGGTGATCACCGCCCATGGCGATCTCGCACCCAGGACCATCGACACGGCGCTACTGGATTTCGCCAACGGGGCAGGGGATGTTCTTCTGGCGACCAATATCATCGAAAGCGGCCTCGACGTTCCCCAGGCCAATACCATGCTGATCTGGCGTGCCGACCGCTTCGGGCTCGCGCAACTACATCAGTTGCGAGGCCGCGTCGGCCGCGGCCGGGCTCAGGGTTTTGCCTATCTCCTGGTCGATCCCGATGAGGGGATCGCCGAAGCGACCCGCGCCCGTCTTGCGACACTCCAGACGCTTGACCGCTTGGGCTCAGGCTTTGAGATCGCAGGCCGTGACCTAGAATTGCGTGGCGCCGGCGATCTCCTGGGCGAAGACCAGGCCGGCCATGTCAATCTGATCGGCGCGGGGCTTTATCAGCAATTGCTGGAGCGCGCCCTCGCCGCTGCCAAGGGCGAAAAGTGGGACGCGATCACTCCTGCCCAACTCAACCTGGGCCTGCCCGCTTTCATTCCGGCCGACTACGTGCCGGAAGCCGTCGTGCGCATCAATCTTTATGCCCGCCTGCAACGGCTGGGCAAGCCGGAGGAGATTGCCGATTTCGCCGAGGAGCTGGAAGATCGCTTCGGTGCTCCTCCGCCGGAGGCCGAAAACCTCCTCGCGCTCACTGGCCTCGCCCTGCGCGCCGGCGCTCTCGGCATCACACGCGTCGACGCTGGCCCCAAAGCCATTGCGCTCACCCCGGCCAAAAAGGCGGACAGCAAAAAGCTGGTCAAACTCTCCGGCAATCGCCTCACCCCCAGCAACGACCGCCTCACCGCCGAGCGCGACGGCTCCGATGATGAGCTGGGAGAGCTGCGAGCGCTATTGGGAGTGGAAGGGTAGAGTCACTAAGCTCAGCCTACCCTTGATGTCACACCGGGCTTGACCCGGGGCCCATCCTGAGATCGTGACACTTCCTTGATCGGACACGCCCATACACCTCAAGTGGATCCCGGCTCACGGCCGGGATGACATCGAGAGCGTTACACGGACAGAGATCCTACTGCCTTCAAGCCGCCTCGGCCAACTGCCCCAGCCGAACCTGCACTAGGAGGCTCAGCTCGTCATAGACATTCCACTCATCGACGATTTTGCCGTCCTTCCAATGATAGTGGCTCATGCCCATCACCTGCACGCGCTTGCCGGTGGGATCGCCCAACTCGTTGAGGATACCGTAGCCCAGGTGGTGCCCTTCCATGATCCAGCGCACGGCAACCTTGGTGCCCCCTTCCTCACAAGGATTAGACGCCACGTGTTGCACCTCATAGGAGGCATCGGGCAGTGAGCCGATCAACCCCAGGTGCTGGTGGATGATGGCGGCAACGCCATAGAGCTCCTTCATCAGCGGCCCATGGTACTGCGCATTGGGCGCATAATCCTGCGCGATGCGGCCAAACATGCGCTTGGTGAACACTTCGTGCAGCATCTCGATGGTCTGGGCTTCCACGTCATTATGCGCGAGCGACGTGTCGGCCTTTTCCGTGGGCGGCGTCTGCCCCAGGAACCGCCGGTTTTCACCAATGTCGAGCGAGGTCAGGCCGGCATCGAATTTCTGCTTGGCCGTGCGCATGGCGAAATGATTAGGATCGAGCCCCAACTGCTTGATGATTGCCATCTGGTCGGCCACAACCCATTCGCGATAAATCTTGTTGCGATGCACCATGCAGTCCGCGACCGTGCGGCTGACAAACGGCCTGAACGTCGGCTGCCCCAGATGCCCATACTGGGTGTGCCGGCCCGATCCGGTGACGAGATGGCTGGTATAGAAGCCATCCTTGTCATTGCCGTTCCAGATCACCTGCGTGCCCATGCCGCGACGCTCGGGGAAGCTCACCAAGCGCTGGATGGTGTCGCGCACCACATCCTCACGGTTGTAGATCGTCCCGGTGGTGCCATAAAGCACGCAGTTATGGGTGTAGTGGGTATAGATCAGCCCGATATCACGCTCGTCCCAGATCTTGTGGGTGCAGCGGATGATGTAGTCCACGATATCAGTATAGATCGGGTCGAACCCTTCCAGCGATTGCGAACGCGGCCGGTTGGTCGGTGCGAGATCGGGATAATCGCGCCGTTCGACCTGCAATACGCTTTCGTTCAGCGCCACCTCCGAACTGCCCTTGCTATTGGGATTGCTGGTTACATCGCTCATAATGGGTCCTTGCGTTTGGAGGTTTTGATCGAGGGGCGTCCAGTCGAGCCAGTCTCGGACATGACGCGCCACGGCGAGTGGATTTTCAAGCGGGCTGAAGTGCCCGGCTTGCGGAATGGTAAAATAACGCGCTCCAGGGATGCCACGGGCAAGCTCCTCATGCGCTTCCAGCGAGCAGACCTGCTCGTCCTCGCCTGCGAGGATCAGCGTTGGAACAGCAATGTTGCGAAGTCGCGGCCGGCTGTCGGCGCGGTGAATTGCGACCTCCGCCTGGCTCGCGAGCACCTCGGCACCCTCATCCGCCGCCATGCGCACAAGCAGGTCCCGCAAGTCCGCATTGTACTGATTGTACGGCGACACGAGGCGCGGCCAGTCGGCAGCAATGAACTGGGTCATCCCTTTGCGCCGGGCAGTGGCAACAGCCTTTCGCCGTTTGGCGGCATTGCCTTCAGGATCAGGCCGGCCTGTCGTGTCGATCAAGGCTAGCCGCGCCACCCGCTCGGGCGCTTGCGCCACCATTTCCAGTGCGACGATCCCGCCCAGCGAGAACCCCAAAAGCGCAAACCGCTCCGGCGCTTGCTCTAGGATCTTGCGTGCGAGGGCAGGCGTGGTCTGCGCGCCGCTCATCTCCGCAACGATGGTTTGGGGCACATCGAGTTGCCCCACCAGCTGCGTGAACAAGCGCGCATCGCATCCCGTGCCGGGTAACAGCAAGAGCGGCAGCGATGCCGGAACGACATCTGCTTTCATCTCGGCAGCGAAGGAGAAAACTTCGTTCATCAAATCCGTGTTGCGATCCGCCCTGGGATGCTCCAGAGCCATTCTCACCAAAAAACTCTGGCAAATTTTGAATACGTATGCAAGATCGATTCAGCACATCGATGACACCAGACGTTGGCAGTCTGCTGACGTCAGGAGGCCATTGGTGATCCCATTTCCGAGAGCCAGATGATGACCCAGACCTTCCCCGGCGTAAGCTATGTCAAAGCCCCCGAACGCTCTTCGATCGGCGACAATGCACCGGTAGAAACCCTGGTCAGCGAGATCATCAAGAACGTTCGCGCCAATGGCGACGCTGCGGTTCGCGAATATTCGGTCAAGTTCGACAAATCAGAGATAACCGCTTTCGAGGTGACCGCAGAGGAACGCGAAGCAGCCCTGGCCGAGCTCGACCCGCAAACTCGCGCCGATACCGAGTTTGCCATCAACAATGTCCGCCGGTTCGCCGAGGCCCAGCTGGCGACCATCCTCCCGCTCGAGGTGGAAACTCTTCCCGGCGTTCATCTTGGTCACCGCGTCATCCCCATCCAGCGCGTCGGCTGCTATGTCCCCGGCGGGCGCTATCCCCTTCTATCGGCTCCCATAATGACCATCGTTCCAGCCAAGGTTGCGGGCGTCGACGAGGTCATCGCGTGCCTGCCGCCCAATGCCCACAAGGCCATGATTGCGGGTTGCCACCTCTCCGGCGCCGACCGCATCTTCCGCATCGGCGGTGCCCAAGCCATTGCCGCCATGGCCTACGGCACCGAGAGTGTTCCGGCCGTTAACAAGATCGTCGGGCCCGGCAATGCCTTCGTCAACGAAGCCAAGAGGCAGGTCTTTGGGCCCGTGGGCATCGACCAGCTCGCTGGCCCCTCCGAGATATTCATCGTGGCCGACCGGACCGGCGACGCTGAGATGATCGCCACCGACCTCCTGGCCCAGGCCGAACATGATGTGCGCACCCGCGTCGGCCTCATCACCACCGACCGTGCCCTCGCCGAAGCCACGCTCAAAGAGATCGAGGCCCAGCTCCCGACGCTCTCCACTGCCAATACAGCGCGCGAAGCCTGGATCAACTATGGCGAGATCGCCGTCTGCGACACGGAAGAAGCCATGATCGGCTATTCCGACCTGATCGCGGCCGAGCACCTGCAGGTGCATACCGTGGACAGCAAGGCCTTTGCGCAAAAGCTTAGAAATTATGGCTCCCTGTTTATCGGCGAGCTGGCCAGTGTGGTTTATTCCGACAAATGCTCGGGCACCAACCACACCCTGCCCACCATGGGTGCCGGCGCCTATACGGGCGGGCTCTGGGTCGGCGCCTATGTCAAGATCGCCACCCATCAGTGGCTCGATGAACGCGGCGTCGCCCAGGTCGCCCCACCCGCCGCCCGCCAATCCGCTAGTGAAGGCCTCGAAGGCCACCGCCGCGCGGCCCAGTTGCGCTTGGACCGGATGCAGGCAAAGGCAGGCGCTTAGCTCTGGAAATTCCTTTGTCATCAGCCGTTACCCTCGGGCTTAACCCGAGGGCTCTGCCCTGACGGGGCGTTCCGCAAGTACAGAACCCTTGGGTCAAGCCCGAGGGTGACGGCTGGTGTGAGCGCGCTGGGCTGATCAGCGTTGCCTCCAGCAAAGCCCGTAACGGCGGAGTCTTAGAAACTCTATCTATCACCACCGTCATTGCCCGGCCTGTCCGGGCAATCCATCTTGCGGAAAGGTGGACCACCCGGACCAGCCGGGTGGTGACGATCATCGAGCAATTGGCGCTAGCTGATCTTATCCGCCTCCGCCCAGGCGGCCTTCAGCTTCTCCACTGTGAACCCCGGCGCCCGTGCGGCCGTTAAGATCGGCACTTCCTTGCGCATCACCACATCAATCGCCCAAGCCATGCGCTCGATATGCTCGGCCGGGATCACCACGGCCCCATGCCGGTCCGCATGGATCAGATCATCAGGCCGCACCGCCATGCCAAACACCGTCACCGGACAATCAAGCTCCGTCACATGCACAAAGGCATGGCTCGGCCCTACGGCACCGGCAATCACCTGGTAACCCTCGTCGAGCATGCCAAGGTCGCGCAACACGCCATTGGTGACCGTACCGGCAATGCCCAGGCCCTTGTGCTGCGCCACCTGCATCTCACCCCAGAAACCGCCGATCACATGGGGGTAATCGGTATCCTCGATCACAACGACATTGGGGCCTTCGCCGCTCGCGACATATTCGTAGTAAGCCATGCGCAGCGCTCGCACCTCGGCCGCCGGCTTTTGCGCGGGCGAGGAGGCCCTAATTTTGGCTGTCCGCGCAAAGCCGACGACTGGCGGCAGGTTTGGATCGGCGCAGACCACCGGCGTCTTGGTGAAACCCTCTGCCGTCCGCCCGCCCATAACATGCTCCAGCGCATTGCAGACGGTCGGCGTGTCTGCCTTGCGCAAGGCGGCGAGGATCTCAGGTGATATTGTCGGCATGAATTCTCCTCCAGAAGTCATCACTTGTTGTCACCATCCGGCTCGTCCGGGTGGTCCACCTTCGGCGGTTGAATTGCCCTCACAGGCCGGGCAGTGACTGCGCCGGAAAACGGGACTACCCTTTGCTCGCGATTTCCGCGCCTTCGCTCAGCGCCTTGAGCTTGGCCCAGACAACCTCGCTGTCCACGGCGCCAAATCCCGCAAAGGTCGAAAAGCCGCAATCCGTACCGGCTATCACGCGCTCCGCGCCAACAATGTCGATGTAGTTCCGCAGCCGCTGCGCGATGAGTTCGGGGTGCTCCACGAAATTGGAAGTGGAGTCGATCACGCCCGGGATCAGCACGTAGTCATCAGGCAGATCAACATTCTTCCAGTCGACCCATTCATGCGCATGGCGCGGATTGGCGCCTTCGAACAGCAGGGCACGTGGCTTCGCCTTCAGCAAGCCCGGCAGGATCTTCTTGAGGGCAATATCGCAGATATGGGGCCCTTCGTAATTGCCCCAACACACATGCATGCGCACCTGGTGCCCGTCGATATTGCGCAGGGCGTGGTTCATGACCTCGATGTGCCGCCCCGCCGCCTGGACGAAGCCATCGTCATCGAGCTCCTTGTACATCATATGCCGACCGAGTCCGAGATCGGGCGCATCGAGTTGGAGGATAAAGCCCGCGGCAACGATCCCCTCATATTCAACCCGCATGCCCTCGGCCACGGCTTCGAGGTAATCGTCCTGGCTGGGGTAGAACTCGTTGGGCTGGAACAGCGCAATAACGCCCGGCGTCGCCGAGTTCATGAAGCCCTTCTGGTAGCCATGCCCGCTAAGCGCCGCCTGAAAGTTCTCGACGTCCTCGCGCAGTGGTTCAAGGCTCTTGACCGTGATCTCGGCCACGCACTTGGGCCGCCGATAGGTCGGCGTGCCACCCGTGCTGGCTTGGCGTCTGAGAAAGCTCGGAAACATCTCGAGGTCTGCCGGCGGGCGGCGCGCGGAATCCCCATCGAACCCGGTCAGCCGGTCCTTGATATAAGTGGCGTAGGAGATCTTGCTCATCTCGCCATCGGACGGCAGGTCGATCCCCGCGGCCTTCTGCTTGGCAACGATCTCGTCCACCGCCTTGCCGATGATGTCGCGAAAGCCCGCCTCCGTGACGGGGACGCCGGCTTCCTTGGCGAACACAAGATCGGTCACCGCTTTGGAGCGGGGCAGCGAGCCGACATGGGTGGTGAGGATCTTGTGTGCCATCCTTTTACTCCGCGGCCTGGGCGGTTGCGAACTGCGGTGCTGCTGGTGCCGCGGCGCCGCGGATCACAAAGGTAATCGCGTCGGCAGAAGCCGGGTTGCGGAAGCCATGGGCGAGGCCGACTGGAATGGTCAGCGTGTCGCCGGCACCCAGGATCAGCTTCCCATCGGCCCAGTTCACTTCGAGCGTCCCCGACTGCACGAAGATGACCTCCTGTTCCGAACGAATGTGCTGCGGGATGATGGCGCCGGTTTCGAGCTTGAGGCGGCGCAGGGCAAAGCCATGCTGCCAATGCCCGATGATTGGTCCGGCCGCAAAGCCATCCCCCGCATCCACATCCCCGATGAGTGCGGCTTCTTCCACGCCCTCGCCAGCAAGGGGCGAGTTGGGGTTGCCCACCATCTTGCTGTGCGGCAGGTAGTATTTGCTGAGCTCTTCCATGGGCGGGGTCGCCAATTCCTTGAGCTTTTCCGCAGTTGGCGGCTGCTCCAGTTCGGCGCCTTCGGGCACCTGCTCGCCCAGCGTGGTATCAATCAGCTTGCCGCCCTTGAGGAGCTTGAGCCCAAAATCCTCGGCCATCTTGAACACGGATGGCGCCCAGACGACCTTGCCCGGATCGTCATGGCCCAGCACCACGGCGAGGAACCCCGTGCCCTCATCGCGCTTCTCAAAGCCGCGGAACATGTGGGTGGGAACGGTCGCCACATCGCCTGGCTCGACGTCAAGATAGCCTTCGTCCTTGTTGGCGCCGAACACGAAGCGCCACTTGCCGGTATGGACAAGGAAGGTTTCCGCCGTCAGGTGTGAGTGCTGTGAGTTGACGCAGCCAAACGGCTGGCGCGCCGCACCGAAGTTAAAGCCATGGGCCTCGGGGATATGCACCACCTGCGCCGGGTTCTCGCTGACGCCGGGTCCAATAATGGTGAAATTTTCTTTCCGGTCAGAGCCCGGCGTGCGCGCGTCGATGAAGGCGTTGCGCAGTCCCTTCAGGTCGGCATAGCGCACGAGGCGCTTTTCCATCTGCTCCTGGGTCCATGTGGTCATCTCGATATCCTTTCACTCGCAAAGCTGGATAAGCGGAACATCTTGCATTCGTATGCAACAGAAATCAGGCGGAGGTGAGGTGCTGGTGGCGTCACCCTCATGCTCCCTTGGGCCGGTAGAGTTGGCGTCCGTCGATCTCGACAATGCCGCTCGGCGGCAGCCGGGCCGAACCGCGCACCACGAGGTCGCCGGTGAGCACCCGGTGTTCGGGCCCGATCTCGCCGCTGGCAATCTGATCCATCAGGATGTCGACAGTGGATTCCACCATGCGCTTGAGCGGCTGGCTCATGGAGGTAATGCTGTAGGATGGCCAACGGGCGGGGCCGACATCGTCATAGCCGATGATCGACAGATCCTGCGGAATCGACAGGCCAAACTCATGCCGCGCCACGTCCATCGCCGCCACGGCCATGTGGTCATTGGCGACAAACAGCGCCTCCGGCCGGTTTGGCCGCGCCAGCAAGGCGCGCGCTGCCTGCTCCGCATCGGCGCGGGAGTAGTTGCCGTGTTCGATGATGATGTCGGTGAACCCGTGTGCGGCGAGGCCCTCGGTAAAGCCCTGCTGGCGGTCCCGGTTAGTAGAGGACGATTGAAGCCCCGCAATATAGCCAAAGCTCCTGTGTCCACCCGCTACCAGGAATTCAGCGATCCTCCGCCCGCCCTCCCGATTGCGGGTCGTGACGCTCGATACCGCATCGCGCTCCGTGGTCCGGTTGAACAGCACCACGGGAATACCCGCCGTTGCGCATTCCTCGGAGAGTTCCGACGAGAGGGATGTGGACGCAAGGATAATCCCGTCTACCCGATATTGCATCAGTTGGTCGAACACCGGATCGCTGTGCCGGTCCACAAAGCCGGTAAAAAGGAGCAGGTGATAGTTCTCCGAGGCCAAGGCCCGCCCCAGCTCTTCGAGCACTTCGGGATAAAACAGGTTCTCGAGATAGGCCATCACCACGGCGATGATGCGCGAGCGATTGGTAATCAGCGAGCGGGCAATGGCGTTGGGCCGGTAGCCCAACTCTTTCGCCGCAGCCAAAACCTTCTGCCGCGTTTTGGGGGAAATGGACGCCCCAGGCGTAAAGGTCCGCGACACGGCCGATTGCGAGACGCCCGCATGTTCGGCGACCTGGGACGACGTGACGCCGGGCTTTTTTACTCCGCTGTCCATCCGCCATCCACCAATAAAGCTGCGCCCGTCACAAGGGCCGCGGCATCGGACGCAAGGAACACGATCGGGCCCATGATGTCCTCAATCCGCCCCAACCGACCAAGCTTGATCTTGCCCAGCACCCATTCGCGGAACTCGGGATCGCTGAGGTTCTTGGCCGTGAGTTCGGTTTCGATAAAAGTTGGGCACACCGTGTTGACGCGAATGCCTTGCGCGCCCAACTCAATTGCCATGGCCTTGGATAAGCCTTCCACCGCCCATTTGCTAGCGGCATAAACGGCGCGGTTCGGTCCGCCCACATGCCCCATTTGCGAGGAGACGTGGATGATCGAGCCGGGCAACCCCGCCGCAACCAGGCGACCCACCACCGCCTGCGACACAAACAGGGTCGCCGCAACATTGAGGTCCATCACCGCCTGGTAATTGGCCGGCGTGATCTCCCCGAACAAAGAATGGCGCGCCGTGCCGGCTGAATTGACCAGCACCTGGAACGGCTCGACATCCTCGATGAACGCCTTGACCGTATCGCTATCGGTGATGTCGAGCGCCACGCCCTCAGCGACGAGACCCGCTTCGGCCATCTCGTTGACCACGCGCTCTATGTCATCAGCAGTGCGCGCGGCGATCGTCACCTCCGCGCCCGCCTCGGCCAGCGCCACCGCCGCACCCAGCCCGATGCCCCGCGTGCCCCCGGTAACGAGGGCCCGCTTGCCGTCGAGGCGAAAAGAGGGCGTGGTCGGCAGGGTCATGGCTATTCAGCCGCCTCGGTGCGCGGGGAAGCCCCCGTGCCATAAGGAACATTGCGCCCGCCATAACGGCGCACGCGCACATTGGCCTGTTCGGCATGGCCCACAAAGCCCTCGAGCATGCTCAGGCGCGAGCCGTATTCACCGATCATTGCGGAAGCCGCGTCTGATGTGACGGTCTGCCACGTACAGGTCTTCATGAACTTGCCCACCCAAAGGCCACCCGTATAGCGCGCCGCCTTCATCGTGGGGAGGGTGTGATTGGTGCCGATCACCTTGTCGCCATAGGCGACATTAGTGCGCGGCCCAAGGAACAGCGCGCCATAGTTGCGGAGGTTGTCTCGGAACCACATGTCGCGATCGGTCATCACCTGCACATGTTCGGAGGCGATCCGGTCGGCTTCCGCGAGCATTTCGTCATAGCTTTCGCAAACGATGACTTCGCCGTAGTCCGCCCAGGATTTGCGCGCGATCTCGGCAGTAGGGAGGATCGCCAACAGGCGTTCCACTTCAGCCATCGTCTCGCGCGCCAGCTTCTCCGAATTGGTGAGGAGAATGGCCGGTGTTGTCGGCCCATGCTCGGCCTGGCCCAGGAGATCGGTGGCGCACATTTCGCCATCCACCGTCTCGTCGGCGATCACCAGGGTTTCGGTTGGCCCGGCAAACAGGTCGATGCCCACGCGGCCGAACAATTGCCGCTTGGCTTCGGCCACAAAGGCATTGCCCGGGCCCACCAGCATGTCCACCGGCTTGATGCTTTCCGTGCCCAGCGCCATGGCGCCGATAGCTTGGATGCCGCCCAGCACATAGATCTCGTCGGCCCCGGCCATGGCCTGTGCCGCGACGACTGCGGAAGCCGGCTTGCCGCCAAAGGGTGGTGCACAGGTGATCACCCGCTCGCAACCGGCGACCTTGGCCGTGATCACCGACATATGCGCTGAAGCCAGGAGCGGATATTTGCCCCCCGGCACATAGCAGCCCACAGCGCTGATCGGCACGTTCTTGTGGCCCAGCGTCACGCCGGGAAGCGTCTCGATCTCCAAGTCCGTCATGGTGGCGCGCTGCGCCTGGGCGAAATTGCGCACCTGGGTCTGGGCGAACTCGATATCGCGCAAATCCTGCTCGGTCAGTTCAGCAAGGCAGGCATCGATCTCACCTTGAGTAAGCCGGAAGTCGCTTCTGTCCCATCTGTCGAACCGGATCGACAACTCGCGCACTGCCGCGTCGCCGCGCTGGTCGATATCGGCCAAAATGGTTTCGACGGTGTCCCGCACCTGCCGATCCGCCTTTGCCCGCTCCTCCACATCCTTGCCGCGCTTGAGCCAAATGGCCATCGGGCCCTCCTAATATTATGCCGCTAATCTTACCTGGTGACCGCTGGCGGCCGCTGCACGCCATGGTCCGTTGCCTTTTCGAAAGCATCTCCGATCTGCACGATCCGCGCCTCGTCCGCGTGCCGCCCGATCACCTGCATGCCCATAGGCAGCCCTTCGTGAAACCCGATCGGCACCGCGAGGACCGGATGCCCGCTCACATTGAAGCCGATCGTCCGCATGGGCGTCCAAACAGCTTCTTTTTCAAACGGCGCGGCCAGCAGCGCCGTCGTCAGCGCGCCGACGGTCACCAACGCGTCATGCTCTTTCAGCAGCGCATCAACGCCTGCCCGGAAATCGGCGGCAGCGCGTCGGGCCGTAGCAAGATCGCTTTCGCTGATCGCGACACCCGTGACGAGGCTCACAAAGGCGCGCCGCCCATAATCCTCTGGCCGGTCGCGCAGATCGGCGGCATGGAGGTCGAAGCTTTCCTTGTGCAGGATCGCCGCAGCTGCCGCCTCGATGGTAGGATAGTCCGGCAGGTCCACTTCCCGGATCACCGCACCGAGTTCGGAGAGGGTCGACATGGCAGCGTCCATGGCTTGGAGCACAGCCGGCATGGTCTGCGGGTCCTGGGCAAACCAGTTCCGCGCATAACCGATCCGAAGCCCCGCGACCGGCTGGCCCAGGAGCCGCGCCGCCGATTGCTCCGGATCAAGCCCTGCGATCACGTCAAGCGTCACCGCCGCTTCGGCCACGCTGGCGCTGATCGGCCCGACATGGTCCATGCTCGCCGACATGGGGAGCACGCCGTCCGTGGGCACAAGCCCAAAGGATGGCTTCAGCCCCACCACGCCGCAATAAAACGCCGGTCCGCGCACCGAACCACCCGTATCCGTGCCGATCGAGGTGCGCACCAGGCCGCCAGCGACGGCAACTGCGCTGCCGGAGGATGATCCGCCCGTAATGTGCTCAAAGCTCCAGGGATTGCGGGCAGGGGGGAAGAGCCCGCGGCTGTCCGGCCCCACCGTTCCCCATTCGTAACTCGCAACCTTGCCGATAAGGACGGCGCCGGCTTCATGGAGCCGCCGCGCTAGCAACGCATCGGCTGGAGCAACGGCATTACGGCGCCCCGGCGCATTGGCCGTGGTCGGCACGCCAGCCATGTCGATCATGTCTTTCAGTGCCACCGGAATGCCGTGTAGCGGCCCGCGGTCAAGGCCAGCCCAGATGTCCGCATCTGCCTGCGCCGCTTCCTCCAGGGCACGCTCGGCAGTCACCTGGTAGAACGCTCGGTAAGCGCCGTCCCGTTCCCCGATGCGCTCGAGTGTGGCTTCCACCAGCGCCACCGCTGTCAGCCGGCCGTCACGCAACCGCGCACCCTGCTCGAACAGACTCAAATCCAGCGGGTTCTCGCGCGTGTACTCCGCAGAACGCCCGGCTGGCACCTTGGCGAGTCCTTGGCTCATCCACTCGGCCAGCTGCCGCACGCTTTCAGTTTCGCTTGCGCTCAGCACAATGCCGTGCTCAGCCAGGGCAGCCTCAAGGGCCGCCTGTTCGGCTGGGACATCATCGGTGCTCAAGCATTGTTCTGCTGGCATAGTCAAATCCGCTGGCCGCTCGCACTGTCGAACAGGTGGCACGCCTCTGGCGCGATGTTAATCCGCACGACATCGCCGATCTGAGCGCGATAATCCTTGCTGGTCTTGATTGATACCAGCTCACCCCCGACTCGCACCGAGATCATCGTGGCTTCCCCCAGCAGCTCTACCGAATAGATCGGCGCTTCGATATGGCCCGACTCTCCGGCAAGCACAGCATCCTCCGCCCGGAAGCCAAGCGTCACGGCACCCCTAACGGATGTGGGCAGCCCAGCGATCTGAATGTGCTCGCTCTTGAACACGCCATCGGCGATATCGCCGGGCACCAGGTTCATGGCAGGCGAGCCGATAAAACTCGCAACAAACGTATTGGCCGGCCGGTCATAGATCTCCATCGGCGTGCCGACCTGCTGCACCAGCCCCTTGCGCATCACCACAACGCGGTCGGCCAGCGTCATGGCCTCGATCTGGTCGTGGGTCACATAGATCGTGGTGCGCTTGAGCGTATGGTGAAGGTTCTTGATCTGGGCGCGCGTCGACACACGCAGCTTGGCATCGAGGTTGGACAGTGGCTCGTCCATAAGGAAGGCATTGGGCTCGCGCACAATGGCCCGCGCCAGGGCCACGCGCTGGCGCTGCCCGCCGGACAGGGCTGCTGGCCGGCGCTGGAGGAAATCGTCGAGCTCCACCATCTTGGATGCCGCCATCACCCGCTCATGATGCTGCTCCTGGGGCACTTTGCGCACCTTGAGGGGAAAGCGGATGTTCTCATAGACAGTCATGTTCGGATAAAGCCCATAGCTCTGGAACACCATGGATATATCCCGGTCCTTGGGCTCGAGCTTGTTGACGAGCCGGTCGCCGATCCAGATTTCGCCTTCGGTGATGTCCTCAAGTCCGGCGATCATGCGCATGGTGGTGGTCTTGCCGCACCCGGATGGCCCCAGCAGCACCAGGAACTCTTGATCGGCGATGTCGAGGTTGAAATTGTCGACCCCGACGAAGTTGTTCCAGCGCTTGGAAACGTTCTTGAGACGGATCTGGGCCATGGGATCAGCCTTTCACTGCGCCGGCGGTCAGGCCGCTGACGATCTGGCGTTGGAAGAAGAGCACAAGGATAAAGAGCGGTACGGTCGCCGATACCACGGCTGCCACAGCAAACATCACATCGCCTACCGTATAGATCGAGCCGAGGAAGCTTGAAATCTTGGGCACCATGGTCTGGTTGTCCGCGCTCAGCAACATGGAGGTCACGGCAAAGTCGTTATAGGCGAGGAGAAACGAGAACAGCCCCGTGGTCACCACGCCTGGCCACATGACCGGGATGATCACCATCCGGAATGCCTGGAATCGCGTGCAGCCATCCACCATGGCGCTTTCATCAAGATCCTTGGGGATGGAGAGGAAAAATGAGTGGAGCATCCAGAGCGTGAACGGCTGGTTGATCGCCACGAGAACAATGATGGATGTAGGCAGCACGCCCCAGATATTGAGCTGGAAGAATGGCAAGAGATAGCCTGACACCAGGGTGATGTGCGGCATGGCGCGGAACACCAGTGCTGCGATCAGGATCCAGAAGGCATAGCGCTGTCCCGAACGCGCCAGCGCATAGCCGCCCAATGTGCCCAGCGTTAGCGAAATCACGGTGACAAACAGCGTCACAACGGCCGTGTTGCCTACGGCACGCCAGAACTCCCGCGTCACCCAGGCGCCGTAATAACCGGCCCCGGTAAAAGGTGCGCCAGTCTGTGCGGTGGTGTTCGGCCCGAAGATGGCATTCCACCAGCTTTCGCGGGAAAAGAAATCCACCTCGACCTTGAACGAACCCCAAACCGTCCACAGGAAGGGAAAGGCTGCAAGGATCACCCAGAGGATGATGAAGCCGTAGATCACGATGTTGAGGCCAAGTGGGCGCTTTTGTGTGGTGGCGTCTGACATGGGCTTACACCACCTTGCGGTTGAATTCGCGCCAGGTGCGGATCAGCACCGGCATCAGGAGCACGATCACACCGGCAATGGTCAGCACCGATGTGGCGCCAGCCGAGCCGAACTGCTGCGCATCCCCGCTCAGGTCATTGAAGATCAGCCAGGACAGCGACGTGGCATTCGCCTCGGCCGAAAAACCGACAATCGGCTCGAACACGCGGAAATTATCCATCAGCTGCACAAGCGCCACAAAAGTTGCGAGCGGCGCCAGATGGGGAATGATGACGTAGCGGATGCGCTCCCAGCGCGAGGCGCCATCAATCATCGCCGACTCCAGAGTATCGCCCGGCACGGTCTGCAAGCCGGCATAAAACACCACAAAGGAGAAGGGCGCATTCGTCCAAACGCCATAAAACAAGAGCGACAGCCAGGTCAGGACGGGTGAGGCCCGCAAGGACAGCGTCGGATCGTTGAAGAGATCCTGCAGGGTCGCGCCCAGGATCCCGCGCGGGCTCAGCATCCAGTAAAGGATGAGCGAGCCAATCAGCGGCGTGATGATCATCGGCAGAAGCGAAAAGAAGATCACCGGACCCTTGGTCACCTTGGGCAAGGTATTGACCGCCAGGGCAATGGCAAAGCCGAGCGCCATGGCGAGGGGTGTAACGATGAAGCAGAAGGCGAGGGTAAAGGTCAGCGCCTTGTAGAAGGGAAGGTTGTAGATGCGCGTCAGCACATCGCCCAAACCATTGTTGTTCGAAAGGATCGCGCCGATCTCCGCGACCGCAAGGTGGGCGCGGTTGAAATAAGTGCCGATGCCGTTGAAGCGTCCCAGCGGTTGTTCCGCCTGCAATTTGGCGGTGGCGGCGTTATCGACACGCACTTCCTTGGTACAGCCGCCAAACGGCTGGCAGTTCTCCACCTCGACGATCACCCGCTCATGGGCGACATAAAAGGATTGCACCACCACCGACACGATTGGCAGGGCGATAAACAGCACCATCGCGATCAGCGAAGGCAGGATAAAGGCGAAGAATGTCTTGTGCGGCATCGCAGCCCCCTCGTTGGCGCCAGAACCGGAGGAGGGGCCGGCTGGCCCCTCCCATTGCGCAAAGCCTAGAGGTAACCGGCTTCCTTGGCTGCGGCGTCGTAAGCCGCCTTGACGTCGGCCAGGGCCTGGGTGGCGTCTTCCGTGCCGGCAATGAACTCGGCCAGTTCGGTCGAAAGGGCGGTGTGGAGCAGGCCCATATAGGGCTGCATCGGGTAGGCGCGCGCACCCCCATTGGCATTGGCGATCACGCCGACAGCGGCCGGCCCAGGCTGGTAGCCCTCCACCAGCCAGGTAGCGACATCGCTATTGGCCGCAACCATCTCCGGGCTGATCGCATGCACCATGGCCGCAAACGAGGCTTCTGCATCGGCGTCGGGGATGTTCTTGGCAATGGTGAAGCCGTCCCACCACAGCGCCGCCGCCGGCACGGTGCCGCCACCAATGGTCGGTGCCGCCGCAAGGACGGTGTTCTCCACCACGCCCTCGGCTGCGCCCTCATCATCAAGGATCGCGCCGGCGATTGAACCCCATTCGTTCATGATGGCAACCTTGCCCGCTTCATATTCCTTCTGGATTTCCGAAGCATCGAAGGTCAGGTAGTTGGGGTCCATGAACTGGGTCATCTGGCGCATGGTGTCGAGCACCTTCAGGCCATTTTCGTTGTCGATGGCCAGTTCAGCAGAACCGGGCGCGAAAAACTCGGCGCCCGTGCCCAGATAGTGGTTCACGAACTCGGCGGCCAAGTCCCAGCCAGGCTTCACGCTTGCGGCCAGCGGATACTCCATAAGGCCCGCTTCCTTGATCTTGGCAGCGGCAGCCAGCACGTCCTCATAGGACTTGGGCTCGGCGACGCCCGCCTGCTCGAGAATGTCCTTGCGGTAGAACAGGTGCTGCCCATTGCCCATGAAGGCAATGGCCATGGTCTTGCCGTCGATCTTGATCAGCTGGTTGGGCATGAGATCCTGGCCATACTTGGCGACGAGGTCGTCCAGCGGGCGGATCAGGTCGTCGTTGAGGAGTGGCACGATGGAGTTGTTGGCGACAACCGCAACCGTATATTCGGCTGGGTTGATGGTGAGCGCTGGCACCTGAAGGTTCTTGTGCTCGGCCGTCGGATTGGATGTTACGGTGACGCCATCGCCAGCACATTCTTCGGCCGTCGTGTTGACCAGCCGCAGCGCGTCGAAGTCATTCGACAGGATGCGCACTGAACCCGCAGGCGCGCCGCAAGCCGCAAACGCGCCAGAGGCAGTGAGCAGCAAGGCCGCTGCCGACACGGTCAGTTTCAATAATTGCTTCATCTTGTTCCTCACTTACCGAGCTCCCGCTCGTCTCCCGACGCCCCATGCGTCCATTGCGCTTCCCTCGGCCCCCGCTCTGGCCCAAGAAAGCTGGATTGTGACCTCAGTCAGAACCCATCTATGCATACGTATGCAGTTTTTGCATTCGTATGCAAGCGAGTCAATCAGGAGCGCCACACTGGGCTGTTCGCAACCTCTGTTCCGCCGCAGCATTGAACCCTGAGGCCAACAATTGCAGGAGCATTGAAAATGGCAGAACAGCACACATCGCGCGGTCGCGCGCAGGATCGTGCCCGCGTCGCAGCCGGCCAGGATCACGAAGTGCGATACGAAGCCAAAAAGACCGGCGCTTCGACGTCTGAGGTCCGGGAAGCCGTGAAGGATGCCGGCAACAGCCGCACCAAGGTAGAACAAAGGTTGGCAAAATGACCCGGGAAGGTCTCCCCTCAGGCAAGGGTACATCCTCTACCAAGGATGTAGCCGATCCCCATCCATCAACAGAAACGGAATACGACAAGATCCCGCATCCTGGTGGCAGCAATCCCCCTGATGCACACGATGTCGGCCCGAACAGCTACGCTCATGACGGCAAGTCGCCACCCCGTCCCCAAAGCAAAGGCTCCATGCCAAAATGATTTCGGTCAGGATCGAAGATGAACTCCTGGACGGGCTTGAAGGCTTCATCGCGGAGCGCGACGAGCCGCCCAGGGGCAAGATGAGCTATGATGATGCCGTCAACGTTATTGTCCGCGATTGGCTGATGGCCCAAGGCTATATCGCCTTGCCCGATGACCCTAACGGCATCACCTCGGCACTCGATGCGGCCTTGGTGCCGAAGTAACGCGGATCGTGCTCAGTGCTTCTGTCGCTTGAAGCGGCTCAACGCCAAGGCAGTCGGCGCAGCAAACAGCAATGCGCCGAGCGAAAACGGCTTGCGTTCACGTTCCGCCGACGCTTGGGCCATGGCTTGCTGTTCCACCTTATCCCGCGCCAGTGGCCAGACCCGTCCCACATTGTCCGCCATGTGAGCGCCGCGCTGACCTAGCGGCAACTCTTCGCCGGTCGTCGAATCGCGCGCAGTCTGGTGCTCAATCTCCGAATTGATCTCGGCGCCAAGGATTACCAACGTCGTCGAGATCCAGAGCCATGTCAGAAGACCGATCACGGCACTCAGCGAGCCATAAGTCGCATCATTATTGCCGAAGTTGCTAACATACCATGAGAAGGTCACCGAGGTGATGCCGAGCACCACCACGGCGAAGGCCGCGCCGGGCGTGATCCAGCGCCACTTAGCCTGTTCCCGGCTCGGGCCCCAGCGATAAAGCGCTGAAATGCCAAGGGCGATGACTACGAGCATGGCAAGATAACTTGCCACGCGCACTGTCCATTCAAGGCCTGCTCCCACGGGCAGCAGAGCCAGAATAGCGGGCAGGATCACAACCACGGCCAGCACGAGGACAGCCGCCAGCGCACCGGCAAGCGTAAATAGAAGAGCCAATCCATTGAACTGGATAAACGAGCGTCGTTCCTTCTCGTGATAAGCCACATTCATGGCTTCAAACATCGCCTTGACGCCCGCGCTTGCGCTCCACAGCGCAATCACAAGCGAGAAGATCAGCGTCAGTCCCAGCTTCTGGTTGCTTTCAGCGGTAAGGCGGGTGAGCTGCTCCCGCAGGATCTCTAGGACACTAGAAGGCACGAGGCCGCTCAGCAGTTGAACCTGGTCCAGCACACTCGCACGGTCATTGAAGAGGCCATAAATGGCCACGAAAGCCGATAGGCTCGGCACCAATGCAAGCAAGATGTAAAACGTGACCCCGGCGGCGGTCAGGAGGATATGGTCCTCGCCGATAGCGCGATAAAGGCGCCAGGCAATGTCTTTCCATCCTGCCGGCGGGATTTCGGTCGGAGCATCCGCTTCCCGGCCACGTCCCCGCTGCCGCGCATAAAGTTGATTGCCGTCGATGGCCATGATGACACTCAAAAGGAAACGGGAGGCATGTGCCTCCCGTCATGATCGGTTGTGCTTATTGCGAGATGGTTGAACTACCACCCTGGCTCGAGCCATAGCCTGAGCCGGTCGAGCCTGAGCCGCCTAGTCCCGAACTGCCCGAAGAAGAGCCGCTGATCCCTGAGCTGCCAGAGGTCGAGCTCGAACCCGAACTGCCCGTCACACCGGCAAGGCCTTCCTTGGCCTGCTGGAGAATATCTCCAGCTTTGCTGCTGGCATTCTCGTAGAGTTCGGTCGTCTTCTGGCGGCCTTGCTCATAGAGCCCGGCAGCTTGCTCGCTGGCCATGCCTTTGACCGTATCGGCAGCTTCACCGAGGAGGGCATCTTCCTGCTCGGTATGGGGCAGGGCCGAACCAAGCGCCGCGCCAAGCGCGAAAGCCAAGGCACCACCAACCAGTGGCTGGTCACGGAACTGGTTAATCACCGTGTCGTTCAAATTGCCGAACTGCTGCTGTACGGCAGCCCCAGCCCGAACTGCGTGACGGCGGCCACCACCGACGCCACGGCCAGCCGTGTCGCGGGCATCGTGCATCTTCTGGCGGGCCATGCGGAAGGTGTGGGAAGCCCAGTTGCTGGCTTCTTCGAGGAGGTTGCCAGCTTCGTCGCGGATGTGCTGGATATTGCTGCCAGCACTGTCCGTAAAGCCTTTGAAGCGGTTGCCCGCATCATCGATGAAGTGACCGGCGCGACGGCCATGGGTGTCGGTTGCAGCGCGGAACTTCTTGCCGGCATCGTCAATGAAGTGGCTGAAGCGATTGCCACTTTCATCGGTCGAGAAACCGGTGCGACGGATCGAGCCCGAAACCGAAGTCACCGGATAGTCGATGTCTTCATATTCGTAGTCGTCGTCGCCGAAGTCATAGTCGTCGCCAGCGCCGGCCGTATAGCCGCGATTGGCGCTGATGCTGTCGTCCCACTCACGATCGGTATAGCGGACCGAAGTGCGGGTATTGGTCGAAGCAGTGTTACCGCTCGATGGCTTGGCCATCAGCCAGGCCAGGCTCACACCCAGCAGGGCTACTGGGAGCGGGTTGGCGGTCACCTGGCGCTGCAAGGTCGAGATGAACTCGCCGCTACCACCTTTGGTGTAGGCCAGGAGTTCGTCCACCATCTGACCCGGCGAAAGCTTCTGCTGGATCTGGTCAATGGTGTCTTCAACTCGGCTGCGCTGCAGCTCGATCTCGCGCTGGAGTTCGGCTGCGCTTTTGTTGTCGTCGTCGTAAGCCATTAGAGCCTCTCCTTAACAATATCGGCATCGCGGCTAAGAGACGCCGTGGTGCGGTTCAGATTGAGGTTGCTTGCCTTGAGGGCGCTCATCCCTCGGTTGAAGAATATGTAGGCGATGATGCCGACCACGACGGTGACGATGATCGCCGATAGGGCGTTGGCGAGGCCCGGATCCATGCCTTGGTTCACAAAAAACGAGGACAGGAGAGAGACGATGGCGCTCAACAACACACCAAGTGCGCCCAAGGCCAGCACGGCCCCGATCACAATGGAGATCACGCCACCAATAGTCTGGTGAAGCTTCTCGGATGCCTCAGCCTTTGCGAGCTGGATTTCCTTACGGAACAGGTTGGAGATGTCGCTCGCCAGGCCACCAAGCAGTTCGGCAAGCGGCCGGCCGCCCTCATTGATCTGAGACATTATTCATCTCCCGACTGGTTCGAGTTGCCATAAGTCGATGGCGTGCTGGCCCCAGTGCCCGAAGGGCTGGAGGTCGAGGAACCAGAGCCGTAGCCGGTCGAACCGCTGCTGCCCGAAGTACCCGAAGAATAGCTGGAGCCCGTGCCCGACGTGTTGCTCGAACCCGCGCCATAGCCAGAGCCACCAGACGATCCCGAGCCATAGCCAGTGCTGGTGGACGAACCTGAACCATAACCGGATGTGGACGAGCCCGAACCATAGCCGGTGCTTGCCGAAGAGCCATAGCCGGAGCCTGTGGACGTACCAGCGCCATAGCCGGCCGAAGCGCCTGAACCATATGGCGTGCTGTTGCCGCTATAGGACTGGCCACCCGAATACTGGCCACTTGTCTGTGTGTTTTGGCGGCGCTGGGCTGATGCCATGGCAAAGCGGCTGGCGACGAAACCGGCAAGAGCCGCTGCACCAAGGAAAGCCAAGGGCTGGCTGCGGCCGAAGTTCTGGGCCATGCCGATCAGGTCATCGACGTCCTTGTTCTGCACGTTGTTGCCGAACCGCGAAAGGCCCGATGCCAGATCACGGGCATAGCGTGCGACCATCTGCTGGTCGCCGCCTTCGAGCTCATCGGCAACCCGGTCGATCGCCGAAGCGACACCGGTGATCTGCCCGGCAGCGAAGTTCTTCTGCTCCGATGCAAAGGTCTTGGCCTTGTCGGTGGCATCATGGATCTGCGCGCTAGCTTGGCTCTTGAGGTTGGCAACTTGGTCCGCGGCCTGTTGAGCAACGGAGTCCAGTTCGCGCTTGGCGGTTTCAGCGGCGCTGCCCAAGTCTCGCTTGGCAGTTTCAGTGGCGCTACTCAGATCCTGCTTGGCGCGATCCTGGATTTGGGAAGGCGAGTTGCCAGTAGCGTCGCCTGGCAAGTTCATCGAGTCATCGGTGCTCATATGGAAGGTCCTCCAAGGCGGAACAATTGATCCTTGCAGTTGCAAGTTGCTGGTCCAACGGCCACGCTGGCTCGTAAGTTCCGCAGAAAGTGATTGGGGATCAAAGGCTTGTTCTTCAAGAACAAAACAAGTTAGCCCGCTGCTTTGCAGCGCAGGCAGAAGCACCTGATCAAGGGACGCATGCACGACGTGTGTCAGCGCGGCCAATGGCATCAGGACAGGTTGAACGGTTTACGGCCGACTATGTTCCGCGTGCGTCAACCCGACGAAAGGGAACGCTGGCGAGGCGTTCAGGCGCGCATCAGCCGCACATGGCTGGCACTATCGCCCACCTCGGTGTTAGTCGTACGCGCTTTGAGGGCGTTGCCCACGGCAACAATCGTGGGCAACTCGAGCGGGAATGTTGCGCTGGCCGCAACGATCTCGCCGAGGCAACCCTGCCAGATCTGCTGATCCGGACGTCCCACATTGGCCGCAAGAACTGCCGGCGTGTGGGCAGACATTCCCTCTCCAGTCAGCCGGTCCACGATGTCGGGCAAGGTGCGACGCGACATATAGTAGACACTTGTGCTCGCAGGGTCGGAGAGCGCCCGCCAGTCAAGGCCGCGGGGCAGGGTCCCCTGGCGGGAATGGCCAGTCACAAAGCGCACCGATTGTGCATGGTCGCGGTGAGTAAGAGACGTGCGGAGCGTGCTCGCCAGCGCCAGTGCCGTGGTAATGCCGGGCACCACCGTTACAGCAATGCCGTGTCGCTCCAGCATCTCGATCTCTTCGCCCGCGCGGCCGAAGATCATCGGGTCGCCGGATTTCAGGCGCACCACATGCTTGCCCTGCTGCGCCAGCGTCAGCATCATCTGGTTGATGTCTTCCTGCCGGCAGGACTCCCGCGCGGCGCGTTTGCCCACCAGCATGCGCTTGGCCTCGCGCCGGGCCAGTTCCAGCACTTCCGGCGACACCAGATCATCAAACAGGATCACGTCGGCCGATTGGAGCGCCCGCACGGCCTTGATCGTCAGAAGCTCTGCTGCACCCGGCCCAGCGCCCACCAGCGTCACCCGACCTTGAGCGGGCGCTGCGCTGAAGGCAGCAGGATCACCATCATCCTGGTTGGGCGCCTGGTCGCCAAAGGCCCGTTCGGCTAGCCGCTCCCAGAAAGCACGACGCTTGGGACCGGGCTCGAGTTGCGCCATCACGGCGGCACGAACATCGCGCGCCAGTTCAGCCCACTCGCTCAGCGTTTGTGGCAGCAGAGTTTCGATCCGGCGGCGAACGGCTTGTCCCAGGATTGGCGCGGCACCCGCGGTCGAGATACCCACCACCACTGGCGAGCGGTTGACGATGGAGCCGAACTGGAACTGGCAGAACTCCGGCCGGTCGATCACGTTGAACGGCACGCCAGCCGCCTTGGCAGCCTCAACGAACCGTGCGGCCTCCCCATCGTCCTCGATATCTGCGACGGCTAGGGCCGCCTCCTGAAGATCAGCAGCGTTCCAGCAGCGATCCATGAGGCTGATGGCCGGCTTGTTCTCGGCCAGGACGAGGAACTCATCGCTCCATTCAGCCTGCGGCGCAACAACCGTCACCTGCGCTCCGGCGGCAGCGAGCAACTCGATCTTCCAGCTCGCCGCTTCCGAACCGCCGACAACTACGGCAGGTTTATCCTGAAGGTCGAAGAACACCGGCAAAACAGCCAGTGGCTTGATCCGTTCGCTATTCTGCAGCTTGGAGACGATGCGCATCGATAATCCCCCTGATTTCAGCGCGGCACGAGCCGCAATTGGTGCCCGCCCGCGTGCAGGCGCCGACCGCCTCGACCGTGGTGCAACCCTGGCTAGCCACGGCCGCGATGATCGTGTTGATCCCCACGCCATGGCAGGCGCAGACAATGGCGCCGCTATCGGGCATGTCGGCGCCGGGCCGCCCTGCGAGGACAGTGGTTCCGCTGACCTGCTCGGCCAGGAGGAGGTCGGCCGCCCATTGGCGGGACACCAGCACCGGATCCGGCGAGAGGTAAAGGGCGAACTGGAGCACGCCGTTCCGCAGCAGGGCGATGCTGCGGCGCCCCGATGGAGCATCCTGCACCGTGATCAAGTCAGCGGTTTCGGCAGCCTCGAACATGGCACGGGTCCAGCCTAGCCACTCGGCTGGCTCCTGGCTGAGGGCAATCTCGCCCCGCACGCCGCCATTGGCTTGGGCGATGGCCCAATAGTCGGCGCCGGAGAGGAGGGGTCGCGAACGGGCAACGAAGAACCCATACATGGCGACCCGGACCGGCTCGGCATGGACCAGCGCCATCTTGAGCGCCGGCTGGTGCGAGTGCGGATCGACCTTGGCGCTCACCAGCGCATCGATCCGGCCGCTGGAAGCAAACTGATCCGTCCAGTGCATCGGGGCAAACACCTGCCCTCGTCTTTGCCGGTCGGCGACCAGCGCCCGGACGACGGCACTGCCATGACCATTGCTCAGCCGCACCAGGCTCGCCCGGCGGATACCCAGAGCCTGGGCGTCCTGCGGATGGATTTCAGCAAAGGGTTCAGCATAATGCGCCGATAGCCGCGCCGCTTTCCCTGTGCGCGTCATGGTGTGCCAATGGTCTCGCACCCGCCCAGTATTGAGGAGGAGTTGCCCCGGAGGCGGTGTTATCGGCGGCGGCGGCAGCACGGGAACGAACCGCGCCTTGCGATCGGGCGTGAAGAACCGACCATCACCAAAAAGGCGCGCCGTCGGCCGGGACCGCACCGGCCACTGCGTTGGCTGTAGACCCGCATAATCGGCATCGCGCAGACCTTGGAGGTCGAAGTCGCGTGTGCCGTTGTTCTCGAAACTGGACAGCGCCACATGCTCGGCAAAGATCTGCTCGGGTCCGGCATAATCGAACGCCGCGCCAAACCCCATGCGCTTGGCCACTTCCGTGATGATCCACCAATCGGGCCGCGCTTGGCCGGGCAGGGGCAAGAACGGCCGCTGGCGCGATATCCGCCGCTCCGAATTGGTGACCGTTCCGTCCTTTTCACCCCAGCCTGCCGCCGGCAGGCGCACATTGGCCACCACGCCCGTATCGGTTTGCCCGGAAATATCGGACACCACCACGAATGGACACTGCGCCAGCGCTTGGCGCACCAGGTCGGCTTCCGGCATGGAATCCACCGGATTGGTCGCCATGATCCAGAGTGCCTTGATCTCGCCGCGCCCCATGGCGGCAAAGAGGTCAACCGCCCTGAGCCCCGGCTCCCGCGCCACTCGCTTGCTGCCCCAGAAGCGGCCGACCCGATCGATCGCCTCTGGCGTGAAATCCATATGGGCGGCGAGCATATTGGCGAGCCCGCCCACTTCACGCCCGCCCATGGCATTGGGCTGCCCGGTAACGGAAAACGGCCCCATGCCCGGCCGCCCGATCCGCCCGGTCAGCAAATGGCAGTTGATGATGGCATTGACCTTGTCCGTGCCCGAAGCCGATTGGTTGACGCCCTGGGAATAAACGGTGACGGTCTTTTCCGTTGTGCCGAACCAATGGTAGAAGCGCTCGATCGAATGTTCCGGCAAACCGGTCGCCTCGGCAACCCGGCTCAACGGCCAGTCCTCGGCGATATCCAGCGCCGCCGCGAGCCCGCTCGTATGCTTGCGCACGAATGGCTCATCGGCCCGCCCGTTCTGCTCGAGATAGCGCAGCAGCCCCACAAACAGCGCCCCATCGCCATCCGAATGAAGCGGCAAGTGCAAATCGGCAATGTCAGCCGTGTTCGTGCGCCGTGGATCGACCAGCACCACGCGCATCTGCGGGCGCTCAGCCTTGGCCTGGGCGATGCGCTGGTACAGCACCGGATGGCACCAGCCCAGATTGGACCCGACCAGCACAACAAGGTCGGCAAGCTCAAAGTCCTCGTAGTTGCCCGGCACCGTATCGGAGCCGAAGGCCCGCTTGTGTCCGACAACGGACGAGGCCATGCAGAGCCGGGAATTGGTGTCCATGTTCCCCGAGCCAATGAAGCCTTTCATCAGCTTGTTGGCGACATAGTAATCTTCCGTCAGCAACTGGCCGGAGCCGTAGAACGCTACCGAGTTAGGCCCATGCTTGGCAATGGCCCGGCTGAACTTCTGGGCCACCAAATCCAGCGCCTCGTCCCAGTTCGCCTGCTTCCCGCCCACTTCGGGATAGAGCAGCCGCCCCTCCAGCGAGAGCGTCTCGCCGAGCGCCGAACCCTTGGAACAGAGCCGCCCGAAGTTCGCCGGATGCTCGGGGTCGCCCGCGATCGCCACCGACCCATCCGCCTGCGGAGTCGCCAGCACCCCGCACCCCACCCCACAATAAGGGCAGGTCGTGCGCACTGTCTTGCCGGCGAACAGCTGGTTCATTCCGCCGCCACCGCCACCACATCGGCGGCCATGAAGATGCGGCCGTCCACCACGTCTATCGGAAAGGTCCTGACCTCTCCCTCGTCGGCGCCCAGCGCCTTGCCGGTCTGCAGGTCAAACACCCAATTGTGCAGCGGGCACGTCACCGAGGCGCCATGCACGATGCCTTCGCTTAAGGGCCCATTGCGGTGCGGACACCGGTTTTCAATGGCAAAGATCTGGTCTTCTTGCGTGCGAAACACGGCGATCTTGCCGCCCGGTGTTGTAACGCACCGTGCGCCCCGCCGGGGAATAGCCTGGACAGTGCCAATTTCAATCCATTCTGTCATGGGCTTACTCCGCTGCAACCGGCATGCCGAACTCGGCCATGGCGGCAAACTCATGGGCGTCCTTGCCGTTGACGCGCTCTTCCCACGGGTCCACCTGGGCAAAGATCTGCGAATAAACGAAGCGCTCGTAATAATGCCGCCGCTTTTCCCGGTCGGTCACCACATTGGCCTGGATCGAGGGCGTGCCTACCCGCTTGGCCCATTTATAGATGCGCTCGAGATAGCGCCCCTGTTCGCGATAAAGCTGCGTCAGCGCCACGATGATCTCAAGCGCCTCGTCTTCGGTATCGGCATGGCACAGGAGTTCGGTTCCCTTGATGTCGAGCCCCGCTGCCCCTGCGAAGTGGATGTCGTACCCCGAGTCCACACAGATCACGCCGATATCCTTGCACGTGGCCTCGGCGCAATTGCGCGGGCAGCCCGACACGGCAAGCTTGAGCTTGGCCGGCGTCCAGGCGCCCCACATGAACTTCTCGATGCGGATGCCCAGCCCCGTTGAATCCTGCGTTCCGAACCGGCACCAGTCCGATCCCACGCAGGTTTTGACCGTCCGCAGCCCCTTGGCATAGGCCGCGCCCGACACCATGCCGGCGGCATTGAGGTCTGCCCAGACTGCCGGCAGGTCCTCCTTTTTGACGCCCAGCAGGTCTATGCGCTGCCCGCCTGTCACCTTCACCGCCGGAATGGCGAACTTGTCGGCGACATCGGCAATGGCGCGCAACTCTTTTGGGTTGGTCATCCCACCCCACATGCGCGGCACCACCGAATAGGTCCCGTCCTTCTGGATATTGGCGTGCACGCGCTCGTTGATGAACCGCGATTGGCCATCGTCCTCGTATTCGCCTGGCCAATCGGCCACGAGATAATAGTTGAGCGCCGGCCGGCACTTCGCACAGCCGCACGAGGTCTTCCACTCCAGCTCCTGCATGACGGCGGGAATGGATTTGAGAGACTTGGCCACGATCAACCGGCGCACATCGTCATGCCCATACTCCGTGCATGGGCACATGGGCTGAACCGCCGCCGGATTGTAGCCGTCGCCCAGCGTTGCCCGGAGCAGCTGTTCCACCAGCCCCGTGCACGAGCCGCAGGAGGCCGAAGCCTTGGTATGCGCCCGCACGCCATCCAGCGTCGTCAGCCCCTTGCCGGTGATAGCGCCTGTGATCTTGCCCTTGCACACGCCGTTACAGCCACAGATCTCTGCCTCATCCGGCAAGGCTGCAACGGCCGCCATAGGGTCCAGGGGGGTACCTCCCTGATAGGCCTGCCCGAAGATCAGCGTGTCGCGCATCGGCCGCGTGTCGGTCCCGTTCTTGAGCATGTCGAAGAACCATGGACCATCGGCCGTTTCGCCATAAAGCACGGCGCCAATGATGCGGTCATCCCGGAGGATCACGCGCTTGTAGACCCCCGCCGTCGCATCGCGCAGCACGATCTCCTCGCGGTCCTCGCCCTCGGCAAAGTCGCCGACGGAATAAAGGTCAATCCCCGTCACCTTGAGCCGGGTCGCCGTATATTGCGGCACGAACGCCGCCTTGGTATCGCCGCTTAAGTGCGCCGCCACGATATTGGCCTGGCTATAAAGCGGTGCCACGAGCCCATAGCAGGTGCCGCCCACCTCAGCGCACTCACCCAGGGCATAAATAGCCGGGTCGGACGTCTGCATCTGATCGTTGACGACGATGCCGCGATTGACCGCCAGCCCCGCTTCCTTCCCCAACGCCGCATTCGGTCGGATGCCGACGGCCATCACCACAAGGTCGGCCTTGATCTGCCGGCCATTGTCCAGCAGCACGCCCTCAACCCGTTGGTCGCCCACGATCTCCTTGGTATTGGCCTTGGTGATCACCTCGATACCGCGCCGCTCCAGCTCGCGCTGCAGCAGATAACCCGCCGCTGGATCGAGCTGGCGTTCCATCAAGGTTGGGGCGATATGGAGCACAGTGACGGTCATGCCCTGGTTGAGCAGCCCTGCGGCCGCTTCCAATCCCAGGAGACCACCGCCGATCACCACGGCATGCCCGCGCCCTTTCGCCGCCAGCATCATGGCATGGACGTCATCAAGGTCGCGGTAGCTCAACACACCCGGCAGCTTGTGCCCAGGCACGGGGATAATGAACGGCACCGATCCCGTAGCAATGATCAGCTTGTCGTATTCGGCCGTCGCACCCTGCTCGGAGCGGACAAGGCGCTTGTCGCGATCGATCTCGACAACCTTGTGCCCTTTATAGAGCATGATGCCATGCTCGATATACCAGGCGTCGCCATGGATGATGATGTCCTCAAAGCTCTTTTCGCCTGACAGCACGGGCGAGAGCATGATGCGATCATAATTGACGCGCGGCTCTGCATTGAAAATGGTGACGCTGTAGCGGTCGGGATCGGTCTCGAAGAGCTTTTCAAGCGCCCGGCCCGGCGCCATGCCATTGCCGATGATGACGAGTTTTTCTTTCATTGGCAGGGCTCCTATGCGGCTTCCACGAAGCGGTGGCGCTCGTAGAGGAATTTGAGCACGGCCTCGCGGCATTTAAGGTAGGTGCGGTCTCCGGCCAGCTCGATGCGATTGCGCGGACGCTCCAGCGGTACAGGAAGGATTTCCCCGATCCGGGCCGCCGGCCCATTGGTCATCATCACGATGCGATCGCTCAGCAGCACGGCCTCGTCCACGTCATGGGTGATCATGATCATGGTCGAGCCCAATCGCTTCTGGATGTCCATTACGGCATCCTGCAGATGCGCACGGGTCAGCGCATCGAGCGCCCCGAACGGCTCGTCAAGGAGCAGGATCTTGGGCTGCATGGCTAGCGCCCGTGCAATGCCGACGCGCTGCTTCATGCCACCGGAGATTTCCGTCGGGCGCTTGTCCTTGGCGTGGCTCATCTGCACAAGGTCGAGATTGTGCATGATCCACTCATGCCGCTCGATTCTGTTCTTGGTCCGGCCGAACACCTTGGCAACCGCCAGATTGACGTTCTCGTAGACCGTGAGCCAGGGCAGCAGCGAATGGTTCTGGAACACCACGGCCCGCTCCGGCCCGGGCCCATTGATCTCGTGCCCTTCCAGCTGGATGCCGCCCGATGAGACTTCAGTCAGGCCCGCAATGAGGTTGAGCAAGGTGGACTTCCCGCACCCGGAATGCCCGATGATGGAGATCACTTCCCCCTCGGCAATCTCGAGGGAAATGTCCTTGAGCACTTCCGAGCGCTGCCCGCCGCGGTCAAAGTGCTTGTCGACGTTTTCGAGTGTGAGATAGCTCATGGTTCAGCGTCCCTTAATTCGCAGCTGTGCCGCGGGTGACAAAGGCGCCGATGGCCGTAACGAGCCGGTCGAGCATGAAGCCGACAAGACCGATATAAACCAGCGCCACGATGATGTCGGAGAGGCGCGATGAATTCCACGCGTCCCAGATAAAGAAGCCGATCCCCACGCCGCCCGTCAGCATTTCGGCGGCGACGATGGCGAGCCAGGACAGGCCCACGCCGATCTTGAGCCCGGTGAAGATGTAGGGCGCTGCCGCCGGCACCATGATCTTGAGGAAGAACTCGGCCGGGTTGAGCTGCAGGATCTGCGCCACGTTTCGGTAATCCTGCGGAATGTTGCGCACGCCGACGGCCGTGTTGATGATCACGGGCCAGACCGAGGTGATGAAGATCACGAAAATGGCTGATGGCGCCGAATCCATGAAGGCGGCCAGCGACAACGGCAGCCAGGCCAGCGGCGGCACCGTGCGCAGGATCTGGAAGATCGGATCCAGCCCCCGCATCGCCCAGACCGATTGCCCAATCACCGCGCCGATCGTGACACCCACAACAGCCGCAATCCCGAACCCGATCGCAACGCGCTGCAAGGACGTGAGCACCCGCAAGCCCAGCCCGATATCGCCTTGCCCATAATCAAAAAACGGGCTGACAATCAGCTCCCCTGCATCACTCCACACCTGGCTCGGCGAGGGCAGAGTCGCTCCCGCAGACGAGCACAGGATCTGCCAGACCACGAGGATCAGGCTCAGCACCACAAGGGGCGGCACCACATTGGAAGCAAGTTGTGCAGCAGTCTTCCCAAACGACCGCGGCGGCTTTGCCCGCTTGGGCAGGCTCACAACCGGAGCCGGAATGCTCGTTTCCGGCAGGGCCGCGGTAGGCAGGCGTTGAACAGTGGCGGACATGACGAAGTCCCTCTTTTTCGAATTGGAATGCAGGAGCTACGGAGCCCCGATCGGCTCCCTCCCCCTCACAGGGGGAGGGTGGGGTGGGGGTTAGACCATCGCCTTGATCGCCAGGCTCTCGAGATACGCTCCTGGATCGGCCGGATCGAACACCTTGCCATCAAAGAAGGTCTCCACCCCGCGCGACGTCCCTTCAGGAATATCGCTTGCCGCCACCCCGAGCGCGGCCGCTGCCGCGCGCCAGATGTCCTCGCGGTTCACCTGATCCACCGTGGCGTTGATATCCGTCGTGCCCGGCAGATAGCCCCAGCGCATGTTCTCGGCGAGGAACCAGGCATCATGGCTCTTGAAGGGATAAGACGCATGGTCGCGCCAGAACTTCATCTCGAGCCCGGTCGCCGTCTCAACGCGCCCATTGCCATAATTGATGTCGCCCTTGAGCCGCCCCGCTACGTCGGCCGCTGGAATGTTGAACCAAGGCCGCTTGCCCAGGATCTGCGCCAGTTCTTCCTTGTTTTCGACCGCATCCGCCCATTGCGCTGCTTCCATCACGGCCATCAGTATGGCCTGCGTTGCCTGCGGATTGGCCTCGATGAAGTCGTTGCGCAGCGCCAGTGCCTTTTCCGGATGGTTCTTCCAGATCTCGCCCGTCGTGGCGGCGGTAAAGCCCACATTCTGGTTCACCAGCTGCTCGTTCCAGGGCTCCCCGACGCAAAAGGCGTCCATGGTGCCCACCTTCATGTTGGCAACCATCTGCGGAGGCGGCACGGTGATCAGAGACACTTCGCTATTGGGGTCGATCCCCCCAGCCGCAAGCCAATAGCGCATCCACATGTCGTGGGTGCCACCGGGGAAAGTCATGGCGATATTGACCTCCCGGCCCGCCGCCTTCCGTTCGGCGAACACGGCCTTGAGCGGGCTGGAGTCGAGCCCGGCGCCAAGGTCCTTGTAAGCCTGGCTAACCGAGATGGCCTGCGCATCGAGGTTGAGGCGCGCAATAATCGACATGGGCACGGGCGTTCCCCCGGTCACCGTGCCCAGGCTCATCAGGTACGGCATGGGTGTGAGGATATGCGCCCCATCGATGCCGTTGGCCGCTCCACCCAGCACCAGATTGTCGCGCGTCGCTCCCCAGGAAGCTTGCTTCAGCACCTCCACATCCCCAACGCCATGCTTGGCGAACAGGCCCTTTTCCCGCGCGATGATTAGCGGCGATGAATCGGTCAGCGCAATAAAGCCCAGCTTGGCACCGGTTACTTCCGGTCCCGCGCCTTGCGCAAAGGCGCCCGAAGGAAACAGCGCCTTGGCTGCCAGGAGCGTCGCGGCGGTGGCCGTGGCACCTCGGAGAAATCCGCGCCGGGTCGTCATCGTCTTTGTCATCCAGTTCTCCATCTGCCCCAATGGGGAAAACAAAAAAGCTGCCAACGGACCGGCGCTGCAGTTGAGGAACCGCGCGCAAGATCAGTTGGCAGCTTTGCCTGATGACGCCCGCCATTGGACGTCGGTTAAAAGAGCGTCTGGGAGGAGCGCCTTTGCCTGAGACGTTGCAGGAACCGTGCCAAAGTGACTTGGCGCTAAATAGCGAAATGAATACAAAGCAGTAGATGCGAGATGTGGAAAGGCCGCGTTGCGCCAGCCTTAAGAGGAGCGGATCAATTGGGCGCCAATCTGCTCAAAAGCTAGTCAATTCAGGTGCCCTGTGTAGAAGAAAGGCAGGAGCGTGACGGCAGCGCTCGAGGGTTAAACCCGCTGGTCCGCAATATAGCGATCGAGTTGATCCGGATCGAAGACCTGCCCATCAAAGAACCCGTCCGCGCTCTCAATCCGAAAGTCGGTCTCCGGAGCCTCAACATGGAGGGGCGCGAGGGCCGCTCGATAAACATCAGGCCGGAACGTTCCGGCGGCAATCTCGGCATTGGCCGGGCTCGGCATCACCTCGCCCCAGCGCGCCATTTGCGCGTAGTACCACAAGGCATGGCTCTTCCAGGGGAAGTTGGCGGCCTTGGCATGCGGCACAAAAAAATCCGGCACCTGCCGAACGGCGCCTGCTCCGGTATCAAACGTCCCACTCAGCGCTCGCCCGACGATTTCCGCCGGCGCTGCGAGATAGGCCGCGCCACTTATGATCTCTGCAATCTCCCCATGGTGCGCGGGATCGCTGCACCAGACCCCCGCCCGGTAGATCGCCCGGATCACTGCCGCCACGATCTCGGGGTTTTGCTCGGCCCACCCCGCCCGCATGCCAATCACCTTGTCAGGGCTCGAGCGCCAGATGGCCGCCTTTACCGTGACGATGTGCGCTCCTTTGTTCGCCACGCCGATGCTGTTCCACGGCTCGCCCACGCAATAGCCATCGATTCCGCCCGCGCCCAGGGCATCAGGGAGGAGGGGCGGGGGCAGCACGACAATCTCGATGTCCCGATCGGGCCGGATGCCACTCGCTGCCAGCCAGTAGCGCAGTTCGTAGTTGTGCGATGACGTCTGGTGCACCACGCCGAAACGGAGCTTGCGTGTGCTGTTGGCCACCACTTGCCGCAGCGCCGCGCCCGCCGGCTGCGCCTCGAGATCGCCCGGCGCTCCATGCTCTTCCATCTCGCGCCAAAGGGCAGCGCTCACCGTCACCGCATTATTGCCCAGTCCCAGGACGACCGGCGCAATGGTGGGCGTGGCGATCGGCGTCAGCCCCAGGCTCGCCGCGATCGGCATGGGGGCCAGCATCTGCGCGATTGGGAAATGCCCGATGGCGGCCCGGTCGCGAATATTGGCCCAGGACGTTTCCCGCACCAGATGCAGGTCCAGCCCCTCTTCCTCGGCAAAGCCCTTTTCCCGCGCCAGCACCAGCAGCACGCTATCGAGCAAGGGCAGGAAACCGGCGGTCAAATGATGCGTAGGCATAGCATATCCTTATGGACCGAGCAGATCGGCTGCCGTCACCAGGCTTTGCGCAATCTCGACGATCCGGCGGTTCTTGTTCATGGCGGTGGAGCGGAGCAGGGCATAGGCCTCGGCCTCGTTCAGCCCCCGCGTGCGCATCAATATGCCCTTGGCCTGGTCGATCAGCTTGCGGTCTTCCAGTTCGCTGCGCGCCTGTTCCAGTTCACGCGTCAGCTTGGAAAAGGCATTGAAGCGGGAAATAGCCATGTCGAGGATCGGCTTGACCCGTTCCTTGCGTAATCCGTCAACGATATAGGCCGAAACGCCGGCTTCCACCGCTTTCTCGATGGACGCGCCGTCCGAACGATCCACGAACATGGCGATCGGCCGCTTCACCGCCCGCGACAGGGAAAAGAAGTGCTCTAGCGTGTCCCGCTTGGGATTTTCGAGGTCGATGACGATCACATCGGGCACCACCGCCTCAATGGTCCGTCCCACCTCCTGCACATCATGCAACACCGCAACGCGGCTATGCCCGGCCTCGCGCAATCCCTCTTCGATGATCGAAGCGCGGATGCGGTTCTCGTCGATGATGAGAATAGAAAGGTCGGGATGCGTCATTGGGCGGCATTAGTGCCGCTGCCTAAAATTCGCACAAGCCTGAAAAATGCATAGCTACTAACCAGATGCGCTTAGCTGATAGAATAGCCCCCATCCACCGTCAGCACCGCCCCTGTAATGAACCGTGCGGCTGGCGAGCACAAAAACAGCGCGGCCCCGGCCACATCCTCCGGCTGCCCCCAGCGGTTCAGCGGCGTGCGGCTCAAAATTGCCTGGCTGCGCGCTTCGTCTTCCCGCAGGGCACCCGTCAAAGGCGTCGCAATCCAGCCCGGCGCCACCGCATTGACCCTGATGTTTTCACCCGCATAGGCGATCGCCAGCGACTTGGTCAGCTGCGCCACGCCCCCCTTGCTCGCCGAATAGCCCGGCACCAGTCCGCCGCCGAAAAATGACAGCATAGAGGCCAGATTGACGATAGCGCCGTTGCCGCCGGCCGAGAGCAGCGGCCGCGCCGCCGCACACATGCGCATGGTGCCGCTCAAATTGATGTCGACCACATCGTCGAACACCTCCGGCTCATGCTCCAGGCCGCGCCGGATCACTCCGGCGCAATTGACCAGCACGTCGAGCGCGTCGAACTCGCCCATCAGCGCTCGCACAGCCGCATTGTCCCGCACGTCCAAGACGCGGAGCGCGCGCCCATCGAACTCCGGATCGGCTTGGAGCGCCTCGACCTCATGCGCAAACGCACCAACGCTGGTGACCTCCGCCCCAGCCCGCACGAACGCGCTCGAAACCGCCGCCCCGATGCCCGAGGTGCCGCCGGTCACCACAACGCGCTTGCCGCCATACCACCCGGCGGCCCAGCTGTAATCAACCGCCTCAGCGGATGAACTGATCGACATAGTCTGCTCCCAGCCCGACGCTCTCGTAATGGGCGCGGCACATGTCGATTTTGGTGAACACATCCTCATAGCCAACATGCTTGTTGGCCTCGTCGAGATAGATCATCGATCCAGTAATGTTGAAAAAGGTGATCATCTCCGGGCAATCGTCCGGCACCACCAGCGTATGCACTTCCCCGGGTGGCTCGAACACATAGGAGCCGGTTTCAGCCACCCAATCATGCTCCCGATAGAACCACCGCCCCTCGATTACATAGCCATGCACCGGATTGGGATGGAGGTGTCGTGACAGGACGCCCGCGCGCCGTACGCGCAAGAGATTGCACCATTGGCCCACCAGCGTGTTGAGCATCAAGGGTCGGAACCACACGCCCTCGGCCTGCGGCACCCACACCCGTTCGTCCTCCGGCATGGCCTTGACGGCAATCTCCGGCGGCGCCAGCCGATGGGCCGAGCCCTTCATATCCTTGTACATGTGTGCTCTCCCGCCATCGCGCCGGTTTCTCCTGCCCCATGGCGCCCGGCTTCTCACCCAATCATGGCAAGAACCACGCCGCGCTTCCAGACCTCAACCATGCCTCATGGCTGAAATCCACTATGGCTCGCCCGAGCGCCTTGTGGTCTTACTTACCCAATTGAGTCAGCCAGATCGGCTGCGCTCAACACAATGACCCTGGAGTTCGAATGTCCTCTGCGCTCTTTTACGTCGGCTGCGTGAACCGCCCCATCGGCTACGTCAAGAATGTCGCGGGCAAGGGCATTTCCGCTTACCGGCTGGACCTCCAATCCGGCACCACTGAGTTCCTGGGGCTGACCGAGGGCATCGACAACCCCACCTTCCTCGATGTTGCGCCCGACGGCGCCTCCCTGTCTGCCATCAGCGAAGTCGCCGGCTGGAACGAGGGCGATGTCTCCGCCTATGCGATTGACCAGTCCACCGGCGCCTTGACCTACCTCAATAAGCAGCCTACCCGCGGCGACGGCACCGCCCACAACAGCCATGACCACACCGGCCGCTTTGCCGCCATCGCCAACTATTCAGGCTTGCCCGCCGACGCCAAGCCCAACCAGTCCATCGCCATCTACCCGCGCGATCCCGACGGCACCTTGCATCCGCCTGTTTCCGAAATGCGCCACCACGGCAATGGCCCAAACACCGAGCGGCAGGAGCGCCCCCACGCCCATTGCATCCGCTGGACGCCCGACAATCGCTACGTCGTTGTCGCCGATCTCGGCATTGACCGTCTGGTCATCTACCGCTTCGACGAAAGCACCGGCGCTCTCACGCCTCACGGCGAAACCGTCCTGCCGCCCGGCTCCGGCCCGCGCCACTTCCGCTTTCACCCCAGCCTTCCCTTCGCCTATCTCGTTAACGAGTTGACCTGCACCCTTGTCAGCCTCGCTTATGACGGGGAGGCCGGCACGCTCGAGATCCTGGCGAGCGAAGCCACCACGCCAGAGCCGGTGCAAGGCAATTCCGGCTCGGCGATAGACATCGCCGCTGGTGGCCAGCATCTTTACGTCGGCAATCGCGGTGACGACAGCATTGCTGGCTTTGCCATCGACCAGACGACCGGCATCGCCCGCCGCATCGGCAACACGCCCTGCGGCGGCCGCGTCCCCCGGGATTTTGCTTTCGACCCGACCGGGCAAGTCCTTGTCGTTGCCAATCAGGAAAGCGATAGGCTGTCCATGTTCCGCTACGTGCCCGCAAGCGGCGCGCTCGAACCCTTCGGCACGCCCATCCCGAGCGGCTCCCCGACGGCCATCGGCTTCCACCCAAGGGTCAGTTGATCCCCCATGAAGATCGCACTCACTGGCTCAAGCGGACGCATAGGCCAAGGCATCATCCGGCTCGCCCGGGCACGCGGGCACGATCTGGTACTGATCGACCGCGCCAGTCTACCGGCAGGGGAGGACCCGGGCTTTCCATTCTTGGCCGTTGAGATGAGCGACTACGAGGCCCTGCGGCAGGCTTTTGCCGGCTGCGATGCGGTGATCCACATGGCCGCCATTCCCTCACCCGGCCGCCACCCCGACCCGATTGTCCATAACAACAATGTGGTGGGCAGCTATAACGCGCTTTGGGCCGCGGCCGAGAACGGCATCAAGCGGGTCTGCCAGGCATCCAGCGTCAATGCCATCGGCCACGCCTTTAGTCGCCACCCGCGCTACGACTATTTCCCCATCGACGAGAACCACCCCAACTACGGGGAGGAGCCCTATAGCCTTTCCAAATGGATCTGCGAGGAGCAGGGCAGGGCCTTTGCCCAGCGCTATGAGGATATGTCCATCGCCAGCATGCGGTTCCACTATGTGTCGCCCACTATCGAGCAGGCGATCAAGATCCATGAAACCTATACCGACTTCGGCAAATACCTTTGGGCCTGGACCCACCTCGATGCCGCCGCCGACGCATGCCTCCTGAGCCTCCAAGCTGATTTCACCGGCCACGAGGCGTTCTTTATCGTCTCTCCCACCACCTTCTCGCCCGTTCCGAGCCACGAGCTTGCCGCCGAGCACTTCCCGAACGTCCCCATCACCGGTGACCTCAGTGGCCACCAAAGCTTCTTCAACTCCGCCAAGGCCGAGCGCATGCTCGGCTGGACACACCCGGTGATCCGCCCTTGAAGACACATGGGGAGCAATCCAACACCCGAGTAGACCTCATGGTGAGCCTGTCGAACCACAAGGTCGTGGCACAACTCCACTCACCCGGCCTCGTGGTTCGACAAGCTCACCATGAGCCCTCAAGACCATCCCCGATGTCATCCCGGCGCGACCCGGGATCCATCTCGAGATCCCACCCCAGCCGCAAGGTGGCAAAACGTTCCAGAACTCACCCCCGCCACTGCGCCACCGGCTCCGCCAGCGTCTGCAACTCCCTCGCATCTGCCCCGCCAATCCGCTGGAGCAACAACCGCGTCAGTTCCACGCCCGCCGCAAACACATCTTCCCTGATGCTGTCCATGGCCGGATACAACATGGGCAAAATCCCCGAGGTCTGCTTGTAAACCATCTGCACATCGCGCCCGAGCACGACCCCTGCATCCTCCAACCCACTCACCAACGAGATCGTGCGCATTTCGCTATCCGAGATAATCCCATCGGGCCGCTGCTCCCGCCCTGCAAGCGCCCGCGCCGCCACACGCAACTCAGCCGGAGGCATGAGGTGGATATTGTCCATCACATCAACAGCAATGCCCCGCATCGCTGCCCGCTGCTGGAATGCCGAAAGAATATTGTCGTGGTTGGTCGTCCGATCGTCCCCGATCACCAGCATGACCCGCCGGCACCCCTTTTTGGCCAGCCGGTCCACTGCCATCTCGGCAAAGACTTCGGAATGAAAGTCATGAAAGGGATGCTGCGTATCGAACTGCGTGCGGCCATGGCTCACAAACGGGAAATCGGCATCCATCATCATTTGGACGCGGGGGTCGTGCGGCCCGGTATGCGTGATGATGACGCCGTCCGCCGTCCGGTTGTCCAGCACGTGCCGGATCGTATCGGCCGAAAGATGCCGCTCGAACTCGGGCACCACCGTCAAATGATATTGCGTGTCGCGGATGGCGTGCCCAATGCCCTGGATCATCTGACGGGCAAAATCGATGGAATCCTCCGCCCCATCGAGCACCAGCGCCAGCACATTGGTTTTCCCCGTCCTGAGGCGCACGCCGGCACGGTCTGGCACATAGCCCAAAGCCTTGGCCGCCGCGTGCACCTTGTCGCGCGTTTCCTGCTTCAGCGTCGTGCCGCCACGCAGTGACAGCGATACGGTTGAAAGACTGAGGCCCGTCATCTCGGCAATGGTGCGCAGTGTTGCGCGCTGCGTCGGACCGCTGCGTCGGGGTGGCATGTCGTTTCCCTGGCTCATGATCTCATGTGTACGATCGTTAGGCACGCAAACCAAGCAAACAAACGCCCTGTTCGCTGACGTTCAGCAAAGCGGAAAACCCCTTTGCAACGTTGCACAAGCTGTGCCAACGTCGCGGCGCCAAAGCAGCGGAGCGCCAGCATGACCTATTCCAATCCCCTCTCATCCAGGCTCGCCCTGGGGGATGATGATCTCAAGCGCGAGGGCAAGCTCCTGCGGCTCTGCGAGGATCTTCGCCGCAAGATCCTGACCCCGATACCTGCCACCCCATTCCAATGGCATGTGCAGCGCGCTGATGTGACCACCGAGGAGGCCATTGGCGCCGATTGGCGCCAATGGGAACAGTTTGGGCCCCACTCCGTCTGGGCCAAGCACCAGGGTCACACTTGGTTCGCCGCCGAAGTGACCGTGCCCGAAGGGGCCGCCGGACAAACCTTCGTTCTTCACTTCACCTCGCAATGGCAGGATCGCCCCGGCTCCACTGATCCGCAATGCTTGACCTATCTCGACGGCCATATCGCCCAGGCGCTCGACGGCAACCACACCGAACTCGTGATCGAGCGAAACGCAAAGCCCGGCAATACCCATACGCTCCTCGTCAACGCCTTCACCTTCTTTGACCGTCCCCTGGTCGGCTTCGGCGTCGATTTCCTCGTGCGCAACGAGCGCGCCGAAAAGCTCTACTACGATCTCCAGACGCCGCTCGACGTCGCCATCCGCCTCCACCAGAGCGACCCGCGGCGCCACGCCATCCTCCATATCGTGGAGCGTTCCCTGCGCGCCCTCGACCGGCGCGGCGGCCACACCGAAGCTTTTGCCGCTTCGCTGGGCGATGCCGAAAAGATCGCGCGGGAAATCTACGATCTGGTGGACACCGAGACCCAGCCGCAGATCACGGCCGTCGGCTCCACCCACCTTGACGTGGGCTGGCTCTGGCGCGTCATGCATACCCGCGACAAGACGGGCCGCTCCTTCGCCACGGTGCTCAACCTCATGGAGGAGTACCCCCAATTTGTCTTCATGTATAACCAGTCGGTGCTCTTCGATTTCCTGAAGAAAGACTATCCCGAGCTGTGGGAGCGCATGCTCGCCAAGGTGAAATCGGGCCAATTCGAGATTGAGGGCGCCATGTGGGTGGAGCCCGACGTCAACATCGTTTCGGGCGAATCCCTCGTACGCCAGATCATGCGCGGCCGCCGCTTCCACCTCGAGCATTTCGGCGTCGACCCCAAGACCGTCTGGCTGCCCGACACCTTCGGCTATTCGGCCAATCTGCCGCAGATCATGGACAGGTCGGGGCTCAAATACTTCGTCACCTCCAAGCTCTCGTGGAACGACACCGATCGCCACCCCTATGACAGCTTCCATTGGCGCGGCATCGACGGCACGGTGACCAAGGCCCAGCTGATCACCGCCCAGCGCTTTGAAAGCGACGCGATCTACACCACCTATAATGGCGATCTCTCCGTTTCCGAGACCATGGGCGCCTGGAAGCGCTACGAGCCCAAGGCGGTCCACAACGAGCTCGTCATGTCCTATGGCTATGGCGATGGCGGCGGTGGCCCCACCCGGGCCATGATCGAGCGCGGCATCCGCCTCGAGCGCGGCATTCCCGGCGCGCCCCGCGTCAAGCTTGAAGGCATCGTGCCTTTCCTTGAGCGCCTCGGCGCCAAGATGGACGAGCCCGGCAATCGTTTCCCCACCTGGAACGGCGAGCTCTACCTTCAATATCATCGCGGCACGCTGACCTCGGTGGCCAAGAACAAGGCCAACAACCGTCGCGCCGAGCGCCTGCTGCGTGAACTGGAATTTTTGGGCGCCATGGCGCTGACGCAGACCGGCTCCCCCTATCCCGGCGAAACCCTGGCCGAGTTCTGGGAGCTGGTGCTCATCAACCAGTTCCACGACATTCTGCCTGGCACCTCGATCCCTGAAGTCTACGTCGACTCGGACAATGAATACGGTCAGATCTTTTCAACGCTCGGCTCGCAGAACGGCCCGTGGCACGCAGCCGCCCAGGCCTTTGCCGCACCCGGCGCCGACCAGCTGCGCCTTCTCAACTTCACCAGCCAGACCCGATCAGGCCTCGTCACGCTGGGCAGCGACAAAAACCTCCAAGGCCTGTCGCTCGCCACGGCCAATGGCGTGCATCCCGTCCAAACCATCACCCGCGCGGATGGCGCGAGCGGGGTCGTAGCGCCGATCCATGACGTCGTCCCCCTCGGCTGGACGGCGGCACAGCTCATCTCGGGCGGCGCCGCCAACACCAGCTCAACCCTCTCGGTTTCCGAAACGCATCTCGAAAACGAGCTCCTCCGCGTCACCTTTGACCGTGCCGGCGAAATCACCTCTGTCTTCGACAAGACCCGCAACCGCGAAACCCTCGCGGCGGGCGAAAAGGCCAATCGCCTCATCGCCTATGAAGACAAGCCCATGGAATGGGACGCCTGGGATATCGACCGCTATTTCGAAGAGCAGTTCTGGCCGCTCGCCGATGGGCCCACCACCATCTCCGTCGTCGAAACCGGCCCACACCGCGCCGCCCTCCGCGTCGAACGCCACTACCAGGCTTCAACAGTGGTGCAGGTCATCTCCCTGGCGGCCGGAGCCCGCCAGGTGGAGTTCGACACCTTCATCGACTGGCAGGAACGCCAGACCGTGCTCAAGGCACAATTCCCCTTCGATCTCAACACCTCCGAGATCCGCTCCGAGATCCAGTTCGGCCACGTCAAACGCCCAACCCACCGCAACACCTCCTGGGACAAGGCGCGCTTCGAAGCCTCCATGCACCGCTGGGTGGACCTGAGCGAAGCCGATTTCGGCGTCGCTTTGCTCAATGACTGCAAATACGCCTATGACTGCCTCGAGCAATCCGTCCGGCTGACGCTCGTCCGTGGTTCCATCTTCCCCAGCCCCGATGCGGACCTAGGAGAACACCGCCTGCGCTATGCCCTGTTCATCCACGACGGCGTCGCCGATCTCGCCGACGTCCACCGCGCCGCCGAACGCTTCAACAACCCTGTCGCGGTGATTGGCGAGCTCACGCCGGTCCAGGTCGCCTCAACCGACCTCCCAAGCTTCAGCTTCGCCAACGTCGATCAACCCAATGTCACGCTGGAAACCGTCAAGAAGGCCGAAAAATCCGACGCCGTCGTCCTGCGCCTCTTCGAGCACGCCAACATCCGCGCCAACGCCACCATCCACTTCGGCATCCCAGTCAAGTCAGTCCGACCAATCAATCTGATGGAAGAAGGCGAGGGGGCTCCACTGGAACTCACCAATAACAGCATCACCCTGAACCTCCGCCCCTTTGAAATCGCAACCATGCTCATCGAGACCTGACGCACTCCCAGTAGACCTCATGGTGAGCCCGTCGAACCACGAGATCGTGGCACTTCGCTCCACTCGCCCGGCCTCGTGGTTCGACAAGCTCACCATGAGGCCTCGAAGCGCCGGTGGATACATAGGCCCTATCACCCCCACCTAACCTCCCCCTGGAAGGGGGAGGGACCCGCTGGTGCCTGTCACTAAATATCCCAACAAACTCGATCCATCCCTCCCCCTCCCAGGGGGAGGTCAGGTGGGGGTAGGGGAGCCACGATGCCCAGGATGACCGCTTGCCTCCCAGCCCTCGCCAACACCCCCCCCAGCACCCCCTCTTGCCCAATTCGCCCTAGCCGCTCCGTCTCCCCCGGCGCACAAGACAAACCGATGGCGGAGAACCAACAATGATCTGGCTCGGCGCAGTCCTGCTGCTTTCGGTATTCCTCACCTCCATGCTGTCGGGCATCTTCGGCATGGCCGGTGGCCTTGTCCTCCTCGGCATCCTTCTCCTTATCCTCCCCGTCGGCACCGCCATTGCCGTCCAGGGCGCCATCCAACTCATCGCCAATGGCTCGCGCGCCTATTTCTCGCGCGCCTACATAGATTGGCGCGTCCTCCTCATCATGACGGGCGGCCTTGTCACCGCCGCCCTCGCCCTCTTCATCCTGCGCTACACGCCGGACCTCGCCACCGTCTGCATCACCATTGGCCTGCTTCCCATTCTCCTTTGGATCCCCCAAGGCTGGCTTGCGCTCGACGCCAGCAAACCCCACCACGCCTTTATCTGCGGCCTCCTTGGCGGCGGCATCAACCTTGCCGTCGGCGTCGCCGGTCCGACCATCGACATGTTCTTTATTCGCACCCCCATGGACCGCCGGACCATCATCGCCACCAAGGCCGCAGCCCAGGTCGTCAATCATGCCGCCAAAATTGCCTTCTATTGGGGCGCCACCGCCACCCTGGCGCCGTTCGAATGGGCCGCCATCGCGCTTGCCGCGCCCTCTGCAGTCTTGGGCACCAGCGCCGGCCACTGGGTTCTCCAGCGCCTCACTGACGCGAACTTCAAGCGCTGGACGCGCCTGATCGTCTCGGCCATCGGCATTTATTACCTTGCACGCGGCATTTCCTTGCTGATTTGAGCGCGATAAGTAAGGTGCCGTTCATCCAGGGAGATGATATGGCACCTTTCGACAGCGTCACCGCGCGGCTGATCCTGCTTCTAGCCGACACCGGCTCCATCGGGCGCGCCGCCGAGCGCGAAGGCATTGCCTCCTCCGCCGTCAGCCGCCGCGTGTCCGATCTTGAAAGCCGCCTGGGCGTCGTCCTGTTCGATCGCTCCGCTCATGGCGTCAAGCTTACAACGGCCGGCCAGGCCTATGCCGAAGGCTGCCGCACCGTTTTGCGCTCCATTGCCGATCTCGACGCTGTCATGGCCGATTTCGGCTCCGGCCAGCGGGGCAGCCTGCGCCTTGCCTGCACCAGCTCTGCCCTGACTGGCCGCCTGCCCGAACTGCTCGCCCGCTATGCCGCTAGGCACCAGGGTATCCAAATTGAAATTCAGGAAACCGGCGCGGCTAGGGCCTTGCTGGCGCTCGACGAAGGCCGCGCCGACGTTGCCATCGTCTCCGACCACTATGATTTCACTCGTTTCGAGATCAAGGCCTTCGAAGATGATCGCGTCTGGGTCCTCGCCCCGCCCGACCATCCCCTTGCGGCTCATATTGAGCCACGCAACACCATCGCCTTCGACATAGTCATCGACCACCCGATCGTTGGCATCCACCACACCGGCTCGCTCGACCGCCTGATCGCTGAAGCCGCCAAGAAGGCGGGAAAGCCGGTGCAAACCACGGTGAGCGTTGAAAGCTTTCCCGCGCTTGTCCGTATGGTCGAGGCTGGCTTTGGTATCGGTTTCCTCCGTTCTACCAGCCTGCATCTCCTCGCCGGCACCGATCTTGTCTGCGCCCCCCTCGCCGAGCCCTGGGCGCTGCGGCAATTGCTGGTGGCCCGCCGCAAGTCGAGCCCGCTCTCGGCTGCCATGAAGAGTTTCATTGCCCTGTGTAGCGAAACCTATTCGCCCAGCACCTGACCCCGCGACAACGCCGCGCTTGAGCCCGGCGCAAAACGCGCTTACCACAGCCCCATGAGCATGCAGCGCACCATGGTGAGGGAGATCGGCACGGCCTTTGCGGTCCTTGCCATCTATTTGCTCACCATCCTGGCCCCGCTGCATCAGGCCCGCGCCAGCCAGCTCGCCTTCCAGGAGCTCGGATACGCAACGGTCCAAACCGGCTGGGTCCTCTGCACGCCGCTGGAATCCCCAGGCGAAAAGAACGAGGTGCTGGTTGGTAAATGCCCTGCTGCCGGCATCGGCAAGCACGAGGCTATCGCACCCGCTCCTGCAGCAATGGTGCTGCCGATCGATCGTGCCGCTCTCTCTACCAAGCAGGACGCGCCGGAGCCGCTTGCTCCGTCCGCAGGGGCATGGACGCCGCTGGGCGCCAGGGCGCCTCCAGTTCTGAGCTGATCCGCAGGCCGCTTGGCCCATCAGACCCTTCTTACTGGAACTTTATCATGCTCCGACTTTTCCGCGCCGCCCTTGCGGCCACGTTTCTGCTTGCTGCCCCCGCCTTCGCCCATAACGGCGTTGTCCACCTGGGCCCCATCAACATCTCCGCCCCCTTCACCCGGGCGACCCTGCCCAACGCGCCTGTGGGTGGCGGCTATCTCAGCATCGAAAATACCGGCACCGAAGATGACCGCCTCGTATTGGTCGCTTCGCCCATAGCCGGGGAAACGCAGATCCACGACATGGCCATGGAAGGCGATGTCATGAAGATGCGCCACCTCGAAGATGGCTTGGTCATTCCCGCCGGCCAGACGGTCACGCTTGAGCCCGGCGGTCTCCACATCATGCTAATGCAGCTTCAGCGCAAGCTGGTGGAAGGCGAAACGATCACCGTCACCCTGACCTTTGAAAAGGCCGGCACGGTTGATGTCCAGCTGCCCGTGCTCGGCACCGCGGCCAAGTCGGCCGACCACACGATGAGCCACTAGCCATGACCCTCAAGACCATGCGCATCTGGCTCTGGGCCGCTATTGCTGTGCTGGGTATTGGCTTGGCCGGCTACACCTTCCTGCCTCGCCAGCCCCAGCCAGAAGCCTCCACCTTCGGTCAGGCCAGCTTCAACCTCGTCGACCAGAACGGTTCGCCGATCGACCAGGCGGTGTTCGAAGGCCAGCCGTCCCTCCTATTCTTCGGCTTCACCCATTGCCCCGAAGTCTGCCCCACCACCCTGGCTGAAATGTCGACCTGGTTCGAGCAGCTGGGCGAAGAGGGCAGGGACCTTCGAGGCTTCTTTGCCTCCGTCGATCCCGAGCGCGACACGCCTGAAATCCTGGGCGAATATATCAGCTGGGTTCCACGCGTTACCGGCCTTACCGGCAACCCGGATGAAATGGCCAAGCTTGCCAAGGCCTGGGGCGTCTACTATGCCAAGCAACCCTTGGAAGACGGCGGCTACACCATGGACCACACAGCGTCCGTTTTCCTGCTGGATAAAAACGGCGAGTTCCAGGGCACCATCGCCTATGGCGAAGACAGCGCCACTGCCGTCGGCAAGATCCGCAACCTCCTGGCCAAGAGCTAAGGCAAGCGGTGCCGGATCATCGTCGGCACAGCCTGTGCAAAGATGATCCGGCCCATCATATTATGTTTTGACACACCGATCCGGGCTGGCTAGTAAGCGGACAAGCGCAGTCACCTTTGCGCTCTCCACTTGTTTTAGCCTCGGATTGGAAGCCGCTGTGAAGCTCATCCCCACCTCCGCCATGATCGCCGCCCTTCTGGCCGGCGCCTTGTCCGTCACCGCGCTTCCCGCCTTTGCGCAGGAAAAGACCATTACCCACGCTCAGGGTGAAACCACGATCACCGGCGTTCCCAGCAAGGTTCTGGTGTCCGATTGGGCAGCCTTCGACAATCTGACGGCCCTCGGCATTCCTGTTGCCGGCGTTCCTGGCTCCAACGCTCCCGGCTATCTCGCCGACAGCGTCCCGGCCGATGCCCTCAAGATCGGCTCGCTCCAGGAGCCCGACTTCGAAGCCATCGCCGCATCCGAAGCTGACCTCTACATCGTTGCGTCCCGCTCGCGCACTGCTTACCCAACTGGCGCTGAAATCCTGCCCACCATCGACATGTCGGTTTCCAACGACGCGCTGGTTGCTGGCGTCAAGGACAACATCACCAAGCTCGGCGAAATCTTCGACGTCGCCGACAAGGCCGCTGAACTCAACAGCAATCTCGATGCGAAGGTCGCCGAAGTCAAAGCCGCTGCCGAAGGCAAGGGCACGGCCATGGTGCTGGTCACCAATGCCGGCAATGTCGGCGTTTATGGCCCGGACAGCCGCGTTTCCTGGATCCACAACGAAATCGGCATGGTCTCGCCCATGTCCGAGGTCGATGATGGCGGCCATGGCGGCGACACTGTTTCCTTCGAATTCATCCTCGAAGCCAATCCCGATTGGCTCTTCGTGATCGATCGTGACGCCGGCGTCGGCGAAAGCACCGGCGCTGCCGCAGCCCTCCTCGACAACGAACTCGTCAACCAAACCAACGCTGCCAAGAACAACCACATCGTTTATCTTGACCCGCAGGCCGCCTATATCACCATGCATGGCTATACCGGCCTGATGCTCCTGCTCGATCAGGTTCTGGCTGGCCTCAACGCCTGATCCTAAGCCTCTCCAATCCGGGCCCGGCGGTTCTCCCCAACCGCCGGGCCGCGTCCGTTTAAACGAAAGGTCTGCCCTTGCGGCTTCTCGCAGGCGCCATCATCCTGACGATCGTCCTGGCCATCGCAAGCCTCTTTGTGGGCGTGAGCGATGTGTCCCTTGGCACGCTTTTGTCGTCGGGCCCCGAGGGCCGCGCCATGCAGGTCCTCCTGATCAGCCGCATCCCGCGCACCCTCGCTATCATTCTGTCCGGCGCAGCCATGGCCGTCGCAGGCCTCGTCATGCAGATGGTCGTGCGCAACCGCTTCGTCGAGCCATCCACCGCCGGCACCACCGAATCCGCAAGCCTCGGTTTTCTCGTCGCCACCATCTTCGTTCCCGGCTGGCCCCTTATGGGCAAGATGCTGATCGCCGCTGGCTTTGCCCTCGCCGGTACTGCCCTCTTCCTGCGCATCCTCAAGGCCGTGCCCCTGCGCGACACGCTCCTCGTGCCGCTCGTCGGCATCATGCTGGGCGGCATCATCGGCGCCGTCACCACCTTTTTTGCCTACCGCTTCGAACTCCTCGCCTCGCTCCTCGCCTGGAACATGGGCGATTTCTCCGGCATCCTGCGCGGGCGCTACGAACTGCTCTGGATCGGCCTTCTCTGCACGGGTCTCGCCTACTGGGCCGCCGATCGCTTCACCGTCGCCGGCATGGGCAAGGATTTCACCACCAATCTGGGCCTCAACTATCAGCGCGTCATGGTCCTGGGGATCAGCATCGTTTCGCTCGTCAGCGCCGTCGTCCTGGTTTCGGTCGGCTCCATCCCCTTCCTGGGCCTCATCATCCCCAATCTCGTCAGCCTCATGGTCGGCGACAACATGCGCCGCACCGTCCCTTGGGTCGCCGTCATGGGCGCGGGCTTCGTCCTTGCCTGCGATATCCTTGGCCGCATCATCCGCGCGCCCTATGAGATTCCCATCAGCGTCGTGGTTGGCGTCATCGGCAGCATGATCTTCCTTTATCTCCTTCTCAGGACGCGCCCCAATGCAGCCTGAACAACAGATCAGTAGGCCTCATCTTGAGCCCGTCGAAAAACGAGACCGTGTCACCGATAGTGCCACAACCTCCTGGTTCGACAGGCTCACCATGAGGTCTACTGGCCTTTCCCGCCCGACCCTCGCCCTCCTTCTGCTCGGCGCCCTCGCCCTCCTGTCCATCACCTGTTTCATGACCCTCGGCGCCAAGGGCAGCTGGAGCTTCGTCATCCCCTTCCGCGGCCGCAAGCTCCTCGCGCTCTGCCTCGTCGCCTATTCGGTCGCCGTCTCCACCGTCCTCTTCCAGACCGTCACCAACAATCGCATCCTTACCCCCTCCATCATGGGCTTCGATGCCCTCTACGTGCTGATCCAGACCGCCATCATTTTTTTCCTCGGCATCGGCGCGCTCGGCACGCTCAATCCGCAAGCGCAGTTCGCCACCGAAGTGCTGGTTATGGTGGCCTTCTCGGGCCTCCTCTTCCGCTGGCTCTTTTTGGGCGAGGAGCGGAGCCTTCATCTTCTGGTGCTCGTGGGCATCATCTTCGGCATCCTGTTCCGCAGCCTCTCCCAGTTCATGCAGCGCCTGCTCGATCCCAATGCCTTTAACGTGCTGCAGGACAGCTTCTTTGCAAGCTTTGCCACCGTAGACACCTCCCTGCTGCTCGCCTCCAGCGTCATCGTGGCCGGAGTCACGGCTGTCGCCTGGCGGCTGGGGCACACCTTCGATGTCCTCTCGCTCGGCCGCTCCCAAGCCATTAACCTCGGCGTCAATTACAAGCGCACCGTCGTTATCATCCTGACCCTGGTTTCGGTCCTTGTGGCCGTCTCGACCGCCCTTGTCGGCCCCATCACCTTCTTCGGCCTTCTGGTCGCGAGCCTTGCCCATTCCTTGGTCGGGACCAGCCGGCACAAATTCGTCCTGCCCGCTGCAGCCCTTCTCGCCGTCATCTGCCTCGTCGGCGGCCAGACCGTGCTCGAGCGTGTATTTGCCTTCGACACCGCCCTCTCGATCATCATCGAGTTCCTTGGCGGCATCGTCTTTATCTATCTTGTCTTGCGGAGAGCCGCCCGATGATCGTTGCCCAGGGTGTCACCAAGAACTATGGCGCATCATGCGTGGTCGATGGCGTATCGCTGACCCTGCCCAAGGGCGGCATCACCTCCATCATCGGCCCCAATGGCGCAGGCAAATCGACCTTCCTCTCCATGGTCAGCCGCCTCATGAGCATGGACATGGGCACCGTGACGGTCGCCGGTCTCGATGTCACCAAAACCCCTAGCGACGTCCTGGCCCGCCGCCTCTCCATCCTGCGGCAGGACAATCACATGGCTGCCCGCCTAACCGTACGCGACCTCGTCAGCTTCGGTCGCTATCCCTACAGCAAGGGCTGCCTCACCGAGGAAGATCGCCGGCACATTGAAGAGGCCATTGGCTACCTCAACCTTGTCGAGCTCGCCGACCGGTTCCTCGATGAACTCTCCGGCGGCCAGCGCCAGCGCGCCTTCGTGGCCATGGTCCTCTGCCAGGACACCGACTATGTCCTCCTAGACGAGCCCCTCAACAATCTCGACATGAAGCATGCCATGGGCATGATGAAGCTCCTGCGTCGCGCCGCCAACGAGTTGGGCAAGACGGTGGTGCTCGTGCTCCACGACATCAATTTCGCGTCCTGGTACTCCGACTACATCGTGGCCATGAAAAACGGCAAGCTCGCGAGCCAGGGCCCGGCCGCCGAAATGATCAATCCCAAGGTGCTCTCGGAAATTTACGACATGGAGATCAAGGTCCATGAAATCGGCGGCCAGCGGATCAGCCTCTATTACGAGTGATCCCGTGTTAGGCTCGGGGCGAATCGAGCCCTAGGGAGCGCCGCCGTGAAGCCATCGATCTCCATCATCACCATCGGCGTCGACGATCTGGAGCGGGCCTTCACCTTCTATCGCGCCCTCTTTGACATGGACGACGAACAGATCGCCCCGGGCGAAGACCATGTCGCTTTCTTCTTCGACGACGATTTTTCATTTGTCCTCTTCCCGCGCGACCAGATCGCGCAGACCGCCGGCAAGGATGTTGCGGTAGCGGGAACGCCCGGCTTCGTGCTGAGCCACCAGGCGGGGAGCCCCGCCGAGGTCGACGAAATCCTGCGCCAGGTGCTGATCGCCGGCGGTGCCGTCATCATGGAAGGCACGCAGTCGGAATGGGGCTATTCCGCCTATTTCGAAGATAGCGAAGGCAATGTCTGGGAGCTGATGGCGCAGCCATCGGCGAACTAGACAGCGCCAGTACGCTCCGCGAACGCCTTGCGGGATTTTTCGATCTGGTCGTGGTGCGCCTCCGCCCAGAGCCAGACGCCACAGAACGCCCCACCAAGGCTGCGCCCCATCTCGGTCAGGCGATAATCCACATGCGGCGGGATTACGGGATGCACCGTCCGCTCCACCAGCCCATCAGCCTCCATCTGCCGCAAGGTCTTGGTCAGCATCTTCTGGCTGATATCGCCCACCTTCCGCCCGACATCGGTGAACCGGAGCGTTCCGTGTTCCTCCAGTGCTTCAAGGATCAGCATGGTCCACTTGTCGGCGACCTTCCCGATGATATCGCGCACCAGCGCCTGCAGGGCCGGATCGAGCGGTCCGGTGGGGATGCGATCGGTCCAGTCAAAGATTTTGTGTGCTGAAGAGCCTTGTGGCACAGTCACTCTCCTTTGGGTGCGTATAGAACTTTACGGCGCCTACTTCCATCAGGAGAGTATGGGGTTTAATTCAGCTCCTATCAAGAGCAAGGAGTTCTCCCATGCAGATCACTGGCAACACCATCCTCATCACCGGCGGCGGCTCGGGCATTGGCCGCGGCCTTGCCGAAGCGTTTAACAAGGCCGGCAATCAGGTCATCATCTCTGGCCGCCGCCAGTCTGCCCTCGATGAGGTTACATCGGCCAATCCCGGCATGGCGTCCTTCACGGTCGACATGACCGACAAGCCCGATATCGCCGAGTTCGCCAAAACCGTGGTCTCAGCCTACCCAGCGCTCAACGCTGTCATCAACAATGCCGGCATCATGGTCGACGAGGATATCCTCGCGGCCCCGGATTATCTCCAAACAGCCGAAGAAACGATCGCCACCAATCTCCTGGGGCCGATCCGCCTCACTGCGGCCCTTCTCCCGCACCTGCTTGAACAGCCTAGCGCGACGATCATGACCGTCTCATCGGGCCTGGCCTTCGTGCCTAAGGCCTCGACGCCCACCTACAGCGCCACCAAGGCTGCGATCCATTCCTATACCCAATCGCTGCGTCACCAGCTGCGCAACTCGGGCATCGAGGTGATCGAGATCGCGCCGCCCTATGTGCAGACCTACCTTCAGGGCGAACGGCAGGCCAACGATCCCAACGCCATGCCGCTTGACGCCTATATCAAGGAAACCATGGACTTGCTCGCCGCCGGCCCGGAAAACGGCGAAGCCCTCGTCCAGCGCGTCCACCGCCAGCGCTTCGCCGAACAAACCGGCAATGCCGCCCAGGTCTTCGGCTTCATCAATCCCGTCTAAACGCGTCCCGCCCCCCGATCGTCACCCTCGGGCTCGACCCGAGGGCTCTTCCTTTACTGGAAAACAGATCGAAAACCGGCATCCCCTTAGGCCCCGGCCAATGCTGCTGCCCAATCCTTCGCCCTCTCTGGATGAACTTGCCCACATAGCAGACGGTTAGGCTTGGCCTTCCCTCCCCCTTGAGGGGAGGGATCGAGGGAGGGGGTCGTCCGGGCGACCACGAAGGGACCCCCTCCCCAGCCCTCCCCTCAAGGGGGAAGGAGGCGCAGCCGACGCCCCTCCGCTCAAATCGGTCTCGGTGAGTTCACATTGAACACTCCCCCACACGAGGAGGGGGGCAGAGTCAACGACTGCCTACGCAAAGCTGATTGGTGAGTTCGAACTGAACTCTCTTACCTTCATGACGCAGAGTCGGCCGGGGAGGGGATCGTTGATTGACTTACTAGACTTCCGCCATCCCGCTCACAGCACAGCCACAAGCCTGCGCCCTAGAACCCGCCACCGGTCTTCAACCCGCCACTCCGCCGGTTGCCGCTCGATCCCGTCCGCGGCCGCGAAAACCCGCCGCCCGACGGTCGGCCGCCACCCCAGCCCCCACCGAAGCCACCGCCGCGCGGCCGGTTGCCCGAACCGCCGCCAAAGCTGCTGTCCGGCCAGTTGAACGTGCTGCCGCCACCCTCGCGCCAGGGCGAGTTCGATGGGCTGCGCCCATTATGGGGCAGTCCCACGCCGCCGCCCCAGTCCGAGGTGCCGGCGCTCCAGTTCTGCGAACGCTGCCACTGGTCCCAGTAGGACGCTGCAGAAATCCCGCCGCGCAAAAAGTCGTTCAGCAGGTCGCCCACGAGCTTGTCCTCGCGAAAGGTCGAGCGCGGATCATCGAACCGCTGCTTCTTGAACTCCCACTGGATGTCTTCGAGCTCCCGCCGTCGCGCCGCCAGCGTCTTGAGCCGCTCCTTCTGCTCGCGCGTTTCGGCGTCCTCTTCCTTGGCGCGGGCCCGGGCATCATCGATCTGCGCAACGATCGTATCGTCCTGCGCCGTCCGCGTGCGGCGCGCTTCCTGGAGCAGGGTCTGGATATCCTCCCGGCCCAGCGCCATCACCAGTTGCGCCAGCGCGCTCTCAAACGCCGGGTCCCCGCCTTGCGACAGCTCCGTCAGCGCCTTGGTTGCCTCGTCGCGCTGGTCTTCGGCTGCCACGATCTCCGTGTCGAGGGCTTCGATGCGGGCCTGAGCCTGCTCCATCGCCTTCCGGATCGGCTTGCCGCCGGCATTATCGATCCCCTCCACTTCGAGCGCATCCACCTCGGCCTCGGCCGCCTTGGCGATCTCGATCTGCCGCTCGGCATGCTCGCGCAGCCGCAGGGGGATTTCGTTGAGCATGGTGAAGTTGGGCCGCGCCTTGTCGAACCCGACCACCCCGGCCACGAGACTATCGAGATAGCGCACGAGATTATTGGCGCGATAGCTGGACGTGCCGTATCCGCTCTCCCACAGATACATGAACAGGGGATCATCCCGATACGGCTTGCCCTTGGCTGCCTGGTCGGCCTCGGCCTGTTCCGTCTTGCGCATGGATTGTGCTGCGACATCGGCTAGTTCAGCGGCGTTCCTGCGCTTGGCGGCAAAAATCGGGTCGCGCGCAATCTGCGCGCCATGTTTGGCGGCCAAGGCCTTGAGCTGCGCCTGGTGTTCCTCATAGCGCTTGAGCTCTTCGGCGCGCTGGCTGGCCAGCTCGGCCAGCGTGCTGTCGCTTTGCGCCACCGTCTCTTCCGCCTCGCTCATCGCCTGGGCGTGCGCCTTGAGCATGTCACGCGCCTTGACCTCGGCCGAGGAGATGGCGCCGTCGAGCTCCGCCTGCACTGAAGGGTCGAGCCGCAACTGCGCCAGCTGCCGGAACAGCTCGGCCTCGCCCTCCTTGATCTTGGCGATGCGCTCGGCCGAGCGGGCGAGGCGCTTGGAGATCTCGTCTTCCTCGCGCCGAATATCGCGCATGGCCTCGTCGAGGCTTGCCAGGGCCTGTGGTCCGCGAATGCTCATGACACTACCACCGCGTTACCGCGCCGCCGAGCACGGGCACATTGTATTCCACCTGGAGGAACCCATCGGCCTTACGGCCAAGCTCCCCGTTCTGGATGATCCCGTCATCCTGCTTGTCGGCGACCACCGCGTTGTAAACGTCCTCGGGCACACGAACGCCCCATTTGTCCACGGTTTCGGTTTCCCCGTTTTCTTCGTTGCGGATCGGCAGCTGGAGCTTGTTGCCCTCGGCGTCCAGCGCCTCCACCACCAGATAATAGTTGGTGGCGGCCCGGTTGATTTCGGGAAAGGTCCAGAAGCCGGACTGCTCATTGGGCCGGTTCACGATCTGCAGCACATATTCCTGGCGCAACTGGTCGCGCAGTGCGGTGAGATCAGCCACGGCCCGGATTGCACCCTCCCGGTTGCCCTCCGCGGCAAGGCTATGGCCGCGCTGCCGCAAGCTCTCCGCCTCCAGCACCGCCTGCTGTACCTTGGTTTCCTCGAAAATGGTCTGGTAGAGGGCATCCATCTGCGCCGGCAGGCCTTCGGCCAATTCGATCCGCGCTTGCTCGGCCTGCGCCGCCTGATAGGGCTGGTAGATGCCGAAATAAGCAATGCCCAGTGTCACCAGCAAGGCAAGCATGGCCAACACCGGCTTGCCCCAACGGCCGCGCGTGACATAGAGCCGGGCAAGGGTCGTCCCAAAGCCAGGCTTGGGCGGATCATAAACGAACCGGCTTTCCGCCAGGGCGGCCACGCCCTCTTTGAGGATATGGTCGGGCACCTCGATGCCCTGCTGATGGTAGATTTCGCGCAGCTTGTCGATCAACTGCTGCTCGCGCGTCACCCCGGCCAGTTCGCGCGTGGCCAGGTCCTGGCGATGACGGAGCGTGTCCACCACGTCCATCGCCAGCATCACCTCGTCCAGGGGTGCGGTGGCTTTCGCCGAAACGTCACTCATTGCTGGCGGTCACCCGGATAAGCCGCCCCTACTGCTTGGTTTGGAGCAGCAGGGCATTGCCTTCGGCTGCAAGCGTCGCGAGGCGTCGCTTGCCGTCTTCCACCGCGTCGCGGATTTCGGCCGAGTTCTTGGTGGAGGCGACCCGCATCTCGTTGATGATGGTGCGGCTCTTTTCCTGGAAGTTGATCACGGAATCGACGAGCTTTTTGACCGCATCGGCCCGCACGGTGGGGCCATAGCCCGCGCGCACGGCCTCTTCCTGCACCTGACTGCCGATCTCGCTCAGCGTTTCGAGGCTCTTGCTCATGCCCTCCTTCATGGCATTGAGCGTTTCGGTGGATTCATGCAGCCCGAACATGCCGGTGAACGAGGCCGACAGCGCGGTCAGCACCGTCTCGTTGGTGGAAAAAAACGAAATCGATTGCTGGTACACCCGCTCCTTGGCATTGGTGGTCTGCATCAGCCGCGCCATCACCACTTCCGAGGTGTTGTAGGAGATGGTGAGGTTGTCCGAGAGATCCTTGGCGATCTGGTAGCGCTTTTCCTCGTTCTGCATGTCGCGCAGCTTTTCGTCGCGCTCCATTTCGAGCCGCGCCCGGTCCGCTGGAACCGTGCCTGCATAGCTCGACACCGCCGTGGATGCCGCTTCAAGAATGTTCTTCTTCTCCGCCAGCTTACCTTCGGCAACCGCCAGCACTTCGAGCGCCATCACCTCGGCCTGCTTCAGCGCGCCGCGGAAATCGCGATAAGCCTCAAGGATGGTGTGCTCGCGGTCGATCTGGTCCTTGGTGTCCTTGGTGACGGAAAGGTAGGTGTCGCGGATTCGGTTGAAGCGCGTGGCGATATCGCCCCGGCTCACCTTCATCCACACATTGGACGCCCGCTCGAGGAGGTCGATCTTGTTGTCCGAGAGCTGGTCCACCATTCCCTTGGCGTCGTCGCGGATGGAATCGAACCCCTTGGTGATTTCCTCGTAGCGTTCGCCGATCTTCATGGCGGCGATCTGCTCGCGCACCACCTCGTTGAAGGCGCTGGCCTGCGAAAGCGTCCGCCCGATCAGGATGACGCGCGTTTCATCGAGCTCGGTGATCTGGCTCAAAAGCCCCGTAATCGGCTGCTCACCCTGCTGCTCGGGCCAGATGCCGAGGTCGCGAATGGCATTGACCGCCTTGTCGAGATACTGCAGGGGGCGCTCTGCAACGACGCTTGCTGGAGCAATCTCGCGTGTCGGTGCGGTGGTCAATTCATCGGCCATTGGTGTTCGCTCCCCGGTTCTGGCACAAGCCGCGTGTTCGCCCCTGTGCATAGATCAACGCTGGACCGGCGCGTGGCAATTGCAACTGCTTGCCCGGCCAACTATTTTCGCCATATTGGTGCGAAAAGGCCGCACGTAAAGAGCGGGGCGACCAAGCATGGCAAGCATTTGTGTCGTGGGGCATTCCGGCCACATTAGGGCCAGTGCTGAGGAGGGCTGCTGATGGACTTTGGCGGGCGCTATATCATCGCCGCCCCGCGTATGGCGGTGTGGGCGGCACTCAACGATGCCGATGTGCTCAAGTCGGCCATACCCGGCTGCCACGACATTGTCTGGTCGGGCCCGCATACGCTCGATCTCGAGATCAAGGTCAACCTCGGCGTAGCCAAGCCCTCGTTCAAGGGCGAACTGGTCCTGAGCAACATCGTCCCCGCCGAGCGCTATACCCTCTCCGGCCGCGGCAAGGGCGGCCTGTTCGGGCTCGCTGAAGGCGCGGCCGACATCAGCCTCTCCGACGAGGGCGAACAAACCCTCCTTGTTTTCACCGCCGAGGGCGGCGCATCGGGCCAGATCATGAAGCTGGGCAAAGCCATGATCGGCAACTCCGCCCAAAAGATCATCGATGGCTTCTTCGAGCGCTTCGGCACGGCCATGGGCGCCTGGGTCACGCCCCTGCCGCCCCCTTAACGAGCGGCTAACCATAGGCCATTCTGCCTTCAAACCATCACAATCGCTTCGCCGCTCCTGCGCTATCTAGAGGACAGCTCCACGCATTTAAGTTAAATTGGAAATGTCCACCCAGACCCGCGACACGCTCGCCCTTTTTTCCATTGCCGCCCTCGCTGTCCTTGGCGTACTTTATGCCGACGCCGATCTGCCCGGGCTCTTCATGCGCATCCTGTCGCACTGGTAGTGCGGCGCACCACGGGGCCTCTCGCCCAAATTTTGACCATTCGGAAAAATTTGCACCTTTCCCTCTTGCGGGCGGGGCATTTGCACGGTTGTATCCCGTTCTAGCGCACGCAAGAGGGAACCGTCGGGCAAACTACCGATGCTCCGGTGCCAGACAGGGAGACTAAGCAATGAAATTTTCCACCTTTACCAAGGCCATCGCTGGCGGGATCGCGCTGAGCGCGGTCCTGACGGGCGCTGCCTTCGCCGATCCCGCCCTGATCTATGATCTCGGCGGCAAGTTCGACAAATCCTTTAACGAAGCGGCTTACAATGGCGGCGTTGCCTGGAAGGAAGCCACCGGCGGCAATTTCGTTGATCTCGAACTGCAGAACGATGCCCAGCGCGAGCAGGCCCTCCGCCGCTTCGCTTCCCAGGGTGCAAACCCCATCGTCATGGCCGGCTTCTCCTGGACAGCAGCCCTGACCACCGTTGCAGCTGAATTCCCCGACACCAATTTCGTTGTGATCGACACCGTCGTCGAAGCGCCAAACGTGCAGTCGATCGTGTTCGACGAGCACACCGGCTCCTTCCTCGTTGGCGCCCTCGCGGCCCTCAAGTCCGAAACCGGCACGGTAGCTTTCGTGGGCGGCATGGACGTTCCGCTGATCCACAAATTCTATTGCGGCTACGCGCAGGGCGCCAAGGCCGTGAACCCCGACATCACCCTCATCGAAAACTACACCGGCACCACGCCGGCCGCCTGGAACGACCCTGTGACCGCAGGCGAACTCACCAAGGCCGCGATCGATGCGGGCGCTGACGTTGTGTTTGCTGCCGCTGGTGGCTCGGGCCTCGGCGTGCTGCAGGCCGCTAAGGATGCCGGCAAGTTCTCCATCGGCGTTGACAGCAACCAGAACTACCTCCAGCCCGGTTCGGTTCTGACCTCCATGCTCAAGCGTGTTGACCTGGCCGTGCAGACCGCACTGACCGAAGCCGCCGACGATGCCACCTTCAAGCCAGGCCTGACGGTGCTCGGCCTTGCCGAGGACGGCGTTGGCTATGCGCTGGACGAACACAACCAGGAACTGATCACCCCGGACATGCAGACCCGGGTCGAGGAGCTCAAGAGCCAGATCGTTGCTGGCGAAATCGAGGTTCACGACTACACCACCGACTCGTCCTGCCCGCTCTAAGCGAGGATAGATGAGCCAGGATGGCCCCATGAACCCGCAGCGGCCGGAAACGGCCGCTGCTTCCGTCCCAGCCAATGGCTGGGCGATCGAGCTTGAAAAGATCAACAAGCGCTTTGGCGATGTTCACGCCAACAAGGACATCGATCTCAAGATCGCACGCGGCACCATCCACGGCATTGTGGGGGAAAACGGCGCGGGCAAATCGACCCTCATGTCCATTCTTTATGGCTTCTACACTGCCGACAGCGGTACCATCCGCGTCAACGGCACTCCGCAGGCCATCACCGACAGCCGCCATGCCCTCAAGCTCGGCATTGGCATGGTGCACCAGCACTTCATGCTGGTCGACAATTTCACCGTTCTGGAAAACATCGTCCTGGGCGCCGAGGATTCCGGCTTCATCAAGCCCAGCCTGGATCGCGCCCGCAAGGAGCTCGACCGGCTCGAACAGGAATATGACCTTGAGGTCAGTCCCGATGCCATCATCGAGGACATCTCGGTTGGCCAGCAGCAGCGCGTCGAGATCCTGAAAGCCCTTTATCGCGGCGCCGAAACCCTGATCCTTGACGAACCCACGGGCGTTCTCACCCCCAAGGAAGCCGACGACCTGTTCCGCGTGCTAGAAACCCTGCGCAAGCAGGGCAAGACGGTGATCCTTATCACCCATAAGCTGCGCGAGATCATGGCCATCACCGATTCTGTTTCGGTGATGCGCCAGGGCCAGATGGTCGCCACCCTCAAGACCGCCGAGACCAATCCCGAAGAAATCGCCGAACTCATGGTCGGCCGGCGCGTCCTCCTGCGCGTTGACAAAAAGCCCGCTACGCCCGGCAAGACCCTGCTGGAAGTGCAGAACCTCGTCGTCACCGATGATATGGGCGTTACCCGCGTCAAGGACGTGAGCTTCGCCATTCGCGCCGGCGAGATCGTCGGCATTGCCGGCGTGTCCGGCAATGGACAATCGGAATTGCTCGAATCTATTTCCGGCATGCGCGATCAGAAATCGGGTACGGTCCTCCTCAAGGGCCAGCCACTGTCGCTTGAAGGCGACGATGGCGCCGCCCGAGCCCGCCGGGCCGGCCTTGCTCATGTGCCCGAAGACCGCCAGCGCATGGGTCTGGTCACCACTTTCGCCGAATGGGAAAACGCCATTCTGGGCTACCAGGACACATCGGCCTATGGCTCCGGCCCGTTCCTTGACATTGGCGCCGCCAAGAAGGCTGCTGCGGCCCACATCAAGCTCTTTGACGTGCGTCCCGCCAACATCAATCTCAAATCGTCCCTGTTCTCCGGCGGCAATCAGCAAAAGATCGTGCTGGCCCGCGAAATGGAGCAGGACCCTGATGTGCTGGTCATCGGCCAGCCCACGCGTGGCGTCGATATCGGCGCCATCGAGTTCATCCACAACGAAATCATCAAGATGCGCGACGAGGGCAAGGCCATCCTCCTTGTTTCGGTCGAACTCGACGAGATCCGCTCCCTCGCCGACCGCATCCTCGTTATGTTCGACGGCGTCATCGTCGGCGAAGCCGACCCGGCCACCGCCACCGAAGGCGAACTGGGCCTGATGATGGCCGGCATCAACAACAAGATCGCCCCGCGCGGTCTCGGCATCGCCGAACAGGGACCCCTCCCATGAGCGCCCGCAGACCCATTCCGCGCTGGGCCGACATCGCCCTGCTGCCGGCTATCAATTTGATTCTGGCCTTTCTTGTATCGGGCCTCGTCGTGCTGTTTGTGGGCGAGAACCCGTTCCACGCCATCCAGGTCATCATCTATGGCGCCTTCGGCTATGGCGATGGCTTTGGCTACACGCTCTACTATGCCACCAATTTCATTTTCACCGGGCTTGCGGTGGCCGTTGCTGCCCATGCCGGGCTTTTCAACATCGGCGGCGATGGACAGGCCTATGTCGCCGGCCTTGGCGCCGTCGTCGTGGCGCTGGCGCTCGACCAAACCCATTGGCTCATTGCCATGCCTCTGGCCATGATCGCCGCAGGCGCTGTTGGTGGCTTCTGGGCCTTTGTGCCGGGATGGCTGCAGGCCAAGCGCGGCTCGCACGTCGTTATCACCACAATCATGTTCAATTTCATCACCGCGGCCTTGATGGTCTACATGGTCAATCGCGTGCTCAAGCCCGCAACAACCATGGCGCCAGAATCCGAAACCATCGAAGTTGCCGGGCGCGTGCCGCAACTGCGCCAGTTCCTTTCTTTCTTCGGCTATTCCCCGGTAAACCTCTCCATAGTCATCGCCATTGCAGCGCTGATCGGCGTCTACATTCTCGTCTGGCACACCAAGTTCGGCTATGCCATGCGCGTGCTGGGCGCCAACCCCACGGCATCGCGCTATGCCGGTATCAGCAACTCCAAGATGATCATGATCACCATGACCATTTCCGGCGCTCTCGCCGGCATGGTGGCGATCAACGAAGTCATGGGCGTGCAAAACCGCCTGGTGCTCGATTTCGTGGCGGGCGCTGGTTTCGTGGGCATCGCCGTGGCGCTGATGGGCCGCAATCATCCCATCGGCATCCTTCTCGCTTCTCTGCTCTTCGGCGCGCTCTACCAGGGCGGACAGGAGCTTCAGTTCGTTATCCCGGGCATCACCCGCGAAATGATTGTCGTGATCCAGGCGCTTGTGATCCTCTTCACCGGTGCCATGGAAGGGCTGTTCCGCCCGACACTGGAGCGCGTCTTCATGCTCTATACGCCCGAGCACATGACCGAAGCCGTTGCCGTCTCCACCGCGAAGACGGAGGGCTGAGATGGATATCGCAACCATCCTTTCCATCCTCGACGCAACGATCCGCTTGTCGACGCCCCTGCTGTTGGCATGCCTGGCCGGTCTTTATTCGGAACGCGCGGGCCTCTTCGACATCGGCCTTGAAGGCAAGATGCTGGCCGCGGCCTTCGCTGCCGGCGCTGTTGCGGCCATCACCGGTTCGGCTTGGCTGGGCCTGATGGCCGGCATGGCCGTTTCCCTCAGCACGGCGCTGCTCCAGGGCGTCGCCGCCATCACGCTCAAGGGCAATCAGCTTATTGCCGGCGTGGCCATCAACATGCTTGCCGCCGGTCTGACCACGTTCCTCGGCCAAACCTGGTTTGGCCAGGGCGGACGCACCCCGCCGCTCAACGAGGGCGGGCGCTTCTCCACCATCACGCTCCCATTCGCGAGCGAACTCTCCGGCATACCGATCATCGGCCCCATCTATGCCGATCTGATCTCGGGCCACTATCTGCTTGTCTACATTGCCTTCATCATGGTCGCGGTCACCGCCTATGTGCTCTATCGCACCCGCTTCGGCCTGCGCATGCGTGCCGTGGGCGAGAACCCCAAGGCAGTCGATACAGCCGGCATTTCCGTCATCGCCCTGCGCTACCAGGCCGTCATCATCACCGGCCTCCTCGCGGGGCTGGCTGGTGCCTACTTCTCCATCGCCCAGGGCTCGGGCTTCGGCAACAACATGACAGCCGGCAAGGGCTACATCGCCCTCGCCGCCCTGATCTTTGCCAAGTGGAAGCCGGTCCCGGCCATGTTCACCTGCCTCCTCTTCGGTTTCCTCGATGCCCTCCAGATCCGCCTCCAAAGCGCGCGTCTGTTCAACATCGAAATCCCGGTTCAGGCGATCCAGGCGCTGCCCTATGTGCTGACAGTAATCCTGCTGGCCGGCTTCATCGGCAAGGCCGTGGGACCAAAGGCGGGCGGAGTGCCCTATACCAAGGAGCGCTAGTTTCTCCATCTTGTGGGGCACTCAAACACCCCACCCTCGGTGTCATCCCGGCGAAGGCCGGGATCCATCCTGAGATCTCGAGATGGATCCCGGCCTTCGCCGGGATGACATCTGTGGTTCAATGAGAGCAATCGGCTAGTCCAAGAAAGCGATTAAGAGTGACCATGACTGAAAACGACCAAGCTCTCTTCGACGCGGCCGAAGCCCTTCGCGCCAAAGCCTATGCGCCCTATTCGCGCTTCACCGTCGGCGCTGCGATCCTCGCCGATGACGGCAAGATCTATTCTGGCTGCAACATCGAAAACGCCGCCTATCCCCAAGGCAATTGCGCCGAAACCTCGGCCATCGCGGCCATGATTGCCGGCGGCGCCCGCCGCATCACCCGCATCTACGTCACCGGCCCTGGCTCCGCTCCCGTCACCCCCTGCGGCGGCTGCCGCCAGCGCATCCGTGAATTCGCCGACCTCGATGTCACCGTGGTCTCCCACGGTGTGGAGGGCACCCCCTTGGTCCAAACCCTTGAACAACTGCTGCCGCACTCGTTCGGCCCTGAGTACCTGCCGAAATGAGTGTCTCTGGCGCAGACCCATCAGTCGCAGTTCCCTCCTCCTTGTGGGGAGGGCTAGGGTGGGGGTGCTGCGCATCCAACCACCTCGATTGGTGTCCGGCCCAAAGCACCCCCACCCCCAACCCCTCCCGTTCAGGGGGAGGGGAGTTCAGCGTCAGGACAATCCTATGACCAAAGCCGCCAAGACCATTCAGAAGATTGCCGGCAAGGAAGCCATCGCCGCTGCGATTGTGCTCGGCTCGGGCCTCTCCGCCATTGGCGATCTTCTCGCCGACAGGATTGCCATTCCCTATTCCGAGCTCAAGGGCTTTCCCGGCGCCGGCGTTTCCGGTCATGGCCGTGATCTCTTGATCGGCACTCTGGGTGGCAAACGCGTTGCAGTCCTGTCTGGCCGCGAACACTACTACGAGCATGGCAATGCAGCCGCCATGCGCCCGGCGCTCGAAGCCATGGCTGAACTCGGCGCGCAGACGCTGCTGCTGACCAATTCGGCCGGCTCCGTCGATGAGCGCTTCCGCCCTGGCGATCTGATGCTGATCTCGGACCACATCAACTATGCCGGCATGAACCCCCTGATTGGTGAAGCCACCGACCGCCGTTTTGTGAACATGGTCGATTGCTACGCTCCCGACCTGCGTGCCAAGGCGCAAGGTTTGGCCGAGCGGCTCGACATCCGCTTGGGCGAAGGCATCTATCTCTGGTATTCCGGCCCGAGCTTTGAAACGGTCGCCGAAATTCAGATGGCCATTCGCCTGGGCGCCAATGCCGTCGGCATGTCGACGGCACCCGAAGTGATCCTCGGGCGTTTCCTGGGGATGAAAGTGTGGGCCTGCTCCTCCATCACCAATATGGGGGCAGGGCTCTCGGCTGAGAACATCAGCCACGAGCATACCAAGACCATGGCAGTGCAGGGCGCCGAAAAACTTAAGCGGCTGATCCCCATGCTGGTGGAGGAACTATGAGCCTCAAAATCGTCGACAATAATCGTTCAGAATTCGTTCATAAACGCAATCCAGGGTTCCCTTTGGACCTTGATTGGGTCGGTCGCGTCCGCATGAATCGCTCGGCTCTCGAGCGCCGCGCCGGCACGATCGGCGCGCGCCGCACGGTCAAGAAAGACTACCAATTGGCGTGGTTGCTCAAAGCCATTACGCTGATCGACCTCACAACGCTCAATGCCGATGACACCCCCGGCCGCGTCGAGCGCCTCTGCGCCAAGGCCCGCCACCCCCTGCGCCAGGACATCCTCGACCAGCTCGACATCGGCAATCTCCGCATCCTCCCCGGCGCCGTCTGCGTCTACCATTCCTTCGTCAAAACAGCCGTAAATGCCTTGAAAGGCACAGGAATTCCGGTTGCCGCCGTCTCCACCGCCTTTCCCCATGGTCTCGCGCCGGTCGAAACCAAGCTACGGGAAATCGAGCTCTCCGTCGCCGACGGCGCCGAGGAAATCGACATCGTCATCGAGCGCGGCATGGTCCTGCGTGGCAACTGGCAGGCCCTCTACGACCAGGTCCGAGCCTTCCGCAAAGCCTGCGGCGACGCCCACATCAAGACCATCCTGGGCACAGGCGAACTCGCGACCCAGACCAACATTGCAAAGGCTTCGCTCGTCTGCATGCTGGCCGGCGCCGACTTCATCAAGACCTCGACCGGCAAGGAAAAAGTCAACGCCAACCTCGTGACCTCGCTGACCATGATCCGCATGATCCGCTGGTTTGCCGAGGAAACCGGCATTGAGATTGGCTACAAGCCCGCTGGCGGCATCGCCACGGCCGGCGATGCGCTCAAATACATGGCGTTGATGAAGGAAGAGCTGGGCACCCACTGGCTCCAGCCCCACCTCTTCCGCTTCGGCGCATCATCGCTGCTGACCGATATCGAACGGCAACTCGAACATGGGCTGACCGGCCACTATTCGGCCGATTACCGGCAGCCGATGGTTTAAGGCGCTAGCGCCCTCGTGGTTCGACAAGCTCACCATGAGGGCTCCCGAGGCACCGAACCTGTTCGGGCCTCATGGTGAGCTTGTCGAACCACGAGGCCCGCTGCAAGGGACCCGGAGGAACCAGATGAACAAGATCGCACAAATTTTCGAAACGCTCGAATACGGCCCGGCTCCTGAAGCCGCCGATCAGGCGATCGCATGGCTCGATCAGCACGAGCGCCGCTTCGGCCACTTTATCAATGGCGAGTGGACCGAGCCCGGTACGACGTTCACCACGGACAATCCAGTCACTGGCGAAAAGCTCGCGGACCTCACCGAAGGCACCCCAGCCGACATCGACCTCGCCGTCAACGCCGCCCGCGCTGCCTTTGGGCCTTGGAGTGCCCTCTCTGGCTACGAGCGCGGCAAATACCTCTATGCCATTGCCCGCGCTATCCAGAAGCACTCGCGCCTCTTCTCCGTGCTCGAAACCCTCGACAACGGCAAGCCGATCCGCGAGTCCCGCGACATCGACATCCCTCTCGTCGCCCGGCACTTCTACCATCATGCCGGCTGGGCCCAGCACCTCCAGCGCGAGTTTCCTGATCACGTCCCCTATGGCATCTGTGGCCAGATCATCCCGTGGAACTTCCCGCTTCTGATGCTGGCCTGGAAGATCGCCCCAGCGCTTGCCGCCGGCAACACGGTGATCCTTAAACCCGCTGAATTCACCTCGCTGACTGCCCTCCTCTTCGCCGAGATCTGCCAGCGCATCGGCCTGCCCAAGGGCGTGGTCAACATCGTCACCGGCCAGGGCGAAACCGGCCAGGCCATCGTCGCTCACCCTGGTGTCGACAAGATCGCCTTCACCGGCTCCACCGAAGTCGGCAAGGCTATCCGCATCGCCACGGCCGGCACCGGCAAGGGCCTCTCGCTCGAACTGGGCGGCAAGTCGCCGTATATCGTCTTTGAAGACGCCGACATCGACTCCGCCATTGAAGGCATTGTGGACGCCATCTGGTTCAACCAAGGCCAGGTCTGCTGCGCCGGCTCCCGTCTCCTCGTACAGGAATCGATCGAAGAGCGCTTCATCACCAAGCTCAAGAAGCGCATGGCTACGCTCCGCGTCGGCGACCCGCTCGACAAATCCGTCGATATCGGCGCCATGGTCGCCTCCGTCCAGGTCGAACGCATTCGCGACCTCATGGCGCGCGGCGCAGCCGAAGGCGCCGTGGTCTACGAACCCGATAACATGACGCTGCCCGGGGCAGGGTGCTTCCTCAAGCCCGCCTTGATCACCAATGTTTCTCCCGCCAATACCCTGGTGGCCGAGGAAATCTTCGGACCCGTCCTTGTCGCTATGAGCTTCCGCACACCCGAGGAAGCGGTCGCACTGGCCAACAACACAAAGTACGGCCTCGCCGCCACCATCTGGAGCGAGAACATCAATCTCGCCCTCGACATCGCCCCGAAGATCAAGGCCGGTGTTGTCTGGGTCAACGGCACCAACAACTTCGACGCCGCCGTCGGCTTTGGCGGCTACAAGGAATCCGGTTTCGGCCGCGAAGGTGGCCGCGAGGGCATGAGCGCCTACCTCAAGCCAAAGTGGGAAAAGGACCTCCAGCCCTCCAGTAGCTCTCATGGTGAGCCCGTCGAACCACGAGAGCGTGCCGCAGACCCACTCGACACCCCTCTCGACCAAACCGCCAAGATGTATATCGGCGGCAAGCAGGCGCGCCCCGATAGTGGCTACAGCCGCCCCGTCTTGTCACCCACCGGCGAAACCATCGGCGAAGTGGGCGAGGGCAACCGCAAGGACATCCGCAACGCCGTGGAAGCTGCACGCGCCGCGCTCGGCTGGTCCACCACATCAGCACATTCCCGCGCCCAGATCCTCTACTTCCTCGCCGAAAACCTCGACTACCGTCGCGACGAGTTCGCCAGGCGCATCAAGGCGCAAACGGGCGAGGATGGCACCGAAGAAGTCGCCCTCTCCGTCGAGCGGCTCTTTGCCTTCGCCGGCTGGGCCGACAAATATGACGGCGCCGTCCACAACCCACCCCTGCGCGCCATTGCCGCCGCCATGGTCGAGCCCCTCGGCGTCCTCGGCATCGTCGCGCCACCCTCGCGCCCGCTGCTTGGCTCAATCGCGCTGCTCGCCCCGGCGCTAGCCATGGGCAACACCGTGGTCCTTGTTCCCTCCGCCCAATCGCCGCTCAGCATCACCGACCTCTACCAGGTCATCGAAACCTCCGATGTTCCCTCCGGCGTGGTCAACATCGTCACCGGCGACAGCGCAACTCTCGCCAAGACTCTGGCCGAGCACGACGGCGTCGACGGGCTCTGGTTTGCCGGCGACGCGCAAACCTCAGCGATGGTCGAGAAAGCCTCCGCCGGCAATCTCAAGCAAACCTGGACCAGCCGCGGCCTCCATTACGATCTTACGGACCGGCGTTTCGAAGGCGACTACTTCCTCGCCAAGGCCACCCAGGTAAAGAACGTCTGGATCCCCTACGGGGCCTGAGCGACCCCCACCTGACCTCCCCCTAGGAGGGGGAGGAACCGTCTGCTGGCCAGGGCGACATCTAGCCGAGCATCAAATCTGTCCCTCCCCCTCCCAGGGGGAGGCTAGGTGGGGGTAGCCCCTGAACAAAGAGCCATCCATGGTCTTCCTCCCCCAAGAAGTCATCCTGAAAAAACGAAACGGCGAGACCCTCTCACCCGACGAGATCGCCCGCTTCATCGCCGGCTTCGCCCAGGGCACCGTCTCACACGCCCAGGCCGCCGCCTTCGCCATGGCCGTGTACTTCCAAGACATGTCCAGGCCCGAACGTGTCGCGCTCACCCTCGCCATGCGTGATAGCGGCACGGTGCTCGACTGGTCCGATCTTGATGGTCCCGTCGCTGACAAGCATTCCACCGGCGGGGTAGGGGACAATGTCTCCCTCATGCTGGCTCCGATCCTTGCCGCCATCGGCATTTACGTGCCTATGATCTCGGGGCGTGGCCTCGGCCACACCGGCGGCACGCTCGATAAGTTCGACGCCATTCCCGGCTACACCACCAGCCCGGACAACGCCCTTTTCCGTAAGGTTGTCAAATCAGTCGGTTGCGCCATCATCGGACAGACCGCTGACCTTGCCCCTGCCGACAAGACCCTCTACGCCATCCGCGACGTCACCGGCACGGTCGAATCCATCCCGCTCATCACCGCCTCCATTCTCTCCAAAAAGCTTGCTGCTGGCTTAGGTGCCTTGGTGCTCGACGTCAAAACCGGCTCGGGCGCGTTCATGCCAACGCTAGAGAAATCGACCGAACTCGCCCAAAGTCTTGTCAGCGTCGCCAACGGCGCGGGCCTCAAAACCTCAGCCGTCATCACCGACATGAACGAGCCCTTGGCCAGCGCAGCCGGCAACGGCCTTGAAGTGCGCAATGCTGTCGAGTTCCTTACCGGTAAGCATCAGGATAGTCGTCTACGCGAGGTGACGTTGGCTCTGTCGGCCGAACTCGCCCTGATGACCAGCAAGGCCTCTGATGCGCCCTCCGCCCGCGCCTTGGTGGAACATGCCCTAGACAGCGGTCAGGCCGCCGAGCGCTTCGGGCGCATGGTTGCCGAGCTTGGCGGACCCTCCGACTTCATTGAGCGCATGAACGAACATCTCCAAGCCGCCCCTATCGTTCGTGACGTCTTCGCTGATGGTGAAGGCCAGGTCACCGGGATCGACACCCGTGGAGTCGGCATGGCTGTCGTAGCCCTTGGCGGCGGCCGAACCATGCCGACAGACGCCATCGACTACACCGTCGGCTTTGATCGGCTCGCCGGACTAGGCACCATTGTCGATCGCGCCACGCCCATTGCCCGTATCCACGCCCGCGACGAAGCTTCCGCGGCCGACGCAACAGAACGCCTCCGCGCCGCGTATAAGCTTGGCACCAATGCGGCCCACCACAACCTCATTCCCGCGCGTATCGCGCCTCAGGAGTAACCCATGCCTCGCGCCATCCTCTGCATTCTCGATAGCGTCGGCATTGGCGGCGCACCCGACGCCGACAAGTATGGCGATGTGGGCTCCAATACCTTTGGACACATTGCCGAATGGGCAGCGGATAGCCGTGCTGACCGCGAGGGCCTTCGCTCCGGGCCGCTTTATGTCCCCAACCTGGATGCTCTCGGCATCGGCGCGGCCATCCAGCTGTCCACCGGCACGCTGCCGCCCGGCCTCTCCGCCACCGCCAAAGGCGGTCGCTTCGGCGTCGGTCGTGAGGTCAGCAAGGGCAAGGACACGCCCTCCGGCCATTGGGAAATCGCCGGCGTTCCCGTCCCGTTCGAGTGGGGCTATTTCCCCGAAAGCGAACCGGCCTTCCCGCCCCACCTCATCGCCGAGTTCGTCGAGCGCGCCAAGCTCCCCGGCATTCTGGGCGATAAGCACGCCTCCGGCACCGACATCATCGCCGCGATGGGCGAGGAGCACATCCGCACCGGCAAGCCCATTTGCTACACCTCCATCGACTCAGTGTTCCAGATCGCCGCCCAAGAGACGCATTTCGGCCTCGACCGGCTCTACGAGATCTGCCAGATCGCGTTCGAACTCACCGCGCCCATGATGATCGGCCGCGTCATCGCCCGCCCCTTTGTCGGCGAGAACAGGACGAGCTTCAAGCGCACCGGCAATCGCCGCGACTTCGCCATCGCGCCGCCCGAACCGACCCTCCTTGATCGCAACCAGGCCGCCGGCAACCAGGTCTACGCCATCGGCAAGATCTCCGACATCTATGCCGGCCATGGCGTGACCCACAAGATGGTGGGCACCGGCATTCCGCAGCTCTTCAACAAGACGCTGGAGGCCCTGGAAATGGCCGCTGACCGCGCCTTCATCATGACCAATTTTGTGGATTTCGATAGCGAATACGGCCATCGCCGCGACGTGCCGGGCTATGCCGCGGCCCTGGAACTCTTCGACAGCCGCTTGCCCGAGATGATCAGCAAGCTCCGCCACGACGATCTGCTGATCCTAACGGCCGATCACGGCAATGATCCAACCTGGACCGGCACCGATCACACGCGCGAACAGGTGCCGATCCTCGTCTTTTCCCCAAGCCTGTCGCAGGGCGAACTTGGCATTCGCTCCACCTTCGCCGATATTGGCGAAAGCATCGCCCATTGGCTTGGCCTCGCGCCCGGCCGCCACGGCAAGTCTTTCCTCTAGAACACTAGGCGATTTTTTATGAGCACCAAGGTCGGCAACGTCACGGTCATCGATCACCCGCTGATCCAGCACAAGCTGACCATCATGCGCAACAAGGAGACATCCATTGCTGGCTTCCGCCGTCTCCTGCGCGAGATCGCCCATCTCATGTGCTACGAAGTCACGCGCGATCTCGAGCTTGAGATGATCCCCATTGAAACGCCCATGGCGGCGATGCACTCACCTTCGATCAAGGGCAAGAAGCTGGTCTTTGCTTCCATCCTGCGCGCTGGCAATGGCCTTCTTGATGGCATGCTGGACCTCGTGCCCGCCGCGCGAGTGGCCCATATCGGCATCTACCGCGATCACGAGACGCTCGAGCCAGTCGAATACTACTTCAAGGCGCCATCGAACCTTGAAGATCGCCTGATCATCGTTGTCGATCCGATGCTTGCTACGGCCAATTCCGCAACCGCCGCCATCGACAAGCTCAAGGAACGCGGCGCCAACAATATTCGCTTCCTCTGCCTCCTGGCCGCGCCCGAAGGTGTCGAACGCTTCAGCAAATCCCACCCCGACGTGCCGGTGTTCACCGCCTCGATCGACAGCCACCTTAACGGAAAAGGCTATATCATCCCCGGCCTGGGCGACGCCGGCGATCGCATGTACGGCACAAAATAACACGCACCTGAATCGCTAGCGTCCTCATCACCCGGCTTGTCCGGGTGATCCATCCTGAAGCACGTCTGACCGTGGATTGCTTGGACTATCGGGCGATGACGCTGCGCTCCTACCGCTCCCTGAGCGGCAGCCCGAGGCTGATCAACTCCCGGCGCAGCGCAACCGGGTTTTGGAAGTGGATGCCATGCATTCCGAACTTGCGGGCGGAAGCAATATTGGGCTCGCTATCATCGATGAAAACGCAGCTTTCCGGCGCCAGCCCATAGCGTTCGCAGAACAGGCGATAGATGCGCGGATCGGGCTTTACCATGCCCTCCAGCCCGGACACGATCACCCCGTCGAACTTTTCAAGGAATGGCCATTCCGGCAGGCAGCTCACCCACTTTTCCCAAGAGAAGTTGGTAATGGCGAAGGTCGGGATTTCCTGCTCGATCAGCTCATTATGGATGTCGATCGTGCCTTGGAAAAAATCGCCCAGTGTTTCTTTCCAGCGCAAGTCAAACGCCTGGATTTCGCGCCAATACTTGGGAAAACGAGTAATAAGCTTGGCCACGCCTTCGGAATAGATTTCGCCGGCGTCGAATTCAAGGTTCCAGTCCAGCGTGCAGACACTTTGGTGAAACCAGAGCGCATCCTCCTCGCTCTCGAAGAGCTTGCGAAACAGATACATCGGGTTCCAGTCGATGAAGACGCCGCCAAGGTCAAAGACGGGAACAAGGGTATCGGTCATGTGAGGAGCTCTGGAGCGGTGGGAAGACGTGCCGGCTTGTGGCACGCTCCGCAGGCCTGTGCAAGCACGCCGCTACTACTTGAGAAGGATACGGCCGCCAAATCGAGGGAGATAGAAATTTTCCCGATAAAGCGTAATCGGTTGCTTGTAGACAATGCCGTAAAGCGGTGTGTAGGGCAGGCTGGTCTCGGCAATGATGACGTATTGATCCTTGGCGATCGCGCGAACTGGCTCTGGCAGGTCTACCGTGCTGCCGACCGTCCGTCCCAGACTGGTGACCAGTACCTGGTCCTTGTAACCTCTGGACCAATCTACCGTCGCCGACTTACCGTCGAGCGAGACCTTAACTTGCGTGACCCGCTGCGACATGTTCTGGGCCGCAAAGGGAGACACGAGACCACTCGCCACTTTCACATAGTCGGCCAGCGTTGCGGCGGTGATTTCCTCTTCCGAACGCGCCACCAAGTCGCCCACGGCACCGGACACGAACTGCACCTTGCGGTCCATGCTGATCAGCACGCTGGCTTCATTGGCACCAACGTAAAGCAGGAGCATGATCGGAAGGATCAGCGCGAACTCCACCGCAGCAGCGCCAGATTGGGCGCTTCGAAAACCATGAAGCCAGAGGATGAGCTTGCGCAGGACCCTCATGTAAACGGCTCGTTCCGCAGGATGGTCGTTCCCCCCATGAGGCGGGTGCTATCGCTCAGGTTGCCAACATTGTAGCCGCCCAGCCCCACAACCACGGGCCATTTGTAGTAGACCTGCACCACCACGATGCTGGAGCCTTGGCCTGGTGAAAAACTCTCTGGCCGGTTCCAGTTGCATTTGGTTTTGTCCAGCGAGCAGGCTGCCGTATCGACGGGCGGACTGATCGTCGCGCTGGAAAAATTCGTCACGACGTTTACTTCGACATGCAGCCCGTTGCAGTTCGAGAACAATCCATACAAACGGTCGCAGACGCGCGCTTTGAAGGTGCTGACCGAGTTGATCCCAAGCTCGCGGATCTGCCCCGTGCGGATCAGGCGGCTGACATCCTGCACTGCGCTATCAAGTACTTGACCAGAGAGGAAGACGACGGAGGTTTCGAGGATGGCGCCGATGATCATGAAGAAGGGCAGCGCCAGCAAGCCGAATTCCACGGCTGTAGCGCCGCGTTCGTCGCGCGCAAAGCGTCGCCGCCGGCTTCCCAGCAGCGCCATTCTCGCCAGCGATGCGACCAAAACAGCCAATGACCCACACTCTTGCTTTTGTTCAAGAGCCTAGGAAATCTCTTTGAGCGAATACTTAACAGCGCCCGCGCAAGGTGGGCCGATTGCTGCTTGTATTAACAAGCGCTTAACAGATTGGCTCAACGCTCGCCTATGGATTGGACAATCTGCGACGATGCCACGGCTTGGCTCGTGAAGCTCGCATCATCACCCATGGTAACGGTGCTCTGGCAGATTGGCGCACAAGCAAGGCTGGTGCGCGATTGACCCTGGAAGACGGTCAACGTGCCGGCCTGCATCTGCACAACCTCGATGATCGTGTCGGCAATAGGTTGTCCTTCGCTGTCGAGGACAATGAGGTTGGTCTGCCCATAGCTCTTGCCGGTCAGCACCAGTGTCTGCGGATCCTGGATCAGCACATCGGCGATGCCCGGATTTCCCACGATTACCGTTGCGGCCGAGGCGTTGATGCGCAGGATACGCGCCATATTGACATTGACGTTGATGGGAGCGTCCACGGCCGCGGCAATGCCCGGGAACAGCATGGACCCAATCAACATGGACAAGGCGAGGATGGCTGCTGGGCGTTTACGCATGGGAGGCTGTCCGCGGGTACTGGTACTCTTCGTCACTTTTGCAGCGAATGGTAAATTTATGGCAAACGTCGATGTTAGCCCTACCAAGTCTCCTTATGCCAACAACTTGCTAGATGGCGTAGCATGTGCATAGAAAGTCTTGGAACAACATGTCTTAACCGTTCAATACTTTTGAAGGCTATTGTAGTTCACCGTTACAAGAAGACCGGTAAAATGCAGTATTTTCTGTTAAGGTGCTGATAGGTATAGGTTATTGTCTTAGTTCTGCCGTGGCTGGTGCGGCAAGCAATTAACGCAATTTCAAGAAGTGCGCACTAGCGTTCACAGATGTTCGATGTGTGACGTGTCGAACGATGGCGTCACTAGATGACGTAGTAATGGAGCCTGGTAATGAACATCTTCGCACGCTTCGCGCAGGACGAGTCTGGCGCGACCGCTATTGAATACGGCCTTATCGCCGCTCTGATCTCTGTTGGTATCATCCTTGCAGCAACCGCCCTCGGCGGCAGCCTTGGCAACCTGTTCAACGGTATTGCCCTCAAGCTGACCAACTCGACCACTGGTCGCGGCCTCTAATTCGCCGCCGAGACGTTGAGGAGGGGGGCCTTGTGCCCCCCTTTTCGTTGTTCCTTAACCTCGTTCCACTAAGGTTGGTGCAACACAGTTGGAGCTCGCCATGCCGTCCATTGCGCTGCTGATCTTCCCCTTCGCCATGGCCTTTGCCGCATGCTCTGATCTTCTGACCATGCGCATCTCCAACAAGCTCGTCATGCTGCTGATCGGCGCGTTCTTGGTCGTGGCCCTCGCTACAGGATTGCCGCTGGCCGAGTTCGCCATGCATCTGACCTGCGCGCTGGCCGTGCTGGTGGTTGGCTTTGCGTTTTTTGCCTTCGGTTGGATCGGCGGCGGCGATGCCAAGCTCGCAGCGGCCACTTCGCTATGGTTGGGCTTCGGCCTCGCCTTGCCATTCCTGGTCTATGCTGCGCTCCTGGGTGGGCTGCTGACCCTCCTGATCCTCTCCCTGCGCGCCCTGCCGCTCAATCCACTGATTGCGCGTTTTGGCTGGATCGAGCGCCTGCATGATCGCAAGTGTGGCGTGCCCTATGGCGTGGCTCTCGCCGCCGCCGGCCTTCTGGTTTATTCCAACTCCGCAATTTTCGAGCGCCTGGCCGGCTAAAGAACCGTAGCTTGGACGGCCGTCGGTTTGCATTTTCGTAAAATTCACGGGCCGTTAACTCTACTGGCAAAGCTCCGATTAACCAAACCTTGACCCTTTGGGTTCACACTTCATCCGGTGAATATGGACGGTTGCGTCCTGCGTAAAAACCGGAGTGATAGATGAAGCCGGCCAGATTGATATTGCTGCTTGTGGCCATTGTTGCTGGTGGGCTCGCAGCATTCCTGGTGACGCGCGGCGGCTCGTCTCCAGAACAGATCGTCACCACCGAAGTCGTCGGGGAAGCCAAGACCCAGATCCTGGTGGCTAGCCTTCCCATCGGTGTGGGCGAGCGGCTCTCCGCTACCAACCTGCAATGGCAGGATTGGCCGGAAGGCGCAGTCCGCCCTGAATACGTCACCATTGCCGCCATGCCGGAAGCCGCCACGGACCTGACCGGTGCTGTTGCGCGCTTTGAGTTCTTCCCGGGCGAACCCATCCGCGAAGCCAAGCTGGCCCGCACCGACCAGGGTTACCTTTCGGCCGTGCTGGCGCCAGGCAAGCGCGCCGTGTCCGTCCCGGTGACGGCTGCATCGAGCGCCGGTGGCTTTATCCTGCCCAACGACCGGGTGGATGTCCTGCTCACCACCAACACCGATGCAGGTCAGGTGTCCGAGGTCGTCTTGTCCAATGTCCGCATTATGGCGATCGGCAAGCGCCTCGGCGAAGTGGGCGTCAGTGGCGGCCAGGAGGATCCTGCAGCGCCTGCTCCCACCCCGATCACCTTTGATGATGCAACAATCGCCACCCTCGAGCTCGATCCTGGCCAGGCCGAAACTCTTGTCACTGCGGCAACGCAGGGCCAACTGTCGCTCACGCTCCGTTCTGTAGCCGATTTCGTCGACAACTCGCCCTACAAGGCCAATGCGAGCCAGACCGTGCGCCTGATCCGCTTCGGACGCGAGCAGAGCATCAGCGCTGGCACTTCGGTCAGCAGCGTCACGCCCCAGGCCGTGACGACACCGCTCCCGCCAACCACCACACCCGCTCCCATGGGCGAGCAAGACCCGCCTTCAAGCCCTCAAGAAATGCCCCAATAGGGTGGAGACCACAATGATTAAGACCATCAACCGTCTCCCCGACCTCCTTGTGGCTCCGGCTCTGGCCGCGATCATGATCGCGACTGCGGCGACGGCCCCTGCCGTTCTGGCGCAGGAAACCCAGATCATCATTGCGTCCACCTCCTACGGCGCCACGCGCTCGGTGAACATCGAAACAAACAAATCGATGACCATTGACTTGCCGGCAGGCGTCGCCGAAGTGATCGTGTCCCAGCCCAGCATTGCCGCAGCCATCATGCGCACTCGCAGCCGCGCCATTCTCCAGGGCCTGGCCGAAGGCTCCACCAATATCATTTTCCTTGATGACGCCGGCCGCACCATGGCCGTGCTCGATGTATCCGTGGCCCAGGCTGCTTCTGGCCTCGGCATTGCGCTCGAAAACACTCTTGCGCGCGTCATTCCGGGTTCAAACATCAAGGTCGAGGCCCTTTCCAACAATGCCATCGACAATGTCAGCCACTTCGTTCTGACCGGCACCGTGCTGACGGCCGAGGACAAGGCCATCGCCGAGCAGCTGGCGGCCGATCTGTCAAACGAAGAGCCTGGCGGCAGCCTTATCCAGGTGATCGGCCCTCAGCAGGTCATGCTGCAGGTCACCGTTTCCGAGGTCAACCGCGACGTCGCCAAGCAGTTCGGCATCAATCTGTCTGGCTCCTTGAGCGTCGGCAGCGTCAATCTGGGCTTCAACAATCCCTTGCCGGCTACTGCCGCTCCTGGTGGGGCTGATGGCAGCTTTGCCATCGGCAATGTGCAGATCGACGCCGCGATCCGTGCTCTTGAGACCCGCGGCGCCTTGCATGTGCTGGCGCAGCCGACGCTGACCGCGATTTCTGGTCAGGAAGCCGAGTTCCTCGCCGGTGGCGAGCTGCCCTACTACACCTATGATCCTCAGAACAACACGCGGACCGTGATCTTCAAGCCCTATGGCGTCGAGCTCAAGTTCACACCCGTGGTGAAATCCAACAACGTCATTGCGCTCAAGATCGACACCTCCGTTTCCGATCCACAGGCCGATGGTTCGCTGACCCGCCGCCAGGCCAATACCTCGGTGGAACTGCCCGCCGGCACGACGCTGGCCTTGGGCGGCCTGCTGCAGGAAACCTCTCGCCAGCAGATCGAACAAATGCCGGGCCTGGGCAATATCCCCATCCTTGGCGCCCTGTTCCGCTCGCGTGATTTCCAGACGCAGCAGACTGAGCTCGTGATCCTGGTCACGCCCTATCTGGTCGCCCCCAGCCCGCTCAATGCCATTGCCGTGCCCACGGATCATGTGCAGCCCTCCGGAGATGCTGAAGCGATTTTCCTGGGCAAGGTCGAGTCGCTTTATGGCGTCGGCCCTAGGGGCGACATGCGCGGCAGCATTTCGGGTTCGGTAGGTTTTGTTCTCGACTAGGGCTTAGGTCCCTGGCGATGGAGTGTTTGTTTCATGAGTTTCCTCATCCCTGACGTCCGAACAAAAGAAGAGCCGGCGGCGGAAATCGCGCAGGGTGCACGGCTGATCCCGCGCATCACCATCCAGGCATTTTGCGAACACTCCCAGACGGCCCAGTTGGTGGAAAGCGCCATTCACGACCGGCGCATGTCCAAGGTCGCGCTGACCACGCACAATGGCGGCATCGACGGAGCGGTTGAGACCTATAAGTCCAACCCCACGCCGAACCTGATCATTGTCGAAACCACGCTCTCTCCTGGCGATATCCCGTCGGCGCTGGAGCGCCTGGCCGAAGTCTGCGATGCCTCCACCCGCGTCGTGGTTCTGGGCCATGTGAATGATGTGGTGCTGTACCGCGAACTGATCCGCTCGGGCATTTCCGAATACATCGTTTTGCCCGCCACGGCCTCGCAGATCGTCCAGGCCATCACCGAACTTTTCGCGTCTGAAAACGCCTCGCCAATTGGGCGCTCTGTGGGTTTCATCTCGGCCAAGGGGGGCGCGGGCGGCTCCACAGTCAGCCACAATGTGTGCTGGGCCATCGCCACCGTCCTGCGGCAGGACAGCTTGATCCTTGACATGGACCTGCCCTTCGGTACGGCCGGCCTCAATTTCAACCAGGACCCGCCCCATGGGCTGGCCGATGCCATCATGGCCAACCAGAAGGTCGACCAGACCATGCTGGATCGCCTGATGAGCAAGGCGGCCAACCATATCAACCTCTTGACCGCCCCGGTGACCCTGGACCGCACCTTCGATTTCGAGGAGCGGGAGTTCGAGTCGATCCTCGAAATGTGCCAGAACACCATGCCCGTTGTCGTGCTGGACATTCCCCACGCCTGGAATTCGTGGGTGCGGCACACCCTCGCAACGATCGACGAGGTTGTCATCGTCGCCGAGCCTGATCTCGCCAATCTGCGCAATGCCAAGAACCTGTCAGACACCATCAAGGCCCTTCGCCCAACTGAAAACGCACCGGCTCTGGTGCTCAACAAGACCGGCATGCCGCGCCGGCCCGAAATCAGCGCCAGCGAGTTCGCTCAGTCAGTGGAGTGCGAGCTGATAGGGCAGATCCCGTTCGATGCGGCCCTGTTCGGCACGGCTGCGAACAACGGGCAGATGATCGCCGAGGTCGCGGCCAACAACAAGATCAACGACGTGTATCGCTCCATCGGCATGCACGTGACGGGCCGCAATGCGGCACATATCGGAGGCAAGTCATCGAGCCGGATGAAGCTGCCTTCGCTGTTCAAGAAGCGGGCCTGAACGCCCGCTGAAACGGTAGGACGACCATGTTTGGAAAGCGCACAACCTTTGGCGGCAACACGCCCGGCGTGAGCGAAGTCGCGCGGCCCATTCCCAGCGCACCGCCCCGTCCGGAGCCCGCGGCACCGGCGCGCCGTGCTGCCGACAGCGATGCCATGTCCTCGCGCATGCGCGTCAACGAAGAAGTGGTAGATGTGCGCGCCCCGATCGAAGCGGCACGCGACAAGGAATACTTCCAGACCAAGTCGGCAATCTTCAATGCACTGATCGATTCCATCGATCTTAGCCAGCTCGCGACCATGGAACAGGAAGCGGCACGCGAGGAAATCCGCGATATCGTCGCCGAGATCATCGCGCTCAAGTCCATCATCATGTCCATCTCCGAGCAGGAAGACCTGCTCGAGGACATCTGCAACGACGTGCTGGGCTATGGTCCGCTCGAGCCACTGCTCGCCCGCGACGATATCGCCGATATCATGGTCAACGGCTCCCAGCGTTGCTACATCGAAGTGGGCGGCAAGGTGCGCCTCACCAATGTGCGCTTCCGCGACGATGCGCATCTGATGAACGTTTGCCAGCGCATCGTGTCCCAGGTTGGTCGCCGCGTTGATGAAAGCTCACCCATCTGCGACGCCCGCTTGCCCGATGGCTCCCGCGTCAACGTCATCGCGCCGCCACTGGCCATCGATGGCGCGGCCCTCACCATCCGTAAGTTCAAGAAGGACAAGCTGACCCTCCAGCAGCTCGTCAAATACAACTCCATCTCGCCCGAGGGCGCCGAGGTGCTGCGCATCCTGGGCCGTGTGCGCGCCAATGTGCTGATCTCGGGCGGTACCGGTTCGGGCAAGACGACACTGCTCAATTGCCTCACCGCCTTCATCGAAAAAGACGAACGCGTCATCACCTGCGAAGACTCGGCCGAACTTCAGCTGCAGCAGCCCCACGTTGTGCGTCTCGAAACCCGCCCGCCTAACCTCGAAGGCGAAGGCGAGATCACCATGCGCGATCTCATCAAGAACTGCCTGCGTATGCGTCCCGAACGCATCATCGTGGGCGAAGTGCGTGGCCCCGAAAGCTTCGACCTGCTGCAGGCGATGAACACCGGCCACGACGGCTCGATGGGAACGCTGCACGCCAACTCACCGCGCGAGGCTCTGTCGCGTCTTGAGTCCATGATCACCATGGGCGGCTATGCCCTGCCCAGCCGCACAATCCGCGAGATGATCACCTCGTCCATCGACGTCATCGTTCAGGCTGCCCGCCTGCGCGATGGTTCGCGCCGCATCACCCACATCACCGAAATCCTCGGCATGGAAGGCGATGTGATCGTGACCCAAGACATCTTCCTCTATGACATCATGGGCGAAGACAGCAACGGCATGCTGATCGGCCGCCACCGCTCCACCGGCATCACCAAGCCGCAATTCGCCGAGCGCGCCCGCTACTTCAACGAAGAAGCCAATCTAGTGGAAGCGCTGGAAAAGTCCAATACCGAACAGCGCGAACTGCTGGACTCCTGAGATCATGGACCTGCTTATTCTTGCCATTCTGGGAATGGTCACCATCGGTGCGCTGGGCTTTGCCCTGGTGCCCTCGGCGCTTGGAAGCGACCGTGCCGAACAGCGCCGCAAGGCTCTCCAGGGCGATCTGCGCGTCAAGCGGGTCGAGAGCGATGCCGCGCGCACCCGCGATCAGCGCCGCAAGGAGGTGCAGCGCGTTCTTAAGAACCAGAACGATGCGCTCAACGCCAAAAAACGCCTGACTCTTCCCCGCATGCTGTTCCAGGCCGGCATGACCATCAAGCCGAGCACGTTCATCCGCAACAGCGTCATCTTCGGCATAGCGCTGACCGTTTTGCTGGTCCTGGTGCAGGTTCCGATATTCTTGGCGCCCGTCTTTGGCGTGGCGGCTGCCTATCTAGGACCGCGTTGGTGGGTCGCGCGCAAACGCAAGAAATATCAGAGCAACTTCCTTGATGAACTGCCCAACGCCGTTGAAGCGATTGTGCGTGGCGTCAAGACAGGTCTGCCGCTCAACGACTCCATCCGCGTCGTCGCCAAGGACGCCAAGGAGCCGGTCAAGTCGGAGTTCGGCCGTGTGCTCGATCAGCAGGCCTTTGGCATGTCGATGACAGAAGCCGTGGGCGTCCTGCTCGATCGCGTGCCCCTGCCGGAAGTGAACTTTTTTGTGGTGGTGATCACCGTTCAGCAGCAGGCGGGCGGTAATCTCAGCGAAGCGCTGAGCAACCTTGCCAAGGTGCTGCGCAACCGCAAGAAGATGAAGCAGAAGATCAAGGCCATGTCCTCCGAAGCCAAGGCCTCGGCGGGCATCATCGGTTCTTTGCCCTTTGTAGTCGGCATCCTTGTTTCGATCACCTCGCCCACATATCTCGCGCCGCTTTTCACCAGCACGCTGGGCCACATCTGGCTGGGCATCGGCGTCCTCATGCTGTCGGCGGGTGTGTTCGTCATGAGCAAGATGGTCAAGTTCGAATACTAGGAGCCTGCCGGTGAATATCTTCGATCTGGTCAGCAACCGCGAATTCTTGATCTCTGTCTTGGCGGCTATTTCGGCTGCTGCCGTGGTGTTCACCTTCGGATCCACCTTCATCGTCAAGTCCGAGATGAAGGAGCGCATCAAGCGCGTGGCGCTCGAGCGCGAGAAGATGCGCGCCGAGGAGATGGCCCGCTTGCGCGGCGGCTCCGCCGTGACCGACGGACGCGGTATCCGCCGCAGCGCCGAAACCAAGACTTATATGAAGAATGTCGTCGAGCGCTTCGATCTCAAGAAGGCGTTCCAGGACGATGCAACCGTAGACAAGCTCGCCATGGCCGGGTTCCGGGGGCAGGGGCATCTGACCACCTTCCTCTTCATGCGCTTTGCCACCCCCATCGGCATCTTCATCGCCCTGGCGCTGTACCTTATATTCCTCAATCCCGGCGATCGCCCGCTCTATCTCAACCTTGTTTATGCCATTGGCGGCGGCTTGGTCGGTGCCTACCTCCCCCTTATCCTCCTCAAGAACAGCACCACCAAGCGACAGGCCTCGATCAAGCGCGCCTGGCCCGATTGCCTTGATCTGCTGCTTCTCTGCGTAGAAGCGGGCATGTCCATGGAACACGCCTTCAAGCGCGTCGCCAAGGAAATCGGCCAGCAGAGCGCCGAACTCGCCGAGGAGCTCACCCTCACCACCGCCGAACTCGCCTTCCTCGAAGACCGCGGCCGCGCCTATGACAATCTGGGCCGCCGCACGGGCCTCGACGGCGTCAAGTCGGTGATGACCGCCCTGATCCAGGCCGACCGCTACGGCACCTCCGTTGGCCAGGCCTTGCGCGTCATGGCCGAGGAAGGCCGCGAGATGCGTATGATGGAAGCCGAGAAAAAGGCGGCGTCCCTGCCGCCCAAGCTCACCGTGCCGCTGATCCTGTTCTTCCTGCCGGTGCTGTTCATCGTCATCATCGCGCCGGCCATGATCAAGGTCTTCGGGCCCGGCGGCGCAGCCGGCGGCTGACACGCAGAAAAACAAAAGCCCCGCACCGCGGGGTTTTTTTCACGCACCCTGCTCGGTTTAGCCGTTGCTGATCGCGTCCCACCGGTTTTGCTGCGTCAACAGCGCCCGGACATAGTTCATGTTGCTGTCAACCTGCTCAGGCGGCAGCTCCGCCGAGTAGATGGCGCGGCATTCCTCAAACCGCCCCTGCAGCCCCACGACGAGGGCCAGGTTCTGCCGGATCTGGCTCGAGGCACCGCGCATCTGCACCGCACGCCGCAAGTGCTGCTCGGCCACGACCAGATCGCCTGTCATGGCATAGGAAAGACCCAGATTTGCCTCGATGGAAGCCTCTCCCGGTGCCGCCACCAAGGCCTGGCTATAGATCTGCCGGGCTTCCTGGTTGCGCCCCAACTGGTCCAGCGTTGCGCCCTTCACCAGCAAGGCATTCCAGTCCGGCGCATCCGGCCGAATCACGCCATCAAGGAGGGTGAGCGACTGATCAAAGCGCCCCTCGGCGGTGAGCGCCTTGGCATATGCCACAGTGATATCGACATCCCGCGGATGGGCCGAAACGCCCACTTCCAGCGCCGCAACCGCCTGCTGGCTTTGTCCAGCCGCACGCAGCGCTGCCGCATAATGAATGATGACGTCTTTATCGCGCGGGTTCTTCTTGTAACGCGCTGTCAGCTCCGCCAGCGTCTGCTGGCTTTCAACCATTGGCCGGCCGGAATAATCCGGCGATGCTGTCCGGTTGGAGGCACAGGCGCCCAAGGCCATGGCCGCTACACCCACCATCAGCAAGCTGCGCAGGGTTCGGGAAAAGCGGCTGGTGGTCGACACGGGCAACTCCTGAGGCAAAGCGCCAAGTTGCCAAAGAAGTAAATCATTAACCCTAACGCGGTGTTAAAAGGAGTTTTTAGGCTGTTGTGGCCCTCGGCCGGGGTCGCTAGCTTGCATCCGCAATCTGTCTGGAGCCTTCCCGTGCCAAATACCCAATCGCTGCCCATCATCGCCGTTGAAGAGAATGGGCTCGATGCTGCCAACCTTTGGGCAACGCAACTGGCCTGGGCGACAGCAAACGACTTTTCCGGACAGCACGGTCGCCTCCTGGCCGTGCCGGGCGAGGGTGGCGAAATTGCCGCCTATCTGTTCGGCATGGGCAAGGCCGAAACCCGCTCCGCCAACGTGCTGGGCCTCGCTGGCGCAGCCTTGCCCGAAGGCGACTACCACCTCCAAGGCGCCTATGGCGAGGCCACCCTTGCCGCCACGGCATTTCGCCTGGGCGCCTACCGCTTCGACCGCTACCGCAAGGGCAAAGGGGCGCCGCGCCTCACCCTCGGTGCCGATGCGGACAGTGCCGAGGTCGATCGGCTCGTCGAGGCGGCGTTCCTCGCCCGCGACCTCATCAACACGCCCACCAATGATCTAGGACCTGATGCCTTCGAGAAGGCTATCCGCGACTTCGCCCAGGCCCGCGGCATGCGGCTCAACGCCACTGTGGCCGATGAACTCCTCGCAGCCAATTTTCCCATGATCCACGCCGTGGGCCGCGCCGCCCCGCAGCCGCCGCGCCTCCTTGATCTCCTCTGGGGCGACGAAGCCGACCCCAAGATTACCCTCGTGGGCAAGGGCGTGACCTTCGACACGGGCGGGCTCGACATCAAGACCTCTGCCGGCATGCTCCTGATGAAAAAGGATATGGGCGGCGCGGCAAATATCTTGGGCCTTGCCAGCGCCATTGTCTCGGCCGGGCTCAAGGTGCGCCTGCGCGTTCTCATCCCGATCGTCGAAAACGCCATTGCTGGCAACAGTTTCCGCCCGGGCGACGTCCTTCCCTCCCGCAAGGGGCTGACTGTGGAAATCGGCAACACCGATGCCGAAGGTCGCCTGATCCTTGCCGATGCTTTGGCCCTTGCCGACGAGGAAGCGCCCGAGCTGATCGTTGATATGGCGACCCTGACCGGCGCCGCGCGTGTCGCACTCGGGCCGGATCTGCCGGCGCTCTATTCCACCGACGACGCTCTGGCGCGCGAGCTGATGAGCGCGGGCCTGCTGGCCGACGATCCCCTCTGGCAGATGCCGCTTTGGTCCCCCTACGACAGCATGTTGAAGTCAAAGATCGCCGATGTGAACAATGCCGGCGCGGGCGGCTTTGCCGGCTCGGTCACCGCAGCCCTGTTCATGCGCCGCTTTGTGAGCAGCGCCAAGGCCTGGGTCCACCTCGACATCATGGCCTGGGCCCCCGAAGCGCGTCCTGGCCGCCCATTCGGCGGCACCGATCAGGGCATCCGCGCCGTCTATGGCGTGCTCAAGCAGCGCTATGGACGGGTCTGAGCGTTAGTAGCCCCGGCTGCGATCAACCACATTGATCAGCGGTTCGCCCGCCAGGTGCTTCTGGATGATGGCCGAGAAATAGCGCACCCCCGACCTTTCGTTGGAAATCGCCGCTATGTGCGGGGTGATAAAGCAATTGCGGATGGCCCAAAGGGGGCTCTCCTGCGGCAGGGGCTCCACCTCAAACACATCAAGGCTCGCGGCACCTAGCGTCCCGTCCTCCAGCGCCTGGACGATGTCGGCTTCCCGCTGGTGACCGCCGCGCGCGGCATTGATGATCACTGGCCCGCCCAGGAGCTTGCCGCGCCGCAGCTTGCCAAAGGTCTCCCGATTAAGGATCCCTGTTGTTTCAGGCGTCAGGGGCAGCAAGCAAACCAGAATATCCGTGCCGGACAAAAAGGCGTCGAATTGCTCTGGGCCGCTGAACCCATCCACACCCTCGATGACTTTGGGTGTCCGGCTCCAGCTTCTAAGATCAAAGCCTAACGGCTTGAGCCGCTTTGCCGCGTCCTGTCCAAGCACGCCCATGCCCATGATGCCAACCGTGGTTTCGCTAGCAGCCGGCGGGTAATACTGGTCCCAGCGCCCGGCCTGCTGGTCCGCCTGGAACTTCGTGAAGCCGCGATGATGCATGGTGACATGGGCCACCACATAGTCGCTCATGCGCTGGCTCAAATCCTCGTCCACAAAACGCACGATGGGCACATCCGGCAGCTTGGGATGCTTGAGCAGTGCATCCACTCCGGCCCCGAGCGATAGCAGCGCTTCGAGCCCCGTCAGCCCATCGAAGGCGTCCGCCTTGGGCTTCCACACGAAAGCATAGCGCACCTCTGCCGGGTCGAACGCGTCGCCACGCCGCACCACGGGGTAGGGTGCCAGCGCCTCGGCAAACCGCTTGGCCCAGCTGGCTTCATCGACATCGGACAGGTGCAACAGGAGCATGGAAAAATCCTCAAGAAAAAGCCGCACCCCGTGGGATGCGGCTGATCAGGTCAGGCAATGGTTGCCTTATGGGCTTTGCACCGGCGCCGGGGTCGAGCTCTGCGGGAAGGACGTGCCCGGTGCTGCAGCGGGAGCCGCTGGTGCTGGCGCTTCCACCTGGTCTTCGGGGGCAGGGGCCGGAGCGGTGCCGCTCGTGGTCGGTGTACCTTGAACCTGCGTTTCCTGCTGCGTCGTCACAGGCGTGTCGGTCACGGCAGCGGGCGGCGCAGGATCAGCAACCGGATTCTCCTGTGGCGCAACGACCTCGTCGGGCGCCGCAATGTCCTCGGCCGGATCTTCCGGATCGCCCTCGATCGCACCAGTGCCGTCGGCAGGAGGCGGCGGAGGCGCATCTCCCTCAACCACCGGCGCCGGGGCAGCTTCCGGTGCCGGGAAGGGCTTTGGTTCGGCCGACAGGGTCTGCAGGTACGCCAGGATGTCCGCGCGCTCTTCGGCGGTGCGCACCCCGGCAAAATTCATCTTCGTGCCAGGCGCATAATCACTCGGCTTGGTCAGGAAAGCGTTGAGGTTCTCATAGCTCCATACATCGCCGGCCGCATTGTGGGCGAGCAAGGCTTCTGAGTAAGCAAAGCCAGGAACGCTGCCTTCCGGGCGCAGCACGACATCATAAAGCGCAGGACCCTGCTTGTTGGGTTCGCCGGCACCGAAATTGTGGCACGACTGGCACTTCTTGACGGCATTGGCGCCGCGCTCGGCGCTGGCGCTGGTCAGCAAGACGCCCAAGGGCACTTCCGGTTCGGCTTCGGCCGGTGCACCAGCCTCGGCGACTTCTGGCTCCGGCAAGGCATAGCCTGGGCCGCGGCCTTCCAGGGGATGGTAGATGGCCTCGGCGACAAAGCCGGCACCCATGACGAACAACAACGTGCCCAGCACGGCGCCCATGATCTTGTTTAGCTCGAACGAATCCATTTGACCTTCTCTGCCAGTCCATCCCCTATGGACATTAGTCGTTTCGGCCGCAACCCTAGATTACCAAAACGGAAATCGCCTCAACGGAAGGACCAAACGCGGCCGGAAGATAGTCGCAAGCCCTTGAGGAGGCAACAGTGCAAAACCGCCTTGCGACAATTCCTCACCAGAGGCTGCGCATCGCTCCCAATGCGCCTTGATTGACTCCGGTTCCGCCCCGGTTCAAAAGCCCGATGCCGACCAGCAGTGGATTTATCTCAATGACCAAGAAGATCGCTTTTCAGGGCGAGCCGGGCGCCTTCAGCCATGCTGCCGCCAACAATGTTTTCCCTGGCGAACAAGCGATTGGCTGCGTCACCTTTGAGGAAACCATCAGCGCGGTGCAGTCCGGCAAGGCCGACTACGCTGTCGTGCCGGTGGAAAACTCCCTTTATGGGCGCATCACCGACATCCATCACCTCCTGCCCGAAAGCGGTCTCTTCATCATCGGGGAAACCTTTCTGCGCGTGGAGATGAACCTCCTCGCCGTTCCCGGCGCAACGCTCGACGACATCAAGGCCGTCCAATCGCTTTCCGTGGCGCTCGGCCAGTGCCGCAAGTTCATCGCCCAGCACGGCTTCCGCACCATCAACGCCGTGGACACGGCCGGCTCTGCCCGGGAAGTCGCCCAAAAGGCCGACAAGTCCGTCGCCGCAATCGCCTCGCGCTTCGCTGCCGAGATCTACGGGCTCAATGTCCTCGCCTCCAATATCGAGGACGCCGAGCACAACACCACGCGCTTCCTCGTCCTGTCCCGTGACAGGCAGGAGGCTCCCGCGGGCAATGGCAAGGTCAAGACGACCTTCGTCTTCCGCGTGCGCAACGTCCCTGCCGCGCTTTACAAGGCCATGGGCGGCTTTGCCACCAATGGCATCAACATGACCAAGCTCGAAAGCTATATGGTCGGCGGCGCCTTCACCGCCACCCAGTTCTACGCCGACATCGAAGGCCACCCCGACGACATCGGCGTCCAGCACGCCTTCGAGGAACTCGGCTTTTTCACCGACCACTTCCGCGTCCTCGGCGTCTATCCCGCCGCCGAAAACAATTGAGGATTTGGCTGGGCATGCTAGCCACTCCGATTTATCTCCATGTATCCCTCCCATAGATCGTCACCCTCGGGCTTGACCCGAGGGCTCTGCACTTGGCAAACCGGTCCCCAATTACAGGCTCCTCGGGTCAAGCCCGAGGATGACAAGTGGTGCCTAGGGCGAGATCTCACGCCGCTTTCAATGTCATCCCGGCCTTGAGCCGGGACCCATCTTGAGATCGTTGCCTCCCCAGTGGCTTGGACGACCCACCACTCAACGGCACCAAGTTCCGCTCCCGATGTGGATCACAACCACAGGTCGTCACCCTCGGGCTTGACCCGAGGGCCTGCCCTCGGACTTGATCCGAGGGGCTCTGCACTTGGCCGGGCGCTCCTCAAGTACAGTCCCCTTGGGTCAAGCCCAAGGGTGACGATTGAGGATGTGGGCAAGACGCGCCCTGCCCACGATGTCATCCCGGCCTTGAGCCGGGACCCATCTCGAGATCTCTCCCGAGCCGCAAGGTGGATCGCACAAGAACGACCCCCACCCAACCTCCCCCTGATAAGGGGAGGGGCCGATCCAGTCTGTGGCACCAACCCCGTCTTACCCCCAATCCGTTCCTCCCCCTTCAGGGGGAGGCTAGGTGGGGGTCCTTCCTCCAATCCCCAAATCTCTCCCCCTTATCCCCCACCCCTCCACCCGTGCCATTCTTCCCTCATCGCCCACGCAGAGCCTAGTCATGACGAGTGATGCGCGCGGGGACAGCTGGGAAGCAGGGGTCGCCCTGCTTGTGCAAGATCACGGCAGCCGCACCTGAAACACTGGTGTCGCCTGAACCGCCTTGCGACAAGACCCAGCGTGGTGGCGAGGCTTTTGCCTCAACACACCAAAACTTTTCACGAGGCAGCGGCCTCGCCACCATTGCTCACCACATCACCGCACCCGGGGCGGCACTTCCGCTCGTCTCCACTCTCCCGAACGGATTGACACGGCACCGTGCCAAGCTATGGTCCGGCCCGCTTGCTTTGTTCGGAACCTTCTTGCCATGTCCTATGCCGACCTCGCCCAGACCATTGATGCTGCCTTTGAGGCGCGTGCCGAGGTCAACCACCAAACCCGGGGCGAAGTCCGCGACGCCGTCGAGCAGGCTCTTGCCCTTCTAGACAAAGGTGAAGCCCGCGTTGCCGAAAAGATCGACGGCAATTGGCAGGTCAATCAGTGGCTCAAGAAGGCCGTGCTGCTCAACTTCCGCCTCAATGACAACAGGCTGATCGAAGGCGCACCCGGCGGCTCCTCCTGGTGGGACAAGGTTCCCACCAAATTCGAAGGCTGGGGCGAAAACCGCTTTCGCGAGGCTGGCTTCCGCGCTGTGCCTGGTGCCGTTGTCCGCAGCCCTGCCTTTATCGGACGCAACGTCGTTCTCATGCCCAGCTTCGTTAATGTCGGCGCCTATGTCGATGAAGGCACCATGGTGGACACCTGGGTCACCGTCGGCTCCTGTGCGCAGATCGGCAAGAACGTCCATATCTCGGGCGGCGTGGGTATTGGCGGCGTGCTCGAGCCGCTCCAGGCCGGCCCCGTCATCATCGAGGACAATTGCTTTATCGGCGCCCGCTCCGAAGTAGTGGAAGGCGTCGTCGTCGGCGAAGGCTCCGTCATCTCCATGGGCGTCTTCATCGGCGCCTCCACCAAGATCGTTGATCGCAACACGGGCGAAATCCACATCGGCAAGGTGCCGCCCTATTCGGTCGTGGTTTCCGGCTCGCTCCCCGGCAAGCCGCTGCCCAACGGCAATCCGGGCCCCAACCTTTACTGTGCGGTGATCGTCAAGACCGTTGATGCCCAGACCCGCTCCAAGACGGGCATCAACGAACTGCTGCGCGACTGATGAGCGTTGACGCCCTCGACCTGCTCAAGCGCCTGATCGCCTGCCCTTCGGTCACCCCGGATGAAGCCGGCGTGCTGGACCTGCTCGAAGAGGTCCTGGCGGGCATCGGCTTTGCTGTCACGCGCTTGCGTTTTGAGGGCGAGGGCTCCTATCCCGTTGACAATCTCTTCGCCATCCGCGGCACGACAGGCCGCCGGCTCCTATTTGCTGGCCATACCGATGTCGTTCCCCCCGGCGAACTCGACAACTGGACCAGCGATCCCTTTCTCCCGCGCGAAGCCGATGGCCGCCTCTATGGTCGCGGCGCCGCCGACATGAAATCTGGCATCGCCGCCTTCGTAGCCGCCGCCGCGGCAGTTCCTTCCGAGAGCGGCACCGTCCTCCTCGCCATCACCAATGACGAGGAAGCCGATGCGGTGAACGGCACCGACAAGTTGATGCGGTGGGCGCAGGAAAGCCAGCACCATTTCGACTTCGCCATTGTCGGTGAGCCCAGCTCAACCGCCACGGTCGGCGATAGCATCAAGATCGGCCGGCGCGGCTCCTTTTCGGGCCTGATCACCGTTACCGGCATGCAGGGCCATGTCGCCTATCCGGAAAAGGCCAACAATCCCTTGCCCGTGCTGGCCCGGATCGTCACCGCCCTCGAGCAACCCATCGACGCCGGCACCGAGCATTTCCCGAGGAGCAACCTCGAAGTCACCTCCATCGACGTCGGCAATTCAACTGGCAACGTCATCCCGGCGGCCGGCACCATCCGCTTCAACATTCGCTACAACGACCTTTGGACGCCTGAAACCCTGGCCGGCTGGGTGCGCGAGCGGATCGCGGGCGTCGATCCGGCCGGCAAGCAGGTGAGCTTCACCGTTTCGGGCCAACCCTCGCGTTCGTTCCTGTCCCCGCTTAGCGCTGACGTTCAAACCCTTTCCGCAACCATTGCGGATGCAACGGGCCACCCGCCGCAATTTTCCACCGGCGGTGGAACGTCGGACGCCCGCTTCATCGCCCAATATGGACCTGTCGTAGAATGCGGCCTTGTGGGCCCATCCATGCACAAGGCGGACGAACACATCGCCCTGGCCGATCTGGCAGCCCTCACCGACATCTACCGCAGCTTCATGCAGCGCTTTTTCGCGGGTGCGGCGTGAAGATTACAGCCATCCTCTCGCAGGCCCTTGCCGGCTGGCTCCTGATCCTGCGCGGCAAGCCCGATTGGCAGCAGCGCTTTTTCTTGACTGTGCCGGGCCTCGTTACCGCGCTGCTGATCTTTGCCCTCGCGGCCTTCGTCGCCATCATATTCGCTTCCATGAGCATCGGCCTGCCGAGCTTGCCGGGTGTCGCAGCGGCCATGGTCGTCCTCGCCCTGCCGGTGCTCGCCTTCTGGTTGTCCCTGATCGCCACACGGGCCTGGCTCAAAAGCCCGGTACCCATGCTCCCGCTCATGGTGCCCGGCGTCTATGCGCTCACAGTTTTCCTGTTGTTCGAAGGTGTTCTGGCTCTCCTGGGCGGACCCATCGTCACCCTCGCCTGGATTTCCCTAGGCATTGTTCTGTTCACCTTGGCGCGTGCCGCAACCGACTGGAACCTTGGCGTGGCGGTCTGCTTTGCCGTTTTCAGCGTTGTTCTGCTTGTTGCCCTGCGTCTGGCGCTTTACATGCTGTCCAGTACCGCTGGCATCACCATCTAACTTCGAGACGAGCTTTTGGCCAAATCGACCGCGACCTTCCTCGAAGAACTCAGTGCCGCCATCCAAGGCTGCTTCGCCCTGGTCACGGGCAAGCGCGATGCCCCTTCGTTTTTCGATTTCTCGCAACGTGGCTTGATCAGCAGCCTGATCGCCGTGGTGATCGGCATCGCGCTGGCCGGTTTTGGCCCCTTACTGGTCGGCGTTCCCCTGCCGCAGGGCGCCGCAACCCAGTCGATTACGGTCAACACCGTCCTGTTCTTGGCGCAAGCCGGCACAGCCTATATCGCCCTGCGCCAGATGGGCCGGCAGGACGGCTTCCTTCCCTACCTGGTCGCCTCCAACTGGGTGACCCTCGTCTCGGCCGTTCTCTTGCTGATCTCGTTCTTCCTAGGCCCGCTTGGCTTGTTCGTTCTGATTGCGGTGGTGATTGTCGCCATAGCGACCTTCATCAATATCGGCCGCATGATCGTGACCCTGACGCCGCTCCAGATCGGCATTTTGTTTGTGTCCCAAGCCGTGGGCGTATTCTTGGCCTTGGCCATTGTCGCCGTTTTGCTTGGCCCCTCGGCAACAGCGGCCGCTGGCTAGTAGTCAACCGAAGCGAAAAACAATCCGCTAGCCGGTGCCATGGCGCCGCATTGGCTGCGGTCCCGGGCGTCCAGCACGGCACGCAGTTTTTCCGGCGCCCACTTTCCTTCACCCACGAGCTTGAGCGAGCCCACCATGGAGCGCACCTGATGGTGAAGAAAGCTGCGAGCGCTCGCCGTCACCAGGATATGCTCGTTTTCCCGCCGTACCGAAAACACATCTAGAGTACGCACAGGCGAATTGGCCTGGCATTCTGAGGAGCGGAAGGTGGTGAAGTCATGCAGTCCCAGGATCAGGCCAGCCGCCCTATTCATCGCCTCGGCATCAAGCATCATGGGAACGTGCCACACATGGTTTCGCTCGATGACGGCAGGCGCCCGCCGGTTGAGTATACGATACTCATAGTGACGGGCCTTGGCAGAGAACCGGGCTTCAAAATCCTCGCTAACTGTTTCGGCCTCGATCACGGCAACGGGGTCAGGTCGAAGATGATAGTTGAGCGCTTCCCGCACTCGAAATGGGTCCCAGGTTTTCTCCAGGTCGAAGTGGACCACCTGTCCCAGCGCATGCACCCCCGCATCGGTGCGCCCCGCCGCCTGGGTCGTCACCGTTTCCCCCGAAAACCGGCCTATCGCTTCTTCCAGCGCCTGCTGCACTGAAGGCCGCTCGCTTTGTCGCTGCCAACCGGAAAAAGGTGTTCCGTCATATTCTATTATGAGTTTGTAGCGCGGCATCTACTGAACGGTCGTCGGCAACGGACCGGCGCCGCGCAGGAAAGTGGCTGCATCCATCGCCGCCTTGCCCTCACGCTGTACTTGGGTCAGCCGCACGGCTCCGGTGCCACAGGCAATCGTCATGTCATCCAGCAAAGTCCCCGGAACACCAGAACCGCTCGCCAGCGTCGACCGCAAAGCCTTAACCCGCACCGGCTTGCCGCCCAACTCGATTTCAAACCAGGCACCCGGAAAGGGCGAGAGGCCGCGAATATGGTTGTGCACGTCCTGGGCCGGCTGCGTCCAATCGATCCGCGCCTCGGCTTTCTCGATCTTTTTGGCATAGATCGCGCCATCTTCAGGCTGGGGAACAAAGTCGAGGCTTCCCCGCTCCAGCGCAGCCAGCGCTCGGCTCATCAGGTCGGCACCGACGCGCATCATGGCATCGTGCAGTTCGCCCGAAGTCATGTCCGGAGCAATCGGGATCACCTCGCCCAAGGCAACCGGTCCCGTGTCGAGCCCTTCATCCATCTGCATGACCATGACGCCGGTCTGCGCGTCTCCAGCCATGACGGCACGTTGAATGGGCGCGGCGCCGCGCCAGCGGGGCAGGAGAGAGCCATGAAGATTGAGGCAGCCCCATTCCGGCGCTTGGAGGATCGGCTTGGGCAGGAGCAAGCCATAGGCCACGACAACAGCCAGATCAGCGCCATGGCTGGCGAAAACCAGCTGCTCGGCTTCGCCCTTGAGCGATCGCGGCGTAAACACCGGCAGGCCAAAGCCCTCGGCTGCCAGATGCACCGGCGATTTTCGCTCTTCCTGGCCGCGCCCGGCCGGCTTGGGCGCGCGCGTATAAACCGCCACAACCTCGTGCCCGGACGACACGATCTCGGTCAGTGTCGGCACGGAAAACTCTGGCGTGCCCATGAAGATGATACGCATTTAGGCTCCACTGTTGCCCTGGTGCTCGGCGTCTCCACATCTGTCATTACTCGGCTCGTCCGGGCAATCCATTGCGCCGCAACAATGGATCACCGGAACAGGTCCGGTGATGACGAAAACTCGGCTACCAGGAGAATATGCCTAACCAGCAGCGCGCTTGGCCGCCTTGTCGAACTTCTTGATCACGCGGTCGCGCTTGAGCCGGCTGAGGTAGTCGATGTAAAGCACGCCATCGAGATGGTCGATCTCGTGCTGGATGCAGACGGCAAGCTTGCCCTCGGCTTCCTTGGTCACTTGGTTGCCGTCCAGATCGGTATAGCTGACGGTAACGTTGTTGGGCCGCTCAACCTCATAGTAGAGCTCGGGAATGGACAGGCATCCTTCCTCGGTCACCTGCATCTGCTCGCCAAAGTGGGTGATTTCGGGATTGATCAGCACCATCGGCTCGGGCGTTTCCCCTTCAGGCGCCAAATCCATGACAACAATCCGCTTCATCACGCCGATCTGCGGCGCTGCAAGGCCAATGCCTGGTGCATCATACATCGTGTCCAGCATGTCCTTGGCCAAAGTCTTGATCTCTTCGTCCACCTCGACGATCGGATCGGCAACCGCGCGCAAGCGGGCATCAGGAATAACAAGGATCGGGCGTACGGCCATGGCAAGGGTCCGGCAAAAAGGATTTTGGCTTCGATATGGTATTTCTGCGCACGTGGTCAACTGCGCCAGTGGAACTTGGGGTTGAGCCGTCCGTTCCACGATGGCGAAAAGGGGAGGGGGCATGGACAAGGTCTACCAAGGCGGTTGCCGGTGCGGCGCTGTCCGCTTCCAGGTATCAGGCGAGCCCTTCAAGTCCGGCTTGTGCCACTGCGCCGAGTGTCGCAAGGAAACAGGATCAGTCTTCCTGTATTACGCCGACTGGCCCATTGGCGCATTTTCCGTCGGCGGGGAATACAAGAGCTACGAGGGACGTTCTTTCTGCCCACAATGCGGCAGCGCGCTGTTCCACCTCAGCGATGATCATGCCGAAATCGCCTTGGGCGCTTTCGATGAGGCTCCGATAGGAATAGTTCCGCAGGTTGAAGGCTGGGTCAAGCGGCGAGAGCCATGGCTGACGCCGGTTGCAGGCGCCGGACAGTTCGAGGAAGATCCAATAAGCTAGAACATTCCGCGAACGTTCGAATCGCGTTATCCTTGTCCAATGGATAGAGTTCTATTTATTGTCGGGGATTTTCCAGTAAACGCTGCAGCCGCGGCAACGGCCAGCGCCGTTTTGGCCGTTGTCATCGTCCTTCTTGTCCTGGTGAGTGCCATCAGAGCCAATACGCGACGGGTCGCAATGTTAGCGGAGCAGGCCGCCGAACAACTCAAGGCTGGTTTTTTGGCGCAGATCGCCGAACGCGACAACCGCATCCACGAACTCGACCAGCAGGTCGCCAATGAGCGCGAGCGTGGCGCTGAACTGCTCGATCTGGAGCGGGACAAGAGTGCTCATCTTTTGGCCAAGGTTTCTGCGCTAGAAGCGCGGATGGCTGAACAGGCCAAGCAGGCCGAAGCCAATCTGGCGCGGTTCATGGAAGCGCGCCAGCACATGACCGACGAGTTCAAGGCCATTGCCGGCGATGTGCTCAAGAGCCATAGCGAAACCTTTTCGCGGCAGAATCGCGAGCAGGTCGACACATTGCTCAAGCCTCTGCAGGAAAAGATCGGCGAGTTCCACACCGGGCTGATCAGGGACCGGGCGGCTATGAGCGAGCAGATCCGGGCATTGCTCGAAAGCAATGTGCAGATCACCACCGAAGCCAGCAATCTGACCCGGGCGCTGAAGGGCTCCTCCCAAACCCAGGGCGCCTGGGGAGAAATGATCCTCTCGACCATTCTCGAGCAATCGGGTCTGCGCGAAGGCGAGCAGTACTTCATCCAGCAAAGCCATACGGGTGAGGACGGCCAGCGGCTGCGCACCGATGTCGAGATCGTCATGCCGAACAATGACCGGCTTGTTATCGACTCCAAGGTGTCCCTGACGGCGTTCGAAGCCTTCGTCAACGCAGAGGAACTGGAGCGCGAACGGCACTTGCGCGCGCACATCACCTCGGTACGCAGCCACATCACGACGCTGGGCGAAAAGACCTATCATCGTGCGGCCAAGTCCAGGGTCGATTATGTGATGATGTTCGTGCCCATTGAGTCTGCCCTGGCGACGGCCATTCAGAACGACACCAAGCTTGTGGAATATGGCATGAGCAAAAGCGTGATGCTGACGACGCCAACCACTTTGCTGACCGTGCTACGCACCGTGCGCAATGTCTGGGACATTGAAAAGCGGCATCAGAATGCCGAAGAGATCGCTGCCCGCGCTGGCGCTCTTTATGACAAGGTCGTTGGTTTCCTCGCCAGCATGGACAAAATGGGAAGCCACATCGACAAGGCGCAGCAAAGTTTCGCCGATGCGCGTGGGCAACTCTCAACCGGCAAGGGCAGCGTCGTGCGGCAGGTCGAAATGCTGCGTGAACTTGGCGCCAAGTCCACTAAGCAATTGCCGACCGGTTGGGATGGCTCCGGCGAGGAGCCGCGATTGTTGCGCCTCGTCGGCGAAGATCCCGGCGATCTCGCTTAAGTTAGTCGCGCTTGAGTTCGCTGGCGCTCTTGAGCACGCGGTCGCCGTCCTCCTGCTCTATCAAGAAAGCCGGCTCCTTGGTGCTCGCCTCGCGGGTCACTTCCGTGCCCTTGATCGTACGGGTGACTTTTTTAGTGAAGCGCTCGACGATCTTGCCATGGGCAACATTGGCGCCCCAGTTCCAGTTCACCTTCGAGCCTTTGCGCAGTCCAGCCATGGCAATCTCCTTTGTGCGGGCAGAACACGCATGTGTTCACGATTGTTCCGTCACTTCGAACCGCTGGAGCCCAACCGCGTTAGTTGACCAGCGACAAGCATTTGGAGACGAGAATGGCTCAGCCCAACAATCAACACGGCTCAATCGTGGCCCAGGACGCCATCTATGATGCGGCCGATCAGCCCGGCATCGCTTACCCTTACACGCAGGATGAAGTGGACGAACTGCTCTATGGCGTTGACCGTTCGGCCAGTGAACGCCTGGCTCGCCTGCGCGAAATCCGTGATCAGATGGCCGTTCGTGAAAGCGGCGACTGGGGTGACCAGGATCCGGCTGCCATGATGGACGAACTGGACCGGGCCATCGACGAGCTTAGCGCCAACATCGCTAATTCAATGGATGACAACGAGGACGACTACATGCTCCTCGAGCCGGCCCTCGACATCGATCCGTCCGAAAAGCTCGACAGCCTTTCACCCGACGATGTTGACGCCATCAGTGCCATTGCTGGCACGGACGTCGATGCGGCAGACGACGATGAGGACGACGAGGAAGACGATCTCGTCCCCCTTGACGAAGCCGAGTGGGAAGATGAAGACGGGTTCGACCCTGACAAGGGCGTGCACTGATCCTTGAGTAACGCTTAAGCTTGGGCGCGGCGCAAAGCCGCGCCTGCTTTGACGCCGAGAACGCTGCGCTAGATCTGCGTTCGGGCCCGCAAGGCCTGGCTCAGCGTGCCCTCATCGAGGTAGTCGAGTTCCCCGCCGACGGGAACCCCGTGCGCTAGACGTGTGATCTTGGGGCCATCGCTACCCAGTCGATCGGTGATATAATGGGCCGTCGTTTGCCCCTCCACCGTGGCGTTCACCGCCAGAACGATCTCGTTGAATTCATGCGCCCGCATCAGGAGCGCATCGACGGAAATATCGTCTGGGCCGACACCATCAAGGGGGGACAGCACGCCCCCTAGAACATGGTACTTGACCGCCCCGACACCGGCACGCTCCAGTGCCCAAAGGTCGGCTACGTCCTCTACTACAACGAGCATGCCGCTTTCACCACGGCGCGGATCGGCGCAGATGGAGCAGGGGCTCTTGGTATCAATGTTCCCGCAGACCTCGCAGGTCCGCACCGCTGCTACCGCACGGTCCAGCGCCGCCGATAGCGGGATCATCAGCTGCTCCTTCTTCTTGACCAGCTGCAAGACGGCCCGCCGGGCCGAGCGCGGGCCAAGCCCTGGCAATCGTGCCAGGAGCTGGATCAGCTGCTCGATCTCGGGACCGCCAGATGCCACGGGGAACTAGAACGGAAACTTCATGCCGGGCGGAATCGGCAGGCCGGAAGTGAGTTCACCCATGCGCCGCTGCATCTCGGCTTCGCTCTTGCTCTTGGCGTCGCTGTGGGCCGCAACAATCAGGTCTTCGAGCACCTCGACATCGTCTTCCTTGAAGAGGCTGGGATCGATCTTGACGCCCTTGAGGTCACCCTTGCCCGACAGTGAAACGGTCACCATGCCGCCACCCGAGCGGCCCTCCACAATCAGTTCGGCAAGCTCGGCCTGCATGGCCTCCATCTTGCCCTTCATCTCGGTTGCGGCCTTCATCATGTTCATGATGTCTTTCATTCGTCTTCCTCCTCAGGTGGGGGCGGCGGCACGTCCGGCGCCGCACTCGTGGCATCGTCCCGGATCGTTACATTAACGACTTTGGCTCCGGGAAAGGTGTCGAGAATGGCTTTGACCAGCGGATCTTCATGGGCAGCCGCATGGGCGGCTTCCTTGCGCTGCTCCTGCTCCTGTCGCAGCGTCAAGCCTTCCGGAGGCTTGCTGGATACATTGACTAGCCAGCGCTCACCGGTCCAGGTCTGCAAACGAGACGAAAGCGTCGCGATGATCGCGGGATCGGTGCCTTCGAGCAGCGCAACCTCGATCCGGCCCTGCTCAAAGGACACAGGTCGCATCTGCGCTTCAAGCGCCAGCCGCACGAGCACATCCCGCTTGGCCGCTGCAAGCGCGATCAGTTCCTTGTAGCTCGAAACACTCGCCAGAGCTGGCGCAGCCTTGACCATGCTAGGCTGTTCTTGAGCCGGCTGGGTGATCGCCATAGGTGGCGCTTCGACACGCATCGCCGACGCACCGCCTGACGGAACGCGCGGCGGCAGCTGCGGCATGGGCGCCATTGTCGGAGCGGGAACCGGCTGATTGGCAAGCCGGGCAATCAGCTCGTCAGGGCTCGGCAATTCGGCGGCATAGGCGAGCCGGATCAACGTCATTTCGGCAGCCTGCAAGGCATTGTTTGCACGCGCCACTTCCTCGTGCCCCTTGAACAGGATCTGCCAAGCCCGCGTCAGCGCCCGCATGGGCAGCTTGCCGGCAAGATCAGCACCGCGCATGCGCTCGTCGGGCGTGAGGGATACGTCGTCCGCAGCAGCTGGCACGACCTTTATGCGCGTGACGAGATGGGTGAAATCAGCCAGGTCAGCAACCAGGGTCTGCGGGTCGGCGCCCAAGTCGTAAAGCCCGCGCATGGTCTGGAGTGCCGCGTCGACGCGCCCCCTCATCAGCTCTTCAAACAGGTCGATGATTCGCGCCCGATCGCCCAGGCCCAGCATGGCCTTGACCGTCGCGGCCGTGACCGTGCCGTTTCCATGGGCAATAGCTTGATCCAGCAGCGAAAGGTTGTCGCGCGCCGAGCCTTCGCCGGCACGCACGATCATGGCGAGGGCTTCTGGCTCGAAGCTGATGCCTTCATGGCCCAGAATTGTTTCAAGGTACCCGGTCATGGTTTCGGGCGTGATGCGGCGCAGGTCGAACCGCATGCAGCGGCTGAGGATGGTGACAGGAACCTTGCGGATCTCGGTCGTTGCGAAGATGAACTTCACATAGGGCGGCGGTTCCTCGAGTGTCTTGAGCAGGCCGTTAAATGCGGCCGTTGACAGCATGTGTACTTCGTCAATCACGTAGACTTTGTAGGGCGCCGATGCGGGCGCATACTTGACCGAGTCTATGATCTCGCGGATGTCGTTGATGCCGGTATTGCTGGCGGCGTCCATCTCGATGACATCGACATGGCGACCCTCAATAATGGCGCGGCAATGCTCGCCTTCGACGCTTAAATCCAGGGTCGGACGGGGGCCGTTTGCGTCCTCGTAATTGAAGGCGCGCGCCAGGATTCGCGCGGTCGTGGTCTTTCCCACACCGCGCACGCCGGTCAAGATGAACGCATGATGAATGCGTTTTTGGGCAAAAGCATTGCCCAGCGTCTGCACCATGGCATCCTGGCCGACGAGCGTAGTGAAATCGCGCGGCCGGTACTTGCGGGCAAGAACGAGATATGGGGATGAGTCAGCCAATAGGTCGGCTACCTTGCCTTCAGAAGGTGATCCCTGAATGAGCGAACAAGTCGGCTTATTCCACAGGGCTTGAGCGGCTGAAGTAGGAGGCTGGCAACGACCCGTGAAGGTCTCGTTGGGGCTGCTTCCTTCCGGACCTGACCCGGTTGGCGAGGAACACGTCCGCGCCAACCTCCCGAAGCGTTATATGCGAACAAAATGCGACAATGGCAAGGCCCTCAACGGTCTTGTTGATAAGCACGCGGTGGATGCACCAGCGTCACCAGCACAACCGAGATCATCATCAGTAGATACCATGAGCCAAGTTTGCTCAGGCTCACCATGGACCAGCCATTGGCCTGCTCGGGATAGATCCAGGCGCGTGACCAGGTCCCGATGTTTTCCCCAATCCAGATAAACAGCGCGACGAGGAGAAAGGCCAGGAGCATCGGCATGCGATGTCCGAACCGGAAGACGCGATAATGCATGGTGCTGCGGAAGTAGAGCACTGCAAGAATAGCGAACAGGACCCAGCGCAAATCCGGGACGAAATGATGGGAAAAGAAGTTGATGTAGATCGCGCCTGCCAGTAGCACCGTCGCCCAGATGGGTGGATAGTGCGAGAAGCGGATGTCGAAGATACGATTGATGCGGGCCATGTAGGAGCCGACACAGGCATACATGAAGCCTGAAAATAGCGGCACGCCACCGATCCGAAAGATGGCTTCCTCCGGATAAATCCAGGAACCGGCCGCTGTCTTGAACAGTTCCATGCCCGTGCCCACGACATGGAAGATCAGTATCACCTTCGCCTCGCTCAAGGTTTCGAGCCGCCCGACCAGCATGCCGATCTGGATCAGGAGGGCCGCCACGAAAAACAGATCGTACCGGGCAATGCCCCAGTCGGGAAACCAGAGCCGGGTCACCATGATCATGCCCAGCATCAGCCCACCGAACAAACACGCCCAGGCTTGCTTCAGGCCAAACACCAGGAACTCGACCATACCGTCGGCCAGCCGGCCGCGCGGCAGGCGCTGCAGGACAATGTGCGCGGCTGCATCGATCCGCGCTTCCACGCTCGTGAACTGCTGTCGGCCCCCACTCACCCTTGCCCCCACATGCTTGGCTGGTTATGCCCTGCAGACGAATTCAGAATTAAGGCGCCGCCCGGACGGCCCTTTATTGGAGAGCTAACATAATGGCCAAGCGCCGCCAGACGCCCTTGCGCACATCCCAACAGGATATTGCGGCCGCTAAGCGCGCCCCTTCGACTCCCCAGACGGAGTCGCCAGCCTTTCGGCTCGCCTTTGCCGACGATGACTTCCTGACCGCCGAAGAAACGCGCGGCATTCGGTTTCAGCTCGAATACCAGAAACCGGAATCCAGGATGCGCGAAGCCGGCATCACCTCGACGGTCGTGTTGTTTGGCGGCGCCCGCATTCCCGAGCCGGGCAAGCCCGCCTGGGCTGCCATGAATGAAACGCAGAAGGCCAATCTCGAAAAGGCGTCACGCTACTATGACGAAGCCCGCCGCTTCGCTCAGTTGGCGTCGGAAACGTCGCGTGCGCTCGACTTCAAGGAATTCGTTGTGGTGACCGGCGGTGGACCGGGTGTCATGGAGGCTGGCAATCGCGGTGCCGCCGATGTTGGCGCGCCATCGATCGGGCTCAACATCGTCCTTCCTCACGAGCAGGCGCCCAATGCCTACGTGACCCCCGAGTTCAGCTTCAACTTCCACTACTTCGCCACTCGCAAGATCCATTTTCTCATGCGAGCCAAGGCTGTGGCCGTTTTCCCTGGCGGGTTCGGAACGCTGGACGAGTTCTTCGAAACCCTGACCCTGGTGCAGACGGGGCGCATGGCCAAGATCCCCTTGCTGCTGTTCGGCGCCGAGTTCTGGGGCAGGGTCATCAATTTTGAGGCCCTGGCCGAGGCTGGAACGATCGCTCCCAGCGATCCGCACCTGTTCAACATCGTGGACAGTGCCGAGGAGGGGTGGGAGATCGTCCGCAAATTCTATGATCTGCCGGCCAGCAGCCATGTCGTTGCCCCTTTATAGGCGCGCAGGGCAGACTTTCTCCATCGCGTGTTGCGAAGACCGCAACGGCGGTGTCACACTTGTTCGCTAGGCGTCATTGACGTTGTATCGGGAGCTTGCAGCTTGGAACACTTCGATCTTTTGGTTATCGGCAGCGGCCCCGCCGGGCGCCGGGCAGCCGTGCAGGGAGCCAAACTTGGCAAGTCCGTCATGGTTATCGAGAACCGGCTTCGCCTGGGCGGCGTGTCGGTGCACACCGGAACCATCCCGTCCAAGACCCTGCGCGAAACTGTGTTGAACCTGTCCGGCTGGCGCGAGCGCGGCTTTTATGGCCTCTCCTATCGCGTCAAGAAGGACATCGAAGGCAAGGATCTCGGGGCCCGCTTGCGCATGACGCTCAACCACGAGATCGAAGTCCTGGAGCATCAGTTCGCCCGCAATGGCGTGCGCACCTTTGGCGGCATGGCCCGTTTCCTTGACACCAATCGGGTCTGCGTGACCGCGCACGATGGCGACGAAACGATCTTCGGGTTCAGCCATGCCGTGATCGCGGTGGGCACCACGCCATACCGACCGCCGCATATTCCATTCAACGACCGCTCGGTGGTGGACAGCGATAGCCTCGTTAGCGAACCACGCGTGCCGCGCAGCCTTACCGTTGTCGGCGCCGGTGTTATTGGCATTGAATACGCGACGATTTTTTCGGCGCTCGATGTGCCCGTCACCATTATCGAGCCCAAGGACACCATCCTTGATTTCATTGATCGCGAGATCATCGAGGAATTCACGCACGAGCTGCGCCAGCGCGGCATGACCATCCGTTTTGGCGCCAAGGTCGACAAGGTCGAGCTCGACGAGCAGGGCTGGGCGGTGTCGACCCTGGCCGACGGGCGCCGCATCCGCACCGACATGCTTCTTTATGCTGCGGGTCGCTCAGGCGCTACGGCGGGCCTTGGCCTTGAGAATTGCGGCATCGTTCCGGTCGACCGGGGCCGGTTAAAGGTCGATCCAGTGACGTTCCAGACCAATGTGCGCAACATCTATGCCGCAGGCGACGTCATCGGTTTTCCATCCCTTGCCTCGACTTCCATGGAACAGGGGCGCATCGCCGCCCTTCATGCTTGCGGTGCGCCCATGCCGCCGGCGCCCGAGTTCTTCCCTTATGGTATCTACGCCGTGCCCGAAATTTCCACTGTTGGGCTCACCGAGCAGCAGGTGCGGGCACAAGGCATCCCTTACGAGAACGGCATTGCCCGGTTCAGGGAAACCTCGCGTGGGCACATCATGGGCCTTCAGTCAGGCATGATGAAGATGATCTTTTCGCTTGAATCCCGCAAACTGCTGGGCGTTCATATCGTTGGGGAGGGTGCAACCGAGCTGATCCATATCGGACAGGCCGTGCTGAACCTTGGCGGGACGCTGGACTACTTCGTGGAAAACGCCTTCAACTACCCAACGCTTGCCGAAGCCTACAAGATTGCGGCTCTTGATGCATGGAACCGCATGCCACGCACCGTACCAGTGGCCAATATCGAATAAGCATCTGATTTGAGCTGATCAAACGCCTGCCTCCCAGTGGGCGGGCAAACTGGGGGGCGCTATGAGCGAACAATTCGATGCCATCATTATCGGGGCGGGCCAGTCCGGCCCGTTCCTCGCTGCGCGTCTGGCCGAGGCTGGCAGGAAGGTCGCGCTGATCGAGCGCGAGCATCTGGGTGGCACCTGCGTCAATGATGGATGCACGCCCACCAAGACCCTTGTGGCGAGCGCTCGCGCCGCCTGGACAGCCCGCCATGCTGGGGAGTTCGGGATAAACCTTGCTGGTCCCGTCATCGTGGACATGAAAGCGGTCAAGGCGCGCAAGGACAAGGTCGTAGGCGCCTCGGTGCAGAGCCTCACCGATTGGCTCGGCAGCCTGCCAACCCTTGAATATATCAAGGGGGAGGGCGCCTTTGCTTCGGCCAACGAGGTTCGGGTCAATGGCCGGACGCTTACCGCGCCACAGATCTTCATCAACACGGGCGCCAAAGCCAGTGTTCCGCCTTGGCCGGGGCTGTTGGAGGTTCCTTACCTCACCAACACATCGATGATGGACCTCGACGTTTTGCCCGATCACCTGATCATCGCTGGTGCCAGCTATATCGCGCTTGAATTTGCCCAGATGTATGCGCGCTTTGGCGCCAGGGTAACGGTGATCGAGCGTGGTCCGCGGCCGGCCAGCCGCGAGGATGAAGACATTTCCGAGGCGATCCGCACGATTCTGGAAGCGGACGGAGTGAGTTTTCTCTTCAACACAATTGTTGAGCGCGTATCCAAGAGCGGCGAGGAAATCGAGGTGTCGTTCAAAACGGCTGAGCGCCAACACTTGATAGCGGGCAGCCACCTCCTGATCGCACTAGGCCGCACACCCAATACGGCTTCGCTCGACCTCGCGGTCGCCGGTATCGAACTGGACGGCAAAGGCTTCATCCCCGTGGACGATCATCTGCGCACGACAGTTCCGGGCATCTGGGCCATGGGCGATATCAACGGCCGTGGCGCCTTCACCCACACCTCCTACAATGACTTCGAAGTCGTGGCTGATAACGTGCTTGATGGTGGTGACCGCTCGATCGGCGGCCGCGTGCCGGTTTATGGCCTGTTCATCGACCCGCCCCTGGGCCGCATCGGCATGAGCGAAACCGAAGTGCGCAAATCGGGCAAGCCGGCGCTGCTGGCCGTGATGCCCATGAGCAAGGTGGCGCGTGCCCGCGAGCGGGGTGAAACGCAAGGTTTGATGAAAGTGCTGGTTGATCCGGACAGCAAGCAGATCCTGGGCGCCGCCATTCTGGGTATTGGCGGCGACGAGGTGGTCCATTCGCTGCTGCAGTTGATGGTTGCCGGAACGCCCTACACGACCATGATGCAGACCATGCACATCCACCCAACGGTCACCGAATTGTTGCCGACTTTGCTGGCCGGCCTTAAGCCCCTGCAGTAGTTATCGGGACAGGATGAAGTCGCGCTCGGCCGCCAGCCCATGCCATTCGCTTGGCGTGTCGCTGTCAAAAATCAGCGTATAGGGACCGGTATAGCCGGCCCGCTCGGCCAGGTCGACGCACTGGCCATAATCGGCCTCGTCCAGATCGCCATCGATGAAGCTGGCCTTGGCGTGGCATAGCTCCGCCCGCCCGAAGATAGCTTGAAGATCGGCATATTTGCCTCCGCCGCGCCAATTACCGAAATCACCCAAGAGCCCAACCTTGCCTTCGAGCCGGTCAAGCACATAGTTGACTTGGCTTGGGCCGGACAGGAGGTCGAACCAGTTTTCCGTCACCAGACGAAGCGGCGAGCCGCTATTGCTATCCGCCAGTTCCCGGAGCGCTGTGATGGAGCGCTCGAGGGTCTCGGGCGTCGGCTGCTGCTTGCCGGCGATGATGCGGGCATTCTCGGCGCCGAGCTCGTTGGCCGTTTCGATCCAGCCGGCGATCCAGCGCTGGTCGCGTGCGCCATGCACGGGGTCGGTGATATCGCCGGCATCGATGAGAAGGGTCTGCAGGCGCACCTTTGCGATGCGCAATTGGTCGCGCAGTTCGGCAAGGTAGATCGGATCTCGGCTGCGCAAGTGAAATGAAACGATCTCCAGCCGATGATAGCCGTGATTGGCCAGCACCGATGGCAGGCCAAGCAGCGACTCCTGACCTTCGCCATAGGTCTCCTCCATCGGGCCGACTTCGGTGGTGGAAAGGTCATGCGGGTAGGTCGTGCCCAGGAGGCGATGGAGTGACCAGGTGGAGACGGCGATGCGATCGGCTGAGATGCTCATGAATGTTTCCGTTATCCCAGAAGGACAGATATGGCTATAATTTGTAGACCCGCTCGGCATTGCGGTGGAGCAGTTTGGCCTGTTCCTCCTCGCTGGCGCCAGCAATGATTTCGCGCGTGGCCTCGACCCAGCGCGTCAGCGAACCGGTCAGCGTGACCACCGGATGATCCGAGCCCCAGACCACGCGGTCCCAGCTAAAACTTTCAATGACATGCTCGACATAGGGGCGGATTGTTTCGACCGTCCAGTCAGGGCCTGAATAAGCGACGATGCCGGAAATCTTGGCATGGAGATTGGGAAGGCGGGCGAGCCGGGAGATGTTTTCGCGCCATGGATCAAGGCCGCGGCCCAGCACATCGGGAACGCCGCAATGATCAAGGACAAAGGTCACATCAGGGGCGCGCTCGATCAGCATTTGTCCGATGGTGAGCTGATCGTCGCGCAGGCAAAGATCAAAGCTCAAATCATAATCGGGCAGGTGCCGGATATTTTCCACAAAAAGGTCCGATTGACTGAGATCGTCAGGCACTTCATGCAGGATCCGTCGCACGCCCTTGACATGGGCATGCTCGCTCAGCCGCTCGATCTGATCCACGAAATTGGGGTGCTCGGGCCGGCAGGCAGCAATGGCACCTACGACGCGGGGCAGGCCTAGCATATATTCGGTTTCCGCAAGCATGTCGCTTTCGGCCACATCCACCTCCATGTGGAGGGCGGATTCGATGCCTAGTGGGAGGGCTTCGGCGAAATAGCTTTCAACGCTCCAGCCCTTGTTGATCTTGGGGTTCTTGGAGAGCCAGGGATAGCTGAAACGGTCGGGATAGATCAGGTGCAGGTGGGTATCGAGAATGCGCAAGCGGGTCCCCTCCAAGACTCGGACGTTCATGGTGTAGCATTGCGAGTGACACTTGGGCACTGGCGCGTTAAGAGCGGGTCAAAAGGGAGCAGGAACACGCCATGGCCGACCTCCAGGGTAAAATCGTCCTTATTACGGCCGCAGCGCAGGGTATTGGGCGCGCATCGGTGAAGGCCTTTGCGGCCGCCGGGGCGCACGTGATCGCCACCGACATCAACGCGGAAAAGCTCGCCGAGCTCGACGGGATGGCGGGCGTGACGACGCGTGTGCTCGATGTGCTCTCCGCCGACGCGGTCAAGGCAGCCGTGGGCGAGATCGGGCGCATCGATGTGCTGTTCAATTGCGCCGGCGTGGTGCATGGCGGCACGGTGTTCGAGATGAGCGATGGGGATCTCGACTTTGCGCTCGATCTCAACGTCAAGGCGCAGGTGCGCATGATCAAGGCGGTGTTGCCGCAAATGCTGGAGCGGCGCGACGGCGTCATTATCAACATGGCGACGGTCGCGAGTTCGGTGAAGGGCGTGCCCAATAGGGCGGCCTACACCATCAGCAAGGCGGCGGTGATCGGGCTGACCAAATCCATTGCCGCCGATTTCACCACGCAAGGTATCCGCGTCAACGCGATCTGCCCAGGAACGGTGGACTCCCCATCACTGCATGAGCGCTGGCACGCCACCGGTGATTTCGAAGCAGCCAAAAAGGCCTTTATCGCCCGCCAGCCGATCGGGCGCATTGCGCGGCCCGAGGAAGTGGCGGATCTTGCCGTGTACCTGGCTGGCGCGACCTATACGACCGGGCAGATCCACATCATCGATGGCGGATGGACGGCTTAAAGGCCGAACAGGAGATACTGGCCCATGAACCACACTTCGCGCGCCAGGAACGGGATCACCGTATCCCAGGAGCGATAAAGGCTGGTGCGGGTGGGCGAGGAGTCCGCCGCGATGCCGGTGCGGTCGGCAATGAGCTTGGCGCGGCGCATATGGAGGGGGTCGGAGACGATCAGCACGTCGCGGATACCGGCCTCTTCCAGGATGGGCTTGGCCAGCGCGAAATTCTCGAAGGTCGTGCGCGAGCGATCCTCAAGGACGATATCGGCTTCGGGAATGCCTTCGCTCTCGAGCCATTTGCGGCTGGCTTCGGCTTCGGTGAGGTCATCCTCAGGGCTGAGGCCGCCCGTGACCACGATCTTGCCGACATCACCGGCACGGTAAAGCTCCTCGGCGTGGCGCAGCCGTTCCACAAGAACGGGGCTGGGCTCGTCGCCCAAGACGGCAGCGCCCAGCACCAGTGCTGCTCCGGCCGGTCCTGACGCAGAATAGCCAGCAAAGCGCCAGATATCCCAAGCCAGGCCTGCGCAAAGCAGGACCGCAGCGGCCGTCAGAGCAATGATGGCGCGATAGGAGCGACGCGCTAGGCCCATTCGCCCCCGCGCATCACCGGCTCGGTCGACCCATCGGCATGAACGCCGTCGATGTCGATCTTGTCCGAGCCGATCATCCAGTCGATGTGGATATTGGAGCTGTTGCCGCCCTGGGCGTTGATCTGCTCCTGCGTCAGATCCTTGCCGCCCGCGAAGCAATCCGAATAGCACTGGCCCTGCGCGATATGGCAGGACGCGTTTTCATCGTAGAGCGTGTTGAAAAAGAGGATGCCTGACGCCGAGATGGGCGAGGAATGGGGCACCAGCGCTACTTCCCCAAGGCGCCGCGCGCCCTCGTCGGTATCGAGCACCTTGTTGAAAATGTCCTGACCCTTTGAGGCCTTGAGTTCCACGAGGCGGCCCCCCTCGAAGCGCGCCTGCATGTCCTCAATCAAGGCGCCGTTGTGCGAGAGGGGCTTGGTGGCGGCGACATAGCCATCCACCCGCATGCGGTGGGGCGTGGTGAACACTTCTTCGGTCGGGATATTGGGATTGCAGGTGATGCCGTTCTTGGCTTCCGAAGCACCGCCCTTCCAGCGATGCCCATCGGCAAGACCAACGGTGAGGTCGGTGCCAGGGCCGGTATAGTGGAGCGCCGAGAAAGACTTGCCGTTGAGCCAGGTCCAGCGCGCCTTGAGGTTCGCATTATGCTCCTTCCAGGCGGCGATCGGATCGTCCTGATCGACGCGCGAGGCCTTGAAAATGGCGTCGGCTAGCTTGCCCACGGCGACCTCTTCGCTGTCATTGGGGAAGACGAGCTTGGCCCAGGCGGGCGTGGGGTAGGAGACGATGTTCCAGTTGATGTCGAAACCCGTGATCAGCTGCAGTGCGGGCTTGTAGGCCGCTGAATTGGCGCGCATGGCCCGCCCGGTCTTGTCAGGGTCCTGCCCTGCCAGCATCATCGGATTGTCGCCCGAGATGGCGAGGCGTGCCGCATTGTTCTTGAAGGCCTCAGCCATGCCCGAATAGAGCCAGCCTGCGGCTTTGTCGAAGCTGGCGTCATTGGCATATTTGTAGCGGGCCAGTGTAGTCTCTTCGTCCGAATAGATGGTCGTCACCAGCCCGGCGCCGGCCTTATAGGCATGCTCGGTGATGCGGCGCACCAGGGGCGCTGCGGTCATCGGCGCCGTCATCACCAGATCCTGTCCCTCGGCCAGCTGAAGGCCAACCTTGATGGCCACTTCGGCCAGCTTATCGAGCTTGACGGGATCGATGGGGGAATTGCTCATGAAGTCACTCGTGCTTTGAATCGCTTGGGCAGACCCTATCCCCCCTTTGTGTTCCCTGTCAGCCCGGCTGCGGAAATTCTCTCTCCGCTATGATCGGCCTACTAAATCGTAATGATCCAAAGACTTGCTCAGGCGAACGAGGCAGTCCATCTAGCAAAGCGATGATCAAGACCCGGACCACACCATGACAGCCGCCATGCCTGCCCGACGACGCGGCCTGATGCTGGTCAACCCCAATGCCCGGCGGGGTACGGCCGCACTTGAGCCGGTGATCGCGCGCTTGCAAGAAGGCGGCATCGATGTCGCCGTCGAGCGGTTCGAAACGCCCGACGAGGTCGCTGCCGACATAGCACGACGGCGGCACGAGGCCGACCTGGTCATTGTCTGTGGCGGCGATGGCACCATCAATTCGGCAGCCAAGGGTGTGCTCGAGACGGGCCTGCCGATGGGCATCATGCCGATGGGGACGGCCAATGATCTAGCCCGGACTCTCCATATTCCCGATGACTTGCTCGCGGCTGCCGATATCATCATTGCGGGCAAGCGGCGCCAGATCGATCTGGGGGAGGTCAATGGCCACCCCTTCTTCAACGTCGCAAGCCTGGGGCTGAGTGCTGATCTCGCGCGCGGGCTGACGCCCGAGGCTAAACGGCGCTGGGGCAAGCTCGGCTATGCCCTCGCTGCCATGCGCGTCCTTGCAGCCGCTCACCCGTTCCGTGCGGAAATCATCAGCGACAGCGGCACGGTCACAGTCAAGACACTGCAAATCGCTGTGGGCAACGGCGTCCACTATGGCGGTGGCACGGTGATCCACCACGATGCGAGCATCGATGACGAACATCTCGATCTTTATAGTCTTGAGCTGAAAAACGTTTGGAAGTTCGGCCTGATGCTCGGCGCCTTCCGCCGTGGCCAGCACGGCGCCTGGGATGAGGTGCGCACCGCCAAGAGTACAGAGTTTGACGTGGTGACGCGGGAGCCGAAACCCATCAACACCGATGGCGATATCGTGACGCAGACACCCGCGCATTTTCGTATTCGGCCCGGCGCGGTGACGGTGTTTGCGCCGTAGGGTTTTCGTGATGGTTCTCCCAACCACGGTGTCACCCTGGCCTTGAGCCGGGCATGACATCGTGGGTGTAGGGTGACGTTGCCATGCTCAACTACTGACTAACCTGCACCCACCGCCCGTCACCTTCGGGCTTGACCCGAGGGCCCTGTACTTGCCGGCGCGCCAGTGAAGTGAAGTGCCCTCGGGTCAAGCCCGAAAGTGACGATCGCGTTTGGTGATCTATTTCAGCCGAAAAAAGGTTTCGAGTTGAAAGGAGTGTAGGGATGACCATCTAGGCTGCCCAACAAAAACACTCACCCGCGTACCCGACGAGGCTTGGCAAAGGCGAACGGTTTGGCTACAAACCGTCTACCGCCTGAGATCACCAGCAAGGGAGGCGTTGTATGGCAGCATTCATCGAACTCCCCACCATGGGCAATAACCGACCTTAGGTTCTTGCCATTCGCGGTCCGCCTTCTGGCGCCGCAGCGGTTTTTCACCACAGCCTGCCTGATCTGACGGGATCGCTTCTTAGCCAATTCCGTTGCGGCTGTGCCTTCCTCCCCTCACTTGAGGACCGATTGCCGGACAACGGGGTCGGACTGTCCATATGAGTCGCATAAGAACTCTGTTCCGTGCCGATGCCTTCGGCAAAGTGCTGGGCTTCACCTTCCGTCACTGGGCCAAGCAGCCCTGGCGTGCTGCACTGATTGGCCTGCTTGTTCTGGCTGCAACGCTGGCCGATGCGCTGAGCCCAATCTTTGCCGGCCGGCTGGTTGATGCCGTAGCCTCCGGCAACGGCATGGACGACGCTGCCTGGCTGGCGGCCGTTTCCGCTTTCCTGTCCATGGCGGCGCTTTATGTCAGCGCCGTCGTGCTGCGCCAGTTCGTGTTTTTCAACCTGATCACGTTCACGCTGCGCATCATGAACGACGTGATCAGCACGGCCTTCCAGCGGGTGCAGCGCTTTTCAACCGATTGGCACGCCAACAGCTTTGCTGGTTCCACCGTGCGCAAGATCACGCGCGGCTCTGGAGCGCTGGACCTCCTTAACGACACATTGTTGATCGCGCTTCTGCCGTCGCTCGTGATGCTGGTGGGTGCCACCGTGATCCTGGGACTGGCCTGGCCGGTGATGGGCCTCGTGGTCGGGTTGGGATCGCTGATCTATGTGGGCGTGACGGCCTGGCTCTCCATGGCCTTTGTGGCACCCGCCGGGGCGCTGGCCAACGCTTGGGACACCCGCATGGGCGGGTCGTTGGCCGATGCTGTCAGCTGCAATGCCGTCGTCAAGGCCTTTGGCGCCGAACAGCGCGAGGAAGCTATTCTCGAGCGTGTCGTGGGCAAGTGGCGCAAGCGGACGCGGCGCGTGTGGCAACGCGGCACGCTCAATGGCGGCGCGCAGGGCTTGATGATGGCCCTGATGCAGGCGGCGATCCTGGGAACGGCGCTCTTGCTCTGGCGCGCCGGTGCCGCGACGCCGGGCGACATCACATTTGTGCTCACCATGTTCTTTGTTTTGCAGGGCCATCTGCGCGATGTGGGCCAGCACATCCGCAATCTGCAGCGCTCGGTCAACGACATGGAAGAGCTAGTAGAGCTCGACCGGCAGCCCTATGGCATCCAGGACAAGCCCGGTGCCAAGCCGATCCTCATCACGAACGGCGAGATTCGCTTTGATCACGTCACCTTCCAGTATGGCGCGCATGAAACGCCGCTTTACCGCGACTTTTCGGTGCGCATCGCGCCGGGCGAGCGGGTGGGCCTTGTGGGGCACTCAGGGTCAGGCAAGACGACGTTCGTCAAGCTGATCCAGCGCCTTTATGACATCAAGGGCGGCGCCATCACCATTGACGGGCAGAACATTGCCGATGTGCAGCAATCGAGCCTACGCGCGCAGATCGCCATCGTGCAGCAGGAGCCGATCTTGTTTCACCGCACGCTTGCCGAAAACATCGCCTATGGCCGACCCGGCGCTTCGCGTGCCGAGATCGAGGAGGCGGCGCGGCAGGCCAATGCCCATGATTTCATCGCGAGCCTGCCCAAGGGTTATGAAACCATGGTGGGCGAGCGCGGCGTGAAGCTTTCAGGCGGGGAGCGGCAGCGCGTCGCTATTGCCCGAGCATTCCTGGCCGATGCGCGTGTGCTAATCCTGGATGAAGCGACCTCGAGCCTGGATAGCGAAAGCGAAGTGCAGATCCAGCAGGCCATGGAACGGCTGATGGTGGGCCGCACCACGCTGGTAATCGCGCACCGGCTGTCGACCGTGCGGGCGCTGGATCGGCTGCTGGTGTTCGACAAGGGCCGGATCGTGGAAGAGGGCGACCATAATGCGCTGATCCGTCTTCAGGGCGGGATTTACCGGCGGTTGTTCGAGCGGCAGGCGCTGGAGCTGACCAAGGGGTTGGTGGCGTAGGGCACGGGCGGACCCCCACCTAGCCTCCCCTCGCGAGGGGGAGGGACTGCTCGGTGGTAACCCGAGATGGTAGCCCCAAGCACAATCTGTTCCTCCCCCTACAGGGGGAGGTTAGGTGGGGGTGGAGGCCGGGTAATTTGCACCACACGCGATGTCACACGAGCCTTCGCCTGAGTCCCTCTGAAATGATGGAGACGCTGCGATGGGACTGCTAGTACGGCATGACCTCAACTACAGCCTTTGGATTTTTCCACCGCAGCGATCTCGGCGACGTTTTCACGCTCAAAGGCATTGAGCCGGACCTGACTTTGATTGGTGATCCAGCAGCCGTCATTGCCGAAGGCCTGCTGCGCTCGCCGGGTGGAAAAGCAGTAGCCATTCTGCTGATAGATAAGGTTGCGCACTTCCCATAAGGCTTGGCAGCTGAGCTGGCGCAGATCGCCGCGCGAGAAATACTCGCTGTTATCGCACCCGATATTTTCATAGCAATTGGCCATGGCCGAGCCGGTGCTGGCAAGCATTGCGGCCGCAACAAGCAGAGTTGTCCGTTTCATGATGTCCTCCCAAACAGGGGAAGAGTTCAGCACGGAAGCGGCGAGGAGAAAAGCCGCAAGATTGCCTAGGCTTTACCGAACAATGCCTTCGTCACTGGCTCGATGGTGTGACCAAAATCCGGGGCGTATATCTTGGTCACACACCAAAGGAGGCCATCGTGATCGATGCATCCGTGCAGACCAATATTCGTTCCAAGCCTATCCTGCCGCTGACCACCACGCTCGGGCCCGTGCATCTCGCCGTGACCGACCGCGACAAGGCGCTGGCCATCTGGCAGGATGTTGTCGGGCTCGACATCATCGGGGAAAGCAGCAATGTCCTGACACTAGGGGCCGGCGGCGTGCCGCTGATCGTGCTCGAAACAGGGGCGACGCGGCCGGTCGTGCCGCGCAGCATTGGGCTTTATCATGTGGCGCTGCATGTGCCCACTCGGGCGGCCCTCGCACAGATGGCCGTTCGCGCCCTGCAGCGCAATGTGCGCATTTCCCCCACCGATCACCTTGTGAGCGAAGCCATCTACCTTTGGGACCTCGATGGCAACGGGATCGAGATCACCTTTGAAACGCCCTGGCGCGGGTCCTTAGGCGATCCCGACAAGGGGCAGAGCTATGCCGTGACCGCCGGCGGGCAGCCGCACTCCGGGCGCGAACCGATCGACCTCAACGGGCTCTTGGCGGAACTCGGACCGGCACCTGCGCTGGAGCCGCGCATGCCCGCCGGAACGCGGATCGGGCATGTGCATGTGCATGTAACCGACCTTCACCACGCGATGGCGTTTTACCGGGATGTGCTCGGCTTTGCCGGGTTCCTGCTGATCCATTCCTTCGGCATGGGCGACGTCGGGCTTGACTACATGCCCCATACGCTGGCGTTCAACATCTGGTCGGGGCCCAATGCCACCCTGCCGCCGGCTGGCTCGGCTGGCTTGCGCTGGTTCACCATCGTCCTGCCAGACACGGCGACGCTGGACGGCGTTCGGGACCGGTTAATCAGGGCCGCGGCGACGATGGAAGCCATCGGAGGCGGGATTGGGACGCAGGATCCCTTCGGCAACCAAATCAGGATCATGGTCAAAGCCTGACTAACATGTTAGTTCTCCCGCTCAAGAAAGAGGGAGAACGTGCATGCGCGCCATCAGCTGTGCCGCGCCGGGTGAACTGGCGCTGATCGAGATCGACAAGCCAGAGCTGCGCGACGGCTGGGTCCGCGTTGGTATCCGCCATATCGGCATCTGTGGCACGGACTACCACATCTTCGAGGGCAAGCACCCGTTCCTGCAATATCCGCGCATCATGGGCCATGAGCTCAGCGGCGTGGTGCTGGAGAGCAATGAGGCGGAGGAGCTTACGGATGGTGATCCTGTTATGATCAACCCTTATCTCCCGTGTTATAAATGCCCCGCCTGCCGCGAGGGCAAAACCAATTGCTGCGAGACGCTGACCGTCCTTGGGGTGCATGGCGATGGTGGGATGGCCGAGGAGATCGTCCTGCCGGCGGCAAATCTCTATCGCGCCGAGGGACTGAGCCTGCGCGACGCGGCCATGGTGGAATTTTTGGCCATTGGCGCCCATGCGGTGCGCCGGACGGAGATCAAGCCGGGTTGGCGCGTGCTGGTGGTGGGCGGCGGTCCGATCGGGTTGGGCGCGGCGTTCTTTGCCCGGATTGCCGGAGGAGACGTGACCATCATGGATGCCGCGCCGGACAAGCTCGAGGCAGCACGCGGCTTTGGCTTTGGCGCGGTGGGGCTCGATGAGCGCGAGGGGGCGGCGTTCAAGGGGAAGATGGGCTCGGGTTTCGATGCCGTGCTTGATGCTACGGGCGCCATTCCGGCCATGAACCAGGCCGTGGGTTATTGCCGCAATGGCGGCGCGCTGACGCTGGTGGGCGTGGTCAAGGGAACGCTGAGCTGGGAGGACCCCGAAATCCACCGTCGCGAGCTGACCATCCGGGCCTCGCGCAATGCCACGCGCGAGGATTTCGACCATGTCATGGCCTCGATCCGCAGTGGCGCTGTGCCGACCGACCAGCTTGCCACCCATGCCACGAGCCTTGATGATGTGCCCACCAATCTGCCCCGCTGGGCGCATGAGCGCAGCGGGCTGATCAAGGCGATCATCACGGTCTAGGGGAGCGGCAATGCGGACAGCCCAGGAGGTCATCCAGTTCTGGTGCGTCGAGCACGACAAGGAAGATTGGTTCGGCGGCAAGCCGGAGTTCGATGCCAAGCTGGCGGCCGAGTTCGGTGACACGCATCCCCCTGTTGCGCGCGGCGAGGCCTGGGGCTGGCGCAAGACAGCCGAAGGGCGGCTGGCCGAGATCATCGTGCTCGACCAGTTTTCCCGCCAACTCCATCGCGGCTCGCTAGAAGCGTTTGCGCAAGACAAAATGGCGCTGGTCTTGGCGCAGGAGGCGATTAGCGCCGGGGCTGACCAGACCGTCGAGCCGATACGCCGGGCTTTTTTTTACCTGCCCTTCATGCACGCAGAATCGCTGGTGATGCAGGATGAGGGCGTCCGGCTCTACCAGGCGCTCGGGAATGCCGAGCAGCTCGACTACATGGAAAAGCACCGCGACTGCATCGCTCGCTTCGGACGGTTTCCATTCCGCAACAAGGCGCTGGGGCGGGAAACGACAGCCGAGGAGCAGGCGTATATGGACGAGGCGGGTGAGCGGAGCTTTTGACTCCGATGTTCCCAATTAACTCGGTGTCACCCCGGGCTTGACCCGCGGTCCATCCTCAGGTGGTTCGGACGATCCACCTGGCGGCTGTGGCATCATCTCGAGATGGATCCCGGCTCAGGGCCGGGATGGCATCGGGGGTGGGGTGGCGTGGTGGTCCAATCAGGCCAGCAGTTTGGGATCGACCAACGCGCCCTTTTGGCCGATGACGATGCCGGCGATGCGGTGGCCGGCTTGGGCGGCTTCTTGCAGCGATTTGCCGGCGAGGCGGGCGGAGAGATAAGCGCCGTTGAAGCTGTCGCCGGCGCCGGTGGCATCAACGACATTGGCGGCGGGCGGTGGGGCGATGCGGACGCGCTCGGTTGCCGTGGCGATCAGCGCATCATTGGCACCGTCCTTGACCACGACTTCCTCGACACCCAGTTCGAGATAGCGATCGGCAGTGTCCTCGATGGATGTGTCGCCAAAGAGCGGCGCCTCGTCGCTGTGAGTGGGCAGGACCACATCGCACAGCGTAGCAGCGGCCGTAAGGACGGACATCATCACCCGCGGACTGGTCCAGAGGGCGGGGCGGATATTGGTGTCGAACACGATGCGGGCGCCGGCATCGCGGGCCTTGACGATGGCGCCAAGCAGACGGCCACGGGCGCGGGGCGCGAGGATGGCGAGAGTAATACCGGAGAAATAAACGACCTTGGCGTCCCGCACGGCATCGGCAAGATCATCCTTGCTTTCGGCCAGGAGCTTGGCGGCGGAGGTATCGCGCCAATAAGTGAAGTGCCGGTCGCCCGCTTCCTGGTGGATCATGTAAAGGCCAGGGCGGCGATTAGGGATGGTGCGGATATGGCTCGTGCCGATCCCATTGGCTTCAAGAAACGCCTTGATATCGGTGGAATAGCGGTCTTGGCCCAGCCCGGTGAAATAATCCACCGACCAGTCAGAGCCGAGGAGCGCGCGCATGTACCAGGCGGTGTTGAGCGTGTCGCCGGCATAGCCAAGCCGATATTGCCGATCCTCGCCGCCGCTCATTTCGATCATGCATTCCCCGATGCTGACGAAGCGCTGCTGTGCCAATTGATGCCCTCCCTTGCGTTGGTGAAGCTTATGCCGGTAAAGCGTTTAAGCCCGCAAGTCACCTTCTTCCATACAAGATCGGAAGCGATTATGGTGACGCACGATTTGATCCCGGAGACTGCCCATGACGCGCCTGAGCGCCACGACTTTGAGCTCTGTTCCTGCCGGAGTGCGTGTGCCCGACTATGACCGGACGCAGATCACGCCGGGGATCGTGCATCTGGGGATCGGGGCATTTCACCGGGCGCATATGGCGGTTTATATTGATGACCTCCTCAAGGATCATCCCGACTGGGCGATCGTAGGCGCAAGCCTGCGTCGGCCGGACACCAAGGAAGCGCTGGAGCCGCAGGACGGGCTGTTTACCGTGGCCGTCCGGGACGCCGAGGGGACCCATCCACGAGTGATCGGCTCGATTCTCAAGGTTCTCGATGCTAACACCGAGCGCGAGGATCTCCTGGCGCTGATGGCGAGCCCGCAGATCCGCATCGTTTCGCTGACGGTGACGGAAAAGGGCTATTGCCATGATCCGGCCACAGGCGAACTCGACCAGCGGCACCCCGATATCCTGCATGACCTGGCCAATCCGGCGGCACCCAAGTCCGCACCCGGCATGCTGGTGGAAGCGCTGGCGCGCCGCAAGGCGGCGGGGATCGCGCCTTTTGCTGTCATGAGCTGCGATAATCTGCCTAGCAATGGCGCGACGGTGAAACGCATCGTGACCAAGTTTGCGCAAGCGCGCGACCCGGCCTTGGGCGAGTGGGTTGCCCAGGTGGCTTTCCCCGGCACCATGGTGGATCGCATCGTGCCGTCCACCACCGATGCGGACCGCGCCATGATTGGAGAACTGATTGGCGCCGAGGACGCTTGGCCGATCATGACAGAGCCCTTCACCCAATGGGTGATCGAGGACCATTTCCCCAATGGACGGCCGCCTTTCGAGCAGGCCGGGGCGCAAATGGTGGCGGATGTGGAGCCCTTCGAGCGCATGAAGCTGCGCATGCTCAATGGCAGCCACTCGACGATGGCGTATCTCGGCTATCTCGCGGGCTACGAATATATTTCCGATGTCATGGGTGACGAGGATTTCGTCGCCTTGATCCACGGATTGATGACCGAGGAAGTCATGCCAACGCTCGACATGCCGCGCGTTGACTTGGGTGCTTACCGCGACCAGCTGCTTCTTCGCTTCCGCAATCCAGCGCTGAAACACCGCACCTGGCAGATTGCCATGGACGGCTCGCAAAAGCTGCCGCAGCGCCTGCTGGGCACGATCCGCGACCGGCTCAAATCGGGGCAGTCGTTCGAGCGGTTGGGGCTCGGGGTCGCGGCCTGGATGCGCTATGTGGTGGGGATCGATGAGAAGGGCGAGAACATCGATGTGCGCGATCCCCTGGCCATGCGCATGATGGCGATCGCGGCCGATGCGGGCGACGATGCCGAGGCGCTCTATGAGGGGCTGGTGGGGCTGACCGAGGTGTTCGGTTCGGACCTGGCGGAGAATCAGACGTTCGGTGAGACGGTGGCGACGCACCTTGATGGTTTGTTTGAGAATGGGGTGAAGGAAACGGTGCGGGAGGTGGCAGGGCTCCCCCGCTTAGGCTGAAACGGACAGGATGTGGCACCGTACGCCCACAAGCACTGTGTCACCCCGGACTTGATCCGGGGTCCATCCTGAGATGTGTGCTCCAGCTAGCTGGATCGTTCGGACCACCTTGCGGCGGCGGCGTGATCTCACGATGGATCCCGGGTCGAGCCCGGGATGACATCGTGGGTGAGGAGAGATGGCGGCCTAAACCCGCCCTTCCATAGCCCGGTCAAAAATCTCCAAAGCCCTATCCCGCGTCAGCTCCACCGGATTTCCGCCCGCGGTGGGGTCCACGATCGCCATGTCGCCTATACGTTCGCGCTGCGTGCCGTCGACCTTGAACTCGGCGAGGGTATGGGGCACGTCGAGGCGGAGGCGCAGGCCGATAATGGCGTGCTGGAACGCTTCGAAAGTAGGCGCAAGGCCGAGGTAAGCCGCAAGGCGCGCGAGCTTGGCTTCAATGGCCGGGCGGTTCACCACCAGCACATAGGGCATGAAGACGGCGTTGGTCATGCCATGGTGGGTGTCATAAAGCGCGCCCACGGGGTGACTCAGGGCATGAATGGCGCCAAGGCCCTTCTGGAAGGCGGTGGCGCCCATGGCGGCGGCGCTCATGAGGTGGCCGCGCGCTTCAATGTCCTGTGGGTTCGCGGCGATCTTGGGCAGGTTCTCGAAAACCAGGCGAATGCCTTCAACGGCTATGCCATCGGCCAGCGGGTGGTAGCCGGGGGCGCAATAGGCTTCAAGGCAATGGGCCAGCGCATCCATGCCCGTACCGACGGTGATGAAGGGCGGCATGCCGACGGTGAGTTCAGGGTCGGCGATCACCACTTTGGGCATCATCAGGGGGTGAAAGATCACCTTCTTGGTGTGGGTGGTCTCGTCGGTGATGACGCCGGCGCGACCCACTTCCGAGCCGGTGCCGGCGGTGGTGGGAGCAGCGACGATGGGGAAAATGCCGGCGGGATCGGCCCGCGCCCACCAATCGCCAATATCCTCGAAATCCCACATGGGTCGCGTTTGTCCGGCCATGAAGGCGATGACCTTGCCGACGTCGAGCCCCGAGCCGCCACCAAAGGCGATGACGCCGTCATGGCCGCCCTCGCGCAACACCTTGATGCCGGCTTCCACATTGGCGGCCACCGGATTGGGTTTCACATCGGCAAAGACCCCGACGGGAATGCCGGCGTTCTTAAGGAGCTGGATGGTGTTCTGCGTAACGGGAAGGTTGACCAGGCCCGCATCGGTAACGAGGAGCGGCTTGCTGATGCCTGCGGTCTTGAGGGCGTCGGGCAGTTCTCTGATGCGGCCGGGGCCGAAGCGTACGGCGGTGGGGTAGTTCCAGTTGGCTTTGGTCATGTTCGGCCTCCATGCTCCCCTTCCCGCTATGTCATTGCGGCGCAGGCCGGAATCCATCCTGAGGTCTGGGATTTGTTCTGGTATCTCAGGATGGATCCCGGCCTGCGCCGGAATGACACCCTGAGGAGGAAACGGGGGTCTTACACCCGCTTCAAATGATAGCTCTTCGGCTGGGTCAGATTGGCATAGCCGATTTCGCTGAGGGCGCCGCCCTTGCCGGTGTCCTTGACGCCGGTCCAGACCAGCGCCGGATCGAGATAGTCGCAGCGATTGGCGAAGATCGTGCCGGTTTCCACCTTTGCGCCGATATTGGCGGCGGCGTCGAGGTCCTCGGTCCAGATCGAGGCAGTGAGGCCATAGGGGCTGTCGTTCATGAGCGTGATGGCCTCCGTGTCGTCGGCCACTTTCATGACCCCGACCACAGGCCCAAAGCTTTCCTCGCGCATGACGGACATCTGGTGATTGACCCCGGTGAGCACTTCGGGCGCGAGATAGGGCGAGCCTGGGCGATCGAGTTCGTGGCGATTGTTGAGATGACGCCTGGCGCCGGAGCGCAGGGCCTCCTCGGTTTGCCCCCGCACATGGTCTGCAAAATTCGCGCGTGCCATGGGGCCGACAATAGTGTCGGGGTCGAGCGGATTGCCCAGTGTCCAGCCTTTGGCGTGCGCGATGAAGCGGTCGAGGAAACTGTCGTAGATATTCTCGTGCACATAGATGCGCTCGACGCCGCAGCAGGATTGGCCGGAGTTGAAGAAGGCGCCATCGGCGAGGTTCTCGGCGGTATGGTCGAGATTAGCATCGGCGCGCACATAGGCGGGGTCCTTCCCGCCCAGTTCAAGGCCCAGGGTGGCGAAGGTGCCAGCCGCAGCCTTCTCCATGCGGCGGCCGCCTTCGACCGAGCCGGTGAAGTTGATGTGGTCGATCTGGCCCGAGCCGATCAGCTTTTCGGTGTCTTCGTGACCCAGAACGAGATTTTGGAAGAGGCCCAGGGGCAAGCCCGCTGTTTCCGCCGCATTGGCGAAGCGCTCGCCGGCAAGCAGGGTTTGCGAGGCGTGCTTGAGGATGATGGGATTGCCGGCCATGAGGCCGGGAACAATGGAATTGACGGCGGTGAGGAACGGGTAGTTCCAGGGCGCGATCACCATGACCGTACCGAGCGGTTCGCGGGTGATGAAGCGGGTGAAGCCTTCCTTGCCGGTTTTTTCGACCGGGGCGAGGGCCTCGGCGGCCAGATCGATCATGTAGCGGGCACGCTCTTCCACCCCCTTCTTCTCGCCGCCAAAGCGGATGGGGCGACCCATTTGCCAGGCGAGTTCGGGCACGATCTCGTCGTTCATAAGGAGGAGCGCATCGACGAAATGGGTGAGGATCTTTTGGCGCTCAATGATCGTGGTTTCGCCCCACGCCTGGCGGGCAGCCTTGGCCCGGATCACGGCCGCTTCGATTTCCACCGAAGTGGCCAGGGGCCGCTCGGCATAAACGCTGCCGTCGATGGGGGAGATGATGGAGACGGTTCGGGTCATGGACTTGGCCTTGTTCCGGTTCGCGATGTCACTCGAGTATGGGGCGAGTTCTGTGGCAGCAAGGAGGCTCAGCTTCGCTCGAAGCCGCGCTTGAGCTCCCAATCGGTGACGCGGCGGTCGTATTCGAACTGTTCCCACTCGGCGGTGTGCACATAATGGGCGACGACGTTGGCACCGAAGGCCTCCTCCAGCATATCAGAGCGACGCAGGTGGTCGGTGGCATCGCGCAGGGTCCTGGGAATCTCGCGCAACTGTTCGGTGACATAGGCGTCGCCCACGAAGGGCGGCTCGAGGGTGAGCTTGTCTTCAATGCCCTTGAGCCCGGCGGCGATCAAGGCGGCAAGGGCCAGGTAGGGGTTGAGGTCGGCGCCGCCGATGCGGCACTCGACGCGGATGGATCGGGAATGTTCGCCGCAAAGGCGGAAGCCGGCTGTGCGGTTGTCGGGCGACCAGATGGATTTAGTTGGTGCAAAGGTGCCGGCCTGGAAGCGCTTGTAGCTGTTGATATAGGGCGCGAGGAAATAGGTGATGTCGCGGGCATAGGCAAGCTGGCCGGCCATGAAGTGCTTCATCAACTCGCTCATGCCGCGATCATCGGCTTCATCGGCAAAGAGCGGCTTGCCGGAAAGGTCTGCCAGGGACATGTGGATGTGGCTCGATGAGCCCGCGAGGCGATAATCCCACTTGGCCATGAAGGTCACGGCCTTGCCCTGCATATGGGCGATTTCCTTGGTGGCGTTCTTGAGCACCACGTGCCGGTCGGCCATGGTGAGGGCATCAGCATAGCGGACGTTGATCTCTTCCTGGCCTGGGCCCCATTCGCCCTTGGAGGACTCCACAGGGATGCCCGAAGCCTGCAGTTGCTTGCGAAGCGCACGCATCACGCCTTCTTCCTTGGTGGTCTGGAAGATGTGGTAATCCTGGATGTAGTCGCCGGCGGTCTGCGCATGGGCATGACCCTTGCGGCTGATGGTGCGGTAGTCCTCGTCGAACAGGTAGAATTCGAGCTCAGTCGCGGCATTGCAGGTGTATCCAAGCGCCCGTAGGCGCTCGATCTGCCGCTTGAGGATGGCGCGCGGGCTATGGGAAATCGGCTCGTGATGATGGTGATCCTGGAGGTCACAGAGCACGATTGCCGTGCCATCGAGCCAAGTGGCCTTCATCAGGGTATCGAGGTCCGGCTTCATGACAAAGTCGCCGTAGCCTTTGCCCCAATTGGCGGCTTCGTAGCCCGGGACCGGCTCCATGTCGATGTCGTCGGCAAGGAGGTAGTCGCAGCCATGGGTTTCGTCATGGGCGGTTTCGAGGAAGTATTCGGCCTGAAACCGCTTGCCGATCATGCGGCCCTGCATGTCGGGGAAGGCGACAAGGACCGTATCGATCGTACCGGCGGCTATGTCGCTCTTCAGCTCGGCAAGAGTGTAGGCCATCGGGAGTTCTCCTCTTTTTTGCTTCGTCATGCCCTGGTGTCATCCCAGCCCAAGGCCGGGGTGACACTGTGGGCCTGGCTGGTGCGGTTCAGACTCAGGCCTTCGTTGCGGCAGTGCCTGCAGCAACCGCATCCGTCCGATGAGCGAGCGCGAACTCTTCTTCTGGCGACAGGATCAGCTTGGTGCGGCCCACAAGGGCGAAGTAGAAGATGCCCACCGCGCACCACAGGATCACCCAGATCACGCCACGGAAGAAGTTCGGGTCCTGCAGCTGGTAGAAAAGGGTGACGGCAGCGATGATGATGGTGAGCACCGCCCCGGGAATGCCGAGCGGCGAGCGGAAGGGCCGCTCGATATCGGGCTGGTTGCGGCGCAGGATGATGAAGCTCAGGGCCTGCATGATATAGCTCAGCATGGCGCCGAACACGGCCATGTTGAGCAGCACGGTACCAATAATGTCATCGCCCAGCTGGTTCTCTCCGCTGCCACCGCCCCCGTTGGAAAACCAGATGATGAGCATGACAAGAAGACCCAGCAGCGCTCCTGCGATCATCGCCACATGCGGCGTCTTGTAGGTGGGATGGGTGACCGACAGGCCGGACGGGAAATAACCAGCGCGGCTGAGCGAATACACCTGCCGCCCTTGCGCGTAGAGGATGGTGTGGAACGAAGCGATAAGCCCCGTCAGCGCCACCAGGCCCAGGATCACGGCGCCGCTGTCACCATAGATGGCGCGGAACCCATCCAGCAGTGGTTCCAGCGAGGAGCCCAAGGCAAAGCTGCCTACGCCAGCGACGGATGGATTGAGCAGCACGATCATGAAGGCCGAAATTAAAAGGGTCGCAAATCCGAGAAGGATACCGCGCGGCAGGTCGCGGCGCGGGTCGATCGACTCTTCGGCCGCGAGCGGCACCTGCTCGATGGCGAGGAACAGCCAGACCGCAAAGGGCAGGGTGGCGAGGACACCCGAGAAGCCGAACGGGAACCAGGAGCCATTGCCCTCGGGGAGTTCCACGGGCTCGCCCTCCGGGCCAACGCCGATATTGAGCGCCCAACGGCCAAAATCCATGTTGGGCAGTGCCGAGATCCAGAACACGACGAGCACGGCAAGCGAGATCAGGGTGACGACCAGCGTCACCCGGTAGCTCAGCGCCACTCCATAGATGTTTAGGCCTAGGAACACGGCATAGAAGAGGATCCAGAGGATCGGATAAAGCGCGGTGTCCATGCCGGTGATCGAGCCAAAATAACCCGAGATGAAGGTGACGATCACCGCCGGGGTGAGCACATATTCCACGTTCTCGAACAGTCCGGTGACGAACCCACCCCAGGGCCCCATGGAGGTGCGGGCAAAGGAATAGGCCGCTCCGGTATGGGGGAGGGCAGGGCTCATCTCTGCGATTGACGAGACCAAGCCAAGATACATCACGGCAATGATGCAGCCTGCGACCAGCATGCCACCCCAGCCGCCAGTCATGAAGCCGAAGTTCCAGCCCGAGAAGTGCCCGGAAATAACGGCCCCGACACCCAGCGCCCAAAGCGACCAGATGCCCGCATAGCGCTGCAGTCCACGTTTTTCGAAATAATCCCGGTCGCGCGTTGCATAAGCAACGCTGCCGACCCGTTTGGTCTCAGCCATAGAAAAGTCCCCCTGTTTAAGCCCCAGAAAACTACTAGACTGCCATTGCCTCTCTTCGTGCCAAGCGCGCCGTTTCAAGGCAGTGCGCCAACCGGTTCGACCATTTGGCCACGCCGGTAGGTTCAAGAATTTCGTCGTGCCGGATTTCGATCATGGTGGCTTCAAGGCCCCGACCGTCACCATGTTTTTCAAGCGTCAGGGTAACCCCATTCAGGGCCGCATAGGGCTCGTTCCAGCCAATGTTGAGGCTGGGATCGTCATCATGCAGCGCGTTGAACAAGGCCCGGGTGTAGCGCTGGTCGGCGCCGTGGATGAGCCCGATCGGCCAGGGGCGCGGCACGCCATGATAGACCGGCGTAAATGAGTGCATGCAAACCAGGATCGTTTCCTGTCCGGCATGGCGGCGTGCTTCGAGCAGCGTTTCGATCGACGCATGGTAAGGACGATGGAAATGATCGATCCGATAGCTGCGCTCGTTCGGGTGCAAATTTTCATTGGCCGCAATGCGCGTCGCCTCGGATAGCGTCCAGATCAGATCGGGCGCATCCAAATCCCGATTGCAGTCGATGATGAGGCGGGAAACGGTGGACTGTACCAAGGGCGCGTCGAGCTTTTCGGCGAGCGCTCGGCTGACCGAGAGCGCACCTGGGTCCCAGGCGATGTGGCTGACCCGCTCGATCTGGCTCAACCCTAGGCTGCCATACTGCTCCGGGATGCGATTGGAGGCATGATCGCAGACGAGAACGAAGGGCGAGCTTCCCCGCGCATTGGACACCAGAACCGATTTCGCCCTGCTTGCGACCAACGCCTTGCTCACACAGTGTTCATAATTGGTTCAGTAGGGCGGCAAACAGCAAAACTGTCAATGGGATGCCTGTCAGTCCGTCTTGTGCAAGGCGAGAAAATCCTTGGCCTTCATCGTGATCTTTGGATCGACCTCGCCAATGGCTTTCTTGTCCTGTCCGGCAAAGGGAAGATGGTGCAACACATGCTGAATGACATTGATCCGGCCACGCCGCTTGTCGTTGGCGCGGATCACCGTCCAGGGCGCATGGGGGCTGTCTGTGCGGCTCAGCATTTCATCGCGCGCCTTGGTATAGGCGTCCCATTGGCCTAGGGCCTCAAGGTCAATCGGTGACAGCTTCCAGACCTTTAGCGGATCGTGGCGCCGGTCATGGAAGCGCTTAAGCTGCATCTCCCGCCCGATCGAGAGCCAGAACTTGAAGAAGTGAATGCCATCGCGCGTGATGCGCTTTTCGAACTCCGGCGCTTCTTCGAGGAAATGCTCGACTTGCTCGGGGTTCGCAAAGCCCATGACCCGTTCGACCCCAGCCCGGTTGTACCATGAGCGATCGAACAGCACGGTTTCGCCGGCCGCCGGAAACCAATCGATATAGCGCTGGAAGTACCACTGTGTGGCTTCCCTGTTATTGGGCTTGGGCAGCGCAGCGATGATGTTGTAGCGCGGATTGAGGTTCTCGAGATAGGTCTTAATGGTGCCACCCTTGCCGGCGGCATCACGTCCTTCAAACACGATCATCACCCGCTCGCCACTTGCCGCTAGATGCGCCTGCAGCAGGACCAATTGCTTCTGCAACTGGTACATGTGCGCTTTATAGAGCACGTCATCGAGCTTATCGTGGTAGGGATAGCCGCCCGACCGCATGGCGTTTTTCTTGATGTCTTTGGGAAGCTCCGGGTTTTCGATGTCGAACTGGTCGAAGGGGTCGGTCACAGGTGTCGCTCCATTGTCATAACCATCGTGCTATAGCCTCGTCCCTCAGCACAAGAGGCGCAAAGCCCTCCTGATTCGCAAAGACCATGGACCAGCCAAACTCCCAGCAACCCCTTTCGCTCCTGCATGTTGCGCTGACACGCATCGTTGCTCAGGCGAGTCTGCTGACCGGAATTTTTGGTGTGTTCGTAGCTCTGGTGCTGCTCAAAGACCTGAGCCCAGTTGGAGGTGTTCTGGGATTTTTGGGCGTGGTCGCAGCGATTGCCGTGCTGCCCATCAATGTGGTGACAGTAACGCAAACCGTTGAAGTGCCGCGGCCGACGCCGGTGCCGGCGCCATCGGTCAATATCTTTGCCGACGCACTAACTGATCCATGCCTTGTGCTTGATCGGCGCGGCGTGGTTGTGCATGCCAATCAGGCGGCCCAGCGTCAATTCCCGGCACTGACCAGCGGCAATCCCCTCACATTTTCCATGCGCAATCCTGAATTGGTCCAGGCCATCGAGAATGCCAATCGGACCGGCAGCAGCCGCAGCGTTGAACTGCATGAGACCGTACCTTCGGAAACTTGGGAAAAGGTCGTGGTTGCGCCACTGCTGCGGCCTGGGCTGGACTGGCTCGAGGATGAGAACCGCCAGCTCATAGTGACCTTCCAGAGCCTGACGGAACTCAAGCGCGTTGATGCCCTCCGCTCCGACTTCATCGCCAATGCCAGCCACGAATTGCGCACGCCTTTGGCCTCGTTGCTTGGGTTCATTGATACTCTGCTAGGCCCGGCTGCCAAGGATGCCGTGGCACGCGAGAAATTCCTGGGCATCATGCGCGGTCAGGCCGAGCGCATGAGCAAACTCATCGACGATATGCTAAGCCTCTCCCGAATTGAGATGCACCAGCATGTGCGCCCCTCCGGCACAATCGACCTTGCAGGGTTGCTGCGCGAAGTGCGCGAAGGGCTCATGATGCAGGCCAAGGCGGCCAATGTCGAAATCAGGCTGTCGCTGTTTGAGGGGCCGACCACCATTATCGGCGATCGTGGACAGCTCTATGAAGTGTTCGAGAACTTGCTGGAAAATGCCGTGAAGTACGGTGCCGATGGCAAGTATGTGGAACTAATCCTGTCCCCATCGAGCCGGCCGGGCTTTGGGCATCAGGTCACGGTGATCGACCACGGGCCAGGGGTCGAGCCCGAGCACGTGCCGCGCCTGACCGAGCGTTTTTACCGCATCGATGCCGATGCGAGCCGCAAGAGAAAGGGCACGGGATTGGGCTTGGCGATCGTCAAGCACATCGTCAATCGCCATCGCGGTCAGCTCAGCATCAAGAGCAAGCCCGGCGAGGGCATGCGCGTGGACGTGTTTCTGCCTTAGAGCGCGTCCCTACACTCCTTCTAGTCACCACAGCTTATCACACTCTCGGTGTCCCCGGGCTCGACCCGGGACCCCTCTCCAGATGCTGAGACAGCCGCAATGTGCTGGAACATAGGCCGGACACCAAGACGGGCATCGATCGATGGGTCCCGAGTCAGGCCCGGGATGACATCGACAGCGTGGGAGCCTCAGCGAAAATAGCCGACAAAAAAGGCGCCGGAGGCGCCTTGTTCGTTCGGTTTGACTGCTAGCTCAGCGGCGCTTCTTGTCCATCTGGTGATAGGCCCGACGCGAGTGGAAGTCGCAATAGGGACCCGTTTCAAGGCTGTGCTGGCCGCAGAAATAGAAATCCTTGGAGAGCGGATCTCCGATCGGCCACTTGCAGGTGCTTTCGCTCAATTGCAGCAGGCTCAGGCGCTTGTCTTCAGGAATGAAGATTTCTGCGGCGACCGGCGCCACATAGAGTTCTGTTTCCATTTCCGGCTCGTGCGCCAGTGCAGTGGCTCCAACCGATTGTGGACGCGCCATGGCCGGCCGAATCTTGCTGGCAGCTGCCGCGGCCGCAGCGCTGCCGCTTCCCATGCTCGGCGACATGCCTGCCGACGGACCTGCTGGACGGCGGGGCGCAGGACGCGGCGCAGCCGGACGGGCGCGTGGCGCCGTATTGGTTGGCTTGGCGCGCGCTGACAGCTTGAGCCGGTGGACCTTGCCGATCACCGCATTGCGTGTCACGCCCTGGCCCAGTTCGCCAGCAATCTGGCTGGCGCTGAGGCCTTCCATCCAAAGCTTTTTCAAGGTCTCGACGCGCTCGTCAGTCCAGCCCGCCGATTGTGCTCCTGAATCCATCGTCAAAACAGAATCCTTTATTGTGCTGCCAAATGGCCATGGCAGCCATAAACGCTAGGCGTCGTATGTCAGGTGGGTCCGCCACACGAGATATCGTGTTCCCAATGACAGGCAGTTTACGACACCGGAGGAATCGGGATCAAGAGTCGGGCAAGACTTTCCCCGCATATCCACTGGTTAAAATTCCGCTAACGATCTTTGAGTCAATTCAGGCACTTGGCGCTGGATCATTGACTTATCTCGGGAAATTAGGCCTAGTTCGCGAGCCGAAACGCGCTGCGCAAGGAGCGCGTTTTTGCTATTTGTGGCTTTCGTGCCACTCTGTCCCCAATGGCTTGTCACACCAGCTTAAAAGGAATTGCCATGTCTGCGCTCTACGGCACATACGCCCGGTCCGAACTCGCTTTCGAGCGGGGGCAGGGGATGCGCCTGTATGACCAGCATGGCCGAGAATATCTCGATTTCCACTCCGGCATTGCGGTGAACGCGCTCGGCCATGGCGATGAGCACATCATCTCTGCGCTGAAGTCAGCTGCCGAGAAGGTTTGGCACACGTCCAACGTCTTCACCATTCCCGAGCAGGAACGGCTTGGCCAAAGGCTGGTGGATGCCACGTTCGCGGATTCCGTGTTCTTTACCAATTCTGGTGCCGAAGCACTGGAATGCGCCATCAAGACAGCGCGGCATTACTTCTGGGCCAAGGGGGAGGTTGATCGCTATGAGATTATCGCCTTCACCGGCTCGTTCCACGGCCGCACCATGGGCACCATCGCCGCTGGTGGCAACCCGGGCTACCTCGAAGGGTTCGGCCCGCCATTGCCCGGCTTCAAGCACACGGCACCTGGCGATCTCAACGCCGTCAAGGCGCTGATCGGGCCGCAGACCTGCGCCATACTCATCGAAACCGTACAAGGCGAAGGCGGGGTGACCGCCATGACGGCTGAGTTCATGCAGGGCTTGCGCCGGCTCTGCGACGAACATGGCATGCTGCTGATCCTGGACGAGGTGCAGTGCGGCTACGGACGTACCGGGCGGTTCTTTGCTTTTGAATGGGCCGGAATTACACCCGACATCGTTGCCGTCGCCAAGGCGATCGGCGGCGGCTTCCCGCTAGGCGCCTGCCTTGCCAAGGGCGAGGTCGCGGCCTCCATGGTTCCGGGCACGCATGGTTCCACCTATGGCGGCAATCCGCTCGCCACGGCTGTGGGCAATGCGGTATTGGACCGGATCCTCGCGCCTGGTTTCATCGATCACGTCAACCAGATGGGCCAGAAGCTGAGCTGGCACCTGCAGCAACTGGCGCAGAAATACCCCGACTATGTGCTTGAACTGCGTGGCAAGGGTCTGCTGGCCGGTATCAAGATCACTCCGCCTGTACGTGACTTCGTTGCCCGGCTGCGCGACGATCACCAGATGCTCGCTATCGGAGCCGGCGACAATGTGCTGCGCCTGATCCCGCCATTGATCGTCACCGAAGCGGAGATCGAGGAAGCCATGCAAAAGCTCGGAGCCGCGTTCGACGCAATCGAGGCTGAAACGGCGACAGTCGCGGCGGCAAGCTGATGACCCTTACCTTCTATCATTTCGGGCGCCGCCGACGCGGTCTCTTCCCTCCTCCTTCTCGGCAGGACAGGTAAATAGAGTAGCTCCATGGTGAGCATGTCGAACGACGAGGCGTGGCAGGGTGCCATGACCTCGGTGTTCGGCAGGCTCGGCATGAGGGCTACTGCAGCTGCAACAGTTAAGCGTCAAAAAGGAACCCGGCCCATGGATACGACCGGCACCCCACGGCATTTTCTCAATCTCGACGATTTTCAATACTCCGAACTGCGCGGCATGCTCAACGCCGCCTCATCGCTCAAGGCGCGGCTCCAAGATGGTGACCGCCCGCGGCTTTTGGCCGACAAGGTACTGGCCATGATTTTCGAGCGGCAATCGACCCGCACCCGCGTCAGCTTCGATGTCGGCATGCGGCAATTGGGCGGCGAAACCATCATGCTCTCCGGACAGGAAATGCAGCTAGCCCGCGAGGAAACCCTGCTCGATACCGGCCGGGTCATGAGCCGCTATGTCGATGCCATCATGATCCGCATTTTGAGCCACGCCGACCTTGTCGAGCTGTCGGAAGGCTCCACGGTCCCTGTGATAAATGGCCTGACGCGTCGCGCCCATCCATGCCAGGTGATGGCAGACCTCATGACATTTGAAGAACATCGTGGGCCTATCAAGGGTGCCAAGGTTGCCTGGGTCGGCGACAGCAACAATGTGCTTCATTCCTGGGTCAACGCGGCCGAACTCTTTGAGTGCGAGCTGACCATTGCCGTGCCCGACGAGTATTGGCCCGAAAAGGACCTGATGGAAGACATCAAGAAGGCCGGTAAATGGGTCAACTTGATCGAAGATCCGCGCGAGGCCGTCGAGAAGGCGGACCTGGTACTAACGGACACTTGGGTGTCCATGGGTGACACGGATGCAGCCGAACGGCGCCGGGTCTTGAAACCTTATCAGGTGAACACCAATTTGATGGCAATGGCGGACAAGGACGCCCTTTTCATGCACTGCCTGCCCGCCCATCGAGGCGACGAGGTGACCGACGAGGTGATCGACGGTCCTCAGTCAGTCGTGTTTGACGAGGCTGAAAACCGCCTTCATGCACAAAAAGCCATTCTGTGCTGGGCCTTCGGGGTAGACGTCAACTAAACCCTGATGAAGACCGTTTTTGCGCGTAGACCTCATTCCGTGACAGGGTCAGGATGAGGTCTACGCCTTTTCGGCCGGGTCCTGCCTACCTGAAAGCCGTTGAACCGAAATGACTACGGATACCACTATCATGACCGAGAACCTCATGAGCTCCCTGGGGCTCGACCGGCCGGAAAGCGGAGACGATGCGGTCGTTCCGTTTACGCTGGACAAGCTCGACACGCGGGGCCGTAGCGTGCGCCTGGGCGATGCGCTTGACACCATTCTGAGCCGCCACAACTATCCTGCGCCGGTCGCGCGCCTTCTGGGCGAGGCAGTGGTTTTGGCAGCTTTGATCGGATCCTCCCTCAAGTTCGAGGGACGCTTCATCATGCAGACCCAGACCGATGGTCCTGTGAACCTTCTGGTTGTCGATTTCGATGCGCCAGATGGCCTGCGTGGTTATGCGCGGTTCGATCACGACGCTTTGGTCAAGGCGGCCGAGGAAGGCAAGACCCGCCCGGGCGAGCTGCTTGGCAAGGGCCATCTGGCGATGACCATCGATCAGGGTCCTAATACTGAGCGATACCAGGGCATTGTTGCGCTTGAAGGAAACTCGCTTGAGGAGGTGGCGCACACCTATTTCATGCAATCCGAGCAGATCCCGACCCAGGTGCGGCTGGCCGTGGCCGAGTTCACCAAAAAGGGCGATCATCGCCCGCATTGGCGCGCCGGCGGCGTTCTGATCCAGCACCTGCCAGAACACGGCATCTCGCACATGGCCGACCTGCCAGGAGATGGAGATTGGGATAATCCGGAGACTGCCGATCCGGACTTCAAGGAAGCCGACGGCTGGACCGAAGCCAAAACCATGTTGGCCACACTGGACGACTTGGAGCTGGCGGACCCAGACCTCTCTTCCGAGCGCCTCTTGTTCCGGCTTTATCATGAAACCGGAGTACGGGTTTTCTCGCCTTTGCCTATGGTCGAACGTTGCACGTGTTCAGCCGATCGGATCGAGGACATGTTGGCAACGAGCTTCACTGCCGAAGACCGCGAGGAAATGGCGGTGGACGGGGAAATAGAAGTTGTGTGCGAGTTCTGTTCCACGGCCTACCACTTCAATCCGCATCAGTTTGAGGTGAAAAACTAAGGGCATCGGATTGCCCCTTGAAAGCCGCCGTAAGGCGGCTTTTTTGTTGTCCGCAGTTGCGTAAGCTCTTGCGCAAGCAGCTACAATTAGCGAGTCTTTATGCGTAGGTATCTGGACGGGGGCTTTCAGGTACAAGCAAGTAGGCCTTGGTGCTTGTAATGCGTATCTTGCTGATCCAAGGTTCTGCCGACTGTGCAGCGACTTGCTTTTTGTCCTGCAGATCAGCGCAGGATTTCTTCCCCGCGTTTCAAACGCTGGTTAGCAGCGATCGCCTGATTCAGGCGGCTTAGGCATGTCAGAAGCCACCGCACTGATCCAGTTCATCTTGGGCGATTTCTGCCCGGACGAGCCGAGTGCCGTACGCCTCCTTGACCGCGCTCTCGAGCTCGAAGTTGATCCGTTGGACTACTGCGCCGCAACCTTGGGCATGGGAGAAGTTCACACTATCGAACGTGCGGCGCAATGGGCCGGGCTACCATACGCCGATGCCGTTCCGAATGCCTTTGATCGCGAACTGACGCCCGATCGCCTCGATGCGATTGCCGATAGCAAGCTGATCAGCATCAAAAGTGGCGATCAGCGCTGGATCTATGTGGCTCCTCGTTTTCTCGACGTGCTGCGCCTCCAGCGGCAGCGGCTCGATCCTGGATCCCGGCCAATACTGGTTACCCGCGCCGCCCTTCAGGATTTTCTGGCGCGAACGGCCAGCCTCGCGCTCACCGATGCTGCTCGGCAATCCCTTGCGCGCAGATGGCCCTTCGCCACTGCGCAACTCGCACTGACAACAGCCGTCCGCTACGGCTTCGTCGCGCTGCTTGCATTGCTGCTGGGCCTTGTTCTGGCTGCGCCCTACCTGGCGCAGGGATTGCTGCTGCCCCTGGCTGTGTGCGTTCTGATCGGGCCATCGCTGATCCGCTTGGCGGCTCTGCGCACCCCCTTGCGCCGCCAGCGCCGGCCACGCCGTCCAATCGACGCGGAACTGCCGATCTATTCGGTGCTGATCCCCTTGCGCGACGAACAGGCCATGGTGCCGCAGCTGTTTGCAGCCATGTCCCGGCTGGACTACCCGCCGGAGCGCCTTGACATCAAGTTCGTGGTGGAGACCCGCTCTCCCGAAACCGTGGCGGTTGTGGAGCGGCACCTTGGAGACTTTCGCTTCTCCATAGTCCGCGTGATCGACACCAAGCCTTACACCAAGCCCAAGGCTATCAACTACGCCTTGCCCTTATGTCGGGGCGAGTTCGTCGTTGTATTCGACGCCGAAGACATCCCTGATCCGGACCAGCTTTGGAAGGCGGCGTTGCGGTTCCGGCAGTCGCCGCAGCTTGTCTGTTTGCAGGCGCGGCTGGTGATCGCCAACGGCCACACCCATTGGCTGGCAGCGCTGTTTGCTGGGGAATATGCAGGTCTTTTCGGCGTCCTCCTGCCGGCCTTGGCCAACTGGCGCATGCCCATGCCTCTAGGGGGCACATCCAATCACTTCCGCTTGTCGGCACTGCGCCAAATCGGTGGCTGGGACGCCTTCAACGTCACGGAAGACGCTGATATCGGCATGCGGCTGGCGCGGTTGCGCATGGGTGTCGACACGCTCGATTCCCGCACGCGCGAAGCTGCACCCACGCGACTTCGGCCATGGCTCGGCCAGCGCACTAGATGGATGAAGGGCTGGATGCAGACCTTTATCGTTCATAATCTTCATCCGCGTACCGTTGCGCGGGAGATGGGCTGGCGTGCCTTGATCGGCTTCGAAGTCCTCGTGCTGGGGATGATCACCTCGCCCATCCTGTTCCTTGGCTTTCTTGTCGTGAGCCTGATCGAAACCCTGCGGGGCCTTCCGCCCTGGACTGATTGGGTGGGCTGGGCCGCGCTCTATGGCGGTTTCCTGGCACTTGGGCTCGGCAGTGCCATGGCAGTCACCCTCCCGGGGCTGCGCCGGGCTAATCGAACAGACCTGATTTGGGCCCAGCTTCTGCTGCCCATCTACTGGGCCATGATTGGGGTGGCGACAATTCGTGCAGCGATTGAACTGGCTCGTCAGCCATTTCACTGGTTCAAGTCACCCCATAGTCCATATGGCCTGCCCGCTGACCTGCCCGAGCGCAAACGCTCGAAATGGCATGACCAGCTTGGAGAAAAGCCTGCGGAATAACTATATGGCGCGGGCAAAACGCCTTGGTGAGGTCGTGATGCGCTTGCCAAAGACACGATCGCGACCAGCAGCCTTGGCGCTGTAGAGAGCTTCGTCGGCTGTCTGGATCAGTTCGGCGCTGCTACGACGCGCGGTATCGGGCATGTAGCTCGCCACGCCCACACTTGCCGTCACATGACCACGTTCACTGGTGATGTGTTCAATACCGGCGTCCGCAAGAGCTCGCCGGAAGGCTTCGGCAACGAGATAAGCGCCATCTTCGTCGGTGTCAGGCAGGATAGCGACGAATTCCTCACCGCCATAGCGAGCAGCAAGGTCCCCAGGCCGCTTGAGGCTCCCTTTCAGGATCTCGGCCACCTGCCGCAAAACAGAGTCTCCTGCTGGATGGCCATAGTGGTCATTATAGGGTTTGAAGCGATCCACATCGATGAGGAGCAGGCTGAGTGGGGCAGAGCTACGGGTAGAACGTCGAATCTCACTTTCAATAGCGTCGTCAAAGGCTCGCCGGTTGAGCAGGCCCGTAAGGCCGTCGGTGCGCACCAGTTCCTTGAGCTCGTCCGTGGCCGAATGAAGCGCCAGTTCGGCCTGCTTGATACGGGTAACGTCGGTGACCACCACAAGCGTTGCGCCAGTGCTGGCGGGCCGCGTGCGGATCTGCAGCCAGCGGCCGTCACAGAGATTGACCTCCTCCTCGCTTTCCTGGCGGAGGTTGGCGGAAATCTGCTCGACCCACCCTGCGGCATTGCGTTGCGGCACGGTCAGCTGCTCGCCCGACTCCACAACAGCCCGAAGGATCTCGCTGATATGAACTCCGGCTTGCCGCATCGATCCTGTCAGAGGGAAGCTCTCCCGGTACTGTTCGTTGCAGAACACCAGGCGGCCTGTAGCGTCGAACATGGCGAGCCCATCCGACATCTCGGCCAGCGCAAAGGAAAGCGTGTCCCGGCTTTGCAGCAGTTCCTGCTGCAGTTTGCGCTCCTCGGTAATGTTGCGCGTGACGCCGGCAAGGCCAATCACGTCGCCTGCGCTGTTGCGCAACGGCACGGTGGTCGTGGAGAACCAGCCGCTGCCCGGAATTTCTTCCTCGAGGCCGAGCGTAGGTTTGCCACTCGTCAGAACGGTTTGCTCGCGCAGGAACAGCGCCTGCGCACGCGCGGGCGTCTGAATTTCGAAATCCGTATGTCCGATCATCGCCTCTGGATCGTTGAAGCCACACGCTTTTGCTAGGGCAATGTTGACCGCAGCAAACCGGCCGCGCCGATCCTTGACATAGGCATAGTCCGGGGCTTGGGCGAGCGCTGCTGCAAGCAGATCACGCTCGGCCGACAGGCGCCGGGCTTGAAGATGAACAAAACCTGACAACGCTGTAGCCACCAAATTGATTGTTAGGACCTGCAGACCTGCGATCGTCAGGGCAGAGTCGGTCAGCTCGCCGGGAAGCATGGCCATGGTCGTGGCTGTGGCCAGTGCGGACGCCAGCCCCAAGACACCAAGATGGGCGAGATGCTGCTGCTGTAAGCGGGTCACGGTATGGACCAAGAGACCTAGAAGGCTCGCAGCCCCAATACCTGCGGCATCGGCGTAGAATCCCGCGCCTCCCAGAACCGCTCGATAGAGGAGGGCAATGCTTGTGGTAATCAGCGCAGCCGGCCAACCGCCGAAGTAAGCCGTGACGACGAGCAGGGTGGCGCGCAGATCGAAGTAGACACCAGGCGTCACGGGAAAGGACATGCTCATGGTGGCTATCGTGCCGATCGCCATGGTGAACCCGAACAAGATGATGCGAAAGTGTCTTGGCGTCGTGCGCAGCCAGTAGCGCACATGGGCCCACCCAAGGACAAACAGTGCGACGACTGCGAAATTCCCAGCGAGCATCTGCCAGGGAGAAGCCAATTGCGTGCCTTTGCTTGCCCGGGGCGCTACGCGCAGCGACCCGCATCAACAGATGAAAGGGCAAAATAGCAGCCAAGGGTTGTTCATTCCTGAATCGGAATGATGCGATTGCTGCCCTAGCGGGACCACATGCCCCGCATCTGCGCGGTGATGTCGATGCGTGATGGGCTGGGGGAAAGTCCCTCGATGTGGGCCGGCTTGACCGGCGGCCAAAGGATATCCTCAAAGAGCGGAACCATGGCACGCGGAATAAAGCGCGTTCTTTGGGCATAAAGGTGCCTGTCGCCATGCTTGGCTTGCTGCGTCAGGAAAAAACGCTGCGGCACGATGAGGTTGAGCTCGTCCCGGGCGCGGGTCATGGCCACATAGAGGAGGCGCCGCTCCTCATCAAGCTCATGGGCTGAACCCGTTCCGAGGTCGGACGGGATGCACCCATCCACGACATTAAGCACATGCACCGCCTTCCATTCCTGCCCCTTGGCAGAGTGGATCGTGGACAAGATGAGATAGTCTTCATCGAGCAGCGGCACGCCCGACTGATCTGAGGTGGCCTCCGGTGGGTCAAGCGTCAGCTCAGTCAGGAAGCGCTCCCGGCTGGAATAGCCCGCTGCGATCTGCTCGAGTTGAAGAATGTCCGCGATGCGGATCTGTGCATCCTCGAAGCGCTGTTCCATCAGCGGCTCGTACCAGAGCCTGACCTGGCTAAGCTGGGTAGGCCAGCTGCTACCCTTGCCCAGCTTGCTCATCATCTCGACAAGGCCGGGCCAGCCTTCACCGGCCCTTGGCGGCGGCGGGATCTCGCCCAAGGCCCAGATGGGATCTGGCCCAACAGCCATGGCATCAAGCACGCGACCGGCCGATGTCGGACCTATGCCAGGCAGCATCTGGAGCACCCGGAAACCAGCTACGCGGTCGCGCGGATTTTCAGCCCAGCGCAGGACAGCCAGCAGATCCTTGATGTGGGCAGCATCAAGGAACTTGAGCCCACCGAACTTAACGAACGGGATGTTGCGCCGGGTAAGCTCTATTTCGAGCGGGCCGGAATGGCTTGAGGTCCGGAACAGGACGGCCTGTTGCTTGAGTGGCGTGCCAGCTTCACGTGTTTCGAGCACTTTGTGCACGACATAGCGCGCCTGGTCGGCTTCATCGCGCACTGTTACCAACAACGGCTTGGCGTCGGACAGTTGCTCGGTCCAAAGGTTTTTGGTGAAGCGCTCGGCGGCAAGTTCAATCACCGCATTGGCGGCCTGAAGGATCGGCTGGGTGGATCGGTAGTTCCGGTCAAGCGTGATCATCTCGGCTGGCGGGGTGAAGGCCGCAGGGAAATCAAGGATGTTCCGCACCGTTGCTGCGCGGAAGGAATAGATGGACTGCGCATCGTCTCCTACAACAGTCAGTCCATGCCCCTGCGGCTTGAGCGCCAGAAGGACGGAGGACTGGAGCTTGTTGGTGTCCTGATACTCATCGACGAGCACATGATCGAACCGCGCCGAAACATCGGCTGCGATGCCAGGATCGGCCATCATCCCCGCCCAATAGAGCAGCAGATCATCGTAATCGAGGACGTTCTGCTCCTGCTTGGCTTCGACATAACGGCCAAACAGCGTGCGCAACTCGCTTGCCCACATGGCGCACCAGGGGAAAGTGGTCTTGAGCACATCCTCGAGATCGCCCTGTGCATTGACGACGCGGGAATAGATGGCAAGGCATGTGCCCTTGGCAGGAAAGCGGCTCTTGGTTGCCGACAGGCCAAGCTCGTGCCGCAGGAGGTTCATGAGGTCCGCCGAGTCTTCCCGGTCATGGATGGTGAAGGCTTGGTCAAGCCCGATCTGGGTTGCATGCTCGCGCAGGAGGCGCGCGCCAATGCCGTGAAACGTGCCCGCCCACTGCAGGGCTTCAGTTACGGCGCCTGAGCTGGTGCCCATCACCTGGGCCGCTATGCGCTCGACCCGGCGGCTCATCTCGCTGGCCGCTCGGCGGGAGAAGGTCATAAGGAGGATGCGGCGCGGGTCGGCACCGTGGACGATCAGATGCGCCACCCGGTGAGCCAGAGTGTTGGTCTTGCCCGAGCCCGCGCCCGCAATCACCAGGAGGGGGCCAGGCCGTTCTTGCCCAACGCCATGCTCCACGGCGCGGCGCTGCTCGGGGTTGAGCTTGTCGAGATAGGAAGGGCTGGCGAGCACCGAATCGAGTTCCAAGTGAAGACTGAAAGGAACTCTATTCTGGTTTTGTTCGCAACTGCTGAGCGCTGGCATGAGGAGAGCATGGCTGCCGCGCCGCCATGCCCCTTGTGCCGGCGAGGCTTGGATGCTTTAGGGGCGCAACTCCTCTTCGCCCGCATTCCCAGGTTCCCCATTCATGATCCGCCTTGAATCCATCGGCAAGCAAAACGGCAAGCAGATCGTCTTCATTGAAGCATCTGCTGCCTTGCAGAAGGGCGAGAAGGTTGGCCTTGTGGGTCCAAATGGCGCCGGCAAGACGACACTCTTCCGCATGATCACCGGCGAGGAAACGCCCGACGAGGGCCAGGTGTCGGTCGATCGGGGTGTCACCATCGGTTATTTCAGCCAGGACGTGGGTGAAATGGCAGGCCGTTCCGTTGTGGCTGAAGTCATGGATGGGGCAGGGCCGGTCAGCGATCTCATGCGCGAAATGGCTGACCTCGAAGCCGCCATGGGCGATCCCGATCGCGCCGACGAGATGGACGAGATCATCAATCGGTATGGCGAGGTGCAGGGGCGCTTCGAAGAGCTGGATGGCTATTCACTTGATGGCCGCGCCCGCGAAGTGCTGGATGGGCTGGGCTTCAGCCAGGCCATGATGGATGGCGATGTCGGCCCGCTCTCGGGCGGCTGGAAGATGCGCGTGGCGCTAGCCCGTATCCTCCTCATGCGCCCCGATGTGCTGCTGCTCGACGAGCCGAGCAACCACCTTGATCTTGAAAGCCTCATCTGGCTCGAGGCCTTTCTCAAGAACTATTCCGGCGCCCTCTTGATGACCTCGCACGATCGCGAGTTCATGAACCGCATCGTCAACAAGATCGTCGAGATCGATGCCGGCTCGCTCACCAGCTACACCGGCAATTACGAGTTCTACCAGCAGCAGCGCGCCATTGCCGACAAGAACCAGCAGGCCCAGTTCGAGCGCCAGCAGGCCATGCTGGCCAAAGAACTGGACTTCATCGCTCGCTTCAAGGCCCGCGCCTCCCATGCGGCGCAGGTACAGAGCCGGGTCAAGAAGCTCGACAAGATTGACCGTGTTGAACCACCCAAGCGCCGCCAGACCGTGGAGTTCGAGTTCCGCGCACCGCCACGCTCTGGCGAGGACGTGGTGATCCTGAAAAACGTTCATAAGCGCTATGGCGAACGTCCGATCTACCAAGGGCTGGACTTCCAGGTGCGCCGCCGCGAGCGCTGGTGCATCATGGGCGTCAACGGCGCCGGCAAATCAACGCTGCTCAAGCTGGTGGCCGGCGAGTCGACGCCCGACGATGGCTCAGTCTCTCGCGGACCGAGCGTCAAGATGGGCTATTTCGCACAGCACGCCATGGATGTGCTGGATGGCGACCGCACCGTGTTCGAGCAATTGCAGGACTGTTTTCCGCAAGCAGGACAGGCACCGCTGCGGGCTCTCGCCGGCTGTTTTGGCTTTTCAGGTGACGAGATCGAAAAGAAGTGCCGCGTGCTTTCCGGTGGTGAAAAGGCGCGGCTCGTCATGGCGATCATGCTGTTCGATCCGCCTAATTTCCTGGTGCTGGACGAACCCACCAACCACCTCGACATCGCGACCAAGGAGATGCTGATCTCGGCACTGTCGCAGTATGAGGGCACCATGCTGTTTGTCAGCCATGATCGGCACTTCCTGGCGGCCCTCTCGAACCGCGTGCTGGAACTGACGCCTGAAGGCGTGCATGCCTATGGCGGTGGCTATACCGAATATGTGCAGAGCACCGGTCAGGAAGCGCCGGGGCTGCGCAGTTAAACCGGGAACTCGACCCCGACCTGCGTTCCAGGCACCTTGTTGGCATAGCTGACCGTGGCGCCGAGGCTTGCCGCCATGGCCTTGACGATCCGGCTGCCGAGACCAGTTCCCTTTGCAGCGCCGGTGCCGTCCCAGCCGATGCCATCGTCTTCCACCACAAGGCCGATGGTCTCTCCTTCGGCCCGGCTCAGCGCAATGCGGATTTCGCCGGCCTGTCCATCGGCGTAGGCATATTTGAGGGCATTGGTGACGAGCTCGGTGACGATCACGCCAACGGACGCGGCCTTCTCGGTCGGGATTGAGATATCCTGCACATCAAGCAGGATACGGGTCGCGGTTTCCTTGGCCTGCATGGTGGTTTCGAGTTCAGCGGCAAGGCTTTGCAGATAGTCGCGCAGATTGACCGAGCGCACATCGTCCGTGGTGTAGAGATGGCGATGGACGCCCGCAATGGCCTGAATGCGCGCCTGTGTCTCCGACAGAGCGTTGCGCGCCTCGTCATTGTCGATGGCATTGGCTTGGAGGCCTACCAGCGCTGAAACCATGGCAAGGCTGTTGGCCACCCGGTGATTGACTTCCCCCAAAAGGACTTCGGCGCGATCCTTGGCTTCGCGCATGTCCTGCTCGGCCCGCGCCTTCGCGCGGTTCAGCCGGATCAGCTCGATAGCCTGCTCGATGGCTGTGAGCAGGAGTTCGATGAAGCTGGCGTCGACGCTCTTGAGCACATAGTCGGAAGCGCCGGCCTTCAGCGCCGCGACGGCGACTGCGGTTTCGGCCGTTCCGGTGACGTAAACCACGGCGGGGCGATCCGTCATGCCTTCCATGCGCGCGAGCACGTCAAGACCCGTACCTGTCGGAAGGTAATGGTCAAGCGCCACGACATCGATGCCGCCTTCGGCGATCCGCTTTAGCCCATCCTCACCATTAGCCGCGTGCTGGAAAATAAGTCCTCGCCGCTCCATTGCCTTCTGCACCAAACGTGCAAGGCCAGGATCGTCATCGATATAGAGCACGCTGGGAGTGCGGTTGGGCATGAACTATTCGGATTCCGGAACTTGCATAACTGAGAAAAACAGGCCGAGCTGGCGGATGGCATTGGCAAACCCGTCATAATCGACAGGCTTGGTGATATAAACATTGGCGCCAAGGTCATAGCAGCGCTGGATCTCCCGCTGGTCGTCTGTGGTGGTCAGCACCACGACGGGCGAGCGGCGGGTATGCTCGTTGCCCTTGACCTTTTCCAGAATGTCGACGCCGGTCATGTCTGGGAGGTTGAGATCGAGCAGCACCAGCAATTGGCGCCCCTTGTTGTTCTCGCCCGACCCATCCGGACCCATGAGAAAAGCCAAGGCATCTGTGCCGTTGGTGAAGGGGATGATCTCGTTGCCCACGCCGGCCCGGCGGATGTTCTTTTCGATAAGGCGCGCATGGCCCTCATCGTCTTCGATCATGATGATGGTTACAGGCTTGCCGTCATTGCTCATGCGGTTTTCGTCCCAAGATGGCTGCGCAGGTCGCGCGGCAGAGTGATGATAAAGGTAGTGCCGACGCCCAGCTTAGAGCGCAAGGTGATATCGCCGCCCAGGCTGCGCACCATGGTGCGCACATGTGCGAGCCCAATACCCTCGCCTGGCTGGCTCTGAGCGCCCGAGCGGCGGAACAGCTCGAAGACACGCTCATGATCACTTTCGGCAATGCCGCGACCATTGTCCTCGACAGTGATTTCTGCCCGATTGCCCGTAGCGGAGCGGGCCCGGATAGCAATTTCGATGGGCCGATCGTGGCTGCGATACTTGATGGCATTGTCGAGGAGATTGCCGAGCACCTGTTCCAAGGATAGCTTGTCCGAGACGATCTTGGGCAACTGGACATCCGAAGAAACACTGCCGCCATTCTCCGCCACCTGGTGGTGGACGGCATTGGCGCTAGATTCAATCAGGTCGCCCAACCGGATGGTTTCTGGCTTGAGCTGCCGGCGGCCCTCGCGCGAGATCTTGAGGATGGCATTGATCAAGCCATCCATCTTCTTTGTGGCAGCCCGGATAAAGGTGATCGCCTCGGGCAAATCCTCTGTGGCGGCCACGCGCGCCTCGTTGAAGGCCGCATCATCGCTCTGCGGCGCCTTGGCCATGTAGTCCGAGAGGAGCCCCACGCTGGTTTCAAGCTCGCTGGTGAAACCCATGATGTTGACCAGTGGCGCACGCAGATCGTGCGTCACGATATAGGCGAAGCGCTGGATCTCTTCATTGGCTCGGCCAAGGTCGGAGGTGCGCTCGCGCACGCGCTCTTCAAGGCTCGAGCGGGCCAGTTCCACCTCGGCACGCGCCGCGGTCAGTTCCCGCGTATAGACGAGGGCGGTCCAAACCGAGCCGGCAACCACAGCAAAGATGACGAATGCGCCGATGATCGTAATCCAGCGCAGCGCATTGGTGGCGTTGCGCTGGTTCTCGACGCCGTCGATGATGCGCTGGTCAGCGGCGGCAATGATCTGGTCCAGCAACATGCGGGCCTCGTCCATAGCCGCTTTGCCCTGGTCGGATTTGACGATGGCAATAGCTTCGTCGCGCCGGCCTTCGCGCATTAACGCAACCGTGCTCGTCATTTCTTCGAGCTTAGCCGAGACGGCCCCGCCGATGGCCGCCATGGGTTCTTTCGCTTCCGGATAGGGGCTCAAAATCTCTTCAAGGCGGGCCAGGTAGTTCGGTGTTTCTGGCAAAGCCCGGTTGTAGGGCTCGAGATAACGTTCTTCTTCCGTCAGCAGGTAGCCGCGCTGCCCTGTTTCCAGATCCTGTAGCGCATTGCGCAAGTTAACGGTCGCAGATCGAGCCACGCGCGCTTGTGTCGTCTCTTCGAACCATTTCTGGTTCTGCTCCACGAGCCAGACCGTTGTGCCCACAATGGCGAGCAATGCCACAAAGCCGACCAGCAACAGCAGGGCTGTCGAGCGCACAAATGCATTGCTGGATATCGGCAATCGGGACCCCCTGTCTTGATGGTCACATTGCGCAAATTGGGTGCGCCATCAAGGGCAAACTGCTGACTTTATGCTCTTACGGAGGTCTGTCGCTCTATGAAGGGTCGGGCAGCAAAACGCCCGTTCGGCAATTTGCTGCCAAACGGGCGTGTGCATCGGTGCCAAAAGCACGCTTACAGGCCAGAAGCCTGCGCCTGGGTGACCAGGGGATTGAAATCAGCAAGAGCAGAGATATCGATGTCCTTTGGGGTGAACAACAGCGTTCCAAAAGCCACGACGGCTGCCAGCTTTGCCAGATTCCAGACTTTTTGTTTTCTGCGTATCGTCAGCATGGGCGCCTCCTGTGGTGGAGTAAATGCCCCGCTCCCGCGTGCGTTCCCGCTCAATTCTAAATTTAAGGTTAAAGGTCTGAGTCTAGGTCAGGAATCGGGTCTGGTTGCGCCTTCGCGGGCGTCTGAACAGTGTCCGCGCCTTATCGTCCCGAAGCCGATGGCCGCTTGAAGATGTCCGTTAGCGCCACCAGGGCCACAAGGTGTACCCGATCGGGGGTGCCCGGATCCTTGAGGCATCGCACATGGGAGGCCACGGTGAACCGGATTCCCATGCGTTCGCCGGATGCGGTGAAGTGCAGCCGCTGCGCGGCCGGATCATAACGCGACGCTGTGACCTTGAACTGCATCATGCTGAAAGCGATTAGAGCCAGCTGTGGTTCCGGCATTTGACCACCTGCGCACGGGGGCTGTCGAGCCCTGCTGTGCGAAGCTGGAACACAAACTGCCTTGCAACGGTTGATGGGGAATACCCCTCGAAAGGAGCAAGGCCATGGATCATTCCGCACACACGCGGCTCGCAACGACCGAACTCACGCCTCAAGTGCTCGAAGGTGCGACTATCTATGATGCCGGCGACCACAAGATCGGCACTGTGTCTCACCTTCATGGAAGTGGCGCTGCGACCCAAATCATCGTGGATGTCGGGGGCTTTCTCGGCTTAGGGGCCAAGCCGGTGGCGGTGCCCCTGCAACACCTTGAGTTCATGCGCGACGAGGCTGGCCATGTCCATGCCGTTACCAATTGGACCAAGGATCAGTTGCGCGACATGCCCGAGCACCACCACTGATCGCCCACCAACATGTGCAATCGTGAAAGGCAAACCCGATGACCCAACCAGACAGCAAGCCAGCCTCCGACAAACCCGCCAACAGCAAGCCGACCCAAGCTCAGCCGGGTCAGCAGCAGGACGATAATATCGACGACATGGGCCGTCCGGTGAACGATCCCAAAGGCAAGCCGGTCGATCAGCCGGTCAAGTGATAGATCGGTTCTCCGCAATTTTGCTGGCAAGGCAGGCGTCCACCTCGATAAGGTCTGCTCGTGATGCTGATCGGGAATCAGCGCGATTGGAGAAGGTGGACCTGCCTTGAGCTTTGTTTTTCCGCGCCGTGGGCGATCCTTGTTGCCGGGCCAGTGCTCGGACCTCGTCGTCATTGACCTCCAAGGTGCGCAGAACGTCGTGTTCACCGCACAAGAGATCATCGAAGCGCCGAACTGGTCACCGGACGGACAGTGGCTCGTGTTCAATGCCGGTGGCCTGCTCTACAAGATCAGCCCAGAAGGCGGCACGCCGGAACAAATCGACACTGGCGGCCTGAACGATCTCAATAATGATCACGTCCTGTCCCCTGATGGCGCGACCATCTATGTCAGCTCGGACGATGGGCACCTGTACGCCCTGCCATTTGAAGGCGGAACGCCCTGCCGTGTTTCCAACGAACATGCGACGCCACACCACTACTACCTTCACGGCATCTCGCCGGATGGCAAAACGCTTGCCTATGTCGCGGTTGAGCAGACCCAAGGCGAGCGAATGGTCAACATCTTCACCATTCCTGCCGCTGGCGGCGATGACACCCGTCTGACCCAGGTCAAGGTGCCCAATGACGGACCGGAATACTCGCCTGACGGACAGTGGATCTATTTCAACTCCGAACTGGCCGCAACCAAGCCCGGACATGCTCAGGTTTTCCGGATGCGAACGGACGGTAAGGGCATCGAGCAATTGACCTTCGATGAGCGCGTCAACTGGTTCCCGCACCTGTCGCCAGATGGCCAGACAGTCGCCTTCCTGAGCTATCCCGAAGGCACGACTGGTCACCCGCCTGACAAGGATGTCCTGCTGCGCTTGATGTCTCCTGACGGAAAAGACCAACGCACCATCGCCGAGTTCTTCGGCGGCCAAGGCACCATTAATGTGAACTCCTGGGCTCCTGACAGCCAACGGCTGGCCTATGTTGCCTACCCCCTCGATGGCGCCACGACGACAGCGTAAGGGGCGTTGGGGAGCGGGTCATTTCGAGCGCTTTGTAGCGGACGCTTTGAAGAAAGCTTCATAAGTGCGGGTCTAGTGTGGCGGCATGACCGAGAACGCCGCCCATCTGCGCCCTCAACCGATAGAAGCACAGCGCAGCTTGCCCGTGGGCAACGCGCTGCAGCTTGCTGTGGCCGAGCTTCTGGTCAACCAGGGCCTTCTGTCTCTTGTGGACTTGGCCGCTGCCAGCCGGGACAGCGCTGAATGGGGACATGAGCTTGCGCATGTCCTGATCGCCCAAGGCTATGTCGGCCGTTTCCACTACTACAAAGCTTTGGCCGAAGTTTACGGTCTGCCGTTTGTGGACTTGCGCGCATCGCCCAGCGATCCTGCCCTGCTCAGCCTTGATGACCGGATCGACTATACTGCGCGCAACCTTGTTCCCTGGCAGCGCGAGGACGAGACGGTGCTGGTGGCAACCACAGCCATTAGCGATGCTGCTCGCGAGTGGGCGAGTGCCCGTTTCGGCGACAAGTACCGTTTCGTCATCACCAGCCCGTATGACATCCTCTGGCAAACCCAGGCTGTGTTCCGCGAACGCGACAGCCATATGGCGCGCGAAGGGCTCTACGAGTGGAAGCCCGAGCATTCCGCCAAGTACACGGTCACGCCATCCCAGAAAACTACTATCCTCGTGTGCCTGGGGCTCGTGCTGCTCGCCTTGATCGCGGCGCCAATGCAGACCGCCGTTGTGCTCATGTCGGCAGCAACGGCCCTTTACACGTTGACCTTTGCATTCAAGTTCATCCTGACCTGCGTCGGATCGAGCCGCCGGGCCGATGTGGTGATCTCGGACGAGGCTGTGGCGAGCCTCTCCAACCGTGACCTGCCGGTCTACACGGTCCTGGTCCCCATGTACCGCGAGGCCCGCGTCCTTCCCTTGCTCGCCAAGGCGCTCAAGAACCTCGATTATCCCGCCTCCAAGCTCGAAGTGAAACTGGTTCTGGAGGAGGACGACAGCGAAACGATCGAGGCCGCCAAGGCGCTCAATCTGCCCGGAAATTTCGAAATCATCCGGGTTCCCGCAAGCCAACCCAAGACCAAGCCCAAGGCCTGCAACTATGCGCTGCAGTTCTGCCGCGGCGAGTTTCTGACCATCTATGATGCCGAGGACCAGCCAGAACCCGACCAGCTCAAAAAGGCCGTTCTGGCATTCAGGACCTCAGCACCGAACCTCGCTTGCGTGCAGGGGCGCCTCAACTATTTCAATCGCGGGGAGAACTGGCTCACGGCCATGTTCACCCTCGAATATTCGCAATGGTTCGATTTCCTCCTGCCTGGGCTCGACTACCTCAAGGTCCCCATTCCGCTGGGCGGAACGTCCAACCATTTCAAGCTTGCCGTGCTGCGGCAGGTCAATGGCTGGGATCCCTATAACGTCACCGAAGATGCCGATCTGGGCGTCCGTCTGGCGCAGGAGGGCTATACGGTCGGAGTGATCAATTCGACGACCTATGAGGAAGCCAATGGCGTGCTCCCCAGTTGGATCAAGCAGCGCTCGCGCTGGATCAAGGGTTATATGCAGACCTGGCTGGTCCACATGCGGCACCCCGTTCACCTCTACCGCTCCATCGGCCCGGTAGGCTTTTTCTCGTTCCACTTCTTTATCGGCGCACCGGCCTTCACCAATCTGCTCAACCCGATTCTTTGGGCCATCACCCTTCTGATGTTCGGCCTGCAACTGGTGCCGTTCGGCTGGCTATTCCCTGAGCCGTTCGGGAGCATGGCGCTGTTCAACCTGGTCGTGGGTAACCTATTCCTGATCTACTTCGGCGTCGTTGCCGCACTCAAGCGCCGCTATTTCGACCTGGTGCCCGTCGGGCTCACCCTGCCGCTCTATTGGGTTCTTCACTCGATCGCGTCCTACAAGGCGCTCAAGCAGTTGATCAGCAATCCTCACTACTGGGAAAAAACTGAGCATGGCACTTCGGCAATCACCCAAGCCAACCTGGCCGGGGCTACGAAGGAGCCGACCCCGTGACGGCCGCCGCTCCGTTCCGTCCATATGAGGGCTACAGGACCAAGCTGGCCCTGCCTGCCGGGCTCTTGCTTGCCGTCTTCTTGCTGCTGGCCGGCGGCAATCTTGCAGGCAGTGGGGCTCTTTCCTCCACCATTGCAGCTCATGCACTACCCAATTGGGAAGGCGGCAGCCTCTTCAGGCTGACCATGCAGTCGTTTGCGGGATGGATCGAACCCTTGGTGAGCAGACCAGCGGCTCTGATCCTGGTCTGGGTAGCGCTCGCGACCTTGATGGCTGCCATGTCCTATCGCATGCTGCGAGCCAATGACTGGCCGGCGTGGCAGGCTATTTGCGTGCTGGGTCTGATTGCCGGGCAGGGCACCATGCTCCTAGCGATCACAGCGGCTACCCCGGAATTCCTCCTGGTGGTGACGGCCGGAGTGCTGATCCCCGCCTGTCGGCGGCTGGAAGCGGTAGGCGATGTCCAGGCCATCATCAATTTCAGCCTGACCTTGCCCCTCTTGCTGCTCGCCGGACCACCCCTTGCAGTTCTGCTGCCCTTCTTTGTGCTTGTCGTTCCTCTGCGGGAAGAGGAAGCGCGTCACAACGCCAAGATATTTGCGGCCATGCTTCTTGTGGCAGAAATTCCCTTGCTGATCATCCTTGCAGGGGTGACAGCCATGGCCGCACGGGCGGGCATCGATCTCCAGACAATGATTGCGCCCTTTGGAGTTGCTTTCAAACGAAATGATGGAGCCGCCCTGCCAAGCCTTATGTTGATGGCAGCATGCGCGCCCGCCCTGCTGGCGCTGGTGATCCACCTCTTTGTTCCCGATCGGCGCCGCAAGATTTTCACCACCCTGCTTGCCCTGTTGCTGCCCATCTATCTTGGGATCGGCAATGCCACGTTCGGGTGGGGGTTCAGCCATTGGCTGCCCGCAACGGCCATGCTGGGCACCGTGCTGGGCTGGCTCTCCGCCACGCGCGTGCGATCCGGGCTGCGGGTGTTGACGCTGTTGCTGCTTTTGGCGGGTCTCCTGGCTAGCTGGGCACTGGCTGGCAACTGGGCCGAGCCGGAATGGCTTAGCGGGCTGATGCCCATGCGCCTCTTTGGATTCCAGCTGGGCTAGTCTTCCACAACAAGCGAACCCTTGACTCCGAACAAGAGCCGGCGACAACTGGCCGACCGCTTGGGAGACGATCATGATCATGCAAAAGTTTTGGACTGCGCCGGGCAAGGTATTGGCTGCTGCTGCCATGATGCTGATGGCAATGGGGGTAGTAAGCGCTCAGGAGGACGTTCCCGCTTTCGAGCCGGCAACGATCGTCGTGACCGCCGAGGATGGAACGGAAAGCCAATACACTGCCAGTGATCTTGGCATCTACGTTTCGACATCTGAAGGCTACGAAGGCATGCCAGCCACCACCAGCTTCAGCGTATCACTGACAGCAGTGTCGCCCATTGATGCGCAACTGCTCGAATGGTCCGCCCAGGCTGCCAAGAAAGGTCCCGAGCGTCGCGCCCTGGCTGTAAGGGGCAAAGTGCGGGACGCCTCGGGCGAACAGCGGGAGATCACCTACGACATCACCGAGGCTTATGTGACATCGTTTTCCGCATCGCACTCGAACTACGCCGAACCCAGTGTGACGCTGTCCCTGGCAGCAAGTAAGCTGGTCATCGACGGCGTGGCGATGAACTAGGAAAAATCCTGCCGGGAAGAGATTTCCTGGCCCGGCAGCGTTCCGGCGGGCGTGAGTTCATCCACGGCCCGGGGCAGGTCCTGCGCCAGGCGCGCCAAAAGCTCCTGCCTCGGCAAGCCCGTGCGCTCCGTCAACTCGTTCATGAGTTCTTCGCCCAGCGCCCGTTCCAGCTCGCTTTCGCCAACCGGTTCGTTGGCGCCGCTGCTGACCCAGCTCCGTGCTGTCTTACCCAGGCCGTTCTGCTCGAAGTGCTCCATCAAGCTGCCCAGCGCGCCGCTCAACGCGCCACCCACAGCTGTTCCGCCGAACAAGCCGCCAAGCCCACCCGCCGTGCCCTGGCTCACGCTGTCAAGCAGTTCATCGGTCTCATCGTGAGCCTGGCCCAAGTTCACCGCGGAACTCGCCGCATTGTCGTTGGCAGGCGGCGTCAGGGTCTGGGTGAAAAGTTCGGTAAGCCGGTCACGGTTCTGCAGCCCAGCCACGACGAGAAGGCTGAGCAGGGCCGTAAGGGATGGAAAACCTGGTGCCATTCTGAAGCCGTTCCTTTTCCTACGCTGTTCCGCACTGGCCTTTGGATTGCACGACCAGGCTCAAGCCGATGATCTCTTATCCTCGTCGCTGCCATTGTTGCCGATCTCGCGCTCGAACGCATCCAGGGCGTCGGCGACCTTCATCGCAACAGTTGGGTTGCCATCTGCCTCGGACTTGGCCTGCTCGTAATTGGTGAGCTCCTGCGCGCTGATCCCGGCACGCGCCGCCAGATCATCGACACTGACGCCCAGCAGTTCCCGTCGATCTCTGTCGGATGCAGGTGATCTGTCGCTGATCGGAATAGGCATGGCGCTGATCCTCGTAAGCTGGAGGAGTCTCCAACGCAGCGGAGCAGGTTGGGTTCAATCAAGCTCGCGCCAAGTCACACCGCCATTTTTGGGGCAGGGTTTTGGCTTACTGAGGAGCAACTGGAAGCGCCCGTTTGTGTGCAGTTCCTGTGTAGGTTGTTAAAATGCGGGCTTGTGCGACCGCGTCGATACTCTTGCCTTCAAGGAAGTCATCGATCTGCTCATAGGTGACCCCATAAGCGTCTTCATCCGGGCGCAAGGGCTTGAGGTTCTCGAGGTCCGCCGTCGGCACCTTGAGCACCAACCCCTCTGGCGCTCCCAGATGGGCAGCGACAGCGCGAACACGACGCTTGTTCAAGCCAGCAAGAGGCAGGATGTCCGCGGCGCCGTCGCCAAACTTGGTGAAGAAGCCCATGAGCGCTTCCGCCGCCTGATCAGTTCCGATGACGAGCCCGCGTGTGGCGCCAGCAATGGCGAACTGGGCAATCATGCGCTGCCGGGCCTTGATGTTGCCAAGGATGAAGTCCTCCCGGGCAGCATCCTCGAACTGCAGCCCACCGGCTTTGAGGGCAGCCAGCATGGCGTCTGCCGCTGGCTTGATGTCCACTCTCTGCACCTCGTCAGCGCCGATGACATCCAAGGCGCGCTGCGCATCATGTTCATCCGCCTGAACGCCATAGGGCAGGCGTACTGCAATGAACCGTGCATCGTAGCCGGACGACCGCAGCTCGGCGACAGCGTTCTGGGCCAGGAGCGCCGCGCAGGTTGAATCCACCCCGCCGCTGATCCCCAGAACATAGGTCTTGAGGCCCGATGCACGCAAATAGGTGCTCAGGAAGTCAATGCGTCGACGCACTTCCGCCTGTGCGTCGAACTCCGCGGTGACACCCAGCTCTTTGGTGATGGCTTCCTGCTCGCCCATAAACGTTCATTCCCTTGCTTACAGCATTCCCTCCAGACGAGCCGCGATCAGCTCGCCGGTGGTGACCGTCTCGACCTGCATGCCAAATCGGCTGGAGTAGATCTCCAGCATGGCATCGTGCGTCGTGTCGGCTCCTGAACAAACGGCATCCGACACGATGATCACCCGGTAGCCACGATCGATTGCCCCCATGACAGCGGCCAGAACGCAGACTTCCGTCTCGGCTCCCGAGATGATCAGTGTATCAATGCCCGAAGCCTTGAACCGTTCATCCAGTGAGCCAGCCCACGGCGACAGGATCATCTTGTCTTCCAGCTGCGCCGGCGGAACGAACTTCTGAAGGTCGGGCAGGAGATTGACCAGTTCAGGATCAAGGTGCTCGAGCGTCAAGCTGGACCAACGCTCATAATATCGGCGCCAGGTGCCCCCAGCCTGGTCAGCTGTTTTTGGCGGGATGAAGCGAGTGAACACAGTCCGAGTGGGATCGAGCTCCACCACGCTGACCACCAGGGGAAGGACCCGCGCCATCCACGGCGTGTGCCATTGGGTTTCTTCAGCGAACATGCGCTGCATGTCGATGCAAAGATGGGCCCAGCGGTCTCCAAGTGGACCAAACCGCAGTCCACCCTCAGTTTGGCTCGATAAAGTGAGATCAGTCACGACGGCGTCGCCTCTTTTCCAGATCCGAGCGCTTCCGGCTCGAAGTGGACTGGTAATCGGTCGGAAACCCAGAGTGTTCCGCCATGCCTGTCCGGCACCGCATAGTTTAAGCGGTTTGGCTGAGGGAAGGGGCCTTGTTTCTAAACCACTGAGGCTGAGTGATCGCCCAAGGCTATCCACAAACCGGTAGCTTACGTCGAGCAAGCGTCCTGATTATTCAGCAAGCGCTCGAAATGGAGCGGGTGAAGGGAATCGAACCCTCGTCATCAGCTTGGGAAGCTGCTTCTCTACCATTGAGATACACCCGCAACAGGGCGATAGATGCGGCAAAATGGGGTGGGCGTCAAGCCGGTCTGCGGCTCAGCCGGCGAACGGCTTGAAATGCTTGGAGAGCTTGAGGCTCTGTGCCTGATAATTGGAGCCGGACGCCGTGCCATAGAGCCGATCAGGCGCTTCCACCAGCCGTTCATAAACTAGACGGCCAATGGTCTGGCGATGGCCGAGGAGGAACGGCACTTCGCGGCTGCGCACTTCCAGCACTGCGCGGCTGCCCGTGCCGCCAGCCTCCGAATGCCCAAAGCCGGGATCAAAGAAACCGGCATAGTGGACGCGGAATTCACCCACGAGCGGATCAAACGGCACCATCTCGGCAGCATGGCTGGGCGGCACATGCACGGCTTCGTCCGACACCAGGATATAGAACTCATCCGGATCAAGGATGAGCTCGTCCCGGCCGCGGCTATAAAGCGGATCCCAAAAGTCGAGCACATCCAGCGCCGCCTTCTTGTCGACATCCACCACCGCCGTATGCCGGCGCGAGCGGAAGCCCACGAGCCCACCGCGATCCTGCCCCTTGAGGTCGATCGAGAGCGCAACCCCATCGCCTACCTGCACGGAATGGTCGAACACCAGCGTGTCGCTGGCATGCAATGCCTGATGCTCGGCGGCTGTCAGCCTGTTGTCGCCACACCGGAAGCGCATCTGACTCAGCCGCGATCCGGTCCGGGCCAGGATGGGGAAGGTCCGCGGGCTGATTTCGAGGTAAAGCGGTCCGGTATAGCCAGCCGGCATCTGGTCGAAACCACGCGCACGATCACCGATCACGCGGGTGAACACATCGAGGCGGCCCGTGGAACTCTTGGGATTGGCCGAGGCACTGACCCCGTCGGGCAAGGCGAGGCTTTCCTGTAGCGGCACAAGATAAACGCAGCCGCGCTCCAGCACGGCACCCTTGGTGAGGTCGACCTCGTGCAACTTGAGCGCCTCGATCCGCTCGGCGACGGAACGGGAAGGACCTGGAAGAAAGCTCGAGCGCACGCGATAGGCAACATCGCCCAATCGCAGATCGAGGCTGGCGGGCTGCACCTGGTCAGGGTCGAAGGCCCGAGCGGAGACGATCGCGTCCTGTTGGGCCAGCAACTCGATCAACCGCGCCGGAAAGACGCCTTGCGGCCAGGCTTGTTGTGTGTCCATGGGGTGTCCCGGGTGGTGCTGGCTGTTCCTACTGTTATTGACGACACGAGGCAATTGGCTTTAGATCGCGCTCCAGTGGTGATTTGGCCGGTCGCTTGCAGCCACTTAAAAGAAATCGCTAAAGACCGTTGGAACCGGCCGCCATTTGCGTGCCGGTTTTTTGTTGTGAAAGTGCGACCATGTCCAAGGCTAACAACCCGCTCAACGATCCAGCGCGCCGCTCGGCTGAAACGCAGCTGGTCCATGGCGGCACCAACCGGTCCAACTTCAACGAGACCAGCGACGCCCTGTTTCTCACATCGGGCTATAGCTATCCGAGTTCCGAACATGCTGAGCAGTTGTTCAAGGGCGAGATCCCGGGCGGGCACAACTACTCCCGCTTTGCCAACCCCACTCTTGATGTATTCCAGACGCGCATGGCGCTGCTGGAAGGAGCCGAAGCGGGTCGTGCCTTTGCGAGCGGCATGGCCGCAGTGACCAATGCCGTGATGAGCCAGGTCAAGGCCGGCGACCACATCGTGGCGTCCCGCGCCTTGTTTGGCGGCTGCCGCTTTGTGGTGGAAGACTTCATGCCGCGCTGGGGCGTGACCTCGACCTTGGTGGACGGACGCGATCCGGAAAACTTCGCCCGCGCCATGCAGCCCAATACCAAGCTCGTCTTCATTGAAACACCGACCAATCCAACACTCGAGCTGGTGGATATCAAGGCTGTCGCCGACATCGCCCATGCCAACGGCGCCGTCTTGATCGTGGATAATGTGTTCGCAACGGCCTTATGGCAAAAGCCTTTGGAGCTGGGCGCAGATCTCGTCACCTATTCAGCGACCAAGCATATCGACGGTCAGGGCAGGGTGTTGGGTGGCATCGTCCTGGGCTCCAAGAAGCTCATCGAAGGCGATGTGCACACCTTTCTGCGCCAAACGGGCGCAACGCTCAGCGCGTTCAACGCCTGGGTGCTGCTGAAGGGGCTTGAAACCTTTCCCTTGCGTGTCCGCCAGATGACCGAGAGCGCCGCCAAGGTCACCGAAGCACTGGCGAGCCATCCCAAGATCGAGCGGGTGATCTATCCCCATCACCCCAGCCATCCACAATACGACCTGGCCAAACAGCAGATGCAAACCGGCTCGACGCTGATTGCTCTGGAGGTCAAGGGCGGCCAGGAGGCGGCCTTTACCCTGTCGGATTCGCTGTCAGTCTTTCTCATCTCCAACAATCTGGGCGATGCCCGTTCCATCATCACCCATCCACGCACCACGACCCACCAGCGTCTGAGCGAGGAAGCACGGCTTGAAACCGGAGTGACGCCGGGCCTGCTGCGTCTGTCGATCGGCTTGGAGTCCAGTGACGACCTCATTGCCGATCTGATGTATGGTCTGGATCAGGTTTAGCCGAGCAAGGATGTTGCCCGTGACGCACCCCCACCCAACCTCCCCCGCAACGGGGGAGGGGCCGCCTCGTGTGCGTTGCACCATTCTGCCTCCCCCGCCACGCTTCACCTCCCCCTACAAGGGGGAGGCCGGGTGGGGGTGGAGCCGCTGGCTTTGCGCTTTGGTCTTGATGCTGATGGCCGCTCCCGCCTTCGCCCAGGCCTTGCCCTACCACGCCGATCCAAGCGCCCGCGAAATTTCGCCGACGCTATCGCCGGTCCCGGCCATCCGCTTCCTGACCACGGCAGATTTCCCGCCCTTCAACTTCCGCGATGCCGGGGGCGAACTCATCGGCTTCAATGTCGATCTAGCCCGCCGCATCTGCACCGAGGTCAATGTCGCCTGCACCATCCAGGCCTGGCCGTGGGAGCAGGCTGCCGATGCCTTGAGCGACAGCCAGGGGGATGCGCTGATCGCTGGGCTCGACATGAGCCCCGAAAATGGCGCGCGCTTTGACTTCTCCGCCGTCTACATGGCTTTGCCCGGGCGCTTTGTCACGCGCCTGCCCGATGTGGAAGGGTTCAGCGCCGATGCGCTTGCTGGCAAGACCGTGGCCGTGCGCACGGGCAGCGCCCACGAGGCCTTCATGAAGCGCTACCTGCCTAGTGCCAGGCTTGCCGGCTTTGCCACGGAACTGGATGGTCTCAAGGCCGTCCAGGACAATGCAGCCGACGCCTTCTTCGGCGACGGCATGCGCTCGTCATTCTGGCTCAACGAAAATCTCGACTGCTGCGGCTTTGCGGGCGAACCCTATTTCCGCCCGGCCCTGTTCGGGGAAGGCCTTTCCATCGCGGTACCCGCGGGCAACGACCCCATCCGGCACGCCATTGATTGGGCCCTCATCAAGCTCAAGGACAATGGCACGCTCGACGAGCTTTACCTCCGCTGGTTCCCGGTCGGTTTCTACTGAGGCATGCGGCGGTGCCGCGCCCGCGCGGCCACTTCAATCGCTGCCGTGGTGAGCCGGTCCAGATCAAGCTTGTCGCGGAGCAGTTCCAGATAGCGAAGTTCTTCCTGCTCCAGGTGAAGATCAACCGAAGCCACTTCCACGGCAACCGCGTAGGCCGTATCCTGCAACTTCTTGGGCAAGGCGGCGATGGCCTCATCCATCACCTGGTCGAGCCCGCCCGGGCCGTTGAGCTTGTCGGCGCAGGCATTTGCCACCGCCATCAGGCGGTTCTTGTCGAACCCTTCGAACACCGGCAGCCGCCCAATCAAAGCCTGGATCCGAACCAGTTCCCTTTCGGTCATCTCGCTATCGGAAGAGGCCGCCAGGATCATCAGGTGAATGAGCGCGTCATGGGCTTGGTTGGGCATCAAACGGGTCCGGTTGGGCGTTGCACGCGCCAACAGGTAGGCGGCGCGGGAAGGCTTGGCAAGAAGTTGCGACATTGACGTCGCTGGCAGGGAATGCAACACACCGCCATTCCATTGTTCCTGAAAGGCATGAGCCCCTTGTCGCCCGCTTCCTTGCCCCCGCTCGACCCCGCGTTTTTCGATGCTGCCCAGACGGCCAAGGCCTGGCCGTTCGAAGAAGCACGCAAGCTGGTCAAGCGGCTGGAAAAGTCGGGCAAGGGCGAAGCACTGTTCGAGACCGGCTATGGTCCCTCGGGCCTGCCCCATATCGGCACGTTCGGCGAAGTGGCCCGCACTACCATGGTGCGCACGGCCTTTCGGCTGCTGACGCGCGACCAGGTGCCCACGCGCCTCTTGTGCTTTTCCGATGATCTCGATGGCATGCGCAAGATCCCGGACAATGTGCCCTCCAAGGAGGCTATGGAGCCACACCTGCAAAAGCCCTTGACCTCGGTGCCGGACCCCTGGACCAATGAGTTCACAAGCTTTGGCGATCACAACAACGCCATGCTGCGCCGGTTCCTCGATACGTTCGGGTTCGACTACGAGTTCGCCAGCGCCACCGAGTACTACCGCTCCGGCAAGTTCGACGCGGTGCTCCTGCGCGCCGCCGAGCGCTATGACGACATCATGAAGGTGATGTTGCCAACGCTTGGGCCTGAGCGCCAGGCGACCTATTCGCCCTTCCTGCCGATCTCCCCGATCTCGGGCCGCGTGCTTTACGTGCCCATGAAGGAAGTCAACGCCAAGGACGGCACGATCACCTTTGCCGACGAGGACGGCCGCGACACCACCGTGCCGGTAACGGGCGGCCATGTGAAGATGCAGTGGAAGCCCGATTTCGGCATGCGATGGGCCGCGCTGGACGTGGACTTCGAGATGTTCGGCAAGGACCACCAGACCAATGCTGGCATCTATGACCGCATCTGCGAAATCCTGGGCGGCAAGGCGCCCGAGCACTATGTGTTCGAGCTGTTCCTCGATGCCGAGGGCCAGAAGATCTCCAAGAGCAAGGGCAATGGTCTGACCATCGACGAATGGCTGAGCTATGCCAGCACGGATAGCTTGGGGCTCTACATGTTCCAAAAGCCCCGCACGGCCAAGCGCCTGCACTTCGACGTCATTCCGCGGGCCGTGGACGAGTATTATAGCTTTATCGCAGCCTACCAGGCGCAAGACCCTGCCGCTCGCCTCGAGAACCCGGTTTTCCACGTCCACTATGGCGCGGTGCCGAGCCCTGATGTGCCGCTGAGCTTTGCCCTGCTGCTCAATCTCGTGGCCACGGCAAATGCCGAAGACACCAAGGTCATGTGGGGCTTCATTGGCCGCTATATTCCCGGTGCCACGGCTGCAACCCATCCCGAGCTCGACAAGCTTGCCGGCTATGCTGTTCGGTACTTCAATGACAAGGTCAAGCCGTTCAAGACCTATCGCGCGCCTTCGGAGCAGGAACGCGCCGCCTTGCAGGACCTGCATGATCGCCTCGCTGGGCATGAGGGCTCCACCGATGGCGGGGCGCTGCAGGACATCGTTTACGCCGTGGGCAACGAGCACAAGTTCGAACCCCTGCGCGATTGGTTCAAGGCGATCTATCAGGTCCTCCTGGGCGACGACCAAGGCCCGCGCTTCGGCTCGTTCATCGCCCTGTTCGGCGTGGCAGAAACCCGCAAGCTGATTGCGGACGCTCTGGCAGGCAAGATGCTGGAAGGCTAACCGCACCTTGCTTCAATGCCGGGAGAGCCTTATCGTCAGGTTCGGTTTGAGGCTTTTGGCATGACAGAAAACTATCTCGTGACCGCACAATGGGACGGCGAGGCAAAGGTCTGGGTCGCAATCAGTGATGACGTGCCAGGGCTTGTTACCGAGGCCGCTACCTTGGACGAGCTTTTCAAGCGTGTTGTCGCCGTCGCTCCGGAACTGCTCGAGGACAATGGCCTGTCACAAAAAGGTGCCGGCACTATCGACATGCATGTCGTATCCGCATTCAGCCTCTCAGCCGCTGAGTAAATGGTTCGAGGCTTCTACGGGCAGATCGTTGATGCACTGCGCGCTGCTGGCTGCACCTTCAAGCGAGTTGGGAAGGGTGACCATGAAATATGGTTCAGCCCGATCACAAACCGCACCTTCACCGTCGACCGGGGTAGCTTGTCGCGTCACACTGCCAACGCCGTGATGAAGCAGGCGGGCCTAAGCAAGCGGTTCTGAGCTTCTAATAAGCTGGTCTACTGGCTCGCCCAAATGATCCGGGCAATCCATTCCACATCAACCAGATCAACGATGCGCGGTTCATACGCTGTGTTGATGGACGCAAGCTCGATCTGCTTGTTGGTCTGGCGCGCCAGAACCTTGACCATCACTTCCCCATCGCGCGTTTTGACCACAACCCTGTCGCCCCGCCGCACGGCCTCGGTCGGCGAAACCACGATCCGGTCTCCCTCCCGATAAAGCGGCTCCATTGAGTCCCCGGTGACTTCAAGGGCATAGATCCCGCCTTCTCCAGGCTTTGGAAGGTCAATCTCTTCCCATCCCTGTCCGGCAGGAAAACCTGCACTATCGAAAAAGCCTCCCCCGCCAGCCCGTGCCAGACCCAGCAAGGGCACTGTTTGGTTCACCGGAGGATTGTCGTTCATATGAAGAAAGGTTCCGCCAGCCAAAAAGCTTTCAAAGCTTTCGCCAGTGGCTTCGAGAATTTTTGAGAGGCTTTCCGTGGAGGGCCAGCGCTCGCGCCCGTCCTTGCTGATCCGCTTGGAAATGTTGAATGCTGTAGGATCAAGACCCGCAATCTTGGCCAGGGCCGAAACAGAGAGCCCTTGGCGCCGCGCCAAGGCATCAATGCCGTCCCAAATAGCCTGATGCGAAAGCATGCAGCATTGCCCAAAAAGGAAAAACGTCTTATCGCCTGAATTTAATCCTATTTGCCCCAATTCACAAGCGGCAAAACAATGCCGCCAGCTTGCGCGCTTCGGTGGTGCTCATTAGGGTCCCGCTTATGAGCACACCCGAATATATCTACAAGATCGCGACCCAAGCGAGCTATTCCGCCGCGCGCCAAAGCGGCACCTATGAGGGTATGCCGGTCGACCATGCCAGCGGCTTCATGCACTTTTCGACCGCCGAACAGCTGCCCGACACCCTGCGCCTCCATTTCGCGGGTCAGTCCAACCTCGTCTTGCTCGCAGTGCCGACATCCGCCCTTGGTCCAGATCTGGCATGGGAGCCGTCCCGGGGCGGGGCCTTGTTCCCTCATCTTTACGGCAGGCCGCTACAAACCAGCGCTGTTGCCTGGGAGGCGCCACTCAGCGTTGCTGCCGATGGATCGTGCACCTTGCCCGAGGCTGTCCGGTGATCTTTTCTGCCCTTTCGCCGCTCCTGCGCCATCCGTTTGTCTCGGGCCTGACCCAGCAAGCCCTTCTCAAGATGGATGCCGAAACGGCACACGGCGCCACGATCTCGGCACTCAAGCTTGGCCTGGCTCCCGAACAGGCCGCTCCTGATCCGGCTGAACTGAATACGATCCTGTGCGGCCTGCAGCTCAGCAACCCCGTTGGCATGGCGGCCGGCTTTGACAAAAACGCCGAAGTGCCACGCCCGCTAGGGCTCATGGGGTTTGGCATGGTAGAAATCGGCACGGTGACGCCGCGTCCCCAAGCCGGCAATCCCAAGCCGCGCCTCTTCCGCATTGAACAAAGCGAAGGCGTGATCAACCGCATGGGCTTCAACAATGAAGGCCATGACGCAGCCTTTGAACGGCTAAGGGACCTGCGCGTCCCGGCCATCCTCGGGGTCAACATCGGCGCCAACAAGGACAGTGACGATTTTGTGGCCGACTATGTGAAGGGCGTAGCACGCTTCGCTGACATCGCCGATTACCTCACGGCCAATATCTCCTCGCCAAACACGCCTGGCCTGCGCAACCTCCAAGCGGATGAGGCCCTGCGACGCCTCCTCGGCGAAATCCTTGCTGCCCGTGCCAAAGCCCGGACCCGCGTGCCAGTATTTCTCAAGATCGCGCCCGACCTGGATGAAGCGGCCCTCGACGGCATCGCCAAGGTTGTGCTCGCCACCGATCTCGACGGCCTCATCGTCTCCAACACCACCATCACCCGGGACAATGTTGCCGGCCAGGAGAACGCCGGGGAAACCGGCGGCTTATCCGGCAAGCCACTATTTGTCCTGTCCACCCAGCGCCTCGCACAGATGCGTCAAAGGCTTGGCAAGCTGCCGATCATCGGGGTTGGCGGCATCCATTCGCCGCAATCAGCCCTGGCCAAGATCGAGGCAGGAGCGGATGCCATCCAGCTTTATTCCGCTCTCGTATTTGGCGGCCTTGACCTGCTCGACCGCATCAAGCAAGGCCTCGTAACTGCTGTGCGCACCCGGGGCAAAAGCAACATCGCTAATCTGGTCGGCACGCGAACAGCGGATTGGGCCGAGGGCAGGGCCACGCTCTAGACCAAAACTCAGGCTTTCTCGGTTCCCACCGAAATCAAGGCTTCGAACTGCCCATCCTCAATCCGGGCGGCCGCAATCACCGCCTGGGTGCGGCTGTCGACATCGAGCTTCTGCAGAATGGCCGACACATGGGCCTTCACCGTCGCCTCGGAGATGGCGAGCTCATAGGCGATCTGCTTGTTCATGAGCCCATCGCTCAGCATCATGAGGACCCGCACCTGTTGCGGCGTCAGCGTCGCCAGGCGCCGCATCAAGGCGGTGTGGTCATCATCGCCGCCCACCACCGTTCCGTCCGGCACAAAGATATCGCCCGACAGCACCGTCTCGATGGCGCGGCGGATCTCGGTCGGCCCGACGGATTTGTGCAGGTACCCGGCGGCGCCCAGCTCGAACGCCCGGCGCACCACGGTGCTGTCCTCCACGGCCGAAATGATCATCACTGGAATATCGGGATATTGCGCCCGCAGCAGCAGCAGCCCTGAAAATCCACGCACGCCCGGCATGTTGAGATCGAGCAGCACCAGGTCGCAGTCGCGGTCGGCATCGAGAGCGGCGCTTAGCCCGTTGAGGTCTCCCGCCTCCTCCACGCTCACCGTGGCGTCACCGCCTGCCAGCGTCTGCCGCAAGGCCGCGCGGAACAGGGGATGGTCGTCAACGATGATAATGCGGCGGCGCGTCATAGTCTTTGGCCCCTCCGAGGGCAGTGGCATTCCCACTCATGAGTCCCAGCTTAACGAGCTAAGGGCTTGCAAAACAGCTGTTTTGGCTGGTCACATTTGCATATTGGGTCAATGCTTAACGGGTTCTTTACCATGTTTTCCCAAGAGTAGCGCTTAGACCTTCGTGTTGCTTCGCGGAGGAACCGTCTCTTTTGCGACAGGTAAGCTCATGGCCCGCGCCTATTCCATCCACGACGATGCCGATCTGCCCAGCGACCCGCAGCCCGGCCAGTGGCAGGCCTTGCGCGGCGAGCTTGTCGCCTTGCTCGACCAGGTTGAAGGCCGCTATGCCCGGCCCGAGGAGCCCGAACCCGAACCGGCTCTGGCCGGACTGACCCAGCGCGTGCGCAACCTGCGCGATCAGGTTGTTGGTCCCGAGCCCACCGTCCGCCGCCAGGAAGCCTTGCGCACCGTCAAGCGCGCCGTGGATCGCTTCAGCGATCGGGAAGATGAAACCGTGCGTGGCCAACAGGAAACCCTGAGCAGGGCCATCGCCGAGATTCGCGGCCGGCAAGGCCCGCGCCAGGCGCCGGCGGCACCTGAAATGCGCGCACCGGCCAATGGTGAATTGCGTGAGCTTAACACGCTGGTGGGTGGCCTGTCCGGTCGCCTCGAACGGCTTGAAACCGAGCTCAAGTCGCAGCGCACCGGCAATGGCGTGCGCGAGATCGCCGGCCAGGTGGAGCAACTCACTCATGTGGTGGAACTGCTGGCCGGCGCAGTGGGTGAGACAGGTCAGGTCAAGCGTCTCGAATCCCAGATCGGCGCCTTGGCGGCGCTGATCCACCAGGCGCCCAAGGTCGACCTCAGCACGATCAACAAGCGGCTCGACGATGTCTCGGCCACGGTCGGCAAGCTCGCTGAACTGCAAGCCCAGCAGATGGAGCGCGAGATCGTGCGCGAAGATGCGCGCGCCGCCGAGCCCAAGCCCGAGCCCGCCAGCGTCTTGATGCCATCCATGGAGGCCATCGAGACCAGCGTCCGCAACGTTTACGACCGCATCGATTCCATCGAACGGAACGTCGCCCTGTCTTCGGGCGATTTCGAACGCCTAACCGGTGAAATGGCCAGCTTCACCAAGGCCATGAAAGACCAGACTACCGCGCCCACCAAGCTGGTTTCCAAGCTCGACGCGATCACCAAGTCCATCAACGAGCTCCACACCGCCAATGGCGACGTGGCTGGCTTGCGCGATGATTTGGCAACCTTGCGCGATGCTGTTCTCCAGGGCATGGAGCCGCGCTTCAGCCGTATCGAAACCCAGATCGAGCAGTTGTCGGAACGCATGAACGTGCCGGCTGACCAGAGCGAAGTAGAAAACCAGCTCAAGCTCCTGATGCAGCGCATGGACGAAACCGGCGCGCAGCTCGATGGCCTGGCCAAGCTTTATTCCACGCCCTCCGACGCTGCCGAGCTCGAAGCCATGGCGACCCTTGTGGCCGAGCGCACCAGCGATGCCATGACTCGCAAGGCGCCGGCCCCAGTTGCCATGTTTGGCCCCGATAGCCTCAAGAGCATCGAAGACCGCATCCACGGCCTGATCAAGACGGCCGGCAAGGGTCCGGACTACGAAACCATCGCTTCGATGGTCGCTGAAAAAACCTCCGCCGCCGTAGCCAAGTCGGCGCCCAAGCCAGGCCAGCCCAATATCAGCGAAGAAAGCATGAGCGCGCTGGAACAGCGCGTCACGGCCATTCTCAACACCACGGGCCGCGAAACAGCCGAACGGCTGGCGCGCCTCGAGGCCGCATTAGCCGCCCGCTCCGAACAGGTTAGCGAACACTCCAAGAGCTCGCGCGCCCCGGCCGAAACGCCAGCGGCGAAGATCGACTTAGAGCCGGCTTTCAACCCGGAAACAGCACCTGCCGCGACCACGGGCAAGCTCGATGCCATGCTGATGGCGCTGGCGGCCAAGCAGGCCGGTGATGACCGGGACGCCATGCCGGCAAACCCTGCCGAGGACGCGCCGCTGGTCGATCCTGGCTTTGGCCATGCCGATCCTGATTGGGCCGCGTTCCAGGCCAAGATGGGCAGCCACGAGCTCCGGGCAGCCGAGCCGGCTCCTGCGCCGCGTCCCCAGGCCGCGGCACGCCCGAACTTCAATCCAAGCGAAATCGAGCGACCCGTCCGGCCGCAGTCGAGCTTTGCGTCCGACAGCGACCCCTTTGCAGCGCCAGCTACTCCCGCGGCTGCGCCCCAGGTCGAAGTGCCGCCTGCGCCAAGCAATACCAGCACTTTCGTCGCTGCCGCCCGCCGTGCCCAGCGGGCCCGGCAGGAAGGATCGGCGCCTTCGGAAAACGCCCTCTCCTCGTCGGCCATGGGTCGCGCTTTTGCTCGGCTCCGTCCGTCCAAGCTTGCGGTCGAAGCACCTGCGGTGGAGGCTCCGGCAGAAGCAAAAGCCAGCAAGCCGCCCAAGAGCGAAAAGAAGGCAAAGCCAGCACGCGAAAAGGCAGTGCGCGAGGTCGCGCCCGAGCCCGTGGCGCCGAGCTTCGGCGAGACGGCCGAAGACGCTCCTGCCCAGCCAGGCTTCCTCACCCGCTACCGGCGTCCGCTTCTTCTGGCTGCAGCCCTGGCCACGGTGTCGGTGCTGACGCTCAACCTCATCCTGCAGCGCTCTGCCGAAACGGCGCCGGCGGCGACACCGGCCGAAACGGTCGCTCCCGCGCCCGAAGCAGAACCGGTCGCCGAACAAGACGTTTCTCTGGTCAGGCCCGAGCCGCGCGTCATCGACATGGTTGACGATACGGCAACGGGCTCCATCAATCCCGCCAGCGCCACGACCTTCAGCAAGCCCGCCGCTGTGACGCCTATGCCATCGACCCTGGTCGCGAGCGCTGCCGAGCCGTCCATACCCATGGAACCCTTGGTTGCCCCGGACGCCATTGCTCCGGAGACAACGGGCAGCATTGGCCCCGATGTACCGGCCGAGCCGATCGCCTTCGACATGCCAGCAGAATCGGTTGGCCCGCTGGAATTGCGTCAGGCCGCTGCCGATGGCGATGCCCGTGCTCAGTTCGAGGTCGCTGCCATCTTCACCGAAGGCCGCGCTGTCGAGCAGGATTACGCCGAAGCCGCCAAGTGGTACGAGCGTGCCGCAGCCCAGGGTCTCGCGCCCGCGCAATACCGGTTGGGCAACCTTTATGAAACCGGCACAGGCGTCGAAAAGAACCTCGAGACGGCCAAGCTCTGGTACCAGCGCGCCGCTGAAGCCGGCAACCGCATGGCCATGCACAACTTGGCCGCCCTTTATGCCAGCGGGCAGATGGGCGAGCAGGAATTTGAAAGCGCGGCTGAATGGTTCCAGCAGGCCGCTGCCCGCGGCATGACGGATTCCCAGTTCAACCTGGGCATGCTCTATGCTCGCGGCCTGGGCCTCCCGCAGGATTTCGAGCAATCCTTTAAATGGTTCTCGCTGGCCGCCAATAGCGGGGACGCCGACGCGGCCAAGGCGCGCGATGACATTGCCAAGTCGCTCAATGCCGATGCGGTGGGTCGCCTCAGTGCCGAGGTCGCCGGCTGGAAATCCGAGTCGATCGATCTCGCCGCCAACTATGCGCCCCTGGGCACCTGGTCCAAGGAGTTTGACCCCGGCGAAACCATCACCACGCAGGATGTGGTCGCCAAGGTGCAGCAGGCACTGGCCCGGCTCGGGTTCGATGTCGGCACGCCCGATGGCCTTGCCGGCCCCAAGACCATCGATGCCATCAAGGCCTTCGAGCGCAGCACCGGCATGAGCGAGATCGGCACCATCAACCCGCGCCTGCTTGCCGTTCTGGGCAGTCAGCCCGTCTGACATCAAAGCTTGGTTTGACACCAGCCGGTGCCAGACCTAAGCGGAGCATGCATGGAAGGTTCTCGCCACATGGCGGGAGCCTTTGACCTATTGTTGACGCACATGCCCCTATGGTGGATGGGCGTGCCAACCAGTTCGAACGGAACCAGATCTTGCAGGTTTATCTGCCGATCGCCGAGCTTTCCGTAAACCTCTTCTTTCTTGTGGGGATCGGAGGGGCGGTTGGGTTTTTGTCCGGATTGTTCGGCGTCGGCGGCGGATTTCTCCTGACGCCCTTGCTGATCTTTTCGGGTGTTCCGGCGCCCGTGGCTGTGGCCTCGGTGACGGGGCAGGTGGTCGCAGCCTCGACCTCTGGCGCACTCAGTCATTACCGACGTGGCGGCATCGATCTGCACTTGGCGATGTATCTGGTGCTCTCAGGCATTCTGGGCGCCTTCGGCGGTGTCGCGACCTTTGCCCTGCTGCGCGATGCGGGGCAGCTGGACCTCGTCATTTCCCTGGGCTTCCTGATCCTCCTGGGATCCGTCGGCGTCCTGATGCTGATTGAATCCTCGCGCGCCCTGCTGCGCACGCGCAAGGGCGTGGTGGTCCGCGAGCGCCTGCCCAACCAGCACAGCTGGATTCACGGGCTGCCCATGCGCGTGCGGTTCAAGAAGTCGCGACTGTATATCAGCGTCCTGCCCGTGCTCCTGATCGGGCTGTTCATCGGCTTTGTCGGCTCGCTCCTCGGCATTGGCGGCGGCTTCATCATGGTTCCCGCCCTGGTGTACCTGCTGCGCGTGCCCGGCAGTGTCGTAATCGGCACCTCGCTCGCCCAGGTCGTGGCGATGATGGCCGCGACGACCATCCTTCATGCCGTCCAGAGCCAGAGCGTTGATATCCTTCTCGCCTTCTGCCTCATGGTGGGCGGCGTCGCCGGGGCCCAGTTCGGCGCTGCTGCCGGCAAGCAGCTGCGCGGCGAGCAATTGCGTGGCCTGCTCGCCCTCTTGATCCTTGCCGTCGCCATCCGCTTCGGTCTTTCCCTTGTGCTCACCCCGAGCGATGTGTTCAGCACCAGCGTGGTCGGAGGAGCGCGATGAGGTTGCTTATTGCCTTGCTCAGCCTCCTGCTGCTGCTCGGCCCGGCCCAGGGCGCGCGGCTGGTTTCCCAGTTGAGCAACGACAATGTGGAAATCACCTCGAGCTATGCCGGCGAGCGCCTGACCTTCTTCGGCTCCATCGAGCCCGATGCCGGTTCGGCTGAACCCGTCGAGGGTCCGTTTCATGTGATCGTCGCTGTGGTTGGCCCGACCCAGGACCGCGTTGCCCGCCGCAAGACCAACAATTTCGGCATCTGGATCAACACCGAGCAGGTCGAATACAACAATTTCCCAAGCTACTTCCATGTTTTAGCCAGCGGCAAGCTCGAGGACATCACCGATATCACAACCCTCACCACCAACTACATCCTGCCCGAAGCCCATACCCTATCGTCCGAAACAGGGGACTGGTGGACGGGACCTGTTTTTGGCCGTCAACTGGTGCGGCTCATGACGCAGCAGGGCTTTTTCGGCGTACAGGAAAACGGGGTCAATTTCCTTTCGAGCAATTTTTATTCAGCCCGCCTGACTCTGCCCAGCAATGCCCCACCTGGCCCCTATATCGCCCTGACCTACGTGTTCAAAAATGGCGAGATCATAGCGCGCAGCTCGCAAGGCTTTGCTGTCCGCAAGATCGGCTTCGAGCGCTTCCTTGCCCTGTCGTCTGTGCAGTATCCGCTGCTCTACGGCATTGTCTGCGTGATCCTCGCCCTGTTTACCGGCTGGCTCGGCGGGGTGATCTTCAAGCGCTAACCGCGCACCAGCCGCTTGGGGCTCACCGGATAGACCCGGTCCTTGCCCAACATCACCACTTCCAGCGCTGGCCAGTGAAACAGGCCCACAAAGGCAGGCGAAAGGATGTTGATCGAGCCGGTCGAGGTGCCATAGGCTGGCAGGATCATCAGCCTGTGGTCATGCACAAAGCACGGCCGGCGGCTGGACCGGCCATCGATATGGATATGGGCTGCCGGATGCAGATGCCCTGCCATCAGGCCAGTGGTGCCCCGCTGCGGCTCGTGCGTCAGCGTCAACCCGCCGAGCTCCAGGCTGGGCAGGCACCGCCCGCCCAGGGCATGCGGCTTGGGGTCATGATTGCCGGAAAGCCAAAGCCACTCGGCCATATCAGTCAAAGTGTCGAGACGCGCCCGGTCGAGTTCGCTCAGCGTGGTCGATCCCTCGTCGCGGTGGAAGCTGTCACCCAGCGACACGACGCGCGCCGCCCCCGTACGGCGCATATCGGCTTCCAGCCGCGCCAGGGTCATGCCTGTGTCATAGGGCGGCAGCATTTGCCCGCGCCGGGCAAAGCTGCTCATCTTTTCCAGGTGAAGGTCCGCCACAAGAAGCGTCTTCTCGGCGTGCCAGTACAAGGCGCCCGAAGGTAGCGGTTCGAAGTTCTTTCCGGCAAAGCGCAAGACCGGGGTCTCCGTGCTCTGGGCCTGTAGACTGGTCTGGCTCAACTCATGCTCCGCCATTCGAGCGCAGCTCTCATGGCCTTTTCGCGTCAAATCGCTCCACTGGAGCGATTAGCCCGTTCGGGACCGCTCAAAGCTTCCCGCATCAGTTCATTGGCTGCATCCGCCATAGCTGATTCGCGCGCTTCTCCATAAATGGGCTCCTTGCCGATATCGAGCATGATGGGCACGGCCAAGGGCGAGATACGCTCGAGCGGCTGATGAACGATATGGGTCCGGATACGCCGCAACATGTCGCCCAAACGCCCGATATCCAGCAGTCCCCGCGCTGCGTCGCGCCGGGTCGCCTGAATCAGGATGTGGTCCGGCTCATGCTGGTAAAGGACGTCATAGATCAGGTCTGAACTCATTGTGATCTGTCGTCCGGTCTTTTCCTTGCCCGGATGGCGCCGCTCGATTAGCCCGGCGATAATGGCGCAGTTGCGGAACGTCCTTTTCATCAGGGCGGATTCATCGAGCCAATCTTCCAGATCCTCACCGAGCATGTCTTCGGAAAACAGCTCGTCCAGCGACAGCCTTCCCGTGCGGATCAGCGCCGAAAGATTGCCCAACCCCCAGATGCCCAGCGCATATTCCGACGCCACGAACCCTAGCGGCCGCGCCCGGGCGCGCTCCAGCCTGCGCGTCAGCAACATGCCCAGCGTCTGGTGCGCCAGCCGCCCCTCGAACGGGTAGCAGACCATGTAATTGTGCGTGCCGCGCGGAAAGGTTTCGACCAGCAGCGAATCGCGCCTGGGCAGCACCGAAACATCACGCTGGAGGCGCAGCCAGTCGCTGACCTGGTCGGGCAGTTTGTTCCAGCTGCCGGGGTCATCCATGATGCGGCGCACGCGCTCGGCGAGATAGGTCGACAGGGGAAACTTGCCGCCCATATAGGACGGGATCTTCGGATTGGTCGCCTGCGCCCGGCTGACATAAGCCTCGTTGTCCCGCATGCCCTCGAACGCCAGGATTTCCCCGCCGAACATGAAGGTATCGCCCTGGAGCAGCGTGCCGAAGAAATACTCCTCCATCTCCCCCAGCACCCGCCCACCCCCACCGATCGGGCGTTCCGCTTGGCCCTTCTTGCTCAGGCGCCCGCGGATCAGCCGCACCTTGACCATGGGCTCCTCGACAATAGTGCCGATATTGAGCCGGTATTGCTGCGCCACCTGGGCATTGGCGATGCGCCACTTGCCGTCCTCGGTCTTGCGCAGGCGGGCATAGCGCTCATAGGCCTGCAGCGCATAGCCGCCTGTCGCGACGAACTCCACCACCCGGTCGAACTGCCCGCGCGGCAGGTCGCGATAAGGCCAGGCCCGCCGCACCTCATTGAAAAGGTCGTCCGATGCAAACGGGGCAGCGCAGGCCATGCCCAGCACATGCTGGGCCAGCACGTCATAGCCGCCATTGACCGGGTCTTCGCTGTCCTGCTGGCGCTCGGCCACCGCTTCGAGCGCCGCCTCGCATTCAAGCACCTCAAAGCGGTTGGATGGCACCAGCAAGGCCTTGGATGGCTCGTCCAATCGGTGGTTAGCCCGTCCGATCCGCTGCAACATGCGCGAGCTGCCCTTGGGCGCCCCTACCTGCACCACAAGGTCCACATCGCCCCAGTCAATGCCCAGATCGAGCGTCGAGGTACAGACCACCGCCTTGAGCGATCCGGCTACCATCGCCGTTTCCACCTTGCGCCGCTGCTCCACGGACAGCGATCCATGGTGGAGGGCGATGGGCAGGAGATCCTCGTTCACCGCCCAAAGCCCCTGGAACAGCATTTCGGCCTGCGAGCGCGTGTTGACGAACAGGAGCGTCGTTTTGTGCCGCTTGATGGTTTCGTAAAGCTCGTGGTGGGCATAGTTGGCCGAATGGCCGGCCCATGGCAGGCGCTGCTCGGTTTCCAGGATCTCGAGCACTGGCGGCGCACCGCCCGACGTCACCAGCAGCTGCGTTTCCCTTTGGGGCAGGGGATGGGCAATCCAATCGCGCAGGAGATCGGGACGCGCCACCGTGGCGCTGAGTGCCGTTATCCGCATCTCTGGGGCCAGCGTTGCGATCCGCGCCAGCGCCAGGGACAGCAATTCGCCGCGCTTGGACGTCACCAGCGCGTGCAATTCATCAAGAACAATCCGCTTGAGCGATCCGAACAGGAGATCGGCCTGGGGATGGCTGATGAGGAGGCATAACTGCTCGGGCGTTGTCAGCATCACATGCGGCGGTTTGCTCCGCTGCCGCGCGCGCTTGCTCGCCGGCGTATCCCCCGTGCGCGTCTCCGCCTTGATGGGGAGGTTCATCTCGAGGATTGGCGCATTGAGATTGCGCTGTATGTCCACGGCGAGGGCCTTGAGTGGCGAAATATAGAGCGTATGGAGCCCCTCGAACTTCCCCTCCGCCAAATCCACCAGCGTGGGCAGGAAGCCGGCCAGCGTCTTGCCCGCGCCAGTTGGCGCGATCAGGAGCGCTGACGCCCCGGCCTGCCAGCTCTCGAGCACCGCCAATTGATGCTCCCGCGGCGCCCAGCCCTTGCGCGCGAACCAGTCGTTGATAACGGGGGGCAGATCGGCCAATCAGAACTCCGGCAGCAGGACAGGCCTTCTGCAAAACACAAAACACCCTATATGATCGCGGGCAAGCCATGAAGCCATGCGAGGTTATCCAATGAGCGATCAATATCCCATCCAAGCGCCTCGCCGCAGCGGCCTTGAACGTTTCCTCGGGGGCAGCCCCGGCGGGGTGATCCTGCGCCTCATCGTTATGTCGCTGATCGTCGGTTTTCTCATGAGCGTCTTCGGCATCAGGCCGCAGGACGTGGTCGATGGCGCCATCGATCTGGTCCATGCAGCTCTCCGCGACGGCGTCGGCGTGTTCCGCGACATCGGCGCCTATATCCTGACCGGCGCCGTTCTGGTCGTGCCGATCTGGTTCCTGATCCGCCTCAGCAAGGCACGCTGATGAGGCCCGAACACCTCACCCTCACGCCCCAGCAGGCGCTGGGACGGCTCGTGCCCCACATCCTCGCGATGGAAAGTGCTGCCCGTCGCCGCATCTCCATCGGCATCGCCGGCGGGCCCGGAACGGGCAAGTCAACTCTTGCCGCCGAACTCGTCACCATGCTCAACGCTACCCATCCTGGTAACGCAGCCCTCGTGCCCATGGATGGCTTCCACATGAAGCACAGCAAGCTCGAAGGGCTGGGGCAGGTGGACTACAAGGGCGCGCCGCACACCTTTGAAGGCGCCGCTTTCGTCAGCTTCCTGCATCACCTCAAAGCGGCCACCGAGCCCGTGAGCGGCCCGGGCTATTCCCGCAAGATCGAGGACACGGTAGATAACGCGTTCACCGTGCAGCCCGAGACCAAGATCCTGATCGTTGAGGGTAATTACCTTCTCCTGACCGAAGGCCCCTGGGCTGGCGTTCGTGCCTTGCTCGACTATGCCGTGTTCATCGATGTGCCACGCGACCTCGTCAAAGCGCGCCTGCTCAAGCGGCACGGGGAGGAGGGGCTCTTCACCGAGGAGCGCAACCGTGCGCACATTGAGCGCAACGACCTGCCCAATTACGACCTCGTCGTTTCGTCACAAGACCGTGCCGATGTGGTCATCACCCTCGACGTCGAGCGCTAAGGTTGCGCACGGCGATCATCGCCCTGGCCATCCTGCTCGGCGCCGCCGCGATCGCAACCACCATCGCACTCAAGCTCACGGGCTTCGAGCGCTGCCTCCTCATCATCGGCAGTGACATCGACCGCCAGGCGACCCGCACCGGCGCCACTCTCGATCCGCGCGACGTCCAAGCTCAAGCGGCCCGCATCTGCGCAGGTCAAGCCGAGCAATAGGGCTTCCGCCCAGAGGCAGGCTCGCCTAGAAACAGCTGGCCTCATCCGGATCGTTCTATGACCACCCCGCGCCCGCAACACCCCTTCACCGTCCACCATGCCGATGTGTGGAAGATCGCCCTACCAGCTTCGGTGGCCTTCATCACCGAACCTTTGGTCGGGCTTGTCGACATCACCATCATCGGCCGGTTGGGCGATGCGGGGCTCTTGGGCGGCCTGGTGTTGGGCGCGCTAGTGTTCGACGTTCTGTTTTCCCTCGCCTACTTCCTCCGCATCGGCACGGCCGGCCTTACCGCCCAGGCCATTGGTGCCAAGGATCCGCGCGACGGGCTGCTCCACATCGCACGGGCACTGATCCTGGCGGTCGGTATCGGCGCGCTGATGATCGCCTTAAGCTGGCCCATCCTGTGGCTCGCCACTACCCTTTTGGCCCCGGAGTCCGGCGCATCGGCCGCTCTTGCAGGCTACTTCCACTATCGGATCTGGTCGGCGCCCTTCAGCCTCATCAACTATGCCCTCCTTGGCTGGTTCTATGGCCGCGCCTCCGCCAAGACGGGCATGGGGCTTCAGCTCCTCCTTCATGGTGTCGATATCGTCCTGTCCATCTGGTTCGTGCATGGCCTGGGTTGGGGCGTCGCTGGTGCAGCGCTGGGAACAGTGTTCGCCCAAGCCGTCGCTGCCGGGGTGGGTCTCGCCCTGTTCCTGCGCCATTACCGTGGCCCGGCTGCCGTGCTTCACGCCATCAAGCCCGGTGAACTGGCCGACGCACATGCCCTCCAGCGCATGTTCGGCCTCAGCCGCGATCTGATGATCCGGTCGGCGGCCCTGATGGGGGCCTATGCCTGGTTCGCTGCGCAGGGCTCGCGCATGGGCGAAGTCGCCCTGTCGGCCAATGCGGTTCTGCTCAACCTGCTGATGGTTGTCGGCTTTTTCCTTGATGGCATTGCCCAGGCTGCCGAGCAATTGACGGGCAAGGCGGTCGGCGCAAACTGGCGTCCGGCCTTTGATCGTGCGTATGGCCTGAGCTTTCTCTGGGGCCTCGCCATTTCGGTCACCCTGGGCGCCCTGTGGTATGCCAGTGGCCCCTGGCTCATCGGCCTCATGACCACCAATGCGGACGTCCAGGCCTATGCCCGCGATCATATGCTGATCGCGGCCCTATGTACGCTCACCTTCATGCCTGCTTTTGTGTATGACGGCATACTGATCGGGACGACGCTCAACACCACCATGCGCAATGGCATGGTTGTGTCCCTGTTCGTGTTCCTCGCAGCCGCGCTGGTGCTGCAACCCGCCTATGGCAATTGGGGGTTGTGGGGCGCCCTTCATTGCTGGTTCATCGCCCGTGGTGCGATCTATTGGTGGGCGCTGGAACGGCGGCGCCCGGGCCTCTTCACCGCCGCAGCCTAGCTCGCGCGCTTGGCCGGGCTCCGGCTTTGGTTGGCAAGACCGCTGATGGCGGCGCGCAAGGCCGCCGGTTTCACCGGTTTGGTCACCACGGCAATCCCGCGATCTTCGGCCAGCGTGCGCACGGCAGGGCTGCGGTCAGCCGTCACCAATGCCGCCGGCAAGTGCCCACCCAGATTGTGCCGCAACCATTCGATGGCATCGAGCCCCGAAGTTTGGTCGAGATGGTAGTCCATCAGCACAAGGTCGGGGTACCAGCCTTCAAGCAGCCGTTCGCGGTCGATCTGCTTGAGCGAAAGCGCCGTGCGCACATCGCACCCCCAATGGCGCAACAGCCCTTCCATTGCTTCGAGGATGGCTCGCTCATTGTCGACGCACAAGACCTTGTAGTCGAGCGCTCCAACGCTGGTTTCCCCCTGCATGGGCCCGGCATCGGCCGCCACGCGGATCTTGCGGGCCGCCGGCAAAAACAGGGAAAATCGCGATCCTTTTCCTTCGCGGCTATCAAGCTCAAGCGTCAGCCCCAGCGCCGAAACCAGGCGCTGCACGATCGAGAGGCCGAGGCCCAGCCCTTGCGCCATGCGAGCGCCGCGCTCGAGCCGCGAGAATTCGGCAAACAGCAAACGATGCTGGTCTCGATTGAACCCGATGCCGGTGTCGATCACATCAAGGCGCATGCGGCTGCCGCGACGCCTGATGCCCAGCAGCACGCGTCCACCTGGTGGCGTGTATTTTATGGCATTGGAGACGAGGTTCTGCACGATGCGCCCAACGAGGGTCCTGTCCACCAGAACAGCGGCGTCGGTGTCGAGGATCTTGAGCGCCACATTGCGCTCACGCGCCAGCGGAGCGAATTCCACTTCCATTTTCTTGAGGAGATCGCGCGCGGCGACCGGCGCCGGAGCGGGCTTGAGCGCGCCACTATCAATGCGCGAGATATCGAGCAAGGCGCTCATGATCTCTTCCACGGCCGTCAGCGAGGCTTCGATGGAATTGGCCAGATCCGATAGTCCGGTGAGCTTGGCGCGCTCGATCAGCGTGGACGTATAGAGCCGCGCAGCGTTAAGCGGCTGGAGGAGATCGTGACTGGCTGCGGCCAGGAAGCGCGTCTTGTCGTGATTGGCAGCATCGGCCTTGGCCCGGGCACTTTCCAGTTCGGCATTGACCCGGGTGAGGGCCGCGGTGCGCTCCTCCACCCTTTGCTCAAGCGACTGGTTCATGCGCTCCAGCGCCCGTTCAGCTTTGACGCGCTGGGTCACATCGGCGAAGCTGATGACAAGGCCGCCATCCGGCAGGCGGCTGGATTGGAACTCCAGCGCCTGCCCGGCGATGGCGGTCAATTGCATCACCGTGGTCGGCGCGGCCGTGAGCTGGTTGATGCGCTCCGCCGCTACTTGGCTGGCATCGCCTGGACCCAGATCACCTCGACTGGCCAGAAACCGCACCGTGTCGAAGAGCGCCGCTTGCGGTTCAACCAAGCTGTCGGGCAGGGCCAGCAGCGTCTGATAGCGGCTATTGGACACGACCAGCTTCGCAGCGGAATCAAACACCGCCACGCCTTGAGGCAAGTAATCAATGGCCTGCCGGAGACTGTCCGATGCATTGGGAGAAGTGCTAGGCATGGTTGATCCAGCGCAGAGAAGAGTCAGGAACGACTATCTACCCGGGGAGCAAGACTGCGCAACCGGGCTGAGCCATTGCATTTTCCTTTTGGCTCATGAAAGCTTTACCACTGCAACCCGTTCCTTCGTCGGGTCGCCCAACAGGGGAGCTAGTACATGTCGGTTTTCAAGGAATTTCGTGACTTCGCCATCAAGGGCAACATGATCGATCTGGCCGTGGGCGTCATCATCGGCGCGGCCTTTGGTGCCATCGTGTCATCGCTGGTAGATGATGTCTTCATGCCACTGCTTGGCCTGATCATCGGCGGCATCGACTTCTCCAACCTGTTTCTGGTCTTGTCCAATCCGCAGAATGTACCGGTGCCCTCGGTTGCTGCTGCAAAGGCAGCGGGCGTCGCAACGCTCAATGTCGGTCTTTTCATCAACGCGGTGGTCAAGTTCACCATCATCGCTTTTGTGCTGTTCCTCTTGGTCAAGGTCATCAACCGGCTCAAGCGCCAGGCTGCCGCCGAAACCGTCACGACCACTCCTGCCCCGAGCCGGGAAGAAGTTCTGCTCACCGAAATCCGCGACGCGCTGCGCGGCGGATCAGTCCCGCTCCGCTAAAGTCGCCAGAAAGCCCGAAGCAGTAAAACAGCGTAGGAAAATAATCATTGACGAAGGGCGTATAAGAAAATACTCCTAGCGCAGAATAGGTATTTGCACCTACGTAGTACCAAGATGCCCAAGGGTCAGCACCTAGACTAAAGTACTTTCGAGACTTGCCGTACGGATCTCCAATCGCTGCAAATCAACGTCGCACTGCTTGTGCGTAGCTTTGCCGATGCTGCAAGTCAAAAAATGGCACGGAGTCCAAGCCCAAGGGGGCGCATGACGACCGAGGAGTACTACCAGTCTTTTCTCAACCGCGATCGGTTGATCCACATAGTGGATGCCGATCCGGCAACCTGCGAAGCCCTGAGCGTCCTGTTTCGGCTTGAAGCCTTCCAGACCAACTTCTCGGTAGATGCCAGCAGCTTTCTGGCCAGTCTTGAGCGTCGCGTTCCCGATGCCGTGGTGCTCAACCTGCAGATCGGCCCCGTCAACGGCCTGACCCTGCTGCACCGGATCAAGGCCGTGCGCAAGGCCACGCCGGTCTTCATGCTGTCCGATACGCCGCAACTGGAAGCTGCAGTCAACGCCATGAAGCTGGGCGCGTCAGACGTTCTGTCCAAGCCCATCGATACCGAACAGCTTCTGGCTTCCGTGCGCGACGGCTTGCGCCGCGAGGCTCACCTGGGTGCCGCCCAGCAGAACCGCCGCCCTGTCGAGGTGCGCGGCTTTGCCCAGCTCACCCCACGCGAGCGCGAAGTGCTGCAGCTTATTTCCAACGGCCAATCCAACAAGGAAGCCGGGCTGCAATTAGGGATCTCGCCGCGCACGGTCGAAGTGCACCGGGCCCGCGTCATGGAAAAGCTCGGTGCCCGCAACACCGCCGATCTGATCCGCATCGTTTTGACCAGCTGAAACAAAAAGGGCGCCCGAAAGGCGCCCTTGAACCACAATTACCGCTGATCCTACCCGCCGATCGTCGGCAGGGTCAGGTCCCCCGAAGTCAGCTTGCTCGCCGTAATCTTGGCGTCCGCCTTTTCGCGCGGCAGCTCGAGGCTCGTCCAAACGCTCACCAGCGCATGGCGCAAGGCAAAGATCATCTCGTCGCTGTGGAGCGGCGTCGGCGTGATCCGCAGCCGCTCCGTCCCCTTGGGCACAGTCGGGTAGTTGATCGGCTGGATATAGATGTTGTGCTTGTCGAGCAGCATGTCGCTAGCCGCCTTGCACTGGCGCGCATCGCCCACGATCAGCGGCACTATATGAGTATCGGTTTCCATCACCGGCAGCCCGGCATCCGCGAGGATCGCCTTGGTCAGGCGCGCCTGCCGCTGGTGCATGATGCGCTCATGCGCATTGGCCTTGAGATGCTCGATGGACGCCCGTGCCGCAGCGCACAGCGCCGGGGGCAGGGAGGTCGTGAAGATGAACTCGGGCGCATAGGAGCGCACGGCATCGATAATGGCGCGGTTCGCCGCGATATAGCCGCCCATGACGCCAAAGCCCTTGGCGAGCGTGCCTTCGATGATGTCGATGCGCTCCATCATTCCGTCGCGCTCGGCAATACCGCCGCCACGCGGGCCATACATGCCGACGGCATGGACTTCATCGATATAAGTCAGCGCGCCGAACTCTTCGGCGAGGTCGCAGATTGCCTTGATGGGTGCTACGTCCCCATCCATCGAATACACCGACTCAAAGCAGATGAGCTTGGGCCGCTTGCGGTCTGTTGCCGCCAACAACTCACGCAGGTGCGCCACGTCATTGTGCCGAAAAATCTTCTTTTCCATGCCCGACTGGCGCACGCCCTGGATCATGGAGGCATGGTTGAGCTGGTCCGAAAAGATCACGCACTCGGGCAAAAGCCGCGCAACGGTGGAGATCGCCGCTTCATTGGACACAAAGCCCGAGGTGAACACCAGCGCCGCTTCCTTGCGATGCAGATCCGCCAGCGAACGCTCGAGCTCCACCAGCGGCCTGTTGGTGCCCGAGATATTGCGCGTGCCGCCTGAGCCGACGCCCAGCCGGCCCGCCGTGTCCTGCATGGCGCCGATGACCTTCTCGTGCTGCCCCATGCCCAGATAGTCGTTGGAGCACCAGATGGTGATTTCGCGCTGGTTGTCGGCGTCGTCGCGATAGATCGCGCGCGGGAACCGGCCGGCAATGCGCTCCAGGTCGGCGAACACGCGATACCGCTTTTCCGCGCGCAGCGTATCCACTGCATCTTCAAAGATACCGCGATAGTCCATCATTCGTCCTTCTGCTCCGCACCTGCAGGCAGGGGGCGGCTCAACATGAGACTCGTTCTAAACTGCTTGCGGCTCGCTGCCAATGCGCCAGAAGCCCGCAGGCACGAAAATCAGCCGCAATCGCCCGCTCGTGATCGGCGCTATCAGACGTCGGTAACCGCTTAAATAAAGGCCCATTGCGGAGCCCGCTCCAACCGCTAAGATAGCGGCAAGCTTGAATAAAGGCTTGGGGAGGAACTGCATTGGAAAGCTCATTGGACAATACAGCCGTTCAGCAGGAAGAACTGCTGCGCCGCGCTGCCCAGGCCGTCGCCAAAAATCCGCAGGCCCTGTTCACCAACTTCCAGTGGTTCTTGTACCATTCCAAGAATACGGTCTACTTCACCGCCTTTTCCGAGACGGCATTCGACCGGGAGAAGCTGCAGAACTTCGTTGCCGAAATGGTGTCGCTCGCCCCGCAGCTGACCCATGGCTTTGTTGGCGCCCTGCCGGGCCAGCCCTTTCCCAAGCACATCCTTGATGCCATCACCTCCGTGCAGGAAGTCGACAACTTCGATGGCTATCCCGACGCCTGGCTCGGCAAGGGCCTCGACATCTTCGAGCGCAACGACCTGCCCCTGTTCCGCGTCTATGCCATCACGCGCCGCGGCGGCCCGGACGAGCACGGCCACGCCTCGATGGTTCTGGTCCGCTCCAGCCACGCGCTGCTGGAAGGCCACGACTCGTCCCTTTTGACGCGCTCCCATTCCATCGCCCGCACGCCTGCAACCAAGCCCAAGGCAAAGCTGCCCTTCAAGCGCAATCTGGGGCTGAGCATAGGCGCTCTCCTGGGCGCCTCCATCCAGCTTTACAAAGCCAATTCCCGCCCCGTTCCCATGAAGGATCTGGGCTTCCGCTCTCTCGCCATCAAGCGCTCGCGCCTGCGCGACCTAGCCAACCGGATTGGTGTGCGCCAGCGCTCCCTCATGTTCGGGCTCATAACCCAGGCGCTGAACTTTGCCGGCAAGAGCCAGACGGCCGATGTCATCACCGCCGCCTATACCATGCTCGATAATTCTGAGCGCTCGGAAGTCGATGACGATCAGTTCCGCGTCCGTGCCCTCAGCGCCAAGTTCAACGTCAAAAGCGACTTTATCGATTATGTCCGCTCGATCGATCAGTCCCTGACCGAGATCGAAGCCAAAGACACCACGACCTTCCAGTTCATCATCATGAAGATGTTTGCGCTCCATCGCAAAATCGCGAAGGTGATGCCCTTCCTCTATCGGGATCACTTCTTCCGCTTCAACGGATCGACCGACGTGGTGCTGACCCTGGTGCCGCCCCATCGCATGTATGGCAACATGACCAAGAGCCTGGTCGAGCCCGTCTATGTCGGCTCGTTCCACCCCAGTGCCAATCTCTGCACCTTTGTCCCCGCGCGCGAATACGTCACCTTCAACTTCGCCATGGAACAGCGCTTTCTCGACCGGGTGGACGATGTCCTCAAGCTCCTCGAAACCACCGAGCAGCGCGACATCCAGCCGGCCATAAAGAACTAGGCTCAACAACTGCCCGCCACTGATGAAGGTGCCGGGCACCTTCCTGCCCCACCCACCGTGTCATCCCGGCCTAGAGCCGGGATCCATCCCGAGAGGTCGCCACCACGGCCAGGTGGTCCGAACAGCCTCCGCCATCCCTCCCATGGCAAACCGGCAACACACTCCAGCGCCATGCAACCGCTCCGCAGCGAAAAGCCACGGCATTCATCTCCTGTTCAGCACCTATGGCTGATCACCGTCCTGCCTTATTCAGTGGTCACCAAGCGGCCACATTGATTCCATTGGGGGACCACATATGAAGTCAAAGATCCTGGTCACGCTGGCCGCAACGCTTGCCTTGACCGCCTGCACCACCACCAACCCCTATACGGGCCAGTCCCAGCTTTCCAATACTGCTGGCGGCACTCTGATCGGGGCAGGTGGCGGCGCCGTGGCCGGTGCGCTGGTCGGGGCAGCCGTTGGTGGCGATCCGCGCGTGGGCGCGCTGATCGGTGCTGGTGTTGGCGGGCTCACCGGCGCGGCCATCGGCAACTACATGGACCAGCAGGAAGCCGAACTGCGCGCCCAGCTGCAGGGTACCGGCGTTTCGGTGACGCGCGTGGGGCAGAACATCGTTCTCAACATGCCGTCCAACATCACCTTCGCCACTGACCAATCCACGGTTCAGCCGGCCTTCAACTCGACGCTGGTGTCGGTCGCCCTGGTGCTCAAGAAGTACGACAAGTCCATCGTCGACGTTTACGGCCACACCGACAGCGAAGGCGACGACACCTACAATCTGAGCCTCAGCCAGCGCCGCGCCGTTTCCGTTGCAACGATTATTGCCAACCAAGGCATCGACCAGCGCCGCTTCTATATCGAAGGCAAGGGTGAAACGAGCCCGATCGCATCCAACGCAACCGAAGCCGGCCGCGCGCAGAACCGGCGCGTGGAAATCCAGATTGCGCCGATCAACGGCTAAGAAAGCTGACGATAGAAGTGCGAAGCGCGGCCTCTAGGCCGCGCTTTTTTATTGGGCTGCCGGAACAGCCGGGATGGCGGCTGGCACGGCCGGGTCCGTTGCCGGCGCGACCACGCTTTCCGAAGTCGGCGTGCCCGGCTGCACATCGGTTGTCGGAGCGCCGTTCATCATCTGCAGTAGGAACAGCACCGCAATAACGATGGCGAGGCCCACAAGGCCATAAAGCCACCAATTGGTCGGGCCGGTTGAACCCACCGTCGCGTCATGCTCTCCTGCGACCTTGATAGGGGAGTTATCAGGCACATCGACCCGGGCACCGTTCTCGTCGACCATGTGATCGACATTGGCGACTGTTGGCGTCGGAACATGGGGTGCAGTGGCCATCAGGCGTCTCCTCGTGACAATGTTTCAGTGCCATGGCCTTCCTCGATGTCTTGGCGCACTTCGGCGATAGCCTGGTCGATGGCCTCCAGCGAAAAGGCCGGTTCTAGCCCTTCTTGCTGCGCTACGCTGAGGTCGGCTTTCATTTGGGTCAGGAGCTTGATCTTTTCCTTGGCCGTAAACAGATTGTTGTGGGCTATGGACGAGGGCGAAACGCTGTCCTGCTGACCGACATCATCATTTTGGCCGCCAGCAACCATGAACGCCTCTCGGGAAAACTGTATCGAGCTGTCGCTTACTCAATGCTCGCCGATGTCGCCGGTTCCTTGGTGCTTGGGGCTTTTGGGAACGCTGCCAGTATGATTTCGCAACGCAGACCCCGCTCATGCGTTTTGGAAGGACACCCGCAACCGAAAGGAGTCGGAAAATGGCTTATGAAGACATTCGTCGCCAAGACCCAAGCGTTCGCGAAACCCATGACCTGATCGGGTCGGACAAGGTTGAAGGAACCAAGGTTTACGATTTCCGAGGCGAGCACGTCGGTTCGATCGAGCGCATCATGGTCGAGAAACGCAGCGGCAAGGTGTCCTACGCCGTGCTGCGCTTCGGAGGATTCCTGGGCATGGGCGAAGAGCACTATCCGCTCCCTTGGTCCAAGCTCGAATACGACGAAAGCCTGGGCGGCTACCGCGTCAACGTCAGCCGCGAACAGCTAGAAGGCGCTCCGCGCTATCAGAGCGAAGATGATCAGTACTGGACAGCCGACAACGGCCGCCGCGTCTATGATTATTACGGCGTCACGCCCTACTGGATCTAGGCCGCGCTAGTAGGCCACAAAATCATCCGGCGCCAAATGGCGCTGGATTTGCTTTGTCATCGAACTGACCAGAGAACTCCCGGAGCTTAGTGTGCCTCAGGCACCCAGACCACCATCGAGCCTTGCCCGCGATTGGCCCACAGGTAATAGGGCAGGGCCGTCAGCACTGCTGGCTCTTCCTGGGGCGGGTTGGTCCGGTACAGCGATGTCCAATCTGCTTCATTGATCGCCAGGGCCTCGGCCTTGAGCGTCACCACGCCATCGAAGAGATCGGGACGCGTTTCCGCCCGCAGCTCGGCCTGCCGTGGCAGCTTGAACCGCTGCACGCGCCCGCCCGGGTTGTCGATCTCTTCCATGCAATAGACCAGCGGCCCGCGCTTGAGCGCAACGCGCCCCGCATCCATGATGACGCCCGGATGCGCATAGAGCCGGACCGGCGGCATGGGCAACTCGAGGCTCACCACATCACCCTTGTTCCAGGTGCGGTTGATGGTGAGATAGCCGTTGACCGCTTGTGCGACGTCAACAGTTTCCCCGTTCACCGACACCTTGGCGCCGGACGACCACCCCGGAATACGCAGCTTGAGATCGAACGCTGTGGGCGTGGCCGGATCGAGGTGGATCTTGATGTCGCCATCCCACGGATAGGTGGAGACTTCCCGCAAGCCTACCTTGGTGCCGGCGACCTCGACTTCGGTGCTGATGCCGCCATACAGGTGAAAGGCGATGCCATCTTCGGCCGTGGACAGGAAATAGCCGCCCACCGATGCCACCAGCCGGCTTACATTCATGGTGCAGCACGGGCAGGTATGCCATTCCCAGCGCGTCGGCCGTCCATCGCTTTCGAGCGGATTAGCATAGAAATAATGCTCGCCATCGCGGCTGAGCCCGCTCAATGCGCCGTTGAACATGGCGAGCTCTAGGATGTCGCCATACTTCCCGTCCAGATCGAGATGCAGCATGCGCTGGGCCCAAAAGATCAGCGCAACGGACGCGCAGGTCTCGGCATAGGCCGTCTGGTTGGGCAGGTCGAAATCATGGGTAAACCCTTCATTGCGCTCGGACGGACCCAGGCCCGCCGTCACATACATCTTGGTTTCCATGACATCGTCCCAGAGCACTTCGCAGGCGCGCTTGAGATCCGGGTCGTTCAGCTCGGCGGCAAGATCGGCCATGGCCGTATAGAGATACATGGCGCGCACGGCGTGCCCGACCACCTTGTCCTGCTCGCGCACCGGCTTGTGCGATTGCGAATACTCGTAATTGCCCTGCGTATAGGGCTGGTTCCTGTCGCCGCCTTCGCGCGCCTCTCGCTCGATGTCGAAGTAATGGGGTGGCTGCTGTCCGCGCTCATTGATGAGGTAGGTGGCAAAGTCGAGGTGCTTCTTTTCCCCGGTGAGGTAGTAAAGCTTGATCAGCGCCAGCTCGATTTCCTCATGCCCGTCATAGCCGCGCTTCTTGCCGGGCTCTGTACCGAACACTGAATAAATATGCTCGAGATAGCGCTCCATGATGTCGAGCCAGCGCCGGCGCCCGGTGACCCGGTAATAGGCAATCGCCCCTTCCAGCAGGTGGCCGGCATTATACATTTCGTGATTGTCGCGCAGATTGGTCCAGCGCTTCTCCGGCTCGCGGCCCAGATACCAGCAATTGAGATACCCGTCCGGCGCCTGCGCTCGTTCAAAATCATCGACGATTGCTTCGATCTTGCTTTCGATATCAGCATCGCGCCGGTGCGCCAGGGCATAGCTCGCCGCCTCGATCCACTTGCCCACATCGCTGTCCCAGAACACCTGGACGGTGAAGCCATTGGCATGGCGCGGAAAGCGCAGCGGCGGTGGGGGCTGCGGCAGCTTGAGTGAGTCAAGGATAGTATATTCCTCGAGCTTCTTGTGCTGGCTCGGAATGGTCCGGGTCAGCACGGTTTCCAGCCGCTCATGCCAGAACTTGCCTTCGAGCTTCACATCCGGAAACGGAACGGGTGCATAGCGGCTCATGTGTTGTTCTCCTCAAGTCTTATATCTGGGTCGGGTCGGTGGATTGCCGCACGACCAGTGAACACGGCAGCCGTTCCACGCCCTTGAGGCGCTCCCCGGCGATCATGGCGATCAGGCGCTCCCCGGCGGCCCGGCCCAGCGCCCGCAGATTCATGTCGACGCTGGTGAGCGGCGGGCGTGCGGCGAGCGCCATCACGTCCCAATTGTCGAACCCCACCACCGCCACATCCTGCGGCACCTTGAGCCCGCGGTCCCGCAACTCGTCCGTTGCCCCGCGCGCAATCTGGTCATTGCCGCAAAACAGGGCATCGGGCTTTTCTCCCTCGTCGCCGAACAACTCCGCCACGGCCTCGCGCCCGGCCATCTCGGACCATTTCCCGTTGCGATAGAATCCGGCAATCTCCGGCAAGGCGGCACGGGCCAGCGCATCGCGATAGCCCTGATGGCGCAGTGTCACGGCCTCGAAGGTCTTGGGCCCTGTGATATGCGCAATTCGCTTGTGCCCCAGCGCAATAAGGTGCTCCACCGCCAGCACCGCCCCGCCATAATCATCGGGCAAGAGGCACAGGGCGTCGGGATCATCAGCCTGCGAGAACACATAGATCACCGGCATCGACCGGCCGGGCACGGCAATGGCCGGCCGCATATCCATGCGCCGCGCCGTCACCAGCAGGCCATCGATGCGCTTGCCCAATAGTTGATCAAGATGCTGCTGCTCGCGCGCCGGATCATCGGTGGCATTGCACATGAACACCGCGATTCCGTGCTCGGCGAGCCGCTCCTCCAGCGCCTCCACAATGGGAAAGGTGAAGCGCCCGAAGCTGTCGGTGGACAAGATGCCCACCGTCATCGACTTGGCGCGATGCAGGCTCTGCGCCATGGAATTGGGCCTGAAACCCAGCTCCCGCGCCGCCGCGATCACCTTCTCCCGCGTTTCGGCCTTGAGCCGCCCGCCATTGTTGAGCGCCTTGGACGCCGTGCCGATGCTCACCCCCGCCAGCCGCGCCACATCGCGTATCGTGGCGCGCTCAGGGTAGTGCTCGCTGCTGGCTTGCGTTTCGGCCATGCTATTTGACCGCCCCGTTGAGGAAGCCGGACACATAGTATTTCTGCAGCAGCACATAGATGAGGATGCACGGCAGGATCGACACGATCACCCCCGCCTGCAGCGCGCCCCAATCCACCGATCCCAGCCGCCCCGTACGCACCGAGACGAGCATGATAGGCATGGTGAAGGTCGTTTCCTTGCTCATGAAGATCAGCGCCGCCAAAAACTCGTTCCAGGAGTTGATGAAGGTAAAGAGCGTCACCGTCACCATGCCGGGCGTGACCAGCGGCAAAAAGATCCGCCGCAACACCTGGAACGATGTCGCCCCGTCAATCAGCGCCGCCTCCTCGATCTCGCGCGGAATGGCCTCAAAGGCATTGCGCATGAGGTAGATGGAAAACGGCAGCTGCAGCACGGCATGGATTACCGCGAGCCCCAGATGGGAGTTCGCCAGCCCGATCTTGGAAAAGTTGAGATAGATAGGCACAAGAATCGCCTGATAGGGGATCATCAGGGGCGCAAGCAGCAGCACGAACAGCACTTCCTTGCCCCGGAAGTTGAACCGCGCCAGCCCATAGCCAGCCGGCACCGCCAGCACCAGGCACAGCACGATCGCAATCGCCGCCACGGTGAAACTGTTGCCGGCATAGGTGAACAATCCCGCCTGGTAGTCGATCACCTTCCCGTAGTTCTCGACGCTCAAGCTGCGCGGCAGATAATTGGGCGGCGACGCCGCAGCCTCGGCCGGTGGCTTGATCGACGCCATGAAGCTCAAAACGATCGGCCCCAGCATTAGCGTGATCACGACGACGCAGATGGCCGCAATGAGAAAGCGCGTGGCGCGGGCGGCTGGAGCATCTTTCTGGTTGGCGACATTCATTCGGTGCCGCTCCGATTGCTGAGGAACACCTGGATCGCCGCAAAGAACAGGATGATGGCGGTTAGGATGATCGACAGCGCCGCGCCATAACCCAGCCGGAAGCTGATAAAGCTGTTCTGGTAGATCCAGTAGACCGAGGTGAAAGTCTGCCCGCGCGGATTGCCGCCGGTCATGATGTAGAACTGATCAAACGCCAGCATGGACCCGATCGCCGAAATCAGCGTCGCAAGAAGGATCGTGCGCATGGAGAGCGGCACGATGATCTTCCACACCCTCTGCCAGTAGTTGGCGCCATCGATCACCGCGGCTTCCAGCACTTCGGAGTTGATCGACTGGATGGCGGCAACGAACAGGATCATCCCGAAGCCGACGACCTTCCAGGTCACCGAAATGATCACCGCGGCCAGCGCCGGATCGGCCTTGGTGAACCAGACCGGCATTTCCTCCACCAACCCCAAATCAAGCAGGATCTTGTTGAAGAGCCCCACCTGCTGGTCCAGCAGCCAGTACCAGAGCAGGCTCGATGTCCCCAACCCGATCACCACTGGTAGGAAGATCGTCGCCCGCGCCAAAAGCCGCAGCCGTCCATTGTCCGCGGTCAGCAGGGCCAGAGCAAAGCCGAGCCCCATGAGAATGGGGGTGATGATGACCGTGTATTTGGCCGTAAACCACAGGGCACGCCAGAACGATCTGTCGCTAAACGCCTTCTCGTAGTTTTCGAACCCCACCCATTCCCCGCCGCCCAGCAGGGACGTATCGGTCAGCGACAGGTAAACCAGCTGCCCCAGCGGCACGAGCACGAAGGCCGTAACGAAAAGGAGGGCAGGAGCGGCATAAAGAAGCCCCAGATGTCGATTGCGTATGGCTGCCACGGTTTGGATCCGTTGGGTTTGAGGCTTTGAATGTCAGCTCGTGCACGACCGCGCCGCATACGCTGCACGGCACCTCCCCCTTGACGGGGGAGGTTGGGAGGGGGTGCCGAAAGCCCCGATAATCGGGCCGACCGCCCCCACCCTTGATCCCTCCCCGCGAGGGGGGAGGGTGTCGACTGCGTCTGCAGCGGTCTGCCTCAGTCCGCCGCAATCTCCAGCATGGCTGCCCGCGCTTCCTCGATGGCGCCTTCCACATCCCCATCGAACACCGCTGTCTGGAGCATGGTGAGCCATGGGCTCTGGTCGGCATTGACCATGTCGTTGAAGCGGAAGGCATAAGGCGTCTGGCCGATGCTGACGGCTTCTGCCGTGGTGATGTAGCGCGGGTCTTCCTGGAAATATTGGTTGTCGGCGAGGTCCGAGCGCACCGGAAGGATCAGGTTCTTGGCGAGACCCTCCAACTGTGCCTCATCTGTCAGCTGCCACGTGACAAACTCCGTCGCCAGCTCGGGATTGCGGGCACCCGCCGGAATGGCAATAACGTCGCCGCCCACAAAGGAAGATTGTTGTCCCTCCTCGATGCCGGGCAGCTTGGCGATACCGAAATTGATCTCGGGATGATTGGCCTTGAGAGCGGATATGGCAAAGCCACCGGCGCCCTGCATGCCGATCACGCCGGTCTCGAACGTGGCCGTGAAGTTCGCGCCCGTGTCGCCCTCGGCGCTCTCGGGAATGATCCCGGCTTCCCACATGTCCTTGAGCATGGTGAGCACTTCCACAACGCCGGGGCCGTCCATCACTGGGGCATCGGGCCCCGTTGGCAGCAGCGTAGCGCCCGAGCCCCACATCATGGGCGCTTGGGTAAAGATATTGCAGCCTCCGCACGAGCCGGAAAAGTAGTAACCATAGACATTGTCTGGGTCGCTCTCATGGATCTTGGTCGCATAGTCCTGCAACTGGGCGAGCGTCGTGGGCGGGCTTTCCGGGTCAAGCCCGGCGGCCTCAAACAGATCCTTGTTGTAGAGCAGCACGGACACGTCGGGCGTAAAGCCTGTGCCATAAAGCTTGCCCTCATAGCTCGCGAGGTCCTTGAACGCCTGGGCCACCTTGGCATGGTTGGGGTCGGCATTGAGCGTTTCGGTGAGATCGGCCAGAAAGCCCGCCTTCATGAAATCGGGCATGAAGATCAGGTCGAACGAGATCAGATCCGGCACTTCGCCCGATTGAACGGATGTGGCGAGCTTGGTCACCATCTGATTGTCCGGAATGGTGGTCAGCTCGATCTTGTCGTCATGGCTGGCGTTCCACAGATCCACCATGTGCTGGGCGGCAGTGGAGCTCGATGCTCGCGCCCAAAGGCTCAAGGTTTCGGCAAAGGCGTCGGCCGGAATGAACACTGCAGCTGATAGCGACAGCGCGAGCGCCATCCTGCCCAGAATTGGCATCGTCATAAGGATCCTCCCTGTTGCACGCGCCGGCTGGCTACCCTCCGCCCTACCGGCCATCGCTCGTGTGAGCGCTTGGGAAAAGCTTTTCCTTGTTTGTTCCGACAAGAGCCAGCAGACCGGCTCAGCTATTTTGGGAAAAGGTTTTCTCAATGGGCAAACTGCCACGCTCTGCTCGGTTTGGCAACCGGCAAAATGGGGCTGACTTGGAAGAGAACTGAATAGGCGATGAGCAACACAAGCAGAATAGGAGAATACGAGAGAAAAATACTTCTTAACTGAGAATTAAACGGTAGGTCCCGCACTTGCTTTCTTCCTGTGCTTGCCCTCGTTATGCTGCATCCGCTTGGAGCATGGGGAGGGCAGCATGCACCGGACGTTGAAGGCTTTGCGTTGGCTTGGCGCAGCGCTGGTTTTGACCTTTGGAACCAGTCTGGCACAGGCGCAGGATCACAAGATCACCTTGCTGGAAAACACCGACCTGCCTGGGTCGGACTATTCCATCATCAGGAACACCGATCTTGATAGCTGCAGCATGGCCTGCGCCGACGACAGGATCTGCCGGGCTTTCACGTTCAACAGCCAGTCCAATTGGTGCTTCCTCAAAGCCGCTGCCGGGGAAGAAGCCCAGTTCGATGGCGCGACGTCCGGGCGCGTATCACGTACGCCCTCGTCAGCCGTGCTGGAGTCCGTTCGCCAGGCCGAATTGCCCTTTCCGGCGCAAAGCATCATCGATGATGCCAGGAATTTCGCGCTGAACCTGCCGCAGACCGATACGCCGCCACCCAAGTCTATGTATGCGGATCTCGTGAGCCAGGCCGATGAGGCCGCGGCCTCTGGCAACAATACTGGGGCGATGGTTGCCTACCGCCAGGGCCTCGCCATCAACCCAAATGATCTCCATGTTTGGCAAGCGCTGGCGCAAACGGCGCTTGATCAGGCCGAAGCCGTTCAGGGACAAGCCGAGGGCGACAACAGCTACGACCTTGCCCTCACCGCGACTTCGGCCGCCATGAACGCTTTCTTGCGTGCGTCCGAACCGCAGGACCGCGCCAATGCCCTGGCGGCCCTCGCCAATTCCATGGAATTCCGCGGCATGTGGCGCGAGGTGATTGCCACCTATCGCCTGGCGCTCAAGCTTTGGCCTAACGACGCCGTGGCAGCGCACCTTGAGCAGGTGATCGCCGAAAACGGCTTCCGCGTGGTCAATCACGTGATCGATGCGGAGGCCGCCTCGCCAAGGGTCTGCGCTGTTTTCTCCAATCCCCTGGGCTCGACCGATTTGTCGGCCTTTGTCGTGGTGGCCAACACACCCCAGGCTTCGGTCGAAACCGAACAGGACCAGATCTGCGTTGAAGGGCTTAGCCACGGTGCCCGCTACGACATCCGCTTGCGCGCAGGCCTTCCTTCGGCTGATGGGGAAACCCTCGCCAAGGATGTCGAACTCAACATTTATGTGCCCGAGCGCACGCCCTTTGTGGGCTTTGCCAACAACGCCTATGTCATGCCCGCAGGGCTCGGCGGCGGTTTGCCGATCACTTCGGTCAATGCCGAAATCGCCGAGGTCATGATCTACCGGATCGGCGATCGCTCCATCGCGACGGCCGTGCGCGACGGGATCTTCCAGGGCAATCTAAGCCAGTATTCCGCCGAAAACATCGCCGATCAGGTCGGGCAAGAGGTCTGGAACGGTGAGGTCGACCTTGCCCGTGGCAAACCCAATGAATTGACCACCACGGCCATCCCGGTTGCCGAGGCGATCGGGCAGCTAGAGGCCGGCGCCTATGTCATCACCGCCAAGGTCAAGGACAAGGACGACAGCGATTATTGGACCGATATTGCAACCCAATGGTTCATCGTCACCGATCTGGGCCTAACGACCTTCTCGGGAGATGATGGGCTGCATGCTTTCGTGCGTGGCCTCACCGACGCGCAACCCGTAGTCGACGCCAATATCCGGCTGATTGCGGTTAATAACGAGATCCTGGGTGAAGCCAGAACCGACAGCGGGGGACGAGTTGTCTTTGCCCCGGGCCTCACGCGCGGCACAGGGGGCAGGGCGCCTCAATTGCTGGTGGCCGAAACCGCAGGTGGCGACTACGCTTTCCTCGATCTCGCTCGCCCCGCCTTTGATCTGACCGATCGCGGTGTCGAGGGCCGTCCTTCGCCAGGACCACTCGATCTGTTTGCCACCACTGAGCGCGGTGTCTATCGCCCCGGTGAGACGGTTTACCTGACGGCGCTACTGCGCGACGAGCGCGCCAATGCCGTCCGTGATATTCCGCTGACCCTGGAAATCGAACGTCCCGATGGCGTTGTTGCCTCAACCCAGGTGCTCAAGGATGAAGGCGCTGGCGGCTATTGGGCTGCCCTGCCCATGGCAGAAGAAGCCATGCGCGGCTCCTGGACCCTGCGCCTCTTCTCCGATCCCAACGCCGACGCCCTTTCCAGCACCACTTTCCTAGTAGAGGATTTCGAGCCCGAGCGGCTGGCCTTCGAGGTTTCGGCACCCGACGCACCCTTCGTCACCGATCAGGCCAACCAGATCGAAGTGGCCGCCAAATATCTCTATGGCGCCACCGCACCCGATCTGGCGCTCGAAGCCGACGCTATCGTGCGCCCCCTCAGCACCATCGCAGGCTTCCCTGGCTACACCTTCGGCCGGCTCGATGACACGATCGAAACCACGCGCGAACCGCTCGGCGTTGTCGGCTACACCGACGCGGCGGGCAATGCGGTTGCGGAAGTCTCCTTGCCCGCGCCGCAGGTCACGACGCGGCCGCTCGAAGCACAGATTCTCCTGCGCCTCGTCGATACCAACGGCCGCTCCATCGAACGCAGCGTCACCCGGCCCGTTCTGTCGGCAACTGATCATATCGGCATCAAGCCGGTATTTTCCGATGCGTCTGGCCTGGCGGAAGGCAGCGAGGCCCAGTTCGAGATCATCACGGTTTCACCGCAAGGCGAAGCCATCGCCGCGCAAGGCCTGCAATGGTCCATCTCGCGCGTTGACACCAACTATCAATGGTACCGCGACGGCAGCACCTGGAAGTGGGAGCCCATCACGACCACTCGCGAGATTGCCACCGGCACCATCGACACAATAGCCGGCGCACCGGCTATCGTCGGCGCCAATGTCGACTGGGGGCTCTACCGCGTCGAAGTCTCGAGCTCGGGACCGGGGGCAACCTCCTCCAGCTACGAATTCTACGCCGGCTACTATTATGCCGACGCCGGCTCCGACACGCCCGACACGCTGCAGGTCGCCCTCGACAAGCCCGCCTACCGCGTCGGCGAAACCGCCAATCTCAAGCTCGATCCGCAATTTGCCGGCACGGCGCTGGTCATGGTCGTCGACAATCGCGTCATTGCCATGCAGGCGGTCGAAGTCCCCGAGGAGGGCACCACTGTGCCGCTCGAGGTCACAGAGCAATGGGGACCAGGCGCCTACGTCACGGCGATCCTTTATCGCCCCAGCGATGTCGCGGCCAAGCGCATGCCCTCCCGCGCCCTGGGCCTGGCCTTCGCTGATGTCGACCCCGGCGAGCGCAAGCTTGATGTGGTTATCGAAACGCCCGAAACGACCCTCCCACGCCAGAGCTTCACCACGACGGTGGATCTTGGCAACCTCGCTGCCGGCCAGACAGCCTACGTCGCCGTTGCCGCCGTCGATCTCGGCATCCTCAATCTCACCAACTTCCAAGTGCCCGATCCTGATGGCTGGTATTTCGGCCAGCGCCAGCTCGGCATGGACATCCGCGACCTTTATGGTTCGTTGATCGACCCCACTCAGGGTCTCCCCGGTGCCATGCGTTCGGGCGGTGATGGCGGTGCATCGCGCCTGGGCACGCCTCCACCCACCTCTGTGCTAGTTGCTTTGCATTCAGGCATCGTTCAGGTTGATGGCGAAGGGAAGGCAACCATCACCTTCGACATGCCCGACTTCAACGGCACAGTGCGGGTCATGGCCATGGCCTGGAGCGACACAGCCGTCGGTCATGCCTCTGCCGATGTCATCGTCCGCGACCCGGTTGTCGTGACCCTCAGTCCACCCCGCTTCCTCCGGGTCGACGATGTGTCCCGCCTCCTCGTGGAGATCAACAATATAGAAGGTGCTGCAGGCACTTACACGGTCGATCTGTCCACCGGAACGGGCATTTCCACCGCTGCCGAACGCACCGAAATCGAACTTCCCACAGGCGAACGAACTTCCCTCGACCTCCCGCTCACCGGTGTTTCCATCGGCGATTGGCCCTTGGCTCTCACCATCACGGCACCCGACGGCACCACCCAAACCAAGGACCTTCTCCTCGGCGTGCGCCCCGTCAGCGCACCAGTCACGACAACGCGCCTGCTGCCCATTCCCGCCGGCGAAAGCATCACGATAGATGATAGGTATTTCGATAATTATCTCGCCAACACAGGCCAGCTGACCCTCGCAATCGGCCCGCTGGCACGCCTCGACGTTCCCGGCTTGCTCCTCTCGCTCGACCGCTATCCCTATGGTTGCGCTGAACAAACCGCCAGCCGTGCCCTGCCGCTCCTCTACCTCAACGACGTCGCCAAGCTGATTGGCCTTGAGGAGGATGAAGCCCTCAACAAGACGGTCACCGATGCCATTGGAAGCGTTCTGTCCAAGCAAACATCAGGCGGTGGTTTCGGTCTTTGGGGACCATTCGATGGCGGTGATCTCTGGCTGGATAGCTTCGTCACCGACTTCCTCCTGCGTGCCAAGGCGGCCGGCTATGAGGTGCCCGAGCAAGCCATGACCATGGCTCTCGATAACCTTTCAAACCAGCTCTCCTACGCCTCCGACTTCGACAATGGCGGCCAGGATGTTGCCTATGCGCTCTACGATCTGGCCCGCGCCGGACGCGCAGCCATGGGTGACCTCCGCTATTACCACGAAGCGCGCCTCCAGGCCTTCGGCTCGCCACTGGCCCAGGCGCAACTGGGCGCAGCACTAGCGCTTTATGGCGACACCGAGCGAGCCGCGACGGCCTTTGCGGCCGCAATGGAAAGTCTGGCCGAAGCGGAAAACAGTGCTGCCTACCGCGCTGACTACGGCAGCCGCTTGCGCGATACTGCAGGCGTCCTGGCCCTTGCGGCAGAGTTCAAGCCGCAAGGCGTGGACCTGACGAGCCTCACCAGCCAATTGGCCAAGCAGCATGACCGGGCCGAGTACACCTCGACCCAGGAAGAAAGCTGGACTCTCCTAGCCGCCGCGGCGCTAGGGCAGGCGGCGACCGACGGCTCCGTCACGCTCAATGGTGAAGCCCTGGCGGGCGAGGTTTACCGCAAGGTTGACCAGCAAGGGTTCGAGCCTATCACCATCGCCAACACCGCCGCTGCGGGTACCGAAGCCCGGATCACCGTCACTGGCCACCCCGCAACGTCACCCGAGGCCGCAAGCAATGGCTTCACCATCATCCGCGAGTACTTCTTGCCTGACGGAACCCAGGTCGATCCCGAACTGGAGCCAATCGGGCAGAACGAGCGGCTGATCGTGGTGCTCACCATGCGACCGGATCAATTGGGCTCCGGCCAATATGTGGTTGCCGATCCGCTACCCGCCGGTTTCGAGATCGAAAATCCGGACCTTTCCGCCGGTGGCGGCGCCAATGACTTCTCCTGGCTGGAATTGAACACCCCCAACCACGTGGAGTCCCGCACCGACCAATATGTCGCCGCCTTCCGCTATGTCTCGGACCCTGGCAGCTTCACCACCGCCTATGTCGTGCGCGCAGTGTCTCCCGGCAGTTTCGTTCTGCCCGGCGCGACGGTCGAAGACATGTATCGCCCGCAATACCGGGCAAACACGGAAGCCGGCCAGATCGAGGTTGCGGCGACCGGGCCATGACCACGTCGGCCGAACCCACCGACCTCCGAGTGCCGCGCCCCTGGGTGCGGCGCCTGACACTGGCAGGGTTCAGCCTTTTCGTACTGGCCTGCGCCGCCGCCATTCAGCTCAATTCGGTGGTGATCGGCATCGCCCATACCCTGCCGCCAACCCCTGACATCACCCGCTTGCCCGTTTCTGTGGCGGTCATGGACCGTCACGGCGATCTCCTGCGCCCCTTTACAACGAAAGACGGCCGCTGGCGCCTGCCGGTCAGCCGCGGGGATGTCGACCCGCGCTTCCTCCAGATGCTGATCGCCTATGAGGATCGTCACTTCAGCGACCACAACGGCATAGCCTGGACCTCGATGGCGCGTGCCGCCGGACAGTTCATCGGGGCAGGAGGGCGCGTTGTATCAGGCGGGTCGACCCTCACCATGCAGGTCGCCCGCCTGCTTGAAGGCCAGCCCACCCGCAACTGGCAGGGCAAGCTGCGCCAGATGGTTCATGCCAATCGGCTCGAAGCGGACCTCACCAAGGACGAGATCATCGATCTTTACCTGACCCTGGCCCCCTATGGCGGCAATATTGAAGGCATCCGGGCCGCGAGCCTAGCTTATTTCGGCAAGGAGCCGAACCGCCTGACCACGGCAGAGGCAGCGCTTCTCGTGGCCTTGCCACAATCCCCCGAAGCACGCCGCCCCGATCGTGATCCCCTGGCTGCGCAAAGAAACCGGAACATGGTGCTCGATCGCCTGGTCGCGGTGGGCGCGTTGGACGGGGAGGAGGCGGAGGCCGCCAAGCGCGAGCCGGTTCCCGAGGCTCGCCGCGCCTTTCCCATGCTCGCGCCTCACATGGCCGAGCAGGCTGCCAAAGGGCAACCCCAAGCCCGCGCCATCACCCTCACCATCGACAAGCAACTGCAGGATGCCCTCGAACGGCTGGGCACCGCCCGCGCGCGCACCATTGATCCCAAGGTTTCGGTGGCCATTGTGGCCGCTGACATCACAAGCGGCGATATCCTCGCTTCAGTGGGCTCGGCCGGGCTGCTTCAAACGGAAAGCGACGGCTTTGTTGATATGACAACAGCCATTCGCTCACCCGGCTCGACGCTTAAGCCGCTGATCTATGGCCTTGCGTTCGAACTCGGCCTCGCCCACCCCCAAAGCCTGATCGAGGATCGGCCGACTGCCTTTGGCGGTTATGTCCCGGTCAACTTTGACAAGTTCAACCGCGGCACGGTCACCATCCATGACGCCTTGACCGAATCCCTCAACATACCCGCCGTGATCGTGCTGGATGCCATAGGGCCGGCGCGCCTGGTCTCACGCCTGCGGCGTGCTCATGCCGATCCGCGCCTCCCGGTCAACACGGCCCCGAGTCTGGCGGTCGGCTTGGGGGGTGTTGGCATCAGCCTACGCGATCTGGTCTCAGTTTATGCCGCCATGGCAAACGGGGGTGTCCCGGTAATCCTCAACGATGGCACCGGCATCAGGCCCGAGGCTGCCGGAGCGCTGCCTAACGTCCTTGATCCCGTCGCGGCTTGGTACGTTTCCGACATTCTGGCCGATGTTCCACCGCCGCTGAATGGTTCACCCGGCCGCATCGCCTATAAGACTGGAACGTCCTACGGCTATCGCGACGCCTGGGCCGTTGGCTTCGACGGCAAGACGGTGATCGGCGTTTGGGTTGGCCGGCCCGACGGTGCCCCAGTGCCCGGCCTTTCCGGCATCACGGCAGCCGCCCCGATCCTCTTCGAGGCATTCGACCGCTTGGGTGACCGCAAATCGCCCCTGCCGCGTGCGCCTCGAGGCGCTCTTATCGCCTCTAACACCGAACTGCCTCTTCCGCTTCGCCGCTTCAGGCATCCCGATGACGACAAGGTAGCACGCGAGGCTGCACCCGAAATTGCTTTCCCCGGCGATGGCGTGGATGTGGATCTGGCGCTCGGTACAGCCGACGCCTCGCCCCTGATGGTCAAGGTTCGCAACGGCGTGCCGCCCTTCACCTACTTCGCCAATGGCGCACCCTTTGGGCAGTCTGCTTTTGCCCGTCAAAACATCTGGACGCCCGATGGGCCCGGCTATGTCACGCTGTCCGTGGTCGACGCAGAAGGGCGGGGCGATGCCGTCACCGTCTTTCTTGATTGAATTAACCGCCCGAGCTCTGGCGCGCCACAATGCGGGGCTCCACCACGAAATGTTCGCTCTTGGTCCGCCCCCGGATGCGCTCAATCAGCAGCCGCGCGGCCTTGAGGCCCAGTAATTCTCCCGATTGATCCACGCTGGTCAGGCTGTTCTGCGCAAAATCGCAGTGGCGCGTATTGTCATGGCCCACAATGGCCAGATCGTCCGGAATGCGCAGCCCCATTTCCGTGGCGACGCTGATCACCTCGAGCGCAATAAAGTCGGTCCAGCAAAAGATCGCGTCGGGTGGCGAGGGCGCTTGCAGCAGTTTACGGGCAGATGACTGGATCTCCCGGGGTGTTTGCCCCGCTCGAAGCACGTTGATGGTCCCGGCCAGATCGTGCTCGATCATCTCGCGGCGATAGCCCAGCTCGCGCTCTTCGATAATGGTCGATGTCATAGATGCAAGGCTCAGCATGGCGATGTTGCGAAAACCATTGCCCACCAGATGCCGAACCACCAAACGCGCGCTAAGCTGGTCGTCATTGTTGACCGTGTCGTATTGATCGGATTGCGGGGCAAAATGGCCGATCGCCACCATAGGCTTGGTCGCAGCCGTGGCTTCCAGCCGGCCCCGGTCTTCCGCTGTTCCGATCAGGATCAAGCCATCCATCTGGCTGTCGATCATGGAGTCGACAAGGCCTTCTTCGATATGCGTGGTTGATTGGCTGATACCGAGCATCAGCCGGTAAGGCGTACGCTCCAGCGCCGTATTGATGCCGGCGAGGATATCGGAGAAGAACGGGTTGCGGATATCCGGCAAAACCAGCCCCAGCATATAGGTCTGCCCCCGCATGCCACGCGCTGAGGCGAGCGGACGATAGTTGAGCTTGTCCATGGAGGCGCGAACCTTGCCCCGTAGCGCGTCGCTCACGCCATATGCGTCGCGCAGCACCTTGGAAACGGCCGCGACGGACACTCCAGCATCATTGGCCACATCCTTGATAGTGACGCGGTCGCCGCCGCGCACCGGCTTTATCTCCGCCATTTCTCCCAACTCCAGCGCGCCGCAATTGATCTTCCATTTTCATAGCACGACCCCCTTGCCAAGCCAGCAAAAAAGTAGAACGATATACGTAGAACGATTTACAACCGGGTCCACCGGTGTCTGAGGGAGGATGATCTTGAACCAGATGTCGACTGCGCATGCCCAATCTGCCAAGGAAGCTGTGGGTGGACTGCCATGGACAGCGCAGATGGTTCGTCCTCTGGTCGATCGCGGCGTTGGTACGCCCGCATCATTCCTCCGCAAGAGCTTCTCGCTGGCAGGCGCGAAAGGGAATGAAACACTGCGCATCAGCGCGCTTGGCCTTTATCGCTGTTTCATCAATGGCGCGCGTGTCGGCAACGATCTCCTGACGCCCGGCTGGACTACCTATGACAAGCGCCTCTCGTTCCAGACCTACGCTGTCGGCGACCTGCTGCGCGATGGTGAAAACGAGATCACCATCTGGCTGGCCGATGGCTGGATGCGCTCGCCCCTGATGTGGGGCGCCTATCCCCTCGTCAACACCTGGGGCGATGTCATCGCCGCAATTGCGGAACTGCGCCGCGGGGACGAGGTGCTGCTCTTGACCGATAGTAGCTGGCACAGTGGTGAACTGCCCGTTCGCAAGTCCGGGATCTATTATGGCGAGGATTTTGACGCTCGCATTGCAGCCGAGGTCACCGCAGGCAGCGAAGCAGTCGCTTTTAACCCAGGCATTCTCGTGCCGCACGAAACAACCCCCGTGCGAGAACTTGCCCCCCTTGATCCGATCAAGTCGTGGGTGGATGCCGACGGGCGCACCGTCTACGATTTCGGCCAGAACATCGGCGGCTATGTAGCCTTCACCGTTTCAGGCGCTGCCGGCAACACGGTCCATGTCGAGCATGCCGAAGTGCTGGATCAGCAGGGCCAGTTCTACAACGTCAACTTCCGAACGGCCGAGGCGCAGCTTACCTATACCCTGGCGGGTCAGGGAGAGGAACAGTATCGCCCCCACTTTACTTTCCAGGGTTTCCGCTATGCCCGCGTGACCACCACCGGCTCTGCAACTCTGCGCCAGATCCAGTCCGTTCCGATTAGCTCGGTCACTGAAGCCAAGGCCAGCTTTTCGTCGGGTCACAAGCTGGTTGATCGCCTAGTGCTCAATACCCTGTGGTCCCAGCGCGGCAACTTCATCGAAGTGCCCACCGATTGTCCGCAACGCGACGAGCGCCTGGGCTGGACGGGCGATGCGCAGGTCTTTGCGGGTACTGCATGCTATCTGGCCGATGCTCATGGTTTCCTGACCAAATGGGTCCGCGATGTGATGGCCGACCAGCGCGAAGGCGGCGAGATCCCCCATGTCGTTCCCGATCCGACCCGGCAAAAGCCAGAGCACTATCCCGGCTTTTATGGCTCAACCGGCTGGGGCGATGCCATTGCCGTCGTGCCGTGGCAGCTTTACCTCCACTACGGTGACACCGCCATTTTGCGCGAAGCCCTGCCGGCCATGGTCAAGTGGGTGGATTTCGTTTGGTCCATCAGCGATGGCCCGATCGTGTCGCCACCGCGCGAATGGGGCGGCCGCGGCTTCACCTTCGGTGATTGGTTGCAGCCCAAGGGCCCCTCGGCCAAGCCGCTCCCCACCATCGGCGACGACGCGGCGGCAACGATCTACCTGTTTATCACGTCCACGCTCGTGGCCCGCATTGCCCGCATCATCGGCGAGCCAGCCATAGCCGAGCGCATGGACGGCATGGCGGAAAAGGTCCGTGCTGCCTTCGGCCGTGAATTCATCACCGCATCGGGCCGCCTCGCCTATGACGACCAGACCTCGTATGCGCTGGCGATCGTCCACGACCTGATCCCGCCCGAGCACATGGAAGCGGCCAAGCGCTACTTCAAGGCGACAATCGCCCGCGCCGAAGGCCGCATTGGCACCGGCTTTATCGGCACGCCGGCCTTGCTGCCGGCCCTGCTCAAGATCGGGGAACCCGGCCTTGCCGTCGATGTGTTCCTTCAGGAAGAGGTCCCCGGCTGGCTCTACCAGGTCAAGATGGGCGCAACCACCATCTGGGAACGCTGGGACGCCATCCAGGCAGATGGCTCGATCTATAATCCGCAGATGAACTCCTACAATCACTATGCCTATGGTGCCGTTTGCCAGTGGTTGTTTGAAGCGGTTGCAGGTTTCCGTCCGGATCCCGAAGACCCCGGCTTTGCCACCGTAATCTTCGAGCCCACCATCATCCCCGACCTCTCCCCTGTTTCGGCAGAGCACCTGTCGCCACGCGGACCGATCCGCGCTGGCTGGACGGTCGAGGGAGGCGCCGTGCGCTATGAGGTGGAAGTACCGCAAACGTCCAAGGGCGTTTTGCGCCTTCCGAACGGTGCTAACAACATCCATGTGGATGGCGCTGCCTGGGACGGGCAGGGCGATCGTGCACTGGCGGCCGGATCGCATGTCATCGAATTCCAATACACGCCGCCGGCCCGCAAGGCACGGGCGACACACAGCATCAATGCCCGCACGCCCTGACCAACAGGCGGCGGCATGAAACAGCCCGCATGGTGCGGGCACCAAGGGAGAGAGACCAATGACCAAGACTTCCCGCAGAACAGCGCTCGCTGGCTTGTCGGCTGGCCTGTTGGCCATGACGGCGCTGACCGGCATCGCCTTTGCCCAGGACCAGGTGACCATCACCTATCTGGCCGACAATCAGCCGAGCACCGTTGCATCCGCAGAAGCGCTGATCGAGGCCTTCGAGGCTGCCAATCCCGACATCAATGTCGAGCTCGAAACCCGGCCACCGGGTGGCGAAGGCGACAACATCATCAAGACCCGCCTTGCGACCGGACAGCTCACCGACGTGATCTCCTACAATTCCGGCTCGCTGTTTCAGGCGCTGAACCCGCCACAAAGCTTCGTCGATCTCACCGACGAGCCCTGGCAGTCCACCGTCGTGGATTCGTTCAAATCGGTCGTGACCGGCACTGACGGCCGCATCTATGGCGCGCCGCATGGCACCGCCATGGGCGGCGGCATCCTCTACAACAAGCCCATCTATGAAGAGCTTGGCCTCTCCATTCCCAAGACCTGGGACGAGTTCATGGCCAACAACGAAAAGATCAAGGCCGCCGGCAAGGTCGGCGTGATTCAGACCCTGGGCACCACCTGGACCTCGCAGCTCTTTGTGCTCGGTGATTTCTACAACGTTCTGGCCGAAGTGCCGACCTTTGCCGACGACTATACCGCCGGCAAGGCCAAGTATGCCACGACGCCTGCCGCCATGCGCGGCTTCCAACACCAGGCGGATGTGTTCAATGCCGGTTTCCTCAACGAGGACTACCAGGCGGCAACCTTCGAAGAAGGCGTGGTCAAGATCGCGACCGGCAAAGGCGCGCACTATCCCATGCTGACCTTCTCGATCTCCAACATCGTAGAGCTGGCGCCGGAAAACATCCAGGACGTGGGCTTCTTTGCCATTCCCGGCAACGATGCTGCCAAGAACGGGCTGACCGTCTGGATGCCCAACGGCTACTACATTCCCAAGACCAGCCAGCATGTGGAAGAAGCCAAGCGCTTCATCGCTTTCATCCAGTCTCCCGAAGGCTGCCAGATCGACATGGAAGCTTCTGGCATCTCGGGTCCCTACCTGATCTCCGGCTGCGACCTGCCGGCCGATATCCCACCCGCCGTTGCCGATCTGCAGAGCTACTTCCAGTCCGAAGGCACGACCGCTCCGGCGCTTGAATTCCTGTCTCCGGTCAAGGGTCCTGCGCTCGAGCAGATCACGGTGGAAGTGGCCTCCGGCGCCCGCTCGCCCGAAGATGCAGCCGCCCTCTACGACGAGGATGTGCGCAAGCAAGCTCAGCAGCTCGGCCTCCCAGGCTGGTAAGCCCTTGCACGCAAGGTGGTTCCGGGTGTCTGGTTTTACCCGGGACCACCGCTTGAGGAGGAGAGCTCATGGCCGTTGTTACCCAGAGCGCAGTCGCACCCAGGGCAAAAGCGGTGCCGACGCCCAAGCGCCGCTCGCCCTATCCAGCCTGGTTCTTCCTGCCAGCCGCTGTGATCTACAGCGTGCTGTTCCTCGCGCCGACCTTCGCTTCCTTCTACTTCAGCCTGACGCGCTGGACGCTTTCCAACGCCGTCTTCATCGGGCTCGACAATTTCGCACAGTTCTTCCGCGAGCCCTTCCTGATCCAGGGGCTCGTGAACACGGTCTTTTATGCCGTCGTCACCTCGGGGCTGAAGGTCGTGCTCGGCATGCTCCTGGCCCTCCTGCTCACCAGCAATGTCATCGCCCGCGGCTATCTGCGCTCGGTGGTCTTCTTTCCCGTGCTCGTTTCAACGGTCGGCGTCGGCATCACCTTCACTGTCCTAATGCACCCCACCCAGGGCATGATCAACGAAACCCTGGCCCTCTTCGGCATCAAGGGCCCCGGTTGGCTCACCGACCCCAAGCTTGCCCTGTTCTCGGTCGCCCTGGTGGACGTTTGGAAGGGCGTCGGCCTCGCCACAGTGATTTACATCGCCGGCCTCGTCGCCATCCCCAAGGACTACTACGAAGCCGCCCGCATCGATGGCGCCACGGCCTGGCAGAACTTCTGGGAAGTGACACTCCCCCTGAGCCGCCCCGCCACCGCCACTGTGATCACCCTCAGCTTCATCGGTGGCCTGCGCACGTTCGACCTGATCTGGGCCATGACTAAGGGCGGCCCCGGCTTTGCTTCCGACACCGTCGCTTCGGTGATCTACAAGCAGTACCAGTCTGGCTTTTATGGCCTCTCGACTGCTGGCAATGTCGTCCTTTTCATCCTCATCGCCCTCCTTGTCGTGCCGCTCACCATGTTCCTCAATCGCCGCAGGGGACACGAATGAAGTCGACCCGCGCCGTTGTCACCGGCATCGCCGCCATCCTGGCCTCGATCGTCGTCTTCGTTATTCCCTTTGCCTACATTATCCTTACGGCTTTCAAGGACCGGCGCCAGGCTGCGACGCGGGACTTCTCCTGGCCCAATGGCTTCCACCTTTGGGACAACCTTGTCGAAGTGGTCACCACCCGCAACTGGATGCTGGTCACTGCCTTCATCAATTCGACCATCATCACCGTGGCGAGCGTCACGCTGATCGTGATCCTCGCCGCCATGGTCGGCTTCGTGCTGGCCCGCCGTAAGACGCGCTTCAACGGGCTGATCGAGTTTCTGATCCTGGCTGGTCTCATGATCCCGCCGGCCGTGGTGCCCACCATCTGGCTGCTCCAGGGCATCAAGCTCTTCGGCACGCTCCATGGCATGGTGCTGGTCGAGGTGGCTTATAACCTGCCCTTCTCGATCATCCTTTATCGCGCCTTCATCGCCACCATCCCGCGCGAGCTCGACGAAGCCGCCGTCATCGACGGCGCGCGTCCGCTCGATGTCTTCTTCCGCGTGATCCTGCCGTTGCTCTGGCCCGTGACAGTGACCAATATCGTGGTGCAGTCGGTCGGCATCTTTAACGATTTCACCAACCCGCTCTATTACCTGCCGGGCAATGCCAACGCGACCGTGCAGCTGACGCTCTATAATTTCCAGTCGCAGTTCAACACGTCCTACAACCTCCTTTTCACCAATATCCTGCTCATCACCATTCCGCCCCTGATCGTCTTCCTGTTCTTCAATCGGCAGATCGTGGCTGGAATGACCGCAGGCGCCGTCAAGGGATAACGACATGGCCGGCCTCCAGCTCAAAGCGCTCCAGAAAAGCTATGGCGAAGTGGAAGTCATCAAGGGGGTCGACCTTGCGGTAGACCATGGCGAGTTCGTCGTGTTCGTCGGCCCGTCCGGCTGCGGCAAATCCACCCTGCTGCGCATGATCGCGGGCCTCGAGGAAATCACCGGGGGCGAACTATTCATCGGCGACAAGCTCTGCAACGCCGTGGAGCCACGCGACCGTGGCATTGCCATGGTGTTCCAGAGCTATGCGCTCTATCCACACATGACGGTCTACGACAATGTCGGTTTCGGGCTGAAGCTTGCAAAGACTCCCAAGGACGAGCGCGACAGGAAGATCCGCGAGGCGGCGCGGATCCTGCAGATGGAACATCTGCTCGATCGCAAGCCGGGCCAATTGTCCGGCGGCCAGCGCCAGCGCGTTGCCATCGGCCGCGCCATCGTGCGCAAGCCAGAAGTCTTCCTTTTCGACGAACCGCTGTCCAACCTGGACGCGGCCTTGCGCGTCGACATGCGCATGGAACTCTCCAAGCTCCATCAGGAACTCGGCGCCACCATGATCTATGTGACGCACGATCAGGTCGAAGCCATGACCCTGGCCGACAAGATTGTGGTGCTCAACGCCGGCATGGTGCAGCAGGTCGGCAGCCCCATTGAGCTTTATCAGCGCCCCGCCAATCTTTTCGTCGCCGGCTTCATCGGCAGCCCCAAGATGAACTTCGTTCCGGTGACCGTGGAGACGGTCGGCCCAGCCTCGGTGACGATCACGGGCAAGGACATGTCGCCCATCAGCGTTCCAGCGGACCCATCAGGCCTGCGCCAGGGCGACACCGTCACCATGGGCATCCGCCCTCATGCCCTGTCGGGTTCGCAATCGGGCGCCATTGTCGGTCAGGTGCGGCTGGTTGAACGGCTGGGCAACGAGACCATTGTCAGCCTCCAGCTGCCTTCGGGCGCCGAATGGCTGGTGGTTCTCGACGGCGACCACCAGCTCAAGATCGGCAATTCCCTAGCGCTGGACTTCGCCCCCGGCAGCGCCATCATCTTTGACCAAACCGGCCTGGCACGCCATCCCAAGGAGTGATCTCCGCCGCTTACCCATGGTCACCCGCGGAATGGATCTCACCCCACCGCTCGTCCCCTCGGGCTCGACCCGAGGGCTCTGCACTTACCCTAAGAACCAGCAAGCGGATCCCCTAAGCCGCCGCGGCCACGCCTGGCGCACCCTTGGCGCCTGTCATGAACGCCACCGCGTCCGACATGGTGTAGTCCTTCGGGTCGATCACGCAGAGCCGCCGCCCCAGTCGATGGATGTGGATGCGGTCGGCAACCTCGAACACATGGGGCATGTTGTGGCTGATCAGGATGATGGGGATGCCCCGTGAGCGGACATCCTGGATCAGCTCCAGCACTCGGCGGGATTCCTTGACGCCCAGCGCCGCGGTCGGTTCGTCAAGGATGATCACCTTGCTCCCGAAGGCTGCCGCCCGGGCCACCGCAACGCCCTGTCGTTGGCCGCCCGAGAGGGTTTCAACGGCCTGGTTGATGTTCTGGATGGTCATGAGGCCTAGATCGCTCAGCTTTTGCCGCGCGATCTTTTCCATAGCCGGGCGATCAAGCTGCCGCAGCACCTTGCCCATGAAGCCGGGCTTGCGCAGCTCGCGCCCCATGAACATGTTGTCCGCGATCGAGAGGGCAGGGGACATGGCGAGCGTCTGGTAGACCGTTTCGATCCCCGCATTGCGCGCGTCGATCGGCGAGGTGAAGTTGACCTTCTGCCCTTCCAAAAAGATCTCCCCGCTGTCGGGGATCATCGCTCCCGAGATTGCCTTGATCAACGATGATTTGCCCGCGCCATTGTCGCCGATCACGGCGAGGATCTCGCCCGGCATCAGCTCGAAGTCGCAATTGTCGAGCGCCGTCACCTTGCCATAGCGCTTGCTGAGCCCACGGGCTTGCAGAACCGGTTCCATCACAGCGATACCTTTCTGATCCATTGGTCCACCGCCACAGCCGCGATGATGAGAACGCCGATCAGCAGATAGGTCCACTGCGCATCGGCACCCAACAGCCGCAATCCAAGGGAGAAGACGCCCACGATCAGGGCGCCGAACAGCATGCCCAGGATGGAGCCGCGCCCGCCAAACAAGGAAATGCCCCCGATCACTACGGCGGTGATGCTTTCGATATTGGCCGATTGCCCGGAGGTCGGCGACACCGAGCCGATGCGCCCGATCAGGACCCAGCCGGCAAAGGCGCAGATGAGGCCGGACAGCACATAAACCGAGATCAGGATGCGCTTGGTGTTGACGCCTGAAAGCTCCGCCGCATCGGGATCGTCCCCCACGGCATAGACGTGCCGGCCCCATGCGGTATGGCGCAGCACATAGGCCAGCGCCAGCACAAGCAGCACAAAGAAAATGACGCCATAGGTGAAGACCGCGCCACCAAAGCTGACCGTATTGCCAAAGAACTGCAGCAGCGGCGCCTGCGCCTCGATCTCCTGGCTGCGGATGGTTTCGTTGCCCGAATACAGGAAATTGGTGGCAAGGGCGATTTGCCAGACGCCGAGCGTCACGATGAATGGCGGCAGCTTGATCATGGCGACCAGCCAGCCATTGATGAACCCCACCAGCGTTCCGGCTATCAACCCAATGCCAATGCTAAGCACGGGCGGAATGCCATAGCGGAAGGTGAACTGCCCCATGATCACCGAACTCAGCACCATGATGGCACCGACGGACAAATCGATGCCGGCGGTGAGGATCACCAGAGACTGGGCCGAGCCGACAATGCCCACAATAGCCACCTGCTGCAGGATCAGGGTCAGCGTGAAGGACGAAAAGAATTTTTGGCCGAGCAGCGCTCCGAAGACGATGATCGAGATCACAAGAACGATGAGCGGCACAAGGGAAGGCGAGGCATGCAGGGCATGCTGCAGACGGCTCAACAGGCTTGGTGCTTCCCGGTCGAACACGGCCACGCTCTCGTTTCGGCCCAGTGACCCGGTGTCCAGTTCGGATTGGTTTGACATGGGCTCTCCTCTCGCCATGATCAACAGGACCAGGGGCAAGCGCGGGCTCGCCCCTGTCCATTAGCGTCTAGGTGCAGGCAATCAGCCCCAGCACAACTCGGCGCCTTCGGTCGTATCGATCGACTCGACCCCCTCGACGGGTTCGTCCGTGACGAGCTTGACGCCCGTGTCGAAGAAATCCTTGCCTTCGGTTGGCGCTGGCTTTTCGCCGGTATCCGCCCAGGTCTTGATGGCTTCGAGGCCCAGTGCTGCCATTTGCAGCGGATATTGCTGCGACGTCGCCCCGATCACACCGTCCTTGACGTTGGCGACACCTGGACAGCCACCGTCCACCGAGACGATGGTCACATCGTTCTCGCGGCCGATGGATTTTAGCGCCTCATAAGCGCCGGCAGCCGCTGGCTCGTTGATGGTATAGACAAGGTTGATCGATGGGTCCTTGGTTAGGAGGTTTTCCATCGCCCTGCGGCCGCCTTCCTCATTACCGGCGGTCACGTCATGTCCAACGATGCGCGGATCGGACTCATCGCCCCACTTGTTGGGGTCGCCGAGCTCGATGCCGAAGCCCTGGAGGAACCCCTGGTCGCGCAGCACGTCGACCGTGGGCTGGCTGATGGCGAGGTCAAGCAGGGCAATTTTGGCATTGGCCGCTTCTGCACCCATCTTGCCGGCCGCCCATTTGCCAATCAATTCGCCAGCGATGAAGTTGTCCGTGGCAAAGGTGGCGTCGGCAGCGTCGGCGGGGCTCAGTGGCGTATCGAGCGCAATCACCAGAATACCGGCGTCGCGGGCCTGCTGCACGGATTGTACAATGGCCGAGGTGTCCGAAGCGGTGATCAGTATGCCCTTGGCGCCGTCAGCAATGCAGGTCTCGATCGCCGCCACCTGGGTCTCGTGATCGCCATCGACCTTGCCGGCATAGGATTTAAGCGAGACGCCGAGTTCGGCGGCTTTGGCTTCAGCGCCTTCCTTCATCTTGACGAAGAACGGGTTTGTGTCGGTCTTGGTGATGAGGCAAGCCGATACTTCTTGCGCCATTGCTGCGCCCGACATTGCGGCAAAGCACAGGGCTGTGCCCAAAAGCAGTTTCTTCATTGATCTCTCCCTTGAGCTTGATGCGAACCAGGTTCCTCCTTAGTCCGTCACTGCTCGCTATTCGCTTTAGCGCCTCCATGGTGTCGGCTTCCAAGGCGTGCGTCAATATATAAATCTCATTTATTTATTTATTGCCTGGGGACGATCTTCCGCGCTAGCAATCGGTTGATTATGGTGCCATGCGATGGAAACTGTGACGATCCGAACGTTAAGCAGTGGGGTGAACCAGAGCGGCGTCCGTGACTACAACGAACGCCTGCTTTTGACCCTTTTGCAGCGCAATGGCCCAACGCCGGGTAGCGATCTGGCGCGCATGGCGAACCTTTCGCCGCAGACCGTATCGATCATCCTCCGTCAGATGGAAGGGGAGGGCCTCCTGGCCCGCGGCACGCCGGTCAAAGGCAAGGTGGGCAAGCCATCCGTGCCCATGTACTTGGCCGAAGGCGGCGTTCTCTCATTTGGCTGCAAGATCGGGCGCCGCAGCACCGTGCTGCTCCTTGCGGACTTCCGCGGCACGGTCCGCCACCAACTCCAGCTCACCTACAAGTATCCCATGCCCGAGCCGATCTTCGCCTTTCTCGAAAAGGGTATCGGGCAGATTCTGGATCGCTGCAGCCCCAGCGAACAGGAGCGCATTTGCGGCATCGGCATCGCCACGCCCTTCGAGCTCTGGAAATGGAACGAGCTTGTTGGCGCACCGGCACAGCAGTTTGCCTCCTGGAAAGACGTCGATTTCGGCGCGGAACTCGCCGCCTTCAGCGACCTTCCGGTGCAGATCGTCAACGACGCCACTGCCGGCTGCCAGGCCGAGCATATCTATGGCCGCGGCAAGGAATTCCGCGACTACGCATACTTTTTCATTGGCGCCTTTATTGGCGGTGGCATCGCCCTCAACCATTCCGTTTACCAGGGCCATCAGGGCAATGCTGGCGCCCTGGGATCGCTGCGCAGCTTCGGCCCGCATGGCGAAAGCCAGCAGCTGATCGACACCGCTTCCATCCACCTGCTTGAAGCGCGGCTCGCCGAGTTCGGCCTCGACCCGCAACTGCTCTGGACCCAACCTCAGGACTGGACGCCCTATGCGCGCTTCGTCGAACCCTGGCTCGGCCAGACCGCGCAGGAACTGGTCAAGGCAAGCCTTTCGGTCTGTGCGGTCATCGATTTCGAGGCCATCATCATCGACGGCGCTTTCCCCGACAGCGTCAAGCACGCCCTGGTCGAGCGGACGCGCCGCTACATGGCCAACCAGGACATGCGCGGCCTTATCGCCCCAAAGATCGAAGCCGGCACCATTGGCGGCAACGCCCGCGCCATCGGCGCCGCGACCACCCCGCTCTTCGAGCGCTATTTCATGAACGGCAATATTCGCATCCTGCCGCAATAGCCTGGGAGCGCGGCGCGTAGGTCTCGAGCAGCCAGGCCACCAAAGCCCGCCGCTCACTCAGCACATCCCCCTCCGGCTCACGCGCCGCAAAGCCATGCCGCTGCAGCGACGCCTTGAGCGCCACGCCCCGATTTGCCGGATTGACTACGGCCATCGTCCGCTCGGCAATCTCCACGGCCATGGTTTTGGACATCCGCTTGCTCATGCTTCACTCCGCGAGCAGAACTCCTCAGGCAATACCCTGAGCCCCGAGCACCGACTTGATGTGTGCAAGACCCCGCTTATAGGCCGGCACATCGAAATGCTCCATCATCAGCGGCACGTCGCGCCCCAGCTTGTGGATCTCGCTGACATAGGCCCCATAGTCGAGATTGCCCTCGCCGGGCGGCACCTCGTCGAGGTGGAACGAAATCGTCCCCGGCCCGCCCTGCATCACGATATCCTTGGCATGGCAGGAAACCACCCACGGCCCGAGCAGCGCAAACGCCTCCCGGATCAGCTGACCGCTGTTGAAATAAAGCCGCGGCGAGATCACCATGTTGACGGCATCGATATGCGCACCGAACTGCGGACGATCGATCGCCTTGATGAGCTTGAGGTAGTTCTCGGCCGTGTCGGTCACCAGCCACGGCACCATTTCGAGCGAGAACTTGGCGCGCTTGGGCTTGACCATATCGATCACATAGCGCGCGGTGTCCACCGCCCGCTGGAACCCCGCCTCGCTCTGATTGTCCGGGTGCGGGCCATAGTCGTAATTGTCGCTGAGCTGCCAGGGATCGCCGGGGTGCCCCACCGTGCCATGAAACGCCACGCAGGCGCCCGCACCCACTTCATCGGCGAGCGCCAGCTGGTGAACGGCATATTCGAGGTTCGCCTTGCGCACCGCTTCGTCATGGGCAATGAGGTTGCGCCAGGCCCCGCCCTCGGCGATCACCACATCGGCCTTGGCCATGGCCTGGACGAGCGCCGCGATCTCCTCGCGATTCTCGATGCTCATGTTGGGCATGTAGGCGGCATTATAGCCGAACTCCACATGCGCCCGTGCATAGGCCTCCGGATCGCCCTTATAGTCTATGCCGTATCCGCCAAGCCGGAAGGTCATGCCAGTTCCTCCGCCTTCGTGCTCGGCACGGCGCCGGGATAAAGCAGCACCTTGCCGCAACGGCCGGTTTCCTGCAGCGCGAACGCTTCGCTTACATCGCTCATCGCGAAGCGGTGCGTCGTCAGCGTATCGAGCAGCGCTCCGGCATCGCGCACGCGCTGCATCATCTGCTCACCAAACCGCTCGTGGTTCCAGTGCCAGCTGCCATAGATCTCAATGCCCTTGCCTGTAATGCGCTTGACCGGCAATTCCCCCGACCAGGTGACAAACGCCACCCTCCCGCGAGCGCGCAGCAATTCGATGACCACGGGTGGAGCCGCCGGATTGTTGCTCGTTTCAATCGCTGCATCGACGCCATATCCGCCCGTCAGGGAGCGCACCTGCTCGACAAGATCGGCTGCCGTCGGGTCCAGCACATGCTCGGCCCCGAGCGAGCGCGCGAGATCTGCACGGAACGGATTGAGCTCGAGCGCAATCACCCGCGCCCCGATCGTTCGGGCATTGACCACCGCGCCCAGGCCCACAGCGCCACAGCCTGATACCAGCACCGTATCGGCCGGGCCCACCTGCATGCGCTCCATGGCGGTAAAGCTCGGCCCCAGCGCACACACGGCCATAGCCGCGTGATCTGTCTCGATATCCTCGGGCACAGGGTAAAGCAGGTAGTCGGGTTTCAGCAGATATTCGGCATAGCAGCCAATGCCACTCTCCGACCCCGTTTCGGCGAAGAGGTCCCGCTGCTCGGTGCAGTGGATGTGCTCGCCCGCCTGGCAGGCCGGGCAGGTGCCGCAACCGGCATGCGGCATGACGACGACGCGGTCGCCCGCTTTGAGGCGCTTCGAATTGGCGGCATCCACCACGACGCCGATGGCCTCATGGCCCAACTCGCACGAATGCTTGCCTTCGCGCCAGCCCTGCCACTCCGTGCACATGGGCGCAACCAGCACCTGAACTTTAACGATATCGCTGCCGGCATGCGGATCGGGACGCTCCGACACCACGGCCTGGCGCGGACCTGTTATTTCTACGCTAAGAATTTCATTCCTCCTGAAGGCATTGAGCCCTTGGGGCCGCTCACTCTTGAGGTGAGTCACCCAAAGCTAGCGCATCTGAGGTACGTAACACAACAACCGGGTGCACGTGTTGCCGCGCGATGATGCTGAATCCATTTGCTTTGGCGGTTCCGCTGTGAATGAATTGAACAAGTGGGGAGAGTTCAGACATGATCGGCAAGTTTTCAGCGGCCGTGCTCGCGCTTATGCTGGGTGCTATAGCGCCGAGCCTTGCGCAAGATGCCAATGCACTCTGCTCCGATCTGGCGGCGAGCCCTTATGATCCCCAAACCCCCGCCGGGCAGGGCAAGGAGATTGCCGACATCGATGCCACGGCGGCGGTGCAGGCCTGCCAGGACGCCGTGCAGGCCGCACCGGACGATGCCCGGATGCACTTCCAGCTGGGCCGCGCCCTTGATGCAGCCGAACGCTATGCAGATGCCTTGGCCGCATACGGCACGGCAGCCGAGCGCGGCTTTGCCCTTGCCAATGTGTCTTTGGGCAACTTTTACGAGTTTGGCCTCGGCGTCGAGCCTGACGCGATGCAGGCGGTTCAGTACTACCAGGCGGCATTCGATGCCGAAGGCCTGCCGATCGCCGCGGCCAATCTGGGCTATGCTTATGATCATGGCATTGGCGTTGATCCCGACAAGGCCGAGGCTGCCCGTCTCTATCAGATTGCCAGCGACGCCAAGATCGCTTGGGCCACCACCAATCTCGGCTATTTCTATGAACAGGGAACCGGCGTGGAGGCCGACTACGCCAAAGCCGTAGAGCTCTACAAGATTGCCGCCGAGGGCGGCGACGCAACCGCGCTCAACAATCTTGGGACGGCTTATCTCGAAGGTGAGGGTGGTCTTGAGCAATCTGTTGAGCAGGCCATCAAGCTCTACGAGGAGGCGGCAGACGCTGGCAGTGGCCTCGCCATGGGCAATCTGGGCGACATCTACGCCTATGGCCGGCACGGCATTGCGCAGGACATTGTAAAAGCGCGCGACTATATGCGCGCCGCCATTGCAAGCGATGACCCTGCGGCAGTGGCTGGCGCTCAGAATAATCTGGCCTGGAGTTTCGTTCTCGAAGGCAGCAATCTGGCAGAGGCCGAAGAGCTGTCCGAGGCTGCAGTCGCCTATGACGCCCAAAACGCGGCCAACCTTGATACCCTGGGCTGGATCAAGCACTTGCGTGGGGATGAGGAGGAAGCCCTCAAGCTCCTGAGCAAGGCAGCCCGGATCCTGCCTGCCACCACCCAGCTCGCGCATTTGGGGGCCGTGCAAGCGGCGCTCGGAGACACTGCCGGCGCCCGCCAGTCCTACGAGGCCGCCCTTGCGGCAGCTGATAGCGATTTCGAAGACCCAACCATTGATCTCAAGGCGATCAGAGCGTGGCTTGCAGCAAACTAGCGGCTGCCCGGAAGCATTCTTCGTGAGCACGATCTCAGCCACAATCATGATCTTCGCCCTTAAACGCTGCCGGCAATGCTGAACAGATTGCGTGCCATGGCCCGGCGCTTGGGCCGAGCCAGAACAAACAAAACCAAGTCCCACGCGGCTAACAGGGCGCGGCTGCAACGACCGCAATGGCTCACGCTGCCCACCGTTGAGTCCACGTCCAACTCGATGCGGGCCGTGGTGGTCAATCTGGTACTCCTTGCGGCCATCCTCTTGGCAGCGCCCTTGATTGCGACCCAGGCAGCCCGGGACCAGATTCTGCTTGAGCCGATCAGTGTGCCCGCAGCGCTGCAGGTCACAGGGTTGACGCCCGAAGTTGCCGCGAACCGCCTCAATGACGGGCTGCTTCAGATCATCCGCGAGGCAGATACGGGCAAGTCGAGCATCAATGTCGTGCCCGAAGGGCAAAGAGTGACGTTCGATATCCCCGAGTCAGGCATTTCCGTCGATGCCCTCATCTCCTACGCCCGCAAGTTCTTCAATTTGCACGAGACGGTTATCGGGGGCGAGTTCCGGTGCGGCGATCCTGTGTGCACCCCGGCCCTGGTCTCCCTGCGCCTCAGGGTACATGGGCGCGAGCTGGCGGTCATTGAACGGCCGCCCATGCGCCGCACCACCGAAGCGGTGTACTGGCGTGATGCGGCGTCCAAGGTCATGGAGGAACTCGACCCCTTCATGGCGCTTGCCGCCGATGTCAACCAGCGCCCGATCAATGCGGCAACGATCGCCAGGCGGTTAATTGCCTCCGGGCACGCCGATGCGAAATGGGCGCACAATGTCCTGGGCAATATCCGGCGCAATACGGGTGACGCCGACGATGCACTCGCCGAGTACCAAGCGTCCCTTGATATCGATGGAGCCTTTGTTCCGGCATTGGCCAATATGGCCGGCACCTTGGCGGAACAGGGCCGGTTCGATGAAGCCGTTCCGTTTCTCGATCGTCTAGCGGCAGTGGACGGAAACAGTGCACTTGAAGCGGAGGTCAGGGGAGATCTGGCCCGCTTCCAGGACCAGGTTGATCTCGCGCGCGACTGGTACGCCAAGGCATTCGAGAGAAACCCGCTCAATGCCCGCTACCAGAGCAAGGCCGCCAATATGCTGATCAACAAGGGCCGCACTGAAGAAGGCGTGGCGCTGGCTCGTGCTGCTTTCGCCTTGAGCCCGGATGATCCCTTGCCGCTGGCGCTTCTCGCCGGCCACTTCGCGGGGCAAGGCGATTTCCTTTCCCTCGAAAAACTCTATCGGGACGCAGCCGAGTTCTCACCGGAAAATGCCGAGTTCCAGGCGCAGCACTCCAATCTCCTGATGATCAACGAGGATTATGCTGGCGCTCTGGAGCGGATCGACCGGGCCTTGCTGGTTGACGAAGGCAATGTCGCCTACCGGCTGGATCGTGCCGAGGTCCTTGCGGCGCTTGGCCGGCACGAAGATGCGCTGATCGATCTTGACCTGGCTCTCCAGCGCGAGCCCAGCAATGCCGAGGTCATCTATGCTCGTGCCATGAGCCTTGGTGCACTGGACCGGCAATCCGAATCCATAGCGGCCTACCGGCAATACCTGACGCTGGAGCCCGAAGGGCCGTTTGCTGAAGTCGCCAAGGCCATGATTGGCTTCGGCGAGCGCCCACCCGACCCGCCAGCACCCGCGCCGGTCGATGCACCGCCAGCCATTGGCACCGATGGCGAAACCGGCAGCTAGGGCACAACTGCTCCGGCGTTTAATTGGTTGAGCATGGCAATCTGCCGCTCGAGGAAGCGTCGCTCTGGAGCCTGCCGGCAAAGGTCGAGCGCCTTTTGATAGGCAGTGATGGCCGCAGTCTCTTGTCCCAGCCGGCGAAGCATGTCGGCCTGTGCGGCATAGGCCAGATGATAGTCCTTGAGCTTGCCTTGAGCCAAAATGGCTTCGATCAGCTGCAGGCCAGCCTCCGCGCCGCGCGCCATGGAAATGGCCACTGCCCGGTTGAGCTGCACTACCGGAGAAGGCGCCGCCCGCAGCAACACATCATAGAGCCCCGCAATCTCCGCCCAGTCCGTAGCCTCTGCCGTCGGTGCTGCAGCATGGATCGCTGCAATGGCGCCCTGGAGCGTATAGGCGCCGATATGGCCGGTGGCAAAAGCACGGTCCACGAGCGCCGTTCCTTCCCTGATCAGGTCAGCATTCCATAAGGAGCGGTCCTGATCGGCCAGGAGGACCACGTCTCCATCAGCCGTCGTCCGCGTCGTACGGCGCGACTCGTGCAGCAGCATGAGCCCGAGCAGGCCCATGACCTCCGACTTGGGCAAGAGCTTCAGCAGAAGGCGGGCAAGTCGGATGGCCTCGCCCGACAGATCGGCGCGCGTGAGATCGTCTCCCGCATTGGCTGAATAGCCTTCGTTAAAAACAAGATAGATGACCTGCAATACGGCATCGAGGCGCTCGTCCAGTTCATGGCTCTCCGGAACGGCGTAGGGCAGGGCGGCTTGCTTGATGCGCGCCTTTGCCCGCACGATCCGCTGTGCCATGGCGACGGGCCGGGTGAGAAAGGCCCTGGCTGTTTCCTCCGTGGTCAGGCCGCAGACTTCGCGCAAGGTAAGGGCAATCTGCGCTTCCGCCGGCAAGGCCGGGTGGCAGCAAATGAAGATGAGGCGCAACTGGTCATCCTCGAGCACCAGATCATCCCCAAGTTCTGCGCTGTCTGGTTCCTGCAGCGCGAGTTCGCCTTGGAGAAGGGAAAAGCGCGCCTTCCGACGCATCTTGTCCAGAGCGCGGAAGCGTCCGGCCGAAACCAGCCAGGCGCTTGGATTGGCCGGGATGCCCTGCTCGGACCAGGCCTGGGCGGCCGCGAGGAAGGCATCGTGCAGCGCCTCTTCTGCAAGATCAAAATCGCGCAGGAGTCGGATCAGTGTCGCCAGCACCCGTCGGGAATGCTGGCGCCAGACCTGCTCGAGTTCTGCCGGAACCATATCTGACACAGTGTCAGGAGAACGTCATGACCGGACGCACTTCCACGCCCCCCAAACGCGCCATGGGGATGTTCTTCGCGATCTCCATCGCGGCATCGGCATCCTCGACATCCACCAGGATAAAGCCGGCCACGGCCTCCTTGCTCTCCATGAACGGACCGTCGGTGACCACGGCATTGCCGCTGCGGACGCGAACGGTCCGGGCATTCTCGGCGCCAAGCAGCGCTTCGGCGTGGACATAGACACTGCGCTCCATCAGGGAGCGGTCATAGGCTTGGGACTCCTCACCCATCCGCGCCCAATCATCTTGCTGCATAAGGTCGGCGAGGTCGGCGTCAACAATAACGAGGCACATGTATCTCACAGCTCTACCCTCTCCAAAACATCAAGTGGACGCACTTCGATCGAGCCCATGGTCGCCAGCGGCATGCGTGACGCGAGCTGCAACGCCTCGTTGAGATCGCGGCACTGGACGATGCAGAAGCCGCTCAAATGCTCCTTTGTTTCCATGAACGGTCCATCCGTCGTGGTCAGCTCGCCATTCCAGCGGCGCACCGTCACCGCTTCCGAAGGCGCCTTGAGCGGTTCACTGATAAGGCAATGTCCACTCGCTCTGAGGTCTTCGTCATAGTCCAGCATGGCATTGCCGAAGCTGTCGCGCTCGTTCTGGCTAAGCGGGGCGAACTTCGCCTCATCAAGGTAGATCAGGAACATGTATTGCATAAAGACACCTCCAAACTGTCCCCCTTAGCCGAATGGGGAAGCGTCATTTCGACAGCGGCACGGAATTATTTCGAAGATGCCATTTTGGCAGCCGTCAAAACCGTTCAGAATTCGTTCATAAAAGCGCGTCAACCACAGGCCAGCGCTGTTTCTCCGCAGCATAAAGTAAGTCCGGAACGCTCTTTTCCGAACGGTAGTTCTGCTCCCATGCCGCTCCAAAGTTCCTGTGTTTGTTCCGCCGCTCTCGTGAGAAATTCCCCGTTTTGACCAGTCTAACACCGGCAGCAGCGGATTTTTCCTTCTCCGTCCGCTGGCGAGCGGCCGCCGTTATGGGGCTGATCAGCAGCACCTATTCCACGCTCATCAGCCAGTTTACCGCCGGGCTTCTCGGTCGCGACGCCCTTGTCGACTGGATGGTTGTTGGCAGCATCGCCCTGCGCGAACACGGGCTTCAAACCGTCCCCACATGGTGGGGTGTGCTCATGGGGCTCCTTGTGCACCAATCAGCCGATTTCGGCTGGGATATGGTGTTTTTCCTCCTGCTCAGCCGCTGGAGCTACCAGCTGAGCCCCTGGATTTTAGCCGCCCTTGCCCTGCCATGGGCCATATTTACCTCCGGCATCGAATGGATGTTTTTGGTGCCAATCCTACCGTTCTGGTGGCCGGTCTTCACCTTGGAACAGGCCTGGTGGCTGGGCATTCTCGTCCACCTTACAGCAGCCTCGACCTATCCCTTGTTTCCTTTTGTTCGTGACTGGGTCGCCGGAATTCATCCCCGCAGGCACCGCCGTTTCGCCCGTAATTGGGCCAGTTTGGCCCTTATTGGGCTTGTTGCTCTTGGCGCTTTGAGCACTGCATCACAGCTCGGCCATGAACTGCCGCATGCCGGCGGGCAGGTCGATTATGATCGTGCCTACATGGCCAATATGTCCGCTCATCACGCCCAGGGCATGGACCTAGCGCGCATTGGAGCCGAAAAGTCGACAGATCCTCAGCTCGCCGCGATTGCTCGCATGATGGTAGCCACGCAAGCATCTGAAATCGAGATCTTCGAGAAATGGTACCGCAGCTGGTTCAAAGCGGAAATGCAGCCGCTATCGGCGCAGGAGCATGCCACCATGCCAGGCATGGTGTCGCAAGCGGAACTGGATGAACTGGGCTCGCTTTCGGGAGAGGCTTTTGACAGCCGTTTTCGCCAGATCATGACCAGCCATCATAGCGGGGCAATCACCATGGCGGATGAAGCCATGCATAACGCCGGCGACGTCCGCCTGCGCATCATGGCCCACGGCATTCGTCACCAGCAACAGGGCGAGATCAACCTGATGCATGAGGTCTCGTCCTTTGAAGCTGTTCGCCGGGCTGCGCGGGCCATGTTCTATACGGATGGGGCCGTTCCAGCCGAGCAGGAGAACGCTAGCTCAGACCGCCACTCGCACTAAACCGTAGCTCACGTACACAATCGCTTGATCAACTCGGCCAAGCAACACTCTATAACCCTTGCAAGTGGTCGAACTGTCCAACGCATCCGGCGTTGCCTTGGGAGAGGAGAACTTCCATGGCAACCTTGGACGAAGAAGAAGTCAAGCGTCGGGCACATCGTATTTGGGAAGGCGAAGGGCGGCCGGAAGGGCGTGATTTCCAGAACTACATGGACGCCGTCGCCGAGCTGATGGCAGAAATAGATAACGCAGAGGCACCAACCAACGGCACTGCGCCTGCCCCATCGGGCATCAGCACTGGCCTCCAGCCGGGTGGAACAGCCCCGGTGGGCGGTGCGCCGACGGTAGGAAGCATCGGTACGGGTGGTGGTGCGACCGGCGGGAAGCCTACCGGCAGCGCCCGGGGCAATCAGGCGGAGTAGCGCTATGGCACGGCCGGCATCCGCGCTGAGCGAGGAGAGCGCTTTAGTCTCTTTGCTCCGCGCGCAGGCTGTGCCGCTGGGCAGTTCCGATGATCCCCCCGAGTTCAGCGAGCCTTTTGCCGCGTTCGGAGAAGCCCGAATTGTTCTTCTGGGTGAAGCTTCTCACGGGACGTCCGAATTCTATCGCGCCCGCGCTGCCATCACGAGGCGGTTGATCCAGGATCATGGTTTCAACATCGTTGCCGTCGAAGCCGATTGGCCTGATGCCAGTCGGGTCGATCGCTATGTGCGGCATCGGTCTGGTGGAGAGTACGACGAACACGTGTTTGCCCGCTTCCCGACGTGGATGTGGCGCAACAAGGAAGTCGCCGACTTTGTTGAATGGCTGCGCGCACACAACAAAGGTTTGCCTGCCGATCAGGCGGTGGAATTTCGCGGCCTAGACGTTTATTCGCTGCGCAGCTCCATCTCCGAAGTCCTGAACTACCTCGGCAAAGCTGATCCCGAGGCGGCGGTCTTGGCGCGGCGCCGGTATGGCTGCCTGACGCCCTTCCAGGTTGAGCCCCATTGGTATGGTCGTGCGGTTCTGCGCGGAGAGCGCGACGCGTGTGAGGATGCAGTGACGGCGCAGCTGCAGGAACTTCTGCAGCGAAGGCTTGGTAGAACCGACGATGAGGACCTGTTTGATGCCACCCAGAATGCGCGTGTGGTCCAGGCGGCAGAGCAATATTACCGCCTGATGTTCCGCGGCTCGACCGAGTCCTGGAACATGCGCGACACCCACATGTTTGAGACCTTGCAAAGCGTACTTGCAGCCAGGGGGCCGCAGGCCAAGGCGGTGATCTGGGCGCACAACTCCCATATCGGCGATGCCCGCGCGACAGAAATGGGCTGGGATGGGCAGCTCAATATTGGTCAGCTGTGCAAAGCGGAATACGGCGACTCGTGCCGAACTATTGGCTTTGGCACAGACCGAGGCACGGTCGCGGCCGCCGATGACTGGGACGAACCAGTGCAGTTCAAAACGGTACGCCCCTCCCGTGCAGATTCATTCGAGAACCTCTTTCACCAGACTGGACTTCAAGCGTCGCTCACCCATCTGCACGCCAATGCGGAGTTGCGGGATGCCTTGGCAGAACCGCGGCTGGAGCGAGCCATCGGCGTTATCTATCGTCCGGAAACGGAACTGCAGAGTCACTATTTCAAGGCCAACCTGCCTGCTCAGTTTGATGCTTTCGTTTGGTTCGACCAAACCCGTGCAGTCACCCCTCTCCCAACCGACCCTCCGCACGGCACGCCGGAGACATTCCCGTTTGGCCTCTAAGCTTGGAAGTTTGCCGCCTAATGATCCGGCGCGGATCACATGTAGAGAGAAGGGAAAATTGTGAGGCAACGAATTAGCGTCTGAGGCCTTAGCCATCCGGAGCGACGTTCGTCGCCCGTCAATTGCCACCTACCTAGGCCCGTGCACAGCGTCAGGCACATCGGCTGCAACGCATCTGAGAAACTATGTCGCGCGGTGTCTTTCTTGCCATTCTAGCCTATGGGCTGTTTTCCTGTGCCGATGCCTTGATCAAGGCGACTGGTGGTGACCTCAGCGTCTTTGAAGTTGGGTTCTTCACTGGTCTGTTCGCCATTCTGCCGGCCGTGTTGAGCAAGCGGCGCGACGAGCGGTGGCGCGAAGCGCTGCATTTCAGCAATCCATTGCTTTTGAACCTGCGTGGCATATCCGGTGTTCTCGGCTCGGCTTGCGTGATCTATGCCTTCACCCACATCCCCCTAGCGGATGTCTATGCCCTGGCTTTTCTTGCGCCCATGTTTGTGGTCGTGTTCTCCGCTATCCTTCTCAAGGAAGCTATTCCGCGCCGCCGCTGGCCCTTGCTGTTCCTGAGCTTTCTCGGTGTCCTGATCATTGTTCGTCCCGGCTTCAGGGACCTGCAGTTGGGCCACCTGGCGGCCCTGGCCTGTGCTCTCTTTACTGCCTCCAATACCATCCTTCTCCGGTCCTTGGCGCCGACCGAACACCGGCTCGGCATCTTCGCTGTCGTTACAACCTATGCCTTGACCATCAACAGCATTGGCATGCTCGTCTGGGGCTTCGAACTGCCGAGCCCGATGCAATTCGCCATCCTCATGACGATCGGTATTCTGGGCGGATTGGGTCACCTGACGTTCATCAGCGCAACCAAGTTCGTTGAGGCTAATCAAGTGGCACCGGCGCAATACACGCAGATGATCTGGGCTATTGCGCTGGGCGCTGCCTTCTATGGCGAATATGTCGACCTGCCAGCAGTATTCGGCATTGCCGTCTTGGCCATAGCGGGTCTCCTCAACGTCCTGTCGGACAAGCAGATTGACCGCTTCTTGGCTAGCAGAAAGCGGCCGCCAGCCTATGCTTCGCCAGGTCAAAGCAACGCTGTCGGCTCAGCGAAAGTTGTTCCCCAGCTCAACCGCCAGGCCTCGGACCAAAGCGACGCGGCACGGCGCGCGGCCTGACGAGCGGAAGCAGCAATTTCGATCAGCTAGCGAGCCGAGACAAATAAGTTATCTTTCGTGCTCTATCGCTCAGCCTTGGCTTGGCCGGTGCCAGCAAGCTCACGTTAATATTTCTCCGCCTCGCATCATTCCGGTGCTAAGCAATTCTGGTTGCGCTAGAACAGCTGCAACCAAAGCCAATAGGCAGAGCTCCAGCTCCGGGAGAAATCAGCTTGACCATGTCCACTGCCACTCAGCAACTCGATCGGCGCCAGATCCTGAACGCGCTGCGTGCCTTCCGCCGCGGCGACTTTTCGGTCCGGCTCGACGGGGACTTCGAAGGTCTCGACTTCGAAATCGCCCAGAGTTTCAACGAAATTGTCGAGCTCAACGAGAGCCTCACCGACGAGTTCGCGCGGTTGGGCAAGGTCGTGGGCAAGGATGGCCGCATCGGCGAGCGCGGTCACGTCCGCAATGCCACAGGAGATTGGGAAGCCAGCGTGCGTTCGGTCAACGAGCTGATCGAGGACATGGTGCAACCAACCGCTGAAGTGGCTCGCGTGATCGGCGCTGTGGCCAAGGGCGATCTGAGCCAATCCATGATGGAGGAAATTGACGGGCGGCCCCTGCGCGGCGAGTTCCTGCGCATCGGCAAGGTGGTGAACACCATGGTGGACCAGCTCAACTCCTTTGCTTCAGAAGTGACGCGCGTGGCACGCGAAGTGGGCACCGAAGGCAAGCTCGGCGGTCAGGCGCAGGTGAAAGGCGTGGCCGGCACCTGGAAGGACCTGACCGATAATGTGAACTCCATGGCCGCGAACCTGACGAGCCAGGTGCGTAACATCGCTGAAGTGACGACCGCCGTGGCTAATGGCGACCTCAGCCGCAAGATCACCGTGGAGGTGAAAGGCGAAGTGCTCGAGCTCAAGAACACCATCAACACCATGGTGGATCAGCTCAACGCCTTTGCCTCCGAAGTGACGCGCGTGGCACGCGAAGTGGGTACCGACGGCAAACTCGGGGGGCAGGCGCAGGTGCGTGGTGTCGCCGGCACCTGGAAGGATTTGACCGACAACGTGAATCTGATGGCCGAAAATCTCACTGGCCAGGTGCGCAACATCGCCGAGGTGACCACGGCCGTGGCGTCGGGCGACTTGTCCAAAAAGATCACGGTGGACGTGAAGGGCGAAATCCTCGAGCTCAAGAACACCATCAACACCATGGTGGACCAGCTCAATTCCTTTGCCTCGGAAGTGACGCGTGTGGCCCGCGAAGTGGGTACCGAGGGCAAGCTCGGCGGGCAGGCACAGGTGCGCGGCGTAGGCGGTACCTGGAAGGATTTGACGGACAACGTGAACCTCATGGCTGCGAACCTCACAGGCCAGGTGCGTAACATTGCCGAAGTGACGACGGCCGTGGCGTCGGGCGACTTGTCCAAGAAGATCACCGTGGACGTGAAGGGCGAAATCCTTGAGCTCAAATCCACCATCAACACCATGGTGGACCAGCTCAACTCCTTTGCCGGCGAAGTGACGCGTGTGGCGCGCGAAGTGGGTACGGAGGGCAAGCTCGGCGGCCAGGCCGACGTGAAGGGCGTTGGCGGTACCTGGAAGGATTTGACCGACAACGTGAACCTGATGGCGGCCAACCTCACCGGCCAGGTGCGTAACATCGCCGAGGTGACCACCGCCGTGGCGCGCGGCGACTTGTCCAAGAAGATCACGGTGGACGTGAAAGGAGAAATTCTCGAGCTCAAGGACACCATCAACACCATGGTGGACCAGCTTAATTCCTTTGCGTCGGAAGTGACGCGCGTGGCGCGCGAAGTGGGTACCGAAGGCAAGCTCGGTGGCCAGGCCCATGTGGAAGGCGTTGCAGGCACCTGGAAGGACCTGACCGACAACGTGAACTCCATGGCGCAGAACCTGACCGGCCAAGTGCGCAACATTGCTGAAGTGACCACCGCCGTGGCCTCGGGCGACTTGAGCAAAAAGATCACTGTGGACGTGAAGGGAGAAATTCTCGAGCTCAAGAACACCATCAACACCATGGTGGACCAGCTTAACTCCTTCGCCTCGGAAGTGACCCGCGTGGCGCGTGAAGTGGGTACGGACGGCAAGCTGGGCGGCCAGGCGCAGGTGCGCGGCGTTGCCGGTACGTGGAAGGACTTGACCGACAACGTGAACGCTATGGCGGCGAATTTGACCGGCCAGGTGCGTAACATCGCCGAAGTGACCACCGCCGTGGCCTCGGGTGACCTCTCCAAGAAGATCACCGTGGCGGTGCGTGGCGAAATTTTGGAGCTTAAGGACACCATTAATACCATGGTGGACCAGCTCAATTCCTTCGCTTCGGAAGTGACGCGCGTGGCCCGTGAAGTGGGTACCGAAGGCAAGCTCGGTGGGCAGGCACAGGTGCGCGGCGTTGGCGGTACCTGGAAGGATTTGACCGACAACGTGAACTTAATGGCGGCGAACCTCACCGGCCAGGTGCGCAACATTGCCGAAGTGACAACCGCCGTGGCATCGGGCGATCTGTCCAAGAAGATCACCGTGGACGTGAAGGGCGAAATTCTCGAACTCAAATCCACCATCAACACCATGGTGGACCAGCTCAATTCCTTCGCTGGCGAAGTGACGCGCGTGGCGCGCGAAGTGGGCACCGAAGGCAAGCTCGGCGGCCAGGCGCAGGTGGAGGGTGTTGCCGGCACCTGGAAGGATCTCACCGACAACGTGAACCTGATGGCGACCAACCTCACCAACCAAGTGCGCGGTATCGCCGAAGTGGTGACGGCGGTGGCGCAGGGTAACCTCAAGCGCAAGCTGGCGGTGGACGCCAAGGGCGAAATCGCGGCGCTCGCCGAAACCATCAACGGCATGATCGAAACGCTCGCCACCTTTGCCGACCAGGTGACCAACGTGGCGCGCGAAGTGGGTATCGAAGGCAAGCTCGGCGGCCAGGCCCGTGTGCCAGGCGCTGCTGGCCTGTGGCGCGACCTGACGGACAACGTGAACCAACTGGCGGCAAACCTCACCACTCAGGTGCGCGCCATCGCCGAAGTGTCGACGGCCGTGACCAAGGGCGATCTGACACGCTCCATTTCGGTGGAAGCCTCGGGCGAAGTGGCCGCGCTCAAGGACAACATCAACGAGATGATCCGCAATTTGAAGGATCAAACGCTCAAGAACGCCGAGCAAGACTGGCTGAAGACCAACCTTGCCCGCTTCTCCCGCATGCTGCAGGGCGAGCGCGACCTGTCTACCGTGTCGCGCCTGATCATGAGCGAGCTGGCGCCTCTGGTGAACGCCCAATATGGCGTGTTCTATGTCACCAACCGCGATGAGGCCGAAACGCGCCTCGAGCTGGCCGCGAGCTATGGCGCCGAGAGCAGCACGCAGATCAAGAGCCAGCTGGCGCTGCGCGAAGGGCTGATCGGCCAGAGCGCTGCCGACAAGCGCGTCATCATGCTCGACCAGGTGCCGTCCGATTTCCTCAAGATTACCTCGGGCCTTGGCTCGGCCGATCCGGCCAACGTCATCATTCTTCCTGCCCTTTTCGAAGAAGAGGTAAAGGCCGTGATCGAACTCGCCTCCTTTGGCGAGTTCAACGACACGCACCAGTCCTTCCTCAACCAGCTCATGGAGTCAGTCGGCATCGTTCTCAACACGATCGCCGCGACTATGCGCACCGAAGGCCTCCTTAAGCAGTCACAGCTGCTGACGGCCGAACTTCAGGCCCGTCAGTCGGAACTGACCAAAAAGCAGGAAGAACTGCACACCACCAACGAGGAACTGCAGGAAAAAGCGCAACTGCTCGAAAACGAGAAAAAGCAGGTCGAGAACAAGAACCTTGAGATCGAAATGGCCCGTCGGGCGCTGGAAGAGAAGGCCGAACAGCTGGCCCTCACTTCTAAGTACAAGTCCGAATTCCTCGCCAACATGTCGCACGAGCTGCGCACCCCGCTCAACTCGTTGTTGATCCTGTCCAAGCTCCTGGCATCCAACCAGCAGGGCAATCTCAACGACAAGCAGGTGGAGTTCGCGCGCACCATCAATGCCGCCGGCACGGACCTGCTCAACCTCATCAACGACATCCTCGATCTGTCCAAGATCGAATCTGGCACCGTCTCCATCGATCTGGGCGATGTCAAACTGATCCAGCTGCGGCAGCACATGGAGCGCACCTTCCGCCAGCTTGCCAGCGACAAGGGCCTTGCCTTTACCATCGAGATCGACCCCGACCTGCCCGAAACCATGCGCACCGACGAAAAGCGCTTGCAGCAGGTGGTGCTGAACCTCCTCTCCAATGCCTTCAAGTTCACGGCACGCGGCGAGGTCAAGCTCCGCTTCGGGCTGGAGGAGCAACTGACTGGCCGGCGCGGACGGATGGCGCCGCGCATGCTGTCGGTCGCAGTCACCGACACGGGCATCGGCATCCCCGAGGACAAACAGAAGCTGATCTTCGAAGCCTTCCAGCAGGCCGACGGCACGACGAGCCGTAAATATGGCGGCACAGGCCTGGGGCTCTCCATCAGCCGCGAAATTGCCAATCTCCTTGGCGGCGAACTGCGCGTCCAGAGCACGCCCGGCAAGGGGTCGACTTTTACGCTTGTGGTCCCGCTCGATGGGCCCCAGTCCGCAAGCCTGAGCAGCAGCGCTGTCGTTGATGGACCCACGGCTCTCGTGGAGATGGCCGCAGACGAGGTCGCTGATCCCGATGATCGCAACAACATCGAGCCGGGTGACAAGGTTATCCTGATCGTCGAGGACGACCCGACATTTGGGCGCGTTCTGCTCAACGTAGCACGCGCGGCCGGACTCAAGGCCGTCCTATCGTCGGCAGGAGCAGGCACGCTGGCGCTGACGCGCAAGATCATGCCCGATGCCATCACGCTCGACCTCGGCCTTGCCGACATCGACGGCTGGGTGCTGTTTGACCTTTTGCGGCACGACGCCAAGACGGCCTCAATCCCCATCCATGTGATTTCGGGGGCTGAAGATGCCGCGGGGCTCGCCGAGAAGGGCGCGGCCAAGGTCATGCTCAAGCCGGTCGATCCCGAAGAGCTGACCCAGGTGTTCGAATCCATTCGGCAGAACCCGCAACGTGGCCACCGCAGCATTCTCTTGGTAGATGCTGATGACACCCGCCGGCTTGCCACCGTTGAGGCGATCCGCGACGGCATGACAACGGTAAGCGCTGTTGCCTTCATGCCGGCTAATACGGATGAAGCAGCGCTGCATCAATACGACCACATTGTGCTATCCGTCGGCAACGCGCCCGCCGAAGACAAGAAGGCGCTTGCCAATCTCGCACATCAATATGGGGCGGTGCTCGGGTCTGCGGTGATTTATGGTGCCGGGGCCGAGGCGCTTTTGGGCGACCCAGAACTTGCAGCGCTCAAGGATCTCCCAAGGGCCGTGAACCGATCGCAGCTCAGCGACATTCTGGAGCGTCCCGCGGCGCTTATCCGGGCGGATGACGAGCAGGTCGATGCAAAGGACCTCGCCGGAACCAAGGTGCTGATCATCGATGACGACATTCGCAACATTTATTCGCTGACGAGCCTGCTCGAGACCTTCGGCATCGAGGTCTTGCATGCCGAAGGCGGCCGTGAAGGCATCAAGATCCTTGAGGACAATACCGACACCCATGTCGCGCTTGTGGATATCATGATGCCCGAAATGGACGGCTACGAAACTATGCGGGAGATCCGCAGCCGGCCGGCGCTGGCCCATATTCCGCTGATCTCGGTCACGGCCAAGGCCATGAAGGGCGATCGGCAGAAGTGCCTCGATGCCGGCGCGTCGGACTATATCGCCAAGCCGGTGGATCTTGATCTGCTGCTGGCACTGTTGCGAGTCTGGGTGGCCCGATCGCGCAGCCGCACCGTCTCGCCCAACCTCCTCGTGAGCGGCGCATGAGCCTTCCTTTGGCGGATTCATTGCCAGAGCTTGATCAAACTCAGCCTCCGCGGGAAACTGAGCCGGTGCCAATCGCGCGTCCGCGCGTACTGCTGGTTGACGACGATCATCGCAACCTGCTGGCGCTAAGTGAAGTGCTGGAGGAGGTGGCGGAGATCGTCACGGCCGATTCCGGCGCCGAGGCGCTGCGGCATCTTCTCAAGGGGGAGTTCGCCGTCATCCTCCTTGATGTGTTGATGCCGGGGCTCGACGGCTATGAAACCGCCAAGCTCGTGCGCATGCGCGAGCAATCGCGCGATACCCCGATCATCTTCCTGACAGCGATCAACAAGGAGGATGCGCACCTGCTGCGTGGCTATGACAGCGGCGCCGTGGACTTCGTGTTCAAGCCGGTCGATCCGACCATATTGCGCTCCAAAGTGTCCGTGTTCGTCAGCCTTTATCAAAAGACGCAGGAGATCGAGCGCAATGCCCGGCGGGAGCAGATCCTCATGCAGCAAACGCTGAAGGCGCAGGCCGAGAAGCTGCAGATCGACCAGGCGCTTCGCGAGGCTGAGGAACGCCAGGCGCTGCTACTGCGCCTCTTGCCACTTGCCGTGTTCCAGATCGAAGCCGGCGCGGAGGCGCCGAGCTTTATCGCAGGTGACGTCGAGGGCCTGACGGGCTTTGCGACAGCTGATTTCCTGGCCGACAAGGAACTCTGGCGCGCCCGCATCCATCCCGATGACCGCAGCGTCTGGTCGGCCAATGGCAAGACCCCTGTCGAATATCGCTGGCAGCATCGGGACGACGCTTTCCGCGTCTTCGTGGATCACCGAACGCCAGTATCCGGCCGAACGGAAACCTGGGTCGGCACGCTGCGCGACATTACCGAGCAAAGACGGCTGCAGGACCAGTTGTTGCAGTCCCAAAAGCTCGACGCCGTTGGCAAGCTAACCGGCGGCATTGCCCACGACTTCAATAATCTTTTGGCGTCCGTCCTGAGCGGGATTGGCCTCCTTGAGCGGCGCAGCGATCTTGACGAGCGTGGCCGCAAGATCCTTGGCATGATGCGCCATGCCGCCCAGCAAGGGACGCACCTGGTCAATCGGATGCTGACCTTTTCCCGGCGCCAGCACCTGCAACCCGAAGTTGTGCATGTCACCGAAGTGGCGCGTGCGCTCGACGGCATGCTGGGCCCAGTTCTGGGTGGACTAGTCACCCTCAAATGGGAGCTCGACGAGGGGCTCTGGCCGACCTTTGTGGACAGCAGCGAACTCGAACTCGCGCTGATGAACCTGGTGATCAATGCCCGCGACGCCATGCCAGGCGGGGGTACAGTCACCGTATCGGGGATCAACCGCCATCTGCCCACCAGGCTCGGAGATATCGAGCCGGGCGACTATGTGCTGCTTTCGGTGGCTGATGCCGGCACCGGTATCGCGCCCGAGCTCCTCCAGCGTGTGCTCGAGCCGTTTTTCACCACCAAGGAAGCTGGCAAGGGCACGGGTCTTGGTCTCAGTTCAGTGCTGGGTTTCGCTCAACAATCGGGCGGCGCGCTACAGGTTTATAGCGAAGTCGGGTCCGGCACCGTCGTGGAAGTCTGGCTGCCGCGGTGCCCCAGCAATGTGGAGGAGTTCACTCCCACCACAACCAAGGAAATCGAGCCTCAGGAGGCGACCGGCCAATCTATCCTCCTGGTGGATGATGCGGTTGGCCTGCGCGATCTGACGCGAATGCATTTGGCCGATGCGGGTTATGAAGTGACCTGTGCTGCAAGCGGCACCGAGGCGCTGGAACTGATCAACGGAGGCAGCGGCCGGTTCGATATCATCGTCACCGACTATGCCATGCCCAGCATGTCGGGACTGGAACTGATCAATACCGCGCGCCAAATGCGGGCAGATTGGCCGGCGGTGATCATCAGCGGCTACGCCAATATCGAGCATGTCGCGAAGCGCCCGTCCGATGTTCCCCTGCTGACCAAGCCGTTCACGCGTGCCGCTTTGCTGCAGGCTTTAAGGACTGTTTATGGCCAGCGGCAGACATCGGTGCAGGGCAGCAATAGCTTCGGCTGAGCATGATCGGGCACTAACGGGATAAGCGGAAGAACTTACCCGATTGACATTGGTGCTGAACGCGGTAACGTTCCCACATCAACCCGGGGAGGGGTTATGGGTCAGAGCCGCGGTCGCAGGCCGACGATCATCGATGTTGCGGAACGCGCCGGGGTGAGCAAGAGCACTGCGGCGCGGGCGCTCGCCGGCTCGACCAATATCAGCGATGAAACCCGCGAGCGCGTGGTCCGCGCGGCGACTGCCGTGGGGTACGAGCGCAACCACCTCGCAGTCGGGATGCGCTCGGGACGCAGCGGCATGCTGGGACTGGTAATCCCTGACATCACCAACCCGTTCTGGGCCGATGTGGCGCGTGGCGCACAGGACCGGGCCGCTCAAGCGGGGGCATCCCTCCTGGTGTTTTCATCCGATTGGGATCCACAGGCCGAAGCAACGCATCTGCGCTCCCTGCGCCGGGCGCGGGTGGATGGCGCCATCGTCAATCCGGTGTCCGACAGTTTCGACGATCTCGACCGGTTCGGGCTTCCTTGTGTTTTCATCGGTTCCAGCGCTGAGCGCTTCCACGACGTTTCGAGCGTAGGTTCCGACATCACACAGGCGGTCCGGCTGGGTCTTGATTACCTTGTCGCTCGTGGGCACAAGGCGCCGGCCTTGATCCTCGGGCCCAAGTCCCGCCTGGCCCGGGCTCGGTTCCTGCGAGCAGTGCACGAGCACTGCGTGGAGCGGGATGTCGACCCTGCAATATTGCCGATCGAGGACGGCGAATACACGGTGGAAGGCGGGCGGCAGGCCATGCGGCGTCTCCTCGATGCGCCGCGTGTCGGCCATCTGGCGGTGTTTGCCGCTAATGATATGATGGCCCTGGGCGCGATGATGGCGGTGCGGGATGCCGGTCTAGATTGCCCCCGTGATGTGTCGATCCTGGGTTTCGACGGCATTCCTTCGGGGGAATTTGCCTGGCCGGGGCTGACCACGGTGGCCAAGCCAGGCCGTGACATCGGCGAGCGTGCCGTCGATTGCCTGTTTGACGAGATAGAACACAAGCCGGAACACCGGCGCATCTATATGCCGTGCCGACTAACAGAGCGAGGTTCACTCGCCGATTTGTCTGCACAACAGCCCAAGCGCGTTGCGGGGGCAGGGAGGGTCTGACAATGGTTGCCAGTGACGGGCCAAAGATTGCTGCTGTGCTTCCTGATGGGAACGTTCCCGCAGCTGGGGGCGGGGCTGGTCGCCTGGCAGATGAACGAACTCTGAACAAATATTCAGGTTTCGTCCAAGGCGTTCGCCAGTGGTGGCCCTACTACGCCATGATGGCGCCGGGTCTCTTGTTCTTTTTCATCTGGCACTACGTCCCGATCTGGGAAGCTAAGATGGCGTTCGAGCAGGTGCGCATCATCCCGCCAAACATCTGGGTGGGGCTCAAGAACTTCCAGCAACTGTTCGCTTCGCCCATCTTCTACCAGGTGCTGTTCAACACCCTGATCATCTCGGGCATGAAGATCCTCTTCGTGTTCCCCGTGCCGATCATCGTGGCGCTGCTGCTCAACGAGGTGCGCAACGGCAAGCTGCGGGGTGCGATCCAGTCGGCGATCTACCTGCCGCACTTCCTCTCTTGGGTGGTGATCGCCGGCGTCTTCATTGCGCTCCTCTCGCCCACCGATGGTGCCGTCAATCAGATCCAGCAATCGATGGGCTTTGGCACAACCAATTACCTCACCAATACCGGTACTATCCGTTGGGTGCTGGTGGTTTCCGAGATCTGGCGTTCTGCTGGCTGGGACAGTTTGCTTTACCTCGCGGCAATTTTCGCCATCGATCCGCAGCTCTATGAAGCGGCCGAGATGGATGGCGCCAATCGCTGGCAGAAAATCTGGCACGTGACGATCCCGGGGATCGTGCCGACGATCGCGACCCTGTTCATCCTCAACATGGGGCTGTTCCTCAGCGCTGACCTCAACCAGGTCATCAACTTCCAGAACGACGTCAACGCCTCGACCATCGATATTCTCGACACCTATGTGTACCGGCTAGGGCTCTCCACGGGTGAATATGCTCTGGCAACGGCGGCGGGCCTCTTCAAAGCGGTGATCGGCATGGTCCTCGTCATCACGTCCCATCTCGTCAGCAAGCGGCTGACCGGCAAGGGGGTTTGGTGATGGCTCTCCAATCGCGCCGCACACCGCTCGAGCGGGTCGAATATGTGCTGATCGTTTCAACGCTCCTGCTGCTGGTGGTTTTTACCCTGCAGCCGCTGCTCAACCTCCTAGCCCTGTCCTTCACCGATCCCAGCAATGTTGCGGGGTTCTCGGGGCTGTCCATCATCCCCGATGGCTTTTCGACCGACGTCTGGGCGCTCCTGCTGCAGCACCCCAATGTGCAGCGTGGACTATTCAACTCCGTTTGGATGACGGCGACCAGCGTCTGCATCGGCGTTCTGGGCACGGCGCTCATGGCCTGGGGCATGTCGCGGCCGGGCCTGCCCGGACGGCGGCTGATCTTTATTCTTGTGCTCGTTACAATTGTTTTCGAACCGGGCATCATTCCCGACTATTTCCTGATGAAGCGGCTCGGCCTGCTCAACACGCCTTGGGCGGTGATAATGTATAAGGCGATCAGCGCCTGGTACCTCATCATCCTGATCCGGTTCTTCGAGGAAATCCCTAAGGAACTCCTTGAAGCCGCCGAACTCGATGGCGCCAACCCGTTCCAGACCTTCTTCATGGTCGTGCTGCCGCTCGCTAAGCCGGCGCTCGCCACCATTGCCCTGTTCTATCTCGTGCTGCACTGGAACGAGTTTTTCCGGTCCATGATCTACCTGAATGATCAGACCAAATGGCCGCTGCAGGTGGTGCTCCGCCAGTTCGTGATTGAGGGCGACAAGATCGCCATCGTCGGCGCCAACAACGCCAACAACAATATCGGCATCGCCCAGATCAACATTCGCGCCCTCAAGGCCGGTATGATCTTCATCACCATACTGCCCATCCTGGCGGTTTATCCACTGATCCTCAAATTCTTCACCAAGGGGACAATGTCGGGGGCGCTGAAGGGATGAGGAAAAACTTTCGTCCTGCGCAACTCTCTTGTGCCTGTGCCTCCCTCCCCCTTGAGGGGAGGGATCGAGGGAGGGGGTCGGGCAGTGGTCCACCGATGGACCCCCACCCCCGGCCCCTCCCCTCAAGGGGGAGGGGAGGGCAGGAGCCGATCCAAACTGGACTGATCCTGCTTCCGCAGGAATAAACCAAACCAAAAACTAGGAGGAGACGACAATGAACTTCAAGAAACTACTGCTGGCGACAACCGCCGTCGCCATGCTGGGCGCTTTTGCGGCACCGGCCTGGGCGCAGACGACGATCCGGCTGGTGAGCAAGGATTTGCTGACCACCAATCCCGATGATGTCCGCGAGATCGAAGCGATCGAGGCAGCGCTCAAGGCGCAGGGGCAGGATATCGATATCCAGACCATCGATCTGCCCAGCGGCACCTCGGCCTATGCCGATGCGCTGGGAGTGATGCTCCTTTCGGGCGATATCCCGGACATCATCTATTTCCAGGGCGGCGACCAGAAGATGGCCGAGCAGGGGATTCTGGAGGATCTCAATCCCTGGATCGAAAAGTCCCAGTACATCAAGGCAGCCCTTTGGCCGCACAATGTGGATCGCCTCGCCGCCTACCCATACCTACTCTACATCTACCCACCGCGCGCGCCGCAGCCCGTGATGCGCCAAGATTGGCTCGACCAGCTTGGCCTTGAGCCACCAGATACCGTCGAGAAATATGAAGCGCTGTTCCAGGCCATCAAGGATGCCGATCTCGATGGCGATGGCACGCCCGGCAATACGCTGGGGCTGACCGGCTTCGGCAATACGAGCGAACTGGATTCCATCTTCAACCAGGCCTTCGGCGTCACCGGCACCTGGATGAAAAATGCCGAAGGGCAGTGGGTGAATTCCCGCGTCACGGATGCGGAACGCGCCAAGATCGAGTTCTATGCCCGGCTTGCCGAAAAAGGGCTGTTCGACAAGGAATTTGTCACCAACACGTTCGATGTGAAGGAAGACAAATTCTACACCGGCAAGGCTGGCGTTATCTTCGGCTCCTCGCCTGAGGTGATCGACATCTATACCGGCAAGATGCGTCAGGCCCATCCCGGCGAAACCATTGACTTGGCCCTCCTGCCTATTCCCTCAGGCCCGGGCGGGCAGGGGCTCGCAGCAGTCGACGTCTCTAAGGAGTCGCGTGGCTGGGCAATCTCGTCTGTGTCGGAAAACAAGGAAGCAGCTTTCGCCGTCCTTGACTTCATGGCGTCCAAGGAAGGCCAGGATATCGACCGCATGGGCTTCCCCGATGTGCACCACACCGTGGGCGCAGATGGCACGGTGACTTTCACCGACCAAATTTCGACCTGGTATGCCCGCTTCTTCAACGCCGCCAATTGGAACCCGCCCAGCCCGCTGCTGTCACCGACGGCACAGGCCGCGCTCGACACGATCAAGAACAATTTCGTGGCTGACAATGCCTTTGTCTGGCCGGCGGAATATGCCGCCGATGTCGATGCGGCCGAGCAGGTCTACCGCGCCTGGGTAGCCCGGTTCGTCACTGGCGAAGCCTCGCTCGACCAGTGGGACCAGTTCGTCAGCGAATACAACGCTGCCGGCGGCCAGCGCATGGCCGAGTATGCGGCGACGGTGTTGGGCGAGTAGTTCGCCTGAACCAGGTGTGCTCCTCCCCCTATGAGGGGGAGGCTGGGTGGGGGTGCGACAGCCCCGATATCGGAGCCAACCACCCCCACCCCGACCCTCCCCCTCATAGGGGGAGGTATCGACTGAAATAGCAGTGCTTCCTCGGAGGCAAAGAGGCAAAAAGTATGACCCCATCCCTCCAATCCCGCGTGCGCGGCATGCTCCATGGCATAGCCTTGGGCGATGCGCTGGGTGCGCCTGTGGAGAAGCTGTCGGCACGGCAGATCCGGGAGCGCTATGGCCGCGTGACATCGGTGATGACGCGCTGGCACAAGATGGATTGGCCGCCTGAGCAGCGCAATCATCGGGTTCGAGGCAATGGCATTGTTACCGACGATACGCTGATGACCCTGGCCTTGATGGATATCTACCGGGATGTGCAGCGCCACCTCGACGCCTGGGACATGGCCGACGGCATGGTGCGCCAGATTGCCTGGACCAAGCGCTGGATCCCTGAACTCGATCGCGAGGCCATGCTGATCGACCGGCTGTTTTATCCCGAAAAGTGGATCTTCCAGCGCCATCAACTCAGCAATTGCGACCCGCGCCAGGGCGGCATCGGCAATATGGTGAACTGTGGCGCGGCCATGTATATCGCGCCCATTGGCCCGGTGAACGCCGCCGACCCCAAGGCCGCCTATGACGAGGCGATCGCCTTTGCCTCCGGCCACCAGGAAAGCTATGGGCTTGAAGCGGCGGGCGTCATGGCTGCGGCCGTCGCAGCAGCCTTTGTTCCCGGCACAAATATCGAAGCAATCGTCGAGACTGTGTTGGCCTTGGCCAAGGATGGCACGCGCGACGCCATTGCCGCCATTGCGGGGCAGGCCCGGCAGCTACGGGGAACTGGCGCCTCGCACGAAGAGGTTTGCGACGCGTTTCATGCGACGATCGCCCGCTTTTCGCCCATGGGCGATGACGTGAACCACAGCGAAGAAAAGGTGGGCCGCCTCAGCGATGCCTATCGCCCAAGCCGCCTCCAGGCCATCGAGGAGCTGCCGCTGGCACTGGGCTTTTGCCTCTTCAACAATGGCGATTTCCGCCTGTCGATCGAAGATGGGATCAATTCGGGCCGCGATACGGATTCCATCGGCGTCATGGCCGGAGCAATCCTGGGTGCCTTGCACGGCGAGGACGTCATCGATGCCGAGGATATCAGGCAGATCGACCGGGCCAACCGGCTGGACCTCCGGGGTTCGGCAGATGCTTTTGCCCATGTGGTAGCCGGGATTTTGTCCGCTGATCGCGCTGCAGCCAGTAAACGCGAAGCAGCCCGTGCCGCTTTGCTGGTGACCTCATGACCTCCCCAGTGGACCTCGTGGTGAGCTTGTCGAACCAGGAGGGCGTGGCTGGATGGTGCCACGACCTCATCCTTCGACAGGCTCAGGATGAGGTCTGTTGTACGATCGCGCTCCCACGAACTTCTTTACTGAAAGACGCCTGATGCTCTCCGAAACTCAAATCCTCGAAAAAATTTATGCCGGCTTCATTGGCAAGGCCATTGGCGTGCGGCTGGGGGCGCCGGTGGAACCCACCATCTGGAGCTATGAGCGCATCCAGAAAACCTATGGCGAGGTGACGCAGTATCTCAGAGATTTCAAGAATTTCGCGGCGGATGACGATACTAACGGCCCGGTCTATTTCATCCGAGCGCTGCGAGACTATGGGCTCGACGCAACGGCCGAGGACGTGGGCAAGACCTGGCTCAACTATGCTGCCGAAGAGCACGGCATGTATTGGTGGGGCGGGTATGGCGTTTCCACTGAGCATACGGCCTACCGCAATTTGCGGGCTGGCATCCCGGCGCCGCAATCGGGCTCCATTGCGCAGAACGGCACGACAGTGGCCGAGCAGATCGGCGGGCAGATCTTTATTGACTCCTGGGGTTGGGTGAACCCCGGCAATCCCCAGCGCGCGGCCGACATGTCCGCCATGGCGGCGAGCGTGGCGCATGACGGCGACGGACTCAACGGGGCGCGCTTCTGTGCAGCGGCCATCGCAGCGGCGTTCGAGGCTACGAGCATCGACGAGATCATTGAAACAGCGATGGGGACCATCGATCCCAGCTCGACCTATGCCCGCGTGTGCCGGGCGGTAATCGACTTCCACAAAAGCAATCCGGATGATTGGCGCGCCTGCCGGGACATGCTGACGGCCGATTGGGGCTATGACCGCTATCCCGGCGTCTGCCACATCATTCCGAATGCCGGGGTGACCATCATGGCCATCCTTTACGGCAGGGGCGACCTGCCGCGTACGGCCGAGATCGCCACCATGGCCGGCTGGGACACCGACTGCAATGCCGGCAATGCCGCAGCCATCGTTGCGACCTTCCAAGGCTTGCAGGAGGGCTGGAACAAGTATCGCAAGCCCATCAATGATTTCCTGGTCGCCTCGGGCATCGTGGGCACGATCAACATCGTGGATATCCCAAGCTTTGCCCGCGAGCTGACCGTCTTGGCGCTCCGGCTGGTCGGGCGCGAGGTGCCGGCGCTGTGGCAGGAGGATTTCACCCGCCGTGGCCTGCGGTTCGATTTTGACCTGCCAGGCTCAACCCATGGCTTCCGCACGGAAGGCTTCAATCAGATCTCGCTCAAGCATTCGGCGGAGCGGCACGTGGATGGCTCGCGCGGCTCGCTCGAAATCCAGCTCGACCGTTTGGAGCGCGGGCAGGGCGGGCGCGTGTTCTGGAAGCCGTTTTATCGGCGGAGCGATTTCGACGACGAGCGCTATCGTCCCATGTTCTCGCCCGTGGTGGACGCCGGACAGACGGTCCGGTTCAAGCTCTGGCTCGACCCATGGAATGGCGATGGCAATCTGCGCGTCGTGCCCTATGTCCGGCGCACCATGAGCGGCACGATCGAGGAAACGGGCGCCTGGGACGTGCCGTCGGCCGAGGGCTGGCAGGACTATAGCTTCGTCGTGCCGGAAGGTGTCGAGGCGATCGACGAGATCGGCATCTCGATTGAGTATTTCGGGCGTTTGAAGTTCCTCGGCCGGCTGTTCCTGGCAGACTTCCGCGTCGATGGTCCGGGGCACGTGGTGATCGAGCCTGAGACCGAAACGCAGGAATGGGGCGCGATTACGCGGTTCACCTTCAACCGCGGGCACTGGACCAAGGCCTTCGGCCGCATCCAGGGGCACACCGCCGGCGACGCTGATATGTGGACCGGGCACTATTATGCTCGAGATGTCGAGGTGAAGGCCGATATCCAGCGCTGGTCAGGCGTTTCGCAATTGGTGACGGCGCGGGTGCAGGGCACCGGTCGCTTCTATGCCGCAGGGTTTGAGGGCGACGAGGTGGTGATCCTCAAGGAAGATTTCGGCTCCACGGTTCTGGCGCGGGCGCCATTCAAGCACGAGACCGGCAAGAGCTACCAGTTTGCCTTCAGCGCCAAGGGGGATCGACTCAGCTTTGCCGTTGACGGGCAGGACCTGCTCACAGCGAGCGACGGTGCCTATGGCTATGGCATGGCCGGCGTGCGGCTGGCTTCGGCCGGGCGCATGAGCCTGGGACGCTTCGAGATCATCGAAACCGCATAGGGCGGGGGAGACCAGCATGTCGGAAATCGAACTGAAACATGTCGGCAAGCGCTATGGCGAGGTGACCGTGCTCAAGGACATCTCGCTCGAAATGGCGGATGGCGAGTTCGTCGTGCTGGTCGGGCCCTCCGGATGCGGCAAGTCCACCCTCCTGCGCATGATTGCGGGGCTCGAGGACATCACCTCGGGCGAGATCACCATTGGCGGCAAGGTCGTCAACAACATGCCGGCCAAGGAGCGGGACATCGCCATGGTGTTCCAGTCTTACGCGCTTTATCCGCATATGAAAGTGGCCGACAATATGAGCTTTTCCCTGCGGCTCGCCGGCACACCCAAGAGCGAGATCCGGGAGCGGGTGGCGGAAGCGGCCGAGATCCTGGGGCTGGAGAGCCTGCTTGACCGACTACCGCGCGAACTTTCGGGCGGCCAGCGCCAGCGCGTGGCCATGGGGCGCGCCATCGTGCGCAATCCGCGGGCGTTCCTGTTCGACGAGCCCCTGTCGAACCTTGATGCCAAGCTGCGCGTCAAGATGCGTGGCGAGATCAAGCGCCTCCATCAGCGCCTGGGCAAGACCATGATCTATGTCACCCATGACCAGACCGAGGCCATGACCATGGCCGACAAGATCGTGGTGCTCAATGGCGGCCGCATCGAGCAGGCCGGCGCTCCGCTCGAGCTCTACAACAACCCGGCCAATCTTTTTGTGGCGGGGTTTATCGGCTCGCCGGAAATGAACTTGTTTGATGCGCAGTATGAGGGCGGCGCAGAGGTGCGGGTCAAGGGCGGGCAAGCCATGCCTTTGGGCCAGGCACTCGATATCACCCCCGGCACCGAAATTGTATATGGTGTGCGGCCCCAGCATATCGGCTTGGGCAGCACGGGTGTTCCGGGCGAGGTGCTGGTGGTGGAGCCCACGGGTGATGCGCAGGAAGTGCTGGCCAAAATCGGGGATGAGGATATTTCAGTGGTGGTGCGCGACCATAAGCTGCTCAGTCCGGGGGAAACGATCCATCTGGTGATCGATCCGGACAAGCTCTTTGTGTTCGACAAGACGACAGGGCTGCGGTTGCGGTGATGTTTTTGGGTGTTTCAGTCGACACCCTCCCCCTCGCGGGAAGGGATCAAGGGAGGGGGACGATTGGCCCTGACTTCCCGGCGCTCGCACCCCCACCTAACCTCCCCCTCATAGGGGGAGGGACCACCTTGTGGCTCTCTGACGTTTGGCCAGACTCGGTCTATCCCTCCCCCTATGAGGGGGAGGTTAGGTGGGGGTGCCTGTGACCTTCACCAAAAAAACCTTCGACCCCACCGCCACCGGCCCGCTCGATGGCATCCGCGTCCTTGATCTCTCTCGGCTCATGGCGGGCAATATGCTGAGCCTCCAGCTGGGAGATTTTGGTGCCGATGTGGTCAAGATCGAGCCGCCGGAAGGCGATCCGCTTCGGGACTGGAAGGATGATGGCCACTCCCTGTTCTGGAAGACCTATGGCCGCAACAAGCGTTCGGTGAGGCTCAACCTGCGGGAGGCGCCGGCCATGGCAGCGTTGTGGACGCTGATCGAGAAGGCCGATGTCTTCATCGAGAACTTCCGCCCGGGCACGCTCGAAAAGATGGGCCTCGCGCCGGACAAACTGCTCGAGCGCAACCCGGATCTGATTGTCGTGCGGATTTCCGGCTTTGGTCAGACCGGCCCCTATGCGCAATATCCTGGCTTTGGCACCATTGTGGAAGCCATGAGCGGCTTTGCCGATCGCACTGGCTTCCCCGACCGCGAGCCCGTGCTGCCGCCACTGGCATTGGCAGACATGATCGCGGGTATCTACGGGGCGTCGGCGACGGCGATGGCCCTCTTTGCCCGACAGGCGGGTAGGGCACGGGGGCAGGTCATTGATCTCTCCCTCCTCGAGCCGATGTTTTCCGTGCTGGGCCCAGAAGCCGCCATTCACCGAGTAACAGGCAAGATCAAGCATCGCGTCGGCAGCGCCTCCAACACCGCCTCACCACGCAATGTCTACCAGTGCGCCGACGGCAAGTACCTGGCACTGTCCGGCTCGACACCGGCCGTAGCGCGCCGCATTTTCGAGATTATCGGGCGGCCGGACATGAACGAGGACCCGCGCTTTGCTACCAATTCGGATCGGGTGAGAAATCGCGCACTGGTGGACGAGGCGGTGGGCGCCTGGTTTGCCGGCCGCAACAGTGCTGATGCCCTGACCGAAATGCGGGCAGCGGGCGCCACGGTCGGGCCCATCTTCAACATTGCAGAGGCCATGAACGACAACCATTTCGCCGAGCGTGAGATCATTGTCGAGGCGGAGGACGAGGACTTTGGCGCGCTGCCCATGCACGATATAGTGCCGCGCCTCTCCGGTACACCTGGCGTCTGGCGCCGCCCCGCGCCAAAACTGGGCGAGCATACGGCCGAAGTGCTGCACGAAGCAGGGCTCGATGAGAAAGCCATCGCTGAGGTGACCGGATGATCCGCTCGCTGCTTTACGTGCCGGCACATGCCGAGCGCTTTATCGCCAAGGCGCATGAGCGCGGCGCCGATGCCATCATCCTTGATCTGGAGGATGCAGTTCCGTCCGAACACAAGGAACGGGCTCGCGCTGGACTGGCCCAAAACATAACCGGCGTGCGGCAGGGCGGGGCACAGGTCTTCGTGCGCGTCAATGCGGCCGATGCAGGACAGCGAGAAGATGCCCTGGCAGCCTGCGAAGGCGGTGCCGATGGCTTGATGGTTCCAAAGGTGCAAAGTGCACAAGCCTTGAGTGATCTGGCCCGGGCGCTTGAGCCCATCGAAGCAAGGCTCGGGCTTCCCCAACTGCTCTTTATCGCCCTCATTGAAGATCCCGCTGCCGTGCTGGAGGCCTCCCGGATCGCTAAGGCGCCGCGCCTCCTGGCCATGGCGCTGGGCGGCGAAGACTTGGCGCTGGCGCTCGGCGCCCAGCCCACGCCCGCCGTGCTCCAGCTGCCCAAGCTCCTGGTGCACTATGCCGCCAAGGCCAACAGCCTTCTTTCGTTCGGCCTCCTGCGCTCTGCCGCTGACTATTCCGATCTTGAAGGCATCAGCGCGGCCGTCAGGGAAGCCCGGGACCATGGCTTTGATGGTGCCACCTGCGTGCACCCGAGCATTGTGCCCCTCTTGAACGAGGGCTTTGCTCCGAGCGGGGAAGAGCTGGACTGGGCCCGGCGGGTGTTGGCCGAGGCGCAAAGGAGCACGGGTCCATTTACCCTTGATGGACGGATGGTGGATGCCCCGGTTATTGCCAGGGCGCAGTACATTTTGAGCAAGGCCTAACACCGTGGCGGCGTGCTGTTCTGGCCAGCAAAAAGCAGAACCAAAAAACTTTTTGGACCCACTCAAACGCGTGGTTCGCCCCCTGGTGATCGGCACTAGATAAGCCGCATCAAAGCAAGGAGATGACCAATGCGTGTGATCGATCAATGGCGTGAAAGCCGTCGCAACCGTGCAGCCTACAAGGCGCTCAACAGCCTCGGCGAACGCCTGCTCGCCGATATCGGGGTCGACCAGACTGAACTCAACAATCTGCGCCGCGGCCGCAGCTTCAACGCACGGTGAAGCGGTGTATGCGCGCCCAGTACCGCACCGCACGTTTTCCATCGTGCGGCGCAGCCATCGCGATGTCCGGGGCAGTCTTCGCCGCACCCGGCGGGCTCGCTAGCCCCGATGGTCGGCATGGGCCGGATCGATCAACGATCTTTTCGACCCATGCCCCTTCTTCATGGACTGAAGCGCCCGGTCGCGGGCGCCATCCCCGTCCATAGCTCCCAGCCGGTTCAGAACGAGCTGAACAAGGCCTTCTGCCCAATCCGCAGCACATGGAAAAATCGGAACAGTATGTTGCCGTGCGGGTTGCACACGCACCTTCTTGCCCACAACGGCGATCGCATCGCCTAGCCGCAACCTGCCTCAGGGCCGTCGAGGCCTGAGGAGCACGGCAAGAAGGGTGACCACACCCAGCCCGAGCACAAGCAGGCCCCCGACCAGGAAGGCCGTGCCCGTGCCATGGCGCAGGGCAATGGCGCTGCCGATAAAGGGTGCGGACAGCATCACCGCCATGACAACGGCATCGCCGGCAGCAAACACGCGGGCAACGCGGTCGGGCGGCGTTTGCGCCTGCACAATGGTTCGGTAGGGCACCAGCATAAAGGCAGTGGAGCCGCCCATCAGCGCCAGAGCTCCTAGATAGGGGAAGGCGGAAACCTCTATCTCCGCAATCGCTGCGAAGGCGAGGAGGATCGTGACGCTGCCCGACGCCATCGCAGCCAGCGCCATGCTGAGCATTGAGCGGGCAAGGGGAACACGGCCGGCAAGCAGGGCGCCAACGATGCCGCCGGCCCCCGACGCGGCGATGCCCACCCCGAAAAGGGTAATGCCCAAGGCGAAATCTTCGGTCAGGACGGCAATTAAAGCGTCATAAAGAAAAAACGAGAAGTAGGCAAAGGACGAGAACGCTAGGGCGGCAAGGAGGGGCTTGCTGCGCCGGAACTCGGCAGCACCAGCCAGGAACTGCTTGGCAAATGGTTCGGCTTCAGCTGGTGCATCAGGCTTGGGCGGCAGCGAAACGCCCCACACGAAAGCCACCGCAAGCAGGGACAGGACGGCGTTGAGGCCAAACACGGCCTGCGGCGGATAAGCCGCTAAGAGGAGGCCACCCAAGGCTGGTCCCGCGATCTTGGACGTTTGATTGATGGCGTGGTGCACGCCATTGGCATTGGACAGGAGAGCCGCGGGCGTGGTGGCCTGAATGGCAGCCTGCCGTGCGGGCCCGAACGCTGAGTCAATGCAGGCCCGCACGAAAACAATGGCCAGCACCAGGGCCGTATTTGGCGCAAAGATGAGGGCGAACGTGGCAAGGCCCCGTCCCAGATTGCTCAGGATCAACACGCGCTGCAGCGATACGCGATCAACGAGAACGGCAAGCAGCGGTCCGGCGACGACATAGGGCAGGGTCAGGCAAAAGGCGAACAGCGCCAGAATGAACGGTCCCTCATCCCAGGCAAACACCAGAAGCGCAATCACTGCCGCATAGTCGAGCCAGTCGGCGAAGTCCGCCGGAACCGACGCCAGCGCCAGTCGGCGCGCCGCCGGGATGGCGAGGAGCGCGCGATAGCCAGAGCGTGGTTCGTCGTTCACTCCTCGAGCTCCACAGCCATTGTCCTTCCTTTGCAAGGGCAGGTCCACTCTAGCCGGAATAAACGATTCTGGTGATCTTGCTGTGCGCCAGACGTTTCTCGTGGGTAAAACCGCCATGCATTCGCCACCGCACCATTGGCTTGAATGTTTTTTAATTCCATTTGACAGAATAAAACAGTGGTGCAAGTCTGCCCCTATGTGAGGGCATCGGGCATGGTCTTGCGAGGCACAAATCAGGAGATGGCGCGGCCGTTCAACCGACGCATTGTCCTCGAATGCATTCGCAATGGCGGGCCGCAAACCCGCGGCAGCATTGCCGAGCGGGTCGGCCTCACCGTTCAAACCGTCTCCACCATTGTCCGGGAACTGGAAGAGCAGGGCTATCTGCTGCCGGTGCGAGAAGCGCCCAAGGGCCGTGGCCTGCCGCCCACGACGCTGCACCTCAACCCCGATGGGGGCTATGCCATCGGCGTCTCCGTCACCCCCCTCGGCGTTGACGCGGCGCTCGTCAACCTTGCCGGCGACATGCTCGGCAGCGCTACCCGGCCTTGCCCACACGCCAGCCCCAACCAGGCTTTCGCCATCATCGAAGAACTGGTTGGCGAAATGCGTGCCTTACGCCCGGATGGGCGCATGCTGGGGGTAGGCTTCGCCATGCCGGGCCCGTTCGATGTGCAGGCCATGAGCTTTGTCGGGCCCACAACCCTTGATGGCTGGTCGGGTGTTCCGATCCGTCCGCGGCTCGAGGAAGTCACGCGGCTGCCATCCTTTATCGCGGTGGATACGGTGGCGGCTGCCCTCGGCGTGCGCCTTTATGGCGAAGGCGCCGCGATCGATCAGTTCTATTATCTCCATCTCGGCGTAGGGCTCGGCGGTGCCATGATGCAGGACGGTGTGCCGATCCGGGGTGCCTGGGGCAATGCCGGTGAAATCGGCCATATCACCGCCGTCCCGGATGGTCTGCCATGCCCATGCGGCAACAAGGGCTGTCTTGAGCGCTACCTGTCGCTCGACAGTTTCAACAACCACCCGCAGCGGCAGAGCCTTGCCGGATGGGTGGAGGAGGTCACGCCCATTTTCCATCGGGCGATCCAGACGATCGAAAACCTCTTCGATCCACGCACCATCGTGCTGGGTGGGATCGCGCCGGCCGAGCTGATCAATGCCCTTGTCGCCACCACAGATCACCTGCCGACATCCATCGCCAGCCGCTATGACCGGTCCATTGCGCGCGTGACGCCTTCGATCGAGCATTTATCCGTGCTGCGGGGCGCAGCGGCATTGGCGGTATCGGGCGTTCTCTCGCCGCGTCAGGAGCCGGCAATTGTCTCCGGTCGCAGCCGCAAACGTGACCCGTTCTCCAATGGAGTGGCCGCATGAGCGATGAACTGCTTGTCCTCGACAATGTCACCAAGAACTACGGGGCAGTGCAGGCCTTGCGCGGCGTGTCGTTCTCCGTGCGCAAGGGCGAGGTCATTGCCCTCTTGGGCGACAACGGCGCGGGTAAATCCACCCTGGTCAAGATCATCTCGGGTGGTCTTGAGCCCTCTTCGGGCCATATGCGCTTCGAGGGGCAGCAGTTCCGGCCCAAGTCGCCGTCCGAAGCCAAGGCTGCCGGCATCGAAACGGTCTACCAGGACCTTTCGCTTTGCACCAATGTCGATGTGGTCGCCAACTTCTTCATGGGGCGCGAGCTGACGCGCACGATCATGGGCATCAAGGTGCTCGATGAAGCGCGCATGGAAAAGGCAGTGGGTGAAGCCCTAGCGTCGGCCGGAACCCGCATTCCATCCCTGCGCACCAAGGTCGAACACCTCTCTGGTGGCCAGCGCCAGGCCATCGAGCTCAACCGCTTCGTTCATTGGGGCGGCAAGCTGGTCCTCCTTGATGAGCCCTTTGCCGCCTTGGGCGTGGAACAAACCAAGCGCGGGCTGCAGATGATCCGCCAGGTGGCGGCGCAAGGCATCGGCGTCATCATCATCACCCACATCATGCAGCAGGCCTTTCAGGTGGCGGACCGCATGGTGGTCATCCGCCAGGGTGTCGTGGCCGGGGACGTGCCGACCAAGCAAACAAACGCGGACGCAGTGATCGGCATGATCACGGGCGAAACCCTGGCCGGTGCCGGACCGGCTGCGGGCGTAGCGGACTAGCCTTCCGGCTTGAAGGAGCAACGACGTGAAGAACATCTTCAAATACGGCATGGCTCTGCTGGCCGGAACGGCCGCCTTGCTGCATCCTGCCTATGCCCAGGACAAGGGTATGGTCTACTACATGGTCCCGACCCTGCTCGACGAGTTCCAGACCGGCTCGGTCAGCGCGCTGGAAATGTTTCTCGAGCAGGTCGGTTATGACCTGACGACGCTGAATGCCGACAACAAGACCGACCTGCAGCAATCGCAGATGAATGACGTGATAGCCTTGGCGCCCAAGGCCATTATCCTCGCGGCCGTGGACTTTAACGCCCTGGCCCCATCGGTCGATGCGGCGCGGGAAGCGGGCATTCCGGTGGTCCAGTTCGACCGCCAAATTTCTTCCACCGTGTCCGATTTCACCTCCGTGGCCGGCACGATCGAAATCGGCCATGTCGCGGCCGAGCAGGTCGAGCGTCTCCTCACGGAAAAGAACGGCTCGGCCAAGGGCAAGGTGCTGCAGGTCCTGGGCGACCCCGGCGATCCCTATACGCTCGACATCCAGAAGGGCTTTGAAGAGCGCATGGCCGCTTTCCCCGAAGTGACCATCATCAGCCAGCCCGCCATGATGTGGGAAGCGAGCAACGCCGGCACCATCGTGTCCGACCAGCTGCTCGCCAATCCGGACATCGACATCGTCTTCAGCCATGCCGCGCACCTGTCCGTAGCCGCCGTTGCCTCGCTGGAAGCCGCCGGTAAGCAGCCGGGCGATGTTCTTGTGATGAGCTCCAATGGCGCCCCGGTTGCCCTGCAGCTGATCCGCGACGGTTGGATGCAGGTCGAGGTGGAACAGCCGCTTTATGCCCAGGCTGCCGCCGTCGCCATGTTCATGGACAAGATCGTTGCCAAGGAGGAAATCGCGCCCGGTGAATACGACGTCCTGGGCCTGCCTTCGGTGGTAACGGCAGAGGAATGGGGCCCGACCATCAAGATCCCCGGTGCGGCGATCACCTCCGAAAACGTGGACGATCCCAAGTTCTGGGGTAATCTCAACCCCCCTAGCGCGCCCGTGACCTCGGTCGAATAAACCTTGCGAACGGCTCCTCCCCCCATGCGGGAGGAGCCCTGTGCCTTCATAAATCTCCCGGGGAGAGACCGCGATGCAGCCCAGCCGGCGCCGCAGCCTTGAATTCGTGCTCGACAATCTTGTCTGGTTCATGCTGCTGGCGGTGCTCGCGATTTTCTCGCTCACCGTGCCGAACTATTTTCAGCCGGGCATTTTCATCAACATCATCGAGCAATCGAGCGTTTTGGGGGTCATGTCGATTGGCCTCGCGCTGGTGATCATCGCCGGCCACATGGACTTGTCGGTGGAATCGGTTGCAGCCCTCAGCGCCATGGCGACCGGCATTCTGTTCGCCTCGTCCGGCATTGGCTTGGGGCTAACCCTGACGCCCGGCTGGCTGGTTGTTCCCGTTTCGCTGCTGGTCGGCCTTGCCGTCGGCGCCGCCATCGGGGCGCTCAATGGCTTCCTCGTCATCAAGATCAAGATGAATGCCTTCATTGTCACCCTGTCGAGCTTCATCTGGGTGCGCGGCCTGGTCGTGGCGGCTTCCGGCGGGCGCTCGGCGCAGAACCTAGCCGATGAGATCCGCTTCCTCGCTATCCAGCGCGTGCTGGGCATTCCGCTCACCGCCTATATTGCCATTGCGTGCTTTGTAGGCTTTTCATTCATGATGGCTAAGACGCGTTTCGGCCGTCACCTCTTGATGATCGGCGGCAACGAGAACGCGGCCTTTCGCGCCGGCATCAAGGTCGACAAGATCCTGATGATCGCCTTTGTCCTGTCGGGCGCGATCGCGGCCCTCGCGGGCTGGCTCCTTGCTATCCGCACCTCGGGCGCTACGGCAAACCTCGGAGCCGGCATGTTGTTCAATGCCTTTGCAGCCGTGGTCATCGGCGGCGTGAGTCTGAAGGGCGGGGTAGGGGCTCTGCCTGGCGTTTACGCCGGCGTGCTCCTTCTGTCCTCGATCAACACGGCTATCAATCTCATGGGCCTTCCCGCGCACTTCACCCAGGTCATCCATGGCCTGCTGGTGCTGGCCGCGGTGCTGCTCGATACCTTGAAACAATTCATTCGAAAGAAACTCGCATGACCGGACGCGTCGAGGGAAAAACAGCTGTCGTGATCGGCGCAGCCCGCGGCATCGGCAAGGGTATCGTCATGCGCTTCCGCGAGGAAGGCGCCAATGTGGTGCTCGCCGACTGGGAGGACGCAGCAGGCAAGGCGACGGCCGACGAGCTGGGTGCCACTTTCATCCACACCGACATTTCCCGCTTCCAAGACGCCGAGGCGGCAGTGGAGCTCGCCGTGTCCTGCTTCGGCCGGCTCGATATCATCGTCCAGAACGCCGGCATCTATCCCTGGCAGTTGATCGAGGACACAAGCTCCGATGACTGGGACCGCGTCATGGCGGTCAACCTGCGCGGCAGCTTCAACGCTGCCAAAGCCGCGCTCAAGCCGATGAAGGCCCAAAACTATGGCCGTATGCTCTTCACCTCGTCCATTACGGGGCCTTATGTCACGAGCCCTGGGCACGGCCACTATGGAGCGACCAAGGCCGGCATCAATGGCCTGATCCGGTCGGCGGCGCTGGAGTTTTCCTCTTTCGGCATCACGGTCAACGGTGTCGAGCCCGGCAATATCCTGACCGAAGGCATTCAGGAGCATCGCGGCGATGCGCACATCGCCTCCATGGTCGCCGCCATTCCTCTGGGCCGGCTTGGCTCGGTGCGCGACGTCGCCAATGCCTTCCTCTTTCTGGCCTCCGACGAAGCTAGCTATATCACCGGCACCACCATCGTCGTGGACGGCGGCCAATTGCTGCCCGAGGGCAACGACTTCCGCATCGTGCCCAAGGAGCCCTGACCGGCGCTAGACCGATGCCCCCACGGCTGCCGCGGCACCTTGTTCCTCGGCGTTCATCTCGGCCTCGGGTTCCTTGCGCAGAGTGTTGGCGAGAGGCAGTTCCTGGAGGAGGAACGACAGCACCACCGACAGGGCTGCGGCACCCGCTGCAGTCAGGAACACCGGATGGAGGGCTCCGGCAAAGGCCTCGAGCACCTGGCCGCGCACTGCCTCGGGGAGTGCCTGCAAAGCCTTAGCATTGAACGCACCGGTGCCGCTGCCGGCGGGCAGCAGATTGCCCAATTGCGCCGCGAGGCTGCTCGAGAAAATGGCGCCGAACACCGACACGCCGATGGAGCCACCGATCTGGCGGAACAGCGTATTGCCAGCCGTCGCCACGCCAACAAGGGCACGCGGCACGGCATTCTGCGTAGCCGTCACGCCGACGCTGTTGACCGGGCCGATGCCGACCCCCACCAGGAACATGAAGAGGCCGATCTGCCAGTCGGGCGTGTCCAGTTGCATGGTCCCCAAAAGAACGAGGCCCACTAGCATCACCGCACTCGAAAGAATCGGCAGGATCTTGTAGCGCCCGGTGCGGCTCATGAAGAGACCTGACAGGGTCGAGGCGCCGATCAGGCCAACCATCATGGGCAGCAACTGGAACGCCGAATTGGTCGGTGAAACACCCTTGGCCAGTTGAAGGTACATGGGCAAGAAGGTGATGGAGCCGAACATCGCCATGCCGACGAGGAAGCCAACGGAATTGGACACAACGAACGTGTTGTTGCGGAACAACTGCAGCGGCAGCACGGGTTCCGCCGCCCTGGCTTCCACCCAGATAAAGAGCGCAACGGCCACAACCGAGAGAACCACAAGGCTGATGATAGGCAGCGAGAACCAGGGGAAGGTATTGCCGCCCAGGCTCGTGGCGAGAACAAAGGACGAAAGGGCGGCGGTGAGGAGCACAAAGCCGAGGTAGTCGATCTGGTGCGGTACCCGGTCAACGCGCGGCTTGAGGGCGACGGCTATGACGCCGAGGGCCAAGAGGCCGAGCGGAATGTTGATGAGGAAGATCCAATGCCAGCTGAAATGCTCAACGATGAAGCCGCCGAGCAATGGACCAACCACCGTCGCGACGCCGAACACAGCGCCGAAAATGCCCTGGATCTTACCGCGCTGGCGCGGAGGAATGATGTCGGCGACCACCGTCATGGCCACGACCATCAGCCCACCGCCACCCAGGCCCTGCACCGTGCGGGCAATGATGAGGAAGGTCATCGAGGTGGCAAAGGCGGAAAGGACCGAGCCAAGGAGAAAAATAATAATGGCGGTTTGAAGAACGATCTTGCGTCCATAAAGATCGCCGAGCTTGCCATAGATAGGCGCCACCACGGTGGAGCTCAGAAGATAGGCGATCACCACCCAGGTGAGGTGATCCAGTCCGCCGAGTTCTCCGACAATTGTCGGCAGCGCCGTTGATACGATCGTTTGTCCCAGTGACGCGAGGAGCAGGGTGACGGCAACGGCGCTGATGATAAGGCCGATGGATTCCGCTGCCGGTTTCGAGCCGGGCTCGGCGGTGGTGGACATGGGTGCTCCGATCAAACAGGCCGCGCAGGCGGCCACTTGCGAGAAAAAGAATTGAGCCATATATCTGCTCAGAGCAAATACATGTCAACAGCATGTAATTATCCTTTGTGTGTCGAGGAAGTGGCATGAGCCGCAACGATATCAATGCTCTTCTTGGCCAGGCTGGTATTGCCCAGGAGACGGTGGACAAGGTGATCGAGATCGACGCCATGCTCCAGCACTGGCGCCGCCGCGCTATGCGGCGCGAGCTTGGCCACCGCGCCTTGATCGACCTCAAGATCGGCATCGACCTGGCCCAGCTCGATGTGCTGATGGCCATCGAAGCCTCGGTCGATGAGTTCGGCGAAGCCGCCCAGGGGGAAACCATGGTTAATTCCGTCGCCGAGCGCCTGGCCATCGACCCGAGCCGAGCAAGCCGCGTCGTGGGGGAAATGGTGGCGGCCGGCTATGCCCGGCGCGCCGTCAGCCAGGCCGATGCTCGGCGCACCATTGTTGAACTCACCGAGGCTGGACAGGCCGTGGTCGATGCCGTCCGTGCCTACAAGTTCCTGATCATGGGCGATTTCCTCAGCAGCTGGGAAGCGGAGGAGCTCGAAGCCTTCAGCCCGCTCCTGCGGCGATTCTCCCAGTGGCCCGACCATGCCGAGCACGGCGTCGCCAAGTTTGCCGACGAGATTTCCCGTCTCGCCGAACGCATCGCGCAAACGGAGCCGATTCAGTCCTGACGAAATTTTCGCGGAAAGCGGATTAAACCTGCGGCGGCGGTGTTGACGCTGGTGAGGGCAGCAGAGGCTGCTCTCTTAACAGGAGGGAAAATCCCATGCAGTTTCGTTCAATCCTGACGGGTGTTGCAGCACTGGTCTTTTTGGCAGGGCCGGCCTTTGCGGAAGATTATCTGGGCGGCACGATCAAGACGGTCGAGATCGATGGCAAGCAAGTGCTCACCGACGCCAAGGGCATGACGCTTTACATTTTCGACAAGGACACGGCCGGCAAGTCCAACTGCAACGGAGATTGTGCCGTCAAGTGGCCGCCGCTGATGGCTGCGGACGATGCCGCCGATGAAGGCGAGTTCACCGTGGTCACGCGCGACGATGGCAGTAAGATGTGGGCCCACGAAAGCATGCCCCTTTACTACTGGTACGAGGACACCCAGCCCGGCGATATCTCGGGTGACGGCGTTGGTGGCGTCTGGCATCTTGCCGTAAACTGATCTCTGCGAGCCAGAGCCCTTGAGCGAATTCCTTGACCAGGTCGAAGCCTGCGTGCCGGCCCTCAGGCGCTATGCCCGGGCACTGACACGCAATGTCGACCTGGCCGATGATCTGGTGCAGGATTGCCTAGAGCGCGCCATCTCACGGCCGGGCCTGTTTCGCCCAACCGGACCGTTGCGCGCCTGGCTTTTCACGATTCTGCTGAACCTTTATCGCAACTCGCTTCGTTCCTCCCGCAGGCGGTCCTGGTTGGTCGAGGGCACCGCAGATGAACCATCAACGCCTGCCCCGCAAATGGGGCACATCGCCTTGGTTGAAATGGCGCGGGCCATCGAAACCCTGCCGCCCGAACAAAAGGAAGCCTTGCTGCTGATCGCTCTTGAAGGCATGTCTTACGCTGAAGCCGCCGGTATTCTGAAGATCCCGCTGGGCACGCTGATGAGCCGGCTGGGTCGTGCCCGCGCCGCCCTGCGTGTCGCGACGGGATCCCCGGCCGAACCCCGCCTGAGGACTGTCAAATGAGCGAGGTCACCCGCGACATGTTGATGGCCTATGTCGATGGCCAACTCGATCCTGCAGGCCGCAAGGCGGTGGAGGACCATCTCGCCACCAATCCGGAAGCCGCTGGAGATATGGCCACGATGCAGCGGCAGACCGACGCCATCAAGGCTCTCTTCGCGCCCGTTGGTGCCGAGGCTGTGCCGCCTCGTTTGCAGCCGCGCCGGATTGCGGCGGTTGGCTCGCGCCAACGCAGGAGGTGGCTTGTCCAGGCCGCCGCGGCCGCCGTGGTGCTGACCCTTGGCCTTGCGGGTGGCTGGTTCCTTCGCCCGGTTTTTGATGGAGAGGCGCCAAGTTCCGTGCTGATCGAAGATGCGATCAATGCCCATGCTGTCTATGTGGCGGAGAACCGGCACGCCGTGGAAGTCGGCAGCGCCGAGAGCGAACACTTGAGCACCTGGCTCTCCAATCGCCTCCAGACCAATCTGGGCATGCCGAACCTTGAGGCTGAAGGCTTCACGCTTGTCGGCGGGCGACTGCTACCCGGGGAGCCCGAACTGGGCGGGAGAGCTGCGCAACTGATGTACGAGGACGAAAGCAAGCAGCGGGTGACCATCTACGTCACCGCAGCCTTGCCGGACAAGGAACCGGCTTACGAGTACACGCGCTATGACGGAGCCGATGCCTTCTACTGGGCCAACCAGCGCATCACCTGCACCGTCGTCGGCACCTTACCGCAAGAGCGCATGCAAGCTGTCTCGCAGGCTGTTTATACCCAACTGACCGAAGGCGAGCCGCAGGCCAGGCGCTACCGCGACTCCTAGATTTCCCTTTGTGCGCCCTGCTGCCGCCGGGTTGCCGAGCAACCCCAATGGCGCCGGAAGGCTCGGCCAAAGGCCGAAAGATCAGCATAGCCGCACCGCCGGGCGATCTCGGTCACAGCAAGCCGTCCTGCGTCCAGCAAGCGCGCTGCTTCTTCCATGCGCAGGCGAACGAGGTACTGGGAAATCGACACGCCAAAAACCTGCTTGAAGCAGCGCATCAGGTGAAACTCCGAAAGGCAGGTCGCCTGGGCGAGTTCAGCTAGCGAAACACCATTTTCGACATGGGCATGGAGCATGTCGCGACAGAGCAGCACGCGGCGCATCAGTTCGGCACGGGTCCGCGCCGTTGCGGCCGAGAGCCGCTCCGCGCCTGCATCCACTTCTTCGAGGTCCGCCCCGCTGTGCACCATCAGCTCGACCATGGCCGTTTCCGAACCCAGTTCGTCCCCGTGCTGCAGGGCCCCTGCAACCTTGGCCAGTCCGCTGGCAATGCGCGGAAGGCCCGGCAAACTCGTGCAACAGAGGGAGGAGTTGAGAAAGCTGTCTATGTGCCGGCTGCCCAAGATTTTACCCAAGACCGGCTTGGGGAGGAACAGCGAAAAGCTGTCGGTCATCCCCGAACTGCGGATCGAGCTCGCATAGTGGACGTCCGGCTTAACGAAGAGGATTTGTCCTGGCCTGACGTGGGCGACCCGATCGGCGAACTCATAGCGCTCGGCACCGGAAAACACGGTCTTGATGCTCAGATTGCCCGCATGCGGCTCCACCTCCAAACGGCTGGTGCGCAGCCGGAACGCTACGGTATGTCGGCGGAACAGCTCGACATGGGACCGCCGCACCAGCTCGGACGCGGATTGCCGTTGGAACGGCTGCTCGAGTTGAATGACGCGCACCTTACCACCCCCGGATTGCGCCTGAAGCCTAGCGTCAGTTTCTTTGAAGGCAAAGAGCTGTGACACGGCTCAGCCGCTGCCGCGTGAGCGGACCACCAGTTCCACCCGCCGGTTGAGCCTGCGCCCCTCCGGGTCGTCCGATCCATCAGGCTTGGTGTTCGGCACGGCAGGGCGGCTCTCGCCGAAGGCCGATATGACCGGTTCGCCCACCTCGGGCGCGGCCGCCCGCAACCAGGCGGCAACGGTCTTGGCGCGACGCCTGGACAGATCCTGGTTGTATTGGTGCGAGCCAATGGCGTCGGTATGCCCCTCGATGGTTATCGCGGCATCACCAAGCACCTGGAGCTTGGGGAGAAAGCGCGCCAGTTCCGCTTCGCCCTCCGGCCGCAGCACGTCCTTGTCGAAGTCGAACAACACATCGCTCCCGATCACCCAGCGCAGCACCTCGTCTTGCCGGTCAGGCAGGGCAGAGGAGGGTGCCTCTGGCATGGCAATGACGGGGAGGCCGATGATCGTCCCTTCGGGGAACGATGCACCGGCCGGAACGCTTGCGGGCGTCATCGCGCCCTCTTCCTGCAGGACGGGCGCCGGGGTGTCCGCAAGGCGCTGAACGGGAAACGCCGCATTGGCAGGAAGGTCCCGCGGCGGCGGTGCAGCCTCGCTAGGAGCGGTAGCTGTGAGCACCAGGTACGCGGCAAGCACGCAACAACGCGCCATCAAGACACCGGCACATTCATGATGGGCTGCAAATTGGGGAATTGCACAGCAACACTGCTGACGCCGTCGTTCGGCAAGCCGAACCAGGCCCAGAACTCTTCAGTCTCGCCGGCGCGCACTACGCCACCATCCCGATCGGGGAAGCTGCTGCAGAGGCACCCATTGGCAAAACCCATGCGGTACTGCTTGCGCCCGCCAAAGTCGATGATCGCGATGTCCCCAAGGCCGAACGCCAGCGCCAGGCCATGCTGCATCAAAGTTGTGTCGGTGTCGCCCCGGTTCTCCACCGTGAACAACAGCTGCATCACCCCCTTGTCTTCAAAGCGCCGCACTTCCGTGACGCGCAAGGTGATGTTGTCGGCCAACTCGACCGCATGATCCTCCTCGGCCGCAATCGATTGTTCCTGCGCCAAAGCTCCTACGGGATAAGCCGAGGCAAGCAGAAGCGCAGCCGCGATCAAAGCTTTCATGAAGACCTCCTTTGTTCGCGCAACGAAATGCAGGAGGGGGGCTGCAGGCTGCTGGCTCTGGCAGGATTCGCAGGATCGGCACAAGCTGCGAATTAAGCAGCCAGCTGGTCCGGCTTGCGGGCGGAGTAAAAGATGGTCTGGAGGGGAATAACGGCGGGGCCCGATCCGAACTCACGCGTCAGGAGCTCCAGCAGCTCGCCCTGCATTGCTTCGGGGCTCGGCTCTCCTCGCGCCTTGATCTGGTCGAGGAGGGGATTGCCGAAGATCATGCCTTGCGAAAAAAGATCGAGGTCAGCAACCATTTTCCTTAGCGTGCACACCTCGATCTGCAGATCGGAAAAGCCTGCGTCGAGCACCATCTCCTTGATAGGATCGATCGCGGCGCATGAAAACGGCACCGCATAGAACGCCGGTGGATCTTGGGGGAAAGTCCGCTTTACCAGCTCGTCGGCGATGCGGGCAAAGCCATTAAAACGATGGGAATCCCAGACGCTGAATAAGTAGCGCCCCCCAGGCTTGAGGACGCGGAATGCCTCGGCAAACGAAGTCGGGCGGTCGGGATAGAACATGATGCCGAACTGGCACACCACAGCGTCGAACGCGGCGGGAGGAAAAGGCAACTGCTGCGCGTCGGCGGTTTGCAGCTCGACGCCTTGTTCTGCGCCCAGTTTCCCCCGCGCGACTTCCAGCATGGGCGGGTTAAGATCCGTCGCGGTGATCGGCGTTGAGCGGGGCAGGCGGTCGCGCAGAGCCTGCGTGACGATGCCCGTGCCGGCAGCTGTTTCCAGCACGGATTGCGGCCCGGCCGCTGCCACGAGTTCGGCCATGTGCATGGCATAGTCGGTGAAGAGGACCGGTCCAAGGCCACGATCGTAGAAGTCGGGAATGCTGCCGACGAAAGCCGCGCTGTTCTGGTCCAAAGCTCGATCCTTCCACCACGAACAAGCCAAGACAGGCTGCTCGCGGATGGAGCGCTGCCTAGGCCGCGATACGTTGCACCTGCTTGAGGCCCAGCACCAGTGCATCGAAACAGCTACGATCGATCGCCGTGTCGATATCCCGCCGCATGATGTCGAGCGCCTCAGTGACCGGCATTGCTTTGCGATAAGGTCGATCCGCCGTCAGCGCATCAAAAATATCTGCCGTGGTGACGATCCGCGTATCCATGTCGATGTCACTCGCGTCAATACCGAACGGATAACCCTTCCCGTCCAGTCGCTCATGGTGGTTGCCTGCGATGGGAGCTGTGTCCTTGAGCGCTGCGATCTTGGAAAGGATCGTGCGGCCCAGCTCGGGATGGCGCTTGATCGCTGCCCATTCTTCAGGGTCGGGCCGGCCGTTCTTGTCGAGGATCGAGTTCGATACGCCGAGCTTGCCGATGTCATGCAGCAGCGCGGCTCGCCGCAACCATCGGCGCCGTTCAGCCCGGTAGCCCATTTGCTCGGCAATCAGGTCGGAAAAAAGCGCAACCCGCTCGCTGTGACCCGCCGTAAACGGGCTCTTGGCGTCGACCACCTTGGCAAAGCCGGCGGCAATCTCGTCGAGGTAGGCTTCATCGACCTGGCGAACAAGGCTTTGCGGTTCGAGTTCGCCGACCCGCTGCGGCAAGCTGTTGTCCAGCATGACGGGCCAGACATGGTCCTGATCCGCCAGCGCCTCGAGCGCGTCCACCAGGGCCGGATCGAACCACCGGCCGACCCGCGAACGCGCCTCTTCGATTGCGGCGCTCGCGCCACCGCGCATGAAGAACACATCAACCACCTGCGCCAGCAAGGCTATTCGGGCAAAGATCGAAATGTCTTCACCGACCCGCCGCAAGGGCTGCCCCGTGCCGTCCCAATGCTCGTCAAGGTCCAGAATCCCGTTCGCAACGGCCTCTGAAAACCGCATGGACCGCGCAATCTCGGCCCCACGCTGGCAGCGCGTTTCGATAAGTTCCCGCGCGATCTCGCCACCATTACGGGCAATATTCACCATGGCCTGCAGGCGTTCGATCATGCCCGAGCTGCGCCCGGTATGGGCCACAAGGAAACGCATGACCTCCGGCAGGCGGGTATCGACGAACTTGTAGGCACTCTTAAAGCTCAGATCATCCGCCAGATAGAGGCTGCAGATGCGGGCAGCGTTGGAAGAGCACCCGATATCCTTGAGCAGAAGCGTATAATAAAGGTCCGAAAGGGCTTCGGGCGACAGGCCCATGCGCTCGCCCAGATGCATGCCGATCCAGCAGCAGCGCAGGCCATGTCCCACCGGCTGGCCTTCAGTGATATCCAGCGCAAAGCTCAGGGCGCCGACAACGTCGGAGAGTTGTACTGCTTGCGGCGATTGCATGATGATCCCGTCAGTCATAGCCGATCATAAGCGAGCAGCCGCTAACAAAGCCTTTGCGACCTGTTGACCAGTTTAGGCCGCGGTCGAATGGCTATGGGCCCGGGTGCGGATCGGAATGCAGAGTGGCCTGTGGTGGGCCGGGTCGGTGATCACCGTGCAATCGACATTGAAGATTTGGGCGATGTTCGCTTCGGTCATCAGCTGGTCCGGCGTGCCGCTGGCCGCAACCTTGCCGTCCTGGAGGAACACCAACTGGTCGGCGTAGCGCGCCGCAAGGTTGAGGTCGTGCAGAACCAGGACCACCGTGCGCCCGAACTGCCGGTTGAGCAGGCGCACCAACTCAAGGCAATCGATCTGGTGCGCCATGTCGAGGTGGTTGACCGGCTCGTCGAGGCAGACAATGTCGGTTTCCTGCGCAAGTACCATGGCAATCCAGGCGCGCTGCAGCTGGCCGCCCGATAGCGACATCAGCGGACGATTGCGCAAGTGGGTGACGCCGGTGCCGGCCATCGCCGCATCAAGGGCCCGCGCATCCTCCCGGCTCCATGGCTGCAACAGCGTCTGGTGCGGATAGCGGCCCAGCCGGACCAGTTCTTCCACGGTCATGTCACCGGGCGCCGAGGGGCTTTGCGACAGCAAGCCGATCTGCCGCGCCAGCTGCTTTTCGCTGAGATCGGCAATGTTCATCGTTTCGATCAGCACGCGCCCGGCACTCGGCTTGTGGAGGCGTCGAATGGCGCGCAGCAGGGTCGATTTCCCACAGCCATTCGGTCCGGCCAGAACCGTGATCTTGCCGGCTGGAATAAGAAGCGAGAGCTGCTGCAGAACGGGCGCATCGCCGTAGCCCAGCGACAGCGCATCGACTTCGATGGCTTCCTTATCCGTCATGGCGTCGCCTGCTCATCAACAAAAACAGAAAATAGGGAGCGCCGATCACCGCTGTCACGGTGCCGGCGGGCACCTCGATGGGGGAAAACAGCACGCGCACGACGAGATCGGCGCCAACGAGCAGCAAGGCGCCCAGAAGAAAACTGCCGACGAGCCCTGCGTAGACATTGCGCCCGACCAGCAGGCGCGCCAGGTGCGGTGCCATCAACCCGACAAAACCAACCCCGCCGACAAAGGCCACCGCGACCGCCGTCATCGCGGCAGCCAGCGCGAACACAAGATTCCGGAAGACCGGCAGATCAAGCCCGACACTCCTGGCCGAGAGCTCGTCGAGATCGGCCGGCGGCAGCTTGCGCGCCACGAGGAGCGCCACCAACAGTAGGGGGAGCAGCATCAAGGCCGTGACCTGAATTTCGCTCCAGTTGATCTCGTTGACTGCCCCAGCAATCCAGCGGGCCGCCTGGCTCGTGCGGTAGATGGGACCGATCAGCATCAGGATCATGACCAAGGCCTTGAACACGGCGCCCACCGCGATTCCGAACAGGAGGAGGCGAATGGCTGAGCTCGATTGCTGCCCGCCGATGGCAAACACCAGGGTGATGCCGAAGGCCGCGCCGACCATGGCCGCGAGCGGCTGAAAGGCGATGGAGGTCACCAGGGCATTGGACTCATTGGAGAGGGCCGCAAGGAAGATCACGACGCCCAAAGCTGCGCCATCGATCACCCCAAGGACGCCAGGCGAAGCCAGCGAATTGCGGGTGATCTTTTGCAGGAGAAATCCGGCGACCGCCATGGCACCACCAGCAAGGGCCGCAATGACCACCCTGGGCAGGCGCAGCTGAAGGACGATCAGCTTCTGCGTCTTGTCGCCTGCGCCCAGAATGGTCGCGGCCACTTGCTCAAGTGGAATCCAAGTGGAGCCAAAAGCAACGCCGCAAAGCGCCAGGAGAACGAACACTGAGGCGATCGCCAGCAGGCTGGCAGGGGCGCGATTGGACGACAGCGCTAAAGAGGGGCTGCTCAAGCGGCTCTCCGCCGCAGCAGGAGGATCAGGACAACACCGCCCACCACAGCCGTGACTGCACCCACCGGGGCTTCAAGCGGGTAGATCACGAAGCGGGCAGCCACATCCGCCAGTGTTGCATAGGCAGCGCCCAGCAGCGCTGCGGCAACAACTTGCCGCTCATGCCGGAGGCCGACAAGCCGCCGCGCGGCATGTGGCACGACGAGCCCGACAAAGCTGACCGGCCCTGCCATGGCAACCGCTGCCCCGGTGAGAAGGGCGACGGACACGAACGCGCCCGCACGCACCATGCCGAGCGGCACGCCAATACTCATAGCCGTCGCGTCATCGGCCTGCAGTGCATCTAGCGGACGCGCGAGGATCAGCGCCAGCAGCGCTCCGGCAAGGACAAAGGGGCTGCATTGGACAGCCAGCTCCATCGGCCGATCCACAAACGAGCCCGCCAGCCAGAACAGGAGGTTCTGCAACTGCGCTTCATTGGTTGTGAGCACGATCTGGACAAAGGATTGCCCCAGGCCCGCAATGGTGACGCCGATCAGCACGATGCGCAGCGGCGATAATCCGCCCGCGCCAGCGGCGATGGCAAAAACCAGAAGGCTCGTGGCGAGCGCTCCCAAGGCTGCCGTGATCGATAGAGCAGCGAGCGAACTCATGCCGAACGCCGCGCTCGCCACCACCACGGCCATCGACGCGCCGGCGTTGAGGCCCAGCGTATCGGGAGACGCGATGCGGTTGCGCGCCAGGGTCTGCACCAGCACGCCGGCGATCCCGAGCGCGGCTCCCGCCAAGGGCGCGATCACCGCGCGCGGAATGCGGAGGCTCGCAATAATGGTGGAGGTTTCCGAGCCATCAAAAGCGAAGACGGCGCGCCACAGCTCACCCAGATCGTAGATGCGGTAGCCCATGGTGGCGCTGAGCAGCATGGAGGCGGCCACAGTCACAACGAGTCCGGCCACAACAGCGCCGTAGCGCGTGATGGTAGGTCGAAGCACGGCTGTTTGCAGCAATTCGGACAAGGCTCGATCCGCAAAGATGAACTTGACAGTCAGATTTCCTTCTGACTGTTTGCGAAGAACATTTATGACCTTCTGTGTCAAGTTCTGAGAGGTATCTGGACATGCTTCGGCGCGTTTTCCTGGCGGCAACCCTTATCGCCATGGCGACCAGTTCTGCGGTGCTGGCCCGCGACATCACTCATGCCATGGGCGTAACCGATGTTCCGGATAATCCGCAGCGTATCGTGGTGCTGACCAATGAAGGCACCGAGGCATTGCTCGCCGTCGGCATCACTCCGGTAGGAGCCGTGCGCTCCTGGCTCGGTGATCCCTGGTACGAGCACATCGCCACCGAGATGGCTGATGTCACGGTGGCGGGCGAAGAGTCGGCGGTCAATCTCGAAGCCATTGCGGCTCTCGAGCCAGACCTGATCCTCGGCAACAAGACGCGCCAGGAAAAGATCTATGACCAGCTTTCGGCCATCGCACCGACGGTCATGTCCGAGCGCCTGCGTGGCGATTGGAAGATCAACATGGCGCTTTATACCGATGCAGCCGGCAAGGGCACCGAAGGTGAGGCCGCCCTGGCCGCGTTCGACGCTCGCGCCGCCAAGATCGCCGAATCAGCCGGTCCGGCGCTCCAAGAAGAAATCTCGCTCGGCCGCTTCATGGCGGCGCTGACCCGCATCTACTACAAGGATACCTTTGCCGGTCTCATCCTTGACCAGATCGGCTTCGCCCGCCCAGCGGTGCAGGACAAGCCGGAATTCGCCGATGATGTCGGCAGGGAACGCATACCGGACTTCAACGGCGATCGGCTGTTCTATTTCGTATACGAGACCGGTGATGGCGCGGCGGAGCAGCAGGCCAATGACTGGACAGATGATCCACTCTGGCAGGACCTGCCCGTGGTCAAGGCCGGCAAGGCCTATGCAGTGGACGATGCAATCTGGAACACGGCGGGCGGCTATATCGCGGCCAATCTGCTGCTGGACGATATCGAGCGCATTTTCGAGCTGCCATCCACCCGCTGAACCCCTTCTCTTTGGTGGACGCAATGCACAAGCTGTCGCTCGTTGCCGCCCTTTTGACACTGGCCTTTTCCCTGCCGTCCCAGGCCCGGGAAGTCACTCACGCCATGGGCGTCACGGAGGTGCCGGACGCGCCTCAACGCGTTGCCATCCTCACCAATGAGGGCACCGAAGCACTGCTGCACTTGAGGGTTGTGCCCGTGGGCGCGGCGCAATCCTGGGAAGGGAACCCGTTCTATAGTCACCTGGCCGAGCAACTGGCCGATACCACCAATCTTGGCACGGAAACGGCGATCAACCTTGAAGTGCTCGCCGCTCTGGAGCCCGATCTCATCATCGGTACCAAGGTGCGCCAGGAAAAGATCTACGAGCAGCTTTCCGCCATTGCCCCAACGGTGATGTCCGAGACCATCGGCTCGGCCTGGCTCGACAACTACAGCTTTTATGGCGCCGTCCTGGGGCGCGAGGAAGCGGCTGCAGCCGGTGTCGCTGAACTCGAAGGCCGTGCCGAGCAACTAAGCGCGGCCATCGGCCCAGCGGTAAACGAAGAAATCTCGCTTGTGCGTTTCGCACCGGGTCGAACCCGCATCTATTCCGACCATTCCTTCCCCGGCGTCGTGCTGGACCTCGTTGGCTTTGCCCGACCTCAGTCCCAGCGCAGCCCGGAAACCTTCGTTGAAGTCGGCCGGGAGCGCATTCCCGAAATGGCAGGCGACCGCATCTTCTTTTTTGCCCCCGATGCCAATCCAGAGGAATCCGTCGCCAATCTCGACGACTGGCTCAACGATCCGCTCTGGCTCGGGCTCGACGCCGTGCAAAACGGCAAGGCGGAGCGCGTAACCGAACTCTACTGGAACCTGGGTGGTGGGATCTTCTGTGCGCACATGATGCTGGACGAGCTGGCCGGCATCTATGGGGTCACCCTGCCGCCACCGGCTTAAGGCCTCCTCAATGCGGGAATTTTGCACCGACCGGGCCATTGCTTGCGGCGAGCCCCTGGCCGGAACCGGCGCCATCGCCAAACGGCACCTGTTCCTCCGATGGCCTAAGGGGCGCTGGCGCCGGCCGCGCTTTGAGTCCGAGGGGCTGCCGCCAGAACTGACAGCTGCCATGCGTGCTGCTACTCAGCCAGGCTCCTATGTTGGCCTCATCGCGGGCGACGGCGAAGCTTTCGAATTCATCTCCTTCCCCGAAGGTCGCAGGGTCGAGGCGCAGAACCTAGCCCATGCCGTCGAGATCGTAACGGCCTGGGGGCAAGGCACCGAGCTTGCTGGCGCTCCATCGGGCCGGCCCGCCATATTGTGCTGCACCGACGCCAAGACCGATGCCTGCTGCGCACGCTATGGCTTTCCCCTGTTCAAGGCCCTCATAGAGCATGCGCCGGCCCATGACGTGGATATCTTTCAAACAACTCACATCGGCGGCTGCCATTTCGCTCCCTCTGTAGTGGCAATGCCCGACCGGCGCCGCTATGGCCGACTGACACCTGCCGAAGCACCCGCCTTTCTCCAAACCATTGCGCGAGGAGAAATCTACATCCCGGCTTATAAAGGCGACCCGCAGCTCAGCGAACTCGAGCAATGCGCCGAGGTTCAGGCCAGGCACTTGTGGAGCTTGCCGCAGCCCGGCGCGATCCGGATTCTTTCCGTCGAAATGCATGGCGACGAGCAAGCCAAGGTAAGTGTCGAGGCGGACGCCCGCCGGATAGAGTTCCTCCTGGAGCGCGCCACCTTGCCGGTCCATAGCAACTGCCGTGATCTGGGCGGGCCGCCCAAGCCGACGCGGCGCTGGCAAGTGATCCCGCACACAGCGAAGAGCTAGCTCTGCAACTGAACACGGCAAGCATCGTTCCTCCTCATTGGGAGGTTTGTCATGACGACGCAAGACAGCTTGCCGGCCAATTCTGAGAACGAACCGAGTGCTTCCCCGGTAACCTCGCGTCACTTGCCTGACGGCATGTATGGCGTTGTTTTTCGCGTGCAGGGGCGACAGGCATCCGGTGTCGTCGTCATCCACGGCTACAAGTTTGCTGGCGGCGACAGCGGCATGGCTTATTACGGCTCCTTTACCGACGAGGGCGCCATTCTCAACGCCCATGTCACGACCCTGAGGCACACCGAAACCGGCGGGATCGCGCTGCTGGGATCGGACAATCTCGAGTTCTCGGCGGAAGGACAATCCACTCCGAACGGCGCCTACTTCACCGGCATCGCCCGCCACACTGGCCAAAAGTTCGAGTTCACCCTGTCGCGGCTCGCAACCCCCGGCTTCTCCGCCTAGCCCAAAGCTTCATATCGGACGGAACGATATTCGAACTTCGCATCGGAAGCACCGGAAGCCCATGATCTCAAATGCCGCCACTACCCGCACGGGTGGGGCGCCCAGCGGTCAGCAGAGCTAAGCCGTCGCCCTTTGTTCACAGGCAAAAGGTGACAAAGTGGCTGATATCACGACATTCGGTCAAAGCCGCCGGTTGAGCCGGCGCGGCGCGGCTGTGCAAGGCGCCATCCGACGCATCGCCGTCGTGGCGGCGTTGGGCGCCGGGCTTGGTTTGCTGATCCAACTCCTCATCATCGCTTTGCGCCTTGCTGGCGGCATATCCCCGAGCCTGCTGGCTGTCGCAGACCTGGCGTAGGCAGTCACCTGGTCGGTGCTTGTTTGTACCGGCGTGGCGATTGGCATGGCGATCGGCAAGGCACGCACGGCCCTGGCCGGCCTCTTCGCCGCCTTCTTCGCACCGCTCTCCATGGCGGCCGCAAAGGCGGTGCAAAAGGTTGTCGGCAGCCTCCTTGGCGCCCTCGATCAGCCCGCCTTGCTGTCCCTCGCCACGATCGGCGTGGTGCGTGCGATCGAATACGGCATTCTGGCCTGGCTTCTCGCCTGGCTTTCCGAGCGCAAGGAGCGGCGAATGCGCCCCTATCTGCTCGCCGGCGGCGGTGTGGGCCTCCTGTTCGGCGGCTTGATCGTGGCGCTGAGTGTTCTGAACGCCGCCAGTGATGGCAGCTTGAGCTTGCTCAAGATCACCAGCGTCGCCACAACCGAAATCGGCTCGCCGCTCGGATGCGCTGCGGTGATCTATATCACCCAGCTCGTCGCCATCCAGGCGCGTCTCTGGGCCCGCGCTTCAGGATGAACCGGCCTGAGTCAAAAAGACGTTTGCTGGCCGGCGGTCTCGGGCCTGCGTCGCCGCACAGCCTGGCAGTTCACGCCACCCGATCGGCGATCACCCGAAGGTGACGAAGGTCGGTTCCGCAACAGCGCAGAACACCGAGAGCTGGGGATAGCGTTCACGCAGCGCCCCCAGTTCCTCGGCGAGTTCAGCGGGGTTGCCAGGGTCTAGTTCTGTCGCCCCGTCCAGCTCCGCATGGCTGCGGCGCGAGGCATTGGGGATGACGCCGACCAGCCGGCTCATCCAGGCGCCACCATCCAGCGCAGGTGCGATATGGTCAGGATGCGCGCAGTTGATGCAAAAGCCCAGGACCGTGTCGCCCGTGTGCGCCTCGACCTCGCCAATTGCCCGGCTCAATGGAGACCCATCCGCCAGGCGGCCGTCCGTTTCCACCGTGAAGGAAATCATGGCGGTTATGCCTGCGGCTCCAGCAGCTTGGGCGATGCCGCTGGCCTCCTCGCCAGACCCCAGCGCATAGGCACTTACCAGGTCCACACCGGCCGCAACCAGCTGCTCGATTTGTACGCTGTGATAAGCTTGGGCCTCGGTACTGCCCTTGGCGCCCGCCTGGTAGGCATCGCCATGCGGTCCGATCTGCCCACTCACAAGCACCGGCACATCAGGGGAGCGGTCACGAACCGCAACGGCCAGCGCCACGGCTTCGGCATTGGCCTGGGAAAGTGCGGCAGCGTCATAGCCCAGCGGCTGCGCGCGGTCGCGGTTCGCCATCCAGGTGGCGCTGTCGAGAATGGCCCCGACGCCACTCTCCCGCGCCAGGGCAACCTGGTGCTCGTAATAGCGGGTGACGCGCTCGCGACCCTCTTCGGAAAGCGCCAAGGGAAACGCGGCAAAGCCGGGCAGGTCCCACTTCTTGTTGAAGATGAGGTCCGTCTCCATACCGGTCCAGGCGATCCAGCGACGATCGCCGTTGAGAAGGTCTGCTGTCGACGCCATGATCCACCCCCGCCACAGGAAGCCAAAACCCACCCGAACATGCACCGCTGATTCGTACCCCTCACCCAAAAAGGCGGAAATAGCTCGCCCAGGACGGGTGCCGCTCCCTAGCGCTGGACCGTGTAGCGAAGGTGAACGAAGTCGCTTTCCAGCGGCCTCACCTCCTGCAAGGCAAGCCGAACGCCTTGAGGCGCGCCTGAGGTAAAGAGTGTCGGACCGTCACTCCCGTCGGCTACAGGAACCACAAGAACGCTCATCTCGTCGATCAAGCCTGCGGCCAGAAGGCTCCCATTGATCCCGCCGCCACCTTCAAGCAGCAGGCGCTTGATCCCGAAGTCGGTCCGGAGTTGCTGGAGGGCGAGCGCCAAGTCCACCTCGTCCTTGCCGGCAAACAGGTAGGAGATCCCGTCCCGGCGCAGCTCGGCCAGGTGCCCATCCCCGACGCTTTCGGGTTGCCATCCCGCATCTCATCATGATTGCGGCGTTCGGCACCAGTCCGGCAGATAGCCTTGGCTATTTGCGCTACATGGCAGATCGACCAGCGCAGATCGAAAGCGCAGCGGGGAACCTAAGTGTATTCCTTACTGCTCTTCTCGGCGGCGTTCCAGAAACGCTCTTTTCTTATGGATCCCACAATGTCATGGCGCCGCAATGGGTATTGACCGGCGCGCAGGTTCTTCTGGTTCTTGGCTACCTTGCCATCCTGTTGCTCGCACTCAGCATCGCAAGACGGACCGCGTCGCCTTCCGGGATTGGGGCTTCAAGCTCAACTCTTGCCTGCATCGGCGGTGCCGTTGTTGTGCTGGTATTGCTGACATCGAAGGTTTTCTCTGGCGAGTACCTGATATGGCTCATGCCATTTGTTTTTCTGTGCGGCAGGCGCCGAGATATCGTTCTCTACTGCGCAGCGCTCGCTTTGCTTAAAGTCCTCTACAGTCAATATGATTTAGTTACATCAGCCCAACTGACGGGCTCATTGCTCGTTTTTGCCAAGAATTTCCTCGTCGCCAGCCTTGGCGTCAGCATGCTTGCTGGTCGGCTTACCCGAGGCAGGTATTGGCAGCAGATCCGAACGGCCGCAGTCTAGCGCGTTGCCGCCAGAGGCAGTGCCGCTGAGCCGATCTCTCTATTGGATTACCGGCGCTCGCCACGCTGGCTGATTTATTAGGATTGGGAGGAAACTGGTGCTGCCGGACAGGATTGAACTGTCGGCCTCTCCCTTACCAAGGGCGGTTGTGGAAGTCTGGAAGCAGCCGCTTGGTAAGGGGTTTTGGAGGGTTGTGCAACACACTGCACGTGCGGTGCACAGATGCGCTAGACCTTCTTTCGGGTCTCGGTGATGAACCGATCAAGGCTAGCGACGACTTTGTCGAACTTGCCTGGCATCTGCTCGGTTATGTTTGCCGCCCAATGCAGCCTACCAGACGGCAGCATGATGTACTCTTGGTCGCCAAGCGTCCGAATAGATCCTCCACCGACGACAACCATCCCAGAGTACCAAGATGGGAGTGAAAGGTTGGCATGAAGCAGGTCCGCTACTGCTTCCTCGCTGAGTAGTCCGAGTTGATCTTGGGAGTTGTCCCACACGTGGCTTGTTGGTTTCGGAATGCCGGCGTCATTACCCTTAGTGTTGCGGAAAGACTCTATAGTGTCCCTAAATGCATCGGCTTGCATCTTAGCCTCGATACGAAGAGCGCTCGCAAGTGTTAGTGCATCTCTTGCCCGCAGCCGATCATCTCGTCGTCTATTGAGATGTGCATTGAACAATGCTCCTGCCACAAGCGCTACGGACCCAGAGACCAGACCCGCAGTCGTACCTAGTAGATTGGCCGCTTGCGGAGTAAGCGTGTTCACCCACTCCAAAATCCCGGCAATCACGCTCGTTTCTCCTGTTCCAAATCGGTGCGCCGACCCTGCCCCTCGATTACCCTAGATACCCAGTTCGCAGGATCCTGCCACCACGGCAGCGATCGCCAAAGCTCTGGGACTGGAAGGGTGTTGATAGCTTCAATCAACGGCGCCTGGGGCACGTTGGTATAGTGACGACTCATGTCAGTAACGGCGTGCCCGAGTATCTGGTCCTTGATGTGGGAGTGCACACCATTGACGACCAACTGTGTAGAAACACTGTGCCGACCAGAGTAGGGCGCTATGTCCTCGATGGGCGTTTTCGCGAGCCGTAGGCGACGCCTGGCTCCCAGGATGGCGCTTTTCATCTGACCGCCACCGTCTTCCTTCTCTTCGTATGCATTCCCTTTGTAGGTGCGGAATAGTACGCCTCCACGCCCGATCAGTGAGGTGAACAGCGGGACTATGAACTCGTGCATTGGAATGCCACGAGGTTCACCTGTCTTGGAGTGCGAAAGAGTAATCCAGCGACCGTCAACGTTCACGTCGTCAGCCTCTAGCGAGAATATCTCGATGGGGCGCATGCCAGTGTAGAACAGCGCTGTCATGAGCATAGCCGGAGCAGGTGACATTTTAGAGACGAACAATGCGGCTCGCTCATACGGTACAGGGTGAGTACCGGCCCGCTGCTTTTTCAGCACGGTGACGTTTGTTCCCTTCACCTTACGTGGCCGCTGCCATTTCCGCGGATCCGCCCAATCATTCAGTACTGCATGGTTCCAGACTGCAATGAACGGCGTGTAGATCTGACGGTTACGAGTTTCATGGTTGGCGTGCGGGTATATCGCTCGAGCAGCGGCGTCTAAGTCTGACTGAGCAATAGACTTGAGTTTCCGCCTACCGAACTTGGTACACAAGGCTGCTAGGAACCGATTGGAGCCTCCAGACTCCAAGTAGGACTCAACTGCATCATCAAACAGGACAACTTGTTTGGTCCCATAGAGCAGCTCTTCCGTTATGCTTGCTTCTTTCCTGGTCCGGAGGATTTCCGCCTGGGCCTCGTCAGCAACTCCTGTAGTCTCGTAGACTGACCTGCTTTTTTCTCCGACAGTAACGGTGCCTCGGAGATACCAGACTTTTCCTCGTTGGAATTTGCTGATTGGCATCTGATGTTGTCCCATATGGCCAGCAGATCGCTGTCGCTGAAAAGTATCGCGCGGCCGATTGCTGAGCAGTTACCTGTGCGCCTGGCGAGCCGAGCTAAAGCGTTCTTCGATGTCTTGAAGTAAGCAGCAGCCTCGTCGAGCGTATAAATGCTGCCAAGCGGCCCATTGTCATTATCCGCTTTCACGGCTTCCTCCGCTGCTTCGGTAAGCGCACACGCCTGCGTGGTTCGCCGTCGATCATGTCGTCGGTGCTGGCTCGCTCCTCGAGTTCGGCGTAGGGGTCGATTTCAGGTTTGTCAGGAGCCACCATTCACCTCTCCCCCATATTGCTGGAGTGGGTGGGATTGCGGATGGCGGAGGCGAAACCTTTCAGGGCCTTTTCTGCGGCGCGATTGGCTGGCACATCCTCAATCGCATCTGCGATGGATTTGGCGTCGTAGTGATCGGCTGTCGCTTCAGCCAATTGCGCTATGGCTTCCCGTTCCTCAGCTTTAGCGGCCATGATGGCCAAGCTTACCGAGGTCATTACGGCTTCCATATAGCTTGGGATTGGGTCGGAAACGAACAAAGCTTCCTTCGCAGCGTTCCAAGCTTCGTGGCTCACGTCCTCTGGCTTACTCATTCCCTCCCCTCCTGATGATGGATGGAGAGCGCTTCGGACGCAACCCGCCTGATCTTGGCATAGTTGGCCTGCCAAGGGTCATCTCCGAGATTGCCCTCAGCTATCCGTTTCAACGCCTCCTCCGCTTGTTGAAGTCGGGTAACGAGGGAAGCGGCTTCGTTTGCCGCGTTCTGTATCCACTCAACAGGCGTTTTCCCTTTACCGCCCCAGTCGCCTGCTTCATCGTTCCAGTCCTCCGTCGAGTGGAACGCCTTACCCGCGCAGGCCACGGCCGAAAGAATGCGGTTAACGGCATCGCATCCAGTTCGGTCAAAGCCGTAGTAGTATGCGTCCATGCGAAGCTCTTCCGGCTTGTCGTTGGGGCTCATGGGGTGGGCTCCTGAATGGACCAGCGGTATTCCCACCACTCTATGAATTGACTGCCGGTGCTGTTCGTTCGAGCAATGCACCAACGCTGCCACACGAGCGGAAACCAAGTGCGCTGCCAACGTTCACGATTAACGCCCATCGGGCGCCTCCCCCTCAGTGCTGGTAAGGGCGGCGCGGGCGGCGGTGACTACATCCAAGGTCGCGTCTGCTACGTCATGGAAATGTGCTTCCATTCCGGGCTGGTCCGCGAGCATTTCTGCGACGTTGACCCAAGACACCAAGGCAAGTTGTAGCTGCGTTACCTCTATCCCTGTAGGGGGGCGAATGGCACGGTCAGCCAGAATGGCGCGGGCTACATCTTCGAGATCACAAAGCGACAGGTAGTCACTATCGACCATCGCGTTGAAAGCTGTGTCCCAAACATCCTCTGGTATGTCGTCGGGCTTTTTCATTGCCCTTCTCCGTTGCTGGGGATTGGGGGTGGAGTTGGCAGGGTGGACGAACGAATAGCCTTGAGTTCGTTCAGTGCCATGAGCTGCTCTGCCCAGAAAGGCTTTGAAGGGCCGTTGCTCAGCTCGTGAATGATCACATCCAAACGCTCGTCGCTCAGACGAGGGATCGGAAGAGTTGCCTCCAAGGCGGCATCCTCGCACTTGGGGCAGATGAATTGATCAGGGAAACCGTTCTGCGCTTTTTCCCAAACAACAAGGTTCTTGGTGCTAGTGCAGTAGGTGCAGGCGTGAGGTGTGTGGGTCATCTCGGCGCTCCAATCAGTTGTTGATTGAAGTCATAAGCGATATCTGTTATGCAGTCAATAAGCGATATCGCTTTAGGTGGTGCTTTGACAGAAATACCGATATCGGGTAATGCCCCTCGAATGGGACGCCCGCCAATGAACGTGAAGCCGATGCTCGTGCGCTTGCCGGAAGGCATGGCAGAGCGCATTGACGAACTCGCTGGTCCGAATAGGAGAGCTGAGTTCATCCGCGAGGCTATCGAGCGCGAGATCAAGCGCAGGCAGAGGCAGAAGCCGGAATAGCTCATTCCCGCTCTACCTTTGCGTCATCGGGATACAGAGCGTCGGTTAGGACGGCACGAATGAAGCCGCGAATATCGGGTTCCTCCCAATTCGGCCATTCGCTGGCGGCTACCAGTGACAGGTAGACCCGCTCTACGATTCTTTCCGTTACCTCTACCCCTGTAGGGGCGGGGGAGGCGTAGAGGGGCTGGACTTCCTTGTAGTCGCCTTCCTTTGGCAGCACGGTAGAGAACATCAGTTGATGCGACCAGTGATCCGGGCCATACCGAAGGCGAAAAAGATAGCCGGCAGGCTCCACCCCTATCGGAGTGGCTTCTACAGGCGGGTCACGGAAGGTTTGCTCTTCCTCGTCCCAAACTCGCGCTGCTTTAACCCCTCCCGTTACCTCTACCCCTGTAGGGGCGACGAGGCAGGACATTACGCGGGCGTTGAAGTCGGATTGAGCTGCGGCTTTGGCTTCGGCTGCGGTCGTGAATTCGACCGCGTTCCGGCTATCCGCCGGCCATTGGCACAACCCATTGAAGTCGGCTGTAAGAACCCGTATTTCGATCAAGTGCCCAAAAGGGTCTTTCGCTGTCCAATACCAGCGCACGCCTCCACCTAGAACATCTGGCTTGGTCGAGGTTGCTTCCCACTCAAGCGCTCTCACGTGGCACCCTATTAGATCGGCTTCTTCCGCCCTCAAGAATGGAGGGTTGGGAGCAGCCGCTAGCATGGCCTGATAAGCGACACGTGAGCATAGGGCGTGTGTCGCTTCGCTTGGATAAGGCGCAAAAGGCGCCCCGCTATGCTTGTCTGCCAAACGAGCGTCTAAGTGATCGTCATAAGCTTTCTCGCCCGCGAGAACCATCGCTTCAGTTGGTTCACGCGGCACCAGAACCCAATTGGCACTCCCATTCTCCACCCCTATCGGAGTGGCTTCTGTGACCCTTGGGGATGGGGAGGTGCGACGCGGAAGGTTGTTCCACTCAATCACCGCATCAGCAACACTCATGCGTTGCGGCCCTCGCATGGAGCAGATGCGACATTGAACATGGTGCCGGGCATCATTGTGAGGCTGTCGCACGAATACGTTACGCGCCTCGCAACCGGGACATGGTGACAGGCTTAGTTCGGTTTCTACCTCGCTTCGCACGATAGGGGTTTCCGCCCCCACTGGATTGGAGCGGAGGGCTTGGAGTTCGGTGAGTGCGGTAGTTAGATCGTCCCACCACGAATATCGCTGCCCGTCGCCCGCATCGCCCATTGCAGTGCAAGTCTCGATAAATCGGGCCAGCCGCTCATTCCTCAGCCGCTCGCCCGCTGTTTTGTTCATCGTGGGGGTCATGGGGTTTGTCACAGCCCACCTCCAAACGCGAACCACACCACAGCCCCACCGACGATCGCCGACATGACCATGCCGAACGCAATGATGCTGATGATCAGGCCGCTCTTATCGTCGCCGCTGTCTTCGTGCCAAACGTCCATCATGCCACCTCTGCCGAGATGATCTGGACAGCAACGTATTCGCGGCCAGGGTTCAGGCGAGCCATGCGGCGCGCTTCAGCACGCGCGGACTCAGCCGAACCATGTTCAAAGGGGCAGCGAGGTGCGCGCAAACGGCCGACGCTGTTGCGGCGAATGACGGCATAGCCGCCGCCTACAACTGCCTCCGGTACGGTGGGTGTGGTGTTCGCATCCATAGTCGACTCCTGTGGTGAATGGAATCGACTATATGCGTTTTTATTCGTTAGTCAAGCAGGAAACGAATACCTGCGCATGTCATCGCATACGGCCCATGCCTGGTGCCATGGCGAACGACGAAACGACAACACCCTTGATCTCGATGACGTTGCTCTGCCGATCGAACTTAACAGGCTGCTGATGTTCGGGAGATGTCGAGCGCGGCCACAGCCACTTCTTGCCGTACTCGTCAACCACGTATTCCTTGAGAGTCACTTCGTACTCACCATGGTTGTGGTTCACGACAGCCACGTGCATACCACTCTTCAAGCCACCAGGGATGTTCTCCACTGGAGCTAGAAAGACGATCGATCCATCCGGGTAAAACCTATTCATGGAGTCGCCGTCTACTTCCGCTGCATGCAATGGAACATTGTCCCAGATGCGCGGAAGAATGGCGGGCACCTCGTATCTGTCGGCTGGTTCCCATTCAGGTGCCGATCTCCATGCGCCGGCCTTTAGACTGGTGACAACCTCTATTCTTCGACCCGGTAGGTTGGAGAGTGGAACGGCCTCTTGGCCAAGGAACTGCAAACGGGTCTCACCCGCGAGTTCCGCCAGCTTGCCAATTGCATCAGGCCGAGGAATTTGCTTGTCGTTTTCCCACTTGGCGATCGTCGACTGTGGATAGTCACCGATCTTCTTGGCAAGCTCACCTTGGGTCAGACCAAGTTCTGTTCGTAGGTTCTTGATCTTCCATCCAAGTTTTTTCATTAGCTGTATCCCCGCATAATGTGCGTCGCTCATAGCGCATAAATTCGACACGATCAACGCATTATTTCGCATTATACCTCTTGCCAAGCGAAACAACACACAGTCATAAAGTCGAAACCATGCGGAACAGTTCCCTTGGATGCGAAATAAGTTGAGGCGGATATGGGGAGTTCCATGGGCAGCGCGCTGTCCAACTACGACTACGATTTTGTTTTGAACCAGCAAGTTGAGACAGCAGAGGGCCAGGGAATTGTAGTCGGCAGGACCAAGTTCGGTTTCCCAGACGGCATCTACCTTGTCCAGTTATCCAGTGAGCAACGCTGGATGTATCCAGAAGAAATGGCGCCAGTCGAGGAGTAGGCGCTACGGCGGGCAACCGCATAATACACACCACACCACCACTGAGGAACTACCATATGGCAATCTCACTAGGATCGTTACGATCCTCAGCCAGCAAGCTTCCGCCGATCGTCCTTCTTTATGGCGTCGGCAAGGTTGGCAAGACCAGCCTCGCAGCCGAGTTTCCGGATCCGCTTTACCTGCCCACCGATGGTGAGCGCACTCCCGAGGGTATTGACCTTCCAACACCAGGCACGATCGAGAGCTTCGACGATCTGCTGAACATCTTCGGCGAACTGCTGACCGAAGAACACGACCGCAAGACGGTGATCGTCGACAGCTTGGATGGCCTTGAGCCACTGGTGTGGGCGGCCACTTGCCGGCGTTTGGGCGTGGCGAGCATTGAAGAGCCCGGTTTCGGCAAGGGCTACGTCGAAGCCGACACCGAGTGGAACGAGTACTTTCAGGCCATTTCGGCTCTCAAAAACGCCGGTATCGCCGTGGTGCAGATCGCACACCCGGAAATCGCCCGCTTCGACAGCCCGACCAGCGATCCGTATAGCCGGTACTCGATCAAGCTGCATAAGCGCGCAGCTGCTCTGGCCCGCGAAAAGGCCGACGTGATTGGCTTCCTGAACTACCGCATCTCTCTCAAGGAGAAAGAAGTGGGGTTCAATAAGAAGGTGGCCCACGCCGAAGGCGGTTCCGAGCGTCAGATCCACCTGGAAGAGCGCGCAGGCTTCATCGCTGGCAACCGCTACTCAATGCCTGCTTCGATCTCATTTAAGCAGGGGCAGGGGTATGTTGAGTTGAGCAAGTACTTCCCTGAGCCAACTGGCGTGGTGGCGTAAGCCACCTCTTCCAATCACCACGGCCGCTCTGCGGCACATTAACTACCACAACTGAGGAGTTCCCTATGGGGAAGTACGGTATTGGCGCACGGGTGCAAGATTGGGCGGGTGACACCGCTACGATCATCGGCAAGCGCAAAGGCGAACGTCAGGTTCGTTATGATAATCCACTCTACTGCCAGGATGGCTGGTTCGACAAAGACTCGTTCACGGTCATCGACGAACCCACCACTGCGTCTGCTCCAGTGGAGCAATGGGTGCCGAAGGTGGGCGATCGGGTGATCTGGGCTGGTAAGTGGAACCCGTCGATGTACACCGCTGGAAAGGAATACTTAGTCCACAAGGAACGCGGTTCAACGCTCTACGTCACCGACGACACTGACGAGCAGAACCACTCGTGGGATGTTGAGTCCATTCGTCAGAACTTCACCCTGGTTGAGCCCGAGCCAGCTCTGGAGGAGAAGGCTGCAGTTCCACCCGCACCGGACTTCAAGATCGGTGATCGGGTGAATTGGACCCGCGTCCGCGGTGAGTTCGATGGTTCCATCATCGAAGAATACGATGGCGGCTTCTACGACTTCAAGCTGCGTGCCACCAACGGCAACCATACTTACGCCTTTAAGCATGAGGTTGAGGCCGCTCCGTTCACCATCGAAGCCGGTAAGTTCTACCGCACCCGTGATGGTCGGAAGGTTGGGCCGGTAGTTCACGAACCTTGGCACGATCCGCAACCTTGGAGCGCCGCAGACGGGAACTACAATCGCTTCTACAACGAGGATGGCAACTGGTTTGGCGATGGCACAGAGCATGTCAACGACCTTGTTGCCGAGTGGGTCGAAGAGCCAATTGTCGCCGTCGAAGCGGTTGAGCCCCAACCCAAGTTCAAGGTCGGTGATCGGGTGCGTATCGCCCGCAACTCTCGTGGTCACGACTGGCTAGACAAGCACATCGGCGACGAAGTCGTCATCAAAGCCGAAGACGGCTACGACGAATGTCCTGGTTGGTCGTTCGAGAACCACGGCTGGTGGTGGCCGACGGTCGATCTTGATCCAGTGACCCCAAGCAGCGTCACCCTTACGCTGACCGTCGCAAACGAGAACATCGCTGACGCTCTGCGCACCCTAGCCGACAACCTAGCCGCCTAACCAGCGGGCTCCGGCCCGCACCCTTTTCCATCCCTAATGAGGAGACTTCCCATGGCCAACGTGGTCACCGGGCGTGAATCGCTCGCTTCCATTCTCGCGATCTTCGACAAGACGGCCAAGCGCCTCGACACGTTCATCGCTCAGCAACAGGCTGACCGTGAGAAGGCCAGCGAGAAGGTCAACGCCGCTATTGCCGATCGTGAGACGGCAACTGCCAACATTGAGCAGGCCACCCGCACTCGCGCCAAGATTGCCGAACTGATCGGCTGACCCTGCCGGCGGGCCGACACCCGCCAGCCTTTCACCACACCACCACATAGAGGAACTACCCCATGGCAGGACTTGGCCAGAAATTCGATCCGCGCAACGTAGACACGGAGCAGCGCAGCTACGACAATCTTCCGGACGGCATCTATAAGCTGGAGGTGTCGGCAGCAGACGTGAAATCAGGTGACGGAAAAACGTCCGTCAACGCCACCATTCGCGTCATTGAGCCGGAGAACTACGCGGGCCGACAGTTCTTCAGCAACTACAACATCGAACATCCTAATGCGACCACCCAAGAAATTGGTGAGAAGCAATTCGGTTCTCTTTGCCGTGCACTTGGCATCGACAAGCCGGTGGAAGACAGCGACGAACTGCTGTTCGAAGCCTTCTTTGGCAAAGTTGGTATGGGCAAGGACAGCAAGGAAAAGAACGATGATGGCAGCCCACGCTGGCCAGCCCGCAACGAGGTGAAGCGGTACTATTTCCCCGACAAGGAAGAGATGCCCACTCCAGTGATCACCGGGTCCACATCTCCAAAGCCGGCCAACGACAACCGTCGTCCCGCTGCAAACGACAATGCCGCCCCCAGCACCGAACAGAAGAAGCGCCCTTGGGGTCAGAAGTAATGGTGACCATCGACGCTAAAGCACCCAAGGTCGACCTCGGTACCAAGCTGTGGGCAATCGGCTGGTGGACTCTGATCGCGCTCGCGTTTGTCTGGGCAGTGTCCGGCCTAGTCACCGGCATCATTGGCTGGTGGGCTAACTAGCACCCACCAGAAAACACAAAGGCGGCCGGGGGGAACTACCACGAACCACCTTGCCGCCTTTGTAAATGCTCCCGTCACCACAACAGGAGAGTTCAATGCCGACCACGATCGGACGAACTGAACTATTGCGCATACTAGCAGCGGTGTCCAAAGTTGTCGACACTTGCAATACGATTCCTCTGCTTTCTCATGTTCTGATCGAAAGCGTGGATGGTAGGCTCACCGTGCGGGGTACCGATCTCGATATTCAAGCGGAAGGCACAATCGCTGCCGACGGCGACTTGGCTGTTGTCGCTGTGCCTGGCCGTGACCTCGACGGGATCGTTCGTCGGCTGGCTGGCACAGAAGTCGTCCTTGAGATGGATGGCGAGCAGTTGATCGTCCGTAGCGGTCGCTCCAAATTCAAGCTGCCCACACTGCCGGTCGATGGCTTTCCGATGCTTGGGGTCGGGGACTTTCTAGTCTCGTTCACTGCCGACCTAGCTGGTCTGACCAGCCAAGTGTCATTCGCCGCAGGTGCGCATTCGCAGCACCCGATGTTGGTTGGCACCTATGTGCACGTCGAGGCGGGTCAACTAGTGGCTGTCGCGACTGACGGTAAGCGCATGGCTCGGGCTGTGGGCGATGACGCACCAGAGTTCCCCGGCGTGATCCTGCCACCCAAGTTGTTGGCGCACATTCCCGCTGGTGCAGTGCAGGTCGAAGTCGGCGAGAACCGGATCCGGCTGTCCACACCCCACCTGGTCGTGGTCAGCAAGCTGATCGAAGCCAAGTACCCGGCTTACCAGAAGCTCTGGCCGGCTGACTTCTTGGCCAGCGTCACCGTCAACCGGCGTGAACTCAAAGAAGCTGCCGAGCGCGTAGCTCTGGTGAGCGATGAGAACCTTGGCCGCGGTGTGCGCTTCAGCGTCGTGTCCGGCGCCGTGAACCTCAGCGTGCGGAGTCACACTCGTGGTGAAGCCAATGAGGAAGTGGCTGCCATCTACAGCGGCGACGAAAAGGACTGGGGATTCAACTGCTCGTCGCTGGCCGAAATGCTTGGGGCGATCCCCGGCGAGGAAGTGACCTTCAACCTGGCTGCTCGAGCAGCAGATATTCGAGGTTCCGAGCCAGTGGCTGGCGTTTTGACCTACTTCGAACTGGGGAGTGCAGCGTGATGCGATTCACGGACAACGCAGATGCTCGCGCGGTGCTGGAGGAAGTCGCGGACTGTGCTCTCCATTGGGTGCCTGATGCTCGGCTGATCGGCAACGTGCGGGCGGGGGACATCGCTCGCGCGTGTGGTGAAGCGCTCGACTACATGCCGGCGCGGGATGAGCGCTGTGCTTTCACTTTGGATATGTTTGAAGGAGCGCCGGTATGACCGTCCGCCTTATCGCCATTAGCCGTCCAGTCGTCGACGACGTACCGGACACCTCAGCCCTACTCGCCTACTGCGCCCGCGTGTCCTCCACGGCCAACCAGAACAAGCATGAGACTGGTGGGAAGCTTCTGCGCTCGCTGGTGCGGCGTAAGGAATGGTCGCCCATGGAGATGGTCAGCCTCACCATGGAGATCGTCACGACGCGTGACATCGCCCGCCAGATTCTGCGCCATCGGTCTTTCTCGTTCCAGGAGTTCAGCCAGAGGTATGCAGTCGTCGATGACGAGCCGGTGTTCCGTGAAGCGCGGCTGCAGCATCCCACTGATCGGCAGATGTCGGTTGAACTCGATGACCCGGTGATCGCCGAAACTTGGCAGGCTATCCAAGCCGAAGTGCAAGTTACATCGACCAGTGCTTACCACTGGGCTTTAGGTCACGGCGTCGCCAAGGAAGTCGCCCGTGCCGTCCTGCCCGAAGGCATGACGCCTAGCCGGATGTACATGGCTGGTTCGTTGCGTTCCTGGTTGCACTACGTCGGTCTGCGCACCGAGCAGGGCACTCAAAAAGAGCATCGCGAGGTCGCTCTTGGTGTGGCCGCGATCCTGCGTGAGCAGTTTCCGGACCTGGCTGATCTAATTGGCGGGCAGGAAGAGGTGGCTGCCTAATGGTCCCAATTCCAAAGCCGCAGCCCAGTACGGTTCGCGCCATCTATGAGGCATACAAGCAGTCGAACGAACACTTTGACTCGCTAGGCATCAGTGTCGGTGAAATCGGAACAGAGTGCGATCGCGCACTCTGGTTCGGCTTCCGATGGGCCAGCCAGCCGGAAGAAATCGACGGCCGTAAGATCAGCATCTTCCGCACCGGCGACATGTGGGAAGACCGAATGGTTGCCGACCTCGAAGCCATTGGTGCTGAGGTGTTCGACCAGCAGAACCGCATTCGACTGGTAGGTGGGCATGTTCGTGGGAAAATTGACGGTAAGGCTATTGGTTTGCCGGAAGCGCCCAAAACCATTCACCTCATGGAGTTCAAGTCCAGCAACACCGAGAACTTCAAGGATGTCCAGAAGAAGGGTTGTAAGGAGTCAAAGCCTCTTCACTACGGTCAATGCCAGATTGGTATGCATGCCGAAGGCTTGGACCGGTGTGGCTACCTGGTGACCGACAAGGATACAGACAAGCGCTACTTCGAGCGCATCGAGTACGATCCAGTCTACTGCATGCGGCAGTTGGCTCGAGCCGAGCGTATCATCATGATGGACGAGCCACCCAGCCGGCTGTGCAACAAGCGCGACGACTTCCGCGGAATGTTCTGCAAGCACGCAGCGGTGTGTTGGGCAGAAGCCTGGTCGAGAGTGACCTGCCGGTCGTGCCTGCATGCGACTCCGACCATGGATGGAGACGCTGCCTGGAACTGCTCACGCTGGTCGAAGCCGTTGTCAGTCGACGAGCAGAAGCAAGCCTGTGGTGCCCATTTGTACGTCCCGGCACTGGTGCCTGGCGGCGAGCAGGTTGACGTCGACGAGGAGAACGAAGTGGTCGTTTACCGGATGCCGGATGGCACCCTCTACCGCGACGGCGCAACCGAGGAGAACAATGCTGCCTGAAGAAAGTTCCCGAATAAAGTCGATTCAACTTGCAACATGCGTTTATATGCGATAGAGACTCGGACATGAACTTTCAACCTCGACCATACCAGCGGCAAGCCGTAGACGCGATCAAGTCCGAGCTCGACATTGTCGATGCAACCGTCTTGGTTGCTTCCGTTGGTGCCGGCAAGACCATCATGCAGGCGATGTTCATCCAGGAGATGATAGGGGTATATCCCGAGGCTCGCTTCGTCTGTGCTGTGCACACCCGTGAATTGGTGCAGCAGAACGCAGAAGCCATGCTCCGTGCTTGGCCGTCGGCACCGATTGGGATCAACAGCGCAGCGCTAGGGCATCGCAAGACCCGTTCGCAGATACTCTTTTGCTCTATCCAGAGCGTCCATAAGGCTGCCGCCGAGATTGGCTGGGTGGACTGCCTGATCGTCGACGAGGGGCATCTGATCAGCCCCAAGGCAACAACCATGTACCGCCAGTTCATTGATGCGTTGCGCGCCATCAACCCTGATCTGCGCATCCTCCTGATGTCCGGCACGCCATGGCGGTTAGACAGCGGGGATTTGACAGAAGGCGAGAACGCCATTGCCAAGACTGTGGCCTACGAGGTCCAGATCCGCGAGTTGATTGAGCAGGGTTTCCTGACCCGGCCCATCAGCAAAGGGACCGCAACAACCTTCGATATGACTGGCGTCCACACCCGTGGTGGTGAGTACGTTCTAGGTGAAGCCGAAGCGGCCGTGAACAAGCAGGAAATCACGGAATCCGCTGTGCGCGAGATCGTCCAGTATGGTCAGGATCGCAAGGCGTGGCTCTTATTCTGCGCCGGCGTTGACCACGCATATGCCGTCCGCGATGAAGTTCGTCGGCACGGTGTCACTTGTGAGACTGTAGAAGGCACTATGGAGGCGGCTGAGCGTCGCCGTATCCTGGAAGCCTACAAGCGTGGCGAAATCCGCTGCCTCACGAACGTGAACGTGCTCAGCGTCGGCTTCGATTTCCCAGGTATTGATCTTGTTGCCCTGATGCGGCCGACCAAATCGCCCAGCCTCTATGTCCAGCAAGTCGGCCGTGGACTGCGCCTGTCACCTGGTAAGGACAACGTCTTGGTGCTTGACTTCGCCAACGTGGTTCGCACCCTCGGGCCGATTGACGATGTGAAGGTGAAGAAGCCGGGTAAGGGGCAAGGCGAGGCTCCGGTGCGCCAATGCCCGGACTGCCAGAGTATCTGCCACGCATCGGCGCGCGAGTGCCCCGACTGCGGCTTCCAGTTCCCCGAGTCCGACAAGCCAAAGCACTCCGCGTCAGCTGACGTGGTGCCGATGCTCTCCACCGAGCCGCCGGCTTGGGAACCCGTTAAGAGCCAAACCTTCCGCCGTCACGAAAAGCAGGGTGGTCTGCCCAGTGTCCGGATCGACTACATGGTCGGCATGAAGATCAACAAGGTCTGGCTCTGCCCAGAACACACCGGATTCCCCAAGTCCAAGGCTGACCGTTGGTGGCACCAACACGGTGGCGCCCGTCCATTCCCGAAGACCGTTGATGAGTTCTTGGACCGGGCAGGGGAGCTTTGCGCGACTGCCGAGGTGCAGATCAAGTATGGCGGCAAGTGGCCGGAGATCGTCGACTTCCGTGCTGGCGAGCGGGTCGAAGGCAGCAACGACAACATGGTTGTGCGCGATAGGAATGAGGAAGAGCGCCACCGCCTACGGAGCTTGGCTGCGGACTTCAATGTGCCGTTTTAGCTTGCCCACAAATATGCGTTTGTATGCGTTTTCACCACACGTATTCTGAGGAGAAACTACCACATGAAAAACGCCAGCCCAAAGGACATGCGTGTGCGTGCCAAGCACCTGCTCGGCGAATGGCGCCAGAACTGGCTTGCCGATCCACACGGCGCGCGTGACGCGCTCGACCAGGCCAACGACCTCTTAGCCTTGGCCGAGGAAGCCGAGAAGGCAGGTGTGCGGTGAAGTGGGAAACGACCATCGACCTGGACACACTCGTAGTTGCCTGCCGCGAAGTGGCTAGCACGGTGTCCACCAAACAATCCGCCACTGAAACGCGCGAACAGTTCGTGCTTCGACTGGCACGTGCCGTTCTCTTGGAGATGCTGAAGTGACCTGGTCTGCCCTCAATACCGCCGAACGTATCTCCCGCATTCGCCACCTGACCTCCCTAGGCATGAGCCGGACGGAGCAGGCCACCCGCTTAGGTCTGCGCCTGACCTCCTTATCACAGTTCTGCTCCGCCAATGGCTTGGTGGCGGCCAATGCAAACACCACTAGTGAATGGTCCGGCTTGGACATCGATCAGCGTATCGCCCGTATCCGCGAGCTGCGCGACGATGGCCTGAGCGTGCGCCAGATCGCGGCCGAACTCGGGGTGTCGCACCCCGTCATCTACGGCTTCTGCCAAGATAACGGCATGGAGCGCCTGTTCGAGCGCCGCGTGAAGGTTGGCGGACCGCCCATGATCCCGGCTCGCCCTGTAGCGGTCGAGGCTTGGACGCCTGGCGCTAACCCCGTGACCCTGATGGACCTGGAAGATGGCATGTGCCGGTGGCCGGTCGATGTGGCTGGTGCGACCAAGCAGATGTTCTGCGGCTGTGCCGTGAAGGGCGAAGGCGAGTCTTATTGCTCGGGCCACGGCCGCGTAGCGCAGTTTGGGTTGGGGGCAGGCCAATGAGCAACCCACTTCCGACTGTTGAAGGTGGTTTTGGCGTCATCCTGGCTGATCCACCATGGGCGTTCCGCTCATGGTCGGGCAAGACGGGTACCCCACACCGCAGCGCAAACGATCACTATATAACAACCGAAACAACCAAGTTGTGCGACATCCCTGTTGCCGACGTGGCGGCCAAGGACTGCTGCCTCTTTATGTGGGTGGTGGATAGCCACATTGGCGAAGCGATCGACCTCGGTCGTGCATGGGGCTTCGACATCAAGACGAAAGCCTTCACCTGGGTGAAGACCACCAAGACTGGCGTGCCAAAGATCGGCATGGGGTATTGGACGCGCAAGCAGACTGAAATCTGCCTGATGTTCACCCGTGGCAAGCCAAAGCGGCTCGACATGGGCGTGCGCGAACTGATCATGTCGCCTCGCCGTGAACATAGCCGCAAGCCAGACGAACAGTACGAGCGCATTCAACGCCTGGTTGCCGGCCCGTACCTAGAGATGTTTGCTCGCCAGGGTCGTCCCGGCTGGGCTGTGTGGGGAAACGAAGTCAACAAGTTCGACGAGCCTGCCAACGACAACACTCCGTCCACGCCAGTGGATGGTGTAGCCGACCTTTTCTCGGCAGGTGCAGCATGACCGCTCCATGCCTCATCTGCAGCCGCCAAACCGGTCACCCCGATAAGCTGTGTCCGATGTGCTTGCCATGGGTGGAGTACATCCGCGGTGCTCAGCCTATGACCGCCCATGAGCACGCCGCGCTCGACTTCGCCATCGATCAGGCTGGTCATCACGTCCACGCCAATGGTCCAGACCTGTCGGCCTGGGAAGAACCGCAGGTGCGCAGTTTCGCCCGCGATCTCATTCAAGCATTCGGCGCCGGCCTGCGGGCTGAGATCGCCAAGTCGGAGGTGCCGTTCTAGCCATGGACTACGCGAACGATAATCAGGACGGAAAGGTCTGCACGAAGTGTGGAGAGTGGAAAGCGCTCGCCCTGTTTTACAACAAGAAGCGACGTTCCGGAAAAATGGCCAAAACTGCTCGATGCAAGCAGTGCATCGATGAGACCAATCGTGCCTGGCGTCTTGAGAACCGCGAACTTGACCTGGCTCTCAAGCGGACCTACGCAGCGGCAAAATCCGCGGAAGTAGTTGAGCGTGTCAGATTGTGGCGCCTGAAGCCCGGTAATCGAGAGCGCAAGAACACTCTGGAGCAGGCGAGACGTAAAGCGCAATCCCCCGAGCAGAAGCGCCGAAGCATGGATATGGAGAATGCGCGTCGTCGCCGCCAGCTCGCCAACGATCCAATAGCAAAGATGCTTAAGAGGATGCGTCAGATGCTTGAGCGCACCTACCGTGCGATTGGAACGCCCAAACAAAAGAAGACCAGGGAACTACTAGGTTTCTCGCCTGAGCAACTTCAACTTCGAATGGAGTGTCAGTTCAAGCCAGGCATGTCTTGGGACAATCATGGTCAATGGCACATCGATCATAAGAAGCCGATCGCCGCATTTGTGAGGCAGGGCATTCTCGATCCACGGCAGATCAATATGCTTTCCAACCTTCAGCCGCTATGGGCGCCTGAAAACTACAGCAAGAGCGCTGCGTGGCCGCTGATTGCAGCCAATGACAACCAGAAGCGAGACAAAGATGCAGCCTGAATCCAAATCGATGATGGACCTGGCTCTGGAATATGCTGCCTCTGGGTGGCCGGTATTTCCAGTTAGAGCAGCCGACGAGGAACTGTTCGACGCAAGCACCGGCGAGTTCATCACCTATGGTGCCAAGAGCCCGCTGACACCTCGCGGCTTCCGCAATGCGACCAAGAATGAGCGGATCATTCGTCGTTTGTGGGAAGACAATCCGACAGCCATGGTCGCCATCCCAACTGGTGCACCCACCGGTGTTTGGGTACTCGACGTCGACCAGGGCGAGGATGTTGATGGATCGGCGACACTCGCTGCGCTTGAAGCCGAACACGGCAATCTGCCTGAGACTGTGACCGTACAGACTCCCTCCGGGGGGCGCCATTTCATTTTCCGCTTGCCTTATGGTCAGCAAGTCCGCAATCGCGGCCGCTTTGCTCCTGGCCTAGACACTCGAGGAGACGGTGGGTTCATCGTCGCAGCCGGCTCAGTTCGCGCTGACGGTCGCGCCTATACCTGGGAGTCACGTCCGCCTGAACCGGCCGACGCTCCTCAATGGCTGATCGACATGGTCGTAAAGCAAGACTCTCCCACGCCCGTCGGCGGTACTGCACCATCCACAGGGTACGTAGAGGCGGCCGTCGAAGCCGAAATCGATCGGCTGGAAAGCACCACGTCTGGGCGCAACACCCAGTTGAACGAGTCTGCCTTTGCGCTGGGCACTTTGGTGGGTGCCGGAGTTCTGGATCGAGCCACTGCTGAAAGTCGACTGTTTGCTGCCGCCCAGTTCAACGGGTATGTGGCGAAAGACTCCGCAGGGGCAGCCCGTGCCACGATCCGCTCTGGCCTGGACTCCGGCGCCAAACACCCACGCCAAGTGCCCGAAGAAATGACGGCAGAGGAGGGCGCTCGTCTCGCCGTTAACCTGATCGGCATGGACAAGGGCGAACAGGCCGCGCTCGTGGACCTTGGCCGGTATTTGTCCGCAAAGCTGGTCAGCCGCCCACCTTTGGCACCGTCGTTCGTGCCCGAGCCGCAGGAGAACGAGCCGGCTGCACCACCTATGCACGCGGATCCGTTCAATCCATTGGCTGCCGACGGGCTGCTCCGCCACATCGCTGAGTGGATCACCGAGACTGCCATCATGCCAGTACCAGAACTCTCCCTGGCGGCCGCATTGGGGCTGCTCGCTGGCCTGTTCGGCGACAAGGCTCTTGGTCCGACCTACACTGGTGTGAACCTGTACCTGACTACAATCCTGGGCACGGCCGGTGGCAAAGGCTACCCACCCAAGGCCATCCGTCGCATCAGCGACAAACTGGGCGCCATGGGCGTAGTCAGCAACGGCGACCACACGTCCTACGCCGCGTTCGAACGCACCCTGCGCAAGTCCAACACCAAGTCGGTGACCGTGGTGATGGATGAGTTCGGCATCACCTTGCAGGACGTCAACAACAAGCGGAATGGCTCGGCAGCCAGTGCGTCAATCCGCAAATTCCTGCTCGCCATCTATGACCAGGCGAACTCAGTGTTCGACGGTCGCACCTACGCGTCTGCTGACGCCAAGGGTACCGACGAGCCGATCGAAGGGCCTGCGCTTACCGTGTTGGGTATGACCACGCTCGACACACTGTATGCGGGTCTGACCGAAGCTAGCATCAGCGACGGCTTCCTCAACCGCTTCGTGTTCGTCACGGCACAGGATCGTGGGCACCAGGTCACCCCGCCACGATTGCACCAGGACTTCTCGATTCCGGCGCACATCGAGAAGGGTGTGGACTCCGCTGTCCATGCGTTCGCTGCTCGCCGCGGTGACCAGAAGGACAAGTGGCGCGTGCCATTCCTCGGCGACGAAGGCGGGGCAGCCTACAAACGCTGGGGCGAAATCTTCGTCTGGCAGTTCGATCCACGCTGGCCATCGGAGAAGCGCGACATTCGAGCTCGTGCGGCTGAGAACACGCTGCGTCTGGCCACATTGCGGGCCATCAGCAAGTACGCGGCCAATCCTGCGATCACTGTCGAGGACATCGAGTGGGCTTGGGCCGTGGTCTACCGCTCCATCCTGCTGGTTCAGGAAGGTATCCGCGACCACATGTCGGCGTCACCGGCTGAGACGCTGCGGAAGTCCGTGCTGGAGGCGCTGCGAGATAGTTCAGAGCCGGTCCCTTACTCCAAGCTGCTGAGCCGACGTGGGGTGCGTGGTTCAGACACGCGCCAGGTCGAGGAGGCTCTTCGGTGGCTACTTGATGCGAAGGAAATTGTTGATCTCAACGCAAAGCCGAAGGCTGGGGCTGGCAGCAAGTTTGCGGTGTGCGAGGAGGCGGCGTGATGGTGCGGGTACGAGCAAAGAAAACCACCGTCACCCTCGCCAACGGCACCAAGGTGCAGCGCACCACGCTGGTGAAAGCACCGGTTCTCGAGTGGCGTCTGCAAGCTTCGGCGGTTCGCGCTCTGCGTGCGATGCCGGAGTTTGGGCGACGTTTTACCCTGGCCGGCGACATGGCGGCCGCGCGCCGATCGCCACAGGAGTCCGTCAAGATGAAGGCTACTGGACTTGTGCCAGGGGAGCCAGATTTGCGCCTCTACCTGGAGGGTGGCCGGCTCTACTTCATCGAGTTCAAGGGTGAGAAGGGCAGGGAGTCCGCAGAGCAGATCGACCGCATTGCGCTCCTGGATACGCTCGGGTTCACGGTTGTCGTCGTCCAGGTCGCAACAGAAGAAGAGGCAGCACAACGGGCAGTGGAACTGGTCCGTGGGTGGCTACCGGCGAATGATAATGAGGTGGTGTGATGCAAGAGCAGTACGAGCAGATCGCCATAAGATTGGCTGAACGGCTTGAGCGAGCCGAGGACTGGGAACAGTACCTTCAGCATAGCGCATTTCTATGGTGGTTCGCCGAACGTCGGGCCGAGAAATTAGGCTATATTTCGCTTTGGTCACCAGGATGGGAACTGCGTGAGCGGTTCATCGACTGGGCGATAGATCACACGATAGAGGCTTTTCGGTAATGCCCAGCGTCATTCTCGATACCGAGGTCTACCCCGGATATTTCCTCGCCGCCTTGAAGAACATCGAGACCGGTGAAGTGGTCGCGCTCGAGCGCATCACGGGCCCGTCCGGCCAAGACACCGAACTCGACATAACCACGCTCTCCGACATCATGGAGAACGACCTGACCTATGGCTTCAACTCGCTGCCGTTCGACTGCGTGATCATTGCCGCCGCTATAGCCGGTCTGTCCAATGCTGACCTGGTGGCGATCCGTGACGCCCTGATCGTTCTCAAGGAGCCAATCTGGGCAGTGGAGCGCAATTTCAAGTTCCGCGTGCCCAAACGCTGGAACCACATCGACCTTATTGAAGTGGCTCCGCTCGACGCCAGCCTCAAAATCTACAATGGCCGACTGCATGGTAAGCGCATGCAGGATCTGCCGTATGACCCAAACATGCGGCTCAACGCCGAACAGCGTGAGCAAGTCAAGGATTACTGCATCAACAGCGACATTCCGGCTACGGAATTGCTCCTCAACTCGCTCGCAGAACCGTTGGCCCTGCGGAATGAGATGTCCATCCAGTACAGCATGGACCTGCGCTCCAAGTCAGACGCGCAGATCGCTGAGGCGGTGATCAAGAAGGAAGTCGAAAAGATAACCCGCCGAGAGGTCGCCAAGCCCCCGGTGGAAGAACCCGGCGAGTTCAACTACACGCCGCCGGCATTCATCGGCTACAGCACCCCATACATGCAGGATGTCCTGCGCCAAGCCTGCGCTGTGCCGATCGTCATCGATTACAACGGCCGGGTGTCCGCGCCAGGGTTCGATGCGTTCAACATTCGTATCAACAAATCCACCTATAAGATCGGCATCGGCGGCATTCACAGCCAGGAGTCCTGCCGCACCCTGCAAAGCACGGAGACGCACACGCTGCTGGATCGTGACGTGGCCAGCTACTACCCGGCGCTGATCATTAACAACGACCTGGCGCCTTCGGCATTGGGCGAGCACTTCATGCCGATTTACCGCGGTATCCGCGACAGGCGCCTCGATGCCAAGCGTGCGAAACGAAAAACCACAGCCGAGTCCCTCAAGATCGTGATCAACGGGACCTTCGGAAAGCTCGGCCAGCCTGGCTCGATCCTTTACGCACCGCGACAGATGATCAACACGACGCTGACCGGCCAGTTGGCGTTGCTTATGGCGATCGAGGAGGTTGAAGCTGCCGGCATTGAAGTGGTCAGCGCCAATACCGACGGCTTCACGTCCATGGTGCCGCACGACCAACGCGAGCAGTTCAACGCGATCATGTCTGACTGGGAAGAGCGCACCAACTTCGAGACCGAAGAGGTTGCCTATCGCTCGATGCACAATCGGGATGTGAACAACTACATCGCGATCAAGGATGACGGCAGCCACAAGGGTAAGGGCGTGTTTGCGAACCCTTGGTCAGCCAGCCCGCCGGACTATCGTGGGCAATTGTCCAAGAACCCGCAGACCACGATCTGCATCGAAGCAGTCGTGGCTTACCTCACGCACGGCACGCCGTTACGCACCACCATAGAAGCCTGCCAGGACATCCGGCAGTTCGTCACCGTGCGCAAGGTCAACGGTGGCGCAACCTGGAATGGGCAGTACCTCGGGAAGGCGATCCGCTGGTACTATGCTGCACGCCAGTACGCTCCCATCCACTATGCCAGTAACGGCAACCGCGTGCCAAAGTCCGACGGTGCAATGCCGATCATGGAGTTGCCGGAAGCGCTGCCTAACGACATCGACTACGACTGGTATGTGCGCGAGGCTGAGAGCATGTTGGTCGACATCGGTGCGGTGCCTGGGATGCGTCGTAAAGGTGAGCCCGACGAGCGCGAGATGGACTTGTTCGCGGCTTAGTGCCGGAAACTATTCCGCAAGCTGCCCAGTCTCCAGCACGCCCCATTCTGCCTGCCATAGCTGCGAGCTCTCAATGTCGATCGCTACAGCCTGATAGCCATACTCGTGGGCGTAGTCGTCCACGAGCTGCAGCGCGATGTCCATCGTGTGCGGGCCGTCCCACATCTCGGGTATTTCGTACCACTGTGGAAGAACAACTGTTCCTCGGAGAACGCCATCAGCAGACGTCCTGATGATCAGCAGGATTGAGCGTTCATCTGGATCGTCAACCACAAGGATGTAGGTGGGCTTGGATGCTTGCCTGGCCAATGGTTCACTGGGCGGTTCGGCGCCCTTTTCTAGGCGACCAATCAGGTCCGCAAGGTCACTTTTCGGGTCGATCATTGCCGCTGATTTCAGCTCATTATGCACAAAGGATAGTGTTTTTGCCGTTCAGCGAGCTTTGCACCAAATTTCGCGACTTGACAGCGCCACCTACGAGTCTTGCCGACCAGCCGAGACGCAAAAGAGTCAGCGCTAGCAATCAGTTAGGTAGGTGTGTTCGCCTCACACCGACGCCATCATCGGTCTATTAAGCTTTCGTTAACCCTTAGTGTCGCTCGCCGGTTATCCACACTATCCCCATATCTAACACTAGCATTTGCGTCCTACACCAGAGCAAGGACCACAAGTTGTGTCTTTTGGGGAAAACAGCGCAAAAAATCTTAGAGTCGACACCGACGCATTTCGGCATAGATTCGAATTGTTCAGATGAACAACCCACGGGTGGCGCTCAGTTCCAAGGCCGACACCGCCCGTGGGCTCAACAGCCCGAAGGAAAGGCCGCACGATGGACCCTATCAGTGACATCAAACAGGTCAACCGAGGGTACGTCAAAAAGGTTGGTCGAAATGACTTATAATTTGCTTGCGTCGATCGATGGCCATCTGGCCCCCAATGCTCTGATCACGGCGGAACGGACCCTGTCCAAGATGGGGAAGGTTACGCAACGGCTCAGCAATGTCTTTGAATTGCAAACACCTCTGGAGCCGAAACGGGTCCATGCTGCGCTGCGTGACGAGCTCGACTCAGACGCTCACATCTGTGTGGCCTATGCCGCTGTGATCTGCGCGTCGTAATACCCAAGGGTGGGTCCATGTGGCCCACCCAATCTTTCTGCTTGGAGCGGTTGCAGTGGGTTCAGTTCAACCGCGCCGCTTCATACTGCGCCAGTAAGCGGAGACCCGTTCCCGTTGCATGTACCTTCGCCGGCGATCCCATGATAACCCTGTCCGCAAGCAAGAGCTGCAGCAAGGGGCTGTCCTCAATCGGGTGCGGGTTGTTGACTAGGCTGCGGAGAATGGCAACGGCTTCGGGGGTGAGTTCTTGCATAGTCATGAGCCGTGACTACACGATTCGACCAAAGAAAAAGGCCCCGTCGCTGCAAAGCGCCAGAGCCTTTCCTTTGTGCCGGCGCTGCGTGGAGGGACTTCGCGCACCGGCCTGACTGATAGATAGAGCGGCGTCCATGGCCTTCAATGTCGCTCGCCTATCCGTGATCATTGCCGAACGAGCGCCTGCACATGGCTCTCCTATGGAACGTAGAGCAGGATTGTGCACGACACTACTGCGACAAAAACAAAGATAATCAGAGCGATCCATTTCAGAACTCCAACGCCCTGTTCCTCAGTCAATCCAGCCCCTCCACCTCTGCTAGTTCGCCCCACTGCGGCTGCCATGTCTCGCGCCGCTGCAGGGCAATGACAACCCGGTTGTAGGCCCATAAGGCGCACAGCACTTCTGCCCGCTTCAGAGCCTCTGGGACGGAGTAGGGGCCTTCCATAGATGCTTTGATCTTGTCGCCCCGACCGATCCAGTCTGGCCAGTACACATTGGCGGTTGGCTCTACCAGCGTTGCGCCGACTTCAATCAGGGCAGGACTGTCGTCACCAATCCCGACAGTGATGGCGTCTAGCGCCACTTCGTCGTCGTCAGTAGTCCATTGGTAGATCAATACGGGCTCCGATCAGCCGGTCCCTTGGGGAACCGTTCGTTCAGATCAATACGATCTTCGATGCTGATTAGATGACCTTTGAAGATGGCGATTGTGCCGCGTGTTTCGATGCCCGTCTTGTCGGTGCGGAAAGCGCCTCGCCAGAGGATCACCGAGCCTTCCTCGTCCATGGCCTGGATGATCTTGGCCTTGGGTCGGTCATCATAGACGATGAGAATGCGCCCGCCGGTCACATAGTCCTTCTTGTGCTCGGGCGTGATCCTGAGCTCATACCAGTTGCTCACTTCTTCCGAGCCCGTTCTTCCTCGATCGCCTTGATGAGCAAAGCCTTCACCTGAGCTGTCGTGAACATGCTGTATTCACCGGCATGACCCAGCAGGCGGGTGGCGGTCTGTTCGGGTGTTTCGGTCATGTCAGAAGGTCGTCCCAATCGGGCCACGAAATGATGTCCATCGGATATCTCATCAACGTTCAAGCAGGCATTTAATGGTTAGCGCGTCGACATCCAACTCCCAGCAAGGCAAGAGCGACTATTCATCCGAAAAGAGTCGTTTTAAGAGTTGACATGCGTTATAATGCGTTTATAACAATGCTCATGAAAGCCGACGTGCTGGTCACCATCCAGCAACACCACCGCCGGCTCAGCCTGTCACCACCAGGCAAGAACGCAAGGAACTACCACAATGCGCAAACCCGCAGACAGCGGCTTATTATCTGTCACCAAGGCTAAAGATCGAGCCACGATGACGTCCATGGTGCACGGCATCTTCGCTCAGTCCACCAACATAGCGAAGCTCGATATTGAGCGAGACGGCTCCAATTCGATGTTCCCCCGGCGCTCCACGGTGCATTTTGTCCACGGTGGAGGTGTGGCTGTGCACATCGAGTTCGACGCGGAGTCCTCGCTTGATCGGGATGGGATATTCTGCATGCCATGGTACACCATCCTGAACACCGACGCATGCCTCTCGGACGCATTTGGACTAGCCGTCGGCGGTAGCATCAACCCACACCACTTCGGCAAGTGCACGGTATTTGCAGACAGTTTCGACGAGCTCTGCGAAACGCTCCGCAAGGCTGTTGCATGCCTCGACTCTGGTGAAGCCTACGATCGTGACCGTGAAGCTGGCAAAGTGGTGGAGAATGGCACCTGGAAGGAGCGGGCGGCTAGGTTTGAGCAATGGCGTGCAGATTGGCAAGCTGAGCGAGTGGAGATCGCAGCATGAACGGTCGTACATTGCACCATCGACTTGCCAGCCAAGCACTACCCCGTAACCGGTTATTAGCCCTTACCAGTCACTTGGCGGATGGGATTGCGTTGGCCTCCACACTAGCTCTGATCGTCGTACTTACCGTTGGTGCTGACGTGCTGTTATTATGACTTTCTATCATGCAGAAAGCTCCAACCTGGGCGCCCTTGTGGCGCCCTTTTTGTTGTGCTTTCCACCCTCGGCGCATACTCATTCCGTTCCCACAGCACGAGAACGGATGGGAATGAACAGGAACGGAACACAGAAGCGCCACCCAGGAGCCACAATATAAGGCATTCCAGAGCCGCGCCGTTCCCACCGTTCTCACTCGTTCCTATGCTGTGGGAACGGCTAAAGGGCCGGTAGGCATAGGCTATCTATATATAATACTTATATATTTTTTCTCTTTTCCTGACGTGAGTCTATTCCGTTCCCACGTTCTCACGTTCTCAGAAGTTGTTCTGTTTTTCCCCTTTTAGGGTGTGTGCCCCCTAAACGTGGGAACGTGGGAACGTAGGAACGGCGACACTGGCCAGCCAAACTGCATGCGTTTTTATGCGTTTGTGCTTGACTGGAGAAACAAAAAACAGGTCTAGTTTGGGTAGTCCAGCGATACCCGCTGATCTGGAGCCTGACCATGACTGCCGACACCTTCAAACCAGCCAACGACAATGGCTTTGTTCAAATGCTTGGCGGCGGCAACACTAACCCAACTCAAGCAATGCTAGAGCGTATGCACGATGATGTTTCATACGTGAATCCCAACCTCGCAGTGCAAAAGTCATCAGGTGCATTCAACGTTTATGTAATTGGGAGCGTCGACCCTGAGTTCATAAAGATTGGCAAAGCCGGCAGTGTCGTTTCGAGGCTTCGTTCAATCCAGACTGGCAATCCATTGAAGCTCTACGTGCATCGGATATTCGGCTTCGACAGCACAAGAGACGCAACAAGGGTTGAGGCTTGGGCGCACCAAGATGCTGCGAGAATTTACGGTGGGGCTGTGGGCGAATGGTTTTCCTGTGGCCCTGTCGAGGCCCACATCCTAATCGCGGATATTTGCGAAAATGAACGGATCAAGTGCTGCATTCGCACCCCAGAAATCGAGCAGCAATGGAGGATCGACGAACCTGTTGGCCAAGCTCACCTAAAGAGATTGGCGGAGTGGAGGCAAAGATACTGGGGAGATCAAGCTCGAAGCGTATGAATATACACCAGAGGAAACCTAAACACCTTGGAGTAGGGAGATGAGCATTACCACGCCGCCCACCAAACTAGCCGAACAATTAACTGCTTTCCTGGCCTATGTGACCACGCCCGACCATAAGCCAGAACCGTTGAAGTCCAGCTTTGCTTTTGTGCCAGCGAACGACAACGGCGTGGTTTCCAAGATAGAACGCTTGGCAAATGAAAAGCTGCTCAAGGTGACGCCGTCTGTTGAGGAAATACTCCGCAACATGAAAGGCGATTGGACATGGGGTGATCCTGAGTTTGTAGTAGACCCCAAAACCGGGGAAAAAACGCAGTTGGCCAGCACAGGCCCGCTAAAGTCCATCGGCGATCTGAAGTTCAGCGACGGCAAGCAGACGGAGAAGGCACATATGCGCGGACCAGACGGCGACACCATTCAATACGACCGACGTATGCCACGCGGCGCAATGCTCGGAACGACAGAAAGCCTTATCGAAGATGCTGGTGGCACGTCTGTTGCCATCACCATTGGCAACGGCGCGTTCTGCGAGCGCTTCGGAGTAGATCGGCACGAGTATGTGCCGGGCGGACGCCGGCGCCGTGGAAGGTCATATACCGCAGATGAGTCCAAGGTCTTGCTGGCCGAGGCTATTGCCAACACGACCGTGTTGCCTGAAGTCAAGAAGTTGCCGCCGGGCATGGCTGCTGGAACGGCGCAATTCTCCGACCAATTTATCGGTATGAAGATCGGCTCGACCGGGAGTAGCGGGGCGCCTAGCTGGATCGATATCTTCATGGCTGGGGTAGACTGGGAGGAGGATCGGCGAGCTCATGACGAGATGAGCACGCAGGACAAGTCGGTGTTCGCAGCGGCAATGGAAGCGCAAACTTTGGCCGACATATCGCCAGGAGGGTCTACCTTCCGAGCGAGAGAGCGTGGAAAACGGCTTCTTGTGGCTGCAAACGACAATTACGCGGCCAACCTGAGAAAACTTGGCTGAGTACCGTGCGATTTCGCCGTTTGGCTGGACATATATGTGAAGGGGGAGAAATCCCCCGCACATTTCCGCTGCGGCGGACCCGAAGCCATGCTGCACTTCGTTGCAGCCGCTGAGCGTCGGGTAACTAAAGATGCGAGGCGAGGGACGTTTGTTACCCCTGGCGCATCTACCCAACCCAGACGGCAATCGGTGGCCCCGCTGTGGTGGCGGAGATATTGTGGCTTCACCAGCTACAGCCGAGCGTCTGGCCTACATCACCTGGCGCTGTCTCCTCCAGCGACGGTTGATCGCCGGTCTCCCAGCAATGGTTGAGACCGGCAGAACATACGGCGGCGAAAGCTGTCCGCTCTTCGCCGGTCCGGGTGGAAACCCCTCGGACATCAGCCCCTGGGCTGTAAGCGGGTCCGCGGCCCCACCGGCGATCCAAATCCCGCGAGGGATGTAAGACCTGTTGGCGTATGTCGCAGGCCGTCCGAGTTGATCGCCGGACGTTGATCCCGCCACGCCTCTCAACGATGCGCACCCCGGCGGGACAGATTTTGCTTCAACGACGAGGAGAGCCAGCAATGGTCGTCACGCACAATCAACGTATCATCGATGCTTACGACATCTTCGTCGAAGGCCAAGTGGTACGCTTGCTCACCGGTGGCCCGCCTATGACGGTCATTGAGGTCTGTGAAGGCTGTGGCGATGTCACAGTCGCTTACACGACCAGCGATGGCGACATTGACGTGCTGGACTTGCCACCTGTTGCGGTCCGCATCGATGAAACGTGGAGCCCGGAATGAGGCGCCAGCCCAGAACGCTGCTTGGCAAGCTCATTCGCTGGCTGCGTGGCGGACCATACGCCGACGTTCATTTTGCATAACTTATTTGGGCCTTCGCATTTCTAGAAGCCCGAAACCCGTAAGACCGAAACATCGACTGCGTGAGGAGAAACGCATGAACAACATCGAACTTCAACGCCAACATGACGGCAGCCTTAACCTGTTTGTGGCTGGTAATTACGCTGTTGGCTCACGTGTGAGTGGCATCCAGGAGACGGCTGATGGCATGGCTGCCATCGTGGTAATCCCGCTCAAGCATGCGACAGTATCTGAGCGGAACAACGTGGTGCCTTTTGTGCCGCGGGTCGTGGCAGGCGATCCGATCGCACCGTTGCAGGCTCGCTAATCACCCCCACTCGCTGCTCATGCAGGCTCAAGATGCAAATAGCCCTCAAATTTACCGGCGACGGACTGCCGAAGTTTGAGCGGGCAGTTGAGGCATTGGGTAGCGAGGCAAAGGCCAGGAGCGCCTACCGCAAGGTCATCAATGCGCAGGGCACCAAGCTTCGGCAGGACGCCTTGCGCATCATGCCTGACATGGTTGGCTTGCCGCGTAAGACCATCAACAGGGCGCTTGGCGCTCCTGTACGCGCCTCGAATGCGGCGTTGAGATACATACTCACCACAAAAGGTGGGTACATTTCCTACAAGTACTTTTCTCCCCGAGAAACCCGGCAAGGCGTGTTTGCCAAGCCACGAAATCAGAACACTTTTTTACCCAAGAATTTCACCAAGGGTGGCAGGTTTCCGAACCGCGTCGACATCCCGCTTGGTGGGCATGTGTTCAAGAACGTGGGTGGACGCAAGATCGAGAAGCAGCGCTCCGATGTGCGTATCCCAGAAGAGATGACGCGTGGCTCGATGGCTCGAGCCTTCAACTCCGCGAGCAGCAGGATGCTGCCGGCCATAGAGGCCGAGATCAAGAGGTTGACTGGTGGTGCGGTGAGTTGATGGGGCGATCAAGGGGCAGGCAGGGTGTGTTGCATTTATGCACCACCCCTAGGGTAGGTTCTTCCTACCACCCGGCACCCTCTGCGGGCGCGACGGCCCGCGGTTTGTCTAGTCACGAGTTTTTTCAAACGCATTTCGCTTTCGCTGGTCGCGTCTGAAAAAATATAACGATAGCAATAGGTTACGAGATGGCGCAAGGCAAAGTCGTAACCCAAGCTGACTTGGCCGATATCTTTGGGGTCACGACAGCGACCATTCGGGCCTGGGCTAAGCGCGGGATGCCAGTCTTAGAAGCTGGTGGTTCCGGCCGGCCATCCAAGTTCAACACTGCTGATTGCATCCGCTGGCGTGAAGCACAAGCCTCGATTGACGCCGCGGATGATGGCGACGACAAGGTTTCCGAGGAGGAAGCCAAGCGGCGGAAGACTTTGGCTGAGGCCATGCTTGCAGAGCTCAAGCTTGAAGTCGCCCGTGGTCGGCTGGTTCGCATTGATGTTGTGGCGGACGAGGTCGAAGACGCCTTCGCTAATGTGCGGGCGCGCATGATCGCCATTGCCGGCAACTTGGCGCTGACCCTGACCAACGAGCCTTCGCCTGCAGCCATCCGAGACCGCATCTATCAAGAGATTTCCAAGGCCCTGAATGAGCTCGCTATCGACGCCGAGTATATCGGACGATCGGATGACGCTTCGGAAGAGGCTGAAGACGGTGAGGCTGAGAGCGCTGAGGCCACCGCCGAAGCTGACCTTAGTTGAGTGGGCCGATACCTACCGTGAACTGAGTTCTGAGTCCTCGTCCATGCCAGGACGGTGGCAGACCTCAAACGTGGAGGTTGCCCGCGGGCCGATGCTCGCTGTGACCGACCCGACCGTGCACACCGTGACGGTGATGTCGTCTACCCAGTTGATGAAGACCGAGTTGCTCAACAACACGGTTGGATTCCACATTCACCAAGACCCGGCTCCGATGCTGTTGATTCAGCCGACGGACAAGCTTGGCGAGTCCTGGTCCAAGGACCGCTTCGACAAGATGCGGCGCGACAGCGCGGTGATCCGCGAGAAGGTTCGCGATCCGCGTTCGCGCGACAGTACAACCACGCTGACGCATAAAGATTTTCCGGGCGGTCACCTGACGATTGTTGGTGCGAACAGCCCCGTCGACCTAGCCTCCCGCCCTATTCGTATCGTGCTTGCTGACGAGGTCGACAAGTATCCGGCAAGCGCCGGTGAAGAAGGCGACCCGCTCTCGCTGGCAGAGGAACGCACGGCGGTCTTTTGGAACCGCAAGATGGTGCGGGCATGCTCGCCAACTATCGCCGGCGCCTCGAAAATCGAGGCGGAGTACGAAAGCTCCGATCAACGTAAACCGTTCATGGCTTGCCCACACTGCGGGACCCATCAGGTTCTCGAGTGGGAGCGCGTAAAGTGGGACAAGACAGAGACTGGGCAGCACCTGCCAGAAACGGCGCGCTACCATTGCATTGAGTGCGAGGAGCCATGGGAGGAACGCGACCGCCAGCGACTGCTGAGGACGGAGAACTCCATCTCCTGGCGTCAGACAAAACCGTTCACGTGCTGCGAGGTTGAGCAAACACCTGCAGCCTGGGACTCTGAAGGTCGCTCGCTGTGCAACGTTTGTGGCTCGCTGTCACCGTTTGACGGTCATGCGGGCTTCTGGGGATCCAAGCTATACTCGCCTTGGGGCGGATTGGCTGACATCGCCAAGAAGTGGCTTGCTGCCACCCGCAAGAAGAACGTCAACTTGCTCAAGGTGTTCTACAATACCCAGCTTGGCTTGCCCTTCCAAGGTGAGCATGAGGCGCCGGAATGGCGCCAACTCTACGAGCGTCGCGATCGGTATGATCTCGGCACTGTGCCCAAAGGTGCAGTGTTCCTGACTGCTGGCATCGACGTGCAGCGCAATCGCGTTGAAATGCATGTGTGGGGTTGGGGCAGAGGCATGGAGTCCTGGCTTGTCGACGTCATCATTCTTGAGGGTGTGTCGGCTGACATCAACAACTCCATGTGGACCGAGCTTGAAGCCAAGATTGCGCAGACCTGGCCACATGAGGGTGGTAAGGATATGCCGCTCACCCGAGTAGCAATCGACACTGGTGACGGTCTGACCATGTCAGTCGTTTACGAGTGGGTGCGCCGCCAGGGCAGGGGTTTGGTCACTGCCATCAAGGGTGATCGCGAAAAGGTCAACGCCGTTTCACCGGTGGACGGCCCCAAGTGGATGGACGTAACCATCAAGGGCAAGAAGATCCGCAGGGGTCTCGCGCTCTATATGGTTTCTGGCCCAGTCTACAAGTCCGAGACCTATCGTTATCTGCGGCTGGAAAAGCCGACAGATGAGGACATTGCCGAGAACGGCGTGTGCTATCCGGATGGTTACATCCACATACCCCAAGGCGTTACGTCCGAGTGGGTAGAGCAGCTTGTTGCTGAGCAACTGGTCACAGAGAAGAAAAAGACCTCGGGCTTCACAACGCTGAGGTGGGTAAAGACCCGCGAGCGTAACGAAGCATTGGATTGCCGAGTGTACGCCAGGGCCATGGCCAACCTAATCGGTGCAGACCGATGGGGGGATAAACAGTGGACCAAGCTTGAAATTCAAGCGGGAACCTACGGTGAGACCAAGCTCAAGCGGAAGGTCGAGGTGGAGCCAGCGGCCACCGAAACAGCACCCAAGCCTATAACCGAAAGCATCCGGCCACCAGTTCGCAGACGCGAGTCCAGTTGGCTCTGAAAGGAATGAACGATGGCGACTATCGACGATCAGATTGCCGCCATCGAAGAAGCCGTGGCCACCGGTGCCAAGCGCGTCGTTTTTACTTCTGGCGGCACGCGCCGCGAGGTCGAGTACGATTCACTTAAGATGATGCTGGACGCTCTGGAGCGTCTTAAGGCGCAGAAGTCACCACGTCGGCGCATCACCCTGGCGTCGCTTTAGGGAGCCGGCATGAAACCCAACATTATTGACCGGGCGGTCGCATGGATCGCGCCGGCAGCTGGCGTTCGCCGATTGCGGCAACGAGCGGCCATGGACGTGCTTCAGCGCGGGTATGACGGTGCCGCTCAGGGTAGGAACACCGGCTCTTGGAACTCGCGCGCCACATCGGCTGATGCTGAGGTCGGCGCCAATGCCGCATTGCTGCGTGATCGCATGCGGGACTTGGTGCGAAACAATCCGCACGCCGCCAATGCCTTGTCCGTGCTGGTGGAGAGCGCGATCGGCAATGGCATTGTGCCGCGTGCCAAAGACCCCAAGATCAACAGACTGTTCAAGGAATGGGTGCGCAAGTGCGACGCCGATGGGCAGTTGGATTTTTACGGAATCCAGGCGCTCGCGGCGCGCGGCATGTTTGAATCTGGCGACGGCATCATCCGCAGACGCCGGCGCACACGGGCAGATAAGTTGCCAGTGCCCCTGCAATTGCAGGTGCTCGAAACCGACATGCTGGACAACACCAAGGACGGTGTGCAGTCCAACGGCCGGGTAGCTATTCAGGGCGTTGAGTTCGACGCGCTGGGCAAGCGTACCGGTTACTGGATGTATCCGACACATCCCGGCAACAGCCACCTCGACCTTAAGAATGCTTGGCAGTCGACGTTCATTCCGGCGGCTGACATCGCCCATGTTTACGAGAAGCAGCGGACGCAGGTTCGCGGCGTTCCATGGGGTACCCCGGCGATCAGCACGATCTACGACCTCGGGTCGTATGAAGCGGCCGAACTTATGCGCAAGCGCATTGAAGCTTGCCTAGTCGGAGTGGTGGTCGGCGGCGACGAGGATGGCCTTGGCCTTGACATCCCGACGGACGGCAAGCCTGGCGTCTATGACGGCACCGGTGCGATCGTCGAGAAGTTCGAAGCTGGCATGTTCCTGCACGCGCAGGGCGGCAAGGACATCAAATTCAACCAGCCGGCAGCAACCGGCGGATACGATGCGTGGAAGAACTCAAACCTCCACACGATTGCCGCCGGTTTCCGCGTTCCGCACTTTCTGCTCACGCAGAGGCTCGATGGAGTGAACTACTCCTCTAGCAAGGTGGGGCTGGAATATTTCAACCGCACGATCGCTGCGCTGCAATGGCGTGTGATCATCCCAATGCTTTGCCAGCCCTTGTGGGACTGGTTCATCGAAGCGGCTTACCTGGACGGAAAGATCAAAACCATGGACGTGCCAGTCGAATGGTGCCCGCCGCGGTTCTACTCCGCCGATCCCAAGAAGGACGCCGAAGCCGTTAAGGCTGAAGTTCGCGCTGGCACAAAGACGCTCGCCGAAGCAATCGCCGAGACCGGACGCGATCCGGATGAGGTGCTGCTTGAGCACGCCGAAATGAACGAGAAGCTCGACGATTTAGGTCTCGTCTTCGACAGCGACCCTCGAAAAATGTCTGGCAACGGGCAAGTGCAACAGATCGGCGGCTCCCCTGATGGGGACGCCGATGAGCCGCCTGACAAGGAAGAAGCAGCATGACCACGGAAACTATCAAGCTGCCGCGATCGTGGCAGCCCGGCGAGGTTCGCTCTGCCTCGTTCAATTCGGAGGACAACAGCGTCGAGGTCATCTGGACCACTGGCGCTCCGGTTCGCCGCTACTCCTGGCGCGATGAGTCCTATTACACCGAAGTGCTGGACGTTACGCCAGAGGCCGTCGACCTCGGTAGGCTGAACAGCGGCGCACCGCTCCTGAACTCCCACCAGAGCTATTCTCTGGAGTCGGTTATTGGCACCGTGGTGCCAGGCTCTGCCCGCATCGAGGATGGCAAGGGCTTTGCGCGAGTTAAGCTTTCCAACTCTCCGGAAGACGCAAGTATTGCCGGCAAGATCCGCGACGGGATCATCCGGAATATCTCCGTTGGCTACGCCATTCGGGAGATCGTGAAGACCGTCAGCGATGACGGAAGCGACCAGGAATGGCGAGCAACGAAGTGGGAGCCGTTTGAGCTTTCCGCGGTGCCCATCCCGGCCGACGCCGGCGCGCAGATTCGCGCAGCCGCAGACGACGGCGCCGAGTGCGTCGTGATCGACAAGCGCGCTGCGCCGGTCGATCCCTCAACCCCAACACAGGAGCCCGCAGTGGCCACCGAAAATACTGCTGCGGACGAACTCCGCAATACCGATCCCATCGTGAACAAGGATGCCCCGCTCGTGGAAACTCGCGCAAACGAAGTCGACCCCGCAGTTGCCACTCGCGCTGCACAGGAAGCAGTGGCCGCCGAGCGCGCTCGCGCCGCTGACATCAGCGCCTTGGCTGAGCAGTTCGGCGAACGCGCTTTTGCCCGGACTTTCCTGAACGAAGGCAAGTCGGTCGAAGAGTTCCGCTCCGCTCTCCTGACGCACCTTGCTGCCAAGGAACCCAAGACCGACGGTAATGTCCGCGCTTCTGTTGGCACTGAACACGCCGAAAAGCGTGGCGCCGTGATCGAAGCAGTGTTGCTTCACCGTGTCGACCCCGCAGCTAACCCGCTGCCAGAAGGTGCAGGTGAGTTCCGCGGTATGTCCCTGACGGACTTGGCCAAGGAATCGCTCGAAGCTGTTGGCGTTAGCACTCGTGGCATGAACAAACTGGACATCGCCGCTGAAGCACTTACCCCTCGCGCCGGTGGCCTTCACACCACGGCTGACTTCACGGTCATCCTCGGCAACACCGTTGCCCGCACGCTCCGCGCCGCTTACGAAGCTGCTCCGCAGACGTTCCGCCCTCTAGTTCGCGAAACCACTGTTTCGGACTTCAAGACCGTGACTCGCGCCCAACTGGGTGAAGCACCGCAGCTCGAGAAGGTCAACGAGGCTGGTGAGTTCAAGCGCGGCACCATCGGTGAAGGCAAGGAAAGCTATAAGGTCACCACGTTCGGTAAGATCGTCGGCATTACCCGACAGGCACTTATCAACGACGACCTTGGTGCTTTCTCCCGCCTTGCACAGATGTTCGGCGTTCAGGCTGCGCAGCTTGAATCCGATCTGGTCTGGGCAGAAATCCTGAGCAATCCGAACATGGGTGACGGCAAGGCTCTGTTCCACGCCGACCACAAGAACCTCGCTGCCGCCGCGGCATTTGGTGAAGCCCCGCTCAGCCTCATGCGCGCCGCGATGTCGAAGCAGGTTGGTATCGACGGCAAGACTGTGCTGAACATTCGCCCGTCGTATCTGCTCGTACCGGTCGATCTGGAAAATGCCGCCGAAAAGCTGCTGACTGCGATCACCCCGAACCAGACGTCGAGCGTTGTCGCTGCCTCAATCCGCAGCCTGACCCCGATTTCCGAGCCACGCATCGACAACGGCCTGAAGCATCCCGTCACCGGTGCGGCGATTGCTGGTAGCTCGACCGCGTTCTACCTGGCGGCCGCACCCGGCCAAACTGATACTGTCGAGCTCGCGTACCTTGAAGGCAACCGCGGCGTCTACACGGAGTCCAAGATGGGCTTCAACACTGACGGTGTTGAGATCAAGGTCCGCATGGATGCTGGTGCCAAGGTCATTGACTGGCGCGCGTTCCAGAAGAACGCCGGTCAGTAAGGGCTAACGGGCGGCCTAGTGCCGCCCACTTCCATCAAATTCAAGGAGGCCCTTCATGGCCAAGAATTTCATCCAGCCGGGTGCAACTGTCACCGTGCTGGCTCCCTACGACGTTGCATCCGGTGCCGGCGCACTTGTTGGCAAGCTGTTTGGCGTTGCTCAGACGGCAGCCACCTCTGGCGCCGAAGTTGAGATCAAGACCGACGGCGTCTGGGAACTCCCCAAGACTTCCGCCCAAGCTTGGACCGTCGGCGCGGACATCTATTGGGATGACGCTGCTAAGGTCGCGACCACGACCACTACCAGCAACACGCTGATCGGCAAGGCGCTCGCTGTTGCAGCCAATCCTTCCGCGACCGGCATTGTTCGTTTGAACGGCTAACTCAGGACAGCAAGCATGGACTGGCTCGCACTGGAGCGCAAAGTCGACCGCGTGGTGGGCAATGCCTTCGGCGAGTCGGTTCGGCTGTCTTTTCTCAAGAATGGCACGGTGGACCCGTCAAGGTCCGCCGTCGACATCGTCGCACAACTCCATGTTGGCGGCGATAACTCTGCAAGTCTGGAAGGCGGCCGCGGTGATGGCTACCGCTCGCGCCTGGCCGCGGGCATGGGTGAACTGTTTCTGGATCGCTCCCGCTATACCGGCCCCATGCCAAGGGCAGGGGACAAGGTTCGCGCCAATGCGCGTGCCGGCCAGCCATGGTTTGAAGTCAGCATGGTGGGCGACCACGACACCAACATCATCGTGGTGTCTTTGACCCGGGGGTAAGACTATGTCCTTGATCCGCATCGCCGCGCGCATTGCCGCAGTTGAAGCGCTCAAGGGCAAGACCCTAGTCGGCGACAATGTCCTGGACAGCGAGATCGGCGCCATTGATGTGGATTCGTCCGGCGCGATGCGCACCGATGAGGACCGCCCGTTCATCGCGGTCTACACCGACGCAGCGAACACAGAAGGCGCGACACTCCGCAGCCTCAGTGTGAACGGCGTCACAGACTTTCTTTTCGAGACCGGCATCACGGCGGCGATGACCGAGCGGAATGAGGAGACGGGCGAGACCACGCTTCTTGGCGTTGGTATCCCAGCCACCGATGCCGCATTTGAATTTCAGACGGACATGGTTGTGCGCCAGATCGGCGACGCCCTGACCGACCCCAACAATGAATGGTCGGACATATTCCGCGCGCTTGCTGGCAAGTTCGTCAGCATCAAGCGCGCCCGCACGAGCGGCGACTCTTCCGGTGTTCGCTTGGCTGGCCAGCAACTGGCTATCCGCTCGGAACTGTTCAACGAGCCGGTGCAGGGTGCCCCTTTAGCAGCGACGCACCCATTGGCTCGCTTTTTCACCAAGGCTGCTGAACTCGACAGTCCAGTTGTGACCACACAGGTCACGTTGATGCAGGCGCAGCTTGCCGGCAATGCCACGGACTTCAAGATCATGCAGCAACGCTTCGGCCGTACTGGCGCGGAGGCTGCCGCATCGGGACTGGAAGTGGTCGGTTCGCCGATCACCACGCCGGAACTGCCGGAGGCGCCATGACCATTCCGGGCGATCTGGCTGGCCAGATAACCTATCTATTTGAGCGCATCGGCGAAATCGAGCGGCGCGATCGCAATCGCAAGCGCACCGGGCGCATCGCTGACTTGGATCTTGCGAAAGGCTTGGCCCGGGTCGAGTTCCAAGAGGCGGACGGCAAGCCCTATAAGGGGCCATGGATGCCATGGAAAGAAGTCGCAGCGGGCGGCATCAAGAGCCATATTCCCCCAACGGTGGGCGAGCAGGTTGATGTGACCTCAGAAAATGGCGATATGACGGACGGCATCATCGATATGTCGACGCCGTCCAACGAGAACCCCCGCCCGCATGACGGGCCGGAGGCGGTGATCACGCACGGCGGCAGTCGGCTTGTTATCGGCGACGGCGTGGTCACGATCACCGCGGACGTCGAGATCAACGGCGCGCTGCGCATCTCTGGTGACGAAGTTACGCACAACGGCACCAACATCGGCGACACGCACGTCCACGGCGGCGTCATGGCCGGCGGATCAGACACAGAAACACCCCACTAAACGGAGCCAGCATGGCCAACTATAAAGCAACTCGCGACGGCTTCATCGTCGGCAAGCACTACAAGAAGGGCGATGCGGTTCCTCTGACCGCAAACCAGGCCAAGTACCTTTCAGCGCCCTATGGCAACGACGTGGTGCTGGATAAACCCAAGCCAGCCGATAAGGCGAAGTAAATGCCCGGCGTCGGCATCAATGAGACGACCGGCGCCCCGCTTGATGGCTGGCCGCATGTGCTGCAGTCGATCCGCAAGATACTAACCACGTCGATCGGCACGCGAGTCATGCGCCGCGAGTTCGGCTCGGAGGTCATGTCGCTAATCGATGCTCCCATGGAGGGCCGCGTTCTGCTGGCCGTCTATGTGGCTGTGGCGAATGCTATTGCACGCTGGGAGCCGCGTTTCAGGCTGTCAGAAGTGCAGGTTGATAGCGCGGCAGCAAGCGGCACGCTGAGTATCAGCCTCTATGGCACCTATTACCCCCGCGGGCATCTCGGGGATTTCACAAGTTCAGATGAGCGACAGGCCAATGTGCTGATCGCATAGTTTTCCGGAGCAGATTAAATGAGCTTCCGTTTCGCTGCTCCTCCGCTACTAAACCTTGGGTCTCCCCCCGATCTCGCCTCGGTTAATTATGAGGTCCAACTGGCCGCAGCTAAGGCGCTTCTGGTGCAAGGTATAACGGCTCGCGGCGGAACATTCGATACTGACGTACTAGAGTCTGAGCCTGCGGTCATTCTGACCGAGGATGCAGTGTATCGAGATGGACTTCGTCGGCGTGAAATCGATGATGCGGTTGCACAGACCTATCTAAGCTCTGCATCTGGAGAGCATCTGGATGCGCGTGCGGCGGATTATGGTGTGGTGCGGCGGGTTGTTCAGTTCGCCAATCCGCTCACGAACACGCCAGAGATCCTCGAAGATGACGACAGCTTGCGGTTGCGAGCGCATCTGGCTTGGGAAGCATTGTCGGTGGCTGGTCCAAGTGGAGCCTACGTTTTCCATGCGCTGGATGCTCATCCAAGCCTTCTCGATGCTGTCGCTTATGGTCCTGAGAGCGGCTTTGTCGCTCCAGGGGAGGTCCTGGTCGTGCTGCAGGCTCGGGGTGGCAATTCCATCGCCACTGATGGCATGGTAGATGCTGTCGCTGCTCGACTAGACGCCATCGAGGTCGTGTACGCTAACGGTTCTAGCCAGTTAGTGGCGGGTCGTAATGACCAGTCAGTGCGACCACTAGGTGCCAGAGTAACGGTGATGGCAGGTCAACCGCTGATCTACAATACGACGGCAACCCTCTACGTAGAGGGGTCTGTCGACAGAGAAGGCGTCAGGACAGCCGCCTTGGAGCGCTTGGAAGCGTATCAGGCAAGCCGTCGGCGCATCGGCGCTCGTGTCCCAGCATCAGGTCGGGAAGCTGCGCTCACCCTCATGGATCTGGACGGATTGGCTGCTGTCGAGGATGTTGATGTGGTGGAAGGAGATATCATTCCGAACCACACCCAAATTCCGATACCTGGCGACAATCTCATAAGTGTGGTGGTGCGGTAATGTCGGATGGTCTGATGGTGCTGACGTATCCGCCGCTCTGGTGGCAGACCAGCTTCGACCCTGCATGGACCGTGTCGCTGCTACCGCCCAGCAACAGCACGCCTTGGGAGCTCGCGGTCGAAGCGGTGGATGCCGATCTTGTGGCGCGTGATCCCACCGATCTTGTTACCATATCCCGATCACCCGTACACGTGCCGAGCCAGTGGCTCAGGTATTTGGCCGCAGAACGCTCCGTCGATGAGTTCTCGTCAAGTTGGAGCGATCAGCGACAGCGACAAGTGGTGGCCGGAAGCTTCCAGTTGCATCGCTCCAAAGGCACTCGGCCGGCGTTGGACAGAGCCCTGGCACCTCTTGGCTATCGACCCACTGTTACGGAATGGTTCGAGGTCAGTTCGTATCGGCGGCCTTACACGTTCCGCATCATTGTAGACATCGATGACGATCAGGAATGGATTGGCGGGCGTGAGGAGTTTATCCGCGTTGCCAACCACGCCAAGAACGCGCACACCATGCTGGAGGTGCTGGAGCTCCGGCGCCGCACTACGCCAGCCGCAGTCTATATCGGCGGCCTTACCCGCCGAAGCCGCACAATCCGGGTAGGTCAACTCCCCAAAGTTGAGACCATCCACTTGCCGTCGATTCTTTATGTCGGCGTCGCTCAAACTCGCCGCCGCACGCTGCGCATCGGCCCTCGCCCTTAAGGAACACACATGGCTTTTCAAGCTATCCCGACGCTTGCTGGGCAAGCGGCGATTGCGGCTGCGCTCGATCCGGATACCCCGGTCCCGCTGGTCATCTCCAAGCTGGTCGTGGGTGACGGAAACGGCAACGAAACGACGCCTCTGGAAACTCAGACGTCGTTGGTCAATGAATGCGCCGAGGTGCCGATTGCGGCCACAACGCGCGACAGCAACAAGCTCACTATTGATGCTATCGTTGATGAGAGCATCGGCGGCTTCACAATCCGGGAGGTCGGGGTCGAAGACGAGAATGGCGTTCTGTTGTTCGTGGCAAATGTACCTGCCACCGAAAAGCAGATGATTGCGCAAGGCGTTCAGGATATCCTGACCCTCGGTCTGATCGTCGTCGTGTCTGACACCGCCCAGGTTGTTCTGAGCGTCAGTGGCACCACCTATGCGACCCACGACTACGTCAATCAAGCGGTTCTGGCGATCCGCACCAACATCAACACCCCACTGCGACCATATCACATAGCGGTCAAGAGCCTTGGCGTAGCAACCCCGCCTAATGTTCCTGCTCCTGGTGACGCCTACATCGTAGCTGCCGATGCTACTGGCCTTTGGGCTGGCAGGGTAGGACAACTGGCGCAGTATATCAGTGGCGCGGTTGGCTGGGTGTTCGCCACCCCGCCTCGTGCCTTCATCGTGTCCAACGAAGCCGACGACCTGCTCTACCAGCGTCGCACCAATGGTACTTGGGTGCCTTTCATTCCAGTGAACGCGTCTGGCAAGGCCCTCTGGCTGCGAGATGATGGCGCAGGCAACAAGAGCTGGACCGATCCTTTCGACATCGCCGGGCTCGACACGATCGATGCGCTCAACATTGCAGACTTTGTGGGCGTGCATGACGTGTCGGTGAACGGCAAACGCAAAACCACCATTCAGGCTTTCGCGACGTTTGTGGCGCTTGTCGCGTCGCGTACCGGCGAGCAATTCTTCATGTCAGGACACTAAATGGCCCAGTCAGTTACTCTCGTTTCTGAGAGCAGCAATCGGTTCTTGCGCATCGCCGGGACATTGGTGGCCTCCGCATGGGCAAACGGCGCCGTTATCTACACGGTGCCCGCCGGGAAGCGGCTTGTTGTAAAGACCAATATCCAGATCAGTTGGCAGGGAACGCCTGCGGCACCGCATTTCCTCTTCAACAACGTTCAAACGCAGCCCTACGAGTTGAGTTACGTCCTCAGCGCAGGGGTGCGGATCGTTGAACAGAACTCTGGTGGCAGCGGCTACTTCACCGGCTTTCTCGAGGATGACATCTGATGAGTGAGGCAGCACGCGCCGAAGCGTTCGCGGCCCAGGCCGATCGCTCCCGCGAGATGTCTGCAGGCTATATTCAACAGGCAATAGCTGTTGCTCGGCAGGTGGCAGACATCCGTGACAACGTCGCCAGATCACTGTCCTCAGCTTCCATTGCTCATCGCTGGGTAGGAACGCGGCTGGAGATACTTAGCCCTGACGGGACCTGGGCCGAAGGACCGGATTTGCAGGGAATTGCAGGGTCAGGCATCACTTCGGCCGTCATAGATGAGGAGTATCATCTCATCCTCACAATCGAGGGCGTCGGAGATGTTGATGCTGGCTACCTCCGCGGTGCGCCGGGCAATGATGGCGTGGACGGAACAGACGGCATTTCCGTCACCGCGGCGCAGATCGACAGCAATGGGCATCTAGTCCTGTCGTTTAGTACCGGATCACCAGTCGATGTTGGCCAGGTAGTTGGTCAAGACGGCACTGACGGAGCAGACGGAAGCGATGGTGACGACGGCCTCGCGGCAACCGTGAGCATCGGGAGTGTCGCAACGCTCCCTGCAGGTAGTTCAGCCACCGTAGAGAACGTCGGCACGCCGAACGCCGCGGTTCTAAATATTGGACTTCCTAAGGGCGACAAGGGCGACAGTTCAGGAACTGTTACTTCGATCGGCGTTGCCATGCCAACTGGCTTTCAGGTCACAAATTCTCCGGTGACAACTGCGGGCACTATCACGGTCGCATTTTCGGCGGGCTATGCGCCATTCACAACCGGTGAGCAGGTCAAGCTTGGCCACATCAGCGTCACCCAGCCGGTGGATTTGGACGCTATTGAGAGCCGCATCATTGCGCTTGACGCTGTGGTCATCCTTAAAGGCACCTGGTCTGCGGCAAGCGGGACGTTCCCTGGTGGCGGAACGGCTCAGGCGGGTGAAAGTTGGATCGTTTCTACCGACGGAACCGTCAACGGTGTTGCGTTTGCAGCCGGCGATCGCCTGATAGCTGTTACGGACAATGCCTCCACGACAGCGTTTGCAGGCAATTGGTTCAAGGCGGACTACACCGACCAGGTGCTGTCGGTTGACGGCGCTGTCGGCGCCGTCACGGTTGGCGCAATTATCGCCGCGTCTACATCCAAAGCAACGCCGGTTGATGCCGACAAGTTGGCCATCTCTGATAGCGCGGCCTCAAACGGTTCCAAGCACGTCACCTTCGCCAACCTGAAGACTTGGATTTGGACGGCGCTGGGCGGATTGATCAATGGCGGCACAGCCAAGACCACCCCGGTTGATGCTGACATGTTTGCCTTGGCGGACAGTGCGGCATCAAACGCCACCAAGAAAGTCACTTGGGCGAACATCAAGGCCACACTGAACAGCCTCTATGTTCGACTTGGCACTGATGGTGCATTGACGGCGGGCTTCACCGCTACAGCGGTAAATGATGGCACAAAGTCGAGTGGGACTTATACGCCGACCCCGGCGGGTGGGAACTTCAAGCGGGCAGTAAATGGAGGGGCTCACACTTTGGCGGCGCCTGACGCCAGTGGCGACTACACAATGATCATACAGTACACCAACAGCGGGACTGCTGGAGCAGTCACCCTCTCTGGGTTCTCGAAAACGTCCGGAATATTCACCACCACAAGTGGTGACGACTTCATGGTCTACATCAGCAAGGTGAACGGCTTCACCCACGCTAATATCGTGGCTCTGCAATGATGTTCATGCCGATGTTTAGCCCAGTGGTGGAGGTTGCTGGGCCTGCTGGTATCACGTTGGTGGCAGGCGATCCCGCGCCGCCGAGCAACACTTCTGGCTGGTTTAGCGCCGCGGACACCTACTACAACACGACCGGCGCGGAAGTCGGCAGCATCTCGGCACCATTGTTCGCAGATAGGACGGCGCTTTATCTGCAGGCGACCAACACCGGCGACTATATAGGGGTTGAGTTAGGGTTGAGTGGAAACCATCTTGGATACCTTGCCGGAAAGTCCATTTTGGTAGACGGAATACTTATTCTCTCCTCATCCATGACTGGTTACTACGAAGATTATGACTCAGGATCGGGGCTGACCTACTTCGGCTGCCCGGGTACGTTCATTTTTAATGATGCGCAAAGTTACACTATCAGTATTGCATAGCCTATCTGCTTACTAGGAACTCCCATGATCACCGCAACATACAACACGCCTGCGTCGGACTGGACGCGGGCCATCGATGCTGCCTTGGTGGAATGGTCCAAGCACATCGTAGGCAACGCTGTTCTTCGGATCACTTTGGTGGTCGACAAAGGCCTTGGTTTTCTTGCGTCTCACACGGCTGGCAACTGCGTCAGCCTCGGCCAGCATCAGGGAAGGGCGGTTGCTCTTCCCAATGCTGCGGCTCGGCTGCAAGGGTGGGATGGTCCAGGCCCGGACTTCACCATCAAGATCAATCCTACCTATCCGTGGAGCTTTGGTCCGATCCCTGAGGCGGACAAGTATTGGGCGCCAGGCGTGATGCTCCATGAACTCGGCCATGCCCTGTTCATGACGCAGAACCTGCAAAGCGTCACAACGCCGTTCGAGATCTGGGCTTCGCAGCAGGATCAGGATCTGTTCCACAATGTGCATCACTTCGATGATGAAGACATGCTCATGTCCAAGACGGTTCTAAAGGGGCAAAGTCAGGCAGCCACAGCGCTCGACTTGCAAGCGGCTGCAGCAAGCAGCATCCCAACCAAGGGCAACAACACGATCTACCTGATCCCAGGAGCCCGCGTGTCTGGTGGTGGCGGTAACGACGTTGCGGTGTGGCTCGGGCCATTCTCTCGGTTCAATGCTGTTCTGACCAACATCCAGACGCTGGAACTACGAGGTGACAATCCGCTGACCCAGACTGAGGCCGATCTCTACCGGCTCTACCGAGCAGCTTTCGGCCGGATTCCTGATCTCGGTGGCTACACATGGTGGTCAAAGCAGAACCGAGCGCTTGACGACATCGCTCGGGCTTTTGTGGACTCGCCTGAGTTCAAAGCGATGTTTGGTGGCGCAACGAGATCAGCCTTGGTCGAGAAGCTTTACCGGCACATTCTTGGCCGAGCACCTGACCCAAGCGGATACCAATACTGGGTAGGCCGAACTGACCTGAGCGATGCCGAACTGCTGGTGCGGTTCACATTGGCCGAGGAGAACGTGATCGGAGTGCCAACTTTCGCACCGTAAGCCTCTACTTGGAACTCATAGCTTTGCTTCGCGCAGGCTTTAACGCTTCTTCTGCACTTTTTCCCCGGCGAAGGCGCGAGAAAATCGTTGCTGAATCGATACCAAGTTCCTTTGCCCACGCGGTGATTGTCTTGGTAGCGCCGCGGTAGGTTAGTGTCTCTGGTGCTCTTTCCCCATTCCGTTTCGAACTCCAGAAGCAATTAGCTTTGTCGAAGTCCTTTGTCTCATCATGCCGCGCAATAAAGCCCCCAGCGGGTCGTTCCCCCATATCTTGTAAGAAAGCTTCAAACTCGTTCCAGCGAGGGTCGAAGCCAATGCCGCGCGCGCCCACCTTCTTGTAAACGGTGGAAGAAGTTTGTGTGCACGCGTTCATGATCTGGCGCCAGGCGGTGTAGGTAGGCGATTGGTTGCCTAATTGCGCATGGCCGTGCTTGGACAATCGCCCACTGCTGACTTCAGACCTGTAACATCCGCAGGATAGGGATTTGCCGCTTCTCAGCGCCCCGACAAAAACTTGTCGCTCCACTCCGCAGACGCAGCGACAGTTCCAATACTTTGGTTTGGAAATCACCGGCGACAATACTGCCCAGCGACCATATTGTTGCCCCGTGAGGTCTGCCGCCACGCGAACCATGAACAATCCCGAAAACGGTAAAGAGGAGTAATGATGTATGACCAAAAGAACTCGTCAAGCGAATAATTGCAGCAAGACGGCCTTTGGCATTAACCGTCCGTTAAATTCTTCCTTGCTTTGAGAGGGTAAATAAACTGTTACTGCCGACCTCACCGCGACTAGACGCAGGGTTTGGGGTAAATATAAATGGCAAGCATTCAGGGTATCTACATCGCGCTTTTTGGGCGCCCGGCAGATCCAGAAGGTCTGGAATACTGGACCTTCCAGACTAAGGGTGGCACCGATCTTTCGTTCTTGATCGGCCGACTCACTGCAGCAGATGAATACACGGACCTCGTTGCAAACAAGACGCCTACCGAAGTCATCAACGCGATCTACCAGCACCTCTTCGATCGTGACGCTGACGCTGACGGCCTGGCCCACTACCTTGCCCTGCTGGAAAGCGGCGCGCAGACCATTGAAACAATCGCCATCAACATTCTCGATGGTGCTGGCGGCTCGGACATTGCTCGTATCAATGCCAAGATCGCTGCCGCCGATCTGTTTACAACAAACCTCGATCTTGATGTTGAGGTTGTGGCTTACGCCGGAACAACCGCAGAAACCGTTGGCCGTGACTACATCAACGCGGTTGATGAGACCAAGCCTGCTAACGGTGCCCTTGCTGACGAGTACATCCTCAAGCTGCTGCCCGACGAAGGTCAGGGTCCAGGTGAAGAGCCTGGTGGTAATCCGGGCGGGAACCCTGGTGGTAATCCTGGAGGTAATCCAGGCGGCGGTGGGAACCCACCTGCTGAAGAGGCGCCAATCGCCCTTGATGACGTGCTTGCCGCAACCAACGAAGACGCGGCGCGCACCTATGCATCTGTTGATCTTTGGGGCAACGACACCGATGCGAACGGTGACCCACGCACCGTTATCGCAGTCAGCAATGCTCAGAACGGGACTGTCATTCTTAACCAGGACGGCACCGTAACGTTCACGCCTGCTGCCAACTACAATGGCCCAGCAAGCTTTGAATACACCATCACCGATGGCAAGGGTGGCACCGACGTCGGCAAAGCAACGCTCAACGTTGTGGCTGTAAATGACGCGCCAGAAGCAGGCGTGGTTACCGCAAAGACCGATGAAGACACCTCGGTGAGCATCAACGTTCTTGCCGGCGCTTCGGACGTTGAAGGCACTGCCTTGACGGTTATTGAAGCCACCGCAGCAAACGGCAAGGTCACCATCGAAGCTGACGGAACCCTGACTTACACGCCCAACGCGGAATTTAACGGCTCTGACACCATCAGCTACAAGCTGTCGGATGGCACCGATACGACCGATGCAACAGTTTCGGTGACAATCAATCCGATCAACGACAAGCCTATAGCCAACGCGGACACCGCAACCGTAGCAGAAGACGGATCGGTGACCTTCAACGTTCTTGCGAACGACAGCGACATCGACAAGGATGGTCTGTCAGTTCTCAGCGTAGCCAACGTTGTTGGTGGCACCGTGAAGGTAAACCTGGACAACACCATCACCTTCACTGCCACCCCGAACTCCAATGCAGCCGGCAGCTTTGACTACACTGTATCGGACGGCAATGGCGGTACAGCCACGGCAACTGCGACAATCAACGTCACGCCTGTCAATGACGATCCGACCAATTCGGTGGTGATCTTGCCAGCTGTGGCCGAGGACAGCGGCGCTCTGACCATTACGCTGGAACAGCTGTTGGCCGAAGTTAAGGACGTGGACAACACCACGTTTACGCTCAGCGGTCTGACCTCATCGAGCGGGACGTTGGTTCCCAACCAAGACGGGACCGCGTGGACCTTTACGCCAGCTGCCGATGACGATACTTCGGTGACGTTTACCTACACGGTGTCTGATGGTGCAGGTGGTAGTGTTGCAGGCTCTGCAACCCTCGAGCTTACTTCGGTCAACGATGCTCCAGTAGTTTCCGATTCTTCGGTGTCGGGCGATGAAGACAACACGATCTCTGGTAAGGTCACTGGGACTGATGTCGACAATCCTGCTGCTTCTCTGACCTACACTCTGGTCAGCGATGTTGCTCCAGCGGCTGGCGTTCTGACCTTCAACGCTGATGGCTCATACAGCTTTGTACCAACCGAAAACTTCAATGGCGAAGCTAGCTTCACCTACAAGGCAAACGACGGTACGGATGACAGCCTGCTCGCCAAAGTCACGATTACCATCAACCCGATCAATGACGGGCCAGTGATCAACATCGTCACAGAAACGAAGTTTGTTGATGAAAATAGCGGCGAAGCCGTTGTTGCAACTGGCTCAATCTCGGACCCCGAAGGCGACAACTATACCTATGAGATCACCGGCGAAGATAAAGATCTCTTCTTTGTCAATGCCAAAGGAGAATTGGTACTGCGCGATGTCGACTTTGAAGCCCTTTCGCCTGACAAGGTGGTGAATGCCACTGTTGTAGCGACTGACGACAAAGGTGCATCTACCAGCCGGGACTTCTCGGTTACTATCCAGGACGTGAACGAGAAACCAACCAACTCGGCCATAACGTTGGCTGCTTCTGATGAGGATAAGGTCCGTATCATTACGGCAGACGAACTGCTGGCCAACGCCAAAGATGTGGATGCAGGCACTACCTTCTCGGTTGCCGATCTGGTCGCATCAAGCGGCACACTAGTTCCCAACCAGGATGGCACCTCATGGAGCTTCACGCCAGCCAAGAACGATGACACCTCGGTATCGTTCACCTACACCGTCAAAGACGGTGCCGGAGAGAGTGTTGCAGGATCTGCTACGCTGGATCTCACGCCTGTCAATGATGCGCCCGACTTGCAGATAGTTGGTACAGCCTTGACGATAGTCAAAGAAAACAACACAACTGCTACTCGGATTGCTGACCTCAAGGTTGTTGATGTCGATGGCCCTGGCATAGAGTTGACGCTCTCAGGAGCGGACAAGAACTTCTTTGATTTCGACCAGAACGGTGATCTAGTTCTGAAAGCCGGCGTGGACTTTGACAATCTTACCCCAGACAAGATTTTGGAGGTAACTGTCACTGCAAACGATAAGTCAGGCGCTGCTAATGCTACGGATAGCATGGACTTCGTCGTTACAATCACCAATGACACTGCTGATGATTTTGATACGAATGATTTCGATAATCGGGGTGCTGCTGGAAGCCAAACTCTAGACGGAACCACCGATTGGTTTTGGGGAACTCACAATGCTGACACACTCTACGGAGGTGCAGGCAATGACACACTCAACGGCCTCGGCAATACGGACACGCTCTACGGCGGGTCAGGCGATGACATCCTGAACGGTGGAGCGAACAACGACACCCTTTATGGCGGCTCTGGCAACGATACCCTCCGTGGAGGCACCGGTGGCGACACACTCTACGGAGGAATTGGCAACGACAAATTCGTCTTCTATGCAGGTGAGAGTACCACTGGTAGCGCGGACGTGATTATGGATTGGAACGCCGGCGACCAGATTGACTTCTCCAATGTCGACTCGCGTCTAGGCAATGCTTCGTTCAATCCCTTCACCTTCGGGGGAAGTGACAGTACTCCAGACGAGACTGAAGTTTCATACTGGTTTGACGGATCCAACACGATTGTCACTGCAAACGTGGTCAATGGCACCGACCTGACGATTGTTCTAGTAGGTCAGCATACATTGAGCGCAGGCGATTTCATCTTTGAATAAAATTGGCGAAGGGAACCGTTTGCAGTTCCCTACCAAATGACTAGCCAAACCACCCCCTGAATGGTGGCCAGAGAAGCCCGGTGTTCGCACCGGGCTTTTTCATACACGCAACAACCCGCTCCGGCGGGTTTTTTGTTGCCCATTTTTACCTACCCAACCCAAGGAAACCGACATGGCTGCAGTAGCCTTTCACCATGGCGCCCGCGTCTTCCAGTCTGGCGAAACGCCGGTTCTGGTCTCGCTTGGCGACACCTCCGTTGTTGGCCTGCTGTGCACGGCGCCTGACGCCGACGCCACGTTGTGGCCACTCGATACCCCCGTTCTAATCACCAGCCCTACGCAGGCCGCCACCCTTGGCGCAACCGGCACGGCAAAGGATGCTCTGGACAGCATCTTCGACCAGGTGACCACACGGGTTGTGCTGGTTCGCATCGACGAGGGCGAAGACGCTTCCGAGCTCACAGCAAACGCCGTGGGCGACTTTGCCGCTCTGACCGGCATCCACGCCTTCCTCAAGGCTGAATCCCTTTCCTTGCCCCGTCCCAAGCTGTTGCTGGCGCCGGGTATCGGGCTTCCGACGGCTGCTGACGGCATTGCCAGCGCGGCAGTATCGGCTGGCGGTACGGATTACAACCAGGATACGGTCACTGCTACGGTTGCTCACGCAACGGGTAGCGGCGCCGAGATTGATGTTATCGTCACCGCTGGCGTTGTGACCAGCCTTGTGGTGCGCAAGCCTGGCTCGGGTTATACCGGCACGACGCCAACAATCACGATTAACGGCAATGGTTCGGGAAGCGGCTCCACCGGCACTGCGACCGTCGGCACCACGGTCGGCCCAGTTATCGCCGAAGCGCAGGGTATTGCTGAAAAGCTGCGCGCCATGTTCTACGCGGACGGTCCAGACGGCACTGATGTGCAGGCGGTCCAGGCTCGCGCCAAGATCAACTCGCGCCGCGTGTTCTTCTCGGATCCGCGCGTGCTGAAGTCCATTGACGGCTCCAACGTTCCTTCGCCGTCCAGCCCGATCTTTGTTGGCCTCCAGGCCAAGCGCGATCGTGAGCGTGGGCCGCACTGGCCCGGTTCGAACATGGGCATCAACGGCATCGTTGGGACGAACCGCGGCGTGCTCTATGGCGATCAGGCCAACTACCTCAACGAGAACCGCGTCAACACCATCATCAACAAGAACGGCCTTCGTGCTTGGGGTGTGTGGACCTGCGATAGCGATCCGATCTGGCAGTTCGTAAACGTGGTTCGCACCACGGACGCGGTCAACGAAGCCATCGAGAACGCATTCCTCGAGTTCATCGATCGGCCGATGACCCGCGCCAATCTGGACTTTATGGTCTGGTCCGGCGTGCAGGCGCTGCGCAACTTTGAAAACGACGGCATGCTTCTGCCAGGTTCGATCTTCCGGCTGTCCAACGACAATACGCCGACCACGGGCGCGCAGGGCATTGTGAAGTTTGCTATGGCGCTAGAAGTACCTAGTCCAATCGTTGACTTGCGCATCCAAGGCCACCGCAACATTGAGATCGCCTACGAAGCGCTCTTCAACAGCGTCACCGGCGAGTTCATCTCTGCCTGACACCGCGCAAATGGCCTGCCTTCGGGCGGGCCGCACTCATTTAGGAGCCATCAATGGCAAAAAATCTTCCTGCTTATGTGCTGCGCGACTGCACACTGTTCGTCGACGCTGAATCACAGATCGGCCAGACCGATGAAATCGTCCTGCCCGTTCTCGAGGTGAAGTCTGAAGAGATGCGCAACGGCGGCATGATCAAGCCGCGCCGCATCCACATGGGCTATAACACCACGGACGCAAGCTTCACCTTTACCAGCTTTGACCCTGCGCTGATCGCCTTGTTCGGTCTTGAAGCCGGCAAGGAAATCCCGATCATCGCCTACGGCTACTTCCAGGACGAAGACGGCGCAGAGCACGAAGGTCGCGCCGAGATGCGCGGCTTCTTCACCAAGAATGACGCCGGCACCTGGAAGGCCGGCGACGTAGCATCGAACTCCACCGAGTTCACTGCGCACGCCTACCGCATCTTCATGGACGATGAAGAAATCCTGTCGGTCGACGACTTCGACGTGAAGCGCAATGGCGTGTCAGAACGTCCGGGCCGTCGTGCTGCGCTGCGGTTTGATTAGCTGCAGTAGCGGGGATCGCGCAGCTTCCATCTTTGGCAGTACGCTTGTGCCATCTGAGTTCCCAGCCCATGGAGCGACGCTTCTGTAGCAAGCGGGAAGAGGAAGGGTTGCGGCGTTTCTGGATTGAGCTGCGCAAGATCGTCAGCCTTCCAGGTGATGGTGCCAGCATCATCCATGATCGGGTTTCCGAACTTGTCGTAGGCTGGAACCGTGATCATCACGTCCAGATAATCGAAGTCGATCCCACTATTTTCCATAACCTTGGCGACGGACAAGACGTCCTTGCCAAGGTTGTAGAAATCCAAGTTCGCACCATCCAGACCAGCGATCTTGATGTCTACCATCAGCTTCTTGAAGTCCGGCTGATCCACAAAGTCACCGCTTACGAAGCGCTCGCCGACAGCGCTTTGAACAGTGCTCATGTCGAACGCCTGTTGCGCGCCAGCCGGGGTAACCAGCATCAGCGCGCCCAACACCCCACAAATTCTCAGAGGAACCATGCCCATCACCCCAGTTACGGTTACATTGACCGAAGAAGTCGAACACGGCAAGGTCATCTATCGCGAAGTCACCTTTGCCCGACGCATGAAGGGCAAGGACATGGTTGCCATGGATGCCGTCCAAGGCGGCATGCGAAAGACCTACGCGCTATATGCCAGCATGGCCGGCGTACCTATGCAGGTTTTCCTGGAGATGAATGCAGAAGACCTCGAGGCAGTCGCGCAGGCGGTCGCGGATCTGACGGGAAAGTCTTCAGCGGCGAGGGAGACCCCAGAGCAAAGTCCGGCGGCAACGGCGTAGGTAGCCAATGGCGCGATGTCATTGCGCGGATTGCTCGCTACCTGAGCACACCAATACCGATGGTTGAGGATATGGATGGGGATGACGTCATCGCCTACCACGCTGCAGTCATGCGGATTCTAGAAGCCGAGCAGCCGCAAGGATAACCGATGGTCAGGTTAAAATCAGAACTCGAGCTTAGCCTCGTCGATCATGTCTCGCCGGGTGCTCGCCGTATCGAGCAGAATCTGCAGCGTCTGCAAGATCAGCAGATGCTCAACGCGCAGCGGTTCGACCAACACCGCAACGCTATGCTGGGTGCGGCCGCGGCGGGCTACGTCATGGCGCGAGCTCTAGCAACTCCAATCCAGTCATCCATAGAATTCTCCACCCAGCTTGAAGACATCCGCCAGAAGGCAGATATGTCGGCCGAAGCGATCGAGCGGTTAGGCCGCGCCGGGCGAGACGTTGGGCTGGAAACCGCGCAGGGCGCTGGCACCATAGCCGGCGCAATTGACTCGATGGTTGGATCCGGTGCTGTGTCGCCGGACCAAGCCGTTGCTATTTCCACACCGCTTGGCAAAGCGTCGACCGCATACGAGGCTGACCCGACTGAGATGGCAAACGCCACTTCTGCGATGGTGCTTCAAATGGGCATCGCCGCCGAGGATATGGAAAAAGCCTACGACATTATGGCCGTGGCCGGGAAGCAGGGTTCATTCGAACTCAAGGATATGGCGGCCGAGTTCCCAGGTGTTTTGGCGAACGCCAAATCGCTTGGCATCGAGGGTGAAAAGGGTATTGCCTCTGTTGTGGCTTGGCTCCAGATCGCCCGTCGAGGTACGGCCACGGGCTCTGAAGCCGCAACTAACATGTCCAATTTCATGGGCAAGGTGCTTGCTCCAGACTCAATTAAGAATTTCGGGGAAGCCGGCGTAAACATCGTCAACGAGATGAATCGCGCCTTAGAGGCAAATGTCGACCCGATCGAGCACGTCATCGGTATTATCAACGGCTTAACTGACGGTCAGCGCGACAAAATGGGCGAACTGTTCGCCGACAAGCAGGTGATGGACTTCATCCTGCAGGCTACTAAGGGCTTGGAGGAATATAGACGCATCCGCGATGAAGCTTTGGCAGCAGACGGCACCGTGGAGGCTGACTTCCAAGCTCGTCTCGCCACTCCGGCTGGCGCAATTGCTCGCTTCGAAGCATCAATCGAGAACCTAAACATCGCGGTTGGTAACTCGCTTGTCCCGGCGTTGGCGCGGTTTGCTGAGTCTGTCACACCGATGATTGACGGTGTAGCCTCCTTTGTTGATGCCAATGCCGAGCTCGTTGCCGCAGTCGTCGAGATCACTGCTGCACTCATTGGTTTGCGACTCCTGGCATCCGCCGGCGGTCTTGCCGGTGCGTTATTCGGAATGGGCGGCGGCAAAGATGGCGGCTTGTTTGGCTTGGGTGGCGGAGCAGGAAACGGCGGCCCCAACGGCAAACCCGGCGGGCGCACCGGCGGCAAGGGGTTTGCCTGGTGGGGCTTCGCTGGCTTCAATGCGATTGCTGCAGCGCAGGATTACCTGGCCGCAGGCGAGGGGATCAAGATGCGCAAGCCTGGACAGTCCGATGAGGACTGGTCTGCGCAGACCAAGGCGAGCGCGGACGCGCTGGCAGCTCAGAACAAGGCGCTTGAAGACACTCTGCTCAATTGGGACGTTGGTGGATTTAAGCCGTTCCAGGCAGTAAAGGCGGCTTCTGACGTATTCAATAACCGCGAAGGCGGCATCGGCGGCGGTTACACTGGTGCCACGCAGGGTCAGATCGACGCCTTGAAGGCAGAGATGGCCCGCCTTGATGCGGAGATTGCTGACTGGGGGCTGGAGCCGGCGCTAGAAGAGCGTCGGGCAAACCTCCAAGCCAAGCTCGCGCAGATGGAAGCCGAACTTCGCTCTTCGGGCGAGGGCATGGGCACCCAGATGACCGAAGGTATGGCGGCTACGCTCCCAGGTCTGAATGCGCAAATGATGGCGATCATGGATCGACTGCGGTTTACTGCAGCATCTGGCGTCAGGATACCCGTGACGATGTCCGCACCGGGTGGGGTTGCGCCACCTGCTGGGCCAGGTCCGAGGGCGGCTCCGTCCGGTAGCGGCACAACCGTCATCAACAACACCTTTGGGCCGACTAACGTTCAGACGCCCACGAACGCCAACCCACGTCAGATCGCCCAAGCCATGGGTGACCAGGTGGGAGCGAAAGTTCGGGCGGCACACACCAACGGAGGCATGGCATAATGGCAGGACCAGTAGTTGCCGCCCTTGGCGCGTTCGCTTTCGAGGCTCACGGCTTTGGCCTGACAGAGCTTGCTCGAAGCACCAGAACAGAGTGGGCAGCCATTCAGGTTGCAGGCGGCATGGACCGCCTGCAATGGACTGGCGGAGAAAGCGACACCCTTTCAATCAAGGGCGTGCTGTTCCCGGAAACTTTCGGGGGGCTTGCTTCGCTGAACGGTATTCGCGATGCGGCGATGGCCGGAACTCCGCTGATGTTCGTCAACTACGCCGGCCAGATATTCGGGCTGCACGTGATCGAAAGCATCGACGAGGACCGCAGTCTCCTCGACCGCAATGGCCTGCCACGGCGTGACGCTTATACGCTGAACCTCCGCCGATACCAGGGCGGTGACTTCTCGCCGCAGTCTGTGCTGATCGGCCTCTTCAACTAGGTGACTCATGGAGACTGAAATCAGCGTGCAGGGCGACACGGTCGACCTGATCTGCCGGCGCGTCTATGGCGACGAGAGCGGCTATGTTGAGGCGGTGCTAAATGCCAACCCTGGCCTCGCGGCAATTGGACCCATCCTGCCGATCGGCACTGCGGTACAGATGCCGGAACTCGAAAAGCCAGCCGAACTTCCGACCATCTCGCTCTGGGATTAACATGAGACCACAGTGCAAGATCACCATCGACGGCAAGCTGGCGTCCGGCGTGTTCATGGAGCGGTTAATCTCGTGCGAGGTCACCGACAAGGACGGCTTCACGTCTGACTCGGTGTCTATTGAGTTGAACGACTTCCCGCCGGCGGCCATTCCGCGCAAGGGCGCCAAGATCCGGGTCTGGATGGGCTACACCGCCGGGTCGCTGTCGTTCATGGGCGCCTTCACCGTGGACGAGGTAACGGTCACCTGCCTGCCGTACACCATGTCTATCTCCGGCAAAGGCGCCGACTTCAAGGGCGATGCAAAAACGCAGAAGGCACGGCACTGGGACGACAAGACCCTGAAGGACATCGTCGGCGACATTGCTGGGGACCTCGGCTTGTCGGCGAAGGTCGACTCCGTCATCGGGGCGTTCAAGTACCCGTGGTTAGGGCAGGAGACAGAAAGCCCGCTCGAGTTCCTGGAGCGCTTAGCCAAACGGCACAACGCACTGTTCTCGATCAAGGACGGCAATCTCGTATTCTCCGAGAAGGGCAGCGGTAAGAATGCCGGCGGGACGGCGCTAAGCCCCGTCACCATCCGGCCGGCGGACCTAGTTGAAGGCTCAGCCAAGATACGCTTCGCTGATCGCTCGGAAGTCGAGGCCGTAAAAGCCAATTGGTATGACCGCGTCGAGGCGCGGCTTAAAACCGTCGAAGAAACCATTGAGGAGGCCGCCGATGAGTAAGTTCGAGATCGGCGTGCCTTTGATGGACGAACCAGAGGCCAAGGCGACAGCCAAGGCTAAAGCCAAGAACCTAAAGCGCGAGACCATCACCGCAAGCTGCACTGTGATTGGTGATCCAAACATCAGGGCAGGGGCGCCGATGTCGTTCTCAGGGGTGCGTCCGGGGGTGGACGGGCTGCAGTTCATTATCGAGAGCGCCACTCATAGCTTCAGCAAGTCGGGCTACACGACTGACATCGAAGCCAAGCTGAAGGTTTAGCGCTCCGGCGGGTCCAGTACGGCATAGCCTTGCGAAGCCAATTGCGCTTCCAGCGACACGGCATCTGTGTCGCCAAACATGCGGTCTTCGGTGTTCGTTGTTACGAAGTACGTCCAGCCAGATCGGTATTGCTCCGGAACTGGAAACATGGGAGCCGCTGGCAAGACCAGCAACTGGTTTTGCAACTTCCCATCCTTCCGAGTGATGAATACGTTGACCTGCATGTTCGCTAGTTACACCACGACCGCCTGCCCTCATAGGGTCGAGCAACGCCCGCACTGATCAGTGCGGCAGTGACGTCAACGCCACCTGCATAGACATCGGCCAGCGTTCGACCATAACGATCTTCGCCGTGTCGCTCGACAGCGATGTCGCCGCTGTTGAGCACGGCGAGAAGGGTGTCTCGCGCCTGATTGCCTAAGGCACGTTCGGCGCTGCATTGCGGCTGCGAAATCTCCGGCGCATCCAAACCCTCGATCCTGATCTTCTCGCCTTGCAGCCAGAACGTGTCGCCATCAACGACGCAGGTCACGCGCTTGCCTGACCCGCAAAGGCTCATCGCCGAAGCGGGCGCGCAGAGCGAAACAGCAAGTGCGGCCGCGAGCAAGGTCCTAAGCATTCCTGTTGGCTCCTCCAGAGTCGACCAAACCATATCCCCACATTGAGGAGCATACCATGCCCGCTTCACAAGCGGCGCTTCCGCTCGTCGACTTCGACGTAGCGATCGAAGTTGCCAGTCACGAGGCGCTGATCCGCCAAACTTACAAGGACTCGGTCGGTGTGCTGACCTGGTGTGTTGGAATGACCAATGCGACGGGCCACTCGGTTGAGCGGTACATCAGCAAGCCCGCCTCGGTAGAGCACTGCATGCGGCTGTTCGCTTGGGCGCTGCGCAACTACGCCGTTGGTGTTTACCGCGCCTTTGAAGGCCACACGCTCACCAAGGCTCAGTTCGCCGCAGCGTTGTCGTTCCATTGGAACACCGGTGCGATCGAGACAGCATCCTGGGTGAAGCATTGGAAAGCCGGTCGCATCGACCAATCCAAAGAAGCCTTCATGCACTGGAACAAGCCGAGGGAAATTACCGGCCGACGCGAGAAGGAGCGTGACCTGTTCTTCGACGGTAAGTGGTCGAACAACGGCACGATGACCGAGTACACCCGGCTAACCAAGAAGATGACTCCCGTCTGGTCGAGCGCCAAGAAGCTCGACGTCAGCAAGGAACTGCGCGCTGCTTTCGCTGGAACGCCTGCGGTCATCATCGACCAGGCTCCTCAACCGAACGCACCTGTAACCACCCCAACCTTGTCCCCCAACCACAGCCCGCAAGCTCTGCTTGTGATCGCTGTTATCGGCGCCGTTGCGGCAGCTGGCACTTGGGTGTGGACGAAGATCAAAGGTAAACTGAAATGAGCGTCTACGTTCGTATCGGCCTGCGCTACCTCGCAGGCTATCTCGCCTTACATGGCATTCTGAGCCAAGACCTAGCTGACACCCTCGCCGGTGATCCAGACATCGTCGCAGCAGTCGAGACCTTGGCAGGCTTCGCAGTCGCAGCGGGCACGGAACTCTACTATCGCGCTGCCAAGAAATACGGCTGGCCAACGTGAGCCTGCTCGCGCTTATTCCAGTCATCGGTGCCATCCTCGATCCGGTTGGCCGGATCGGGGAACTCATCGCCAAGACCAAGTACCAGTCCACTGTGGCTGGTAATGATCGCGAAAAGATCGCCGCTGATGAGCGTGTTCGCACGCTCGAGCTAAAGCGCGACAGCCTCGTGCTCGATCCGTGGGCGCCACTGGTTCGCCTTGGCTTCGCGCTCCCATTTGTTATCTACAACATCAAGCTGGTGCTGTGGGACAAACTGCTGGGGTGGGGCGTCACGGACCCGCTCAGCGATCACCTGATGACCGTCCAATTGGCGGCCATCGGCTTCTACTTTCTCCACTCCATCTTCTCGCGTCGCTGATGGGCCGTACTGAACACTAGCCAAATGCAGGCAGAACGTATGACCACCCCACCCAATCCGGCGATCTGGGATCAGATTCAGTTACTCGCCATCTCAGGCGTCGCCGGCGCTTTCTTCCGCGCTGTCATAGCGCCCGAACAGCAATGGAAGCGCCGTGTAGCGCAGGGCGTTGCGGGTGCCTTCTCAGCGCTGTTTCTCGGCGGCTTGGTCGGCCACGCAGTTGATGCTGTCACGCACGCTGGACCCTACGCCTACCTTAGTGCCGGCTTCATCATGGGCTCGGGGGGTGAACTTGCCGTGAAGGCGATCCAGGATCGCATCCTGGGTGGGAGCATCAAGAAATGAATGATCTGATCCTCTGGGGCAACAACGTCACCTCGTTTATCGTGGTCATGCTGTGCTGGTGGTTGGCCCATGCCCATGCAGGCTCAGCGTACTTCTTGCGCAGGGTTCTTGCTACCGCCTACGGCGCCTTTGGGTTCACCACATTCGGTATCATGTTGTACCGCAACATCGTAGACGACATGCCTTGGCTGGCCATCTGCGGTAAGCTGGCGCTGATCTACTTGTTCAGCGTGCTTGTGTATCGGCAGTACCACAAAACGTTAGCTATGCGCGTCAAGTAGCATAATCGCAATAAGATGCGATAATATGCGTTTCAATGCAAAACGACACACAACCATAGTTCTCCTACACCACAACAGGAGGGCTCCGTGTCCACCGACTCTCTCGAATACCTCGCCTCGCGATACGGCGACGATCGGCCGAACTACTTACTCTGTGCTGCGGCACTGATGGCTGTGATCGCCATTGGCACCCTTGTCTACACCGCTCCGACCGGCCCTTCCATCCCGCCCATCACCTCAGCTCACGTCAAGGTCGAGACCAAGCTTGGTCACGGTAGCGCAACGCACATCGGCGAAGGTTTGTATGTGACCGCTGCTCATGTCGTCGGCAGCAACAAGACTGCTCAGATCAACGGTGTCGAAGTCGAAGCCCTTTGGGCTAACGACACCTATGACATTGCTGTGCTGTCTGGTCCCAATCAGGCCGCTAGTGTTCCGCTGGCCTGCTATACGCCAACAATCGGCGAGACTGGCGAAGCGCATGGTAATCCCATGGCGTTCAACGACATCACTACACGTGTCGTGGTCGCTGGTGCGCCAGCCACCATTGGCGAGTGGAAGGTTGCTGTGCCAGTTGACGGCACCGTTGGTCCCGGCATGTCCGGCGGCGCATTCGTTATCGGTGGTGCTTTGGTAGGCGTTAACGTTGGCGCTGCACTAGCGCCTGCCGGTTCGTTCCCTTCTTACTTCGGTCTTTCCATCATCGTCCCCGGTTCGGTCGTCTGCGATCTGCTTGGGCGTAAGTGAAATCGTGCCCGCTGCCCTTCTGGGTGGCGGGCATTTTTTGTCTCTGGGATTCCGAGGAGCCTCCCAAAACATGACCACCCAATTCACCACTCAACAGATCGCCGAGGCGTTCATCGCCCATGATCGCAATCAGTCTGCTACGGCGGTTGCTGTCGGCTGCAGCCGCGAGACTGTCCAGCGTCACTTACGTTTGGCGAGCGAGCAGGGCTTGCTTGGCACAGCACCGGTGCTGCCTGGTTTCCGGATCAGCAAGCTGACGAGTACGCCCAACGGCGACTTCATTCAGCAGAAGCCCGAACTTGGGCCGGAATATACCCCGACAGACGGCCTTGGGCTGAAGGGTAAGACTACCTGGGTCGGCGCCGATGGGCGTGTCGAGCGTCAAGTCTTCATGGAGCGCTCCAGCGCAGAGCAGCAACGTGCGGTGCTCGACGCTATAATCGCCAGCCTGAAAGAGGAACTGCCGCGGGTCGCGCCTGTCCCGCTTAACGAAGCTGCCACTTTATGGAACGACGAACTCCTGAACCAATACACCGTCACGGACAATCATTTCGGGATGCTGTCCTGGCGTGAGGAAACGGGCGCCGACTACGATCTGCGCATCGCAGAGGCTCTGCTTCTTGATTGGTTTGCTGCCGCTATTCAAACTGCCCCAAACTCCCACACGGCAGTGCTGGCTCAACTGGGTGACCTGCTGCACCATGATGGCTTGGAGAGCGTTACGCCGACCAGCAACCATGTACTTGACGCTGACTCGCGCCTGCAGAAGGTTATCCGAGTGGTGATCCGTTGCTTCCGCCGGATCATCGACATGCTGCTTGCCAAGCATCAGCACGTTCATGTCGTGATGGCGTCCGGCAACCACGATCCCGCATCGTCAGCCTGGCTGCGCGAGTTGTTCGCCACGCTTTATGAGAATGAGCCTCGGGTCACTGTCGACACCAGCCCTGACCTCTACTACGCCTTCGAATGGGGGCAGACCGGTCTTTACTACCACCACATGCACAAGCGTGGGGTGAAGGATCTGGACCGTACCTTCGCCGGTAAGTTCCGCGAGATGTTCGGCCGCTGCCGCTACAACTATGGGCACGGTGGACATCTGCATTCTGACGCAGTCGTCGAGACTGCTCTTATGCACATCGAACGTCATGAAACGTTGGCAGCACCCGATGCCTACGCAAGTGGCGGCGGCTGGATGTCTGGGCGCTCTGCCAAGGTTATCACTTACAGCAAGCGGTTCGGCGAAGTTGGGCGGTCCACCCTACGACCAGAGATGGTCGTTGGTGCCTCAGCCGTTGGCGTACCAGCCAACGACAACGTCAAGTTCGATAAGGCTGCGTGATGGACGAAGTTACTGCCACTATTCTCGGCTTTGCCGTCATATTTGTCGGCTTCCCAGCTTCATGGGCGCTCATCTGGGCGTTCGTCAGATGGGTTAAGCACAAGGTACCCTACCGTAATTGGTAGCCGCCTAACCACCACACCACACCAAACTACCACAAGGACAATAATGCAGAACTCTCCTGCACCATCCACTCGCGCTCAGATTACCGAGCGTCGCACTTACCTGCGGCCGACCAACGACGCGGGCACCGAGTTCGAGACCTTCGAGCAATCGGTGGACCGCATGATTGGCCACCAACGTTGGCTGTGGGAACGCGCCAAGGCTGGTATGCGCCGTGACGAATACGGCGATTGGATGCTTGCGCCGCTCAATGCTGAGCAGGAATCGGAGCTCGAAGAACTCCGCGCCTTGCTGCTCGACCGCAAGGTCAACCTGTCCGGCCGCACTCGTTGGTTGGGTGGCACCGATGTCTCCAAGACTCGCGAAAGCAGCCAGTTCAACTGCAGCTTCTTGGAAGTGCGCACCGTCCATGACGTGGTCGACGTGCTCTGGCTGCTGCTTCAGGGCTGCGGTGTTGGCTTCCGCCCGATCGTCGGCAACCTGAACGGCTTTGGGCACTTCATTCCCGAGGTAGAAGTCATCCGTTCGACGCGCACTGGTAAGGGCGGTCGCGCCAAGAACCGCGAGAAGTTCGATCCGGACACAGGCACCTGGACACTCAGCGTTGGTGACAGCGCCGAAGCTTGGGCCAAGTCGGTTGGAAAGCTTGTAGCCGGCAAGTTCAAGGCGAAGAAGCTCGTTATCGACCTAAGCCAGATCCGTCCAGCCGGCGAACGCCTCAAAGGTTATGGTTGGATCAGTTCGGGTGACGAACAGATCGCCAAAGCTTACCCAGCCATTGCGGCCATCCTGAACAAGCGGGCAGGGCAGTTGCTTACTCGCATGGACATCCTCGACATCGTCAACTGGCTCGGCACTGTGCTGTCCAGCCGTCGGTCGGCCGAGATTGCTCTGTTCGAAGTTGGCGAACCGGAATGGGAGGAGTTTGCCGTCGCCAAAAAGGACTTCTGGCTACATGACAACGGTCACCGCACTCAGTCCAACAACTCACTGATCTTTTCGCACACGCCGTCGCGGAGTGAACTCGAGTACATCTTCAACCTCATGGTTGAAGCTGGAGGGTCCGAACCAGGCTTCATGAACATCCAGGAAGCCTTGCGCCGCGGTCCATGGACCAAGGGCACCAATCCTTGTGGTGAGATTCTTCTGGGCGACCACAACTTCTGTAACCTGGTCGAAACGGTTCTGAGCCGGTTTAACGGAGACTTGGCGGGATTAAAGCGCGCTCATTGGGTAGTTGCTCGCGCCAACTATCGGCAGACATGCGTGTGGCTCGACGATGGCATCCTGCAGCGCTCCTGGCATGAACTGAACGAGTTCCTGCGGCTCTGCGGCGTGGGCGTCACCGGTGTGGTTGCTTGGTCAGGAGCCAACAACGCGTTTGCATGGCAGGCTCTTCGTGAGGCCGCCCACACCGGCGCCAACAGTATGGCTGACGAACTCGGCATGCCGCGGTCCAAGGCGATCACCACGATCAAGCCGTCTGGCACGCAGTCAAAGGCCTCTGGCATCGTCGGATTCGAGGTTCCTGAAGGTGTGCACAAGCCGCTCGGCCGCTACATCTTCAACAACATCAACATGAGCAGGCACGATCCGCTCGTCGGCATCTTGCAGCGTGCAGGCTACTACACGTTTCCCAACCCAGGTGACTCAACCGGCGTGCTCGTTCGCGTGCCCGTGGAGTACGGCAACATTCCTTTCGAACGCGTTGAACGCAACGGACGTGTGCTTGAGGTCAACCTGGAAAGCGCGGTGGCTCAACTCGAGCGCTACAAGCTCGTGATGCAGCACTACGTCGACCACAACTGTTCGATAACGGTTTCCTACGATCGGAGCGAAGTGCCTGCCATCATCGACTGGCTGCAGGAGAACTGGGACACCACAATCGGTGTTTCGTTCCTATTCCGCAACGATCCGACCAAGACGGCTGCCGACCTTGGGTACCAGTACCTCCCCCAAGAAGTTGTGACGGCCGAAGTTTACCACGCCTACGCCGACACGCTGCGCCCGATCGACTGGTCTGGTTCGGCCGGCGAGTTCGGCGTGGACTCTGGCCCCGACTGTGCAACTGGCGCGTGCCCGGTGATCTGATGACCCAGTACCGCATCATCAGCCAGCCAGGTTGCAAGTACTGCCGCATGGCCAAGGAACTGCTCACCAGCCGTGGGTTGACCTACAGCGAAGAACTTCTGCTCCACCCGGAACAGAAGGCATCCTTCAAGGCTCAAGGCTTCGCCACCGTCCCGCAAATCTGGGACGCCGACCGCCATATCGGCGGTTACACCGAACTAGCCGCTGAACTCGGCTAACCTAGGGCGGCTACGGCCGCTCCTCACTACACCACTGAGGAGAACTACCACTATGACAACCTGGCAAGTACCAGCTTCTATGATCCCGTCGAACGACAATCTCGACCACGCCGCCAACATCAACGCGCTTTGCGCAGAGATTCACGCCGACAACATCGCAGCCGGCTGGTGGACAGACATCAACACTGGGGAGAGCATCGTCGCGACACGCAACGTCCCCGAAATGCTTTGCCTGATCCACTCCGAGATCAGCGAGGCCATGGAGGGTCACCGTAAGGACCTCCAAGACGACAAGCTGCCGCATCGCAAGATGATGGAAGTGGAGCTCGCCGACGCCGTGATCCGCATCTTCGACTTGGCTGGCTCACGCGGCTATGACCTCGGCGGCGTCATCCAGGAGAAGCGTGCCTTCAACAAGACTCGTGCTGACCACAAGATTGAGAACCGGAAGGCTGCCGGCGGGAAGGCGTTCTGATGTTTGGGTTGGCAGGAAAAGACGAAATCAATCTGCAGAACAACGGTGCACCGCGCATCGGCGACTGGATTGCCACCTACACCGGCAAGGCGGTCTTCCCGATGGACCTTCGCGCTGAAGACATCGACATCATTGACATCGCGCACAGCTTATCCCTGCAGTGCCGCTTTAATGGCCACTGCTTAAGGTTCTACAGCGTGGCTGAGCATTCAGTCCTAGTCAGTCGTTGGCTGCTTGAAGAGTACGGTCATACGGCTGCCTTGTGCGGTTTGCTGCACGACGCCACCGAAGCATACCTAACTGACGTGCCGAGGCCGGTGAAGCCATTCTTGCACGGCTACAAAGAAGCTGAATTGAACGCTTGGTATGCTGTCGCAGCGCGGTTTGGCCTCGATGCTGTGTTTGCGGAAGGGGTTCATGAGGCGGACAATCGTATCTTGTTCGATGAAAAAGCTCAGAACATGGGAGTGGGTCCAGACTGGTCCTGGGCCATGGAACCACTTGGAGTAAGCCTCCAGTTTTGGACGCCGGAGCAAGCCAAAGCTGAGTTTTTGAAGACCTTCTGGAATCTAATCGAAACGGGGACATTGTGATGTTTGCAAGTGAATTGACCGTCGGCGAAGTTTCACCTGTCCACCCATCTGGTGACACGCCGTTCTGCCGCAGTTGGGAACAACGGCACCTACCACCACTTACCGCGGCCAATGACAACAGCAAGTTGCCCCGTGTCGTCGCCTTGGCAGGTGTTGCTGGCTCGGGCAAGTCCACACTGGCCGAATACCTCATTGAACGTCATGGCTATCAGCGCATCAAATTTGCTGGCCCGCTCAAAGCCATGTGCCGCGCGATCGGTATGACTGAAGCCATGATTGAGGGCGACCAAAAGGAACTGCCAGTGTCGTGGCTGGAAGGCCGTTCACCGCGGTACGTCATGCAGCGGCTGGGAGGCGACTGGGGCAGGGACCTGATCGGCCCTAACCTTTGGACCGGACTTTGGACCAAGGCTGCCAACGACGTTCTCAAGGCTGGCGGCCGTGTAGTCACCGATGACTGTCGCTATGACAACGAAGCTCTGACTGTCCAGGCTCTTGGAGGATTGGTGATCAAGCTGCAGGGCAGGGGTGGTATTGGCACCGGCCATGCGTCCGAACAGATCACTGACGAAGTGGACGTGGTGCTGCGCAACCAAGGTACGATCCGCGAGCTCTATGATCGTTTGGACGAGGTGTTGTTCGCGGGTTAGTCAAAGCTTACCCAAAGCGTGAGCCAAAAACGTGTATATCTTTCCCCTGGCGGAGGTAACCTCTTCATGAGCCTTACCTTCAGTCAGGGGATCTTTTAGGTAACTGTCCAAGTAGCGCTCGTAATCATCAACGTATCTGGATGCCGCGGCCTTATATCGGGGTATTGCTTGGATTTTCCCTGCTAAACCCTGCAGGCTACTTCTACCTTCCTCGGTGAATACGATTGGTGGTAGCTTGGTTTTACCATTGAAGGTTCTCCAAAACTCCGCAAGTGCTTCAGGATTGAAGGCTCTCACAATAAGACTCTGCATTTCGTCGAGCGGTGATGACAGAGTGGGAGCGGTCGGTGAAATACGAGCCACTTCCCGCTCCATTATTTTCTCCAAAGCCTCTATTTCTTTGTCTACATTTCTTGCAGCGACCCTAAGTGGTTCTCTTGGTACCACACGGTAAGGTTCGACAGGCACCCTAACTTGAAAGGGCGACGGTGAAGGTGTGCGCTCTACGACCCGTGTCTCCTGTTCTTTCTTCTCGGCAGCTTTTGCTAGCAGAGATTCACCTGGCTTCAGTTCCAAAGAACTCTGCTTGACCCACTCCAGTGTCTGATTAAGGTCATCTATGTCGACCTCCTGCCCGTGTACGACCCGGTTCAGGATGTCTCGAATTTGTGCCTCGGCCGCATTATTTACGCCCTGGAAGTGTTCTTCCAACAGCTTACGTAGATGCGCCAAAGAGTGTTGAAACGGTGGGTTGCCGACTACTACCTCTTGCGGCAACTTCTCTACTAGTTCACTCGCGGCATCAGGAATGCGCATGCCGGCTTCCACCAGCTTGCGGATAGCATCCGCACGCGTCGGGATCTTGTGGGCGTGTCGCCACTCATCGATTTTCTGCAGGAAAGCGTCGTCGACACGCATCTGCAACTGTTTATCGTTCTTAAGTGCCATGGCGCATGTGTAGCATGTATTGACACGGAGTCCAGCTCCGGTTTAGGTAAATACATGCTATACGCGTACGAGGCCGATTATGCCAGCAAGAACAAGCCTGCAGCCTGAATTATCTTCTTTGACCCTTTCTCAGGAAGCGGCGGACTTGTTGGTCCGGCTGATCGAGAAGATGGAGACCCGTGACGTGGCAGGTATGCCGATCCTCGTTATCGAAACTAACGAGGCTCTGATGGAAGACCTGCAGGACTGGACCAACCGCTTCGACGAGTTGGATGAGGCAGAGGCCGAACTGGTCCTGGATCCGAACAAGAAGTTGCACTAACCGTACTCGCGCGAACGCAGCACTCACACCTAAGTTCCGCTCGCTACCAAATATTTTCGTGAGAGTGTCACAATTACACTGTCCGCGAATCCAGCAGACGTGTATCAATGTCCGTGGGCGTGGAAACCCGGACTTGAGATAGGCAGCATCACTGGTCGCGACACAACGATTGGCGTCGTTGTGCAGCCCTGTGCGCTGAAACCTGATTGCGCATTGGCGTGCGCATCTTCCTGGCCATTTGGCCGGGTGCGATGCGCTATGTCCAGATGATTCCTGTGCTGATCCCACAGGATAGTTAAAGGCCGTCGGCCTGTCTCTCGAGCAGGTTTCCAACACCCGGCTGCCGGTCTGTTACCGGCTAACGGCCTTGGAAAGCCACCTTGAGAACCACCATGCTTGCTATCACCACAGAAACGCACCAAGCACTCACCAGGCAACTTGCCTTCTACCCTGGTCAGTTGTCCTTCCCTCAGCCCCACGTGATCACGACAGTAGTGCAAACCACGCCAGACTATTTTGGCGGTGGATCTCAAACCGTCGACGTTATGCTCACAGTGGAAGCCTATAACCGCTTCGCTGCGCGGCGGCCGAAACGCTGAACGTCTTGGCGCGCAGTGGACGATGCGCGCCTTTTCACTCCATGGTCGGTATCTCACCATACTGAGCAATGATCACTGGCTCGCCGTATTCGCCGAGCACCGGATCAGCCTCCCTCGACCAAGCAACGACCCCGACGTGATCTTCTGACAGCGCTCTCGCTGCCCGTCTTGCTCGGTCCTCGCTCTGCCATTGAGTTGCTTCAGTGGCCGGCACCAGGTCCCCCGTATCATCCCGATCAAACGCCAGCACCACAATCAATGTAGTGCGTTTGGTGTCCTTCTTTACCGGGGCGTTATCCACACTTTCCACAAGCATCTAGGAACCTCCTTGTTCTCTTTTTGTTCTGGTCTTAGACTCTTCGTCAGAGTCAAGAGGTCGCAGACAAAGGAGAAGGAAGTGGCCGGTGAGAGTGGGATCAAGATCAAACCACGCATGAAGGAGATGGTGCGCTCAGCTAAAGAGCGCTACCCAAACCTGACAGCCAGCGACATCGCAAAGATCACCGGCTTGCGTCCAGCTTATGTACGCACTGCATTGGCTCGGGCTGATGGTAAGCGGCTCGACTGATGTCCATGACCCCAAGCCGCCGGACGGTCGAGTCAGTCACTGTGGCAGGCGTTGCAGCCGACAACAGGATATTCGTTGTGCGCTGCTCACTATGCCGGCGACTGGACAACTACGCTGCGCGTGACCTGCTGGCAGTCTATGCCGATACCACGCCGATCCACGGGCTGTTCCGCACATGCAGGCACTGCGGCAAGCCAGAGTGGGTAAGCGTCAAGATAAGGCTGCCCAACTTCGACGACGTCGGGCACTTGAAGGTGCTGCGGCCTGTGAGGAAGAGCGTGGTAGCTTGGGAGGAGGGTTGGTTTGGGTAGCGGTGCCCGCTACCCTTTCTTAGCCGTGTAGCGGGCGTTGTTCGCCTCAAGCCAGGCGATCGCTTCTTCCTCAGTTGGGATGCGCCCCATTGGGCTAGCCTGGCGCTTCTTGCGTGCTGCGAGCATCGCAGTCTGGGCTGCCGTCATAGGTACATGCAGGTTGGGGTTCACCCGCTTCAGCTTGGCGGTTGGCTTGGGGAGGGGAGCCATCATCCCACCCTCAGCATGTAACCACCCTCAACGGGTACGATGCAGACAATCGCGTCGAGCTTCCTTGCCAGTTCGCCACGAGCTCGCTTCGCGTCTTCAAAGCTGGTGTAGATCACAGATGTACTCCCGTCCGAGATGCGCGGAGAGCAAGTTCAACCAGCACTGCAAGAAGCACTGCTGCACTCACTGCGTTGATGATCAGAATTGTTGCGATGCACATTGGTGGTCGTCCTCATTCGATAGGGCAGACCATAAGGCATAAAAACGCATTCGGTCAAGCATCTATTCGCATCTATGCTGCTATGAGATGCGAGAAAATCCGTCTGCTTGCACGTGATTTGCACGTCACGTGGGTGCAAATCACGCTTTGTTCCGTGCAATTACGTGGAATAGCGCAATCTGCCTCGACGGCGCTTAGCGCAATTTATTCAGCAATAGCAGAGGGTTAGGATGGTGCTGCCGGACAGGATTGAACTGTCGGCCTCTCCCTTACCAAGGGAGTGCTCTACCACTGAGCTACGGCAGCAAGGTGCGGGGCTCGTGGGCCAACCGCAACGGGGGCTCTACTGCCATAGGGCCAATCTCGACGCAAGCGCAAAAAACGCCTATGAGGACAGCATCAGCCGACACGACGTCACCGACACAACCTTTATGCGATCATGAGCAAAACCGAGCAAGCCAGCCAGCGCGAGCAAAGATTGGCCGCAAAGCTTCGCGAGAACCTCAAGCGCCGCAAGACGCAGGCTCGAGCCCGATCCGCTTCGGAAGGGCAGGCGCCGGCGGCTGAAACGCCCGGAACGGACACGGTCAATAAACCGTAAACCATTTTCGGGCGACAATCCTCCAGATGTGCTAAGCACATCGCTTCAACGCTGAGAGCGGCGAGTCTGGCTTACGTGGCAACTAGGACTTGGCCTACCTCCATCCCCAGGTAGAAGGCCCCCATGGGCCGCCACATAGGAATAGACTTATGGACCGTATCCGTTTGATCGGTGGCAATGAACTTAATGGCGAAATCCCGATTTCGGGCGCCAAGAACGCTGCCCTGCCGCTGATGATCGCCTCGCTTCTGACTGATCAGCCGCTGGTGCTGCAGAACGTGCCGCGCCTCGCCGACGTCAAGCAGCTCGAGCGTATCCTCGAGAATCACGGCGTCGACATTGCCGTTCATGGCCGCCGCCGCGGCGAGGACGATGTGGTCGGCCAGCGCATGACCTTCCATGCCGCCGATATCGTCGACACCACGGCGCCCTATGATCTCGTCTCCAAGATGCGCGCCAGCTTCTGGGTGATCGGGCCCCTGCTCGCCCGCTGCCACGAAGCCCGCGTTTCGCTGCCCGGCGGCTGCGCCATCGGCACGCGCCCCGTGGACTTGTTCCTTTATGGCCTCAAGGAACTCGGCGCCGAGATCGACATCGATGACGGCTATGTTGTCGCCAAGGCGCCCAAGGGTGGCCTGGTTGGTGCGCGCATCGTCTTTCCCAAGGTTTCCGTCGGAGCCACCCACACCATCCTCATGGCCGCCGTGCTCGCCAAGGGCACGACGGTGATCGAGAACGCCGCCCAGGAACCCGAGATCACCAATGTCGCCGAGTGCCTCGTGGCCATGGGCGCCAACATTTCCGGCATCGGCACCCGCACCATCACGATCGAGGGCGTTGAAAAGCTTCATGGTGCCACCGTGGACGTCATCCCTGACCGCATCGAAACCGGCACTTTCGCCATGGCCACGGCCATGACAGGCGGCAATATCCTCCTCAAGGGCGCCCGCGCCGACCATCTCCAGTCCGCGCTCGACATTTTGAGCCGCACCGGTGTGGAACTCACGGTTGAAGACAATGGCATCCGCGTGTATCGCAATGGCAACGGCATCCAGCCGGTTGACGTGGAAACCGATCCGTTCCCCGGCTTCCCGACTGACCTCCAGGCCCAGTTCATGGCGCTCATGACCATGTCCTCGGGCACGAGCCACATCCGCGAAACCATTTTCGAAAACCGCTACATGCACGTGGCCGAACTCGCCCGCTTCGGCGCCGACATCACCGTCGACGGGCAATTGGCCACCGTCCGCGGCAAGTCCCAGCTCAAGGGCGCCCAGGTCATGGCCACCGATCTGCGCGCCTCGGTATCCCTCGTCATCGCTGGCCTCGCCGCCCGCGGCGAAACCATCGTCAACCGCATCTACCACCTCGATCGCGGTTTCGAAGGCCTCGAAAAAAAGCTCGGCCGCTGCGGTGCCGAAATCGAACGGATTGCGGGCTAGGTTGATGGATGTGGTGGGATCAGTCCCACCACGTTTGCCCAGCCCCTGACCGTCACCCGCAAGGGTGACGATAGAAGGTCTGGGCGAAATACTGCCCATAACGCGATGTCCCCCGGTCTTGAGCCGGGGCCCATCCCGAGATCACGCCACAGCCGCAAGGTGGTCCGAACCGACCCACTGTTGAACACCCCACCATCCCAGGGTGGATCCCGGGTCAAGCCCAGGATGACACCGTGATGTGGCAACAGCAGCGCATTATCCCCACCCAACCTCCCCCTGAGGGGGGAGGAGCAGACCGCACCTGTGGCACCATCCCGCCCACCCACCGATCCATCCCTCCCCCTCGTGAGGGGGAGGCTAGGTGGGGGTCAGTGCTCTAAGCCCCCATCTATCCCCCTTCTCCCCCACCCCCCGCCCCATGCCATCATCCCCCCATTCCCGCACAGACTGCGCGGTCGCGACGAACGGTCGGTGCGGGGATGCCGGGTGAGGTGGAGGTCGCTTCATCTCCTGTGGTTCTTGGATGATCTGTGACCCGATTTGAGCCCCCGGGTCCTGGAGCAATGTGCTCCTTCTCGTCGGCACGGGCTAAAGCCGAGGACGGTCCATGCCATAGAGTCCCTGGCCACATGGGGCGAGGTGGGTTCCACCTCATACCTTTCGCCGGACGACCGGCACCGGGACGAACCTCGCCCCATGTCGCACATCAACCGCAGGGCTGCGCCCGTGCGGCGCTTCGGCACGCCTTTTATGTCCATCGCCATTGCCCCATGCCCGTCTTGCTTGTAGATCGGACAAGGCGTGACCAGATCAGTGCTCCACAGTTCCCAAAAGGCCGACCACCCATGACCGACCTCAAGCTGCTTGCATTGGACACCGAAGATCTCGAAGTTATCTCCGCCCATGTTCAGGATGCCATCGTCCGCGTTGCCGACATGGGCTATGCCCGTGGCGACCGGCGCTTCGCCCTCCTCATGAACCGTTTCGATTGGGAAGCCGATACCGGCCGCCGTGGCAAGGGCGTGCGCAAGCGCGCAGCCCTCCATTTCGACGCCGTCCAGTCCGTGGTCACCAATGGCTTTGATCCGTCCTCCGCTGAAGGCGTTCTGGAGCTCCTGGCGATCACCTTCACCCCTATCGACGGCCCCGCAGGCATTGTCGAGCTCAGCTTTGCTGGCGGCGGCACGGTGCGGCTTGGCGTCGAATGCCTCGAAGCCCGCATGTCCGATCTGGGCGCCGCATGGGCCGCAGCCGCCAAGCCCAGTCACGCCCTCGACTAGCCGTTTCTCAACAAGGACCCTTCATGCCCATGCGCCTTGACAGCACCGACGGGGATTTCGAGCAGCGCTTCGGGGATCTCCTCGGCGGCAAGCGAGAATCCAGCCAGGATGTCAGTGACACCGTGGCGGCAATCATCGCCGATGTTCGCGCCCGCGGCGATGCAGCCCTTGTTGACTACACCAACAAGTTCGACGAGGCCGGCGTTTCGCCCGCAACGCTCCAGATTACGCCCGAAGAAATCGAGCGTGCCGCAGCTTCCGTTTCGGCCGAAGTGCGCGGCGCCCTTCAGACCGCCCACGACCGCATCCGTGCTCACCACGAAAAGCAGAAGCCCGATGACCACATCTATACCGATCATCTGGGCGTAACACTGGGCACCCGCTGGACCCCTGTGGACGCCGTGGGCATTTATGTTCCGGGCGGCCTTGCCTCCTATCCATCGTCCGTTCTGATGAATGCTGTCCCCGCCAAAGTCGCCGGCGTCGCACGCATTGCCATGGTCGTGCCCACGCCCCAGGGCGAACTCAATCCGGCCATTCTCCTCGCGGCGCAGATCGCCGGGGTAACCGAGATCTACCGCGTTGGCGGTGCGCAGGCCGTCGCCGCCCTTGCCTATGGCACTGCCACCATCCCTAGAGTCGACAAGGTCACTGGTCCCGGCAATGCCTATGTGGCCACCGCCAAGCGCCAGGTCTTTGGCCAGGTCGGCATCGATATGATCGCCGGCCCCTCCGAGGTCCTGGTGATTGCCGATGGCTCAGCCAATCCGGCCTGGGTCGCCGCCGATCTGATCGCCCAGGCCGAGCACGGGGGAGGGGCCCAGTCCATTCTTGTCACCACCGAAAAGGGCCTCGCGGAAGCGGTAGCCGATGAGGTCGACCGGCAACTTGCCCTCCTGCCCAAGGAGGCTCTGGCGCGCGAAGGCTGGGATGAGTTCGGCGCCATCATCACCGTCGGGTCCCTCATTGAGGCGTGCGAGCTCGCCAACCGCATCGCCTCCGAGCATGTCGAACTCGCCATTAACGATCCGCAGTCCATCCTGCATCTGATCCGGCATGCCGGCGCCATTTTCCTTGGGCATCACACGCCCGAAGCCATCGGTGATTATGTCGGCGGCTCCAATCATGTGCTGCCCACCGCCCGGTCGGCCCGCTTCGCCTCGGGTCTTGGCGTCCTCGATTTCATGAAGCGCACCTCGATCCTGGGTTGCGATCCCATGTCGCTGTCTTCCATTAGCCAGGCAGCCATTATCCTGTCCGAGGTCGAGGCGCTGGATGGACATGGGCGCTCCATCTCCATAAGGCTCAACTCTTGAGCATTTCCATGGGCACCAGCGCGAAGGTCTCCGACACCGATCGCCTGGTTACCGTGACGCTCGACCCCAACACCATCACCTCGATCAATCCCGACGAGGTGCACGAATGGCGTATCGCCATCTATGACCTTCTGGAAAACAATAGCTTCCGCCCGGCCCGCGTCTCCGCCACCGGGCCCTTCGCGCTCCATATGTCCATCATCGGCAATTCCATCGTGCTGGACGTGCGCAACCCGGAAAATTTCCAGCCCATTGCCGCCCATTATCTCTCGCTGACCCCGTTCCGCCGCCTGATCCGGGATTATTTCCGCATCCGCGACGCCTATTACGAGGCGATCCGATCCGCCCAGCCGTTCCAGATCGAAACCGTCGACATGGCACGGCGCGGCATGCACAACGAGGCGGCCGAGCTTCTGCGCACTCGGCTCACCAACAAGATCATCATAGATCTCAACACGGCGCGCCGGCTTTTTACCCTCATCTGCGCCGTCCAGCCCTATGCCAGCCGCATCGATGAGCGGGTCAGCGAACTGCCGACCGTTCTCTTTGTTTGCTCCATGAATTCGGTGCGCTCGCCCATGGCCGCCGCCCTGGCGCGCCAGGCCTATCCCGGCCGCATCATCACCCGCTCGGTAGGCGTTAATGGCGGCAAGGCCGATCAGTTCGTTCATGAGGTCATGGAAGAGGTTGGCATTGATATGAGCGTCCACACGCCCCATATCCTGGACGAACTCGTCGCGAACCACTTCGATCTGGTGGTGACGCTTTCCGATGATGCTCCCAACGCTGTGGAACGCAAGGGCCTTGAGGCCGGTGCGGTTGAAGCTTGGACCATGCCTGACCCTTCCCTTGTGGAAGGCAATCGGGAAACGGTTCTGGGAGCCTATCGGGACCTGCGCGACCAACTCCGCCGCCGTGTTCGGGAACGACTGGAACCTCTGGTTTCCGGTGGTTCACAAAACAAATGAATTGAAGTAGGTTCCGGCCAATTTCCGACCCCTGGCCGGCAAATCAATGCCCCATGGGTCCTTTCAGGAGACAGTATGGCGAAGGAAGAAGTGCTCGAATTTCCGGGCGTGGTGACTGAATTACTCCCCAACGCGACCTTTCGCGTCAAGTTGGAAAACGAGCATGAGATCATTGCCCACACCGCTGGCCGCATGCGCAAGAACCGCATCCGCGTTCTGGCCGGCGACAAGGTCTTGTGCGAAATGACCCCGTATGACCTGACCAAGGGTCGTATCACCTATCGTTTCAAGTAGGGCATTCCATGGCCAGTCGTCCGGATTTGATCCTGGCCTCCGCCTCGCCGCGCCGGCTTGCTCTGTTGAACCAGATCGGCATCGAGCCTGAGCACCTGGTGCCCGCGCATGTCGATGAAACGCCTGAAAAGGGCGAACTGCCGCGCAAGCTCGCCATGCGCCTTGCCGACCTCAAGGCCCAGACAGCCCAGCAAAAAGCCCGCGCTGCCGGCTTTGGCAATGGCGCCCTCGTCCTGGCAGCCGATACAGTCGTGGCAGTGGGCCGCCGTATCCTGCCCAAGGCCGAAACCATGGAAGAGGCCGGCCAGTGCCTATCCATGCTCTCGGGTCGCGCCCATCGCGTTTATACCGGAATCACCGTGCTGACGGCTTCGGGTGCCAAGCGCCAGCGCCTCGTGGAAACCCGCATCCGTTTTAAGCGCCTCTCCACCCGTGAGATGGAGGCTTACCTCGCCAGTGCCGAATGGCGCGACAAGGCCGGTGGCTATGCCATCCAGGGCATCGCCGGTGCGTTCGTTGTCAAGCTGTCCGGCTCCTATAGCGGCGTTGTCGGCCTACCGCTGATGGAAACCGCATCGCTCCTTGCCGGCGAAGGCTATCCTGTCCATTTCAACTGGCTCAACCAGTCGAGCCTCACAGGCGTTTGATGGCCGAGGCACGCAAATGCCCGATCTGCGGCAAGCCAACCGTCGAAGCCTTCAAGCCCTTCTGCTCCAAGCGCTGCGCCGACATCGACCTCAACCGCTGGCTAACCGGCTCTTACGTCATCCCTGCTCGGGAGGATGAAGCCGGCGACGACGATGATCTTATCCTCGGCACCGACGAAGACGATAACATCTGACTCGCAGCCCTTTGAGGAGGTGCGGTCGACATTATGGGATATTCGTCAGCGGCAACGGCCAGGTTTGTAGATGGTTTTGCTTGGCGATGTCTGCCCCGCAGGCACCGCCATAGCGCATGCTGAGCTAGAGGCTAGGCACTCAATCGTTGCTGCTCACAAGGCTTTCGCGCGGGGTGTCATCCTGAACGGTGCGAGCGGAGAAACGCTGCTGGGCTTCGGCTGGCAGCAGGCTGGTGTCAAGTTCAGTCTGTACTCCTGCACTATAGGACAGCACACTGTTCCCGGTTTCACATGCAAAGCCAGCCGCGTTGACGTCCAGCGCCGCATCATTATCGTCCGCTTCGATCAAGGAGTAATGTGCCTGGCCGTCCTGCAGGCAGCCCGCTGCCTGTGCAGAACCAACGCTGCCGAGCATGGCGACACCCATGACGGCGAGGGACAGTGCGGCGGCGGAGGTGAGTTTAAGTTTGGTCAACATGATGGTGTTCCTTTCCTGTGAACACCTCCGAAATGGCCGTCACCAGCTGACCCCTCAAGGCCGGTTTTGCCCTTTATTCGCCCTTGCAATCAGAGGGGAGCAACCGACGGTTTTGCAAAAGAAATCAACGTTCCCTCCCGCGCCTCGGTACCCTGCGGCACACCATGTTTCGGCGAGGTGACAGCGATACAAAGCAGGGAAGCGCAGGCATAGAAGGTAACCAGCCCGGCCAGCTGGCGACCGTCACATCGGCAGAGATTCGGCTTTTGAGCACAACCTTTCACGTCCCGAGCGCCCATCCACCAACTCCTTTTCCACAATCCCTTTTTGCTGCTTGCGAACACAAAACCCTTCCCCTATAAGGCCCATGGCTTTCAGCCGGGCGGTTCTCCCGCCCCGATGCCCGGGTAGCTCAGTTGGTAGAGCAGCGGATTGAAAATCCGCGTGTCACTGGTTCGATTCCGGTCCCGGGCACCACTTATTCCTCAAATCCTGGCTCGGATGGTCGGCCTAGCCGAAAGTGCGCCGTGCCGTCTTGATCTTCACCAACTCGCTTCGGGCCCCAGCTGCGTCTGCGGCGAAGATGGCTGGTGTGCTTGTCGAAGCCCTCCGTGGGCAACTCTGCCAGGAATGGGGCCACAACCAATCACCGGTTCGTCATTTTGAGATGAAGACTGTGATGGCCTCTGAACGGGCATAAGAGGCGATAGCCGCAGTCGATTCTGGCTTGTTTGCTGCAGCCAGCACACCAAGGCCTTCAGCGTTGATGCTTGAGCTTCGCCAATTCCGCATTCTGGCGAGAAACCACTTCCTCCAGTTCCGCGATGCGGGTACGAAGCGTCGCGATGAGCTCTTCGTTTAGCTGCGCTGTTAGTCGAGCCGAGGTGCCTAAGCCCAGTCTGCCGACGATCTTGAAACGGTGACTTTCTACCGTGCGCTTTGCAATGCCCAGCACATTGGCAATATCTGCGTTGCTAAGCCCGCGTTTGACCAAATCAGCGACTTCTTGCTCGCGTTCGGTTAAGACGCCGGGGTGTGCGCGTTTTCGGGACTGGTAGATATAGCCCTCGACAGTCCGTACACTGATACCGAGCTGCTCGGCAATCTGGCTTCTGCTCAGACCTTGCCGAACCAAACTGCTGATTTGTTCTTGCCGTTTAGTCACCTTTCACCTCCATTTGCTTCTCTGTACAACACCTGCAGCCCTTGCAAGGAGGAGTGACTACCGAGCGATTATAAGATCCTGCTTCTGACAACGACAGATAACCTGCAGGTTCTTGCTGAACGCCCTCCGAAATGAAGCATGTCTGCTTTCCTGATGCAGAGGTCACCACCTACCAGTCGGTTGAGTCTCGGCAATCCGCAACGCGGTAAAGCACATCTGGTTGGTACCTTGTGGCAGTTGGTTGATACTGAACCAACTCACTTCACCGATTTCCAGACTCCTGCGAGTATCCTCCTGGGGTTTCACGAACTCGTTCGATGTGAACAGGGTGACGTAGTCCCGCTTTGTAGCTGCAGTCGGGTTCGAGAAAATGCCCAGAAGTTTTGGCGGAGAAAGAACAACGTAACCGGTCTCCTCGCGCAGTTCACGTACTGCAGCATGTCCTGGTTCTTCCGGAGGATCGATACCGCCGCCAGGCAAGTGCCAGCCTGGTTTGTAAACGTGCTTCACGAGCAGCAACTTGTCGTTGTGCAGCAGGGCGATCTGTGCCCCCAACGTTGCGCGTTGCGTCATCCATGTGAATGTATGAATGCCGCGCATGACAAGTTGCTGGAAAAAGGTCAGCTGACATCTCCTTGTGCTGGACGGAACAACAGCATTGCAGAACATGCGTGCACAAAGTAACGCCCGGCTCCAAACAGAGCCGGGCGCTGAGTGCCTGAGGGTTAATTGCGGTAAACCGGCACTAGGGAGTCCATAGATTATCGCTGCGCTGCTGACAAGACGCTCGCCGCGTCAATACAGGCCGACGTAGTCAAGCTTCACGATGATAAACAAAAGGCAAAATGCAAGTGCGGATATGCACAGTGCTGCTTCGACTATCCGCCACTTCATCGATTTTCTCACGAACTGTCTTGGCTGTGCGATGTTGCATTGTGCACCTGATCCTCGGCAAGTCCGCATGCGGAACGAACAAAAAACAGGACCAACACAGAGAAGTTGAACTTTTACATGTCACTTTGGAATGAAGACAATGCTGAAGAAGGCTGAAATCGACCGCTTGGATCTATTTGATGTGTTGCTCGACCATTTCGAGGAGGTGAATGCCCTTGGCGCTACTCCGATCGAGAACCTCCGACTGATCGACAATGAACTGATTTTTCTTGCTCAGGTCCGCGAGGATGATGTTGAGCGAATCAACCGTTTGATGGAACGGGCGCTTGCGGTTCGAGCTGGTTTGATGAAGACGATACAGTAACGCTACGCAACTGTGTGGAAGGCTGCTTGGGCGTCTGCGCGCTGTTGAAATGTCTTGTGGGTCAGCAGTTCACCTGCTCTTCGCTTTTGCGAGCCGTCGGGTCCGGCGTAAGTCTTGCATCTTCCACGCTTGCCGCTAGTTATCGAGTGAAGCACACTCGATCGAAGAACAGGATAATTTCTGAAATGACAGGACTGACGAAACGTCAGGCGGAAGTCCAACAGCTTGTGGAACAGAAACTAACGGCCGAGGCTATCGCAACAAAGCTTGGCCTGTCCGTGGGAACGGTCAATGCACATAAAACGCGCATGCGGCAGCGGCGGGCAGATCGCCCCATAACGGGCCGGGAAAAGCAAGTCATCGAGCTAATCGGCCAAGGACTGACAGATACCGACATCAGTGCCCGCCTCGAGATTTCTCCTCGAACCGTGGAAGTGCATCGTCAATCCGTCATGGCCAAGTACAAGGCCCGCAACACACCTCACCTCATGACTATCTTGCATCAAGAAGCGACCGGGGCGCTTCAGATCCGTATCGCAGAGCTTGAGGCAGCTGTCGCTCGACTGAAAAACGAACTGAGTACTCTTCGGGATGGCACGGCTTGAGCCTGTCAGGCGTCAAATTTTGGCGTGGAGCGCATTGGGTCGGCTTGGCTCGGGGAGTTCTCGCCTTCGGAGCTAACTGTTTCAAGCGGACCCCACTCGTCGAGCCACGCGGTTCGATCGCCACCGAGTTGAAGGTCTACCAGGGTCAGCGCGGCCAGCACTACCCCTAGGCCAAGCGCTAAGGGCAGTGAGAGTGTCTCGCCCGCATGGATATGTTCATAGTCGGTTCCTTCGAGCATTTCGAGCACATTTGTGGGGATATGCAGGGTGCCGAGCTGCCGTTCGTCTCGCCAAAGCATCTCAAGGCTTATGCAATCTCCCGACGGAATCGGGGAATAGGCAAAGCGTGCGATCATCAGGGACTTCCATCTGGGCTGAGGTGATAAGCATCGAGGTTGGGGCGGCGATCTTACACAACCCCTTTCGGGAACTGCATCGACATGGTTGGCCAAGTCAACGCTTTAGAAGCAGTCCCGATCAATCTCGGTTGGGCCGGCACTGGGGGTCGCGCTTCGCCATTGCGAGCATCGGGCCGGGCAGCCGCGGGCTCGATGATTGCCGTTATCGCTCATTTGCCCGGCTGATGCACCGCGTTTCGGCTTCGCAGAATGCTTGCGATCGAGAACATCCCCTCCTTGTCCACGGGGTCGTCACCCCAATAGCTCTTGCGGATCATCGATCGTTCCTTCGTTGCTCGCCTTTCCAGCGCAGGGAACAATGCCTTGCTGTTTTAGTCTAGCGCGCGTTGCGACGGGTGCGGGTTGAAAACGCCGTCAGAAAGAGAATCCGCAGGTCAAAGCCAAGCGACCAATTTTGGATGTAGAACAGGTCATGCGTGATCCTCCCCTCCAGTGCCTCAGAGGTCGAGATGTCTCCGCGGTACCCATTCACCTGCGCCCAACCGGTAATGCCTGGCTTGATTCGCTGGCGGGCGGCATAACTGGCGGAACGTTTGTTGAGCTCGTTATCGTCTGCAATGGCGTGCGGACGAGGTCCGACCAAACTCATCTCGCCTTTGAGCACGTTAAGAAGTTGCGGCAACTCATCAATGCTGCTGCGGCGAAGAAAGCGCCCAAGGGGCGTGATCCGGGGATCCCCCGACCGGGCCGGGGTCATGGAACGACCATCCTCGGTGACGGTCATGGACCGGAATTTGCAGATCAGAAATTCCCTTCCGTTGAACCCGCGCCGCTCCTGCCGGTAAAGAACGCTCCCTGAGCTGGTAAGCTTTATCGCAATGGCCACAAGCACAAGCAGAGGCAGCAAAGCTATCAGCAAGAACAAGGAAACAAGGACATCCATGGCCCGCTTGGCCAAACGGTCCAGGTCACCGAGCGGCATGGTATCGAGGCGAATGGAATTGTTTGGTCCCAACGCAACGACATCGATCATCGGCGGGACTGTCCCTATTCCAGGGGAAACCGGCGTGAAGATGATGTCAAGCGCGTAGCGCTGGCACTCTCTCATCATCCCCGCAAGGTTTTCGATCTGGCCGAAATCGCCGACAAACAGGATCGACTTGCATCCACGATCAACACAAGAGCGGACAAAGCGGGGCGGGATCGGCTCCGACGCCTCAGGTAAGGCATAGGTCGCGATCACCTGCGCACCGCGCTGCCAGGGCGGCGACTGTTTTTGAAAGCGCTTCAAGGCGTCGGATCGACCCACAAGGGCAATTCGCTCGATCTGGATGCGTCCACTTCGCATGGCTCGGAAGAGCGAGCCGTAGAGCGCCGACCGCAATGCGGGCAGGGCAAGAATGCCCATGACCAGTTCACCCCAGCCGAGCCCAGGCGCGGCGGTACCATCATGCCACACCGGATGGAGCAGATTGGCTCCACCTGCCGCCACCAGCAGCGCCAACGCAGCCTTCAGGCCGACATGACGCGGCATGCCCGACGAGGAAAGCGCCTGCTCCGCTGGAAGGTAGGCGAAGGCTGCATAGATGGCGCCAGCAATCAGGGCAGCTACAGGGTTCGGCTCGCCGACTGTTCCCATATACCCAGGTGCAAGTGCCAGCAGCCAACTTGCCACCCACAATGCCATTGCGCAGCCAACGCCTTCGCAGATCGCTACCGCGGAAGTAAAGACGCTACGATTGGCGAAGGAAAAGCGTCGGTAGCGGCGAGCTTCGGCCTGCTTGAGCCCATGAGCACTGTGGTGGAACATGCGACCAGTCTTCTGCTCCCTTGGGTCCGCCTGCGACCGTTAATCTCGGGTTAAATGGCTAGCATAGCGTAGCGCCGCGCGCAGGGCTTTGCGGCGACAGGGTTAACACCTGTGCCAGGGATAGCGAGGGGCAAAAGCATAAGCCAGGCGGCCCCGCATTTTACGACTGGAGATACGGCATCGATCGATTAGCGCTCCCGTTTTTCTACGTGTCAGTAGTTGGAGCTGAGTACCTCTGGAGCAACACAAGAAAATCGTGGTCGGCTCACCAGCGCGTCAGAGCAGAGGCGCGATCGGCACAAGGTGGGTCACTCAACATTCTCCACCCTCCCTGCGCCACGTCGCCATGAACGAGGTGGCCGCTTCGGGGGCGCCCTAGGCTCATCTCGCTGGTTATTGCTATTCTGGATATCGCAAGGGTCGACAACGTGTGCAGGATCAGCGTCGCCGCCAGCTCAGCCGAACTACATAATTTAACGAGGCAAATGCGCTTATCTTGTTCTTGGTCGAGCCGGACCAAACAAGAATGCCTTTAGATGATAGCGTGCCAAGCAAGCCACGCGATCGCCCATCCGGCAAGGGCAATGGCGAGCCAGATGTAAATGCGCCATTGTTTCATCTCGCTGCCCTTCTTGTACATTGGATGCACTCAAGAGCCGTGCATCGCCCAATAAGTCTGATCGAAAGCGAACCCGCACGCGGGTTCTCATCGTCCGGTGTGTTCAGGACCCGAGGAGTATAAACAAGGCTCTTCAAGGTTCGGCTAAGGTGGGCCTATCCAGAACGCTGGCATGGATCGGCGATGCACAGCAATTCGAAAGATCCAGCTTATGTGTCCAGGCTTTGGTCACGACGATGTTTGGGCCTTCGGATGTTGATCGCCTCGGATAAACAGGCAATGAGCCCAGCAAGCGCAGGCGCTACTCATCACGCGGGCGAAAGTCTCAACGAGACCAAGGTGACCGACCGTAAGCCGATGTCAGTGTCGCCTGGTGCCAATCGCAAGGCGTTAGGTAGCTCGAGAACGACGTCAACATACCCGCGACCATCGTCAACGAGCTCGGCCGAGATAGGTAAATGTGTTTCTACCGTTGCACCTGATGGGACGGAGACACGACCGATCTGCGCGTCGTTGGCACTTACCATCACCTCTTGCCTGGCCTGAAGGGGATGGATCAATCCTCTTATTTCGAGCGTCAGCGTTATGGCGGACTGCCTCGCATCCACCGCAAAACGCAAACGGGAAGTCCGCCCCAATGCATCCGTACCTTCTGGCCCCGGACCACCCCAGCCGCAGACCTTGACCAGGTCAGCTGCCTCAACTCCATCAGTGCTGAAAGATATGGTTTCGCCTAAGACGTACTTGCCCGAGACAGGTTGATTGAGACATGTGGTGGTGCGATCGATGTAGTAAGCCCGGTAGTCAGCCGGCACCTGAGGATGGAGCATGAGCCAAAGCACCCCCAGCTCGAAGAGCGCAAGCAAGGCAACGAGGGTGTAAGCGACCGCTGAAAGTGCGCGGGTTTTGCCGCCTCGATCATACAAGAGTTAGCCATCCCCTTATCCAACCTTGGGTGCCCAGATAGCCTAATGCGGGGATCAGCACGAGCAGGGCTGCAAAGAGCCAGCGCCAACGCGCCAGGAGGGTGACGGCCGTGATGGTCACAGGCGCTAGTCCAACAACGAAGCGGAGCATGGATACTGTTCCTGTTGTCATGGGCAGGTAGATGCAGATGAGGCAAAACAACGCCGCAGCATGTTGCCGACGCAGGATCATGACCACGGCCATTGCCGTTCCTGCCAGAGCTGAGAGCCCCAGCAGCTGCGTGCCCCGTATGCCCCACCCTTCGCTCGGAATATTGGAAAGTGCAGTCCACAAGTGGGTAAGGGGGTTGTCGGTGAAACGTCCCCAGGCTCGTTGCACATGGCTGAACGCCAGGGCATCGCCGACGTGCAGATGAAGAAAGGCCATAAAGGCAAAGAGACCGAAGGGTGCAACAAAGATTGCCAGCAGAAGATCCGGTCGGCGAAGCAGAGTTGGAATAAAACCCATGGCGGCGCCGCCTTTGTCCCGGTAATCCAACCAGGCCGTCAAGATGATGGACAAAACCATGAAGACTCCGACGATCCGGGTCGCGGAAAGCAGCGCGGCAAAACCGCCGGCGAGCAGGTAGTTCCGGTGCCGCAGCGCAACAAGGACGCACACCACTAAAAGGAAAAACAGCGTTTCGGTGTAGAAGGTGGTAAAGTAAACCGAGAAAGGTCCGGCCAGCACAAAGGCGGCAAGCAGCGCATAGGCGCGCAGATCATGGCGCAGAAGCGGATAAGCAAGGCGAACCGCTATCATGCTGAGCGTTATGGAAAGGCAGGTGGCCACCCAGATGGTCGGAAGCCCCGAAAGCCGCTGGAACGCACCGACGAGCATGGGATAGAGCGGAAAGAAAGCCCAGTTTGCACTGGCACCCATGCTCGGCACGGGAAAAGGATCGTAGCCCGACTCGGCGAGCCGGATATACCAAAAGCAATCCCAGCGACAGATGCCTTCGGCAAAACCTGCAAGACTGGGTGAGGCCACGTTTGCTGCATAGGCAAGATAGCGAACCACAATCCCAAGGGTTGCAAAGACCAGCGGAAGGGCGAGCAGGACCGGCCTAAGTGTTTTCGTCGGCTTCGCGAACGTGGTGTTCATCTGGTTGCCCTAGCCATATTCCTGCCCACCCCAGAAGCGGCAGGTTCCAAGCTGCTATGCCGTGGCAGTGTCAAGAAGACAACTGAATTGGTACTCGCTGTTTGTTGCTCGCCTTTTTGAATTCCTGCCGATTGTGGTTGACCAGACATGCCGTAATGCCGCTGTCTACCGGAAAACCACTCTTGAGCGGGGAAGTCCAAAGCTGTGTGGTGAGCAATCCAAACGGTACCATTGCCGGCGTTCTCACCGCAATGAAACTGGTCCTGTGTCATAGGTCCGACAACCTGCTGTTGGGCGTTCTCAAGGCTGCTGAATTTAGCCGTGCCCTGGAATTGAGCCGCATAAGGGTGTTGGCGACACCAGTCATCAACTCCGGCCGTTAGCAAGGTGGACACATTCGGCAGTGCACAAGACCCGATGCAACGATGGCCAAGCGAAGGCTGGCGATCATGGTGCGCAAAACTAGACCGGTTTTGCTGACGATCATAGCTTGGCGGTTTTGGGGTGGAACGCTGCCGCCTGGCCAGCGGACAACCCTTAGAATTGTTCATGTTAGGTGCAAGAAGAGCCAACTATCTCATCATCGAGGTAGCCAAAAAACGGGTTCGGCAATGAGGTGTTAATCCAAGTGCCGCAGTCTTGCTGCCACGGCGGGAGCGATGGCGGTGGCGGCAGCAACGGCAAGGGTGGTGATGGCAATAATGGTAAGGGCGGTAGCGGCTGCAATGGCAAGAGATCGCAGGAGCTGCGGAGAACCCTTCCCGACCGGCTCCTTCAACTTTTCTGTCTTCCTCCAGCAATGCCGAGATTTGCGCCTGATTTCGTCCGGTTCGCTCCAGCTGCGAGGTTACACTTTCGCAACACTTAAACAGCTGGCGTTCTTGTGACTTGAAGATGCGAGCGAACAATGCAAATGCGCCGCGGTTCTTGGTCCGACGTTAAGGTTTAGTTGGTTCAAGCAACATCAATCACGCGGCAACAGAGGCGACCATGGCTGATTATGAATTCACGGGCGCCAAATGGGGCGGCTCTGCACTGGGAACCAGCGGAGGTCAGGTAACCTGGAGCTTTGCACGGCTCGCCGGTAGCTTTTACAGCTTCGACGCCCCGATCAGTCAGGCCGCCTTTCAGGGTCTGATAAGAGACGCTTTTCAGGCCTGGGAGGCCGTTGCCAATATCGACTTCGTTGAGGTTGTCGACAGCGCCTCAGCAAAGATCCGCCTCGGCTGGGATGCGATTGACGGGCGCTACAACACGATAGGAGAAGCGACGTACAACTATTGGCACGGAAGCGAGTTCAATCAGCTGTCCAGGGCCGAGATCCGGTTTGACACAGCCGAAACCTGGTCGACGGCCAAGCAATATGTTGCAGGATCGGTCAACTTCTTCGCTGTTGCCGTACACGAGATCGGCCATGCGCTGGGCCTCGCGCACACCGATGAGCAAGACACCATCATGTTCCCTACAATTGGCACATTGGTCTCGCTGTCCCTCGGCGACATTGCGGGGGCTCAGGCACTCTATGGCAGCACTTTCGCGGCAAGCGATGCAGCTCCAGTAGCTTTCACTGGAACAAACAGCAGTGACATCTTTGTCGGCAATGGTCTTGGCGAGACCATCCGTGGTCTGGGTGGCAATGATCGGCTGACTGGCGGCGGTGGCAGTGACCATATTGAGGGTGGCAGCGGAATTGACACGGCCGTATTCAGTGGCCGACTGAGCCAGTTTCAAGTGGCACCCGAGGGACCGGGCGATATTCGGGTACAGGATCTACGGGCTGGAACGCCCGACGGTGCTGACATCTTGAACTCTGTTGAACGTCTGAGCTTTACCGACGGGACATTGGCTTTCGATTTCACCGGCGCTGCGGGACAAGCATATCGACTGTACCAAGCTGCCTTCGACCGCGCTCCGGACACAGAGGGTCTCGGATATTGGGTGGAGAAACTGGACGCTGGGGCAGGCGACCTCACCTGGGTCGCTGACCACTTCCAGCACTCAAAAGAATTCCAGCGTGCCTATGGCGGCCCGGCGGAGCTTTCCGACGCCGAGTTCCTCAGCTTGCTTTACAACAATGTTCTTGATCGGGAGCCTGACGCTTCAGGGTTTGATTACTGGATGGGCAAAATGGACGAAGGTCTGGGGCGTGACAAGCTTCTGGCGTCGTTTTCCGAAAGCAACGAGAACGTGGAGAACGTAGCCGCAGCGATCAGCGACGGTATCTGGTATACTTGATACAGTACCGCCAAACTCCGCATGCAAGGTCAAGCTGCGCTTTCAGGGGTGGCGGAAAGTATGTGGTGCAAAATAAGCGGTGCGGGAAGTTAGTTTGATGCCGCATCCCGCTCCATGCTGAGAGTGGCCCGCAACTCTTCTAGCTCGGATTCAAGCTCTCGGATACGCTCCCCAAGTGAATCTATTCGCGCGCGGTAATGGTGCTCGTTTATGCTATACGCTAGATGCACCGAGTTCCTGGCAGTGAGTTTTCCAAGAACATTCTAACGATAGATCTCGGCTCTCCCTTCGGAAATCCCCAGCATCGCCGATCTCTTGATTGCTGAATCCTGCGACAACCAGGTTTGCTAGCTCGCGTTCACGTGCGGCTAGCGTGCCGACACACGCCTCGTCAAGCACGCGAGCCTTGTGCGTTCGAACTGTAGTGACGCGAATCCCAAGCTGCTCGGCGATTGCCTCGTCCTTGAGTCCCTTCTGGAGCAAGGAATAGACCTCGCGCTGCCTTTTAGTCATGTTCTGCTTCAAGGCAGGAATTCTCCCGTCGAGTGCGCTCGTGCGCCAGCATCTGTCACAAAAAAGCAATTCGCCAACGGTCTTACCCGACAGAAGAAACTGCGCTTAGATGTAGCCTCCGAAGACCTTGTTGTTTTTGCAAGGATGCAGCTGTGCTCGCCAACGGAGGCAAGATGCGCTTCACCTGCCATTTGACTTGATTGCCTTACTGTAAGCACTCCCTTCGCAGACCGCCACGCTCCCCTCGCAACACGATGCATGGGCCAGTCGCGGTCTTGGAGACCCAAACCAACGGCATCTATTCCGGATCTCAAAATTTTACTTGGCTTGATGCCTACCCTTTATCATCAAGAGCGTTGCAGCCTGGCTATATGCTTCTCCAGCTCAACGATCTTCGCTTTCAGCTCTGCATTGTGCGCGCGAAGCTCTTCTGTCTCTTGGTTTTTGTGAAGAACGGTAAGTTCAACGGCATTGCGCACGCCCAACTTCTTCATCGCTCGGTGCCTATGGACCTCGACGGTTCTGGATGACAGTCCAAGCTTTTGAGCGATAGCGTGATTGGTGAGCCCTGTTCGAGCAAGCTCACTCACCTCCAGTTCTCGCTTGGATAAGGGAGCTCCCATTTTAATCAGGGATCTAGCTCGATAGTTTTTTACAGTAGGAAGACTCAGATTGGTTTGTTGAGCGATCGCTTCATTGCTTAGTCCCTGGGCGGCCAGATCTTGAACCTGCTCATAGCGATGCAACACCGCAGCGTCGTCATTCGCGCTCATCAAACGATTTCCTTCATTACGATTGCTTCTTGTTCCTGCACGAATGGCCTGTCTTTGAGCCTGATGAGAACGTGCCCATCACATGTACTCATTGACCTGGTGCCAGGTGACCAATGTCGGAGCACTGCACATCACTTGCAGCCAATGCCATCTCCGCGCTGAGTTTGCGGTACTGGCGCGGCATAGGCAAGAGCCGAAGACCCTTAGCTCATTTGAGAGCCCGCGTCGCTGCCCTGACGCCCAGCGCTCGTGAGCAACACGCCCCGCGGCTTTTGGAGTAGGGGGAGCAAACCTGTTGTTGTCCGCGACCGCACTGGACCGGCTCACGATGGTCCAGCATCGTGAGCTTAGCCAAGCCGCGAGTTGAAACCAGCTTTCAGATCTTGCTTGCGACAGATGCGGCTCCTTACAAGCTCAAGCAAGATAATCAAAGCTATGAGAGCTTTGCACCAACCGACGTTCAATGTTCATCAGCGATGAAAGAGCGGGCCTTGGGCCCTGCATCTTGTGTACTCTCACCCCTCACCCCTCACCCCTCACCCCTCACCCCTCACACTTGCTCTTGAACGAGCAACGGCGTTCGGTTGCGTTTCAGCCCATTGTCACCCTTGCAGCGATTGTCGAAAGGCTTGCAGGTGTTGGTGGATCATGCAGGTTCCCCGTGTGATCGCCCCGGTAAACATCGCAGAGGACAGTCGGTCTGCTGTTGAGCGATGTTCGGATGCGTTTTGCCCAAGCTACCCGGTGGAAAGGGAGGTCTGGTGCTGCGCGCTGGAGCCGTTTTGAGCCGCAGTGTTGCGCCCCGGTGATCTAAGGGCTTGTGGGTTGCACGCATCCGCCGGAGCATGGAGAACCGACTAAGTATGCCAGTCATGGTGACAGGTGGCTCGACATTGATGGAGCGGTAAATGGCGGAGATGGTGTTTAGCATGCAAGAGGCTCTCGAACTCATGGAAGCTTTAGAGTCGGGCTACTACATGCTGATCGATGAAATTCAATACTGGCGCGCAGCGCCTGCCTTGGATGAGCAGACCGAGATTGCAATCGAGGAAATGGAGCTCGCTTTCGAGAGACTAAAGTGGGCCAAGGAGCTGATTTTTCTGCGGATGGGCGACAAGACCATGCATTGAGCCGCAGGAACAGGGGTTCGCTTTGTATCCGGCGCAGCAGCTGTCGAAGAGGCGGGCGCAGGCGTCAGCTCAATTGACCTTCCAGTTCTTTAAGGCCGGGAAGCCGTCTGAAAGCCGATGCGAAGCGAATACGTTTATTTCCCAGGGCACGGAGGTATGGTTTTGCGCTGTCACGCGATGATGGCATTGAACACTGGTACGCCCGGATCGGGATCGGGCTCTTGCCGTGAATGTATGTCCGATGTTGGTGCGCTTGAGCAACGCCTCGACATCAGGATCGATAGCCGACGTTATCGAGCATTTGCCGCTCGCCCTGGCGTCGTTCAGAAGCGCATCGGCATCGGATCGATGAGCTCGCGTCCAGGCCAGGCAGGGATTGGGTGCTTGCCGGATCCGCGGCGGAGCTCGAGAACGGGGCCGGTCCGAGCTCCGTCGTCGCGCTTCACCAGTGCAGCTTCGCCCACAGGGCGGCGGTTGCTTGATCTCCCGACAAGGCGTAGCTGACACGGGCCGGCGGCGCGAACGCGTTAACGGCTGCTTGCCAAGCAGGGCTAAATCGCTTCAAAGGCGAGCAATGTTTGGCAAGGCGGACCCACTAGCGTGCCCCTCATCGCACCAGAAAGTGCAACGGGGGACACATGGCAACAACGATCTCGGCCTTCAATAATTTTCGCATCGACACGCTTGATCCACACACCATGGGCGACACCAGGCCTGTCGGGATGCCGGTGGTGACACCGGACAAGGTGACCTGGCAGACGTCTTTGGGCACGTTCGAGCTCTTCGGCGCCAATTTCAGCGTCAACTACAGCACCATGGCCCTCACCGGAACGGCGCACACGGTCACCTATTCGGAAGGCGGCGTGGTTCTCGCCAAGGCTGAGGGGATGAACCTCGAAGCCGGCCAAGTGCAGAAGATTTCCCTTTCGCCCCAGACCGTCGATGCCTTGATCGAGGTGCTGATCCCGGGCGACAATATTTTCCGACTTGGGGGGGCCAATGACGTCATCGATGTCGGAGCCGGCCACGACGTGGTTTATGGAGCGACGGGCCGCGACCTGGCCATTATCGACATCGGCTGGTTATCGCCTGGACGGGCCAGCTACCTTATCGAGCGGCAGATCGATGGCAGCATTTCCATCACCAACAGCCGGGACCTGATCGAGCTGCATGATGTCGAGCGCGTCCAGTTCTCCGACGGGATCGTTGCCTTCGACATCGACGGGGTGGCCGGTCAGGCCTATCGCTTGTACCAGGCAGCCTTTGATCGGACACCGGATATTTCGGGGCTTTCGTTCTGGGTCGACAGTCTTGATGCCGGCACGCAGCTGAACGCCGTAGCAGCCAGCTTCATCGCTTCCAATGAGTTCAACGCAACTTATGGCAGCTTGTCGGACGCGCAGTTCGTCGACCAGCTCTACAAAAACGTGCTTGACCGCTCCGCTGACAGCACCGGCCTCCAGTTCTGGGTCGAGCAGCTTGAATCGGGCGCCATGGACCGTGCCCGCGTGCTGGTCGGCTTTTCTGAGAGCGCGGAAAATGTGGACCTGGTCGGCCCGGCAATCAACGACGGCATCTGGCTCGGTCTCTGAACTGGTGCGGCTCCAACCTTGCCCATGCTTGTAAGCCTGGAGCCAATCGGATCATGAGGATCAAGCCCGAGGAAGGCTCTAAAGCCATAGCCTTTGTTCGCGTCGAACCGGCCGGCTTGCGTCCCGACGCAACACCTTCCGAGCTCCGAAAATGGCTCTCGCAGCCGGTGTCCGGCTCGCCTGGGAGGCTGCGAGCCGTTCCGCGGCGGACGAGGGCCAGTACGACTGCACAGCGGAAAAGCCGTGTCGATGTCGGAAACTGCGGTGCTGCCGGGCGGTCGGGCGGCGGATATCGCGCTGGGACACAAAGGGGTTCATGCAGGCACCGCCCATGATCTCGAGGTCGCGACTGACTTGCTGATGCGAAGCCTATATCAGTGTGACCCCGAAGGGAAATCTCAGCTCCAGCGAGTACGTGGACGGTGAAGTGCTCCAAACGGTGAACACCAGCCTCGAGCGCCTGCTGGCACGGGTCACCGAGCTGATCCATGAACACCGAAAAGGCCTAGCCACCTTGGCCGATGCCTTGCTGGAGCAACCTCTGTTCACCGGAACACAGATCGGGAGCCTGCTCCAGCCGAGCATTGCCATAACTGCCGAACAGCCTTGTCCTTCCGCACGACCAGCAGGGGGAAACAACCAGCCGCCAGATGTCGGCAAGGCCGCGCAAGAGAGATTCCCGATGAGCTTTTGGCGCAGGTGTCCGGATCAGCTGGAAAGGGGTTATCCGAACAATGCTTGCGTTCGTATCCGAGTGGATTTGGCGCATTCTCCGCGTGGTGTCGCCAGCGCCGGCTGATGCCGCTTCCTTGCGAACCCGCAGCCCTCGTCCGCTTATCTACCAGGAGAGCGCTCGCCTTCTGCCGGCCGCCTTGCATTCGGGAAGTCTCTGCGGGCACGGCGATCCGGCCGTGAACTCCAACGTGGAACTCGCCATGCCCCGGGCGAGACAAGCGCAACCGTCACGCCAGAAAACAAGCGCTCGGTTTGAAAGGCACTCACTTCGGGTGGGTGGGCCTGCAACTGACCACCGACAGTCATGACTGCCTGCAGCTAATGCGCGTCGGCGGCGGGCGGACCATCAGTGTCGTGGCGCGCCAAGTCGAGTAGGTCGATCTCGATGTTTGGTCATGAGTAAACGGGATCACCGGATGCCGACCGCGAGGAATATCCAAGCCAGTTCAAGAGTTCCACAGTTCTAGAGGTCTTCTTCGATGACGAGGTCGGGATCGGCCAGCTCAAGGGCACGCAGAACTTTCAAGGCCTCGGCAGCATACCGGCTAGCCTGGTCGAGATCGTTTTGCGGCCTGGCCGTGACGACCTCACCGTCCAAGAGAACAACGGCCAGGTGGGGCAATGCAGAACCCGCAGGCGCTTCATAGACCGCAGCCACCGCCCTGCTATAGCCGATTCTTGTCATCGCTTAACCTCGCACTCTGTTTCGCCCAGGCGCTGATAGGCTGGTCCCGCCTAACCATAGCGATAAACATCGTACCAGCTTTTCAGCCGGCAGTCTGCGGCGTTGGCCATGCCGCAAAACAACGGCCTCCCGCTCTCCGAGGGGCGACACGACAGACCTCTCCTCTGTGTCAAAGGATTGGAACCGCGGTCTGCTGGGCGATAAAGACGTATACTTGTGCAGGTGATGCTCCTGTGCCGTCCTCACGAAGCGTGCACTGGACCCTGCCTAGGCGCAATCCTCTCCTGACGATCCATTGCTGGGATGTACCAGCAAACCTCAGACCTCCGGTTGTCGGCTTCGACCAGTGAACACGCACAGCACGGTCGGACAAATGCCGCTGCGCATCGGATCCAGCACCCAGCGCCAACTTTGCTGCAAGGTGATCGGCACGGTGCCCAGGTCCGACTAAGGTCGGATGTTCTTCGCAAAAGAGCGAGCAACTCGGCTAATAATGTCAGCATAGTCGCTCTGATAGTCAGAGTCGTAGTGAAGCTCGAAGCATGCAAGCGCCCCAGGCTCACGCCGGCAAGCCGCGTAAAACCCAGATCCGTGCCGATCGTCACCGGAAACCATACCGCGGCTCATTTCATCAACCGAGTATTGAATGCGACCAAACCCGAACTTCAAACCCAAATAGGCGAATGGTCTGTTCGAGGTGCGCAAGCGATACTGGCGAAGTGAGATGGTGCCGTTTGGTTCATAGGCCACACCAGCGTGTTCGTTTTCGATCATCACAGTGCGGGTCACCCCATCACCAAAGAAGCCGGGTATCTCAATGACACTGCCGCCGGCTTGCGAGATGACCCAGTCACCGGCATGTGCGGGAAGGGACAGCAGAGCGCACATAAGGACAGTGGGCCAGAAGCGGTGACCGACATGCATGCTGGTTGTTCCTTTGTCCTGGTCGAGTGCCGAGGTTGATATTACAGCCAATACGGTAAAGACTTTTCACCTCGGACGGACGGTCAGCGATGCACGGGTAGCGTCGGCCTCGATCTCAGTACCTGGGCCTAAAGACCAACCCGAGTTGGCTCCTCAAAACCGCGCGGAGCGAAAGCGGGTCGAGCTTGCAGAAAAACAGTCCAGCAAGCACGTCGTCGGACCGCCTAATGGGAGACAGTATATGACGCGGGACAGGTGGCCGCACTGCCAGTGGTGGTGACGGCTCGGGCGCTTGTCATAGCGAACCCGGATCAGTTCTCATTTGCCGGTACAAGATCAACACGTCGATGATACCATAGATGAGCATGCTCGCTAGGAGCGATACGCCTGCAAGTATTGCGATCCAGCTTACTATCCGGCGAAGTGTAGGCGGCTGGCCATCAGAGCCAAGTTCCAAACCTCCGAGCAAGGCCAAACCTCCGATGGAAAACACACCTGCGCCAAAAATTGCACCGGCTAAGGATAGTACGGGTGTCCAAACGATCATAGTGAACCTGCTCTCACACGCGCATCCAGAGCACGTTGTAGCGGCGAGTTGAAGACTATGCTCCCAAATATGCGAAGACCCGGCATTATTGGCGCCGCATAGCTTAGCGGCTCTGCTTCTGTTTGTCCTTGAGGCTAGTTCGAGTGGACAATGAGGTAGGTGGCACCTTTGCCTGGAACTATCGCCACAACGTCGGATGGACGGTAGCGGCGCACTGCAAGAATGGACGTTAGTAGCTGATTGCCCGCGATTGCGCTCTGCAGACCTATGACATTGCCGTATTGCACAAGACTTTGTGTACTCACGTCTTCTGACAAGGAGCTTGTCGAGCACACGTCGACCAATCGTATGGGGTGACTGCCGTCAAGCGCTCCGATGAACGTCGCATCGATGCTGATATTTGCAAAACGAATAATCTCCGACGCACAGCTATTGCCTGATGTAAAACTCTCTGTGTACTCGGTGCTATCGCCTGCCTCATCGCTCGGAATGGTAACGATAAGTACTTCGGAGTCGTCGCCTTCTGATCCACCAGGGGTGACGGGGTCGGCTGGGATGGATTCAGCAGAAAGCTCAGTGGCAAGCACATCTGCCGGACGACAAACAGCTGATATGACGGCTACAACTGAAACGAGCAAAAGGGCTTTCTTCATGACTTTCTTCTCAACTACGGCGTCAACCATGCTCTGCTAGTTGGGCATGCGCTCAGCTCTTCTAGTCATCCGCAATGTTGCTTGCCCCACCCGATTGCAGGGGAGCAACGCTCCTTCGGCCGGGCGCATGTTTCGAATGCTGTTGACGGCATTGGGCAGAAGGTCGGGAGCTATGTCACGGGCAGCCCGGGGGCGGGGGCGCCGGATGCAAGCTTTACAATGATGGGCACCTACCCATGAGGGCAACGGCTAGGGTTCGCTATCGCGAGGATGACGACAAGCTCCGGCACGTAGTCGAAACATCAAGCTCGACAACTAGTCAAGCTGCAACGACGAGCCCTCAGTGGAGTACGATCATGGTCTCGTCCAAGGGCACCAAAGTCCCACACACACTGCAGATAACATGTGCCGTCTCGCTGCCGGGTTGAGCAAACACCTCGATGGGGAGCTGGCCTTTGAGCAATAGTGCGTCGCCACGCACACGCGCGAGACTCGCGTCGCACTTGGTACAGTTCACTGTTCCACCACGTTTCTTGCTTGGTCCTGACATGGCCGGGGTCTCTCCTCAGCCTTTGTCAGCGCCGGCTTTCTCTTTTTCAACAGCCGGCTGGCGTTGACCTTAGCCAATAAGGTTACCATCGCGCCATTTTCTTCACGTTTGAAGAGACTGTGGCGGATGGCGGCGCCGGCCGATCAGTGGCCCTGCGTTCGATAATTGCGATTGGGTTCGTCGTCGCTGTTATAGATTTCGACAGTTTGATCGTCCGCTTCCATACGCACCGCTACAGTCTGCTCGCCTGCGTCCGCCTTGGCCATCACTATTGCTGCTTCCAAAGCATTTTCCGGATCCGCGAACGAAGCAAGGAGGGTGTCGCCATCAAGGACACACCAATATGTGCCGCGCTGAGCGACGACGTATTGCTTCACGTGCACTGAGTTCCCCCTGCGTGTTGACGCATGCTCCAAAAAGCGCGGACCGCGATTTCGTTCTGAGTACATTGGTGTGGTGGAGAAGCACTCCGCCTAAGCCATGATGTAAACTGCCGCGTTCTCTCTAAGGTGTGGTTTGTGATCTATGTTTCCACTTGGCTTTCATCTCTTGGCTTGCTTGAGCAAGGGGTTTGGTATCAAGAAAGGTACAGGCTTCAGCAGCCGGTGTTGCGACGTGCGAGATGGGCCCGCCCGACTGGCAACAAAGCGAACTTCCCCATTGAGAACTCTGAGCTTTGGTGCTGCGGGCTGAGTAGGACACCTTTGCAGCAACCTTGGTAATAACGGGAGTGGAGACCGGTTGTTAGACGCTGATGTGGCTACTTTCCAACTACCTGGAACAGTGCACCCCTCCGGCTGGTGAGTGGCAGGCGTCCTGGTGCTCAGGAAGTGAACCTTCTGCCAAACAGACAGGCTCCGACTCTTGGAACATCGGAGCCTTTCTTGCCGCACCCGCTGGCGGACCGCGGCAACTGCTGTGTAGCGCTGGATAGTTGCTGATGGAAGGTGCTATCGCCGGTCTGGCACTTGCGGCAGAACAACAGCAAAGCCTCTTGCCGCCAGATCAGCATCGACGGCTCGACCGCTGAACATAGGATCCGCACTGTCCAGGGTGGCGTAGTACGTCCACCCGGACCGATACTCTTCAGGGATCGCTGCCGTCGGGAAGTTGGGAAGCAATAATAGCTTGTGCTGTGACCGCCCGCTCTGGTGAGCAATAAAGACGTTTACTTGCATAGGGACGCTCCTAAGCCGCCCCGCATAAAGTGCACGCCACGGCTGAGAGCGCAATCCTCTGCTAGCCATCCAAGGCTTTGATGTACAAACCAGCCATGGTCATGGGACTGCTTCGTGGTTACCAGTGGACCCGCGCAGCAAGGTGCGACTTCCTGCCACTGCGCATCAGATCAAGCCCGAGTGCCGACTTGGAACTGGCGGCCTGCACCGATTGTTCAATCGCGTACGGCGCATCTGGCCCAGCGTCGATTACACAGAAAGTCTGCAACACAAGCTCGCTCTTTATCTCTTGCCTTCCTGGCAAGGACGAGGGGCGTTTACGCAAACGCGCCTGCGCCAGAAGTGGCGAGTGTAACAGCACAACTACGATGGGACCAGCAGCCTAATTTCCACTGTGACATATCTTAGACCGGTGTCGCTACTAAACTCAGTCGCCGCGATGTCTACAGCTTCGGTGAAGGAGCCAGCGATCGTTGCGGACTCAAGGTAGTCGCTGCCGTCGCGTTCGCCGCTGCCAATGGCGGCGGGGATTGTAGGCTCAGTAGCCAGCTGTTGCCGCCAGGAGGCATCAAACAACGTTCCCACTTACAATATTGTTATAGAGACAACCTGAGCAGGGTAAGCTGATCAGCGATACGTTCAAAGATGTCGTCCAACTCGTTTGGGTTATCCGGCATGAACCAATAACCGTCCCCACTAGAGCAAGATTTCAGAATGTTCTCAGTCGACGTACTTGGGACGGACAAACCGATCGTATAAATAGTCACATCGAGCTTCTTTGCAGAGGTACATGCAGCTAGAAGACGCTGGTCCATCAAAGCTCTAAGTTGATTGGTGCTGTCTCCTGGCTTGCCTAACCTGCGGTTATACGGATAGCCGTACGCTGTGTAGAATGTTGATCCGTTCATGTTGTTAGCAGCGGCATGGAAGTTGTCGCCATCAGTCATGACAATCATAACCTTGGAAACTGACTCCTTGAAGGCCGATGCTTCTTTGAGCGGTGCCGACGGTGTCAACATGTGCATACCCCAGACAACACCTTGAGCAATATTGGTGCCACCCTGAGGCGACATCTTTGCAAGAGCTTGTGCGACCGTGGACTTTTTTGAACTTAATGGAGTTAGTTCATTATTGGGGCAGTCAGCATTGGGGCCTCGGGCATTCTCCATGCTGGCACCTGACACTACCGCACCCTGATACTTGCACATTCTTTCCTGTAACGTGCGCTCAGTCCATTGTTGGTTTTGTGGCGGTTGCTCGCATTGCCCTCTTTGATCGGCGATGTAGGTGTTGTTGAACACATTATAGCCGTTCCAGGTCGTATTTGGCTCATCGGGCGCAAAGAGGGGCACGAATAAGGTGTTCGGACTAGTGGAAACGGGCTCAGTATCGTCGGTATCATAAGGATAGGGCCGAGCCTCCACACAACCGCGCCAGCTTTCGTTCACGAATTGACCGAATAGGTCGATGCGATCGAAGTCGGCGATTGGCGCCCTAGGGTCAAGAAGCAGGTTATCATCAGCTATTGAGGATCGCCCCTGACGATCTAGCCAAGCAGCATTGGCATTGTCAGTTCCGACGTTCACAAACTGAGTGAAAGGAACTATGCCAACAAACATGTGTGGGTTTGCGTCATTCGGCTGCTGGTCTTTGAAGAAGGTGTTTATTGCCTGATGCGCCGCGGCCTTCAGGTGTCCCATACGATTGGACTCAGCCATCGAGCCCGAGTTGTCCAATACCATGGCGATCTCGACACGCTGGTTCTTTCGCGTCGCTTCCGAGGTGAGGACCGCTCCCAAGGAGTGAACTCCGACCAAGGTAACGAAGTGTGTCGGTCCGTCGAAACGCACCGTCACCCTGAGTTTGCCCTCTTCCTTGTCAACTGTTGTATTTAGAACGGAGAGCGTCAGGTTTCTCTGGTTGAGTCTGTCGCGTACGAGTGCGAGGACATCCGCACCGAGCTGTGTCGTCGATTTTTCCTCGATCTGGGACTGCAGTCCTAAGACGGCAGCATCTAGGGCGATCTGGGCGATGCTCCGGTTCTGTTCTACGGTTATGTAGTCAACGACTGCGCCACCAAGCGCAATGAGTACAGTCCCCATCAGGCCGAAAATAACGGCGAACATCCCTCGCTCATCTTGCCGAAAAGCGCGAAGGAGCTCTCCAAAACGGTATGCCATGCAAGCCAACCCATCACTCTAGCGAGCTCTACTGTAGGGAAAGCAAGTTAACGGCCGCCGACGCCCCTCACACGAATTGATCACAATAAAGCCAGTATGAACATTGTCGGAACTGAGCCGCCGGTGTCGAGTTGAGTCGGCCAGTATGTACCCGAGTAGTCCATGGCGGGCGTAAGCCCAGCCTCCGCAAAAAAGCGGTCAGTCCGCTGGGACTCCGAATCTAGCCAAGATTCCACCCCTCTCAAGTTCATCCCTACAATGCAGCCCAAGCTGGTCGAAAACCCCCCTCTGGTGACGGCTGGCTGCATGAGATCAAGTACGACGGGTTATCGCATTCAGCTGCACGTCGATGGCAGCAAGATCACGACCTTCACCCGCAACGGCCACGACTGGGCGGCCAAGTTTTAGCCAATTGCCAAGGCGCCCGCGGCATCCCTGCCAAGCAGGCGATCATTGATGGCGAGATCTGCGTTCAGGACGATAAGGGCGTCACCGACTTCTCTGCGTTGCCGGCAGCGATCAAGTCGCGACCACAGGACCTGTTTTTCTTCGCCTTCGATTTGCTGCACCTGGACGGTGTGGACCTAAGACCGGCTCCGCTCGAGGAACGTCGCGCCAAGCTCCGCTCCCTGGTCAGCCAGGTGGTCGGCAGCCGTATTGTCATGAGTGACGAATACGACGGCGACGGAAAAACCTTCTTCGAACTCGTCAACAGCCTCGACCTGGGAGGCATGGTCAGCAAGCGCAAGGGCAGCCGATATTGGTCCGGCACCTCTGAGGCTTGGTACAAGACCAAGTGCTGGACGACCGCCACTATGCAGATCATCGGCATCGAGCGGGGCGGCGACAACGTGCCATATGCCTCGCTCGCCGATCAGACTGGCTACAAGGGCAATGCCTTCATAGGCCTGCCCAGCTCCATGCGCAGCACGTTCTGGCGATACGTGTAAGTAAAGACTTCGGCTAAAGCGCCAGTTTTCGCACTGAAGCGTGATGCCACATGGCTGCAGCCGGGAATGACGGCAAAGGTCCGCTATCTCAAGGGCAGTGACAACCTCCGCCATGCCGTCGTCCAGCGGGTGGACGTCGAGACATAGGTCTGAATGCTTATTCTTAACACCTCGGTAACCATGTTTATGCGACGTTTGCTCATCTTCGGAGGTGCAGATGCGCAATGCTGCTTTGGTTTTCACGTTGCTGAGTGTTGCATCGGCAGCACCAACTCAAGCTGGTTCAATGCCGGCACTTCCGGAGCTGCCGCCGTTGCCCGCTTCCTATAAGGATGTGGATCAGTGGGATTACACCGAATCCCATAGCTCCACTCCTGTAGCGATTGACCCATTCTCTTTGGGCGCATACGCCGGTGTTCTGGCGGGTTATTCTGGTAACGCTCAGGACGGCCTCGCTATTGGGATAATTGCCGGCCATCGCTTTTTAGCGGCAGATCTAGCAATAGGTTTGGAGGGTCTGGGCTTTGTAAGTACGGGAGGAGAACTGACCGCAGAAGCGAGCGTACGAGCAGGTATCCAACTAGCCCAAACGTTTGCTGTTTTTGGCCATGCCGGTCTTGGCTACAGTTCCGACACCGAAGCATTTGCTTCGATGGGTACAAGCTTGGAAGTGGACGTTGGTAGCGGCTGGGTTGCTCGCGCAGACTACCGTTTCAATCACGATCTCTCCGGGGAAGTCGACACACACAAAGTTTTAGCTGGCCTGCTTTTCGCGTTCTGATTTCCTGTACAGGGTTAAGCCTTTTGTAGGCTCCGCCTGTCAGAATTCTCTTCATTCCAGAAGCGGAACCTAAAGGGCCAGAAGGTGCGTAAGTACGCCTTTAATACCGTCGTCGTTTCACTCGTAACGGCACTAACTTTGTCCACTGCCATTGCCGATGACTGGACTGTCGTAAGACTGCGGGGCGGCGTGTTCGCGCTTGAGAATGGTGCCTGGGTTCAGCTCCTGCGAGGCAGCGTTGTTTCCGATGATCGTGTTATCAAAAGCGCGCCAGGCGGCCGTATTACTATGGTGCGTGATGCCGAGACGATTGAGCTCGGCCCAGATACTACAGCACAAATTTCAGATCGATCCGGCTTCACGACTGTCTATAATCATGAGGGTACCGTCGGTATCGATGCGGAGGCAAGGAACGTGCAGCACTTCGCCGTGCAGACGCCGTTCTTGGCCGCGGTTGTGAAAGGCACAGCATTCACGGTTCAGACCTCGACCCAGAAGTCTACCGTAACGGTATCTCGCGGTACCGTGGAGGTTGCAGACGAACAAAGCAATGAGACGGTCAGTGTTTCTGAAGGTGAGCAAGTTACCTCGTCGGACGATGCACCCATTACGCCGGAGAGCGTCGTAGTCGCTCCCCCTAACGCCCCAGAACCTCCTGCACCTGCTGCCCAGCAGCCGCCGGTTGAAGCTGTTATCGTTGATAATGCCGAAGACACGAGCCCTTACCAACCGATCGCAGTGAATGACTCCGAAAGCGGAGATGATCCGGTCAACATTCCGAACTCCGACGATGGCAATGGCAGCATCGGTGACTCAGGTGGCCAAGATGACGATGGCGATGACGTAGACTCAGGTATTGGCGTCGACGGGCCAAATAACCCGGATATCCCGGGTGAGCCTGACGGTCCAGGCAAACCTGATGACCCTGGTAGACCCGGTGGCCCGGGTAAACCCGGCGGTCCAGGCAACCCTGATGGTCCCGGTGGCCCGGGTAAACCCGGCGGCCCAGGCAAGCCTGATGACCCTGATAGGCCAGGTGGCCCGGGTAAACCCGGCGGTCCGGGTAAGCCTGATGACCCTGATAGGCCAGGTGGCCCGGGTAAACCCGGCGGTCCGGGTAAACCGGATGATCCTGGCAAGCCTAATGATCCCGGTAGGCCCGGTGGTCCAGGTAAACCCGATGATCCCGGTAAACCCGATGATCCTGGTAAACCTGGTGGCCCGGATAAGCCGGGTGGTCACGGGAAGCCAGACAAACCAGATAAACCTGATCGCGACGACCGCCACAATGATGACGACTGAGGTGGAATAGGCATTAGGGTGGGCTAAGACATTCGGCTTTACCAAACCTTCATTGTCTTCCCAGCTTTGTCAGCGCCCCCCTTTCGGCTCCTTACTTGTCGAGTATCGCTCCTAAACCGCTGCAGAAGCGAAGTGAGTTCTCGCTCTGCCTGCATCAGCATGCGAAATCCCTGGTCACCATCCCGCCATCAAGACGCTCCAAGCAGAGCTTTATGCGCGACGGGAGCGCCTCTAACCGGCGGTAAGTTCCGAGGATGTCTGGCGACTTACCACCTACAGGATTTTCTGGTTTGTAAATCAAGTCCTCAAGTAGAGATCGACACCAAGATCGGTCTGACCAACCTTCTCCCAGTGCACCCGGGCTACCAGGTTATGTCTGGCACCGCTGCGAACCACGTCAATGCCCAGTGCCAGGCGCGCAGCGTCCTCGGGCGAACGGGCGTTGTCGATCATCACGTCGAACGACTCTTCCGCTTCGGGTCTCAGGTCCGTCACTCGGTATCGCATTGCAGCTTCCATGCCTCATGCTGCGCCAGCAGCCTCAAGCCCCAGCCAGTCGCGTGCACCGTCGCTAGTGAACTCACGATGATCCGGTCCGCAAACAGGAGCTGCAGCAAGACGATGTCTTCCATTGTGTGGGGTTGCTTGCCCAGCCGCGGAGAATAGAGACGGCTTTAAGCGTGAGTTCTTCAATGGTCATGTCGGCTGGATAACTGAATCACTAGTTCCACCAAACCCACAAATCGTACGTGTTCCCGTGCTCTATTTGCGCCTGCGTGCACACGAGACCATCTAGCGCCGACAGCACCGTTCACTATTAAGTTGTGTGTCACTTCCGGCATGACCTATGGTCGCTTCATACAAGGGAGCTCGCATGACTTACTTGGTGAACGACGATCTTTTTCCTTATTCCAGCGTCTGCTTGATCCAGGCTCGTTTCGGCAATGATTGGTATTTCGGATCAGGCGTACTGGTGGGCCGAAACGATGTGCTTACTGCGTCCCACATGATCTATCAAACCGGCTACGGGATAGCTGATGAGGTTATCGTGGCTCCTTCGTTCGATGCGAGTTTCTGGAACAATACTGGAAACTACGATAATCAGACTTATAGGCCGGCCTATTACGAGTACTTTACTGAATTCGACCCTGATGGCGACGGCTATATTCCAGGCTCCGGCAACGGCGGCTCCGGGCTTGGCGGGGTTGAGCTAGACATCGCTTTACTGACGCTAGATCAAGCCGCAGGCGACACCTACGGGTGGATGGGTATTGATGCTGCATTCACTTCAGGCAACGTGAATATAACGGGACACCCTGGTTCGCTCAATTATGCGAGCAGCAACACTTCAGGCTATACCTCAGCGGACGCACTCGATTGGGCTTTCCCGATTCATCAGTTTGGTGTGTCCGGCGGCAATTCTGGTGGTCCAGTTTGGTACCAAGGAGCGGATGGACCCTATGTGGTCGGCTTGGTTTCAACCGGGGGTTACGCCGTGGACGTAGGTGGCCACGACTGGCTGGCAGGAGCGATCGCAGGTAATGACCACTACATAACCGGGCATACACCAACAAACGCGACACAAAGAGACGCGCAGAACATCGCGCTCCTTTATGAGGCTGCACTCAACCGCCAAGCTGAACCAGATGGGCTCAACTACTGGATTGACCGACTCGAGGGCGGAACGTCCCTCCACACGATGGCAGATCTGTTTATGGCCTCGGCCGAGTTTGTCGCTTCTTTCGGTAATCCTGACATGCTCAGTGATAGTGCATTCGTGGATCTACTGTACGACAACGTTCTTGGACGTGATGGCGACGCTGAGGGCTTTGCTTATTGGGTCGATAGTCTAGCGGCGGGTAGCGGCCGAGACAGAGTGTTGATCGACTTCGCGCTCAGTCCAGAGAATGAAGAAGGATCACCTTACGTAAAGACGCTTTTTGAAGACAACGCCGGTAATTGGATGTTTGCCTAGGCTGCCTAACGGAAGTTGATCAGTGGCTTCTCAGTGTCTCCGCTTAGTAGCGGCTGTTGTCGACGGAGCGACCCATCGGTAGAATTCGCGTCACCCAATCATTGAAACTGTGCCGCTGTCCATGCCGGTAAAGGACGCTCTACCTTTAATGGACGCGGCCGAGTCACATTTGAAAACTACATCACATGGATACGGCAGTATGCTAACCGGAGCCGTTGGGCGGCAACGGTCTTCATAGCCCTTGCTCGCCGTCGTCCGGCCGCAGACTGCGATACCGCACGCTCGATCAATCCAAATTCAGGGCCTCAAACGCCCGCCGCTGGCTCACTCCTAGGGCCGGCAGCTACATCGCGCTGGGGAAGCCCATGCAGAACGGCTTCATCGAGAGCTTGAATGGCAGCTTCCGCGATGAATGCCTCGACGAGACGCTGTTCACACACGGGTGAAGCTAGGATGCGGACCAGCGCATGGTATGATGATTACAACGATCTTTGACCGCGTTTCCTCGCTGGGCAATCTCACGCCCGGCGAATTCGCCGGCGATCTGGCACTGGAAAAACGAGCCGGCTAGGGCCAAACATTAACCCAAAGACTCTCTGTAGACCGCAGGGAATTCGGGGCTCAGGTCACTGGCGATACGTGGAATCAAAGGCGTCGGCCAAAGTGCCAGTTGTCGCACTGAAGCGTGACGCCACATGGCTGTAGCCGGGAATGACGGTACGAGTCCGCTATGTGAAGGGCAGTGACAAGCTCCGCCCTGCCGTCGTTCAGCGGCTGGGAGATTGCAACATGAGCTCGTCCGAGAACACCATGGACATTGTAGTCTTGCAATCCCCGAGGTGTTCGCGAACTTCGCGGCTAATGGCACATATCTGTTTGCAGAAGCTGATCGTCCCTATGCCATTCTATCCGTTTGGTAGGCGCAAATTCAGCCATGAAGCCTAGCCCCGTATCGTTGCCCACCATGCCCGCAACTGCCGTCTTCTTCTCGGAGTTCTCGAAAGCAAGGGCTACGTAAACTGTGTCGTTCACCGTAAGACGGCGCTCAACAGGATCGTAGACGACGGTATTGCTATCGTGCGGGTTCTCGCATGTCATGCTCAGTGTCTCGGCGGAAACGGGAGCAGCCGAGACGAGCATCATCGTCGTCAAAGACGCTAAGCGCACCATCTTCATCCCCACCTGTGAGGTCATGGGAACACCGCCGCTTCAACGTAGCTGCGGGATTGCTGCGTCTTAGCTTCAGTAACTTCATGCCATGTCAGGCCCAGATCGGCCAAAAGTTGCTCGTCAAACTGGGCGGGCTGTTTTTTATCGCGCCGTTTCCAATTCTGCTCGCGCCAGGCATTGAGCAATTTTCTCATCGTAGACTCCCTCGTGCCGGTGATGCTCGACTCACGAAAAGAGCAAAGCCATCGCCTGAGCTGTCGCGAACGTGCGGGCCGACGCTCGGAGCTGAATGCTCAGTCTAAAAGAAGGAAGTACGCTTCCTTCGATCAAGGTATAGGACTTGGCTCAGGACGGGGGGTGGGGCGCGGGTCCGGAGCGGGGCGCGGATCCGGCACGGGACGCGGGTCAGGAGTGGGCCTGGGATCGGGCACGGGCCTGGGCGCCGGCGGAGGTGCCGGTATCGGAGCGGGTTCTTGGTCCGGCGGAGACGGTGCTTCCGGAGACGGTGGCGGCTCAGGAGGCGGTGGGGGTACCGGGGGCTCGCCTACTGGTGGAGTGACTGGTTCTTGAGCTGGCAAAAGCTCACCCGAACTCTTGCCGCCGACTGACCCGGCAAACGTTGATGCAGCGACAGGCTCTGCACAATGAGCCGCGCCAGCTATCCGAAACTCAGGGAGCAAACCTCGTTGAAAGCGGGCATAACGCATCCCATAGCTTTGCTGCAGGCGCCCTGATGTTCCATTGGCAAATAGCCTGACTCGCCCGTATGAGGCCGCACTGATTTCGCAGCGCTCATCCACAACCACACAGAGCTCGGTTTTGCTGCAAATCTCCAGAGCACCATCGTACAACATAACGTACGTTTGTCGCTCGTCGACTGCTAAGTCGAACTCGGTTCCTCGTATGGCGATCGAGGCGGTCGGCGTTCGAATGGAGTACGCCGCTTTTGAGCTGTTACCCGTCATGAACCGGAAAGTGCCAGAAAGCGCGTTGACGGCAAACGACTGAGCAGTTCCTTGACCATTCAGCAGGAAGGCTTCGATCAATAATGAGCTGTTCGCACCGACTACAAGACGTGTGTTGTCGCTGAACACCATCTGGACCTGACCATGGGCACCAGTGGTCACCAAATCACCGACCGACACGTCAGCTCCTACCTGAAGAATTCGGCTTACATCAGAAAACATGGCGCTCGCGTCTGGATTCACGCCGACAGCGGTGCCGTCACCTGCAAGAACCAACTGGGGGCAAGAAATCGCAAGCGCGGTACAGAACAGCATGAACCTTTTCATGCCACCTCCCTATCACGGCGTAGCGATACTCCCCCACCTGAATGGGTGGGCAGGCAGTTACTCTCTCCGGCATGCCCCGTGGAGTTGTCGGGGCCAGTCACTGGGCATTCATCCTGATGAAGAACTGTTCTATACAAGTGGGTAGCAACAGCTTGGGACGGTCGCGCTACGCAAAATGAAGTACTTCTTTGGCTTTCGGCTAATCAGCCCCACAGGTAACTGGACTGTAGCCGGTCCATATGACAGCTACGAAGAAGCCAAAATCACCTACTATCAGGCTCACGCTGCAGATCGCGAGTTGAGCCCGCCCTTTCCTGCACAAACCAAGGATAAGGCGGAGGAGATATTAGCAAGGCAACGCTGGCCGCAACAGGCGTACGCTTCAAGCGCGGCGACGCAGGGCCACATGACTGGGACAGGGCACGACGTTACATCACAGATTTCTGCGAAGCCATCAGATGGCTGATCCGCTATATACCAGGTTCGGGCGCCAGCTTGCCCCACCGGTTTTCCCAAAGCTACCGGTGTTGAAGCCATAGCACCACACACTTGAACGCATGCTGAGCACACAGCTGGTCGGCCCGCTGCAAAGCTTCTGCTACCGGCATAGGGCCCAATATCGCCGCTTTTAGTGGTTCACCACGTCCAGCCCAGTCGGGCCAGTAAAGCACCGCTTCCTTTTGAACGAACTCGAGGCCGGCAATGGTGAGCATACGCGTATCACTTCTGATGCCCACAGTAATGGCGTCAGGAGAAATCTCGTCCTCGTCTTCGGTCCAGCTGTATACGTTTGCCACTGATATGCTCCCCCGCCCCGAACCATAGAGGAAGGAGCCGCAGCAGGGCAACGACAAGACAGACTTAAAAGCGACCTGAAGTGGTTTGCTGATGCTAGATGAGGCTGGCACTATAGGCAGCGATCATGAAGCCGAGCGTTGCTACGTAAAGAGATGAAAGAAAGACCGCACGTCGCATATTGTACCCCTGGCATGTCTCCTTTCTAAAGCACGGCAGCGGCAAAGGTTCACCACATAGCAGCTATTCGCCAATAGTCCTGCAGAATACTTATAGTGCTTGAGGCCTCTAGCAAATCGTCACGCTTGGTCTGACGTTTCAAGCGCTGTCTCACCGTTTTCTCGGTTCAACCGATCGGCATCTGGGGGACCGACCACCAGTGTGCTTCTGGCTAAGGCTTGACGGACCGACTTGGCCCAAAGACTGATCCCTGCGGCTCTCCAAAAGGAGTGCGCCACCCATCTCAGGATGGCGCAACCGGCAGGCTACAGTCGCGTGTGGGTGCATTGGGTCGCGCGCGAACAAGAGTGCGGCGGCAGCGCCTGGAACGTGTTCACCGCGTACTGCCCTTGAGTATCACGCTACTCCAACGCTTTTTATGTGCAGCGTGCTCCCGCGTCACCAGGCATGTCGCCGCTCTCTTGTTCAAGCCGACATCAGAGTTGCTTGCCGCAGCAATTGCGCCTGCCAATGAATCTCGAACGCATGGCTCACGCCCGACTCTACAACGTCCTCCAAAGCCGAGGTCGCCAGATCATGGATACACAGCACGCCTTGAATTATCGGGCCGTGCAGGTGCCCTACAAAGTCAGGCGGCAAACAGGGCCCACTGTGCTTCGCTCACTGGCGTGATGCCAACCGTGTCGATTGCATCTTGATTGAAATCGGCGATGTTCTCGTCGCACTGCGAGAAGGCGATCAGTACGTGGGAATGGCTGGTGCCCGTCGCCAAAGCATTTGTCCAATATTCGACACCTGCGGCCTCGCCGTTCCGGCCAAGCACGTTTTGATACAGCAGATCAACAAATTGGGCGTGGCTGATCTCCTCGGGGTGCCCGAAGCGGGTGATGAATTCGGGACTGTTGATGAGCGATCCGGCGACCTGCTCAAGGCTTCCACCCTGCTCGATAACGCCGGTCCAGTAATCCTGCCCACTCGCATCGATGTCACGGTCCAAAGCGGCCCGGTACAGCAGCGCGATGTCCTGCGTTGCGGGATCGAGCTCTACCATCGGCGTGCCTATTGAATAGATGCCATCGCTTAACGCGATGAACTCGATATTATCGGCCAGCACAGAGCCACCGGCGTAAGTGATGAGGAGGGCGCCCTTACCCTGCTCCTTGATCACGATCTCCTCAAATGACAAGGCAATCACCAAGGTATCGGAGCCAGCGCCACCGTCGACTTCGTTTTTGCCGTTGCCGGGCAGGAGGATGTCGTTGCCCTCTCCGCCGGAGAGCGCGTCGTCGCCATCGGTGCGGAGCTCGGTCCCACGCAGCGCTGTCGGAATTTTGATGTCGAGGTCGAGTAGCGCAAGTTCGTCGGCAAGGTGTCCGCCAACCAGGATGTCATTTCCTGCTCCGCCCGCGAGATCGTCACTGCCGGCGCCAGCTACCAAGATGTTATCGCCGACATTGCCCACGAGGACGTCGTTGCCTGAACCGGTCCGTGCGTTTTCGATCAGGGAGCGAAGATCGCCCTCGTAGAGGAAAGCATTCGCCACATTGCCGGGAGCAAACTGCCCAGGCCCGAGGCGTGCGATTTGGTTCGTACCGAAGTCGGTCCATCCGCCTGGGCTAAGGTCTACGCTGATATCAGTGGTGAAGTTGGACAGGTCGTACGTATCGGTGCCATTGCCGTCCCAAACGGTTTCAAAGACCTTGTTGGCCCCCGGCGCACCTTCGCCCCGTCCATTAATGAATTTCTCGCCGGTGTTCTCGCTCCATTTGTAAACCGTGTCGGAGCCGTTGGTGTCGTAGTTCGCGCCGTAAAGATGCTGAATAGCGGCAATGTCACGCACCATCGGTGTCTGGCTGTAACCAAAGGCTTCGTTCTGGTAGCCCTTGGCAATGTCGGCGCCTTCGAACGATCGGTAGCTCATAACGGAAAACGCCATCGCATCAATGGAACCAGGCGTCATGCTGGCCGCGAGGACCCCTGTTCCTGACTGTGCGGACTGCCCGTGGATCGCTCCGGCGCAGCATGGGCACAAGCCCTCGGACGCATCGGCGATCTCCGCGCCCTTATTGCCATTGAGCTGGGCGTTATGCGGGTGACCCAAGCCCAGCGCGTGGCCGATTTCATGCATGATTGTCAAAAAGGCATAGTTGCCCTGCTGCGGAGCGGCATTGTAGCTGCCCGCGCCGATCCACACGTCACCGCCGAACTCGGCTTCCGAGGGTGTATAGGCCCATGAAGTGCGGGGCAGGGCAGAGACGCCAAGGCGGATCTCCGCCTGATCGGCATTGGTCTGGACAAAGTTGATATCGGCAACGCTGGACCAAGCCGCAAATGCATCCTTGGCGGCTTGCTGCTGCTGGCTCGAGAGAGGTTTGAAACCGGTCGTGGCCTCGCCGCGCCCGTACCCCGACCTGTAGCTTGCAGCAGAGCTGGTAAATGCAAAACTGATTGTTTCTGCGGTCCACTTGTTTGCGGTAAGCAAATCGTCAACAAAGGAGGTTCCGGCCGCAAATACTTTTTCGACTTTGCCCATTTTGGTCGCCAACAGGTTTGGTGTTGCTGATGACCAAAGTGGTAGCGCCCAAATATTTCCGGTGAGGGCGCGAACTCCTCGCAATTTTATGTACTGGTTTGACTCTTCCTTAAGTCTAACGATCGATGAACAGCAAATTAGTTCTTCTTTTATCTAACCTGTTAAGCGGGGCGGCCGAGTGGTTTTCGGCGACAGCAGTGTCAACACCCGACAGAACAAGCGTTTGCTGACTGAATGGTCGCGATCCTGCGAAAGCGGGCGTTAGCAATCGTCTCTTTGTGGTCGATAAAGAGTGAATGACGCCGTTTATGCCGCGTTAGGCATCTCTCACGACAGCTGGTCCAATGTGCTCGGGACTTTAGATTGCGCCGAAGCGATAGGTTCTACTTCGTCCGGAGAGCCATAGAGCGGAGCAAAAAGAGCGGACGATGTACCCGATAGAGTTGCAAATGTTCTCGAAAGCTTGCACCACCGACGACGAGTCTACCGGAACGACCCGAATGCACGATGCCATCGATCGGCGAGCGATCCGCCTTCTGGGTCGGCGGGCGCACGCGTCCGTCGACCGACCGCTCGACGTGGCAACGATGCACAAGGACCTCTTGCGTGTCCTGCTCATCGGCAAGTCAGATCTCCGGTATCGAACCACGTACGATTGATGCCGTTGTGGCGCAATTTTCCAGACCTCTTTGCGTGATGTATGAAGCCAGTAGAATGCACTTAGGGCCGCTGGCGGGCTCAGCAAGGCCATGCGCCAGAAACGGACTAGACGCGGCGCCAGCGGTTGGATGCTGCTGCGGCACCGAGCCAGGCGTCACGGTAGAATCGCGGCTGCACTCGATTGGCATTTCTAAGTCCATGGGGACATCGCGGCTGTCACCAACGCCATTTACGCTGGTTGGCGGTATTGGCTCCTCCGTTCTCTGCTCGACAAAGCGCATGGTTGATGTCGATGCCGCCTCCGGCATCGCCACTGCATTGGCTGTGTAGCCGTTTCTTCAAGGCGGAGAAAACATGCGGCATGCGGATCGAACGCTGCAGCAGCTTCATGCGTCGATGGTCTGCTACTCAGTGTTACCGGCAGGGCAGGAACGATATGACGATGCCGTCAGAATCTAAGTCGCGGCTGTTTTGCTAGCCGCCGCAGCAGGACAAATGCTTGATCACGCAGATGCTCGTCAGCCCGGCCCTGACCATATTATGGTCGCAACGACAGCATACGTCCACGAGGGTGTTGTACACTGTGTAACTGCAACATCTCGAACGCCACAGGTCAAGTTCTGGCACTTTCGGCATTTCCCCGAGCAGTCTCGGCCTTGAAGGTGTCTTCTGGCGATCCTGTTTTCCTACGTTGACCTGTCGGTAGCATGCACTTTTGGCGCCTCTGCCTGGGACAGGGAGTCAAAGGCTACATGGCTTACCTCGGCAAGGACGCACCGCATCGGTCGTCTTCTCTATAGGTTGGAGTGTAGCAAGTGGACACGCCAAGAAGCGCAAGAACCCCTAGTTCAACTTGCCCTGCTCCAGTGCTTTACGATGAAGAGCGAGGTCCTTTATCATGACCAGCATGTCGTATTGCTCCTCGAGTATATTGCGGCAATGCACCAGATCCAAGATTTCCGGGCCATGTTCAGTTTCATAGTTATAATTATCAGGGTCAGGCTCGACCCCGTGTTCTCGTAGTTTATCAATGACCAAATCGTCCAGAGTAAACGCAGCTTCAAGTGCTTGATCAATATAGTGCTGAATGTCGTCCAAATAAAATCGCGCGTAGTCACCCTTTCGTTCCATGTCTGTTACAAAAGTAAATAGGCTTCCCACTCGTACCGCCATACTGACTTCGTCTCTTTGTTGCAAACTGTGAATATCTACGTGCGAAAATAGCATCGCCTGTAAAAGCGCCCGGCACAAACGTATTTTTGTAGAGAAAATGAGTTTCTGCGAACAGAAGGGAGCCAGTCTCCATGTTAGCGCGCCCGCGCTGTTCAGCGGGTTGTGGCCCCGCCTCCTGAACCGGACGATACGGCTTCGCCGCACACGAAATATTATGGCAAGGTCGATGGTCTTGTTGGCTTTTGCTGCCCCAACTTCATGGAGCCGGTCCCGCATAACGCTGGGAGCGCCAGAGCAGGGCAAGCCTAAACTGACACCGATCGAAAGGTAACATTGATGGGAAAGCAAGGCAGACCCAAAGCGAGCCGGTTGGTCCGATCAACCGATTAACTGCCGATCCCACCCATGAAAAAGTCGAGGCGCTGGTGGGCGCCTCGCCGGTTCTTAATCGGTCAGGGTGTAGCTGCCGAGTACGCAGATATCGACTTCAAAGGCTTCGAGCTCTCCGCCTTGGGCTGTCTCAAAGCGAAAGTCGTAGAGGCATTGGTCCGAACCATCGCCGATGAAAACGATACCCTGTTCTCCAGCCTCGAGCGTCCCTGTCTCGCCCAGGAGATCGTCGCCCCATTCGCTCGTCTCGCTCGGTGCTGCATACATGTAGTGCAGCGATTGGGAGCTGTTGTTGATCAGCGCAAACTCTATGTTCTGTGCAGCTGTAGGCAGTACGCTTGCGACAAGCGCAACGGCGGCGAATGCGCCTTTGAAGGAGTTGTACATTGGAAAGCTCCGACCAGTTCGCACCATGCGCTCCGGACGGGTGGCATTTACATCAACACGTAGGAAAACCAAGCACCTAATCGCAGCTTGGTGGACGGTTTATTTGCGCGTTGAGCGCTGAAATATAGTTTGGGGTCGAAACGGTTTGGAAACCCCGCGGGTTCTAGGTGCAGATGAAAGCCTGGTTCGACCAGGGCTACTGAACCACCGGTGGAACATGCAGCGTCGGAAGTCATTCGGAAAGCTTGGGGCAACGGTAAAGCCTTCCGAGCAGCCTGCCATCCAACGGGTTACCCGAAGTGGCGCCGCGGCTCAAAGGAAAACGATTTGGAGCAGCCCGCTGTTGTGGATCGCGGCCATCATGCTGGTGGGTCTGGTGATCTGGGGATCGATTTAGCGCTTGTTTACCTGCTCGCCCTACCGGTGCAAAGATCAACAAGAAGCGTTGTCGATCATTTCCGGTGCGGGCGAAGAATCCAGATGTTTTCAGCAGGCAGAACGGAGCGAAATTGCCTCTTGACCATCCGCTGAGCGCTACAGGAAACACGCAGATTTCCGGCATGGGCATGCATCGATTGGGCAACCTTCGGCCAGTCTGGCTAATCGGCTCGCCGAACCCTTGGAAGTACCGGAAGCGGGGCAGGTGGCTGTGAATGGAAGCGAGCGGATGCTGGTAGCCGGCACTTGCTATGAGCTGGCTACCAACCAATTAGGCTTTAGTCAGTAAAGTCGAAGCTGGCCAACTCGCACACGTTGTTGTCTGCTGACACGACTTCATCGCCGTCTTCGAACACAGCTAGAAAGTCAAACTTGCAGTAGCCGCTGCCGTCATCGATGTTGACCATCACGCTGGAACCCGGTGGCAAGACGTCTTTGCCCAAGATGTCTTCCTCCCAGTTAGTAGTTCCGGTGTTGGAGGCGTAGAACTCCATGATGGTGTATGACGATACGTTGTTGATTTGAACACGGCGGTCCAGAGCCGAGGCGTTAACAACGCCAGCAGCCAGAAAGACAAGCGCCCAGCTTGCCACAGTCTTCTTCATGATATTCCCTCAGGGGCATTCTTGCCCAAGCTTGAGCTACTTGGAACCGGAAGTACGCGCAAGCTGAGTCATAGCGAATGCTTGTTGATGGATGAAAATCTGGGAATTAACGGGCCTAGTCGAAGCACCCAAGTCGCGTCCGGTGCTTGTTGTGCGACACCTTGCACAATAGGTCGCCTGCACAGCATAGGGCTGCGATAGCTGGACGCCCGCAAAAACCCCGATCCAGAAATTTTGAAGCGTTCATCCAGCGGCTTTGATCCGCCTATGTTTACTGTCTGACTCCGAGGTGTTCTTACGGAAACCCCTGCTTCCCGTTGAGTATCGAGGTTTTTGCGGGTGCCCAGCTAGTCCCAAGCACAACACGACATTGTAGTCATTGATCAAGGTATGATAGCCATCCCCAAGGCCGCACCGAATGCCATCCACATCATCATATCTGCCTCTCCCAAGGAGTTCGATATAGAACGCTTGGGAGTGGGTCGGCCGTTGCACTGTGCAGTTATCTATCAACGGATTAGATCAGGCTAGGCGTTGTGCAGGGAGGAAGTTCTCTTTCATTCGGTCAGGTGATATGCTCGCCACTCAATGCCGGAAATCACTCATGCTTCGCATCGCCGCCCTCTCAGTAGCCGCCATTCTACTCGCCTCTCCGGTTTTAGCTCAGGAAGAAGTAGTTTTCGAAAACATCGAGAACATCCACGGCAATGCGGAAGGCTTCTTTGAACTCTTCTCGCTTCTCCAGGACGCCATGATGTTCGGCGATCCGGTAACGGTGGCGCAGTATGCCTTTTTCCCGCTCACTGTGAACGCCAACGGGGAAAGCTACGACGTGCTGGAGGAACAGGACCTGCTCGACAATTTCGAGACTCTCGTTTCGGCCGAAACCCAGCAGGCACTGCTTGGACAAGATGTGGCTGACCTGATCGTTACAAGCGAGGGCGTCGGCATTGGTGATGGGGCAATTTGGATTTCAAACGTCTGCCTAGACGACGCTTGCGAGGAAACTCAATGGGGCATTATCGGGATCAACAACTGAACAAATATGCTGCCCATTGTCAGAGTAGTCGGTCGCGCTTGTGAGGTAAACCAAAGCCTGCTCGAAAAGATAAGGCCGATGGCTTAAGCCGGGCTGAGTACTGCCGTCCGGCACCCGTTAGTAGCGACAAGCTTCGCCATCGGTGGAGTGGCAGGCACTTTGTTTGGTGATCCCATCACTAGACGATCAGACATGAGCAACTGGAGCAGCGGACCGTCTCCAATCGGATGCGGTTTATTGATCAAGCTCTTAAGCAGGCGACGGCTTTAGGTGTGAGTTCATCGATGTTCATTGCCGTTGCATAGCGGATTCGGAACTGAGCCGCCGATGACGAGTTGAGTCGGCCAGTATGTACCCGAGTAGTCCATGGCGGGCGTAAGCCCAGCCCCCGCAAAAAAGCGGTCAGTCCGCCGGGACTCTGAATCCAGCCAAGATTCCACACTTCTCAAGTGCATCCAAACCATGCAGCCGAAGCTGGTAGAGAACCCGCCCGTCGGCAACGGCTGGCTGCATGAGATCAAGTGCGACGGGTATCGCATTCAGCTGCACATCGAGGGCAGCAGGATCACAACATACACCCGTAATGGCCACGACTGGACGGTCAAGTTTCAGCCAATTGCCAAGGCAGCCCGCGGCATCCCTGCCAAGCAGGCGATCATTGATGGCGAGATCTGCGTGCAGGACGATAAGGGCGTCACCGACTTCTCTGCGTTGCCGGCAGCGATCAAGTCGCGACCGCAAGACCTGGTTTTCTTCGCCTTCGACTTGCTGCACCTGGACGGTGTGGACCTAAGACCGGCTCCGCTCGAGGAACGTCGCGCCAAGCTCCGCTCCCTGGTCAGTCAGGTGCTTGGCAGCCGTATTGTCATGAGTGACGAATACGACGGCGATGGAAAAACCTTCTTCGAACTCGTCAACAGCCTCGACCTGGAAGGCATGGTCAGCAAGCGCAAGGGCAGCCGATATTGGTCCGGCACCTCTGAGGCTTGGTACAAGACCAAGTGCTGGACGACTGCCACTATGCAGATCATCGGCATCGAGCGGGGCGGCGACAACGTGCCATATGCCTTGCTCGCCGATCAGACTGGCTATAAAGGCACTGCCTTCATAGGCCTGCCAAGCTCCATGCGCAGCACGTTCTGGCGATATGTGGAAGCCCGGACGGCAGCCGAGGCGCCGGTGCTAGGGCTCAGACGTGACGCCACATGGCTACAGCCCGGAATGACAGCCCGAGTGCGCTACCTCAAGGGCAGTGACAAGCTCCGCCATGCGGTTGTTAAGGGGGTCGACATCGTGAGCCATTGAGCAGGCATGCTTGCAGTAAGCTCATCAGTAAGCCAGATTATTTGCGGCACTGGACGTCCCAATTGGTTCTGCTAGCTGTAAAGCGCGTCGAATTGCCGACGTCTTCTTGGGGCCCACCATGCCGAAACTCTCAAAATCACTGGTTTTGCTCGCAGCCGCGACCCACATTGCCGCTGCCCCACTTACGTTTTCCACGCCTGCATATGCACTCAAGGGCGATGTCACGCTTCCTGAGCCATATGTCTCGCGTGCTTTCGACGCCGTACTTCTTCCCATCGACAGCACAGTCCGGACGGTCTTCGCGTTGAACGCGGCAGACCAAGGCGTTCTTGTGCTTGCGGTACAGCCTGGTGGTGTCGCCGACAGCCAGGGCATTGAGCCCGGTGACGTTCTTTACGAGATCCGCGGGCACAAGGTCGTCAACCCTATCGAGCTTGATGAGATTGCCTATTATTGGATTACGCAAGGCGTTTTCGACTTCGGCTTCGATTACTACCGAGCCGGCGTTCTGACGATTGCCTCGGCTGTCATCACGCTCGAGCTGTACGAAGAGGTCGTGGACATTACAACGGTGTCGTCGTGGGAGTCTTGGACGGTTGAGACGAGCTTCAGCTACGAAGAGTTCTATGCCGAGTACTCCGAAGAGTTGACCGAGAGCTACGAGAGCTCGGAAATAGCCGTTGAGGAAACGGTCACTAGCGAGGAGTTTGCCGAGGAGGTCACGGAAGAAGCAACAGAGGAGACCGAGGACGTCTCTGAAGAAGATGTAACTGTCGAGGACGACTCCGTAGACGAAGGGGTGGATGACGCTGACGACAGTGCTGAAGACAGCGACGACGTGTCGAATGACGGGGCAGAGGATGATGCACCCGAGGATGACCAGACCGAGGATGATAGCGGTGACGACAGTGCTGACGACGAAGGCGCTGATGATGGTGGCGACGAAGGCGGTGATGAGGAATAACTGCCGCCCCACTTGCCTTGGGTAGATCGTCCAAGGCGGGTCTGCGGTTCTAAATCTCAGACTTAGATCAAGCGCTCTGTCTGTCGGACGGAAAAGCAAACACCCGGCCGTCTGTTGGACGCAGAGGAATGGCCGGGTGTTGACCAAGGACTAGGTTCAAGGTTCTTCAAGCATAAACCTAAGTCGATCACCCCGTCGGGAGCTAATTCAGCCGAGCCGCCTCATACTGGGCCAGCAACCGCAGGCCCGTTCCTGTTGCATGCACCTTCGCCGGTGAGCCCATGATTATCCGGTCAGCAAACAATAGCTGCAGCATCGGGCTGTCCTCAATAGGATGTGGGTTGTTAACTAGGCTGCGGAGAATAGCAATGGCTTCGGGGGTGAGTTCTTCGATAGTCATGGCGGCTGAGTAGCAGATTCGACCAAAGAAAAAGGCCCCGTCGCTGCAAAGCGCCAGAGCCTTTCCTTGGTGCCGGCGCTGCGTGGAGGGACTTCGCGCACCGGCCTGACTGATAGATAGAGTGCCGCCAATGGCCTTCAATATCGATCGCTAAGCTGTGACTTTTAGAGCGAGTTCATCAGCGGCTTTTTGGTATCAGCGCCCTCATAGCAGCTGCAGTGTACCTCGCGACTAACGCAGGGGAACTGCAGTTGACTGTCTATTTCTCTGCCGAGTAGCAGGACCTTGGCCTCGGTGCCCTGATCCTCTCCAGACAACCATTGGAAAGGCCCCGGTTGATGTCATGGCCGAGACCTATCTAAGCGCCAGTACCACGAAAAGACGGGTTCTCATCCCTTGAGTGCAGTCTGATCAACTTACTTGTTTATCGCATCTGGACCCGCGGCTTCTGCTGTGGGAGCAGGGTCAGAATGAACACGGGTGCAGTTTTCGTACCAAACCGCATCCGCGAAAATAAGAAGGTCAAAACGCCCGCCAGGTTCAGAAGCCGCCTGAAAGAAGGCGGAGTCGCCATACCCACAGTGCGCGCGAAGTGCTGTTGCCCCAGTAGGCTCACCGGTAATGAAGCAACGTTCAGTCCCGTTGATCACGATTCCCCTCTCTTCGGGTCTGATCTCTAGTGTCGAACCCCGTGAAACATATGTTCGGCAATCGTCAGCGAACACAGGAACTGCAATAACGCTAAGTGCAACAGCGGCAGAAATCCTCAACGTTTTGCTGCAGCAGCCAACAGAATCATTACGCGCGATCATGGGAACACTGCGCTTTCACCGAAGCTGCCAGGTTGCAGAGCCTTAGCGTCAATAACGTCCTGCCAAGATAGGCCAAGGTCAGCTAATAGCTGTTCGTTATATTTCGCCGGCTGTTCAGGGTCGCGGCGTGTTCGGTTCTTCTCGCGCCAGGCGTCGATTAGCTTCAGCATCGTTAGCTCCTTTGTTGAGGGAGGACTTAAGGATTGCTGAACGAGTCGGCCCCACCTGTTCGTGGGGTGTCGTGTTCTGAGAGGTTAGGTTTGACAGGATTGGCTTACACGAAGCCGGGAGCCGCAGGGCTGTGTTGTCAATCAGGCTCAATAACAAGCGTCAGGACGCCACCGCCTGTAGGGAAGTTGGTATTCTGCACCGAGACCTTGTATGGACCGGGAAGATCCTCAAACTCTATTGCATGGCTCTCGGATGAACGACCGAAGGCCAAGAGCACTGCCAAGTTGTTCGGCGCTAAGAGGTCCGACAGCTCCAGCATCGATGCCAGGGTTTTGGCAAGTTCGATTTCTTCCACGGTGCCACCTTCCCAGCTCCAGGCATAGCGGAGCCGGCCCAGCTGCCGCGTATCATCACAGATCAGCTCGGTGCTGTTGGAAGCCGGATCGTCCTTGGGCATCAAGGGCAGGCTCTGAGCCCCCTTCCATCCCGGGAAAATGTCGCGCAGACCCATTGTTGGATTGTCCGCTCGCTTGGCTTGGTAGTTCTCGACCAGGTCCACACAGTCGAAGCCAGCAGCCCGCGCGGACAGCGCGAGGATAGTGACCAGAGTGCAGAGAGGTCGGATCATCACATCCCTGTCCCGAGAAAGTTCCTTGAGCGGGTCAAGCTAACAGGCCATTGAGCGCGAGCAAGAGGCAGTACTAAGTGTCGATCGAAGCGACTTTATCAATGGCTTCTTGGCGTCACGGCTTCGTGGCGGCTGTTCTTGATCGAGTGATTGACTTGGATAGCCCAGGTCAGCTCATTGGTAGAGCGGCCGCACATGTTTATCCAACGCCTGAACTACAGACAGGCGCCACCCTGTTCTACGTAGCCTGAGTGCAGCATATCGCGATTGTCGAAGGCAAGGCTCAGGTAGAGTTCGCTTGAACAGAAAATGTCCTGCGCCCCTGCAAACAATCGGAATTTCAGTGTTGAATTGGCACCTTTCGGTACTTGGGGGTACATAGTAGACCATGCTTCGAAGCCGGCGCGCAAAAGGCGGGTTTCCACCTCCTCCTTACTGGTGCCGAGCTGAACGAAGCCCGGAACCAAGTCAACCTTTCCAACTCGACTTGTCGGATCGCGATACTGGTAGAAATAACGTGTGTCACCGTTGAACAAGAGGTTGAGTCCAGAAGTGCCGAAGAGATAAAGTCCGGGTACTGCGAGCACGCCCACAAACAGCAGTATCCCAGTCCGATTTCGCATCAATCCAGCCCCTCCGCTTCTGCCAGCTCACCCCGCTGCGGCTGCCATGTCTCGCGCCGCTGCAGGGCTATGACAACACGGTTGTAGGCCCATAAGGCATAAAGCAATTCTGCCCGCTCTAGAGCCTCTGGAACGGAGTAGGGCCTTCCGTGGACGCTTTGATCTTGTCGCCTTGGCCGATCCAGTCTGGCCAGTACACATTGGCTGTGGGCTCTACTGGCGTTGCTCCTAATTCGATCAGGGCAGGGCTGTCATCGCCAATGCCTACCGTAATGGCATCACTTCGTCATCGGCGGTGGTCCATTTCAATGGCGAATGTTCAGACTAGATGCTGCCTGGCCTCAGTATACTTCCACAATGACATGGCTGACTCGGCGACCACGGCCAAAGACCTGAACGAAGATCGAAACATCTCCATTTACGATCGCTCGCGCCGCGGCACGAGACATGCCGCCTTCTGCCACAAGGCTCTCAAGCAGCGCACGATTGTCCGCGTCGGCAAATCATGCAAATGGCGCTTGCTCGTATCGAGGAAAGTCAGCACAGCGGCGGAACAGTGGTCTTCCTTGGCCACTACATTGATCGCGGTCCGCAGAGCAGGGAAGTAGTGGAACGGCTCATTGCCGGACCTGTGAGGGCTGGAATTGGATCACGCTCAAGGGCAACCACGAGGACATGATGGTCCAAAGCGTTTCTGGCCAGCGCGGACCTGAGCTGGTAGAAAAGCAGTGGCGCCGCCGAAACTCTGCAAAGCTATGGTGGCCAGATCCCATCTGAGCATTTCCGATGGGCAACAAGCTGCCGGTGATCCACCATGATGCACACCGGGTTTACGTGCACGCTGGGGTTGAGCCCTCCGGCCCGCTGGATCAGCAGCGGGAAGAGAAGCTGCTCTGGATGCGCTTTCCGGCGAAGGCAAACATCACCTATCCAGGCCTGCGCATCGTGCACGGGCATACGCCTCACAGACATGGGCCCGAACTTTACTCTGGGCGCACCAACCTCGACACCGGCGCGGTCTTCTACGGCCGACTGGTGGTTGGCGTTTTCGATGACGAGGAACCTGGTGGTCCGGTCAGCTTGGTCGGAGTGACCGCGTAGCGGTCAGATCAGCCGTGCCGCAGGCCCCTACAATGAGAACGCAGATGCAATTGCGTTGCGCATGAAGGTGTTTGGGCTAACGGAGAAGGAAGCACGTGACCAGAAGGCCGCAACATATGTAGGTCGGCTCTGCCTCGCCGGCATTCGTAGCACAACCGACGGCATCACGGCTGCGCAGTACGATGCCGCTGTGGCGTTCCGAGAAGCTTATGAGAACTTCCAACGGGCAGTGAAGTCACCTGACGCCTTGGCCAGCGGCAATGGTGGGGCCAGTGGTGCCGAAGGCCCAGGCTATGACAGCTGGTGTAACGGTGCAGTGTCGAAGTGGGAAGGCATTCAGCGGGCAGTTCAGACTGAGCAAGGCTTTCACGAGAACCGCGGTGCCAATATGTGGGCTGCATTGGATTACCTTGTCGGTCGTGATCGCAGCACCCGCACATGGTTGATGATCTCCGTCTAGCGCTGAATGCGATCGGACATCACCTGGGCATGATCCCGCGGCCAAAGTCGAGAACGTCAGAGGCGGTGAAAGCGGCTTAGCCATCCTAATTGGAAAGCCGTTAGCTGCGCGTTAACGATATTCCCGTAGCTTCGAGCTACTCCTCCCTTAACCTTAAAGGGCGCTTCAAACTGGGGCGCCATTTCTTTGTTCGAAGGCTAGCGTCCTGGCGTTGTGTCTCGACGTTCCCAATGGGTAGCAAGTGACGCCCATAATCGCGCCGCCGACTGTCCATCCAAGTGCACCGCCACCAATAACTTCTTCGAAGACGTATGCTGTAACGATGCTCCCGACGAGCGCCAAGGCGACTTTCCAGATCATGTCTTTCGTCAGCAATTTCTGCAATCTCGACTCCTGCCTTGTTTATTGAATTTCTTGGTTCCAGACGACCTCTCCTTGGTCGTTTAGAACATAAACGTGGGTGGCTCCCTTGGCGCCGATCCGATGTTCAACAGGCATTTGTCGGGCTTCGATGATCGCGCTATCCAGCGTCTCCGCTTCGACAACTCGCTTGTTTGCCACGTATGTCGGTGGCTCCGCGCCTATACCACCGCTGCCGATAATCACTTCGAAGGTGCGCAAGTTTATCTCCCTTCACTGATCAACGGTCTAGGGTCAACCGTTGGATCTGCTGCCAAAGTTCATTTGCCGCGGCATGTTCCTGCTGCAGTCGGGCGAGTAGCTCCTCGCCGGTTGTATCCCATTGAAGTGACAGCTTTAGTGCTGACGCAGCTCGCGCGCACCGGGCTTGCAGCTCAGAGTACAGGTGGAACAGTTCCTCACGTGTATGCCGGTCTAGCGGTTCGCTCATAAAACGGTAACGCGGCCGGCAGGCAAAAGCTCATCGCTTTACGCGGGAAGCAAACCGATAAACAGTAGTAAAAGCATCAACAAGGCGACCGCGCTAAATCTTCTTATCTGGCGTTTTCGAACACGCAACAACATCTGTGCCTCCACCGCGAAAATGCGCACGAGCTCACATGTGCAGCCATAGACAATTGTGTTGCTGGTGAACGGGTAGGGTTACGATGTCGGCCGAGTAATCAATATGTGGTGCTAGCTCGGTCGGAAGTGGTCAGTAGCGCTCGCTTGTAGTTGGTGATCGTCTCACGATCAGCTGTGAGAGCGGATGGGCTGAACGCCGGGAAAGTGGCAACAAAGTTCAAACGGCTAATGCAGGCTCACGATCTCTCATGAGCCTGCAAGCGCTTGGTGTGTGTCGCTTAGTGCACGAAGACGTAGACTGCATCCTTACCAGGAACAACGGCGACCACGTCATCAGCGCGGAACCGATTGTTGGTCAGGTTCTCGGCGATGTACATGTTGCGTCCGATCTCGCCATGTAGGCCCATGACATTACCGTAGCGTGCCAGCTGTTGATCGTCATGAGTATCAAGGAGCGAGGAAGTCGGGCAGACTTCTACGATCCGGACCGGCTCACTTCCATCTATGGAGCGCAAATAGCGGGCGCCGACCCGAACTCCGGCGAAGCGCGCAACTTCAGCAATGCAGTTGTCGACGGAGCTATCGACAGCGCTGTACGTGTCTGATGAGGGAACTTCCTGAACAATTGGCGGCGTGGTTTCCGTCGACTGATCGGTTGATGAGCCACCGCCGTTGTTACCCCCATCTGGTGTGTCGTCACCTGGAACATCGCTGTCGGTGGGAACATCGTTGTCGGTCGGAACATCGTTGTCTGTCGGAACATCGTCATCAGGAGTATCGCCGCCGCCGTTGTCGTCATCGTTCCCACGATCATCACCATCATCGTCGTGGTCGTCATCATCGTCGTTATGGTCCGGCTTGTCAGGACGGTCTGGGCGATCGGGTTTGTCAGGAGTAGTAGGCACTGCGACTGCTGATGCAGTGCCTGCGCCAGTAATATCCTGAGCCATCGTGTTAGATGTAACAGATATACTCGTAACTGCGAGTACAATGGCCAGAATAGAAGAAGAGCACTTGTTCATTTGATCCTCAGTTGCGTTTCTAAATTTCGCAACGAACGGGGTTGTTCGTGTGTGAGGACGATCTACTTCGTGATGTTCTGTAATACCCCACCTGCTTGAGTGGGATGAAAGAGAAAAGTAACCATCTTCTATTATGTCTGGTATGCGCTTACAGCATGCTTCTGTGTCGGGGAGATTAGGAGGTGATCGTAGAGCTAGCTGCGCTGCTTGATGATAGCGCTCAGGAAGCCATCAGCCGAAAGGCCCAGACATAGGCGGCTCATATGGGATAACTCCGAGCCCGCTTGACGATCATCTACAAATCACAGTTGGTGCAGTTAATGCGACTTTCAGACTAGGCTCAGGACTCATTGATTCAGCCAGAACATGACGGTTGCGGCATACAGATTGCGGACAACGCGCCGCCAGTCCTTGAGCCTGCCGAACATATTCTCGATCCTGTGCCGCTGGCGGTATAGCCCCGCGTCATGGGGATCGGTATCTTTCGGTTGGTCTTTGAAGGGATACAGGCTGCGATGCCACGCTTGGCCAGGGCAGCACGGAACCAGTCGGCATCGTAGCCCCGGTCGGCGAGCAGGGCATTGGCTCTGGGCAAGGCGTCGATCATCAAGGCTGCGCCCTTGTAGTCGCTCATCTGCCCTTCGCTAAGCAGCATGACCAATGGACGCCCTTGCCATCGCAGATGACATGGAGCTTGGAGTTCAGGCCGCCTTTGGTGCGTCCGATACGTCGGGGAACAGCCCCTTTTTGAGCAGGCTTGCTGCCGTGCGATGCGCTTTGAGATAAGTGGCATCGATCATCAGTTGGTCTGGTTTGCCGCCCTTGGCCGCCAACGCTGCGAAGATCTTGTTGAATACGCCCATGCGGCTCCAGCGGATGAACCGGTTGTAGATCGTCAGGGCGGGCCGTAGGCTGCGGGCGCGTCACGCCAACGCAAGCCATTTCGGATCACGAAATGATGCCGCTGACGATCCGGCGGTCGTCTACGCGGGGCACTCCATGCGAGAGCGGAAAATACGGCTCAATCCGGCGTACCTGTGCCGGCGACAACCAAAACAGATCACTCATGGCAGGGCCTCCCTGCCGCCAGTGAATCAGATCCTCTCTCGCCGAGGAAGCACCTTAATAGGTCCTGAGCCTAGCGTCTGGATCAATCTGTCAGGCGAAAGCTGAGGCGGGTTTGGCTCTTCTGGCGAGAACGTTTTGTAATCGACACTGGTGCGTTTCGATGCCAACTTCCCACGGCAGTTTGTGGAAGTTGGGGGAGCCGTTGTACACCGCACAAATCACTCAGTTCCATAAGGCCTTTACGAGCTTTGACAAGCGTGCGGACGAGCCGCAGACAATATCCTAGAGTGTACTTTTGTGGATACTGGACCGCTATTCGACATCATTAAGAGCACGAGCAATCAAGTTGTTTGAAGGCGGGGCACCGGAAAAATTCTTGCTCTGAAATACTTGCAACGTCGCCTAACTGCGGCGGAGTCTTCGGTATACGTAGACCTTCGGTCCGTGGGATCCAACGGGTCAATTTACGGCGATGATAGTCGAAGACTTTCAGAGCGAGCCGATACCCTCATCGTCGATGTTCTTACAAACATTGGAAATGAACTTTACGTCTTAGCGGTTGAAGCAATCGACAAGGGTACGGACGCACAACAGGTTTCGCTGCGGCTCGACGACTTTCTGCCTCGATAAGCGAGGTCAGGTTGTTGGGCAGGTGGAACAAACTAACGTTGATGAAACTAACCGAGAAAAGGGTGGCGGTGGTTCGTTCCCTCTCTCGCCTTCGAACATAGGTCTGGGTGTAGACGGTAAAATCCAGAATGCGGCGAAGGAGACTAGATCAACCACTCGCAGTGGCGAGGAGAAGATCAACCTCAACTTCGGGCGCATCTCGGGCGCGCTTACAGCGAGGCGCAGAGACAAGAAAAGCGAGGCTACTGACTAGTCTGCGTCTAAACAGTCGTCACACAGCCCATGAGCACCTGCGGCAGCTGTAGAAGTGGAGAACGGTCGGCCTCAGTGGATGCAGTCGGCATCAGGTTTGCGTGCATCCCGGAAAGACCCCAAGTTCTTACGCCTGCGGTGCTCTTTCTCGATTTCCTCTTTTGTCCACTCAGTCATCAGTATCTCCTTGGCGTAGGCTCACAGGCAATGCCGTCGCCATCAGCATCGTTATCTTCGTGGTAGCCTGGCTGCCCACGGTACGCTGGTGCAAAGCCGACCGTTCGGGCCATACTACAATCGAAGCTCGTTAACAGATGTCGAGCTGAGACGTGCCAAGGCCAAGTGCTTTGAGCCATGAACACGCCAGAAAAGACGGCAGCAATAGCCGCCAAAGCCACCAATTGAGTGACCTCCTGCCTCTGCCACCATTGACGCTTCCTGCGATAGCGGTACGCGGTTCTCATCTGTTTATCCTACGACAAAGCTGTTCAAGGCCAGTTGTTAGATTAGATCAACTTCGAAGGACCTGATGTCGAGGACCCCGGAGGTGTTCAAAAGTTTGGCGTGGCCTGGCCTGTCGGACCCGCGGCTCCCTCACGCAGAGATTTTATCCTCTTGTTGAGTTTGCAACTGCAAACCAAGGTGCAAACCATTGGCTAAAGGCAAGCAGAACATGGCCACAGACTGGACTGGTATAGAGCGCGACTACCGTGCTGATGTGATGGGCCTTCGTGAAATCGCCCGCTGGTATGGCATCAGCCACACCGCCGTCCACAAGAAGGCCGAGCAGGAAGGCTGGAGCGGGCGCCGAAGCAACTAGGGCCATTTGCCCAAGCGAAGGCTCAACGGTTAGTCACGGCAGAGATCATCCCGCAACCATCGGTGAAGCCAGAGGACTTAGGCGTTCGCGCTCGTGGCATAGCTGGGCCATGTTGGATGAGCTGGACAGCGTGACCTCGCATGCTGGCGAGCTCGAGGACATGATCTGCACCGAAGAGAGTGATCCGCGCCGACGGCAGGCATTGCTGAAGGCCTTGTCGCTAAGTGAGCGGGCGTCGACGCTGAAGAACCTGGCTACTGCCATAAAGACGCTCAACGAGGCCGCAGCGCCCGATGGCAAGAAGGCTGAGCGGCAGCGTGCAGCTGAAGGCGTAGCGAACAAGTTTGGCATGAGGCAAGCGCCTCGCCTGGTTGCTGACAACACCAAATGAAGGAATGGACGACTGCACTGCCAGATTGGGAGTGCCGCATAGTCACCGATAATCACTTCAAAAGTGCGCAAGTTTATCTCCATCCACTGATCAACGGTCCAGGGTCAACCGCTGGATCTGCTCCCAAAGCTCGTTTGCCGCTGCTTCCTCCTGGTGCAAACGGGCGAGCAACTCCTCACCAGTGTGGTCCCATTGAAGCGAAAGTTTGAGGGCAGATGCAGCTCGCGCACATCTGGCTTGCAGCTCAGAGTACAGATGAAAGAGTTCTTCACGTGTGTGCCGGTCTAGCGGTTCGTTCATGATGGCATAACGCGCGAAGGTGTCGGTGGCTCAACGACCTTTGTTTCAGGCCGGCGCCATGATGATGACCGCAATCAACATGATCAACAAGATCAAAGCTGTCCATCGTCTTCTCTGTCGCCTTTGAGCTTGAACGTGCATCGCGGTTCTCCAGAACCACCCTTTGCATGAACTCAGGCTAGGAACCACGACCACTTGCACTGCGGGTTAATCCGTAAGGTTACTGCAGCAGGTGCGTTTGTTCGTGGGCCTATAGATCTAGTGGGAAGAAGCTGCTGACCAATCCGGACCTCTTTGATGCACATGCCTGTCGCACTTGCTAATGAGCGTGGTAGACTGTGTTAAGCATACAACGCGAGTTCTCTGGAGCTGGGTGAGATCGATCTGCCCTAGGCAGCTGCAGCAGTGCTCTGTCGTCGATCGGATGTGGGTTGTTGACTTGGCTCGTTAGGAGATGGCTTCAGGTGTGAGTTCTTCGACAGGGGAGCGGTCTGCGCCGCTTCCAATCAGCACTTCGGACGTCGCCAATGCACAGGGCCCTTTACCCGTGATACTTCGCTATTTAACCGGCTCGTAACGCCCAGCATGTTCGGCCGATCGGCGATCATACGCCCGCAAGCGTCGCCCCAGTTGCGCGCCGAGCTCCATCTTGTTCATGCCCCTAGTCCTGGCGGTGGTGAAAGCCCGGGGCTCTCACAGGTGATGCGGTTGTCGTCTAGCCAGTAGGCCTTCAGGCCCTGGTACGGCTCGCTCTGTTCGTAGGGCGCCCCCGCCGAACAGCCTACCAGCCCGACATGGCCGCCCCGATATGTCGCTCTGGCCGGGCTGATCAAGAGATGCCGTTATTGATCATTTGCCGGTTTTCCGAGAGCGCCAGGAGCCTGTGCTGACGCCCACACAGCTCTCGCGAACCCTACAATACCCTGAACTGCCGGAAGCGTTTAAGCAACCTGCTGGGGCGCAGGCCCAGCGCTTCCTTACCGCTGAACGGCCAAAAAAGTCAGACCTGGCTGAGCCCACTCATTCGGGTGGGGCCGGCCGGCGCACGCAAATCCTAAAAGCCCGCCCGTTCGATTAAAATATTGTAAGGCTTACCAATTGGCTTCTATCCAAGGCATCTATCTCGCATTGTTCAACCGTCCGGCCGACCCTGCGGGTCTGGCATTCTGGACCGAACACACCAAGGGCGGGACGGATCTCTCCTTTTTGGTCGGGCGTTTGACCGCCGAGCCGGAATATCTCCTCCGCTTTGCCGGTATGGACAATAGCGAGATCATCAACAGCATCTACCAGTCGCTTTTCGGCCGCGATGCAGAACCAGCGGGTCTCACCCATTATCTTGGGCAGTTGGCTGCCGGCGAAGCCAGCATCGAAACCATCGCCATTGCCATTCTCGACGGCGCCCAGGGCTCGGACAGGACGCTGATCGCCGAAAAGATCGAGGCCGCCGATCTTTTTACCACGCATCTCGACACTGCGCTCGAACGGGCGGCCTATGTCGGCGAGGACGCCGCCCAGATCGGTCGCGAGTATATCGAGGCCATCAACCTCCTTGATCCAGCGAGCCCCGAAAAAGCTGATGCCGCCATCCTGCGCTTGTTTGATCCCGACGAGGGGCAGACGCCCGGTGGCGGGGGAAATGGCGGGTCCAACGATGTACCGCCCATGCCAACTGGTGATGCGCAGTACGGGGATGCCGACATTCTCGTGCTCGAAGGCAAGACGATCATCAAGAGCTACGATCCCGAAACTGAAGAGGAGCTGGACGCGGCGCTGGAAGACGTGCAGATCGTTGCCGATGAGCGCGAAGCCAGCAACACCGTCCTGATCCAGTCCGAGGAACTCCTCGGGGGGCGCTTTGGGGGGTGGATCGAAGAGTTCTCCTACTATGCAGAATCGATCTTTGGGGAAGGCTTGGACGATTGGGCGCCCGACGCCGCCTTCTTTAATGGCGCGCTTATTGACCGGGACTTCGGCGACACCGCGGTGACCGGCACCAGTGGCAACGATTTCGCCTTCGTCTACCAGAGCGAGGAATTCGATCACACGGTAACTGGCGGTCGCGGCCGTGACCTCCTTGTGGTCTACACCCAGAACCAGGACCTTCCGGCACGCGAGACCTTCGAGAGTGACGAAGGTGAGCGTGAACTTGGCAGCATCACGATCGACGGCGGCGCCGACGACGACGTTATCCTGGCCGACGGCCGTGGCCATACTAAGCTGCTGGGTGGCGACGGTGATGATCTCATCTATTTGGGCTGGGACAGCACCGATACCATAAATGGTGGAACGGGCAACGACGTGCTCATTGGAGGCTTGGATTCAGGCGTGTCCTACGACGCTCCTCACTTCGTGTTCAAGATCGGCGAGGGTGACGGCACCTACCGGGTCAATGTCGAGGACATCACGAATTCTAAAGTCGTGTGCCTTGATCAGGGAGAAGCCACAACCACAGGGCTCACTTTCCTTGGCCGGCTCCCTGATGGCAGCGCCATTTTCCGCATCGACAATGGCTCCACCGCGGAAGAGACGATGCTGACCCTCAAGAGCGGTGAAGACTTCACCCTTGACATCCCCATGCCGCCGGAGGGCGTGGCAGTGGTGAATGTGGGTGATCTCGACGGACCCTTTACGCTGACCGGAGTGGAGGAAGCAGTTGTTGCGGGCGGCAATCCTCTGCAGCTCCTAAGTGAAGTGGATTTCGAGACGGGCGATGTGTTGACCGGCGGTGCCGGCGCAGACGCGTTCGTCTACGAGGCTGAAAGCTTTATCAACGCAACGAGCGATGATGACTGGAGCGTCAACGGCGCCGATACGATCATGGACTTCCAGACTGGAGAGGACCAGATCGTTCTTTATGCCTATGAGTATCGGGGGCTCGAGGCTGGCCTTGAAGCCGACAAGGACGGTTTCTATGCGGAGGAGGAGGGCTTCGCGAGCTTCCTCGAAGCGGCCTTGGCGGCTGAACGTGCCAATACGCGATTCTTTTTTGCCGCGGGCGTGAACGGCGACGGCTATCTCTTTGTCGATGAATACGATGACGGTTCATATGACTTCGCCATCCGGCTCAAGGGTCTCACAAGTCTTGAACAGTTCGGCGAAGGGGATATCTCGGTTCCGACCGATGCGCCCGACATCCTCGGGATTCGCCCGGAACTTCTTGAGTCGCTTGCCGCTGCGTAAGCTCGCCGAAGAACCACGCAACGACTGCCTCACCCAAGATTTGGGTGAGGCTTTTGGCCTCGATCCGGTGGCCGCAATATCTCCATCACCTTGATAGCGCGTGCGGTCACAAGCTTCCTGGTTGAAACGGAGGTTTCCTGGCACTCCTATCGGTGTTGAAGCGAAATTCCCCGTCTTTGAACCCAATGATCTAGACATCATCGAGAATGGGTTCGTTACCGCGGATGCTCCGCGAACCATTCCAGCCAACACCTTCGTGCTGTTCTGGCGCTTTCACCTAAAGTGCAGGGAGACCTCGGTTTATTCGCCACGGCCGATGGTGTCACTCCTCGCCAGATCGGCTACCACGTCGATATCGATTTCCGCCCGGTCGATACATATCGGCACATGGACGCTTAACAATTGAAGGGGCAGGGAAGGTTCCATCGCATACGAACGGACGGCTCGAGGAACGCTGATCCCGGTGACAGATGTGCAACCGCCTGCCCGTATCGAAAAAGGTCATGCTTGCCACGGCACCTCCTGCGGGAGAGGCGTAGAATTGGCCTAGCTACCGAACGCGCGCCACCGGTTGTTTGGAACTGTAACCTGGGTCGGTGGGAGCAACAGGCAGAAAATGACCGGCACTCATGCATCCGGGTTCTGATGATCAAACCTAGGGTACAATATGGGTGGTAGACAGCTATTCCTGCGCCGTAGAACTTGCTGTCGGTCGCTAGCATTGTCGATGGCGAAACAGTGCCGTTTTGCTCCAGTAGCGGCAAGTCTCAAGTCAAAGCCAAACGGCAGGGCTCCCGCGCCAATAGGCCGCTTGAGCTTGGAGCCGGCTACCTCCCAAAACTCGGAAGGAGGCCGACAGGCTTGGCGACAGCATAAAACCTCCAAGTCGATCCGCACTAACGTGGTTGATTGCTGCGCATCGCCCGCAAATGCGACACGGACGTTAACCCTAATGAAAGCACGATCGCCTCGCTCCCCTTGCGCATTGCCTATGGGCTCCACATCTTGGCGAGGTCGGCCCATAGAAGTCGATCCTGCGGCCGCTGTCCAGCTCGGACAAAGGCGGCAGGCAGGGTGCTCGTAACACCCTGCCGGCCTAACCACAGGTTCTCTCTGCGTGAACAGGAGTATCCCATGGCTGTTGCCATTCTGGGCGAGGATGACCGCGCCCGCAACCAGCAATCCCCCACCGTCCCCAAGGTAGTTCTGCCCGAGCACTGGCATGCGTTGCCCGGCCTCGTCGACGATCCATTGCTCGACGAGGACGCCCAGGTGGGCATCCTCAAGCTCGTTGACGAGACGGGGTCGGCCACGCTTGAGGACCTAATGGCCGTGCTTCCTGACCATCCCAAGCCGGCCAAGGCCGTACTTCTCCTCGTGCGTCTTGGCATCCTCGACATCGAGCCGGGCCTCACCGATGCCAATAGCATGCTCACCCGGTCCTTCCCGCGCTCGGCGCCTGCCCGGTGTGCGGACCAGGGCGAGGCAGGCGGGGAGGGTGGGTCTCTCCGGCCGATGCCCGAGAAAGGCAAGCTGCAGCGGCTCAGGATCGTTCGCCCGCAACCAGAGATCTTTTTTGCTCAATGGACCGACCGCGCGGTGTTTCGTCGCGAGCCGCTTCTTCAGCGCCGGGGTATCTACCTCGCGCTCTATTGCAACACCGCTTATGGCGGCCGCTCCAGTCGCCTGGCCGATCGGCTGGTCGACAGCAACCACCTGCTCCAGCACGGCATCCCCGATCTGGTAATTGCCGCGGTGGATCGCAATGACCTCTTGACCGAGTCCCAAATCCGCGTGGCCGAGCGCCTGCTCGTCCGCGCGATTGAGCAAGACGGAACCCTCAAACGCGCCAACAAAATGGTGCCGGACGGCGATCACCTCGATTTTGCAAGCTTTGCCATGGTGGACCGGTTCATCAAGGATTTCGTACGCTCCCTGCGCGAAGCCGGGATTGCCTTTGTTGACAGGAAAGGGGCCACTGCTCGGGCGGATCAGCCCCGCATGGCGGAGCACGCATCACCCGTCAAGGCGCCTTTGCCTGATGCGGATGCCCCAGAGCAGGGGCTGGTGCATTTTAGTCTTCACGCCTGCGGAGTCCATGCGACGGCGCAACGTCTTGAAGGCAAGTGGACGGTGCTGTGTGGCAGCCAAGTGCGGGCGCAAGTCTTGCCCTCAGCTGGGAGTGGGGTGGCGCAGCGGCGCCAAGAGGCATTGCACGACGGCAGCCTCGTCGCAAACGGCGGACATCTGCTTCTTGCACGAGACCTCGTGTTCGAGACGGCATCTGCCGCAGCGCGCTTCGTAGTGGGAACCGGTCACAAGGGCCGGATCTGGCGTCCCTTGCCCAAGCAGCCACGCATGGATGACCTCTACCATTAGCACGCCTTGGAGTGGTCGCCGCGACCGCTCCACTTTCTCCCGTTTTCCCTCAGTGCCAAGCGCGGCCTTGCCGCAGCTCAAGGATACTTCATGCGTGATTCTGAACCTGATGAACTCGACCAGAGCGACGACGGGAACTTCCCCATGTTCAATGAAAGGCGGGAAACAGATGCGGCGAGCCTGCTCATAGAAGCCGCTCTTGCCGGCACCAATACCACCGCCATTCGCCGGGCATTGGCGAGCACTTCGCCCCATGTAATCCTGATCACCACGCCTTCCGCAGCCTGGGCCCGCGCCTTGTGCACCGAGGTCGAACATGCCTACCGGCATATCTCGACCAACGCTATCGTCGATCGCAAGAAGGACGGCAATCAATGGCTCGTAGACACCATGCTGGCGCGACTGACCGCAGGCAAGCACATGGTCGTATGCACCCCCGATCCGCAATTGGTGCACCCAAATGTCCTGGCGGCGGTCGATGCTCGGCTGGCCTTGCCGCCGGTCACATCCAAACTCCTGCGGCGAGCCATTCGCCGCCTGACGGGGACCCCATCGCGCGGCTTGACCGAGTGGGACGTTGCAGGTCTGGATTTCCCCGTTCTGCAGGCAGCGTTACGACCCGGGAGCCGGGCCACCGAATGCCTGCGCCGGCTGCGCCGTTCTGTTGAATGGGCAGCCCTGCTGCGCCCCGGCGCTATGAACAACACCGGTCCGGCATTGGAGGAGCTGCCGCTCAGCGTCCAAATTGGTGAATGGGCCGAGGACATGGTCGATCAGCTCAAGGAAGTTGCCGCCGGCAAGCTGGCGCCTTCTGAGTTGCGTCATGGGGTCCTTGCCGGCCCCCCCGGCACCGGCAAGACAATTCTCGCAGGCGCTATTGCTAAATCGGCGGGTTGGACCTTCCAAGCCGCATCCATGGGCGAATGGTTCAACAACAGCGACGGCAATCTTGGGGGCGTAACTAAGGCGATAACAGCATTCTTTGACAATTTACTGGCGAGCGATTGTATTGTTGGCTTCGTTGACGAGGTCGACTCCTTGCCTAGTCGGTCCAACCTTGAGACGCGCGACCTGCAATGGTGGGGAACAGTGATCAATCTGATGTTGACTCAGATCGATCGTCTGCGTGCTTCGGGCAAGAAGATCCTGCTCCTTTCCGCCACCAACCACGTCACTAATCTGGATCCGGGCTTGGTCCGCGGTGGCCGCCTCGAGCAGCGAATCGATGTTTTGCCACCGCGTACCCCGGCGGAGGTGCTGGCAGTGTTTGTTCATTACCTCAAGGGAGAGATCGATCCTAATGACCTTCAGGGGGTCGAGCACTTCGGCCTGGGTGCCACTCCTGCAACGATCGCCGGCTGGGTCCGCGCCGCCCGTGCCATGGCGCGGCGGCAAAAGCGGCCGATCGAAAGCCACGATGTCATGGCCGCCGTTGCTCCGCCAGACTGCCGCAGCACTGAAGAGCGTGCTGCAGTCGCGTTGCACGAGGCCGGCCATGCCACTATCGCCCGGGTGCTGGGGATCGGCGTGGAGATCGTCTCCATTGTCGCGGACGGCGCTGCAGGTGGCGTGACGCGAACGCGGGATCCGTACTCTTTTCCCAATTGGCAAGAGCTCGAAGACCGGGTCACAGTGCTGCTTGCCGGTCGGGCGGCCGACAGCGCGCTGGGCGGAAAGGGGGCTCATGCGGGCGCGGCTAATGACCTTGAGGTCGCGACCAACCTGCTGGTGCGAGGCCTTTTTCAATGGGGGCTCCAGGACAATCTCAGCTTCAGGAACCATGTGGACGGCGATGTGCTCCAAACGGTAAACAGCAGCCTCAAGCGTCTGCTGGCGCGGGCCACCGACCTGATCCTTGAACACCAGGCAGACGTGAAATGCCTCGCAGCAGCCTTGCTCGAGCATCGCCTGCTCACCGGACCACAAATCGAGGACATCCTCGACTCGGGTGGGGGCATAGGTGCCGACCACTCGAAGGTTTTGCCCAAGGTAGGCAGCAACGGTCGGGCAAGACGCAGGGCCTTAGCGACGAGCGGCAGGGGAGACGTCCGATGACCAGTTGGCCCAAAACCCTGGATCGGCTGGAAAAGGCCTACTCTAGCAACACCCTTCGCTCATATCGAAGCGGCTTCGGTGCTTTCTCCGCATGGTGTCGCAGGCGCCGGGTCCTGGCGCTTCCGTGCGAACCCGCAAGCCTGGTGGCCTACATCGACCAGGAGAGCATGCGGCTTCGGCCGGCGACCCTCAAGAATCGCCTGTGTGCCATCCGCAAGGTCCATCGGCTTGCCGAACATAGTGATCCCACTGCCCATCCGGACGTAGAGCTAGCAATGCGCCGGGCTCGACGGGCGCAGCCGTCCCGGCAAAAGCAGGCGCTCGGTTTAACGGCCAGCTTGCGTGACCTCCTGCTGGAGAACTGCTCAGACGATCTGATCGGGCTGCGCGACAGGGTTCTAGTGAGTGTCGGGTTCGATGTCCTGTGCCGTCGCGGCGAACTCGTGGCGCTCGCGGTCGAGGACCTGACTCCGAGATCGTCGGGGCGCTACCAGGTGCTGGTCCGACGTGCCAAGAACGATCCCGAGGGCGCCGGAAGGACCGCGAACCTTTCTACTATCAGCAGCCAGTTGGTCGAGCAATGGCTGGGCGCGATAGGGGCCAAATCAGGCCCCTTGCTCCGGCCGGTCTATGGACAGCGAGCGCGGGCGCTTTACCTCGAGCCTCTGACTGTAGGGCGCGTGCTCAAGAAACTTGCAAGTCGGGCGCGGAACGATGCCCTGCCGTCTGGCAAGGTTTCGGGGCACTCACTTCGGGTGGGCGCAGCGCAACAGCTGACCCTGGAAGGACGTGATATCCTGCAGATCATGCGTGCTGGCGGTTGGCGATCCATGAGCGTCGTGGCGCGCTATGTGGAGAACGTGGACATCGACTTCTGGACGTGAGTCGACCAAACTTGGCCCGTTTGGTGGTCGATCTTCCAAAGTACCTATCGATGATCTGGTCAAGATCGCCATATCTAAGGGCATGCAGTACCGTCAGCGCCTCGGCAGCGTACCGACTGGCCGGTCGCCATCGTCTTACTGACGGGCAACAATGATTGCGTTGTTCAAAGCCCGAAGCTGGTTTGGCCCTGCCGAACCAGCGGATGCCTCGTCTACGGGAGCTACTGCCCTGCCACAATACATTCTCCTTGCCCATCTATCTCTGCAACAGCCAAGCCACGATCGTGACCAGCCGGTGTGAAGGTCATGCTAGTTCGGTGGCGGCCAATATATCCAATTTCGCCGACGTCTTCTGCCCTGAAGGTGTCTATGACACTTTTTCGGACTAATTATCCGACGGACGGCCTGGAGGAACAGCAGGCGCTAGAAAGCGCCCATACACTGGCGCAATCAACCTGCCACCGGCTGCTCAGAAAATGATGTGCAGGGGCCGCGACAAGCAGGGGCACAAAAACCGGGATGCTTAAATCAAAGCTGGAAATTGAACATGGCTGGTGTTCTATTAGATGGGAATTTCCGCTACTCCGTAGTGGGCGAGTAGCGAAATAGCGGTGGCGTCACCTCGAGTGATGTCGTTCTTGCCTTCAGCCGCTGCAGGCATTCTCACCATCTAGTCGCTGCTCCTTGTTCCATAAACCGGCATCGGCAGACCGCACAAAGTGATCGGGCAATTTTTGCGGGGGCATCTATTGATGGATGCGAGAGAATGGCCGAGACAAGGTGGTTTCGGGCATTTGTCCGATTGCCGCAGATAGTCGACGCGGCTTGAGAACAGGTTCTGATCCGCCTGAGCGATGTTAACCATTGCTTATTTGCAATTGGGAGGGTTCTAGCCGGCCATTCTGCTGAGCTGAGCCGCCATGGCGGAGCTGCAGGGATATACGACGAGCAATTGTTCAGCCGCAATGCAGAATCTAGGCGGCACGACTTGGCGCGAAAGATTAATGTCAAGCACTAAATCCTCGCCAAGAGTGCTTCGAAGTTAACCTAGTGCTAATATTCGAGTTGATTTATGAAGGTGAATAAACTGTTAATCCCGCCGAACCGCGACATGACGCAGGGGTTGGGACAACACAATGGCAAGCATTCAGGGAATCTACATCGCACTTTTTGGGCGCCCCGCAGATCCAGAGGGTCTGGAGTACTGGACCGCACAGACTAAAGGAGGCACTGATCTGTCATTCCTGATTGGTCGACTCACTGCAGCGGAGGAATACACAGATTTGGTTGCGGAGAAGTCTCCTACTGAGGTTATTAACGCGATCTATCAGCATCTGTTTGATCGTGATGCTGACGCGAGCGGGCTTGCCCATTATCTTGCCCTGCTGGAAAGCGGCGCGCAGACCATTGAAACAATCGCGATCAACATTCTCGATGGTGCTGGCGGCTCGGACATTGCTCGTATCAATGCCAAGATCGCTGCCGCCGATCTGTTTACAACAAACCTCGATCTTGATGTTGAGGTTGTGGCTTACGCTGGAACAACCGCAGAAACCGTTGGCCGTGACTACATCAACGCGGTTAATGAGACCAAGCCTGCTGCCGATGCGCTTGCCGATGAGTACATCCTTAAACTGCTGCCAGATGAAGGTCAGGGTCCAGGTGAAGAGCCCGGTGGAAATCCAGGTGGCAATCCAGGTGGCAATCCAGGTGGCAACCCAGGTGGCGGCATCCCTGAAGAGGCACCAATTGCGCTTGATGACGTGCTTGGTGCAACCAACGAAGATACTGCGCGCACCTATGCCTCTGTTGATCTTTGGGGCAACGACACTGATGCGAACGGCGATCCGCGGACTGTTATTGCGGTCAGCAATGCCCAGAATGGCACCGTTGTATTGAACCAGGACGGAACGGTAACCTTCAAGCCTGCTGCCAACTACAACGGCCCTGCAAGCTTTGAATATACGGTTTCTGACGGCAAGGGCGGCACCGACGTCGGAAAAGCAACGCTCAACGTTGTTGCTGTGAATGATGCTCCAGTTGTTTCTGCAGCATCCGAAGACAAGGTTGGCACTGAAGACGTTGCTGTATCAGGAAAGCTGCAAGCCGGTTCGGACGTTGACGCTGGCGATATTCTGACCTTCGATGCGGTGGATGCTAAGTCGGTTGGTGGCACTGTGTCGATCAATGCTCAAACCGGTGATTACACGTTCACACCAACTGGCAACGTCAACGGCACTGTGTCCTTCACCTATATTGTGACTGACCAGAACCTAGAGAGCGCTGAGAAAACCGTCACGATCAATCTGACGGCGGTGAATGACAAGCCGGTAGCCGTTGCCGACAGCCTTGACGCTGTTGAAGACACTGTTGCCGTCTATGACGTTGACGACTTGCTGAAGAATGACTCTGATGTCGACATCCTTGACACTCTGACCATCACCGGCGTCGCCAATATCTCTGGGGGTATCGCTACGCTGAACGACAACGGCACGATTTCTTTCGCGCCGACCGGCAACTTCAACGGACCTGCCAGCTTCAGCTACACCGTCTCGGACGGGAATGGCGGGGAAGCCACGGCAACTGCGAACATCAATGTTGCTGCGGTTAACGATAATCCAGTTGCTGTCAACGACAGTCTCGCAGCTACGGAAGACACGGCAGTCACCTACAAGGCAGAGGACTTGCTGGCCAACGACTCGGATGTCGAAGTTGACGACAAGTTGACCATCACCAAGGTAGATACCTTTGTGGGTGGCACAGCTGTTCTGAACGACGACGGAACGGTGACGTTCACACCGGCTACAAACTCTAACGGTCCCGCTAGCTTCGTTTACACTGTTTCCGATGGTAACGGCGGTACGGCAACAGCGACCGCAAATATCACGGTTGCGCCTGTTAATGACGCACCATCCATCAACGTCACCAGCACTCGCGACGAAGTTCCGGAAAACAATGGTGATACCGTTGTTGCGACTGGCACCATCACCGACGCCGAAAACGACACGGTTACGATCACGATGACTGGTGACACGGACCTGTTCTACATCGACAGTGCCAACAACGCGCTGATGCTCCGTAACGTCGACTACGAGACCTTGCCAGGTGATGACGACGTCGTCTCTGTCACCGTCACGGCCAAGGATAACAACGGTGGTGAGAGCAGCAAGATATTCTCCGTCACGGTGACCAACGTCGACGAAGCGCCTGTTGCTGTTGCTGATAGTGCAACAACCAAAGAAGACACTGCAGTCATCATCGATGTTCGAGCGAACGACGATGACGTCGATACCGAAGAACTCACGGTAACTGGCGCCAGCGCTAAAAATGGCACGGTATCGGTGAATGCTGATGGCAATCTTGTCTATACGCCGAAAGCCAACTTCAACGGACCGGACACGATCACGTACAACATCACGGATGGCACGACGTCTGTCAGCAGCACTGTCGACGTGACCGTCACTCCTGAAAACGACGCGCCAGAGTTTGCTCAGGACGTTTACGCCAAGACCATCAACGAGAACGTCCCCAATGCCGCGGTGGTCACTGTCCAAGCCACGGACATGGACAGTGCCAACCTGACCTACTCGCTGGTCAACAACTACAACGGCCGTTTTGCGATTAATGCGACTACTGGTGCCATTACGATGGTTCAGGCCGCTGACTTCGAAACCGGAGCAAACTACACGCTGACTGCTGAAGTTTCGGACGGCAGCGGTGCGAAAGACACGGCGACAGTGAATGTCACGATCTCTGATGTCGACGACACCGCGCCAGTGTTCTCATCGGGCACCGCCGTCTCTGTTCAAGAGAATATCGCCACCAACGTTACTGTATACGACGCCAACACCAACGATCCAACGGCTACTTACTCGCTGACAGGCGATGACGCTGGCGACTTCGATATAAATCCAACCACCGGCGCAGTGACCTTCAAGGCAGTTCCGAACTTCGAATCGGCAGCGGATGCGAACACCAACAACGTCTATCTCATCAATGTCGTCGCTAAAGACGCTGCAAACAACACAGCTACTCAGGCCGTTACAATCACGGTCACTAATGATCCGACTGATGATCCTGATCAGAACGACTTCGATGCCAATCCGAATGCAAGCGCAAATAGCACAACCGTGAACGGCAATAACAATGTGAACGACACATTGTATGGCGGTGCCGGCAACGACGTTCTTAATGGACGTAGCGGCAACGACACTCTGTACGGTGGTTCGGGCGATGACACCGTCAATGGTGATGCCGGTAACGACACTCTGTACGGTGGATCAGGGTCTGATACGCTCAACGGCGGAGCAGGCGCTGATAAGCTTTACGGCGGCCTCGGGGCAGACATCTTCCTATACGGCCACGAGGATGACAGCTTTAACAGTACGAACAATAACGGGAATACATTGGACGTCATTTACGACTTCAATGCCGCTCAGGATAAGATCAACCTCCTCGGTATTGATGCCAATAAGAATTCCAATGGTGACCAGGCTTTTGTCTTTGGCTTCGAAGACACTTCTCCAGACGAGGGCGACGTGTCGTACGAATACATCGGTGGCAACACTGTTGTGACAGCTGATCCGACCGGCGGGTTCCAACTAAACATCGTTATTCAGGGTATCCATGTTCTGACTTCGGAAAACTTCATTCTCTAAGCCCACTGAAGCCTTGGCTAAAGGCTCGCTTGCAGAAAGCGCGTCCAAGCCCGCATTGCCCACCCCCTGAATGGTGGCCAGAAAGCCCGGTGTTCGCATCGGGCTTTCACTTTACTAGCTTCCGCAACAGCCCGCCCGCTCCGGCGGGTTTTTCGTTGCCCAGATTTTCCCTACCTACAACCCAAGGATAGTAAGCGCGTAGGCGAGGCCGTTACTGGCTGAAGTTCCACGGCATGAGGTCGGCGATCTGGGTGTTTGGCCAGCCGCCGGCGATGCGCTGCAGGGTCAGGGTGAGCCAGGCATGGGGGTCGACACCG